>OGKA01000009.1_pt1 | contig 219998 bp, 217 predicted proteins | sample 1572211 | NCBI WGS metagenome assembly OGKA01 (sample SAMEA2582125, study PRJEB24529) | metagenome | biome: Human gut stool | place: China | collected 2011 | reverse complement strand
CGATGCCGCTTTGATTAAACGGGACGCTTGATTGCCTGTGCATAAGTACAACTTCCAATTTATAGAGGAATATTTTATGGAGGTATCATGGTGACAAAAATTTTATTGACAATTATGCTGATTCTTTATGTTGCTTTGCTGATTATGCGATATAAGAAGAAGGACAATCCGAAAATCGAAGGGGGCGTGCAGGTTGTGCAGGGGATGCTGTGGTCTCTCATTGCGGTTGACAGCTGGGCGGAACGTTCCATTGGAATGAGAATTATTTACATAATCATCATTCTTATGTCGTTTATAGTCGGAATAAAGGAGCTTTATAGATGCAGGCAATAATTCTTTGTTCAATCAGAGAAATGAAACAAAGAAAGGGCGTGAAAGCACAAAAAAGAAATGGTTGGAGCAGATGGCAGTAATGGAAAAGACGGTATATTTTGCGGAAAGGAGAAAATGCAGATGAGTGTATATTATAGTATCGGAAGTATTTTGCTGGGATTAGCGGCGTGGTGGATTCCATACGCGGCGCGAGGTAAGGTCAGAAATTTCGGCGGCTTGAGTAAATATGTTTTTTTAAGCTTTTGCTGCTGTGTGGCGGCGCTTTTTCTACAGGTTCTGGAGATTCGCTACCGTGTGCAGATTAGGGATTTCGCAGGGCTGATGGATACCATCGGGGCGATTGTGGTTGCGGCGGTTGTGCTGATTATGGGTACCTTTGGCATGAATGGCGTGGTATATTTATACGTTCGGGAGAAATTTGAAGCAGTAAGATAAGAAAGGCGGCGCAGATGCGCCTGAAAGGAACAATAAATTGGGATTTCAGAACCAAGGGTTAGCAGTGCTTCGCACTGATTGGGCGCAGTCGCGCCAAAATAGAATGGTTAGCCAACATTAGCGGTTCGCCAGTTTAGAACTTTCTCGGCGAAACGAGGGCTTTCTCCCTTACTTTTTATGCTAAAAAGTAACAAAAACTTGGAACCCGTTTCGTAATGGGTTCCAAACCTCCGCAGACGAGGAAAGGGACACAAGGTTTCCCTTTCCAAACCCTTCCCCACAGTGCCGAAAACGGCAGGGAGAAAGGCGGCGCAGGTGCGCCTGAAAGGAACAATTAAATCGGAATTTATGGAGGAAACAAACATGGAAGATAATAAATCAATAACTGTCAAGAAAACGGTAAAATCAGGAATAACTTTTGGAAGTGCATTAGCTATGGTTATTAGTTATACAACATGGAAGTCTGTCGGCTGGGCGATTTTTCATGGATTACTTAGTTGGGTGTATGTCATATATTTCCTTTTGCGTTATTAAATTCGGATTTGAAAGAGGTGTTCGGATGAAGGCGAAGCGGTTTATTTTATGCGTGGCATTGGCTTTTCTGGCAGGGATTTTGGCTTATTCTGCTATACAGAGGGAGCATACCTTTACCCTTTCAAGCGAGGAGGGTGGTGTGAAAGCAGAGCAGATACAGCCGCTTTTTAGAACGGTAAGGGTAAGCGGCGATAGGGATACGGATGTGGTTTTTACCGATGTTGAAACGGGAGAGAAATACACAATCGGATACATTACACATGGCATGACGGAAAAAATCAGGCTCGAAAGAGGAAGATGGTACAGTGTTGCGGGCAATGGGAATCTTACGGTAAAGCCGATCAATGTTCGGGTGGAATAAATTTCGGCTTTTTTAACCGGTGAAGTACAATATAATAAAATAATCAATAAAAGCGGTTTCTGTTCGGAAACCGCTTGATTTTTATCTTATTTTTTACGGGGATAGGGTTTGGATACGTCTGTCAGTTCCAGAAGGTAGTCAATGCTGGTATCAAAGAAAAGAGCAAGCTTTTTCAAGGTGTTTAAGGGAATGTTGATTTTGCCCAATTCATAATCGGAATAGGTTGTCTGTGCAACATTTAGAATTTCTGCCATTTTCTTTTGTGAAATATCTTTATCCTCTCTGAAATCCTTTAATCTTTGCAGCATATCCTCACCTCGTTTTAAGCTATGTCTTTATTAGACCATAACGGAAATACCAGTATTGATTTTTAACGGTATTTCCGTTAATATGTAGCTGAGGTGAGTAAAATGGAACTATATCGGGATATATTGTGCGAAATATTAGAATCAGAAGAATTTGAAATAATGTTGCCAAAATGGAAAATGAAGGTGGATGAAATGATAGAAATGAAATGTTATCATGCGATAGAGGAGATTAAAAAGATTTTGGAAGAGGATACCTTAAATGATGCGGAATGTTTTGAGCGTATTGAAAAGATAATTGTTATTTTTGAAGCTTTAGGAAGTGGTATTCATGGAAGACATGATTTTGGATAAAAGCAAAAGCGGTTTCCGTTCGGAAACCGCTTTTTTATAAAGTTTAGGGCCACCCTTTACAAAGGGTGGCGAGGGCAGAGCCTTCGCAATTATTTATTCTTTAAGTATTCATCAATTGCGGCGGCAGCCTTTTTCCCTGCGCCCATGGCGAGAATAACGGTTGCTGCGCCTGTTACGGCATCACCGCCGGCATAAACGCCCTCTCTTGTGGTCTGATTTGTTTCCTCATTGACAACCAGACAGCCCTTACGATTTGTTTCCAGACCCTTTGTGGTGCTGCGAATCAAGGGGTTCGGGGATGTGCCGAGGGACATGACAACGGTATCTACATCCAGCACATAATTGGAGCCTTCGATGGGGATGGGGCTTCTTCTGCCGCTGGCATCGGGTTCGCCAAGCTCCATTTTCAGGCACTCAATGCCGCAAACCTGACCATTGCCGTCATTGAGAATCTGTACGGGGTTTTCGAGCAGGTGGAATTCAATGCCTTCCTCCTTTGCGTGATGCACCTCTTCCAGACGGGCGGGCATTTCCTTTTCGGAACGGCGGTATACGATATAAACGTGCTCCGCACCCATACGCTTTGCGCATCTTGCCGCATCCATGGCAACATTGCCGCCGCCGACAACGGCAACCGCTTTGCTGTTGCGGATGGGGGTATCATATTCGGGCAGATATGCCTTCATCAGGTTGATTCTTGTCAGATATTCATTTGCGGAATATACGCCGACCAGAGCCTCACCGGGGATACCCATGAAGGAGGGCAGACCTGCGCCTGTGCCGATGAATACGGCATCGAAGCCCATATCGTCGATGATTTCATCAATGGAAAGCACCTTGCCGATAACCATATTTGTCATAATCTTTACGCCCAGAGCAGTCAGCTTATCAATTTCCTTCTGCACGATTGCCTTAGGCAGACGGAATTCGGGAATACCGTAAACCAACACGCCGCCTGCCTTATGGAAGGCCTCAAACATGGTGACAGCATAGCCCAACTTTGCCAAATCGCCTGCGCAGGCAAGTGCGGAGGGGCCGGAGCCGATGACTGCAACCTTTTTGCCGTTGGAGGCAGGCTTTTCGGGCATTTCATCGCAATTTTTCATATACCAATCGGCAACGAAGCGTTCCAGACGACCGATGGCAACTGCCTCGCCCTTCATGCCTCTGACACATTTGGATTCGCACTGGCTTTCCTGCGGACAAACACGACCGCAGACCGCAGGCAGCGCATTGGTAGAGGTGATGACCTTATAAGCCGCCATAAAATCGCCCTTTGCAACCTCTGCGATAAATTCGGGGATGCGTACATTAACGGGACAGCCGCTCACGCAGGGCTTATGCTTACAGTTCAGGCATCTCTGCGCTTCTTCGATTGCCATTTCCTCGGTATAGCCGAGAGAAACCTCTTTAAAGTTTTTATTTCTTACATCAGGTGCCTGTTCGGGCATCTTGATTTTTTCCAGACTCATATTTGCCATGATACCGTTCCTCCTTATTTGATCAGTTCATTTGCCAGCTTATCCATACGGCAGATGTGTGTTTCTGTCAGCTCCGCTTCTCTTGCCTTATAAATGGAGTTACGGTTCATCAGCTCGTCAAAATCTACCTCGTGGCCATCGAAATCGGGGCCGTCTACGCAGGCAAACTTAATCTTGCCGCCAACGGTGACACGACAGCCGCCGCACATGCCTGTGCCGTCAATCATGATGGGGTTCAGAGAAACAATGGTTTTGATGCCGAAGGGCTTTGTGGTCAGGCTGACGAATTTCATCATGGGGATGGGCCCGATGGCGATTACAGCGTCATAGTTATTGCCTGCCTCAATCAGGGCCTTCAGCTTATCGGTAACGAAGCCCTTTTCGCCCTGAGAGCCGTCATCCGTCATGAGGTAATAATTGGTAGCAACGGCGTTCATTTCGTCCTCCAGAATGACGATATCCTTGTTTCTGAAGCCGGCAATGACATCGACCTCTACGCCGAGGTTATGCAGTGCCTTTGCCTGCGGATAGGCAATCGCACAGCCAACACCGCCGCCGACAACAGCAACCTTTTTCATGCCGTCATATTCTGTGGCAACGCCCAGAGGGCCGACAAAATCCTGAATGGTATCGCCAATCTCTTTTGCGGCAAGCAGCTTTGTGGAAAGCCCTACCTTCTGGAAGATGATGGTAACGGTGCCCTTTTCTCTGTCATAATCTGCGATGGTAAGCGGAACTCTTTCGCTGAACTCATCCACGCGGAAGATGATGAACTGACCTGCCTGTGCCTTTTTGGCAACAAAGGGTGCTTCAATCTCCAGCAGAGTGACCATGCTGTTGAGCTCTCTTTTATTTACGATACGAAACATGGGTGGTTCCTTCCTTTCTCTACGTTTGGGATACCGAAAGGCTTTTCTTTCGGCAGTATTTTTGATACTATATAGATGGATATCGAGGTCAAAAGCCCCGATTTTGATGCCTGCGGATTGTTCCGTGCTACGCACTCCCACAATCCTACCCAATATTCGCATATCGTGGGAGTATCATCCCACTTTTATGCTCATATCGGGGCGGGTACCAAGGTCTTTCACTCACCTATGAGCAAGCTCATGTGGGTTTAGACCTTTTGCCTCTGGCATCATAAACTGCATTTATCATAACATAAAAGGTTTGCGGAAAAAAGATAGAAAACTGCCGTTTTTCCTTAAAAATAAGTACAAAAGTTTATGGGAAACAAACAAACGCGGGACGAATTTTGTCCCTGCAAGAAAAAAGGAGAACTGTTATGGAAAATAAAATGAATACATTAGAGGATTTGGTGCGGATTATCCGTATTCTGCGCAGCGAAAACGGCTGTCCGTGGGACAGGGTGCAGACGCATGCATCCATCCGCATGGATATGCTTGAAGAGGCTTACGAGGCGGCGGATGCGATTGACAAAAAGGATATGAAAAATCTCTGCGAGGAGCTGGGGGATGTGCTGATGCAGGTGGTCTTTCATGCGGAAATCGAGACGGAGCAGGGCGGCTTTACGATGGGGGATGTGATACAGGGCATTTGCGAGAAAATGGTTTATCGCCATCCGCATGTATTCGGGAGCGGCAAGGCGGATACGGCTGAGGAGGTGCTCATCAACTGGGAGGCGCTGAAGAAGAAGGAGAAAAGGCAGGAAACCCAGACAGAGGTCATGCAGAGCGTGCCGGAGGCACTGCCTGCGCTCATCCGTGCAAGGAAGGTGCAGAAGAAGGCGGCGGATGTCGGATTTGACTTTCCGGTGACGGAGGATGCCATGCAGAAGGTGTACGAGGAGGTACAGGAATTAGAACAGGCAGTGCGAGAAAATGGGGAGATTGAGGAGGAATTCGGGGATATTTTGTTTGCCTTGGTGAATATCTCCCGGTTTTTGAAAATAAATCCTGAGTTTGCCTTGACAAAAGCCATCAAAAAGTTTATAAATAGATTTGAATATATTGAGAAATCCGCCCTTTCAGAGGGAAAAGCTCTTTCAGAGATGTCTTTGGAGGAGATGGATTTACTCTGGGATGAGGCAAAAATCAAGCTGAATCCGATGCAATGACAAATAACTATTAGGAGGCAAACACAAATGAACAAATCTGATCTGGTTGCGGCAATCGCAGAAAAAGCAGAAATGAGCAAAAAAGACGCAGAAAAAGCACTGAAGGCTTTTGAAGATGTAGTAACAGAAGAACTGACAAACAACGGCAAGGTACAGCTGGTTGGCTTCGGCACATTCGATGTTGCGGAAAGAGCAGCGCGCGAAGGCAGAAACCCTCAGACAGGCGAAGCAATGCCTATTCCTGCATCCAAAGCACCTAGATTCAAAGCAGGCAAGGCTCTGAAGGATGCAATCAATAAATAATTTGTTTTTGAATGATGGCCCTTTCTGTGAAGAAAGGGCTTTTCTTTTTATATGTTATTATGGAAAGGAGCAGAGGAAATGCGTGTAGATAAATTTCTGAAGGTGTCCCGTATCATCAAAAGACGCACGATTGCCAATGAGGCATGCGACGCAGGCAGGGTGATGATTAACGGGAAGGTGGTTAAGGCAGGCGCAGAGGTGAAAATCGGGGATATTATCGAGATTCAGTTCGGGAATAATACCACAAAGATTGAAGTCTTAGACTTAAAGGAATCCACCAAAAAAGAAGATGCCGTTAACATGTACAAGTCCCTTTAAAAACCTTTTTGGGGCGCTGCCCCAAACCCCGCAAGGGAAATCATTTCCCTTGACCCTGATTTTGCAGAACCATATTCATGGTTCTGCGGTATCGGATACAGAGACTGTGTTCCGAGGAAGGGGCAGAGCCCCAAAAAAAGGTGTTGGTTCTGTTTCCGCTTCTGTCCGCATATCCTTGGAACAGAGGGGGCGTTTTTTTATGGCAGAGGAGAAGAAAAAGGGTCGGCATACATTAAATATGGAGGAACGGGAACGGGTGCGCATCGGCGGCGTAATGGAGGTGCTTTCCTTCGATGAGGACGGCATTATGATGGAGACCACCTGCGGACTGCTGCTTTTAAAGGGCGCAGGGATGCACATCGGCAAGCTGGATCTGGAGGCAGGGGACGTTGTTGTAGACGGGAGCATTGACAGCGTGACCTATTCCGATGGAACGCTTGCGGAAAAACATTCTATTCTGGGCAGACTGTTTCGCTAGAGGGGGCAGACGGTATGATTCTTTCCTTACACGCACAGGCACAGCTTTTCCTGCTGACGGTGCTTCTGGGCGGCGGTATGGGTCTTTTTTATGACGGCCTGCGGGTGTTTCGCCATGCCCTTCGCCATAATGCCTTCTGGGTGCAGGCGGAGGATGGGCTTTTCTGGCTTCTGGCGGTGTTTCTGGTATTCTGCGTGATGCTGCACGCCAATGCAGGAGAAATCCGCTTTTTTACGATTCTGGGGCTGTTCGGCGGCATGGGGCTGTATTTCCTGACGCTCAGCCGCATGGTGCTTGCTGTCAGCGATAAAATCATTTCTGCTGTGAAATATATGCTCGGCCTTTTTGGGCGTATTGTGACAACGCCGTTTCGTCTGCTCTGGCTTGTTTTTCGCCGCCCTGCGAGAAAAATTGGCGGATTTTGCGAAAAACAGCGGAAAAAACTATTGCAAAGCGTTAAACTTTGTGTGAAAATAATAATACATCGTTTGCATATCAATCGGCGGATGCTGCGCAAAAAATAGGAACACGACAGGGGTCTTTTTTATGGGGCAGAAAAAAAAGAATAAAAAATCAAAAAAAGTATCCGGACTTTTTCTCAGGGTGTTCGTACTGGTGTTTGTTGTGGCGGTTGCAGTCGGCATCGGCAGGCAGGCGGCGCGGTATCGGGAGGTAAAGGATGAAACGGCCTCTGTTGCGGCGCAGGTGAAGGAAGAAAAGGAAAAGCAGCAGGAATTTGAAGCGCGCAGAGAATATTATACCAGCGATGCCTATATCGAGCAGATTGCAAGAGAGCAGCTGGGCATGGTGAAATCAAACGAAATTCTCTACATCAACCGCGGAGAATAGACTGAAATTTTTGTAAAAAAGTTGGAGAAAAGCACTTGACAAAAAGGGAATGAAACGATATACTGACTAAGTCAGCTTGTGGCGGAGTAGCTCAGTTGGCTAGAGCATGCGGTTCATACCCGCAGTGTCAGGGGTTCAAATCCCTTCTCCGCTACTTTTTATTAAGGCCCGTTGGTCAAGCGGTCAAGACGCGGCCCTCTCACGGCTGAAACAGGGGTTCGATTCCCCTACGGGTCATCCGTGGACTATATAGGTTTATATGGTAAAGACAAACTGAATATGGTTAAAAATATGGAAGTTTAGCTCAGCTGGGAGAGCATCTGCCTTACAAGCAGAGGGTCACAGGTTCGAGCCCTGTAACTTCCATTTTTTTATACCCAAAAACGCAGTCCGTAAGGGTGAAGGAGAGCATCTACCGAAATCAACTGAATATGGTTAAAAATATGGAAGTTTCGCTCATGCCTTGTGTTTCGCAGAAACGCAGTCCGCAAGGATGGAGGAGAGTATCTGCCTTACAAGCAGAGGGTCCGAGCCCCTGAGAGTGCAAGCACTCGCGATACATTCCATTTTTTATACCCAAAAACAGAATATAAAAGGCTCCCATTCTATGCGTCCATGCGGTTTGCAAAGAGTGGGAGCCTTTCTTATGCCCAAAGCGTGATGACCTGTGCAACGATGGTTTCCCCTTCATAGAGGAAGGATTCGATTTCCTTGCCGTTTTCGGTATCCTGCAAATAGGTCTTTATGGTGACGGTGTCCCCGCGCAGACACTCCTTGCGGTAGACAATGCGGATATCCTTGAGTGTCATATCCTCATAGATGGCATCGGGGATATCATCCATCACCCATTCCAGATATTTGACGTTATTGGCGTGCCCATTGGTATCGGTATCCCTTCTGGTTACGACAAAATCTCTGACGCAAATCAGCCTGCCTGCCGGTGTTTTCGGCATGAAGAATTTTTCGCCCTCAATGGCAGATACCTGCCCCGAATGATATTTTTCAACCATATCCGCAGGCACGTTGGCAGGCTTCCGTTTTTCGGAATCCATGAAAATCCAGCGGGAAATGCCATCCAGCAGCTTATTGCCGTTTTCATCAAAGAGGAAGAAGCTGCGGTTTGCCTGAAAGCGGGCAAATTTATCGCTCCAGGTCTGCAATGTGATGGTTTCATTGTATTTTGGCATACGGTAGAGCTTTAAATGCCAGTTGACAACAGACCAAAAGCAGTGATGCGTAAGATTATACTGCACACTGAAGCCGAGACTGTCGGAATGGCTGATTGCCATTTCCTGCAGGGCAGAGAGCAGTGCCGCAGGTGTCATAGAGCGGCTGCCGTCAATCTGAAAATAATGTACGGTCTGGGTTGTTTCATATCCGATTCGATCCATCATGTTTTCCTCCTTACAGCATGGGCGAAATCAATCTTGCAATCGCCTCACGCACCTTAAACCACCACTTTCTGCGGCGGTACCATTCTTTTGTAATTTCTACAGAGCTATGCAAATCCTTTAAGAAATCATCCTCTAATATTTTGGTTATGCCTGCATCATACATGAAGGCATTGACCTCAAAATTCAAATCAAAGCTGCGAATATCCATATTCGCGGAGCCGACAGAGGCGACTGTGCCATCTATCGTGAGTACCTTGGCATGGATAAAGCCCTTTTCATATTGATACACCCGTACCCCTGCCTCAAGCAGCTCGCCCAGATAGGACATGCTTGCCCAATAGACGAAGAAATGATCCGGATTGCCGGGGATGATGATACGAACATCCAGACCGGAAAGCGCAGCCACACGCAGCGCCTCAAAAATGCCGTCATCCGGCACGAAATAGGGTGTAGTCAGAAAAACATTGCTTTCGGCTTCATTTATCATTTTGAAATAGCCGTTGCGGATGTTTTTCCACTGGGTATCGGGGCCGCTGGAGACAATTTGCGTCCGCACGCCCTTTATTTGCTGCTCCTTCTTGGGGAAATATTTTTCGCCCAGATGAATCAGCCCGAATTTTGCGGTGAAGTTCCAGTCCATGATGAAGCGCATCTGCATCTGATCGACGGCATCGCCTTGAAAGCGCAGATGGGTATCACGCCAAGGGCCGTAACGCTTGACAATTCCGAGATATTCGTCCCCGATGTTAAAGCCGCCGATATAGCCGACCTTGCCGTCGATGATGGCAAGCTTTCGGTGGTTGCGATAATTCAGGCGAATGACAAAGCGGGGCAGAAACGCCGCCGTATAGCCCCCTGCGGCGTGAAACTGATCAAAGAAATTCTTCGGCAGACGGGAGTTGCCGATGCCGTCATAAAGAATCCGCACCTCAATACCCTCTGCCGCCTTTTTCGTCAGCTCATCCAGAAGACGCGAGCCGAGCCTGTCCCCACGCCAGATGTAATATTCCAGATGGATATATTCCTTGGCATTGCGGATATCCTGCACGAGGGCTTCAAATTTATCCTTGCCGTTATTGAAATATTCGATTTTATTGTTAAAGGTAATCCAGTTGCCGCTGTTCAGATGCAGATGTGCCAGATCGGTGACATATTCCGCATGGGGCAGCTTGCCCTTATTTTCGATAAATGCCTTCTGCTCGGTGATTTCCTCCGCAGAATGCACATCCTGAAAGAGGTATTTATAATAGACCTCCTGATCATATTTTTCCTTTTCGCGAAACATTTTTTCGCGCTTACTGTTGCGCCCGAAGACCATATAGGCAAAAAAGCCGAAAATCGGGATGAACAGCAGCACCAAAAGCCATGCCCATGTGCTGGCAGGGTTTCTGCGCTCGAAGAACACGACGAACCCGGAAAGGATGACGTTGGCGAACAACAGGATGACGATAAAAAGAAGAATCCAGCTCCATACTGTACTCATAGTCAGAACTCCTTTTTCAGATTTTTATCAGATGAAGGCTGCGGTCGAAAATATCTTTCGACGCAGAGAGGGTTGCATACCCAATCAATAGTATACTATATCCGTTTGCTTTGTTGCAAGATTGGAGATGATGAAAAAAATCGAAAAAAATCATGATTTTATCTTCCCTAAAGTGAAAAATGATGGTAGAATAGTAGGACGTAAGACATACGGCAAGGTGCTTATCATTTTGCGTATCTGCAATAAAGGAGGAACTATTTTGGATTTTTCTGATGTTTTGATTATTATTATTGTAATTTTGGCACTGCTTTGTGTGGGGATGTATTATCTGAACAAAAAGGGTATGAAGAAGATGATTCAGGCGCAGGATTTCATCGACCAGAACCGTACCACAGTGCAGATTTTTGTAATTGATAAAAGACAGGAGAAGCCCTCTCCTTCCAATATGCCCAAGGCTGTTTATGAACAGATGCCCAAATCGGCAAAAATTCGCAAGACCAATCTGGTGCGCGCGAAGGTTGGCCCTCAGATTGTGACGCTGATGTGCGATAAGCCTGTATATCAGGTGCTTCCCGTGAAGAAGAACGTCAAGGTTGATCTGGCAGGGATGTATATTGTCGGCATCACAGGGATGAATCTGGAGGACAAGAAGAAAAAGACACTCTCTGAAAAGGTGGTTACCAGCGCAAACAAAACCATGAAAAAGCAGAGTGAAAAAGCGAAAAAGTAAGAAATACGCCCCTTCCTTTTGAGGAAGGGGTTTTGTTTTGCCCTTTTTCATGCAGGGGATAATAAAAAATTTGGTGAAGATAAGATATTCGCCAGTTTAGAACTCTCATGGCAAAACAAAGGTGTTCTCCCTTACTTTTTATGCTAAAAAGTAACAAAAACCCGGGACCCGTTTAGGTGTGTCCCAACAAGAAAACATGAAGAAGATGAAATAGCTGAAAGACCACGGATACAAGGAAGTTTCCAGCAGACATCCTTTGACTTAGGCTGTCAAGGGGAACTGACGCAGTAGGCGTAGCTTTCAGCATTTCAGAACTCAAGGTTTCTTATTTGGGCGCACCTTATATAATGGGTCCCGGACCCCCGCAGACGAGGAAAGGGCAACAAGGTTTCCCTTTCCAAACCCTTCCCCACAGACCGGAAACGGCATGGAGAAAAGCGGCGCAGGTGCGCCTGCCTGCAAAAAAACAGGTTGCTTACATTGGGAACTGTTCAGAACCCCACCACATATATTCGCAAAACCGCATGATACCATGCTTTCTCGCTGCTGCGCAGCTAATTTTGCTCATATATGGGGCGGTAACTCTATTCGAGTTCCCTTAAAATAAGAAAAAGCATTGCTTACATGCCAGCATGACGCATTATTTTTTTCTTATTTCAAGGGGTTCTGAATCGGTTACATTTATGCAATAAAAAAAGGCAGCAAGGATAACCCTACTGCCATATTTTTTTAATATAGCCTTTGCTGTCGCTTTGGAAGAAGTTGAAGAATGGGTGTGTGTCTGCCGAAAAGCAGCTTCGCGTTCCTCCGCCGAGGCGATAGACCTTGGTTCTCCCGACCGTTGCCGCAAAGAAACGACAGCATTTGCTGCCGCCCCTCCGCAGGTTTTGCCGAAGGTTCCGCCGCCTGCCGCACAAAGGCTGTATTAACACAAAAATACAGGCTATATTATAGACAAAATTCGAGAGATTGTCAATTAAAAAGAATTGGGTATTGATAAATTTATGGATTTCCCTGTATAATAGAAAAGATAGGTCTCTGCATTTTTAAAGGAAGTTTGGGCAGAGCACCGCAGAGAATCTGAAAGGAGCATGGAGAAGCATGAGATATGAAGGTACTGTATATAGACCACCCAGTGAGGCAGGCAGTCTGATTATTCAGCTGACGATTGGCTGTGCAAGAAACACCTGCACATTCTGCAATATGTATAAAGATAAGAAATTCCGCATCCGTCCGTTGGAGGAGGTTGTGGAGGATTTGGAAATGGCGAGAAGCTATTACAGCCGCATTAAGGTGCGCCGCATTTTCCTTGCGGATGGGGATGCCCTGATTGTAAAGACAGAGGATTTATTATATATCATTGCAAAATGCAAGGAGATTTTTTCTGAGGTGGAGCGCATTTCCGTATACGGTGCGCCGAAGGATATTCTGCACAAGACCCCTGAGGAGCTTGCTACATTGAAGGCGGCAGGACTGGATATGGTTTACATGGGGCTGGAAAGCGGCGCGGATGAGGTGCTGCAGGCGGTGAAGAAGGGCGTAACTGCTGACGAAATGATTGAGGCGGGCAAAAAGGTAAGAGCCGCAGGAATGATTCTTTCCATGACGGTGATTTCCGGTCTGGGCGGCAAGAAGCTGTGGAGAGAGCATGCACTGGGCAGTGCGAGAGTGATTTCTGCAATCAAGCCGGAATATGTCGGCTTTCTGACGCTGATGATTGAGCCGGGAACGGAAATGTACGATCAGTACAACAGAGGGGAAATTGAACTGCTGACACCTCACGAGGTACTGGATGAAACAGAGCTGTTTATCCGCAGTGTGGATGCGGAGGGGACGATGTTCCGTTCCAATCATGCGTCCAACTATATCCCTCTGGGCGGCACGCTGAATGGGGAAAGAGATAAGATTTTAGGGCAGATTGAAATAAGCAGAAGGAAAAGTAAATTCCGTCCCGATGTATTCAGAGGGATTTAAGGCTTTAAGGAGTATGGTAGTATGGCGTGGCTGGGCTTTGTCACATTGCTAACGATATATTGGTGTTTTTTTGTGGCGGCAACAACGGGCAGAATTGGCTGGTGCCTTTTGACGGGGTGGCTGCTGCCGATTCTCGCGCTGACAATCAGCTTTCGGAAGGGGATGCAGGTCAATGGGCTGATGGTGCTGATCTGCTTTGTGCTGTTTCTGGTCTGCCGCAGTGGGCTGGCGGAGCTGCGTGGCTGGAATGTGAAGCAGAGAAAGAAGCGTCCGGTGCTGTTCTGGCTGCTATATACAGTGGTTTTTCTGCTGATGTTTTACAGCGTGGCGCAGGCGCAGATGCAGGGATATATTCTGAATATCCAAGGCTGGGACAGTGAAACGATGCAGGTGCTGCGGATGGTGCTTGTGACGATTCCGCTGCTGGTGCTGAATTATTTTTATACGGAAATGGTGTATACGGCGATTGACCGCCTGCGGCTGAAAAAATGGGAGCTGGTGCTGCTGAACTGCCGCTGCTTTCTGGCGCACGAAAGCGGTGCGGAAAAGGTTGCCAAGCAGGGCTATTTTCTGGAGGGCATCAGCAATGGCGTAACCTACCATTTTGAGCTGACGAAGCGCACATATTTTATGCTGCGGCGAGAGAAAAACCTGCGGCTGCAAATCGGAACGGGGATACTGGGCGGATTATATTTGACGGAGCTGGAAAACCCCGATTTTTTCAAGCGTGTACGAAGGATGGACAGAAAATATGCCAAACGAGGGATGTTCCTAAATATTCTGGTGATGGCTTTCGGTGTTTGGCTGTTCTGGATATTGAGATAAGTTAAAATCGGGCTTTTCAGTTGAAGCCGGTAAGAGAGAAAGCTTTGGATGAAAGAGACATCCAAGGCTTTTTTTGTGCAATCATTTTGTGGGAGAGAAAGACATATCCTTGAAAGAAGGGATGTGGCGGAATGAAAAAACAGTGCGGCTTTCTGCTGTTATATGTGGTTGTGGCGGTGCTTTTGCTGCCGCTATTGCTGACAATGCTTTGCGGTGGCTTAGGGCAAGAGCTGCCGCAGGAGGCGCAGGCGCTTTATGGTCTGGCAGATCTTGCGCCCTTGGATACGGAGCTGGAGGAATATGTGGCAGGGGTGGTGGCGGCGGAAATGCCTGCCGCCTTTCCGGAGGAGGCACTCAAGGCGCAGGCGGTTGCGGCAAGAACCTATCAGGTGCGACAGATGCAGGCGGCAGGAAGCAGGGCTGTGCTTTATGACGTGGGACAGGCGTACCTTTCCGAGGCGGAGCAGAAGGAAAAATGGGGCGAAGGCTATGCCCTATATGCCGGAAAAATCCATAGTGCCGTCCGCGCAACGGCAGGGGAGATTATGACCTATGACGGGGAGCCGATTCTTGCCGCCTTTCATGCACAGAGCGGCGGAAGGACGGAGGATGCGGCGCATGTGTGGAATACGGCGGTGCCGTATCTGAAAAGCGTGGACAGCAAGGGGGACAGGCAGGCACCGAACAATGAGACAACGGTAACGATTGCGGCGAAGGCATTGGCGGAACGGCTTGGGATTGCGGACGATGCGGCAGTTTCTGTGAGGAAACGGACGGAGGCAGGCTATGTGGCGGAGGTGCAGGCAGGGAGCAAGACCTTTTCCGGCAGGGAGATACGAGAGAGGCTGGGGCTTAGAAGTGCGGATTTCACGATTGCGAAAAACGGGGACAGCTATATTTTTACGGTGCATGGCTATGGGCATGGGGCAGGCATGAGCCAATATGGGGCATCCTTTCTGGCAGAGCAGGGAAAAAATTATCATGAAATTCTGCGGCATTATTATACAGGTATTTCCTTTTCGATTCTCGAATAAAAAAATCCTCCTATGGCAACAATAGCATCGGAGGTGTTAATATGAATCAAAAAGAAAGAAGAGCCGCACGAGGCTTGCAGATTGTGGCGGTTTGCTGCTGCTTTTGCCTGCTGGCAGTGGGCGCAGGGGTGACATATCGCGCCATGGACAGAGAAAAGGCAGGGGGCAGCGAGACCCTGCAGAAGGAACAGCCTGTGACAGCGGTACAGAGCAAAACAATCGAGATTGCGCAGGCGGAGCAGCAGAGGGAAGCCGAGAAAACAAAGGAAATAAAGGAAGCAAAGAAAGCAAAGAAAGCAAAGGAAACGAAAGCACAGCCTGCAAGGAAAAACGAACAGCCTGTGTTTGCAGCGCCGCTGGAGGGGGAAATGAAGGTGGTTTTGGGGTACAGCACAGACCATGCCATTTATGACCCGACACTGGAGCAGTATCGCACGAACGCATCTGTTAGCCTTTCTGCGAAGCAGGGGACAGAGGTGAAGGCTGCGGCAGACGGCGTGGTGAAGGAGGTAAAGAAGGACGCGCAGGCAGGGAATCTGGTGAGGATTGCACACGGCGAGGATTGGCTGACTACATACGGTCAGCTTGCAGATGCCGTAGCAGTCAAGGAAGGAGAAAGCGTGAAACAGGGGCAGCGGATCGGAACGGTTGCCGCGCCGACGAAATACGGTGTGGCGCTGGGAGAGCATCTGATTTTTGCCATGGAGCAGAACGGAGAACCGCAGAACCCGATGGAGAAAATGAAAACCGCTGAATGAAAACAGAACAAGCCGAATTTGGGGTTCGGCTTGTTTTTTTGTGAAAAATGAGCAAAAATATAGGAATTTGAAAGTTTTTTTTGAAAAATCGCTTTACGAATTTTCAGAAAGAGGATAAAATGATGGGACAAGGGAATCTGACAAAGGGGGATTGCGAAATGAAACGTTTGTCTATTGTAAAAGGTGATATTGTAAAGGCGAAAACAGATGCGATTGTCAATGCCGCCAATACATCCCTGCTTGGGGGCGGCGGTGTAGATGGTGCCATTCATCGGGCGGCGGGGCCGGAGCTTCTGGCAGAATGTGAAACGCTGCATGGCTGCCGTACAGGTGAAGCAAAAATCACGAAGGGCTACAAATTGAAGGCAAAATATGTCATTCATACGCCCGGTCCCATTTGGCGCGGCGGGAAATGGGGCGAGGAGGATCTTCTGGCAAATTGCTATCGGAATTGTCTGGCATTGGCGAAGGAGTATGGTGTCAAGAGCATCGCATTCCCTTCCATCAGCACGGGAGTATATCGATTCCCGATTGACTTAGCGGCGAAGATTGCCGTAGGCGAAATCCTGCATTTTCTGGAAACGGATGATACGATGGAGCAGATTATTCTGGTCTGCTTTGACGAAGGAACGAAGGCGGCGTATCAGAAGGCGTTTGCGGAGCTGACGGCATAAAAAATTTCATATTGAAAGAAACGGAACCGAACCATTTTGTGCTGTCCGCATAAGGTGGTTCGGTTCCGTTTTAGAGAAAGCCTTTTTTATTTTTTGCAAAAGCATCGCTTTTGCGTATCTGCATCAAGGGGCATGAGGACAGCCCCGAAAAAGTTATCTGATGTAATTGGTCTTGATTTTTTCTTCCTGCTCGGGCAAAGCGACACCTGCATTTTTGCCTGCCTCGATACACTTCAGCAGCCAAGCCATATTCCGCCCGATGGCGCGCATGTTCTGCATTCCTTCCAAATCCTGCTTGACCTCATCCGGCGTATTGCCATGCACCTGATTCCAGTATGTACCGGAAACGACGGGCATATTACTGATGGTAAAGTATTTATTCAGCTGGTCGAAGGTTGCGGTTGCGCCGCCTCTACGGCAGGAAACCACAGCTGCGCCCAATTTATTGGCAAAGGAACCATTGGACATCACAAATAATCTATCATACGCGCAGGAGGCCTGCCCTGCGGCGGAGGCGTAATGCACAGGTGCGCCAAGCACGATGCCGTCTGCTTCGAGTGCCTTCGGCAGCAGTTTATTCACCACATCCTCCTGCACACATTTGCCAAGCTTTTTGCATGCGCCACAGCCCAGACAGCCGCCGATGGGCTTATTGCCAAGGTAGAACATTTCTGTTTCCACGCCCTCGGCGCGCAGTGTTTTTTCGATTTCCTTCAATGCTGTATAGGTACAGCCGTGCCCATTGGGGCTGCCGTTCACCAGAAGTACCTTCATATCTTCTCCTCCTGTTCTCTTTACTCTCTTTAAAAATTTTTCTTTCTTTAAAAAATTTTCTCTCTTTACAAAAAGGATGATGCAAGCCTTTGCACCATCCCTGTTTGTGTCTCTTATTTTGCTTCCAGATAAGCATTCAGCTCTGTAACCAGCTTATCGCAGTCCATGCCATGTACCATGGATGCTTCCTCCAGTGTTTCGCCTGCGGCGGAAGGGCAGCCAACACAATGCATACCATTCTGCATCAGAATCATGCCTGCGCCTCTGTCTGCCATCAGCAGCTCGCCAATTGTCATATCTTTTGTTACTTTCATCAGAAAGACCTCCTTCTTTTTATAGACTCTATTCCATTTCTATCTTACCACAAAAGCGGCTTTTTCACTACCGAAATTCCGAAATTCTCCACTTCTTCACAAAGCGGCTTTCGGCCTTCCGGAAAATCCTACAAAAATACTTAGAATTGCTCGATATCCAGAATCACTTTTCTACATTCTACACAGAGGTGCCCCTCCATTTTGGCACCGCCCATATAGCTCTTTGCCAGAAGGTATTCCTCTTTCCTGCCTTCGGCATCCACGCCCTTCCACTGGACATATCTGCCACCGGAATGGAGCGTGCCTTCCTTCATTTCATTTCCGCAAAAAGGACATTTCATTTCAGATTCCTCCTTTTACTGCTCCGCAGGGTGAACCACTGCATCGTCTGTATTCTCACCGATGATACGGAATTTGCTTTCCTTTGGCAGAACCTTGCCGGTCATAACCTCTGCCGCAGTTGCCTTGCCATCCTCATCCAGAGAAATCAGAAGATATTCCTTCTCCCCATCCACAGATGTGCCGAAGATACCCTGAGGAATTCCCAAATAATAGGTCAGGAAGGTATCTGCTTCCTCCTCCGGCTCGCCCAGAAGCTCCTTCACCTCGGCTTCTGTCATGCCGGGGAAAACAGTACGATCCAGCAGATTTTGTACGATTTTCTGACGGTCATTCCCTACGGCGGAAACCCATTTTTCTGTTGTAAAATGCGTATGATTATCGCGATATCTGCCGCCAAAGAACACTGCCAATGCTACAATAACCAGAACAACCACAATGATCTTATCTCTTGTTTTTAATTCCATCGTACCGTCCCTCCTATCAGGAAATCCACTTAAAGCCTTTATAGTAACGCAAAACAACCTTACCCAGAATTTCATCCTTTTCTACATATTGATTTCTCCAGAAACGGGAATCCTGCGAATGATTGCGGTTATCCCCCATCATGAAATAGCAGCCATCGGGTACAACATAGGGGCCGTAGCTGCCCTGTGTCACCTCTGCGATGTAATCCTCCTGCAGGGCCTTGCCGTTGACATAAACCGTGCCGTTCGACATCTCAACGGTATCACCGGGGGTGCCGATGATTCGCTTGACATAAAGCGTTTTGCCCGTTTCATCATCCGGATAACGGAACACCACGATATCCCCCGCCTCCGGCTCATCAAACCAATAGGAGGTTCTGAGTGCAAGAATGCGGTCGCCTGCCATGATGGTATTTTCCATGGAGCCCGTCGGCACCTCCGCATTTACAATGAGGAAGGAATTAACCAGCCCTGCCAGCACCGCCGCCAGAAGAATTGTTTTTACCCAACTGATGACCTCTTTTTTCACAGTAGTGCTCAAATTGCCCATCTCCTTTGGGTTATTTCAGGAAGCCGTTGATAATCTGCGCTTCCGCTTCTTTTTCTGTCAGCCCAAGGGTCATCAGCTTGACCAGCTGATCGCCTGCAATCTTGCCGATTGCCGCCTCATGCACCAGAGATGCATCCACATGGTTCGCAATGATTTCGGGCTCAGCCGCAACTACGCCGTTATCCATGATGATGGCATCACATTCGGAGTGACCGTAGCAGTCTGTGTTGCCGATGATTTTGGAACGGAAGAGCTGTCTGGAGAAATCCCTTGCAACAGAACGGGAAATCAGCTTTGCACTGGAGCCTGCGCCATCCAGACTGACATCAAAGGAGGTTTCCGCCGTCTGATGTCCGTGTGTCATGATTTTTTCCTTGATGACGATGGTTGCGCCGGGGCCAAGCTTTGCGCTGGAAACGCGCTTTGTGGAATCGACACCCTTCAACTGAACGGTATCCATTTCAATATAGGCGTTTTCCTCTGCTTCTACATGTGTCTGGGGGTTAATGATGCGTTTGCCGCTGCCGTCCCCCTCACCGATGTGCTTTTCGATATAAACAACCTTGGAATTTTTGCCAAGGAAGAAACGGTGAATCCCTTCATGGACAGAATCATCACAGCCGCAGTTATGGATGCCGCAGCCGGCGATAATTTCAATTTCCGCACCCTCACCGATGTGGAAATCATTATAAACCACCTCGGACACACCATCCTGTGTAATCAGCGCAGGGATGTGTACGTTTTCGTTTTTGGTAAAGGGCTTTACATAAATATCCAGACCGGAGCCGCCCTCCTTGGGGACAATATCAATATTTTCTGTGGAATGTCTGCCCTCGCTCTTGCTGTTGTTGCGGATGTTAAATGCGCTGTTTGCAGGGATTTCCGCAATGCCGGAAACCTCCTTCAGAAGGTTTTTTACGATATCATTGAGCATCATTCCTCACCTCCCTTGAAATATCTGCAGCCTGTTTCCATGCCGAACAGACCGGGCAGAACATCTTCCTTTGTACCAATCTGCTTTACCTCACCGGCGCTCAGCAGAACCACCTGATCGGCGATATTCAGAATTCTTTCCTGATGGGAAATGATGATGATAGAGCCTTGAATTTCTTCGTGCATTTTTTCAAATACATCAATCAAATTTTTAAAGCTCCAAAGGTCAATGCCTGCTTCGGGCTCATCGAACAGGGTCAGCTTTGTTTTTCTTGCCATAACGGTTGCAATTTCGATACGCTTCAGTTCACCGCCGGAAAGGCTTGCGTTTACCTCACGGTCGATGTAATCCTTGGCGCACATGCCAACCTCGGACAGATACTGACAGGCATCTGCTGTGCTTAAATCCTGTCCGCTCGCCAGACAAATCAGATCCTTTACGGTAACACCCTTGAAACGAACGGGCTGCTGAAAGGCAAAGCTGATGCCCTTTCTTGCACGCTCTGTAATGCCGAGGGCTGTGATATCCTCGCCGTCAAGGAGAATCTGACCGCTGTCGGGGGTCAGAATCCCGCTGATGATTCTTGCCAGAGTGGATTTACCACTGCCGTTGGGGCCTGTGATTACGATGAACTTCGCATCATCAATCCTGAGATTGATGTCCTTGAGAATCTGTTTTCCGTCTGCGGAAAAACAGATATTCTTCAATTCCAACATACTTATGATTCCTCCTGTTTATCAAATATTTCTCTCTGGAAATATTTTCTCTATTGCAGACTGTGCGTCTGTCATTGTTCTCTCCCTTCAAAGCTGCGCCACAGCCTTGAAAATGCAGGCTTCTACAAAACCTGCCAATCTTATAGATTATAACAACGAAAGGGTGGGGATGTCAACGCTTTTGCCTTTTCCTGCCTAATTTCCGCCCACCCCTTCGGGGTGAAATAAATTCCCTCTCTTGAAAGGATTTCATCATTATGGTACATTTATTACAATAAAATTTATTTTCTGAAAAGGAGAGACTGCTATGCTTGGGTTTCATGCGGACGGGATTCGCCTGTTCGGCGCATCCGATACACTGGTGGGGGCATTAAAAAAACATAAGCTGCCGCTTGTGAAAACTTCTACCACAAACACACTGGTTTTTGCCGTAAATACGGCAGAGCCTTTAACGAAAAAGCTTTATCTGCCCTCTTTTCTGGCACCACAGGCACCTTGGTTCAGCTGCTTTGTAGGAGATGCAGAACGTCCGGCGGAGTATTCGCTGCATTTTGCGGCAGAGGAGGATTTGGTGGATTTCATTTTGTCCATGTATTATTGCGCGCAGGGGTTTCTGCATTTAGACTTTGACTTGGCAGAGCTGGTTACAAAGCTGAACCCTTCCCCTGAATATGTAATCCATTCCTTTGAGGAAAAGGATTTTCACAAAATCGGCGAGGAAGGTGCCTTTGCGGCGTGCTTCTGCTTTCTGGAGGGCGGCTTCATGGAAAGCGACCGCCTTTTCGGCAAGCTGACAAAGGAATACGGCGTGGGAGCGGATAAGATTATGCTGGCAGGCTCGTTTGATTCCAAATATCAATTCCTGCGCACCTTTATTCCGCAGAAATAACAATATATTTGAAAAAATTTCTTTACAAACAGAGGAAAACATACTAAAATGAAACGGCAGGATTTTCTCCTGTGCAAATACACAGAGTAGGGCTTTGCGCGTTAAGTGTCCGGTGGACGGGGAGTTGTCATCGGAACGAAAAGCAGGATTTCTGCTTGCGATGCAGGACCCGCATCCCGCTGTTTCATAATGAAGAAGAACAATCCTCTTTGTTATCCATACAGCCAAACCTGTTTCGGCAGGTGTATTTGCGTTAGTATTGTGATAATAGAGGGGTTTTTGTTTGCAAAAAAGAGCAAGAAGACCCTCCTATTTCCCATTGAAAAAAGGAGGTATTTTTTTATGACCGAAAAACAGAAGAGCATGACACATCGCTTGGTGCTGATGGCAATGTTCGTAGCGGTGCAGATTATTCTGTCCCGTTTCCTTTCCATCAATCTCTGGAATCTGAAGATTGGCTTTTCCTTTATTCCCATCGTTCTTGCAGGCATCCTTCTGGGGCCTCTGAGCGCAGGCTTGGTGGGGTTGGTGGCGGATGTCATCGGGGCAACACTGTTTCCCATCGGCGCATTCTTCCCCGGCTTTTCGCTGACATCCTTCATCACTGCTTTTGGGTACGGGTTTTTCCTGCATAAAAACCAGAGCATGAAGAATATTGTTGCGGCGGTGCTGTTCTCCGAAATCGTAGGGACAATTTTCCTGAATACGCTTTGGATTTCCATTCTTTATGGTGCGCCCTTTGTTGCTGTGCTGATTCCCCGTCTTGCACAGGCAGCAGGCATGGGTGTTGTGGAGGTGCTTTGCATCTGCTTCATGACGAAATATGTACCCCAGATGAAAAAGGTATTCTGAGAAAAAAACGAGAAATGAACGGAGCCGGCAAAATCGGACAAAGGCTGCGATGGCAGTATTGCTGCGTATCAGACCGGTACGGGCTAAGCCGTTGAAGCAAAATATGATAAGAAATGCAAGGAAAAAAGCCTTGGTCACTACAGTTCTGTAGTAACCAAGGCTTTTCTTATTTGAACCAAGGCTCCAAGAAACGGCTTCACGAATTCAGCTCCTCCCATTCTGCGAAAAGAGCCTCAAGCCTTTCCTCAAGCTTTGTTTTCTCTGCATAAATATCATTCGCCTTGCCGTAATCCGTGCCACACGCCGCCATGTCCTCATCTGCCTGCGCAATCGCCGCTTCTGTCTCCTCGATGGCCTTTTCCAGCTTTGCAATCCTGTTCGCCAGCCTGCGCTCTGCCGCCTGCTGCTCCTTTTGCTTCAGCCAGTCATTCTTCGTATCGCTTACAGGCTGTGCCGCGGCAACGCTTTTTTCCGGATGCTGTGCCGCCTTTTCTGCCTCGTTTCTGGCACGCTCTGCCTTTTTCTCTAAGTAATAATCATAATTCCCGTTATAAAGAATCACCCCATCCGGCGTTAATTCCAGAATTTTCTCCGCTGTTTTGTTGATAAAATAACGGTCGTGGGAAATATAAATCACCGTACCCTCGTAGCGGTTCAGCGCACTTTCCAGAACCTCCTTCGAGAACATATCCAGATGGTTCGTCGGTTCATCCAGCATCAGCAGGTTCGCCTTGGAAAGCATGATTTTCGCCAGAGAAACGCGCCCCTTTTCGCCGCCGGAAAGTGCGGAAATCGGCTTGAATACATCATCCCCTGTGAATACGAAGGCGGCAAGCATATTGCGGATTTGCCCCTGCGTCAGGGTGGGGTAGGTGTCTGCGATTTCCTCAAAAATGGTCTTGCTTTCGTCTAATTTTGCCTGCTCCTGGTCATAATATCCAATAAATACATTTGTGCCGAAGCGAATCAGACCGCTGTCTGTCGGAACCTCCTTCAGAAGCATCCGAAACAGCGTGGATTTCCCAACCCCGTTCGGGCCGATAATGGCAACCTTGTCACTGCGTTTTACATCAAAGGAAACATTGCGGAAAATCCTCTGTCCTCCGTAGGATTTGGAAAGCTCCTCCGCATGCAGCACATCATTGCCGCTTGTCAGAAAGGGGGTTAGGGTCAGCCGCATCTGATCCGGCAGGGCATCCGGCCTGTCCACACGCTCCAGCTTGCCGAGGGCTTTCTCGCGGCTTTCCGCGCGCTTGATGGATTTTTCGCGGTTGAAGGAGCGCAGTGTGCGGATGACATCCTCCTGATGCTTGATTTCCTTCTGCTGCATTTCGTATGCCTTCTGCTGAATTTCGCGGTTGATTTCCTTCTGCTGCCAAAAGAAGGAATAATTCCCGTTATAAACCGTCGATTTCTTGTTTTCGATTTCAATGACCTTTGTCACAATGCGGTCAAGGAAATAGCGGTCGTGGGAAATAATCAGCACTGCGCCGGGATAGGAGCGAAGGAAATCCTCCAGCCATTCGATTGCCGCAATGTCCAGATGGTTGGTCGGCTCGTCCAACAGCAGGATATCCGGCTTGGAAAGCAGCAGCTTTGCCAGATGCACGCGTGTTTTCTGTCCGCCGGAAAGCTGATTCATCGGGCGGTTGAAATCATTATCGGCAAAGCCAAGCCCCTTCAGCACACCGCGCAGGCGGCTCTGGTAGCTGTAGCCGTCATTCTGTTCAAAATAATGCTGCAGAGTGGCATATTCCTCCATTTTTTCCGCCAGTGCCTGTCCGCTCAGATTTCCCATTTCGTTTTCTAATTCACGAAGATTTGTCTCTGTTTGAATGATTTTTTCAAAAACCGATAGCATTTCTTCATAAATCGTGCGGTCGCTGTCTATCTGAATATTCTGAGCAAGGTAGCCCAGAGATGCGTCCTTCTTGAGATAAAACTCACCGCCATCGGCAGAAATTTCGCCGGTCAGAACCTTGAAAAGCGTCGTCTTCCCGGCACCATTTACCCCCACAATAGCGGCTTTTTCGCGTTCTTCGATATGGAAGGTGATTTTTTCCAGAATCACATCGATGCCGTATGCCTTGTGTAATTGTCTGCATGCAAGTATCATTGATACAACCTCCATTTGTGTTTCATTGTCTGCTCTTATGATAGCAGAAAATACAATAGATTAAAAGAGTTATTGTTGACAATAAAATAACAGGAGTGCTATACTAAAATTATCCTGAAGTAGAAAAAAATAGCTGTATTTGCAGTTCGTTTTCTTTTACGGAGGCATCCTAAAACGAGAGGATTTGGAATATATGGACAGCGAAAAGAAGATCTCACCGGCAGTAATCAACAGATTGCCCAGATACTACCGTTACTTAGGCGACCTGCTGGAAAGTGATATTACTCGCATTTCCTCAAAAGAACTCAGCGCAAAAATGAATATCACTGCCTCCCAGATTCGTCAGGATTTGAACAATTTCGGCGGCTTTGGGCAGCAGGGCTACGGGTATAATGTGGAATATCTTTACAATGAAATAAAAAAGATTTTAGGTCTGGATCGATTGTATAATATGATTGTCATTGGCGGCGGCAATATCGGACAGGCTCTGGTGAACTATACCAATTTTGAGAAGCGTGGTTTCGTCATCAAGGCAGTTTTCGATATCAATCCCCGTCTGATTGGGATGACTATTCGCGGTGTCGAGGTTTATGATATCGACCAGATGGAGGAGTATGTCAAAAATAACCCCGTGGATGTTGCCATTCTTACCCTTCCTCGTTCGCAGGCGGTGAAGGTTGCAAATGATCTGGCAAAATGGGGCGTAAAGGGCATGTGGAACTTCAGCCATGTGGATTTGCAGGTTCCCGATGATGTTTTGGTGGAAAATGTACACCTGACGGACAGCCTTATGACCCTGCTCTACAAAATCAACGAAATGTACTATAGCGGTGAGGATATGCATGAGCATCAATTAAAGGATGGTCTGCCTGTAAAGCCGGTGCAGGAAAACGAAGAATTATAAGAAAAAGACAACAGAACGAAGGAGAGTCACTCTTTGCAAAAAGGTGTGGCTTCTCTTTTTGTTTGTAAAAATTTATTTATAACTATTTATAAAGAAGAAAAGAAATTTAAAATGAAATGTACAAAGGAGGAATGACCGTGGATTTAGCGGAAATCAAAGAAAAACCGTATTATTTTTCCAATCGCGCCCTAAAGCGTTTGATTGCTCCCATGATTATCGAGCAGTTTCTGGCTATTCTGGTTGGTATGTCCGACTCCATTATGGTTGCAACGGTCGGGGAGCATGCAGTTTCGGGTGTCTCTTTGGTGGATAATATTTTCGTTCTGCTGATTTATTTGTTTGCAGCTCTCGCAACAGGCGGTGCGGTGGTTATGGGGCAATATTTGGGGCAGAATAAGCATGAAAAAGCAAATAGGGCAGTCAATCAGCTTATCCTGTTTACGGCGTTGTTTGCGATCTGCATTATGATTGGGCTGTATCTGGCAAGAAACCTCATCCTGCATCGGGTGTTCGGTGCCATTGAGGCGAATGTAATGGAGGCATCCAAAACGTATCTTCTCATCGTTTCCGCCTCCATCCCTTTTATTGCCTTGTATAACGCAGGTGCGGCAGTATTTCGTACTATGGGCAATTCCAAGGTGCCGATGTATCTCTCCATGATGATGAACGCCATCAATGTGGGCGGCAATGCCATCCTGATTTTCGGCTTTGGCATGGGGGTTGCGGGTGCGGCAACCTCGACGCTTGTTTCCCGTGTCATTTCCGCTGTTGCAATCATTTTTCTGCTTTGCTCTCCGGAGCATCTGCTGCATCTGGAGCGTCCGTTTTCCTTTAAGCCGGATTTCGGTATGCTGAAAAAGATTGCCTATATCGGCATTCCCAATGGTCTGGAAAACGGGATGTTTCAGCTGGGGAAAATCATGGTGCTGAGCATGATTACAGGCTTTGGCACGGCGGCGATTGCGGCGAATGCCGTTTCCAATATCATTGCAACCTTTCAGGTGCTTCCGGGGATGTCCGTCGGCATGGCGGTGATTACCGTCTGCTCTCGCTGCGTCGGGGCAGGGGATTATGAAGCGGCAAGATATTATACCCGTAAGATTCTGAAGCTGGTGCATATTCTGATTATCGTTTTCAGCGTCACCACGCTTGTGGCGTTGCCCGGCATCATGCACCTGTATAACCTTTCCGATGACGCAATGACCTTTACAAAACAGATTATCTGGTATCATGGTATCTGCTGTATGCTCATCTGGCCCGAAGCGTTCACTCTGCCGAATACGCTGCGTGCCGCCAGTGATGTAAAGTTCTGCATGATTTTGTCGATTATCTCCATGTGGGTATTCCGTATTGCCTTCAGCTATATTATTGGTGTCAGAATGGGCATGGGCGTTCTGGGTGTTTGGATTGCCATGACCATTGACTGGGCAGTGCGTGCCGTTCTTTTCATCATCCGCTATCGCGGAAAAAGATGGCAGCATAAAAGCATTGCATAAAAAACAAGTTAAAAAAGCTCCCTTGCGTGTTGTCAAGGGAGCTTTTGCTGTCATGCTTTACTTAAAATAGGAATATCCGTAAATCTTCCCCTTCCGGGGTGTTTCCCCGTGCTTTGCCTCCACCAGCTCGGAAACAGTCACAAGCTCATAGCCCTGCTTTTGCAGATAGGGCACAAGGGTTGCCGTTGCCTCTGCGGTAGAGCCGTAAATGCCGTGCATCAGGATGACCTTCCCATCCAGATTTCCGGCGGATTTCACCACATCCACAATCGCCTTGGCATCTCTGCTTTTCCAGTCGAGCGTATCAATCGACCAGAGGTAGATGGACATCGGCAGCTGTTTTTTTACGCTGTCCTTGCAGTTGCCGTAGGGCGGACGGAAGATGGCAGGGTCTCTGCCAAGCACCTTGCGGAAGGCGGCGGCGGTTTTCTGCACATCTGCCGCAATTTCTGCATTGGTCAGCTTATTAAAATTCTTATGATCGTAGGAATGACTGCCAACCTCACAGCCGAGCGCCTCCTCGCGCTTCACCACATCGGGATATTTTTCCACCAGACTGCCAAGATCAAAGAAGGTTGCCCGTGCGTCATATTTCTCCAGAACATCCAAAATGGCATTGGTTGCCTTGGGGTTCGGGCCGTCATCGTAGGTCAGCGCAACCATTTTTTTGTTGCGGATTTCCTTGGGAACGGGAGTTTCCTTTTTCGGTTCTTCGATTTTCTTCTGCATTTCCGCATACGGAATCGTCAGGCGCACCACGCCGTAGCTGCCGGGGAAAAGGTCATAGCGGTCGAAATAAAACAATACGCCGTCCTTCGTGAGCGCAAAGCGGTCAAACCGTCCTGCGTCGGGTGCAAGCAGGGTTTTGTAGTTGCCAAAGATACCGTTTTTATAAGGCTCTGTCGTTGTGAAGTATTTTTCCGTATAGGCAGAAGCATTTTTCGCAAAGCTGTCCCCTTGCAGGCTTTCCGCCGTTACCTCTGCATCCTTTTCCAGATCAAAATGGAACACCTGAATCTGTGTGTGCGGCGAAAGCGCGCCGTTTGCCTCATGTGTTTCAAAGAACACCAGACTCAGCTGATTTTCCTTCGCAAGATAGCTTTCATAGCCCAGATACAGAATCGCATCCGTCTGTTTTTTCTCCTTTTTTTCTTCCTCTGTCGGGGTAAATTCCGCATCAAAGGCATTGCGGATTTCCGTCACGATTTCCGAAATGCGTGCATCAATCCTTTCCTTCCCGATTTCGGGATATTGCAGCAGATAGGAAAGGTGATTTTCCTGCTCCACCACATCCTGTGGCTTGCCGACCTCCTGCTGCTCCAGATACTGCGCCCAGTAGGAGACTCCCTTCTCTGTCAGCTCCAGTGTCTTTTTGCGGTTCAGCAAAGAAAAGCTGCTGCTGTTTGCGCTGCATCCACAAGAGAGCAACAGTATGCCCATCAGAAGAAAAGCCAGCATACGTTTCATTCTCATTCAGATTCCCCCTTTCGGTTCTGATAGATCGGGTGAACATAACGTCCCCGCTTGGTGGTGCTTTTGCCATATTGGATTGCCGTTTGGGGACAGCGGTTCACGCATGCCATGCACATATTACAGTGCTTTTCTGTCCAGACAGGAATTCCTGCCGTCAGCCGAATGCAGCCGCTGGTGCAGACCCTTTCACATAGACCGCAGTGGCTACAGTCCTCCGTTACATAAAAAGGCTTTGTTTTCAGCCCCCTCCGAAACGCAGGATTGACGATTTTACTCAGCACTCCTGCGCCCCTTCCTTTCTTCACACGGAAGAAATTGCTCCAGTTCAGCCGGATGGCACGCAGGATGTTGTCCAGTGTCCTGTCTGCTTTTTCCAGAAGCGCATATTGCTCTGCCTTCGTCCCTGCATCAAAAAGCACCGTAAAGCTGTCCGGCATCACAACGGAAAAGCCGCTGTCCAGGGTAAGCCCGTTTTCCTGCAATGCCTTCCCCAGAAGGTCAATCGCCTCCCCTGCGGAAGACCCGCAGGTGCAGACAGCGAAAAGATAGGGATCACCGCTGTAATAAAGCTCCAGATTTTTCACGAAATCCGTCACCGTCTGCGGAGGAGCCCATGCATAAACGGGAAAGACAAAGCCCAATCTCTCCCCCTGTAGCATAGTATGCTTGTAATTGCCTGCTTTGACCGCTTCTGCAATATCCGTCAATTCCTCCCCCAGAGCTTCGGCAAGCTTTTTTGCCACAGCATAGGAATTGCCTGTTCCGCTGAAGTAATAAATCATAAGGTGCGCCCTCCTTTTCAGTGATTTCAAATACTATTTCTTAAAGATATCATATCATATTTTTCGGCTAAAAACTTTGAAGAATTTATTAAATTTTCACTACATTTTATAGATACCTCCAAGCTGCGGAAAGTTTGCCTTTACACCGATTTTTTTCGATATTATACTAAGATGAGTGAAGCCGAAAGGGGAGAGAGCTATGTTGGAAAAGGCGTTGATTCTGGCGGCAAAAGCGCATACGGGGCAGGTCGATAAGGGCGGTGCGCCCTATATCCTTCATCCCATTCGGGTGATGCTTGCCTGCGAGGGGGAAAAGGAAAAAATCGTTGCCCTTTTGCATGATACTCTGGAGGATACCGCTTTGACCGCGGCAGACCTGCGGCGTGCGGGCTTTCCGGAGGAAATCGTGCAGGCGGTGTGCTGCCTGACGCGTGGACAAAAGGAGGATTACATGGAGTATATTGCGCGCATCTGCGAAAATGCGCTGGCGGCGAGAGTGAAGTATGCCGATTTGCAGGATAATCTGGATATCAGACGCATCCCTAACCCGACAGAGAGGGATTTTGCCAGAATCCGAAAATATGAGCAGGCAATGAAAAGGATTACGAGATCAGTCAAGGGAGGACGGGAGCATGGAGCATTGGACACAGGAGAGCTATGACGCGTTCCGCAGAGAATTGTATGCACAGCAGGAGGAAGCCTATCGGCAGTTTCATACAGGGCTGCTCCGCTCAGATTTGCCCGTCATTGGTCTGCGCGCGCCCCTTTTGCGGAAAATAGCGGCAGAAATCGCCAAGGAGGACGGCGTGGGCTTTCTGCGTATCTGCGGCAGAGAAACCTATGAGGAACGTCTACTCTATGGCTTGGTGGCGGCGGCACTGCCTGTTTCCTATGCGGAATTTCTGCCCTATTGTGACACCTATACGGAAACGATTGTCGAAAACTGGGCGCATTGCGATAGCTTCTGCGCCTCCTTGAAAAAGCGAATCAAGGGACATGAGACGGAATTTTTCGAGCATATCAAAAGGTATCTGGCTTCCGAAAATCCGTGGGCGGTGCGCGTCGGTCTGATTCTGATGCTCAATTATTATCTCATCCCTGCATATCTTCCGGCGGTGCTGGAGCGGACAGATGCCGTCCAATCCGAGCAGTATTATGTCCGCATGGGACAGGCGTGGCTGCTGGCAACGGCTTGGGCGAAGGACAGGGACACCTGCAGGGCGTATCTTTCTCATCATCATCTGGATGCTTGGGTATTCCGTAAGTTCATTCAGAAGGCGTGTGAGTCCTATCGTGTTTCGGCGGAGGATAAGGCATATCTGCGCAGCCTGCGGAAGAAATGAAAGAGATTCTTTGCTTTGAAATCATGTGAAAAAGGTGTATACTAAGATTCTGAATCAATGAGAGAGAAGAATCGAGCGGAGGAGAAGTATGAGTTATTTTCCCTTTTTTGTGGAGATTGGGCAGAAACGCTGTCTGGTTGTGGGCGGCGGAACGGTTGCTTTCAGAAAAATTGAAAAATTGCTGCCCTTTGGCGTGGAGATAACGGTGGTTTCTCCTTCTTTTTGTGCGGAAATCGAGCAGACAGAGGGCATCTGCCGCATTCGCAAAGAATTTCAGGCAGAGGATGTAGAGGATATGTGCTTTGTCATCGGCACAACAGATTGCAAGGCTGTCAACGCGAGGATTGCTGCTGTCTGTCACGCAAAGCATATCCCTGTCAATATTGTGGATGATGCCGAAAGGTGCAGCTTTTTCTTTCCGGCACTGGTGAAGCGGGGCGCATTTGTCGCAGGCTTTTCCACAGGAGGCGCAAGCCCCTTAGCGGCGCGCTTCATCCGCGAGCAGATGGAGGAGGCTATCCCCGCAGGCTTTGCCGATGTGATAGAGCTTATGGCTGCGGTGCGCGGTCGCGTGAAGGCAGCCTTTGCAGACAGCGGAAAAAGAGAACAGGTGCTGCGGTATATTTTCTGCCTTGCCTTAGAAAAAAACGGAAATGTATCCCAAGCAGAAATTGAGGAAATCATAAGAAAGGAGGGGGAGCAATGAAAAAGCTGAGAGTCGGCACAAGAAAAAGCCTGCTTTCCGCCAGACAGACGGAAATGGCATTGGCGGCATTGGCAAAGGCGCATCCGACCTTGGAAACCGAAATTGTCCCCTTCCACACAAGAGGGGATTTGATTTTGGACAAGCCCCTCTGGGCAATCAGTAATCAGGGGAAGGGCGTTTTTGCGTCCGAATTTGAAGAAATGCTTCTGCGCGATGAAATTGACATTGCCATCCACAGCGGCAAGGATCTGCCGGTGCTTCTGGCAGATGGTCTGGAAATCATCGGTGTGCTCAAACGGGATGACCCGCGGGATGTGCTTGTCATGCCGAAGGGAAAAAAAGCTGAGGCTTGTAAAATCATCGGCACGGGTAGCCTTCGTCGGGAGCAGTGCGCGGCAAAGGTCTTTCCTTGGGCAGAATGTCGGCTCATTCGCGGCAATATTCAGACGCGTCTGCAAAAGCTGAAGGATGGGGAATATGATGCCATTCTCCTTGCCAAGGCAGGGCTTGATCGTATGGGCATCACCGAAGCGGATGGCTATGCCTTCCGCGTTCTTTCCCCTGAGGAATTTCTTCCTGCGGCGTGTCAGGGGATTATCGTTGCCGAGGGCAAACGGGAATTAGCCTCTTTTGTCGGCGCAATGACCCACCCCGAAACGCAGTATATTTTTGAAACGGAGCGCGCGGTGCTGCGGCTTTTGGGTGCAGATTGCAGTGCGCCTGTGGCGGCGTTTGCCGAAATGGAAGGGGAGGTCATCCGTCTGCGTGCGATGTATGGGGAAGGCTATGCCGAGGGCAAGGCACCCGTTGCGGCGCGTTTGCAGCTGGCGGCGGAGGTAGTCGGGAGGTTGCGGAAATGAGCGGAACGGTTTATCTGGTTGGGGCAGGCTGCGGCAATCCCGATTTGATTACATGGAAGGGTCTGCGCCTTCTGCGGGTATGCGATGCAGTGCTCTATGATGATTTGTCCTCCCCCAAGCTTCTGGAGGAAACCCGGACGGATTGCGAAAGGCTTTTTGTCGGCAAGCGTTATGGCAGACATTCCATGCCGCAGGCGGAAATCAATACCCTGCTTGTTGCCAAGGCACAGGAGGGGAAAATGGTTGTGCGGCTGAAGGGCGGCGATCCCTTCGTGTTCGGCAGAGGGGGCGAGGAGGTGCTTGCTTTGCAGGCGGCAGGCATCCCGTATGAGGTGGTTTCGGGTGTAAGCTCTGCGGTTGCGGTGCCTGCGGCGGCAGGGATTCCCGTGACCCATCGGAAAACGGCACGCAGCTTTCATGTTATCACAGGGCATACCGCGGCGGATGGCGCAGAAACACTGACGGAACAGATAGATACCCTTGCAAAACTGGAAGGTACGCTTGTTTTTCTGATGGGACTGCATCATCTGGAGGAAATCACAAACGGCTTATTGCAGGGCGGCAAGCCTGTCGATACCCCTGCGGCTGTCATTTCCGAGGGAACAACCCCTAAGCAGAGGGTTGTCCGCGCGAAGCTGTGCAATCTGGCGGCGGAAACAAGAAAAGCCAATCTCGCCGCCCCTGCCGTTATTGTTATTGGCGAAACGGCAGGAATGCAGCTTTCGGGCACAATCGAGTATCCCCTATACGGCGTGAAAATCGGCGTAACCGGCACAAAATCCATCACGAAGAAGCTCAGGAATCGCTTAGAGGAATTGGGTGCGGCGGTCACGGAGCTGGATTATGCCACTCTCGTTCCCGATTGGGAAAATGAAGCCTTAGAACAGGCATTGCAGAGCATCGCCGCCTATACATGGGCGGTATTCACAAGCCCTAACGGGGTTGAAATTTTTTTTCAAGCACTGCAAAAGCGGAAAATCGACATCCGCACATTGGCGCAGCTGCGGTTTGCTGTCATTGGCACAGGCACAGCCGCCGCTCTGGAAAAGCGCGGCATTTATCCCGCCTTTCTGCCCAAAACCTACGAGGTGGAAAGCCTTGCGAGGGGACTTTGCAGCGTGGTCGGTGCAGATGAAAAAATTCTGATTCTCCGTGCGGCGCAGGGTTCTCCTGTCCTGACGGAGATTTTAGCAAAAGAAAAGAAGCAATACACAGATGTAAAATTATATGACATTGCCATTGATGCCGAAAAACGCCGCTTTGCCCATGAAGCAGCCAAGGAAATGGATTTTATCACCTTTGCGAGCGGCTCGGGCGTGCGCGGCTTTTTTGCACAGGGCGGCACGATGCCTCAAGGCACAACGGCGGTCTGCATCGGTACCTCCACCGCGAAAACGCTTGCGTCCTATGGGGACTTTCCCGTTTTGACGGCGCAGACCTTCAACGCGGATGGCATCATAGAGGTGATTTTGGAGGAAGCAAGCAAAACAAAAACAACCGAAAAGGAGACGGACAAATGAGAAGATTCAGAAGACTGCGCGGCGCAGAAGCCATGCGAAGGCTGGTGCGCGAAACCAGAATTTCCGCAGAGGAGATGATTTACCCCATTTTTGTGATAGAAGGGGAGAATATCAAAAATCCGATTCCTTCTATGCCGGGCGTGTTCCAATATTCCGTTGACCGCATGGATGAAATGCTCGCAGAGGTGGCGGCAAGCGGCATTGCAGGCGTGCTGATTTTCGGGATTCCCAAGGAAAAGGACGCGGTCGGCTCGCAGGCGTATGCTCCGGACGGCATCACCCAGAGAGCCATTCGCCATATCAAAGAGAAGTATCCCTCTCTGCTTGTGGTTGCGGATGTTTGCCTATGCGAATATACCTCTCACGGCCATTGCGGCTTGGTTGAGGGGGAGCATATTTTAAATGATGAAACCCTGCCCCTTCTGGCGAAAATGAGCGTTACGCTCGCGCAGGCAGGCGCGGATATCATCGCCCCCTCCGATATGATGGACGGGCGTGTGGCGGCAATTCGTCATGCTTTGGATGAAGCGGGTCTTCTGCATATCCCCATTATGGCGTACAGCGCGAAATTTGCCTCCGGCTATTACGGCCCCTTTCGGGATGCGGCACATTCCGCACCGCAGTTTGGGGACAGACGCTCCTATCAAATGGATGTTTGCAACAAAAAGGAGGCGCTCCGTGAAATTGCGGACGATATCGAGGAGGGCGCAGATTTTTATATCGTCAAGCCTGCCCTTGCGTATCTGGATGTGGTCGAAGCGGCGGCAAATCGCTTTGATTTACCCATTGCCGTCTATAACGTCAGCGGCGAATATGCCATGGTGAAGGCGGCGGCACAGCTGGGCTGGATAGAGGAAAAGCGAATTGTCATGGAAAATCTGATTGCCATGAAGCGCGCAGGAGCCTCTATCCTGATTACCTATCACGCATTGGATGCGGCAAGATGGCTGAAGGAAGTGTGACGGCATGAAAAAAGAAGAAAAGGCTTGGGAACGGGTGACACAGGAATTTGCCCCTGTCTGCGATGCAGATTGCAGGGTGCTGATTCTGGGGACAGCACCCTCTAAGAAATCTCGTGAGGTTGGCTTTTATTACGGACATCCGCAGAATCGCTTCTGGAAAATGCTTGCGGCAGTGACGGGCGAGAGGGTTCCCCAAAGCATCGAGGAAAAGAAGGCACTGCTGCTGCGCAACCATATTGCTTTGCATGATGTGATTCATAGCTGTGATATTATCGGCAGCAGTGACAGCAGCATCCGCAATGTGGAGCCTGCCGATTTGGAGCGGATTCTTGCCGTTACAGGCAGGGTCGCTATTCTCTGTAACGGCGGCACATCCTATAAATTATATCGAAAATATCAGGAAAACAGACTCGGCATCCCTGCGGTGCAGCTTCCCTCTACCAGTCCTGCCAATGCGGCATGGAATTTGGAACGGCTCTCTGCGGCATGGGGCGAGGTGCTTTTGCCCCTTTTGAGAAAAGAGGAAGAATAGAAAAATTTTTCTTGACAAATGCCTGTGGTTTCCGATATAAAAAATATAAAAAACAAAAGAAAAAAGAGAAAGGAAGAGATCAATATGGCATATACACCTGTGGAATATCCTGCGGAAAAAGGTGCATTTTACGCGCTTTTGAAGGAACAGCTTGAAAAATATACAGAGAACGAAACAGACGAAACAGCAATCCTTGCGAATGCGTCCGCGGTTCTGGGCATCGCGCTCAAGGACATTAACTGGGTTGGCTTTTACATGGTAAAGGGTGAGGAGCTTGTGCTTGGGCCTTTTCAGGGTAAGCCTGCGGTCAGCAGAATCGGCTATGGCAAGGGGGTCTGCGGCACAGGCTGGGCGGAAAAGCGCACGCAGCTGGTAGCGGATGTGCATTGCTTCGCCGGACATATTGCCTGTGACTGCAATTCCAATGCAGAAATCGTTGTGCCCTTGCTGAATGATGCAGGAGAGGTGCTTGGCGTTCTGGATATCGACAGCCCCGTCAGCGGTCGCTTTGATGGCGATGATTTAGATGGTCTGGAAGCAGCGGCGGCACTTCTGGCAAAGAAAATCGCAGGCTGAGCAAAAAAGATATAATGAAAAACTGTCTTGTTTTTCCGCTGTTTTGTGGCAGTGTCCTATGCAATTTGTGGGAATTGTCGCAATCAGCGGATTTTTTATTGACAGACATCCATTTTCCCGATAAAATACAACAGGAAGTGAATAAAGGACTTATCAAGAGTGGTTGAGGGACAGGGCCCTGTGACACCCGGCAACCGGCGGAAACGCATCGGTGCTAATTCCCCCGCAGCATTGCGGAAGATGAGATTGATGTAAAAGCCCTGCGGGGCTTTCTTTTGTTGAAGAAGAAGCAAAAAAGGCTTTCGGAAAAACAATGCAAACACGTCTCTCCTTAGAAAACTTTATTCACAGTCACTAAACATTTGTGTAAAAAAAGGAGAACAAAAAATGAGCAGAAGATTATTTACATCTGAATCTGTTACAGAGGGACATCCCGATAAAATCTGTGACCAGATTTCCGACGGCGTGCTGGACGCACTTTTGGCAAAGGACCCCAATTCCCGTGTTGCCTGCGAAACCTGCACCACAACAGGCATGATTATGGTTATGGGCGAAATCACAACAGAGGCCTATGTTGATGTTGAAAAAATCGTCAGAGAAACCTTGACAGAAATCGGCTACACCAGAGCAAAATACGGCTTTGACAGCGAAACCTGCTCCGTTCTGACCGCTATCCACGGACAGTCCCCCGATATCGCACTGGGCGTTGACCATTCTCTGGAAAACAAAACAGGCGCGGATGACAGCGAATTTGATACAGGTGCCGGCGATCAGGGTATGATGTTCGGCTTTGCCTGCGATGAAACAGAGGAGCTGATGCCCCTGCCTATTTCCCTGTCTCATAAGCTGACAAGAAGACTGGCAGAAGTGCGTAAAAACGGTACACTGGCATATCTGCGCCCCGATGGCAAGGCACAGGTGACAGTGGAATATGAGGACGATACACCCGTAAGAGTGGATACCGTTGTTGTATCCTCTCAGCATGATCCCGATGTGGAGCATAGCCAGATTGAACAGGATATCATTGAAAATGTAGTGAAGAAGGTAATCCCTGCCTCTCTGCTGGATGAAAACACAAAATATTACATCAACCCCACAGGCAGATTTGTGATCGGCGGCCCTATGGGCGACTCCGGTCTGACAGGCAGAAAGATTATCGTGGATACCTATGGCGGCTATGCGGCACATGGCGGCGGCGCATTCTCCGGTAAGGACCCCACAAAGGTTGACCGTTCCGCTTGCTATGCGGCAAGACACGTTGCGAAAAATATCGTTGCCAGCGGCATTGCAAGAAAATGTGAGGTACAGCTTGCTTACGCAATCGGCGTGGCACAGCCCGTTTCCATTTTGGTAAATACCTATGGCACAGGGAAGCTTTCCGATGAAGAAATCACAGAAATCGTAAAGAAAAACTTCGACCTGCGTCCTGCGGCAATCATCAAGAATTTCGATTTGAAGAGACCCATCTATAAGCAGGTAGCGGCTTATGGGCACTTTGGCAGAACCGATCTGGATTTGCCTTGGGAAAAGCTGGACATGGTAGATGTGTTCAAAGAAAGAGTATAAGTTGAAAGCAGGCTTTCGACTTGTTAAGACAGAACATTCGGGACAACGCTTCATTTCCCGAACCCTTCCGCTATTTGACAAATGGCTATATACGAAAAGCCTTCCATGAAAATGGAAGGCTTTTTTGTGTGATTTTAATGATATAGTCCCTTAATGCTGATTTCTCCACTGGAAAGTGCCTCGCTTCGTCCATCGGCATAGCGTACCCGCAGCGAAAAATCATCCCCGATGGCAACCGCAAAGGCAGGTGCTTCCTCTGTACCGCGTACAACGATGATTTCCTTTCCCGTTGTGATGTTGTCCCTGCGGTAGGCCTCCAGATATTTCGTTTTTTCCTTCGGCCATGCCCGACACATGCTGTCCAGCTCCCGAATCAGTGCGGCGGCAAGCGCTGCGCGGGAATGGGTTTTCCCTGTTTCCATTGCCAAGGAGGTTGCAATGTGCCGCACATCCTCGGGGAAGTCCTCCGCCTGTCCGTTTACGTTAATGCCAATCCCGATGATGAGGTACTGAATATAGCCGCTTTCACTTTCCACAGACATTTCCGTCAGAATCCCGCAGATTTTTTTGCGGTCGATGACTAAATCATTTACCCATTTGATGCCTGCACGCACGCCGCAGACCTCCTCGATGGCATTATTTGTGGCAACCGCCGTCCATGCCGTAATTTCCACGATATCCGTCGGCAGGGTGTCGGGATGAAAGAGGATGGAAAGATAAATTCCGTTATCCTGCGGAGAAGCAAAGGCGCGCCCACGTCTGCCTTTTCCCTGTGTCTGCTCGTTGGCAAGCACCACCTGCCCGTTTGGTGCGCCCGCAAGTGCCAGCTCACGCAGGCGGTTGTTGGTCGAATCCACAGAAGCCAGACATTCCACCGTCTGCATGCGTGCTTCATCCAGATAGGCGGCAAGCTCCTGCGCGGAAATGCTGTTCGGTACGGCATCCAGATGGTAGCCCTTATTTGTCGAGGAGGAAATCTCATAGCCCTCCGCGCGCAATGCTTTTACGGCAGTGTTGACCGCCGCGCGGCTCACGCCAAGAAGTCGGCTGATGTGTTCCCCTGAAATGTAATCGTTTTCTTTTCTCAAAATCGCAAGAACTGCGTCCTTTGTCATAGTATCACCTCTTGTTTATCCTACCATAGAAATCACAGACGGTACAGAGCCTCTTTTTCTTTGCAGATGCTGCTCCATTGACAGCCGCCGCAGATTTCGCTCCGCCTTCCTTGGAAAAGAATATATTCTGCCACGCGTGCCGCAAATTCTCGCCAGGGCAAGCTGCTGCGTTCCCCCATGCCGCATAAAGCAAGCACTGCTTTGTCATAGTGTTCCACCAAAGCTGCTTTCCGGCAGCGTCCGTCCATCAGGTTGGGGCAGCCGCCGCAAATGCAGTCCGCCTCCGCAACAACTGTAACGGTTGGGTTTTCCTGCTCCAAATATTCCAGAATCTGCGCCATGTGGGCAGTAAAGCTGGCGCTGTAGCCCTTTCCCTCAAAGAAAGCAAGGCACATCCCATGATGTGCCCGCAGCTTTATTTCTATATTTTTCATGCAATCACCTTCCGAAAGCGGTCTGTCAGGAAAAGGGCAACTGCAATTTTAATCAGATCGGGGATAATGAAAGGAATGACGCACCATCCCAGAACGGTACCCAAGCCAACTGCGCCGGAGGTTTTTGCGTAAACCGCCATAAACCAGAGCGTCCCGATGGCGTAGCAGACTACCAGACCAAGTACCATGGAAACGGCAAGCGCAATTTTACCTCTGCCGCAGATAGTCTCTATGCCCCACATCAGCAGAGCGGATGCCAGAAAGCCGATAATATAGCCGCCTGTTGTGCCGAACAGAACGCCGACACCGCCGGAAAAGCCTGCAAATACAGGCAGACCTACCAGACCCAGCAGGATGTAGACAAGAACTGCAAGACTGCCGCGCTTGCCGCCCAGAAGCCCGACTGCCGTAAAAACACCCATCGTCTGCAAAGTGAAGGGGACGGTTGTGGGAATGGAAATCCACGAGCAGATGGCAATCAGTGCGGCGAAAATCCCGATAAAGACAATATCTCTTGTTTTGTTTTGTTGCATTGTTGTTGTATTCATGTTTTTTACCTCCGTTTTTTGGAAGTATAACATAGGCGAACTTTATTGTCAACGATAAAAAATAAAACGGTTTACAATCAAGAGAATCCCTTTGACAAGCACCCGAACCGCCTCCTTCGGATATATTGAATATATCAAATCCTTGAAGGAGGAATGGATATGCCCAAGAAGCTGACGGAAATTCCTGTGGAATGTCCCTGCTTCGTGCAGGAGGTACGGGGAGAAGGCTATCTGCGTCTGTTTGATCTGGGCTTTTTCCGAGACAGTCGGGTTTTGCCGCTGTATGAATGTGCAGGCGGCGGCACACGAGTGTATCGGGTGAAGGATACGCTGATTGCCCTGCGCGATGCCGATGCCGCGCGTATTTTTGTGGAGGAGGGGATGTAGGATGCCAGAGAAAACACGCCTGCGGATTGCTTTGGCAGGCAACCCCAATACGGGGAAAAGCACCGTTTTCAATGCGCTGACCGGGCTGAAGCAGCATACGGGCAACTGGGCAGGGAAGACCGTCGGCAATGCAGTCGGGGAATTTTCCTTTGGCGCATGGCAGGCGAAGCTGTATGACCTGCCGGGCATTTATTCCCTGTTTTCCGAATGTGCCGAGGAGCGCGCGGCTAAGGATTTTATCTGCTATGAGCAGCCGGACATTGTCCTTGTGGTTCTGGATGCGACCTCTCTGGAGCGGAATCTGCCCTTGGGTCTGCAAATTATGGAGCTGACGGAAAACGTGATTTTCTGCCTGAATCTCACCGATGAAGCGGAAAAAAGGGGTATTTCTGTAGATGATGCGCGTCTGGAAAAGCTGACGGGTGTGCCTGTGATCAAAATGGCGGCAAGGCAGGGCGTAGGTCTGCGGGAGCTCAAAGAAATGCTCCTTGCGGTGGCAGAAGGGCGAAAATCCATCCGACCCATAGGCGTTGATTGGGATGCCTTTACCCCTGAAACGGAAATCGGCTATCGTTCCGCGGAATTTCAGGAAAAGCGCTCCCTTGCCTTCCTCTCTCGCGCAAAGGAACTCTGCGATGCAGTGGTGCAGAAAAAAGAGGAACGCGATAGCCGCACCGAGCGCATGGATAAAATCCTGCTTTCCCCGAAAACGGGCATTCCTCTTATGCTGCTCCTGCTGGGCGGCGTATTTTGGATTACGGTGGCAGGGGCAAATGTACCGTCCGAATTTCTTATGCAGTGGTTTCGCAGGTGCGGCGCGGTTCTGCGGCAGGGCTTGGCTTTTCTGCAAACGCCTTTTTGGCTGGAAAGCCTGCTTTTAGATGGAGTCTGGCTCACGCTCAGCTGGGTTGTGGCGGTCATGCTGCCGCCCATGGCGATTTTTTTCCCGCTGTTTACCCTGCTTGAGGATTTTGGGCTTCTGCCGCGCATCGCCTTTAATCTCGATGGGCTGTTCCGGAAGGCAGGCGCACATGGGAAGCAGGCATTGACAATGTGCATGGGCTTTGGCTGCAATGCCGCAGGGGTCACAGCCTGCCGCATCATCGAATCCCCAAGAGAACGCCTGATTGCCATCCTCACGAACTGCTTCGTTCCCTGCAATGGGCGTTTCCCAACGCTGATTCTTCTTTCGGGCTTCTTCTTCGCAGGGGGAAATCCTGTTGCCGCAGGCGGCTTCGTGTTCCTTCTGATTGTGCTTGCCGTCAGTATTACGCTGCTGGCTTCCTTTCTGCTGAGCAAAACCATACTGCGCGGTGTGCCGTCCGCCTTTGTTCTAGAGCTGCCGCCGTATCGCCGCCCGAAGCTGGGGGATGTGATTGTCCGCAGTATGCTGGACAGAACGATTTTTGTACTCGCCAGAGCGGTGACGGTTGCCATCCCTGCCGGCGCAGTTATCTGGCTTTGCCAGAATATCATGGTGAATGGGCATACGCTCCTGTATGGCATGGCAACCGTCTTGGAGCCGCTTGGTGCGTGCATGGGGCTTTCGGGCGTGATTCTTATGGCATTTCTGCTTGGGATTCCTGCGAATGAAATCGTCATCCCCATCCTTCTGATGGTCTATAGTCAAAGCGGCACGCTGGTAGAGGCGGAGGGCATTGCACAGGCAGGTGCCATCCTCGCCGCCAATGGCTGGACATGGGTAACGGCGGTCTGCGTGATTCTTTTCTCGCTGAACCATTTCCCCTGTGCCACTACGCTTCTGACCATCCGTAAGGAAACCGGCAGTCTGCTCTGGACGGGGGTCAGCTTTCTTTTGCCGACTGTGGTCGGTATGCTGCTCTGCATCGCGGTACATCTGCTTGCATTGCTTGTTGGTATCTTTTTTTGAAAAAATATTTTCATCAAAAAAAATTGGTGCTATACTACTCTATAGCTAGAACAAAAGAGAAATGGGGGATTTGTATGAATGAGCAATTATATAAGCTGCTGCAAAAGGCAAGAGAGGATGCGGAGCTGCGTAAACGCATCTGGGCAGTGAAGGATGCGAAGGACCCTGCCTTGGCGCTGTGTGAGCTTTGCACCGCAGAGGGCTTTCCGTTGACTGTGGGTGGTTTGTTTTCCGAGCAGGAGGAATTTTTCTGCAACCTGTTCCGTAGCTGTAATGGCAGTGCCGTACAGCCTCTGGATGGCTGGGATGACCCCTTCGATATGTTCTTTGCCGCTATGGAGGCATTAGAGAAATAAAAAAAGGCATGGCATGATGCTTTTCATGCTGTGCCTTTTTTGTTCTCGTTTTTCAGCTTGCCTTCATTTCCAGCCGCAGTCTGTCTGCAATCAATGCAATAAATTCCGAATTGGTCGGCTTGCCCTTATGGTTATTGATTGTGTACCCGAACAGTGCATCAATCGCATCCACCTTCCCGCGGTTCCATGCAACCTCAATCGCATGGCGAATGGCGCGTTCCACACGGCTCGGTGTGGTGTTGCATTTTTTTGCGATGGAGGGATACAGCTCCTTTGTGATATAATTCAGCACATCCATATCGTTAACACTCATGATGATTGCCTCGCGCATGTAATGATAGCCGCGAATATGTGCCGGCACGCCGATTTCATGCAGAATATTCGTCACCTTCGTTTCCAGGTCATACACGGCAGTGTTTGCAGCAATGGGGGCAATGGCTTTCAGAAGCGGCTTCTGCTCCTGCATCAGCTGGCGAATCCGCTGTGTCAGCGCGTCCATGTCAAAGGGCTTCACCATGTAGTAGCTTGCACCCAAGTCCAGTGCCTTCTGCACCACCTTGTCCTGACTCAGCGCGGAAAGAATGATTGTAATCGGGCGATCGTCCTCCTCCGTTTTTTGCAGTCGTTCCAGAACGCCAAGCCCATCCAGACGGGGCATAATGCCATCAATCACGGCAACATCCGGGTGCGTATCTCTGATTTTATTCATGGCATCAATACCGTCCATGGCAACTGCCACCACAGTAATGTCCTCCTGTTTATTCAAATGATCGACGATGATGTCGCAAAAATCCTTATTGTCATCCGCCAAAAGCACTTTTATTGTATTTTGATTCAAAATAATCCCTCCCGTTGTAGCTTCCTGAATGTTTATGCAGAACTTCCTTGCTTTTGGGTTGATTATAGTATAGAAAATTTCCCCCGACAAGAACCATTCGTAGGACAAAAAAAGCCCGAAATGACAAGAAAAACCAAGATTTTCCGATATTTCTCGAATTCGCGTAAAAAGCCTGCCGTATGCCGTCGAAGGATGTATGCTGAATTGGTAATAATTGGCAGAAAAAGGGGGATAATGCGGACGAAAATCTGTGAAAAAGAAGTCAATTTATGAAAAACCCTCATCTGTTTCAGATGAGGTTAGGGTGTCGACAAAGTCGACACCCTAAGTCGAAATCAGGATTTCGACTTGCTAAGACAGAAGAATAAACAGACGAGTTCCATCAGCTTAAAAGCCTCGAAACTCGCTGTTTTCCTCGTCGGAAATGAATTCCGACTGCGGATTCCATTTGGGAAACGGATTTGTTTCCCAAGCCCTTCCGCTACCTCAGAATTACTTTGTCTACAGTCTGAAACCTCATCTGTTTCAGATGAGGGTTCATAGTTTTTGATTATATGCTTGCTTTTTTTGTGCGATTTTGTCGGTCAGTGCGGCAAATTCCTCTAAGCCCAATGCTTCCCCGCGCACCCGCGTGTCCCAGCCAAGCTCCTCCAGAAGCTCCGCCAGCTCCTCCTTGCTGAAGCCGAGGTTGCCCAGATGAAACAGGCAGTTCATCAATGTCTTTCTGCGCTGCCCAAAGGCACATTTCACCAGATGGAAAAACAGCTTTTCATCCGCTGTTTTTACCTTTCTCTCAGGCAGAACCTTTAGCGTAATCACCGCAGAAGCCACCTTCGGGCGCGGCATGAAGCATGCCGGCTGCACAATCATGTCCAGCTTGGCATCGCAGTAATACTGCACCGCAATGGAAAGCGCGCCGTATTCCTTTTCCTTCGGGCGTGCCTGCATCCGCTCCGCCACCTCCTTCTGCACCATAACGGTGATGCTGTCCACATGACGTTCGTTTTCCAGAAGATCCATGATAATCGGCGTGGTGATGTAATAGGGCAGGTTTGCAACGACCTTAATCGGTCTGCCGTCGTTTTTTTGGCGGATGATGGCATCAATATCTGTTTTCAGAATATCCTGATTCAGAATCTCGATATTGTCATAGTCCGCCAGGGTCTGCTTCAGAATGGGAATCAGCGTATTGTCGATTTCCACCGCAACCACCTGTCCTGCGTTTTCTGCCAGAACCTGCGTCAGAGAGCCGATGCCGGGGCCGATTTCCAGCACACAGTCCTCCTTGGTTACGCCTGCGCAGGCGGCAATGTTATCCAGAATATTGGAATCAATCAGAAAATTCTGACCAAAATTTTTCTTAAATGCAAAGCGGTTCGCTTCGATAATCTCTTTTGTTTTGCTGGGGGTTGAAATTCTTTCTGCCATGTTTTTCTCCTTTTAGATAATATTGCCGAGGATGCCGAAGCTTAGCACAGAAACAATCATGCCTGCCGTCAGAACGCCAACCATAATGACAGGGAAGGTCTTTTTGGGGTCCATGTGCAGAAGTGCGCTGATGAGTGCGCCCATCCATGCACCCGTCCCCGGCAGGGGCAGGGCAACGAAAAGATAGACCCCCCAATAGGCGTATTTTCGGATTTTGTCACTTTTTGCATCCGCCTTCCGCTCGCACCATTCCACCAAGCTGTGCAGAGGTGTTTTTTTCAGTACGCGGAAGATAAAGCGGATGAATAACAAAATAAAGGGAATCGGCAAAAGGTTCCCGATATATGCAATGATGAAGGTGGGCAGCCAGTGCATCCCCATTGCAAAGCCTGCAATAATGCCGCCGCGCAGCTCCAGAATCGGCAGCAGCGAAACGATGAATACAATCATCTCTTTGGAAACGCTGCCCGATAAATGTTCTACAAACCATGTTGCTAGGGTTTCAGCCAAATCAATCTCCTCCTAATTCCTAAGGGGTTTTGTATCCGAATTTTCGGTTTTTACAACTAATATATTATACATGAACAGGGGGATAGGAACAATAAAGAATTTCTTAATTTTGAAGAATCCCTGCGATTTTCCGTAATTATTTTCTGTTGTTTTTGAAAGATTGTATTTTTTTCAGTAATATGCACGAATTTTTGTTTTTATATTGAAAAAAATTGTCTGATATGTTTCAATGTGAAAAAGAGGCATTTGCTTGTTTCAAAAAAACAAACAAAAAATATAAAAATAGAAGGTGAGAAGTATGACAGAAGAATTAAGAGCGCAGCTCATGGGTGTAAAGCTGACAAAAAAGGAGAAGCTTATTGCGGATTTTATACTGGATAATTTTGCGGAGGCGTGTTTTATTACCTCTACGGAGATTGCAAAACGGATTCACGTCAGCGATTCTTCCGTCATCCGCTTTACCAGAACGCTGGGCTACAGCGGCTTCATGGAATTTCAGAGGGCAATCCGCAAGGCATATACCGAGCGGATGAACAGCGTTTCCGATAATATCACCATCCCCTCGGAGCGGCTCAAGCTGAGCATTTCCAAGCTGGATCAGAGTGATATCGTGGAAAGCTATTTTTCCAATGTGATGCAGAATCTCAATTCCTGCATCAACCGAAACGATACCATTGATTTTGAACGTGCGGCAAGCCTGATTGCGGGCAGTAAGCGGAAATTCATCGTCACCTCCCGTGCGAATAGCTGCATCGGGGATATGCTGCTGCTCCTGCTCAAGCATCTTTTGCCGGATGTTTATGAAACCTCGCATCCTGCGCTCAATGTGATCGACCATCTCTGTGATATTACGGAAAATGACTGTATCGTTGCAGTCAGCTTTCCCCGTTATTCCGAAATGGATTTTCTAGCAACCCAGATGGCGTATGATGCCGGTGCGAAAATTATCCTCATTACCGATAAGGCAAGCTCCCCTCTGGCGCAGTATGCAACCCAGATTCTGACCGTCAGCGTGGATAGTAATACCTTCTTCAATTCCTATGTGGCAGTGCTGTTTACTATGGAGCTGCTCTGCTCCTTCATCAGTAAGAAGATGGGCTATTCCACAGAAGCCAAGCTGGAATTGATTGATAAGTATCTTTCAAAGGTCGGTTTATTCTGAAAATTAAGTCGAAATCAAAAAGCCTGCATGCGCAGGCTTTTTTGTATGCCAAAAATCGAATTTTAAGCGGCGGAGGGGTTCGGGGAACGAAGAAATCATTACTTTGCTGCGCAAAGCAGGCTTCGCCTGCCACCCCTTCTTGGGTGGTAAGTGTATCTCCGACTGGAATCCGCAGAGGGGGCTTTGCCCACTCGAGGAAAACAGGGCGTTTCAAGGCATTTGCCGCCGGAACGCATCTGTTTATTCTTCTGTTCCAACAAGTCGAAATCCTGATTTCGACTTAATGACTTAATATCTATGATTCACATATTCATCAATCAATGACTTTCTGCTTTCCTCCTGAAAAACCCCTTCTTCGCGCAGACAGTTCAATATCAGCGGACTGGTGGAGTGCAGAATAATATTTTCCTCCTCAATCACAATTTCAAACAGCCTTCCCTTCAGAAACCTGCTCCGCACCTTCACGAAATATGCCACAACGCCGCGGAAATCCAGCATACGCAGTGCTGTCAGCGTTGCTCTGTCCTTCCTGCTGTAGTAATAATTGCTTTTCTCCAGATAATCCCGTTTCAGCTCATAGTCCATATCTCTTGTTGTGCTGATGGTCTTGTTTTCCTTCGCCAGTGCGTTGTAATACTGGTAATTGAATAATGCCTTTTCTACGGTATCCATGTTGCGGAACGGGCCGATATCCCCGTAAACCACCGCTTCGTAGTTTTTCTGAAGATATTCCCGCTTTGTCATATCGCCCTTGGCGTATTGGTCGATGAGGCTCTGTCTGTATTTGAAATATTTCTGAATTGCATTCATAGCTGCGCCCTCTTTCCATCCTTTCCCGCTAGGCATGGCGGTGTTTGCCCTGTTACAATGGGGAAAAACCACGCAAGGGGGAAGTAGTATGCGGACTTTTTTGGAGTATTATCGGCGGAGCATACAACCGCAGATAGAAATGATAGATATTTTTTTGAAAACGGAACAACCGCCGTATGATAAGACCGCTGTCGCAGAGGTACTCGGCGTTTCTGCCGAAGCTCTGACAGCGCGCATGCAGAAGGAGCACCTCGCCTGCATCACGAAGGGCATCTTTTTTCGCCTGCTTGCGGAAGGGGAAAATCCGCTTGGCGGCATGCTGAAAAGAGCCGTTGCCTGCGGTCTGCCCGAACGCTATACACCCGAAGCTGCGGCGTATGTGTTCGGTCTGCCCTTGGCGGCTGTCCGAGAAGCGGCAGAAAAAACAGGCAGCTCCTCTTTTTCCGAGGAGACCCTGCCGACCTTATTTTCTGAAATCATGCTTTGCGAAATACCAGATCTTCCGTAAGCGCGGCAGCTGTCTTTTCGTCCGTCAGAAGCTTTGCCAGTGCAATCGCAAAGGGGATGGCTGTTCCGGGCGCACGGGAGGTGATGACGTTTCCGTCCACCACAACCTCATCCGCAAGCGGTGTTGCGCCGATCAGCTTATCCTCGATGCCGGGGTAGATGGTTGCATGTCTGTCCTTTACGATGCCCAAAGCACCCAGAACCATCGGCGCGGCGCAGATAGCCGCAACCCATTTGTGCGCCTCGTGCTGCTGCAGCAAGAGCCTTGTCAGTCCTTCGTGTGCCTGTAGGTTAGTCGTGCCGGGCAGTCCGCCGGGCAGTACCAGCATATCGGCATCCTCCGAAATTTCTTCAAAAAGCAGGTCAGCCAGATAGGTTACGCCGTGTGCCCCTGTGACAGCCCTGTTTCCCGTAACGGAAACCAGCTTCGCATCCACGCCTGCGCGGCGCAGTAAATCAATGGGTGTCACTGCCTCCATTTCCTCAAAGCCCTCTGCCAGAAATACATATACCTTTTTCATGGGGAATCCCTCCTGATTATCTTAGTGTGTCCAAGTAATTTTTATTTTACAGGAAAATCCCTGATTTTTCAACTCATGCCGCTTTCTTATGGTATAATTAAGGCGTATTTGCAAGAGAGAGGAATGGATGGGTATGCTATCAGATAGGAGGAAAAGTCGCATGAAAAAACAGATGTGTATGCTTTTGGCTTTTGTGTTTCTGCTTGTCGGCTGCGGCGGACAGAACGACAAAGCCGACAATGACATGAAAACCGATTTGGAAGCAACTCTGCTTTATGAAAACACAATTTCCCCGAATGAAAAATATGTGGAAAACGAAGCGGATTTGGTTTATTACACCGTCAAGGTGTATCGGGAGAGCGGCGGACTTCTGGTCACTTCCCATTCCAATTCCGCATTCAGTAAGGATATGCAGTATGAAATTGAAACCGATGCAGAAATCACAAAAGAGGATATCTCTGTGCAGTGGCAGACCCTATCCGGTGAAACTACCGACAGGCAGGATAATCAGTTTGGACTTGCCGTTGTGACAGTATCGGCAGAGGGAAAGGTAATTGACCAAAGAAGTATCAGCTTTGTCGGCGGTGCAGTGGAGCGCATCACGGATGCAGTCAATCCCTAATGAGAAAAAGAAAGGAATATAATATGGAAATCGAACGGAAATTTTTAACGAAGGAACTCCCTTTTGACATTACGGCATATCCCTGCAAGGCAATCACACAGGCATATCTCTCTTTTTCCCCGACCATCCGCATCCGCCGGAGCAACGCAGATTATATCCTGACGGTGAAGGGAAAGGGGCATCTGGCGCGCGAGGAATTTGAACTGCCCCTCAGTGAGGAGGAGTATAACCGCCTGTCGCTGAAAACAGAGGGTACGCCCGTCTGCAAGAAACGCTATCTTGTGCCGATCGAGGGGAATCTGACCGCCGAGGTCGATATTTATGAGGGGGAGCTGCAGGGGCTGATGACCACTGAGGTGGAATTTTCTTCCATGGAAGCGGCAGAGAAATTTGTTGCCCCGGCATGGTTCGGGCGTGATGTCAGCGAGGAAAAAGCCTATAAGAACACCTCTCTTTCGTTATACGGAATCCCAAAGGAACTCTGATTCAGAGTTCTTTTTTGATTGCCGCCGCATATCCTGTAACAGTGATGCCGATGAAACAGACAAGCAGAGGAGGAAGGGTATGTATAACAGACGATATGATAAGGTATTCCTGATGCTGCGGCAGGAAACGGCAGGCTATGCCGTCGGCAAGCGTCCCCCCTGGGGCAGCTGCATCATGGAGCTGAAAAACGGCACAGGCAGGCTGATGCTTACGGTGCAGGGGCTGCGCCCGCTTCGCTATGCGGTGTATCTTCTGGCAGGGCAGGAGAGCATTTTCTGCGGGGAACTGCACCCTGAAAAAAAGGAGGGGCATGCCGAGCTGAAATGGGCATTTAACCCTGATGCAGTCGGGGAGGGGAAGCGCGCCGAGGACTTCCATACGGTGCTGATTCTGGCGGAGGAGGGCGGCCGTTCTGCGCCGCTTGCGGCATATTTCGGGGAGAAAACAGACTGGAAAGCCATTCTTCAGCCACAGAAAGGGGCAGAGCGGCAGAAGAAGGCAGAGCCGCAGGAAATGCCGGAATTACAGGAAAAAACAGCACTGAAAACGGTAGAAACAGCGGCTTTATCGGAGCAAAAGGCGGAGCCGCTGTCGGCGCAGGGCTGTCACGGCAGCTTTCAGGGACTTCTGGCAAAATTTCGGCGGGAATTGGAGAAGCTTGAGGAAACGGGCGTGCTTTCGGCAGAGGAAACGGCGCATATCCGCGCGGCAGGAAAAACGGAAAATTCTCCTGTCAGGGAGGGTGGACAGTGTGCGGACACAGGGGCGGAAAGGGTGGACAAAACTACGGAAATAGTGGACAAAGTGGACACGAGTGGACAGCAAAAGGACACCCTTGGACAGCAGAAAAAGCTGGAACCGTTCGGGGATGGTGTCCTCTGGGATTGTCTTTTTCTGGAGGAGCTGACCCTGCTCGCACAAATTCCGCTGAAATGGCAGAAGGAATTTTTCTTCCTGCTCCCCTACAGAAGATATCATCATCTGATTCTGCGGCAGGCAGAAAACGGCTACTGGCTCGGTCTGCCGGGGGAATACAGCGAGGCGGAGGAAGCCGAGGCACAGCGCTTCGGGTTTCGGGAATTTCGCCGCGTGGATGGAGACTGGGGCTACTGGATGGCTTTTTTGGCGCAGGAAGGTTGAAAAAGTAAGGATTTTCGTGTATACTCATTCTGTTATTTTCGGAAATTTCAGAAGGAAAGGAACAGCTACATGAGAGTCAGAAAGAAACCCTGGGCTGCCCAGGAATTATTGGATAATACATTGGTGATTAACGATGCCCCTGAGAAAAAGGGCAAATGGAAGGAATATTTCGGGAATGACCATCCTATTTATGTGGAGATTGGCTGCGGCAAGGGCGGCTTTCTGCGCAAGAATGCACAGGCCTACCCCGATGTGAACTTTATCGGCATTGAACGGCAGGAAACGGTTGTGGCAATGGCGGCAAGGCGTGCGGATGAGGAGCTGCCGAATTTGGCGTTTGTCTGGGATAATGCAAGCAATCTGTCCGATTTGTTCGAGGTGGGGGAATTCCAGAGATTATATCTGAATTTCAGCGACCCATGGCCCAAAAAGCGTACCTATAAGCGCCGCCTGACCTATCGCGGCTTTTTGCAGGAATATCGCCGCATCATGGGCGAAGATGCGGAAATCTTCTTTAAGACGGATAACCGCGGTCTGTTTGAATTCTCGCTGAATGAATTCTGTGCGGATGACTGGAAGCTTTCCAATATCAGTCTGGATTTACATAACAGCGATTACGAGGGCAATATCATGACGGAATATGAGGAAAAATTCTCCTCTCGCGGGATGCCGATTTATCGTCTGGAGGCAAGAAACAGAAAATAAGGAAAAAAAGGAACCCCTCTTGGTATGAAATACATACGGAGAGGGGTTTTTGCTTTATCTGGAGGATTTGTTTTTCAGGAAATGAATCCCTGCCCCAAGGAACAGCAGGACTGCGACAAGCAGAAGCGCAAAGCTGATGGGCAGCAGGAAGAAGTTTTCATGCAGATAGCCCTGTGCATCCAGATATTCGGGGGAAAGTGCCTTTGCAATCAGGCAGAAAATGCCGCAAAGCAGGACGGCTGTGCCGATATAGGGAAGGTGACGCATCACCCAGTTTTTTGTTGTGTTCATAATAAAGATCCTTTCTGAATAAAAAATAAAAGCGTTTCTTTTTGTTGCCTGACACAGTATACACGCTTTGGCGGCAGGAATCCAGAAAGAAAGTGTTAAGATTTTTTTCTGCAAAAATATGCAGGCTCAGAAATTTCATAGGGACTTATAAATTTCCTAATATCTTCCGCTTTATGAGCAAATCGGCTAATATGAGTGCATCGGAAAAAACAAGAATTTTTTTAAAAAACGGAGGGATGTATCATGTTAAACGAAGCAGTTGTAAAGGTATTGAAAAGCAGTATGTGCGCTACAGCAGGAGTTCCCAGAAGAAAGCGGAAACAAACGGCTGGGCGAAAAAGAACACCGCGGCTGTGATGGTGCAGAGCAGGATGGGTTCCTTTCCATTGGGGGAGGCTGCGGCAGGAAGGACTTTTGCGGCATGCTTTGCCAAGAAGTATCCGATTGCCGCGCCCGCAAGGTTCGTGAGGATATCGTTGATATCGGTTGCGCGCAGGGTGAAAAGCTGCGAAAGCTCAATGAAAAGTGTGACGCAGAGGGCAAACAGGAGTGTGCGGCGGAGGGATTGGCAGGAATCCCAGAGCAGGGGGAGAAATAGCCCCAGAGGAACGAACAGCAGCACATTTAGACAGGCATTTTGGAAATCGGCAGGGATGCCTGCAAGGGGGACGAGATGCAGCGTGACATCCGGGTTGTGGTCGAGGATGCTCGGAAAGCCGACCAATGCCAGAACTGCGGCGAAATAAAAGCCGAAGAGGATGGAACAGAAAATCTGCATACGGCTGTGTGCGGTAAATTTTCCGTATAGAAGGAAAAGGGGGAGCAGGAAAACCCCTGCCGCCGCCAGTTCAACGAGTGCAAAAAGAATACGATACATGAAAGCCCCTCCTGTTCTGATGCCGATGTTAGGATGGGGATAGTATACCTGTTTGGGGATGGGGAAGACAATAGAGAAACGGTTAATGTTTTTTTAAGAAAGACGAAAGGAAATAAAAAAATCCGACGAATTTACGTTTCGTCGGATTTTTTATGTAGTTGGTTCGGCTTCGTCCTCAGGGGCTTCGGTTGCCAGAGAGGTGAGGAAGTCGCGGTAATACTGATTGACACGCTTGCGCCAGTTGCGGCAGACCTGCTGTGCCTGTGCCTTGGAGACAACGGAAACGCTGATTTCCATAAGGGTTGCGCCATTATCATCGCAAAGGCTGCATTTGACGAGATAATCCCCATTCAGCTCTGGGAAATAATTCGCAGTTACGGCATATTCTGCGCGGATGCGTCTGCTGTTTTCGTGGACATAGACATTGATTTCGTTTTTCACCTCATCGGAAATGCGGTTGATGAAGTAATTGATAACCTCCTCGCCGTCATCCGTCAGGGTGTAGCGTGTGTTATTCTGCTCGCGCGTTTTTTCCAGCCAGCCGGCGCTTTCCAGCTCGGCAAGATATTGCTGTACGGAGAAATAGTCCATATAGTTTTTTTCCAGAAGGAACTGGCAAATTTCGCTATTGGAGAGGGAAATTCCCATTTTTTGCAAGAGATGCAGAATAATCAGCTTATGCTCCGCCAGCTTTTTTGTGGAATACTGCATGGACAGAGCCTCCTTTCAAATAAAGTCGTTGTCTCTTATCATAGCACATCTTTTGGTTTGTTGTAAATAACAGAGAGGTCTATTTTGCAGGACATTCCCTGTCGGATATGGTTTTCCCTGAGATAGCGGTGCAGATGATTGAGGACATCCCGTTTTCTGAGGCTCCAGAGAGGGGCGAGAAGGGTGCTTTTATCGCCGTCCCCTGTCAGGCGATGCAGGACGATATCCGCGCGCAGATGTGCGATGCAGTCCCCGACAAGGGCGAGGTATTCCTCCTTTTCCAAGGGGGTGTATTCGCCTGCGCGGTAGAGGTCTGCAAGGTCGCTGTCGGAAAGGACATGCAGAAGCTGCAGCTTCACGCCCTGAATGGGCAGGCGGTTGAGATAATCAATCGTCCGGAGAACGGTTTCTCTGCTTTCACCGGGAAGTCCGAGAATGATATGCACCACAACGGGAATATTGTACTCTGCGAGGGCATAGACCGCCTGTGTGAACACGCTGAGCGGATAGCCGCGGCGGATGAAGGCGGCAGACTGCGTATCTGCCGTCTGCAGGCCAAGCTCTACCCAGAGGTTTGTTTTTTTATTTAGCTCTGCCAGAAGGGCAAGGACATCCGCGGGCAGGCAATCGGCTCTGGTGGCGATGGAAAGACCTTCGATTTCGGGGCAGGCGAGCGCCTCCTCGTATTTCTGCCGCAGCTCCTCCACGGGGGCATAGGTATTCGTGAAGGCTTGGAAATAGGCGATATAGGCAGGGTTTTTCCATTTGCCTGCCGTCTGCGCCTTGCCTTTTGCAATCTGCGCTGTGATGGAAAGCGCGGCATTTTCCGCAAAATCCCCACTGCCGCCGGCACTGCAGAACAGACAGCCCCTTGTGCCGCAGGTGCCATCCCGATTGGGACAGGTAAAGCCGCCATCCAGAGAGATTTTCGCCGCTTTGCGCCCGAAGATGCTACGATAATATTCATTTAAGCTGCGGTAGGGTTTTTCTTCCATAAAAGCCGCCTTTCAGGTTCGGAGATTTCGTTGCCGTAATTTTTCGCAGAGAGCGGTTAAGGCGCACCATTGGGGTTCATTTTCCGCTGTCTGATGAATCAGCAGGAGAAAATCAGCCTTACTGCTTTCCAGAAAGCTGCGCGTGCGCTCTGCCTTTGGCTCCTTGCAGACGGAGAGAAAGAGCGAAAAGCTTTCCTCCGTTACGGCAAGGGGGATACAGGTTTCTATTTTCTGAAGAATTTCTCCAACGGTTATGCCGCCGCAGGTCTGCCTTGCCAGATGATGATAGAGCGCACGGCTGTTGAGGAAAATCACATTCGGGGCAGGGAACAGAGACTGCCCTGCAAGCTGTCTGCGCAAAAGAGATAAATAGCCGCAAAGTTCTTTGCGGCTGATGGATTCTGTCATAAAAATCACCTCAGAATGAGAGTTGTTCTGAGATAATATGCGCAGGGAGCGAAGGGTTTACGATAGCAATTTTTTACGGTGCTGCCGGAAATCCTGATTTCGACTTAGGGGTCGACTTTGTCGACACCCTTATTCTTCGACCCACTTTTTGAGCTCTGCCAGAAGTGCGGCATTGTGCGCAGGGGAGAGAATACAGAAGCGCAGATAGCTTTCATCCAGAAAGGTGAAGGAGGACGCATCGCGGATGAGCATTTTTTTCTGAATACATTTTTCGAATAATTCATGCGCGGTGATGCGGTCTGTTTTCAGCTTCAGCAGAATGAAGTTCGCTTCGGAGGGATATGCCTTGATATTTTTCCATGTGGAAAGCTCTGCGAAGGCTTTTCTTCTTTCCTCGGAAACGAGGGTCTGTGTTTTCTTATGGAAGGCAAAATCCGTAAAGATATGCTGACCGATAAAATCCGCAAGGCTGTTTACGCTCCAAGGGTTTGTGTTCGTTTTGAAGCGATCCAGAAATGCCTGATTGGAGGAAATGCCATAGCCCAGACGGATGCCGGGGGCGGCAAAGAACTTGGAGGTGCCGCGGATGACGAACAGGTTATCAAACTCCTTCACCAGAGGGATGGAGCAGATTTCGGGCAGGATATCGGAAAATTCGATATAGGTTTCATCAATCATGACGGAGGCCCCGATTTTTTTGCAGTGCGCCAGAATCTCACGCATTTCCTCTGTGCGGATGGCGGTGCCTGTGGGGTTATTGGGGTTGCAGGCAACAAACATCCCGACATCGGGGGTGAGTGCCTCGAGCAGAGCAGGCAGGTTCAGCTTGAAATCTTCTTCCTCCTTCAGGGGGAAATACTCAAATTTGCCGCCGCCCAGAGAAACCTCTCTTTCATATTCGGAATAGGCAGGCCCCATGATGATGGAATGCTTTGCGTGCACCGTCTGGATGAAGGTGGAAATCAGCTCCGTAGAGCCATTGCCTACAACGATATGGGAGGGGTCTGCGCCGGTATAGGTGCCGATTGCCTGCTTGAGTGCCTTATATTTTTTATCGGGATAGGTGCAGATGAGGTGCAGATTTTCCTTCAGCGCGTCCTCTGCCCTTTTGGGAAAGCCAAGGGGGTTGATATTGCCGCTGAAATCAATGATTTCTTCCTTGGGGATGCCGTAGGTTCTCTGGATGGCATCCAGATCGCCGCCGTGCGCGTGTGTCAATACTGTCATGATTGTATTACCTTCTTTCAAGAATCAATGTTTTTATTTATCAGAAAAGCTCGTTCATTTTCTCTAATTCAATCATTTTCGGGCTTTGCTCTGTTACACGGGGATACATCAGATAGGGATTGCCCTTGCCCTTTTCCAGAATTTCCAGCTTGAGGTAAGCGGCTCTGCTATGGGTGGGGTAAAGCGTGAGCGTTGTGCCGACGGAAAGGGGCAGCTCCTGCAGCATTTTTCCGTTTGCCTTATTTAAGGAACGCTTGGAGCCATTCGCGGAATATTCCAAAGGGAAGCCGTTTCGATCGGGGACGGAAAGGAGATAATCCGCCATATCCTCCAGCGCAAATGCGCCGCAGAGATCTCTGCAAAGGACGTTGACATCCATATCCTGCCCAACCTCGATAATCTTCCACAAATCCGCATCCCCGCTCTGGGAGATTTTCAGGGAAAGCACATCGGGGACAACCTCTGTGAGAAAAAGCAGCTCCTGCTCCTGCGCTTCTGCCTCCTGCAGCACTGCCGCCTGTAGCTGCTCATAGGGCAAGGTCTGCGGCATCTGCTGCTTATCGACATCAATGATATCGGGGTCTGCGAAAAGCTCCTTTCCCAAGGCGGTCAGGCTATAATAGGTCGGGGGCGTGAACAGCTCTGCGCCGACATTATGCTCCATCAGAATGAGAGAGGCAAGCGTATTCACCAAGGGGTAGAACTGCATGGGCGTGAAGGCAATCGGACGGATGAAGCGGAAAAAGACGCTCATGGGGGTCAGGAACCACTTATCCAGCATGATGCCCGTAAAGAGGAAGGAGGAAACAATGGAGCGTTCCTCTGCGTTCAGCTTTTCGGGCGGTGTGCGCCAGATTTCTTCGATATCCACATCTACCCGTTTATAGAAATCTATAAAAATGCGGTCAACCTCCTGATTGCTTTCCAGTAAATGATAGAAAAAATCGGGGGGAGCTATGCCGTCCTCTAAATCCATGGCTTCGATGAAGCGTTCGGAGGCAAGCGTGCAGGCGGATTCCCCCAGCTGAAAGAGGATATCGGCTGTGGGCTGCGCGAAAAAGGCATCACACTCCGAGGCAGGCTGTACCCTTCGGGTATGAATGGAGGGCATGGGAACCAGAAGCCCATGCAGCCACGCCAGACGGGTGAGATATTCCAGATAAAACTCTGCACGGAGACTCAGCTGTGCCAGAATTTCCTTTTTTTCTTCTTCTAAAAGCATCCCGTTTTCATCAGTTGCGCGATCTGGCGTGCAATAGCTGATGAGTGCCTGCAAATCCGCCACCAGGGGGTGCTTTTGGGTGGAATAGGTCATGAGGGAGAAGTGATATTCGGAGGTGAACTCCAAATCGGACTGTTCCTCCGCCGCTTTGGTATTCATAATATACGCATATTCGATTTTTGTATCGGAATCCTTTTGCAAATCCAATGCAAAGAGATTGGCAGGGGAAAGGATGGTTTCCTGCGCCAATGCCGCATAATACCACTTGCCGAACACCAGAGGGGCAATTTCAAGCAGGGGGCGGCGACAGGGGGCATCCATTTTCTGCCGCATATTTTCATATCCGTTCAGGAAAAGACCAAGAAGGGGTGCATGCTTTGCCTGCACGGAATTCGTTTGTTTTATCATCTCAAAACTCCTTTGTCTGCGGTTATTTTCGCCGCAAGCATAATCATCTTATTTTAACAGAAAAAAACGGATTTTAAAACCGCAAAGCGAAAAAATTAGTGCTGTTTGAGAGAATTTGACGGAAAAGCTGACAAAAATAAATGGAAAAAGACGATTTTTTTTCAAACAACGGAAAAAATTCATCTGGGAAGGACATTTTTTTAGATTTGTACTTGTCAAGCAACAGAATTTATGATATAGTCCTTATGTCAAAAACAAATGTTTTTAAAACAAAAACAGGAGGAAAGCATAGTGAAGGAAGATAAGAATTATTATATCGTAGATAAAGCCGTACTGCCCGAAATTTTTTTGAAGGTGATGGATGTCAAAAATCTTTTGGAAAGCAAGAAGGAAAAAACGGTACAGGATGCGGTGAACCGTGTAGGCATCAGCCGCAGCGCGTTCTATAAATATCGGGATGCGGTACATCCTCTTTACGAAAACACGAGAGGAAAGACCGTAACCATTTCCATGAACCTGGACCATACGAGAGGACTTCTGTCCTCTGTTTTAAACAGCATTGCATCCGAAGGGGCAAGTATTCTGACGATTAACCAGACCATCCCTATCAACAACATTGCAAACGTTACCGTAACGATTGAAACGAATGAAATGCAGGGCGAGCTGGGCAGATTGATGACACGCATTGAGGGTCTGGCAGGGGTACAGTCTCTGCGAATCGTTGCAAGGGAATGATTGCAGGGGAACAAACAGTAAGACGGCAGCAGAAAAAGAAAGAAAAAATCAGTAAGAAATACTTCGTGTAATAGGAGGGAATGAAAACATGATTCATATTCAGATTCCGGCGACATCTGCAAACATGGGTCCCGGTTTTGACAGCATCGGCGTAGCAGTGCAGCTTTATAACCACATTTGGGTGGAGGAGCAGACAGACGGCTTAACGATCGAGGTAAGGCGGAAGCAGGAGCTTGAGGTTCCCACCGATGAAACGAATCTAATCTATCAGACGATGAAATTTTTCTATGAGAAGAAGGGACTGCCTATGCCGGGGATTCATCTGATTCAGGAGGACTACATCCCCATGGTGCGAGGGCTTGGCAGCAGTGCGGCGTGCATTGTCGGGGGGCTTCTGGCGGCAAACGAGCTGGCAGGCAGACCCTGCACCAGAGACGAGCTGGCGCAGATGGCGGCTATGCTGGAGGGACATCCGGATAATTCCAACCCTGCGCTCTTCGGCGGCATGGTGGTTGGCGCACAGAATGAAAAAGAAATGAAATATGTTCGCTTGGAGTTGTCAAAGGATTTGGTTTTTGCTATAATGGTTCCTGATTTTCCTGTATCTACCGCTGCCTCCAGAGGGGTTCTGCCCGACAGCTACACAAGGAAGGATGTTGTATTCAACGCCTCCCGTGCGGCGCTTCTGGTGGCATCTGTAATGACGGGAAATTATGGAAATTTCGATATGGCCATGCAGGACAAGGTGCATCAGCCCTATAGGGCGCAGCTGATTGACGGCATGGAGGAAATTTTTCGGCATGCCAAGGATTTTGGCGCGGTTGCCAGCTATTTGAGCGGTGCGGGCTCTACCCTGATGGCAATGGTGACAAAGGAGAAGGCAGAGAGATTCGAAAGAGAAATGTCTGCATACCTGGGCACCCTTCCGCATAACTGGAAGCTGCAGCTTTTGCAGGCGGACAGAGTGGGTGCAAGGGTGGAGAGAGAGTAATTCCGCCAAGGAAAGTTGGACAAGAGTACAGGAGGAAAAAGACGATGTTGATTGTGCAGAAATACGGCGGCAGTTCCGTCGCAAATGCCGAAAGAGTGTTTAATGTTGCAAAGCGCATCATGCGTACAAGAATGGAAGGGAATGACGTTGTGGTTGTATTGTCCGCACAGGGCAAGACAACAGACGGCCTGATTGCGAAGGCAAAGGAAATCAACGCCAAGCCCAGCCGCAGAGAAATGGATATGCTGCTTTCTACAGGGGAACAGCAGTCTGTTGCGCTGATGGCAATGGCAATCAGTGCGATTGGCGGCAGAGCGGTTTCTCTGAATGCGGCACAGGTTGGGATTGAAACCACAAATACATACAGCAATGCGCGCATCCGCCATATCAATACAGAGCGGATCGAAAACGAGCTGGATGAAGGCAGTATCGTATTGGTGACAGGGTTCCAGGGGGTAAATGCCATTGGCGATACCACCACACTGGGGCGCGGCGGTTCCGATACCTCCGCGGTTGCTCTGGCGGCGGCCCTCAATGCAGATATGTGTGAAATTTATACAGACGTAGAGGGTGTTTACACGGCAGATCCCCGTGTGGTGCCGGATGCGGTAAAATTAGATGAAATCAGCTACGATGAAATGCTGGAGCTGGCCTCTTTGGGTGCAAAGGTGCTGCACAGCCGTTCTGTTGAGGTGGCGAAAAAATACAATGTGAAATTGGTTGTACGTTCCAGCATGTCCGAAGCGGAAGGTACAGAGGTGAAGGAGGACGTTAAGATGGAAAGAATGCTGGTTAGCGGCGTTGCAGCAGATAAGAAAGTATCCCGTATCTCTATCATGGGTATCAATGATGAACCCGGTAAGGCATTTGAGGTATTCTCTTTGATGGCGAAGGAAAAGGTAAGCGTAGATATTATTTTGCAGTCCACAGGTGCAGACGGCAAGCAGAATATTTCCTTTACCATTGGCGAGGATGATCTGGATATTGCGTTAAAGGCTCTGGAAAAGAACAAGGAACGCCTGACAGCGAGAGAAATCGTGCATGACGAAAACACAGCGAAGCTTTCTATCGTTGGCGCAGGTATGGCAACCAACCCCGGCGTTGCGGCAATGTTCTTTGAAGCAATGTATGACGCAGGGGTAAATATTCAGATGATTTCCACATCCGAAATCAAAATCACTGTGCTGATTGCAAAGGATGACGTAGATGCGGCTATGGTTGCGGTACATGATAAATTCAAGATGGCATCCGTAAACATGAGAAAGGCAGCGGATACGGAGGAATGATTTCTAAGTCGAAATCAGGATTTCGACTTGTGGAAACAGAAGAATAAACAGAAAAGTTCCATCGGCTAAAAAGCCTTGAAACTTTTTGTTTTCCTTGAGTGGGCAAAGCCCCCTCTGCGGATTCCATTCGGGAATACGCTTCGTTTCCCGAACCCTTCCGCGGGATCGAAATAACTTTGTCTATAGTTTGAGCTGGCACCTGTGCGTGTCAGCTTTTTTGATAAAATTTTTCTGAAAAAGGAAGGAGGAGGTGCCATGAAACGAAGGGAAAGGCTTTCAACGAAGGACAGAAGGCTGCTCAAGGAAACGCTGAAGGAGCTGAACCGACAGGGACGGCTACAGGAGGAAAAGCTGGCGAAGCAGCATGGGAGCACCTCGGTTTATCAGCACAGCATCAATGTGGCATACCTGAGTCTCTGGCTTGCAGGCAGGCTCCCACTGCGGACAGACCGCAGGGCGCTGGTGCGAGGGGCACTTTTGCATGATTATTTTCTGTATGACTGGCATAAGAAGGATGACGGGCATCGCTGGCATGGATTCCGCCACGGAAAAACAGCGGCGAGAAACGCAAAACGGGACTACCGGCTGAACCGGCTGGAGGAATATATCATTGCAAGGCACATGTTTCCGCTGACGGTTCTGCCGCCGAAATCCAAGGAGGGATGGATGGTCTGTTTGGCGGATAAATGGTGCGCGGCGGAGGAAACGGTACGCCCATTTTTCAGATTTTTCAAAAGCAGAAGGAAACCTCATAAATAAAAAGAGAGGAAGCATAAAAAAGCGAGATCTTAGGGAAAGCAAGACCTCGTTTTTTTTATTTCTGCAAAAGAAAAAGCCCTTGCAAACGCAAGGGCAAAAAGCGGATGACGGGAATCGAACCCGCCTCTAAAGCTTGGGAAGCTTTCATTCTACCAATGAACTACATCCGCATGGATTTATTTGTTACTAAATCATTATACTCTGAACTGCTGCTGATGTAAAGTCCTAATTTCATAAATTTAAGTCGAAATCAGGATTTCGACTTGTTGAAACAGAAGAATAAACAGACGAGTTCCATCGGTTGAAAAGCCTTGAAACCTTGTCAGCACTTTGCTTCGCAAAGCCGCCTACGGCGGCAGGGTCTATCTTCCCTGTGCATTACTGTTTTCCTCGTCGGAAGTGAATTCCTCCTGCGGATTCCAGTCGGGAAGACGCTTCGTTTCCCGAACCCTTCCGCTGCTCGAAATTATTTTACTTACAGTCTGAAAAATTTCTTTTTTTGACATTTTTTCGTATACTTTCTTTTTCGTCAGGAGACTTAGTTTTCTTTTGGCGGGCATACTAGCAACAGTGATTTTTAAAGGATGCGAGGGATGCGGGATGGAAAAATTTGTGATAACGGGAACAGAAGAAGGGCTGCATGGCAGGGTAAAAATCAGCGGTGCGAAAAATGCGGTTCTGCCGATTCTGGCGGCGTGTCTGCTGACAAAGGAGGTCTGCGAGATTCAGAATGTACCGCCGCTTGCGGATGTGCGGCACATGGCAGAGCTGCTCACGGAGCTGGGCGCGAGGGTGGAATATGATGCGGCGGCGGAAACAATGCGCGTACAGGCGGCGGAGCTTACGCACGTGGAAGGAGCATACGAAACGGCAAGAAAAATGCGTGCCTCCTTTCTGGCGGCAGGGGCATTATTGGCAAGATGCGGTGCGGCAAGGCTGCCCCTGCCCGGAGGGTGCCGGATTGGAAGCAGACCGATTGACCTGCATTTGAAGGGCTTTCATCTGATGGGGGCGAAAAGCAGACAGGCGCATGGGATGGTGGAATTACAGGCGAAGACACTCAGGGGCAGTGACATTTATCTGGATTTTCCAAGTGTGGGCGCAACGGAGAATATCCTGCTGGCGGCAACACGGGCGAAGGGGATTACAACGATTGAAAATGCGGCGGCAGAGCCGGAAATCTGCGATCTGGCGGATTTTCTGCGGAAGATGGGCGCAGAAATTGAAGGGGACGGCACGGATACGATTACGATTCGGGGCGGAAAGGAGCTGCACGGCGCAGTGCATCGGGTCATTCCCGACCGCATGGAGGCAGGGACATTTTTAGCGGCGGCGGCAATTACGGGCGGTGATATCATTCTGGAAAATGTGCAGGAGGAGCACCTGAAGCCTGTGCTGGCAAAGCTTGCGGAATGCAACATCAAAACGGAGCGGACGGCGGAGGGAATACGGGTCCGGCGCAGGGGCAGGCTCTGCGGTGTGCAGGTAAAGACCATGCCCTTTCCCGGCTTTCCGACCGATATGCAGGCACCCTTTATGAGCCTTTTGGCAGTGGCGAAGGGAACCAGCGTGATGACGGAAACAATTTTTGAAAATCGTTTTTCTCATGTGGGAGAGCTGCAGCGGATGGGAGCGAATATCAAGATTGACAGCCGCAGTGCGGTAATCGAAGGGGTGGAAACGCTGACGGGGGCAAAGGTACGCGCAACCGACCTGCGCGCAGGTGCGGCGCTCATTTTATCCGCATTGGCGGCGAAGGGGGAAACGGAAATCAGTGATATTTATCACATTGAACGGGGCTATGACAGGATTGACGAAAAGCTGCGGCGGCTGGGGGCGGATATCCGCAGGGAGGAGGAATAAATATAATAGGAAGGAACTGCCTTTTATTTACAAAACGTTTACAATTCGTTCATGAGGCGGAAATGCTTTTCTTTTATCCTATATTTTAGTATTATAAAAGGGGAGTTTCTACTCCCTGCTACATAGAGAGTGTTTAGTGAATTTGTTTGGAAAAAGAAAGCGAGTTGTGGTCTATGGATGTGAACAACCAACGAAAGCCTTTATTATATTATTGGCTGATTGCACTGCTGATTATGGGAGTAATCAATATGTTTTTCCTGCCCTTTATGACGAAGAATACCATAGAGCAGGTGAATTATGATGTTTTCCTGACGCAGATGCAGAATAAAAATATCTCACAGGCAGAGGTGAATGAGGATGTCATTTACTTCTATCTGAAGGATGAGGACAAATCGGATAAAGCAGGCACAACAATTTTTTCGGAGAACACCCAGAAGGTATACTCTACCGTAAGGATGGATGACCCTCAGCTGGTAGAGCGGCTGTATAACGCAGGGGCATCCTTCGGAGAGGTGAAGCCGAAGGAGGTTTCGCCTTGGTTCAGCACGCTGATTATGTTTGTTGTGTTCTTCCTGCTGTGGCAGTTTGTGATGAAAAAGGCCATGAGCAAGATGGGCGGCATCGGCAATGCGATGGCCTTCGGCAAATCGAATGCGAAGGTATATGTGAAGGCACAGACGGGCAAGACCTTTAAGGACGTTGCAGGGCAGGATGAAGCGAAGGACGCATTGCGCGAAATTGTGGATTTTCTGCACAATCCCCAGAAATATACGGAAATCGGCGCATCCATGCCAAAGGGTGCATTGCTCGTAGGCCCTCCCGGAACAGGGAAAACGCTGCTGGCGCAGGCGGTTGCAGGCGAGGCAGAGGTTCCCTTCTTCTCCATTTCCGGCTCGGAATTTGTGGAAATGTTTGTCGGCATGGGCGCGGCAAAGGTGCGCGACCTCTTTAAGCAGGCAAACGAAAAAGCACCCTGTATCGTATTTATTGATGAAATTGATACCATCGGGAAAAAGCGTGACGGCAACGGCATGGGCGGCAACGATGAGCGGGAGCAGACCCTGAACCAGCTGCTGACGGAGATGGACGGCTTTGACGGCAGAAAGGGTGTTGTTATTCTGGCGGCAACGAACCGACCCGAAACACTGGATAAGGCACTGCTGCGTCCCGGTCGATTCGACAGAAGAATTCCCGTGGAGCTGCCTGATTTGAAGGGCAGAGAGGCAATTCTCAAGGTACATGCGGAAAATGTGAAGATGGAAGGCGGGATTGATTTCGGCACAATCGCAAGGGCAACCTCGGGTGCCTCCGGTGCGGAGCTTGCGAATATCATCAATGAAGCGGCGCTGCGTGCGGTACGCATGGGGCACAATCGCGTAAAGCAGGAGGATCTGATGGAGAGCGTTGAGGTGATTCTGGCAGGCTACCAGAGAAAGGGCGCTGTGATTTCTCCGGAAGAAAAGAAAATCATTGCATACCACGAGGTCGGACACGCATTGGTTGCGGCAAAGCAGAAAAATTCCGCTCCCGTGCAGAAGATTACGATTATCCCCAGAACCAGCGGTGCGCTGGGCTATACCTTACAGGTGGATGAGGGCGAAAAATCGCTGATGAGCAAGGAGGAGCTGTTCAATAAGATTGCAACCTTTACCGGTGGGCGTGTGGCGGAGGAATTGAAGTTTGGCTCTGTCACGACAGGTGCATCTAACGATATTGAGCAGGCAACACGCTTGGCAAGAGGGATGATTACACGCTATGGCATGAGCGAGGAATTCGGTATGGTTGCACTGGAAACCATCAATAACCAGTATCTCGGCGGCGACACCTCTCTGGCTTGCTCCAATGAAACCGCAACGAAGATTGACGCGGCTGTGGTTGCTGTGGTGAAGCAGGCGCATGAGAAGGCTGTGGGCATTATTCGGGAGAATATGAATAAGCTGGATGAAATTGCACAGTTCCTTCTGGAAAAGGAAACGATTACAGGCGAGGAATTTATGGAAATTCTGAACCGTACAGAGGAATAAAACGGAATATCAAAAATAGCGGGACTTCGATGGAGTTCCGTTATTTTTATACATAAAAGATAGACAATTTTTTTACGGAAGTGTAAAATAGAAAGGAAGTTCTGAGAGGAAGGGGAATACCCATGTCGATGCATACGGTGCAATATGAAGGGATTGAAATTGAATACGAATTGACGCGCAAAAACGTGAAGTATATCAACCTGCGTGTGAATAAGCATGGCAAGGTGGTTGTTTCTGCGGGGGAGCAGGTGCCCTTTGCGGTGATTGATGAATTTGTGCAGTCTAAGGCGTTTTGGATTATTACCCATCTGGCAGAGATTGAGAAGATTAGGAATGAGATTTCCGATGCGAGCCTGTATGACGGGAAAACGGTGTATTACCTCGGCAAGCCCTATCGGCTCAGACTGGAACGCGGCGAACAGCGGATTACGGTTGCGGAGGATACCATTCTGCTTTCCTCCCCGAAGCTGTATTCCGATGTGCTGAAGGCGGAATATTTGGCTTGGCTGAAGGCGCAGGCGGAGAAGAAATTTGCGGAAATTATGGATAGAATATATCCTTTGGTGAAAGAATATCATATAGCAAGGCCGGAAATTAAAATCCGAAATATGAAAAGCATCTGGGGTAGCTGTACTACAACGGGCAGCACGATTCGGCTGAACCTGCAGCTGCTGAAGGCGGATGAGGCTTGCATCGAGCAGGTGGTGCTGCATGAGCTGCTGCATTTTCGGTATCCCAATCATGGGAAATCCTTTTATGACCTTCTGGGGCAGCTGATGCCGGATTGGAAGGCGCGGAAGGAGCGACTGGATAAGAATTTCAAGGATGGGATATAAAATCGGGAGGGGGATTTGACAAATCCCCACTTTGGGGGTATAATAGGTAATGATAATAAATTCATATTGACGCGGAGTAGAGCAGTCCGGTAGCTCGTCGGGCTCATAACCCGGAGGTCGCAGGTTCAAATCCTGTCTCCGCAAGCGAAAAAGAGATACAAGAGAAAATCTTGTATCTTTTTTTTATGCCCTGCGACCGACGGGTTTCCGGGGCTGCAGCACCGACCGCTGCCGGTGGCAGAAGAAGGAAGGTGATGCAGGCGAGAAATCGGGAGTTCCGCGGACTGAACGCAGAGAGGGAGAGCGGACGACCAGATTTCGAGGTGGGCAAGGCAGGTTCAAATCCTGTCTCCGCAAGCGAAAAAGAGGTACAAGAGAAAATCTTGTATCTTAGGGTGTCGACAAAGTCGACACCCTAAGTCGAAATCAGGATTTCGACTTGCTAAGACAGAAGAATAAACAGACGAGTTCCATCAGCTTAAAAGCCTCGAAACTCGCTGTTTTCCTCGCCGGAAGTGAATTCCGACTGCGGATTCCATTTGGGAAACGGATTTGTTTCCAAAGCCCTTCCGCTGCCTCAAAATTACTTTGTCTACAGTCTGAGATACAAGAGAAAATCTTGTATCTTTTTTTTATGTCCTGCGACCGACGGGGTTTTTACAGATTTAGGAATTGGAAAAAAGAAACTCAATAGGGATGATTGGAGACCAGCCCATTTACAATACGAAGGATACTATCAAGCTGGGCAGCATCAAGGCGTTTGAGCTGCTCTGTGAGGGTGCGGATTTTTTCGGGATGCGCCGACTCCAGATCGAAAAATTCCATTGGGGTGATATTCAGATAGTCACAGATTTCAAAAAAATTGGACATGGAAGGGAATGTCTTATTGTTTTCAATGCTGTTGATATAGCCGGGGTTCTGCCCGAGGGAAAGACTCATATCCCTTGCGGAAACGCCCTTTGCCATACGCAGCTGTACCAATCTTTTGGAAAATGCCTCTTTACACATGCTTGTATCACCTCCATGTGTCATATTATATCTAATAAAAAACTTGAAATATTCTATATAATAAGTTATTTTTGACTAGATATCGGTTTGTACCTAATAAACGGATGGAAAATAGAAGAAGAAAACAAATGTAACAAAAAATTGTCATTTTTTTTGAAAATGTTTGAAAATTGCTCTCAAAAATGTCCGGATATTGACATAGGTCATTGAAAGGGTTTGATTTTTATGTTATGTTGTAGAAAACAGCAAAAATTCATGAAGCATGATGAACCTTATATGGAATAAGGAAGAAGATGTATTGGCAGAAAGACAAGGCTTAGAGGTTTGGGGATATCGTATGTGTATGAAAGACAGAATGAGACGGTTTCTGGTGGATGTTCTGGACATCCATAATAAAGATGTAATCGAAAAAGTTATTGGTATTTCCAGCATCAGGCACTACCCGAAGGGGTGGGCACTGTACAATCAGGGGGAACCGGTGGATACCTGCTGCTTCCTGATGGAAGGCGTGACGGGCGCATTTCTTTATACGACGGGCGGAAAGCAGATTTCGGATGATTTTTCTTTTGTATCCGGCGAGATAATTACGCCGTTTACGAACTGGCAGAGAAAAGCGCTGACCTCTGTGGTCGCGATGTCGAATGTAGATGTTTTTGTGATTGCCAATATGGATGTAATCACGCTGTTTAGAACCTATCCGGAATTTCAAACAATCCTTTTTGAATGGCTGATGCAGGCGTACCACAAGCAATGGGCGCTCAAAAGTGCGCGGTATCAGATGGCGGCGAAGGAGCGGTATCTTTTCTTTTTAAAGGAATATGCGGGGCTGGAGGATGTGGTCAGCGACCGTTTTTTAGCTTCATTTTTAGATATGTCGCCGGAGACGCTGAGCCGACAGAAGCGGTGCCTGCGGGAGGAAAAGCCCGATTGAAGCAACGGAAGGAAGGCATCTTTCACATTTTTCTCAAAGGAGGATGTGCGAATATAAGAAGCGGAGAGGCGAAGGGGGGAGATGCAGCGAGGAAGAAGGCTGTTTGAAATAGAAAAAAGTGGTTTTCAAAGGAACGGAAAAATAAAGAAAGGTTGAAGGAAAAATGAAAAAGAAAAAATATCTTGCGATTTTCATGGCAATGAGCATGGCAACTGCAACTGCACCTGTGACAGCATTGGCAGATGATGCAACAACAGGTACAGAAAGCGGTGCAGAGACAGGCGAAAGCGGCAGTGGTGAAACTGGCAGTACAGGTGAAACTGGCAGTGAAAATGGCGGCACAGAAGGCGGTAGCACAACAGCACCTGATACACCTGCCGAAAACGAAGGTGTTAAGACTATTGATGAGTTAAATACCGCAATTACTGCCGCAGGGGAAACAGAAACTACTATTAAACTTGCTGCTGATATCACAGGGGATGTTGTAGTACCTGAAAAGGCAAATATTACAATCGACCTGAATGGTAAGAAGATTACAAACAGTGTTGGGCACACAATTATGAATAACGGCACCTTGACTATTAAGGGTGAAGGTACAGTTGATAATATTACTCACGGGAAAGCAGCTCTCTATAATAAGGGGACGGTTACTTTAAACGGAGGTACTTTTGACCGTACTCAAGAAAATGGTAAAAGTGATAGTTCTTCTGGCGGCAACTCCTATTACACCATCAAGAATGTTGGTAATATGACCATTAACGAAGGCGTAAACGTGCTGACAGCGAAGGGGAATGGCGAGTTGGGCAGATTCTCCAGCCTTGTTGCGAATGGTTACTACAATGGTACTACATACGACAACGACAAGGGAGTGGATAACCCTGCGTTGATTATCAATAATGGTACCTTCTCAGGAGGGCTGAATACGATTAAAAATGATGACCGTGCAGAGTTGACTATTAACAACGGTACATTCAAGAATTTCTATCAGGCAACTGTTCAGAATCATAATATTGCAACAATCAACGGTGGTACCTACAAAGCTGCAAGTGATGCAAGCAGTACAGGAAAAGAAACCTACGGTGTTTATAACTGTGGTTGTGGTGATAATATTGACCTTGGTACATTGACTGTAACCGGCGGTATCTTTGAAGGTGCGGATTATGCGATTGCTGATGTCAGCAGTCAGCCTGCTATTGTGAATATTTCTGGTGGTTGCTTTAGTGGTGCTAAAGGTGCAATTGTTAAAGGTACAAACTCTAATGCTACAATCTCTATCTCCGGCGGCACTTTCTCCGATAAGCCTGCCAATGCTTATGTAGCAGACGGCTATAAAGCAATTCAGGTTAAAGGTGACAAATACGTTGTAACGGACAAGATTGCTCTGGACAAAACAAGCACAAGAATCCGCAGAGGTTACACAGATACACTGAAAGCAATCGTAGAAGCAAACGGCAAAACACACGATGTAGCAGACCCTATAACATGGGCAAGTGATAAAGAAGCCGTTGCAACTGTAAAAGATGGCGTTGTTACAGGTGTGGACTATGGTACTGCAACCATCACAGCAACACTGGGCACTACAACAGGAACACCTGCAACTCAGGCAGAAGGAGATGAAGTAACAGGCGGCGATACAGTTACAGGCGGCGACAACACAACTACACCTTCTAACACACTGAAAGCAAGCTGCACTGTAGATGTATACAAGAAATCTTCTTCCGGCTCCTCCTCCGGCGGTGGCGGCGGCAGCAGTGCAGCAAAACACGGTGTAACCACCTCTGACAGCAAAAACGGTGCTGTAACCGCAAGCGCGGCAAAGGCAGAAACAGGTGACAAGGTTATTCTGACACCCAAGGCTGACGAGGGCTATGAGCTGGATAAGATTACTGCAAAGGACAAGGACGGCAAGGAAGTTAAGCTGAAAGCAGAAAAGGACGGCACATACTCCTTCACCATGCCGAAGGGCGGCGTAACCGTTGACACAACCTTCAAGCAGGCAGAGGGTGCAACCAACACAGATAAGCCCGCAGCAGCAGCAAAGACAATCATTTTGCAGATTGGCAGCACAGCAGTGCTTGTGGACGATCAGGCAATCATCAACGATGTTGCACCCGTAATCCGCAACGACAGAACTCTGGTTCCCATCAGAGTCATCACAGAAGCACTGGGCGGTCAGGTTGCTTGGAACGAAGCCGCAAAAGAGGTTACCCTGACTGTTAACGGCAAGGAAATCAAAATGACTATCGGCAAAGTTCTGGAAAAATACGGCGTTGCTCCCGTTATCATCGGCGGTCGCACCTTTGTACCCGTTCGCTTTGTAGCGGATGAGCTGGGCGCAGTGACCACATGGGACGATGCAACAAAGACTGTAACAATTCAGGCAGTAAAATAAATTTTTCTGAAAAATCTTAGTTGAAAACAATAAAAATGGCGTTCATCCGCAAGGATGAGCGCTGTTTTCTGCTTTCAGGGAAGAAGTGGGGCGAAAAATACGACCCTCGAAAAAAAACACTTTCCACTGCACCGTTTTCGTGATATAATTCTAATGTTATAGGGCGAAATATAGAGAAAAACGACTACTTTTTGGGGAACGGCGGCTTTTTCGCCTGTTCAGAGATATAGATTGTCCTTTGGAATTGATTGGAAGGATGAATGTTTTTATGGATAAATTAGTTGTAAGGGGCCGAAAAAGATTGACCGGAGAGGTTACCATCAGCGGTGCGAAAAACGCGGCGGTAGCTGTTATTCCGGCGGCGGTAATGGCAACCGGAGTGAGTGTACTGGAGAATCTTCCCAGTATTGAGGACGTTAGAAATATCTGTCATACCATTCAGGAAATGGGCGGCAAATGCAGATTTGTAGATAAACATACTTTGGAAATTGACTGTAACGAGGGTGTCAGCTATCAGGCGACCTTTGAGGGCGTGCAGAAAATGCGCGCATCCTATTATCTCATCGGTGCGCTTCTGGCACGCTATAAAAAGGCAGAGGTGGCAATGCCCGGCGGCTGCAACTTTGGCAAACGCCCCATTGACCTGCACCTGAAGGGCTTCCGTGCGCTTGGCGCAACCGTCATTGAGGAGGACGGCATGGTGAAGGCTTATGCCGAAAAGCTGATTGGTACTTCCATCTACATGGATCAGGTGAGCGTTGGTGCGACCATCAATGTCATGCTTGCGGCAACCATGGCGGAAGGCACCACAACGATTGAAAACGCGGCAAAGGAGCCGCATGTGGTAGATACTGCAAACTATCTGAACATGATGGGTGCAAATATCAAGGGCGCAGGGACAGATGTGATTCGTATTAAGGGCGTTTCTGAGCTGAAGGGCGCGCAGTATACCATCATTCCCGACCAGATTGAGGCAGGCACATACATGATTGCGGCGGCGATTACGGGCGGCGATGTGCTGGTGAAGAATATCATTCCCAAGCACATGGATTCCCTGACGGCAAAGCTGGAGGAAATGAATGTGAAGGTGGCGGAATGGGAGGATTCCATTCGCGTGATGGCGGATGAGCCCTTGCGTGCGGTAAATGTAAAGACCATGAGCTACCCCGGCTTCCCGACGGATTTACAGCCCCAGATTGCAACGCTTCTTGCGGTCTGCAACGGGACAAGCGTGCTGACGGAAAATGTCTGGGAAAACAGATATCAGTACATGGGTGAGTTGCGCAAGCTGGGCGCAGATGTGGAGATTAACGGCAGAGTGGCAACCATCCACGGCATTAAGCATTTCAGCGGCGCGGAGGTTTCCGCAACAGACCTGAGAGCAGGCGCGGCAATGATTCTGGCGGCACTGGCGGCAGAGGGTGAAACCATCATTGACGGCGTGCGTTATATCGACAGAGGCTATGAGGATGTCGAGGAAAAATTCAGAGCCATGGGCGCGGATATCGACCGTATCCCCGGCGAGCAGTAAAAAGAGAACAAGAGAGCCTCGGAGCAGTTCCGAGGCTTATTTTATGGAAAAACACGAAGGAAAAGAGGTGAACTGGCTTGCGGATGGAATTTTGCACCATCGCCAGTGGCAGCAGCGGCAACTGCACCTATATTGGGACGGATTACACGAAAATATTGATTGATGCAGGCATCAGCGGCAAGAAAATCGAGGAAGGGCTTGCAAATTTGAAGCTGACGGGCGACAAAATAGATGCGCTGTTTATCACCCATGAGCATGTTGACCATATCAAGGGGGCAGGCATTCTTTCCCGCAGGTTCGATATCCCTATTTTTGCTACGCCGGATACCTGGGCGGCGATGGAGGAAGGCCTTGGGCGGATTGCGCCGAGCAACAAGCGGATTGTGTATGCGGATGAGGTCTGCGCGGTGAATGACCTTTGCGTGAAGCCGTTTCGGATTCCGCATGACGCGGCAGAGCCTGTGGGCTATAACGTCTTTTCGGGCGAGAAAAAAATCACACTGGCAACGGACATCGGCCATGTGACGGATACGATTCGGGAAAGCATAGAGGACAGTGATGTGCTGCTTTTAGAGGCAAATCATGATGTGGAAATGCTGAAAAAGGGCGGCTATCCATGGTCGCTGAAGCAGCGGATTCTGGGCGAAAACGGACATCTTTCCAACCATACGGCAGGAAGGCTTCTGGCAGAGGTGATGACGGGAAGGATGAAATATGTTTTTTTGGGACACCTCAGCGAGGAAAACAATAACCCCCATCTGGCGTATGAAACGGTAGAGGAAATCCTGCGGAACAACCGCATTGAGGTTGGCACGCATGTAAAAATGGATATGGCGAGCCGTTTTCAGAATGGCGTGAAGGTGGAGCTGTAACGGAGGATTGGCATGAAGGTTACGGTCGTTTGCGTAGGCAAATTGAAGGAAAAATACTGGCGCGATGCTATTGCGGAATACAGCAAGCGGCTGAGCCGTTATATGAAGCTGGAGATGATCGAGCTGGCGGATGAAAAAGCACCCGAAAACATGAGCGATGCACAGGCGGCGGAGGTCAAGGAAAGGGAAGGACAGCGGATTCTGAAAAACGTGAAGAACGATGCCTTTGCGGTGGCGCTGGCGGTGGAAGGGAAGATGCTTTCCTCCGAGGAGCTGGCAGAATTCATGGCGAAAAAGAGCGTTGGCGGCGTGAGCCACATGGTTTTCATCATTGGCGGCTCTCTGGGGCTTTCCCCTGCGGTGATGCGGCGGGCGGATTATGCACTTAGCTTTTCCAGAATGACATTTCCGCACCAGATGATGCGCGTGGTTTTATTGGAGCAGATTTACCGCTCGGAGCGGATTCAGCGCAACGAGCCATATCATAAGTAAAGAAATTGCGAGGAAGGGAAGATTGCAATGAAAAAAGGCATGAAAATTGTGCGGTTTATCGGGATTGTGTGCTGGTTTCTGGCACTGTTCATTCTGATTAACGGGCATCAGGAGAAGAAAAAAGCGGCGGAGGAGGCGGCAAAGCAGCCTGCCATTGTAACGGAAACAAACGAAACGAATGACGGAGACACACCAAGCACCGTGATTTTCCCTGAATAAAAAAGAAAGCGTTCTCGAATGGAATATCCTAAAGAGAACGCTTTTTTATGTTTTTGACTTAATTTTCTAAAAACGCTTCGCCGATTTTGAACACATCCCCTGCGCCGACCGTCAGAAGTAAATCCCCTGCCTTGCAGTTTTTCTCCAGATAGGAGCGGATGGCATTAAAATCTCCGACATATCTTGCGGATTTGCCTGTTTTCGCGATTCTGTCTGCAAGCATGGCGGCGGAAATGGTGCCGTCATCGGATTCCCTTGCGGCATAGATATCTGCGATGATGACTTCATCTGCATCGGTGAATGCTTCGCCGAATGCATCAAAGAGGAACTTTGTTCTGGAATAGGTGTGCGGCTGGAATACGCACCAGGTTGTACGGTGCTGCACCTTTTTTGCCGCCGCCAGTGCCGCCTTGATTTCTGTGGGGTGGTGCGCATAATCATCAATGACAACAACGCCGTTTTTTTCGCCTTTTTTCTGGAAACGGCGTTCTGTACCCGTAAAATGCAGAAGCCCCTTTTGGCAGTCCGCGGGACAGACACCTACAAAATGTGCCGCTGCAATGGATGCCAGCGCATTTGCGATATTATGATCTCCGGGTACATTCAGATGGAAATTCCCGAACAATTCGCCTTTATAATATACATCAAAGGTATTCTTGCCGTCCGGCTCATGGATGATATTTTTCGCCTGCCAGTCCGCGCCATCCGCCAGTCCGAAGGTTTCTACGGTGCAGTCCAGTCCCTGTGTCAGCTCTGCCACGTTTTCAATCGCCTGATTGATGACCAATGCACCCTTCGCAGGGATACGCTCTGCAAAGGCATGGAAGGAGCGGCGGATATTCGCAAGGTTTTTGAAATAATCCAGATGGTCGCTTTCCACATTCAGAATCACGCCGACGAAGGGCTTGAACTGCAAAAAGCTGTCGAAATATTCGCATGCCTCGGCAACGAAATACGGAGAGTGACCGATTTTCAGGTTACTGCTGATGGTAGGCAGGATGCCGCCAACCGTAATGGTGGGGTCTGTCCCTGCGGCAAGCAGGATTTCGGAAACCATAGATGTGGTTGTAGTCTTGCCATGTGTGCCTGCAACGGCAATGGAATCCTTATATTCCGCCATGATTTCGCCCAGCAGTCTGGCTCTGTCCATCAGGGGGATATGCTTTGCCTGCGCCGCCTGATATTCGGGGTTATCGGGATGGATTGCCGCGGTATAGACCACTAAATCTACATCATCCGTGATGTTTTCCGCCTTGTGTCCGAAGTTGATATGAATCCCCAAATTCTGCAGGTGCTTTGTCACAGGGGATTCCTTGATATCCGTACCGGAAACGATACAGCCCTTATCTGCCAGAATTTCTGCCAGACCGGACATGCTGATGCCGCCGATGCCGATGAAATAAATGTGTTGTCCTTTTTGAAATGTTGTCATATTCTATCGCCTCAAAATCTATTAAATGGGTTCAAATTTTTCTGAAATTTAACAAAATCATCATATAGTTTAACCTTCATTATAGTATACTGGCATGGGAAAGGCAATCTTTTCTCTGCGTTTTCTTTTTCTGTGTTCTATATTTTATACAGAAAGTGCCGAAAATAAACCCATACGGGTGCAGGAGCAACGTGCAAATTTTCTCAATCGGAAAAAAGGAAAGAGAAAAAGCCAATCGAAATAAGGCGAAATTTCGGCACAGATGCCGTAGATAATCTTTGCAAGTTTATTTTCCTATGCTATAATAATCAAAACAGAGCCTATGACTTTGTTACATATATACAACCTGAAAAGATAGGGGTGGGTAATATGCGTAAAAAAGAAATGATAGCAATGCTTCTGGCGGGTGGACAGGGCAGTCGTCTGGGCGTGTTAACAAGAAAGGTGGCAAAGCCTGCCGTTGCCTACGGTGGGAGATATCGTATCATCGATTTTCCGCTGAGCAACTGCATTAACTCCGGCGTGGATACCGTCGGCGTGCTGACACAGTATCAGCCGCTGCGTTTGAATCAGCATATCGGGATTGGGATTCCATGGGATTTGGATAAGAAAAACGGCGGTGTGACGATTCTTGCACCGCATGTGAAAACAGGGGATTCCGGCGAATGGTTCAACGGGACGGCAAACGCCATTTATCAGAATATTGATTTTATCGACAGCAATAATCCGGAATATGTGCTGATTCTTTCCGGTGACCACATTTATAAAATGGATTATTCCAAGATGCTTGCCTTCCATAAGGCGCACAACGCAGCGGCAACGATTGCCGTTATGGAGGTGCCGATGGAGGAAGCAAACCGCTTCGGCATTATGAATACCGAGGACGGCGATAAGATTTACGAATTTGAGGAAAAGCCGGAAAGCCCCAAGAGCAATCTTGCTTCCATGGGGATTTACATATTTACATGGGACAGACTGCGTGATGCATTGATTGAGGATAATTCCATCCATCCGGACAGCGATTTCGGCAAGCACATCATCCCTAAAATGCTGGATGAGGGACAGCCCATGTATGCATGGCGCTTCGATGGATACTGGAAGGATGTCGGCACCATTCAGTCCTATTGGGAGTCCAATATGGACTTAATCCGCACCCTGCCCGAATTCAACCTCTACGAGGATTTCTGGAAGATTTATACCAACAGCGACCATCAGCCGCCGCAGTATACGGCACCCGGCTCAAAGACAGAGGAAGCGCTGCTTTCTGACGGCTGTGAGATTTACGGTACGGTCTGTCGTTCCATCATCGGCCCCGGTGTTGTGGTGGAAAAGGGGGCAGTGGTGAAGGATTCCATCATCATGGCAGGCACGATTATCGGCGAAAATGCTTTGGTTGACCATTGCGTCATTGATGAAAAATGCAGCATCGGCAAAAATGTGCAGATGGGTGTCGGGGAAAATATTCCTAATGAGGCAAAGCCTAATATTTATAATACAGGCATCACCGTTCTGGGCATGAACAGCAGTGTTCCCGATGGGATTGTGATGGGGAAAAACTGCGTGATTTACGGCAGAACCTCCCCTGAGGATTATCCCGACGGCAGATTGGAAAGCGGTAAGGCCGTTGTACGGGAGGTGTAACAGATGAAAGCAATCGGTATTATTCTGGCAGGCGGCAATAACGACGGCAGACTGGGCGTTCTGACCGACCATAGAGCGGCGGCGGCATTGCCCATCGGCAGCTGCTATCGTGCCATTGATTTTACATTGAGCAATATGTCCAACAGCGGCATTGGGAAGGTGGCTGTGCTGACGCAGTATAACTCTCGTTCCCTGCGCGACCATCTGATGTCATCCAAATGGTGGGACTTCGGCAGAAAGCAGGGCGGCTTGTTCGTATTCACGCCGTATACCAGCAATGCAGGCTCTACATGGTTCCGCGGCACGGCGGATTCCATTTATCAGAATATGACCTTCCTCAAGCGCAGCAATGAGGAATACGTTGTGATTACCTCCGGTGATTCCATCTATAAAATGGATTACCGTAAGGTGCTGGAATATCATAAGGAAAAAAATGCGAACATTACTGTGGTTTATCAGAAAATGACGGGAAAGGATTTATCCAAATTCGGCATTTTGCAGATGGATGCGGACAATAAGCTGGAGGGCTTCGAGGAAAAGCCGGAGCAGCCGAAATCCGATGCGGCCTCCCTGGGGATTTATGTTATCTCCAGAACGCTGCTTATCAATCTGCTGAATCAGATTATCCCCGAAGGCAGATACAGTCTGGTAAAGGATATTATCATCCGCTTTATCCATACGCTGAAAATCTACGGCTATGAATATGACGGCTACTGGAATGCCATCGGCACAGGCATTGCGGCTTATTTTGAGACGAATATGGATTTCCTGAAAAAGGATATCCGCGATCATTTCATCAATGAATATCCCTATATTGAAACAAAGCCGAAGGATGAGCCCCCTGCAAAATACAACAGGGGTGCGGATGTGACGGATTCCATCGTCGGCAGCGGTGCGATTTTTGACGGGAAGGTGGAGCATTCCGTTGTGTTCCGTAGGGTGCGTGTCGGCAAGGGCGCAGTTGTAAGGAATTCCATCCTGATGGAGGGCTGTCAGATTGGCGAAAACTGCGTAGTGGAAAATGCCATCTTCGATAAGGAGGTTGTCCTTTCCGCAGGACAAAGAGTCATCGGCGTTTCCTCCGAGGAGCCCGCAGTGCTGAAAAAGGGCACAAAATTATAACTCTATATTTATGAACAGAAGGACAGTCACAAAATCAGGAGGTGGCTGTCCTTTTTTGATAAGCTGAAATTTTTGCAGGCGCACCGCGCCGCCTTTCTCTCTGCCGTTTCCGGCACTGTGGGGAAGGGATTGGAAAGGGAAACTTTGTTGCCCTTTCCTCGTCTGCGGGGGTTCGGGACCCATTACGAAACGGGTCCCGAGTTTTTGTTACTTTTTAGCATAAAAAGTAAGGAAGAATGCTTTTGTTTTGCCAAGAAAGTTCTAAACGGGCGAATTTCTTATCTTCACCAAGCTGTAATTTTTGCGCGACTGCGCCTTTTTTATTTCCATAGAATCATTTTTTAGTAAAAGAGTATATTGAATTTTATAGGGAAAAATGCGATACTAAAATGTATGTATACAATATCTTGAAAAATATTTCGCCCTTTGGCGTAGGAGGAAAAATAAATGAGACAGATGAAAGCAATCATTCTGGCTGCCGGCGAAGGCTCCCGTATGAAATCCAAGAAACCTAAGGTACTTCATGAGATTCTGAATAAGAGCATGGTGGATTATGTGATTGAAACCGCAAAAGGCTGTGGCGCAGAGGACGTTTGCGTTGTGGTTGGGCATAAGGCGGAGGAGGTTAAGGCAGGCATCCGCGCGGAAGGCATCTCCTTTGCTTTGCAAGCAGAACAGAAGGGCACAGGACATGCTGTTATGATGGCAGGCGATTTTATTGATGAAAGCAGTGATATGCTGATTCTCTACGGGGATACGCCGCTGATTACAGGCGAAACCCTGACAAAGCTGGTTGAGGTACACCGTACAGAGGGACACAGCGTAACTGTGGTTTCCTCTAAAATAGAGGATCCTACCGGCTACGGACGCATCATGCGCGATGACCACGGCGGCTTTGAACGCATTGTGGAGCATAAGGATGCAACAGATACACAGAGAATGATTAACGAAATCAACACAGGGATTTATATTTTCAACGGCAGGGAATTGAAGGAATCCCTGGGCAAGCTGAATAACAATAACGCGCAGGGGGAATATTACCTGACAGATTGTCTGGAGCTGATTTTGAAGGCAGGCGGCAAGGTGGAGGCTGTTGTGGCAAAGGATGCCGATGAATTTTTCGGTGTAAACAGCCGTGTACAGCTTGCGGAAGCTGCAAAAATCATGAAGCACCGCATCAACCGTAAGCACATGGAAAGCGGTGTTACCCTCGTGGATCCCGAAAATACCTATATCGGCAGTGATGTTAAAATCGGTATGGATACGGTGATTTTGCCCGGCTGTGTGCTGGAGGGCAATACGGAAATCGGGGAGGACTGCGAAATCGGCCCCAATTCCAGACTGACAGATACCAAACTTGGCAATGGCGTGAAATTCCAGACCTCTACGGCAATCGAATCCGAAATCGGCAACGAAACCACCGTTGGGCCTTTCGCGTATATCCGCCCGAACTGCCATATCGGCAACAGGGTGAAGGTTGGCGACTTCGTTGAGGTAAAAAATTCCACCATTGGCGACGGCACAAAAATTCCCCATCTTTCTTATGTTGGGGATACCGATGCAGGCGAAAAAATCAACTTCGGCTGCGGCAGCATTATGGTAAACTATGATGGCAAGAAAAAGCACCGCACTACCATTGAGGATAATGTTTTTGTCGGCTGCAATGTAAATCTGGTTGCACCTGTAACCGTGAAGAAGGGCTCCTACATTGCCGCAGGCTCCACCATCACAAAGGATGTGCCTGAGGACGTTTTGGCGGTTGCCAGAGCAAGACAGCAGGTCATCGAAGGCTGGACAAAAAAGAGAATTGAAAGATAATTTGAAAAAATTGTCGAATAGCGGTTGAAATTGATTGTTTTTCGGTGTAACATAATATTGTATGTGCTTATATAACCTAAAATTATTTTTTATAGGGGGACAGATAAATGCTTAATTCCGGCATCAGCAACATTAAAGTTTTTGCCTGCAATTCCAACAAAACGCTGGCAAATGCAATCGCAGATAAGCTTGGTCTGAAACTGGGCGACTGTGAAGTAGAAAAGTTCAGCGACGGTGAGATTTCCGTAAAGATCAATGAAACCATTCGTGGCGCAGATGTATTCATCATCCAGTCCACATCCTATCCCGTAAACGATAACCTGATGGAGCTGCTCATCATGATTGACGCAATGAAGCGTGCATCCGCAGCAAGAATCACAGCCGTTATGCCTTATTACGGCTATGCTCGTCAGGACAGAAAAGCAAGAGCGAGAGATCCCATCAGTGCAAAGCTGGTTGCAAATATTCTGACAAGCGCAGGCGCAAGCCGTGTGCTGACAATGGATCTGCATTGTGCGCAGATTCAGGGCTTCTTCGATATTCCCGTAGATAATCTGGTTGGCAGCCCTCTCTTGACAGACTTCTACATCAAAAAATTCGGCGATTCTCTGGAAAGAGATTTTGTTGCGGTTTCTCCCGACCTGGGCAGCGTAACAAGAGTCAGAAAATTTGCGGAAAAGCTGAATATTCCTATTGCAATTATTGATAAACGCAGACCGAAGGCAAATGTCAGCGAGGTTATGAATATCATCGGTGACATCAAGGGTAAAAAGGTTATCCTGCTGGATGATATGATTGATACCGCGGGTACCATTACAAATGCAGCCAATGCGCTGATTGAAAGAGGTGCAATCGAGGTAGATGCCTGCTGTACACATGGCGTTCTGAGCGGTCCTGCTATCGAAAGAATCGAAAAATCCGCAATCAAGGAGCTGCTGGTTCTGGATACCATCGAGCTGCCTGAGGAAAAGAAAATCGACAAGATTACAATGGTTTCCGTTGCAGATATTTTCGCAAATGCAATCAACTGCATCCATAACGGCGTTTCTATTTCTCAGTTGTTTGACTGATTCGCATTGCGCCGAAAAATTCACAAAATCATGACAGAAAAAACTCCCAAACACAAAAATGGGAGTTTTTCTTTTTATTTACTGAAAAATAGTGCAGTGAGAGGAGATATTTTTAGCAGTTATGGGTAAAAAAAATAATATCCAAAAAGCGGTAGCCAAACCTCGACGGAAACTGGTGTTTTTTTAGCGTTTTGGGAAAAATGGGTTTGGCAAAACTGCCAATTTTACAGAAACTCGGTTGACAAGAAGGGTAAAATAGATTATATTGTTAAAAGTAAAACAAACAGAGTAAGACATATTTCCTATTCGCAGTGTGGGAATGGCTCTGTTTGCTATAAAATTTTACTATCCACTTATCAAATTTTTAAATTTTTAGGAGGAAGATATCGATGAAAATTGCATTCTTTGACACAAAGTCTTACTGGGTAGACGCTTTTAAACCCGTAGCAGCAAAATATGGCTATGAAATCACTTTCTTCAACGAAAGACTGACACCCGCTACAGCTCATCTGGCAGCAGGTCATGACGCTACTTGCTCTTTCGTTAATGACGAAGTTCCCGCAGAAGTTATCCGTGAACTGAAAAATCTGGGTATCAAGGTTCTGCTGCTGCGTTGCGCAGGTTTCGACAGCGTTGATCTGGATGTTGCAAAAGAATGTGGTCTGCCCGTACTGAGAGTACCCGCTTACTCTCCTCAGTCCGTAGCAGAACAGGGCGCAGCGCTTCTGATGGCTGTTAACAGAAAGCCTCATCTGTCCTATGAAAGAACAACAAAATTCAACTTCGATATCGCTGGTCTGACAGGTATCGCTCTGTACGGCAAAACAGCAGGTATCATCGGTACAGGTAAAATCGGTCAGTGCATGATTAACATTCTGAAAGGCTTCGGCATGGATATCGTGGCTTACGATGCATTCCCCAACCCCAATCTGGGTCTGGAATATGTAACTCTGGATGAACTGTATGCTCGTGCTGATGTTATCTCCATCCACTGCCCTCTGATGCCCGCAACAAGACACATGATCGACAAGGATGCTATCGCTAAGATGAAAGACGGCGTTATCTTCATCAACGTTGCTCGTGGCGGTCTGGTTGACTCCGAAGCTCTGGCTGACGCAGTTGAAGCCGGCAAATTCCGTGGCGTAGGTATGGACGTTTGCGAAAAAGAACATGAATACTTCTTCGAAGACAGAAGCAACCTGAAAGAACATGACAAGACTCTGTCCAGACTGCTGGCAAGCGATAAGGTTGTTATCTCCGGTCACCAGGCATTCCTGACAGAAGAAGCTCTGGAACAGATGGCTCTGATTACAATGGATAATGCAAAGGCATTCCTGGAAGGCGCTGAACTGGTTAACGAAGTAAAATAATTTCATCTGATACATAGATAGAAATATTAAAGTGAGCACTGAAAAGTGCTCACTTTTTTATTGTTTTCCGCCGCTTTTTTATGCTATAATGACTCTGAAAAATGAACAGAATAAAGGTGCGCCCGGATAAGAAACCTTGCATTCTGAAATGCTGAAAGTTTTCTTATTGGGACACACCTTAGAACAGCAGCTCTAATTTTTTGATTAGGGCATTTCGTTGTGTTTACGGACAGGAGGAAAGGCACATGGGTCTTTTTGACAGATTTAAAAATCAGGAAGCGAGAGGGCAGGAGTTTTACTGCATCGTGGGTCTTGGCAACCCCGGCAGAGAATACGCCGAAACAAAGCATAATGTCGGCTTCTGTGTAATTGATAAGCTGGCGGAAAAATATGAGATTAAGGTGGAAAAATACAAAAACAAAGCATTGATTGGGGATGGCATGATTCGCGATAAGCGGGTGCTTCTCGTAAAGCCGCAGACCTTTATGAACCTCAGCGGCGAAAGTGTGCGTGAAATCGTGAATTTCTATAAAATTCCGCAGGAACGCTTTGTTGTCATTTTCGATGATACGAGCCTGCCCTGCGGCAGTGTGCGGATTCGCGAAAAGGGCAGCCATGGCGGACATAACGGCATCCGCAACATCATCGACCAAATGGGAACGGATGTGTTTAACCGCATTAAGGTCGGCATTGGCGAAAAGCCAAAGGGCTGGGATTTGGCGGATTATGTTCTTGCGAAATTCAACCCCGATGATTTGCCTGCCATGGAAGAAGGCATGGAGAAGGCGGTCAAGGGTGTGGAGCTGATTCTCTCTCGCGGCGTGGCGGAGGCGGCAAACCGTGTGAACCAGAAACCGAAAAGCATGAAAAAACAGAAGGCCTTGCAGGAGCAGGCAGAAAAAGCCGAAAAAGAAACGGAAAAGACTACTGACGGGGTGAATAAAGAATGAAAGCCTTAACCGCACCGCTGACCGAATTGGGCAGTTTTCAACAGATTCTGGAAGGAATTGCAAAGGGAAATACGCCTGTTTTTGCGACAGGTGTCATTGATGCGGCAAAAAATCATCTGGCGTACAGCCTGCAGGCGGAAACAAAGCGTCCGCTTTTCCTTCTGACCTACAGTGAGCTGCGCGCGAAGGAAATTCTGGAGGATTTGACCTTTTTTACGAAGGACTGTGCATATTATCCTGCGAAGGATATCCTTTTCTACAGCGCGGATGTGCATAGCATGGAAATGAACCGCCAGCGGTTTCTGGTATTGGAGCGTCTGCTCAAGGGCGAAACGCCCATCATTGTAGCATCTGCCGAAGCGCTGCTAGATAAATATCCCCCGAAGGAAATTTTTGCCTCCTTTCGGCTGACCCTGCGGACCGGTGAAATCGTTGAAATCGCAGAGCTGACACGCAAGCTGGTACGCATGGGCTATGAGCGGACGGAGTTGGTGGAAAGCCCCGGGCAGTTCAGCCTGCGCGGCGGTATTTTGGATATCTGGTCGCTGACGGCGGAGGATGCCGTGCGTATCGAATTCTGGGATGATGAAATTGATTCTATCCGCAGCATGGATGCGCAAAGCCAGCGCTCCGTAGAAAAGCTGGAGGAGGCGAGCATCTTCCCCATGCGGGAAATGGTTTATACCGAGGAGCAGGCAGTTTCTGCGGCGGAGCGCATCGAGCAGGAATATCGGAAGGTACTGAAAAATCTGGAGCAGAAGGGCGAAGCGGAAAATGCAGAGCGTCTGCGGGAGCATATCGGCGAGGATGCGGAACGCCTGCGTGCGGAAAAAACATTGCCTGCACTCGGGGCGTATGCCGATTATTTTTATGAAAATCCCGTCAGCCTGCTTTCCTATTTGCGGGAGGACACCCTGCTTGTGTTCGATGAGCCTGAGCGCATCCGCGAGCACATGGATATTCTGACGGAGGAATACCACGAGAGCGTGAAGGGGCGTATCGCGCAGGGCTATTTATTGCCCGGGCAGAGCAATATGCTCTATGATTATACGGAAATTTTGCGGCAGGCGGAGGACTTTGCGGAGCTTCTGCTTGCAGGGCTGAATCAGAAGACGGTGGATTTCCACCCGAAAACCATGGTGAATCTTTCGGTGCGCTCTACGCCTTCCTTCCAGCAGCGCGCGGACCTTTTCTGCGAGGAGCTGGAATATCTGAAAAAGAACCATTTCCGCACGCTGATTCTTGCCGGCAGCGGTACAAGGGCACAGCGTATGGCAAAGGAATTGCAGGAAATGGGTCTGGAAGCCGTTTATATCGATTCTCTGGAAAAGGAGGTGCCGAAGGGTGCCGTCTGGGTGGCACGCGGTACGCTTTCTAAGGGCTTTCGGTATGATTATATTGATTTTGCCGTATTCTGCGACAGCGAATTATTCGGCGGCAAGGAAAAGAAAAAACGAAAGAAGCGCAGGAAAAACGGCGCGGCAATCGAAAGCTTTACCGATTTGCATATCGGGGATTATGTTGTACATGATAACCACGGGATTGGTGTATTTCGCGGTCTGGAAAAAATCTCTGTCGAGGGCGTGCAGAAGGATTATATGAAGATTTCCTATCGCGATGGCGGCAGTCTCTTTGTACCTGTCAACCAGATGGATATGGTGCAGAAATATATCGGTACAGGCTCTGCCGCACCCAAGCTGAATAAGCTTGGCGGACAGGACTGGGCAAAGGCAAAGGCGAAGGCGCGAAAGGCTGTGCAGATTATGGCGGAGGATCTGGTTGCGCTTTATGCAAAGCGTGCGGCGGCGCAGGGCTTTGTCTATGGTGCGGATACCGTCTGGCAGCAGGAATTTGAGGAAAGCTTCCCCTATGAGGAAACGGATGACCAGCTGAACGCCATTGAGGATGTCAAAAAGGATATGGAAAGCAGCAAGGTTATGGACAGACTGATTTGCGGTGACGTTGGCTACGGCAAGACGGAGGTTGCCATTCGTGCGGCATTCAAGGCGGCACAGGAAGGCAAGCAGGTCGCATTCTTAGTCCCGACTACCATTCTGGCACAGCAGCATTACAATACCTTTACCCAGAGAATGACGGGCTACCCTGTGCATATCGAGCTGCTCTCCCGTTTCCGTACGCCGAAGCAGCAGAAGGAGAGCCTGCAGAATATCGAAAAGGGCTATTCCGAAATTTTGATTGGGACACATCGGATTCTCTCCAAGGATGTCAAGTTCAAGAATTTGGGGCTGATTATCGTGGATGAGGAGCAGCGCTTCGGCGTGGCGCATAAGGAAAAGCTGAAGGCACTCAGAGAAAATGTGGATGTGCTGACGCTTTCCGCAACCCCTATCCCCAGAACGCTTCACATGAGCCTTGCGGGGATTCGCGATATGAGCCTTTTGGAGGAGCCGCCGCAGGAAAGGCATCCCGTTCAGACCTATGTGATGGAAAATAACCCCGAATTTATTCGTGAGGCCATTCACAGGGAAATCAGCCGCGGCGGACAGGTTTATTATCTCTATAATCGTGTAGAATCCATCAGCGAGGAGGCCTTCCGGGTGCAGGGGCTTGTGCCGGATGCAAATGTGACCTACGCGCATGGGCAGATGTCGGAGCGAGAGCTGGAACGCATTATGGGCGATTTCATCAGCGGCGAGATTGATGTTCTGGTCTGCACAACAATTATCGAAACGGGGATGGATATTTCCAATGCGAATACCATCATCATTCAGGATGCCGACCGCATGGGGCTTTCTCAGCTGTATCAGCTGCGCGGACGCGTGGGCAGAAGCAATCGCATTGCGTATGCGTATCTGATGTATAAGCGGGATAAAATGCTGCGCGAGGCGGCGGAAAAACGCCTGCAGACCATTCGTGAATTTACGGAGTTTGGCTCGGGCTTTAAGATTGCCATGCGTGATTTGGAAATCCGCGGTGCAGGCAATCTTCTTGGTGCGGAGCAGCATGGACACATGGAGGCAGTCGGGTATGATATGTATTGCCGCCTGCTTGAGGAGGAGGTGCAGAGCCTCAAGGGAGATGCACCGAAGGAGGAAAAATTTGAAACCTCAATTGATTTGAACATCAGTGCCTTTATCCCCGATTTTTATATTAAGAATCAGGAGCAGCGGATGGAGCTGTATAAAAAAATCGCAGGCATCCGCACTATGGAGGAATATTACGACATGCAGGAGGAGCTTGAAGACCGCTATGGCGATTTGCCAAAGAGCGTACAGCTTCTGCTGGAGGTGGTTCTTGTGAAGGCAGAGGCACATGAGATGGGGATTCGCGCCATCAGCCAGAAGCATGGGAATCTTCTTCTGGAATTTCAGCCGCAGCCTAATATTGACCCACAGAAGCTGATGCAGCTGCTTGCAAAGGAAAAGGGCAAATATCTCTTTACTGCGGGCGCAAATCCGTACCTTACCATCAAGCCGGCAAGGGGAGAGGGAGAAAAACCGCTCGAACTGATTAAAAAATGCTTTGAGGCATTGAAAGACTGAGAGAATATCTGTATAATAAAAAAACCAATATCTATACGGAGAGAGGGTGCAGAATGAAAAAGAGAAGAAAAGGTCTGCTTGGGCTTCTGCTGGCAGGGATGCTTGCGCTGACAGCCTGTGGCAGCGGCGGAACAGCGGATACGGTTGTGCTGAAAATTGACAATCACGATATTACGAAATATGAATATATGGTTTACCTTTATACCACAACGCAGAGCTTTGTTTCTGCGGCGGGAGAGGATGTCTGGAATCTGGATTTTGATGGGCAGACGGCGGATGAGCTGGTGGAGGAGCGCACCATCAGCACATTGCAGAGTGTGCTTGCGGCGGAGGAATATGCCGCGGCGCATGAGATTGCGCTGACGGATGACCAGAAGGAGGAAGCGGCAGCGGCGGCAAAGCAGTTCCTTTCCACAGTGGATGCGGATGCGCTGAAGAAGATGGAGGTAGATGAGGAAAAGCTTGTGCCCTTGATGGAGGCCTCTTATTTGTATTCCTTGGTGTATGATTCCATTGCATCGGAATGTGCGGTGGATGAAACGGATATGGCAGATTACTACGCAGAGCAAAAGGATCAGATTCGCTCCGATTATACGGAACTGAAGGTAGCAACCATTTTGGTCGATGATGAGGAAACGGCAAATGAGGTCGCAAAGCGTGCTAAGGATGGAGAGGATTTTGCATCCTTGTTCCGGAAATATGACGTTGACCCTAAGGCGCAGAGTGGCGAGGAAAACGGCGAAACCACGATGTATCAAAGCTATATGCTTTCCAATTTCGGGCTGACAGAAGCACCTGAGGTTGGCAAGGTGGTCGGTCCTATCAAGATGGACGAGAGTAAATATTTCATTATTAAAACGCTGGAGAAAACCGTTCCGACAGAGGAAGAAGTGAAGGAAAAGGCGGAAACCGGCTATAAGGATAAGATTCAGACGGAATATGCCGAAGCGCGCATCGGTGAAATGGTGAAGGCGCAGAAGGTGGAAAAGGTCAAGAGTGTCTGGGATACTCTGGAAAAATTCCACTGAAAATCACAAAAAACGAGAAAGGATGTCTTGCGAGAACAAGGCATCTTTTTTTGTACAGAGGACGTAAAGCTGTTGTCGAAAAAAGGAAACTATGCTATGCTGAAAACAGAGGATTATCGCTTGGCGGTTCAGTCACTCTCTGCAAAGGGGGTGATATTTCGGAACTGCAAGCAGCAGTGCGAAGCACTGGTTTGCATGCAAACTTCCGTAGGTTACATATACTGATTTGTTTCAATATAGTTTAGTAATCATCGGAATTATCACCTTATGCTTTTTGCATAAGAACTGATAAGAAAACGACCGCCTAACAGAAGTTAGACGGTCTAAACCAACTATATCGGACTGACCGCCCTTCCAAAAGCGGTAATCCTTTCTTACTGTCATCATAGCACAGAGGAATAAAAAAAGCAATCAAATCTGTATTTTTTTGCATAGCAGTGGGGATATGGCAGGAGAAAGCTGTAATATAGTTGAAAAAAGGGCATTTCTAAGGTATGATGAACAAAAGAGGTATTTTGTTTTTCGGGTGAAGGAGGAAAATGAGAGATGGAGTTGAAAAGAGTATGGGCGATGTATTTCAGCCCGACAGGCGGAACGGAAAAGGCAGTGAAAACAACGGCGCAGGCATTGGCGGCAAAGCTGGGCTTGCCCTTGGAAAGCTATGATTTTACATTGCCGCAGGGCAGAGAAAAGGATGCGGTTTTCGGTGAAGGGGATTTGGTTGTCTGCGGCACACCTGTCATTGCAGGGCGTGTGCCGAATGTATTGCTCCCCTATCTGACGGAGCAGGTAAAGGGCAACGGTGCGTATGCGGTGCCTGTGGTTTCCTTTGGCAACCGCAATTATGATGATGCGCTGATTGAGCTGAGAAATATTCTGGAGCAGGATGGCTTTCAGACGGTTGCAGGCGGTGCTTTTGTGAGCGAGCATTCCTTTTCCAAAACCCTTGCGGCAGGCAGACCCGATGCAAAGGATTTGGCAAGCATGCAGGAATTTGGCGCAAAAATCGCGGAAAAGCTGACAAGCGGCTGGGAATATACGGCTCCTGCGTCTGTGAAGGGGTGCGACCCCATTCGTCCCTATTTCAAGCCACAGGACAGACATGGGGCGCATATTGATATTCGCAAGGTAAAGCCGAAGGTAAGTGATGCCTGCGTTGGCTGTGGGCATTGTGCGGAGGTTTGCCCCATGGGCTCCATCAGCAGAGAAAACATCAAGGAATATATCGGCATTTGCATCAAATGCTGTGCCTGCGTGAAGAAATGTCCCGTTGGGGCGAGATATTTTGATGACCCCGGTTATATCTACCATAAGGAAGAGCTGGAGGAGCTTTACGAAAGACGCGCAGAGCCGGAATGGTTCGTGTAACGGCGAAGCCGTAAGTTAAAACCGAATTTTGACTTGGGAGGACAGAGTCTGCTTTTTAAAAAGGCAGGCTCTTTTTTTATTGCCCTAATGGTTTTCTAATCTTTCTTTTACAGGGTTTTAACAAAGGGCTAAGTACCGCCTAATTTCTATCCCGTATACTAAAACACGAATGAGAGAGAGGTGTATTTTTATGGAAGAAAAATGGAGAAAGGAATTGAAATATACCGTAACAGAGGGCGAAAGCATGGTAACGGCAAGAAGGCTCTCCTCCTTTATGCAACGAGACAGAAACCTGAAGGGAGCAAGAGAATATCTGATTCGCTCGCTTTATTTTGATAATCTGTATGAAAAGGTGCTGAAGGAAAAGCTTTCGGGGACGGCTGTCCGTGATAAATTTCGGATTCGCTATTATGATTTTGATACGGCATTTATCCGTTTGGAGAAGAAAAGCAAACGCTATGCCGTTGGGCATAAGTATCAATGTCGGCTGACGGCGGCGGAGGTGCAGAAAATCATTGACGGCGACCTTGCGTGGATGGAGGCGGATGAACGGCCTTTGGTGTGGGAGCTGTTTTTGAAAATGAAGCTAGAGCTGTTTCGCCCCTCTGTGATTGTGGATTATTGCAGAGAGCCGTTTACCTATGCGCCGGGGAATGTGCGGATTACCTTCGACAGGGATATTTGCTCCTGCAAGGATGTGAAGGCGTTTTTCCGCAAGGATGCGCCGACGGTTCCTGTGCTGCGGGACGGCAGGTGTATTATGGAGGTAAAATATGACGATTTTCTGCCGGATGTGGTAAGCAGAACGATTTTGACAACAAAAAACAGAGAGCAGGCGTTTTCTAAATTTGCCGCTTGCAGTCTGAACGGATAAGAGAAAGGATGAAGAAAATGACATTTAACGACGTTTTTAAAAGCAGCTTTTTGGATAGCTTCAGCAGCTTTTCCCTTTTAGATACAGCGCTTTCCCTTGGGGCAGCATTCGTGATTGGGCTGTTTATCTTTTATGTATATCAGAAAACCTACAGCGGTGTGCTTTACAGCCGCAGCTTTAATGTTTCCTTAGTGGCAATTTTATTGGTAACCACATTGGTAATCAGCGGTGTGACAAGCAATGTGGTGCTGTCCTTGGGCATGGTGGGCGCGCTGTCTATCGTGCGTTTCCGTACAGCCGTGAAGGACCCGATGGATTTGGTGTTTTTGTTCTGGGCGATTGCGGAGGGGATTCTCTGCGGCGCAAGCCTGCTGCCCTTGGCACTTTTGGGCTGTCCCATTTTGGGCGTTTTCCTGCTTCTTTTTGCAAACCATCAGCAGAAGGATAACCCCTATCTGATTATTGTGCGCCTGATGGATGGGGAATTGGAACAGAAGATAGAAGGCTATATCAGGGGCGAGGTAAAGAAAATGCAGCTCAAATCCAAGACTGTGACGGGTGGGGCAGGCTCGGAGGTGATTTATGAAATTCGCCCCAAGGATAACGATAGTGCCTTTGTGAATGTTTTGAGCAATATGAAGGGTGTGGAATCCGCAGTCATGGTAAGCTATGACGGGAATTATGCGGCATAATGGCTAAGTCGAAATCAAGATTTCGACTTGTTAAAGCAGAAGAACAAACAGACGAGTTCCATCGGCTGAAAAGCCTTGAAACTTTGTCAGCACTTTGCTTCGCAAAGCCGCCTAAGGCGGCGGGGTATATCTTCCCCGTGCATTACTGTTTTCCTCGGCGGAAATGAATTCCGCCTGCGGATACCAGTCGGGAAACTGCTTACCACCCAAGAAGGGGTGGCAGGCGAAGCCTGCTTTGCGGAGCAAAGTAATGAACAGTTCGTTTCCCGAACCCTTCCGCAGCATTAAAATAAATATGCATACAGTTTGAAGGGAGGAACTCCTTTGCATGTATTGAAAAAATATAAGATGATTTTGCTTTCGGGGCTTTTGGTGGTGGTGTTCTGTGTGGCGGCATATTTTTTGGTGGAGCGTGCGGATTCTGCGGCGGATACCTATGCGGCGCACATCTTCCAAGAGGATACGGTAAACGAAATCAACATTGAAATTGACGAGACGGACTGGCAGGATATGCTGGAAAACCCGTTGGAGGAGGAATACCATAAGGCGAATATTACGATTAACGGGGAGACTATCGGAAATGTGGCAATTCGCACGAAGGGCAACAACAGCTTGACCTCTGTGGCAAGCTCCGATTCCGACCGTTACAGCTTTAAGCTGGATTTTGATTATTATGACAATAACGGCAATTATTACGGCTTGAAAAAGCTTTGCCTGAACAATAATTATTCGGATAACAGCAGTATGCGCGAATATATTTCCTATAAAATCATGGGCGAGATGGGATTGGATGTGCCGGAATGTGCGTATAGCCATATTACCGTCAACGACGAGGAATGGGGCTTATATCTGGCAGTAGAGCCTGTGGATGAGGTCTTTCTTGCAGCGCATTTTGCGGATGCCACGGGCGATTTATATAAGCCTGAGGGCGTGGGCGGCATCGGTGCGGATTTGGTCTATAACGGGGATGACATCTCCGCTTACACAGGGCTGAACCTGAAAACCAATCTGAACAGCTCCGACGGAAAGGAAATCCTTGCGCTGATGCAGGCGCTGGAGGATGGCGAAGGCTTGGAGGAGGTGCTGGATGCGGAAAAGGCATTGAAATATATTGCGGCAAATGTGGCGTTGGCGAATTTTGACAGCTATTTGGGCAACACCACGCATAACTTTTATCTTTATGAGGAAAACGGTCGCTTCACAATCATTCCTTGGGATATGAACCTTGCCTTTGGCGGCTTTGGCGGCGGCGAGGTGGATATTTATGAGCCAACCAAGCAGGGCATGGGCGGCTTCGGCGGCGGAGATAAGAGGAAGGATAAGCAGGATAATGATGCCGTACCCAATGCCGCAGAAAGCACCGAAGCGCAGGCGGATGCAAATAATCAGCCCCAGCCACCCGATAACGCCGATATGCAGGGCATGCCCTCCATGGACAGCGGTGAGAAGCCCCTGGTGACAACCCTTCTGGAAAATGAAACCTATCGTTCCATGTACGAGGGTTATCTGAAGGAGATTGCGGAGAAATATTTCACGCAGGAATACATGACTGAGCTGGTAACGAAAATACATGACCTGATTGCGCCCTATGTGCAGAATGACCCGACTGCCTTCTGCACCTATGAGGAATTCGAGCAGGCCTGCTCCACCGACCCGACCGACCAATATTCTCTGGCTTACTATGCGGTGAATATGGCGGAAAGCATTGAAAATCAGCTAAACGGCGGTGAGCCAACCTTCAACACAAGCAGCATGCAGGGCGGCGGCTTTGGTGGCGGCGGAAAGGGCGGCCCCGATTTTGGCGGCGAAAAGCCCGATATGGCAAGCCGAACGGAGCAGACAACGGATGCACAGCAAAATGCACAGCAGAATGACCGCCCGACACCCCCTGACCAAAACGGTGGACAGCAGGGTGGACAGATGGACGAAAATGAGCGGAGTGGACAGCAGAGTGGACAGCAGAGTGGACAGCAGAACGGACAGCAGGGCAATCCACCCGATTTCGGCGGCGGCGAAAAGAATCCTCCCGGTATGCCCGAACAGGATAATAAAAGCGTGCGCCTTTCGGATTGCCTGCCGACGATTGCCGTCTGCGGCGGCGTGTTTGTGGTCGGTGTGGTGGTTCTGATTTTGTTCAGGCGGAAAAAAGACCTGAAGCCGCCAAAAGAAAATAAAACAGAATAAGCTTTTTGCAGAGATTTTGTATAAAAATTGGGAACGGTTGTTCCCTTTTTTTATTTGTTATGATATACTCTTAGCAGACGAAAAAAACGGAAAGGAGGGAAAAGCATGGAGGATTTGAAAATTACCGGCGAGGTGGAGGATATCATTTACCGGAATAAGGACAACGGCTATACGGTTTTTTCGCTGACAACAGAGGATGATGAGGTGACCTGCGTGGGCGTTGTGCCGCAGATTCACAGCGGAGAAGCACTGGAAATTCACGGAAGCTGGGCCATGCACCCCCTTTACGGCAGGCAGGTGCAGGTGCAATATTACGAAAAATCCATGCCGACCACCACCGCAGGGATGGAGAAATATCTTTCCTCCGGAATGATTAAGGGCATTGGGGCGAAAACGGCAAAGCGGATTGTGGAGCGCTTCGGTGAGGCAACGTTTTATGTGATTGAGGAAAAGCCTGATCTTCTGACGGAAATCAAGGGCATCAGCTACGATAAGGCGCAGAAGATTTCCGAGGTCTTCTGCGAACAGCATGAACTGCGCAGAGCGATGATGTTTTTGCAGGGATACGATATTTCGCCTGCATACGCCATGAAGATTTATAAGAAATACAAGGCACGCACCTTTGAAATCGTGAAGAATAACCCCTATCGTCTGGCAGATGAGGTGCTGGGAATCGGGTTTAAGATGGCAGATAAGATGGCGGCGGGGGCAGGCATTGCGGCGGATGACCCCAACCGCGTGAAGGCGGCGGTGAAATATGTGCTGAATACAGCGGCGGCAAACGGCGACTGCTATCTGCCGAAGGAAAGGCTGATTGCACAGGCGGTGGATTTATTGCAGCTGCATCCGCTTGCGATTGAAAATGCCATTCGGGATTTGCAGGTAAACAGCCAGCTTTTGCAGGAAAAGCTGAACGGCGAGGATTGCGTGTATCTGAATTATTATTTTTATGCCGAAATGTCTGTTGCGAAGCGGCTGCTGGAGCTTTCCGCAGACTATGATGCGCCGAATATGGAATATGTTGCAACGGAGATTGCAAGGGTGGAAAAGGAAACGGGCGTGGTGCTGGCGGAGGAGCAGCGTGCGGCGGTGGCAGAGGCATTAAGCTGCGGCGTGCTTATCATCACAGGCGGCCCGGGAACGGGGAAAACCACAACCATCAACACCATCCTCAGGATTCTGAAAAAAGAGGATATGGATGTGGTGCTTGCGGCACCGACAGGGCGCGCGGCGAAGCGCATGACCGAGGCAACGGGTATGGAGGCGCAGACGATTCACCGCCTTCTGGGCATCAGCTTTATCGGCGAGGACAGCCGCAGGCAGACCTTTGACAAAAACGAGGAGGACCCGATTGAGGCAGATGTAATCATCATTGACGAAAGCTCGATGGTGGATATCGTGCTGATGCAGGCACTCCTGCGTGCGGTGGAAAGCGGCTCACGCATTATTTTTGTGGGGGATGTTGACCAGCTGCCCTCCGTTGGGGCAGGCAATGTGCTGAAGGACATGATCCGCAGCGAACGGCTGAAGGTGGTGCGTCTACAGCATGTGTTCCGACAGGCGCAGGAAAGCGCAATCATCATGAATGCACACCGCATTAACCAAGGGGAGGAGCCTGTGCTGAATGAGGAGGGGACAGACTTTTTCTTCATGCGAAGGGCATACGCGGACGAGGTTGCCGGAACAATTCGGGAGCTTGTGACAAAGCGTCTGCCGAAATTTACGGGGTGCGACGGCTTGCAGGATATGCAGATTCTGACCCCGATGCGTAAGGGGACGCTTGGCGTGCAGAATCTAAATCAAGTTTTACAGCAGACGCTGAACCCTGCCGCGCCCGATAAGCGAGAGGTGCAGTTTCGCCAGATTACCTTCCGCGAGGGAGATAAGGTGATGCAGATCAAGAATAATTACAACATCGTCTGGCGGATGTTCAACAGCCTTGGCAAGCGTGAGGACGAGGGTCTGGGTGTTTATAACGGGGATGCAGGCATCATTCTTTCGATTGACAGCCATGCGGAGCAGCTAAGGGTGGCGTTTGATGATGGCAAGGTGGTCGATTATGATTTCAGCCAGCTGGAGGAATTGGAGTTGGCGTATGCCATTACGATTCATAAATCACAGGGGAGCGAATATCCTGTGGTGATTCTGCCTGTTTACAGCGGCCCGCCGATGCTGATGACGCGCAACCTGCTTTATACGGCGGTGACACGCGCAAAACAGCTTGTGGTTCTGGTGGGACTGCGGGAGACGGTTTCCGCTATGATTTGTAACGACAGAGAGATTGGCAGATATACGGGATTGGCACAGCGGATTCGGAATTTGTACGATTTTATGCATGGGGGTGATATCGTATGAAGGAGTGGCTTCTGGAATTGATTTTTCCGCCGCGGTGTGCGGTCTGCACAAAGGTGCTTGATATGGAGGAGAGAAGGGAGATTCTCTGCCACGACTGCGCGGAGCAGCTGCCATACGTGCCGAAGGGGATTTGTCCGCATTGCGGCGGCGTGACGGAAATGGCAGGATTCTGTGATTTCTGCCTGAAGGAGTTTGCATTTGAGAGTGCCTGCGCCGCTTTTCCGTACGAAACGGTACGAAGGGCAATTCATTTGTTCAAATATGACGGCGGAAAGAAAATTGGCGAGGGCTTAGGGCAGCTGTTAGCGGATTACATGGGGAAATACCATGAAGCAATATTGGCAAAGACGGATTTTGTGCTTTCCGTTCCCCTGCACCCGAAGAAGGAAAAGAAACGCGGCTTCAACCAGACTCACATCCTCTGCGAACAGCTTTCGGCGCGGACAGGGCTTCCGTTTCGGAGGGATATTCCGGTGCGAAAGCGGGAAACGGCGGCGCAGAGTACGCTGGATTCTTCCAAGCAGCGGCGGCAGAACCTGAAAAATGCCTTTGCGGTGCCGGCGGATCTGACAGGAAAGCAGGTGCTTTTGGTGGATGATATTTTCACAACGGGAACAACCTGCAACGAATGTGCGAAGGAATTATACCGCGCAGGGGCGCAGAAGGTATTTGTTTGCTGCCTTTCGGCGGCAGGGAGAAGGGCGGAGCCTTAAGCTGAAAGCAGGGAAACGATATAAGGGAAATTTATCAAAGGGATACGATGGAATGATGACTGTCGTATCTTTTTTTGTGGAAAAACACAGAGGGATACGCCACATTGTATGCAGAAAAACTGTATACATAAGGGTTAAATTGCATAATTATGCGTTATATGCAGGAATTCATACATATTTTTTTGTGCGAAGTGTAAAAAATGCGGAAAAAATGAGTGCGATTTTATTGAAAATGACGCATTTAAACGGAAAAAGCTCAGCTTTTGAGAACGGAAAGAAAAATAGCAGGTGTTTCTATGCAGAAAATGGCGGCGTTGTCAAACAACTGTGGGGATGGAGCGCCGAAAAATGACGTTTTTTTACAGGAGAAACGTTTTTTTGGAAGAAAAAAATACAAATGCGCCTATTGACTTTCTTGTCAAAAACGAGTAAATTTTTACAAAAGTTCAATTTTGTACGGAAAAAAGTACAAAAAGAGCTTTCGCAATGATACAGATGAAAAAGCTATTCCGAATATCTTTTAAGGGATGGCGAAGGTACAAAAGAAACTCATTATTTTTTAGCATTTATTTTTACAATGAGTGGGCTTTACACAAAAGAAAAGAGGGGAATTTTATGGAAAAGAAAAAAGGCTTTTTTGAAGGCAGCTTCGGGAAATTTGTTTTGCCCGGCATTATCCTTCAGTCCGTAATGATCGGCGGCGGCTATGCAACCGGTCGTGAAATCGTAGAATACGGTGCGAAATACGGCGCACTGGGCTGGCTGTCCGGTCTGGGGACATTCTTAGGGTTTGCGGTCATCGCAGCACTGACCTATGAGCTGATTCGACTGACAAAGGCATACGATTTCAAAACATTTATGAAAACCATCGGCGGCCCCCTGTGGATTGTATTCGATATCGTTTATCTGCTGTTTATGGTTGTTATCATTGCTGTTATGGCATCTGCAACCGGTAATATCGTAGAACAAACGCTGGGATTGAACTACTGGGTCGGCGTTGTTGCCATTACGGTGGTTGTTGCGATTTTGAACTTCTACGGCTCCAGATTGATTGAACGCTTTGAAACACTGGGTACGGTTGCCCTGTATGCAGGCTACATCATCTTCTCCGTACTGGTTATCGGTACATTCGGCAAGAACATTTCTACTGTATTTGCAAACCATGACACAAGCTTTATCGAAGGCTCTGTATCCGCAGGCAAGGCTCTTTGGAGCGGCGTGCTTTACTGCGCATACAATCTGGTTGTAATGCCTGCAACCTTCTTTACAATCGAAAGACAGACCAGAAGGGTAGAATCCGTTGTTTCCGGTATTATCGGCGGCGTGTTGGCTACGATTCCCTGGTTCCTGACATACTTTGCGGTTATGTGCTTCTATCCGAATCCTGATGTTCTCGGTGCAAGCGTACCCTGGCTGGCAATGATGCAGGGAACCGCAGGCCCTGTTGTTATCGCAATCTTTGGTATTGTAATGGGCTGGACACTGATTGAAACCTCTACAGGCATCATCCATGCGGCTCTGGAGCGTGTAAACAATGGCTTGAAGGAAGCGCATAAGCCTCCTATGACAGGCAAACAGCAGGCAATCCTGACTATCATCGTTCTGGTTGGCTCTATGGTTCTGTCCAAGGTTGGCATCATCGACCTGATCGCAACGGTTTACAACGCATTGTCCTACGCTTTCCTTGCAATCTATGTACTGCCTCTGATTACAGTCGGCGTATACAAAATCTTCAAGCTGCGCAAGGCAGAAAAGGAAGAACAGAAGAAGCATGCAGTTTCCGCAACACAGAAGCATGCAGTCTGATACTCCGAAGGAATTTTTTAACACAGGTAAGAATTTACATCCATATATACATCCAAACAAAATACATCCAAAAGAGAGGAGATACCTTAGGGTATCTCTTTTCTTTTAAGGGTCGAAACAAGGGTATAGAATGGCGGCTGCTTATAACAGGTATTTTATATTTTGATGGACGGAAGTTATTTTTTGCTAAGTTTTGTTTGTAAATAGCATGAAAAAGGGTTATAATTTTCTGTGTTATAGATGTTGACGAAGGAAATATCGGGGAGAGTTAATTATGTTACGTTTAGGATTTGATAATGAAAAATATCTGCAAATGCAATCAAAGCGAATCAAAGAGCGTATCAGCCAGTTCGGCGGAAAGCTCTATCTGGAATTCGGCGGAAAACTGTTTGATGATTACCATGCATCGCGTGTTCTGCCCGGCTTTAAACCGGACAGCAAAATCAATATGCTGGTGCAGCTGAAGGACGATGCGGAAATTGTGCTTGTTATCAGTGCAGGTGATATTGAGAAGAACAAGGTCAGAGGAGACCTTGGCATTACCTATGATGCGGATGTGCTGCGGCTGATTGATGCGTTCCGTGGCTATGGGCTGTATGTAGGCAGCGTTGTGCTGACGCAGTTCAGCGGACAGGCAAGCGCGGTTGCGTATGAAAAGAAGCTGGAGGGTCTTGGAATTCGGGTATACAAGCACTACCCCATTGAGGGCTATCCTGCCAATATTCCCCATATTGTGAGCGAGGACGGCTTTGGGAAGAATGATTATATTGAGACAGAGCGTTCTCTGGTGGTGATTACTGCACCCGGCCCCGGCAGCGGCAAGATGGCAACCTGCCTTTCTCAGCTTTACCATGAAAACAAGCGCGGCGTGAAGGCGGGCTATGCGAAATTTGAAACCTTCCCCATTTGGAATATTCCCCTGCGCCACCCGGTTAATCTGGCATACGAGGCGGCAACGGCGGATTTGAATGACGTGAATATGATTGACCCCTTCCATCTGGAGGCGTATGGAGAAACAACCATCAACTACAACCGTGATGTAGAGGTATTCCCTGTGCTGAACGCAATGTTTGAGCAGATTTACGGGGAATCTCCTTATAAATCCCCTACGGATATGGGCGTAAACATGGTCGGGAACTGTATTTTTGACGATGAAGCGGTTTGTCAGGCGGCAAGAACGGAAATTGTCAGAAGATATTACAAGGCACTCTGCGACCACAGAAAGGGACTCTTGGCGGACGATGTGATTTATAAGCTGGAGCTTCTGATGAAGCAGGCGGGCACAAGCATTGCCGACAGAACCGTTGTGGCGGCGGCAAACAGGAGAGCGGAGGAAACAGGCGATCCTGCTGTGGCAATCGAGCTGCCGGACGGGACAATCGTGACGGGCAAAACAAGCGCACTTTTGGGGGCATCCTCCGCAATGCTTTTGAATGCACTGAAAAAGCTGGCAGGAATTGCAAAGGAAGTGAAGCTCATTGCACCTGAAATTATCGAACCGATTCAGAAGCTGAAGGTTGGACATCTGGGCAACAGAAATCCGCGCCTGCATACGGATGAGGTGCTGATTGCGCTGAGTATTTGTGCGGTGAATGAGCCAAAGGCGGCATTGGCGCTGAAGCAGCTGGAAAAGCTGAAATGCTGCGAGGTACATTCGACGGTAATCCTGTCCTCTGTGGATGAAAATGTATTCAAGAAGCTGGGCATCAACCTGACCTGTGAGGCAAGATACGAAACAAAGAAGCTCTTCCATAGAAATTAAATATAAGGTCGAAGGCAGGACTTTGACACCCTAAGTCGAAATCAGGATTTCGACTTGCTAAGACAGAGGAATAAACAGACGAGTTCCATCAGCTTAAAAGCCTCGAAACTCGCTGTTTTCCTCGTCGGAAATGAATTCCGACTGCGGATTCTATTTGGGAAACGGATTTGTTTCCCAAGCCCTTCCGCTGTCTCAAAACTACTTTGTCTACAGTCTGAAGCGTACTTCTTTACGAGGTACGCTTATTTTTTGTCCAAAAGCTGTAGGACGGCAAGAAGGATTAAAATGCCGCCGGACAGGAGCGACCAGAGGCTTTCCTTCGGAGCAGGGGAGAGGATGAGCCTTGCGCCGCATTTTTCGCCCAACGCGAGGAAAAATGTCTGAAAGAGGGCAGAAAAGAGGGGCAGGAGCGTTACATTTATCCCTCCTGCGGCAGCACTCAGCCCGATGGCAAAGGAATCCACAGAAAGCAGAAGCCCAAGGAGAAGGGCTTCCTGCGGCTCGATGAGGGAGGAGGCGTTTTTATCGCAGAGGGAGGGGGAATGCAGGGGCGAAGTCTCCTTCCGCTTTCCTTGCCCCATGCCTTGCAGACAAAGCCACACGCCGAAGAAAAGAAGAAGCATGGGAGAAAACCGCTCCGCCAGATGCGTGGGGAAGACTGCCGCAAGCCGCCGCCCTGCAAAAAGAAACAGCTCCATCATGAGAAAGGCTTCTATCGTGAGCAGAAGAAGGGCGGACGGGCGAAAACGGATGCTGCGCAGACCATAGGAAAGACCGATGCCCAGCGCATCCAGACTGAGGGAAAACGCCAGCAAGAGAGAAAAAAGCATGGATAACACCTCCTGCTAACCATCCTATGCGGATGGTCTTTTTTTGCGCTTGTCCGCATAGACTGGGAAAAAAGACAAGCAGAAAAACAAAAGACGGAGCGTGAGGATATGGAATGGTGGAGCATGACACCGACAGAGGTGCTGAAAAAATTGCGGACGGAGGAACGGACGGGATTAAGCGAAAACGAGGCACAAAAGCGGCTGGAAACGGACGGAAGGAACAGAACGGAGCAGGGAGAGGGCAAAAAGGGCTTCCAGCGGCGGTTTCTGGCGCAGTTTAATGATTTTATGATACTGTTGCTGATTGGGGCGGCTGTGGCTTCGGTTGCGATTTCCTATTGGAACGGTGAGAAGGATTTTCTGGATGCGGCAATCATTCTGGCGATTGTGGCACTGAATGCGTTTCTGGGCGTTTTGCAGGAGAGCAGAGCGGAAAAGGCATTGGAGGCATTGAAGGCACTTTCTGCGCCAAGGGCAAGCGTACTGCGAAACGGCGAGGAGAAGGAAATTCCTGCGGAGGAGGTAGTGCAGGGGGATATTCTTTTGCTTGCGGCAGGAGATTATATTTGCGCGGATGGGCGGATTCTGGAAAACCAAGGGCTGAAAACGGAGGAAAGCGCGATTACGGGGGAAGCGCTTGCGATTGAGAAGGAGGAGGACGTTCTGGCGGAGAAAACACTGCCGGGCGACCGCAAAAACATGGTGCTTGCAGGAAGCTACGTTCTCGCGGGGAGAGGCACGGTTGCGGTGACGGCAACGGGCATGGCGACCGAAATTGGACAGATTGCAGCCCTTTTGGCGGAGCAGGAGGAGCGCGAAACGCCCTTGCAGAAAAAGCTGGGAGAGACAGGAAAGCTGCTTGGCATGGGGGCGTTGATTATCTGCGGTATTATCTTCGGGATGGGGCTTTTGCGAAGGCAGCCGCCGTTTCCGATGTTTATGACCTCTGTGAGCCTTGCGGTGGCGGCAATTCCCGAAGGACTGCCTGCGATTGTGACGATTGTGCTTGCGATTGGGATGCAGCGGATGGCGAGGAAAAATACGATTATCCGCAGACTGCCTGCGGTGGAAACCTTGGGGAGCGCAGAGGTCATCTGCTCGGATAAGACGGGGACGCTGACGCAAAACCGCATGAAGGTGACACGGCTTGCGGCAATCGGGAAGGGCTTGGAGCAGGACGAGGAAAAGCGAAGATTCATTCTGACGCTGTTTACGCTTTGCAATGATGTGAAGCGGCAGGGGACAAAAATCATTGGGGAGCCGACGGAAAAGGCACTTGCGGAGGCGGCAGAGGAAGGCGGGGTATCGCTCAAGGGGCTTTGGAAGGAAATGCCCAGAATCGGCGAGGTACCGTTTTCCTCGGAGCGAAAGCTGATGACAACGGTGCATCCCAGTGGGGGGAAATGGATTTCTGTGACGAAGGGGGCACCCGATGTTTTGCTTGAAAAATGCACACGCTGTCTGGATGGCGGCAGGCAGGCGGTGCTTGATGGCAGAAGAAAAAGCGAGACAAGGCTGAAAAACGGCGAGATGGCGGCAAATGCCCTGCGCGTGGTGGCGGTGGCGTTTCGGGAATGGGACGAGGAGCCGCTCTTTTTTACGGCGGAGGAGCTGGAAAGGGATCTGGTATTTGCAGGGATGGCAGGGATGATGGACCCGCCGAGACCGGAGGCGCAGGCAGCAGTGGAGATTTGTCAAAAGGCAGGGATTCGTCCTGTGATGATTACGGGAGATCATGCACTGACAGCACAGGCGATTGCCGCAGAGCTTGGGATTTACCGTGCAGGGGATACCGTGCTGACGGGGCAGGAGCTGGAACAGATGTCGGATGAGGCACTGGAGCAGGCGGCAGAGGATTGTACGGTTTTTGCGCGCGTTTCGCCGGCACATAAGGTGCGGATTGTGAAGGCATTTCAGAAGGAGGGGCGCGTGGTTGCCATGACGGGGGACGGCGTGAATGATGCGCCTGCGCTCAAGGCGGCGGATATCGGCTGTGCGATGGGGAAAAACGGCACAGAGGTTGCCAAGGGTGCGGCAGATATGATTCTGATGGATGATAACTTTGCGACAATCGTGGAGGCGGTGCGCGAGGGACGCGGCATTTATGAAAACATCCGCAAGGCGGTGCATTTTCTGCTTTCGAGCAACATCGGCGAAATTATGACGATTTTCGTGGCAATGTGCTTTGGCTGGGCAACGCCGCTTTTGCCGATTCAGCTGTTATGGGTGAACCTTGTGACGGACTCCCTGCCTGCGATTGCACTGGGGGTTGACCCTGCGGACGCGGACAGCATGGAGCAGCCGCCGCGGAAGGGAAATTCCCTCTTTTCGGACGGCATGGTGAGCAGGATTGCCTTAGAGGGGGCAATGATTGGGATGCTGGCACTGCTTGCCTTCGGGATCGGGCATATTTATTTTGACGAGGAAGGGGCATATATTACAGGGCGGACGATGGCGTTTGCGGTGCTTTCGCTTTCACAGCTGATTCACGCCTTTAATATGCGGTCGGAGCATTCGCTGTTTCGGATTTCGCCTTTGGGGAACCCGATGCTGCTGCTGGCGCTTTTTATCGGGTGTTTGATGCAGATTGGGGTGATTATGGTGCTGCCGCTGGCGGAGATTTTCAAGGTATGTCCGCTGAATGGAACGGAATGGCTGATTGTAGGGGCGCTTGCACTTACTCCTTTGCCTGTGGTGGAACTGGAAAAGCTGTGCGACAGGCGGCGGAGAAAAAAATAAAAAAATTGTTATCATTTTTACTTATCGCGCTTGCGTTGGCTCTTTGAATTCTGTATAATAGAAGAAACCAAAGAAAAGGGAGGTTCCCCTCATGAAAGTTGATGTTTCTTTAGATTTATATCGTATTTTTTGTGCAGTTGTCCGCACGGGCAATATGTCTGCCGCGGCAAGAGAGCTGTTTATTTCGCAGCCTGCGGTAAGCATGTCCATTCGCCAGCTGGAGGACCGCATGGGCAGTCCGCTTCTGGTGCGTACGGCGAAGGGGGTTTATCCCACCGCGGAGGGCAAGCTGTTATATACCTATCTGGAGCAGGCGTTGGGACTGATTCAGGCGGCGGAGGAAAAATATTATCAGATGGTACACATGGAGATGGGAGAGCTTAAGATTGGCGCGAGTGATACGGTCATTGCTAATTTTTTGCTGCCTTATCTGGAAAAGTATCATAAGCTGTATCCCGATATCAATATTAAGGTGACGAATAAGACAACCTACGAATCGCTCAGGCTGCTGAGAAACGGCAGTGTGGATGTCTGCTTTATCAATTTGCCGATTGCGGAGGATGAGGATTTAGAGGTAATGCCCTGCATTGAAATTCATGATGTTCTGGTGGGGGGCGAGCGGTATCGGATGCTTGCGGAGATGGGCATGGAGTTGAAGGATTTGCCGAAATACCCTCTGCTTTTATTGGAGGATCTGAGCAATTCGCGTCGCTATATTGACCGCTATGCAGAGGAAAACGGCGTAGTGCTGAACCCGATTCTGGAGCTGGGGAGCAGCGATTTGCTGGTAAGCTTTGCGGAAATCAACCTTGGACTGACGTATGTAATCGAGGAGTTTACGCAGAGGGAGCTGCAGAACAAGCACCTGTTTGAGATTCCCGTGGAGCCGCCCGTACCGAAGCGGAGCATTGGGATGGTGCGGCTGAAAAATGTGGCAATGCCGCATGCGTTAAAGGGATTTATCGACCTGATTGAGTTTCCGAAGGAAAAGAATTAAATGAAATTAAATCGAAATCCGGATTTCGATTTGTTGAAACAGAAGAACAAACAGATAAGTTCCGGCGGTGACAAGCACCTTGAAACCTCCTGTTTTCCTCGCCGAAAATGAATTTCGGCTGCGGATTCCACATGGGAAACGCTTCGTTTCCCATACCCTTCCGCGATGATAAAAATTTATCAATAAAGGAATTGACAAAGTAAAAGTGATGCGTTAATATATGAGCAGATATTCATATAAGAAAAGGAGCGAGCCATGAAGGAGACACCGATGCAGGAAGAATTTGATATGGAAAAGGAACTGCAGCAGGAGTTTATTCAGGAGCTGGCAGAATTTTTCAAGATTTTCGGGGATGCGACCCGTATCCGCATTTTGCAGACCCTGCTGGAGGGGGAGCGAAATGTGGGGGATTTGGCAGACGTACTGGAAATGAGCCAATCCGCTGTGTCGCATCAGCTGCGCGTACTGCGGCAGAATGATCTTGTAAAATACCGCAAGGAGGGCAAAACCGTGTTCTATTCTCTGGACGATGAGCATATTCGGATGGTTCTGGAGCAGGGGATGACGCATCTGCGGCATAAGCGTGGATATCACGAATAAAAAAGGAATAGGCTGTAATGCTATAGGTGCAAGGATATCTGAAAATTACAGCCTAAATTTTCAAATGTTATATGAACAGTTATTCAAACGAACAAATAAGAAAGCAAACAGCGAAAAAAGAGGTGTGACTATGGCTGAAATGAAGGTAGCATTAAAAGGGTTGACCTGCGCGAACTGTGCGGGAAAGATTGAGGATACGCTTTCCAAGCTTTCTGAAACGCAGGAGGTTTCCATCAATCTGCTGCGGCAGGAAATGACAGTAAAGCTTGCGCCAAATGCTTCGGCAGAGGAAATGCAGGAAACGGTGGAACGGGTGGTGCATAAATTTGAGCCGGAGGTAGAGGTTGCCTTTTTGCAGGGGCAGAAGGCAGAGCATCATCATGCGCATCATGAGCATGAGCATCATCATGAGCATTGCGGCTGCGGCTGTGAGGAGGATGACGATGATGACGATTGCTGTGCCTGTGGCTGTGGCTGTGGACATGACCATGCGCATGGGGATGAGAATGTGTTCGGCAGAAAATTTTTCCTGCGCTTTGGCATAGGTCTGGCTGTTTTCCTTGCGGCTGTTTTCCTGCATGAGGGAACAATCCGCACGATTCTTTATATCTGCGCATATTTGATTTTCGGGTATGATGTTCTGCTGCGTGCGGCGAAGCATATCGGACAGGGGAAGGTTTTTGATGAAAACTTCCTGATGTCCTTCTCTACGATTGGCGCGTTGTATCTGGGGGAAATGGCAGAGGCTGTTTTCGTTATGCTGTTCTATCAGGTGGGCGAGGCATTCCAGGAATATGCGGTGGCACGCTCCAGAAAATCCATTACGGCACTGCTGGATATCCGTCCCGATTTTGCACATTTAATCGTGGATGACGAGGAAAGGAAGGTAGACCCTTCTCTGGTGCATGTGGGAGATATGATTCTGGTAAAGGCAGGGGAAAGAATCCCTCTGGACGGGGTAATCACGGAAGGACATGCTATGCTGGATACTGCGGCACTGACAGGCGAATCCCTGCCTCGTTCTGTGGGGGTAGGAGATCAGGTGCTTAGCGGCTGCATCAATATGGACGGCAGTCTGAAGGTTCGCGTAGAAAAGGGCTTTGGCGAATCTACGGTGATGAAGATTCTGGAAATGGTGGAAAACGCATCCGCAAAGAAATCCAAGACGGAGAAATTCATCACACGCTTTGCAAGAGTTTATACACCCATTGTGGTTCTGCTGGCGGTTCTGGTTGCGGTTCTGCCGCCGTTGGCGGGGCTTGGGAAATTCTCCTTGTGGTTTGGCAGAGCATTGGTATTCTTAGTTGTTTCCTGTCCCTGTGCATTGGTATTGTCTGTGCCGCTGACGTATTTTGCGGGGATTGGCGCGGCATCCAAGTGCGGGATTCTGGTAAAGGGCGGCGGCGATTTGGATACGCTGAGCCGACTGAAAACGGTTGTTTTTGATAAGACAGGGACACTGACAAAGGGCAGATTCTCTGTAACAGAGGTGAAGGGCGATGTGCTGAAGCCGGCGGCAATCGGGGAGGCAATGAGCAATCACCCCATTGCACAGGCAATCGTACAGGCATACAAAGGCGAGCTTCCTGCGGCACAAAGCTATCAGGAGCTGGGCGGCTACGGGATTTCCTACGAGCTGGACGGCGAAACGGTTCTGCTGGGGAACAGCCGTCTGATGGAGCATGAAAAAATTGCGTATGAAAAGGCAAACGGCATCGGCACGGTGGTTTATGTTGCAAAGGGCGGCAAATTCTTAGGGTACATTCTGGTTGCGGATACGCTGAAGGAAAATATTGCCGATTCCCTTGCGGCTTTGCGCAAGCAGGGGATTCGGAAGATGGTAATGCTGACGGGAGACAGAAGGGAAACGGCGGCGGCTGTGGCAGAGGAGCTGCGGCTGGATGAATTCCACAGCGAGCTGCTGCCCGAAAACAAAGTGGAATGGATGGAAAAGCAGAAGGGCGCAGAAGGCGACAAGACGGCGTTTGTGGGGGATGGCATCAATGATGCACCCGTACTGGCGGCGGCTGATTTGGGGATTGCCATGGGGGCGATTGGCTCCGATGCGGCAATCGAGGCGGCGGATGTTGTGCTGATGGATGATGATATCGGCAAGCTGGCAGTCGGCATGAAGGTTGCAAGGAACACAAGAAGGATTGTAAACCAGAACGTGACCTTTGCATTGGGCTTTAAGATTTTGGTGCTGCTGCTTTCCATTCCCGGCATTGCGACGATGTGGATGGCGGTATTTGCGGATGTCGGCGTTTGCGTACTGGCAATTCTGAATGCCATGCGGAAGAAGGCTTAAGCCGAAGCCGAGAGGGTTCGGCAGAAAAAAACAGGGTATCCGTGGATACCCTGTTTTTTATTGCTCTTTTGGAATGATTTTTTTTACGTTTTTCTCGAATTTTGCTCTGGGCAGCATGACCATGTGTCCGCAGCCGCAGCATTTGATGCGAAAATCAATGCCGGTTCTGAGGATTTCCCACTGGGCAGAGCCGCAGGGGTGACTTTTTTTCATCTGCACAATATCTCCGACAGAAAAATCCATACGTTACGCCTCCTTCATCAAATGGACAACCTGCTGAGGGAAGGGGATTTCGATACCCTCTGCATCAAAGCGGTTTTTGATGCGGCGGCGCAGCTCCGCCTCCACAGCATAATTCATTTTTACCTTGCATTTTGCAACAATTTTAATGGTAACGGCGGAATCATCCAGACCGATGACACCTGCAACGGTGGGGGGTTCCAGTACAGCCTCCATATCTGCGGTTTTCTGCATCTCATCCTGCAGAACGGCAATGGCGCGGTCGATGCTTTCGCCATAGGCAATGCCGACGGTGACAACGGCGTTGATAAATTCACGGCAGTTATTGGTGACCGTACCGATAGAGCCATTCGGGATGATATGCACAGCGCCGCCGAAATCGCGCAGCTTTGTGGAACGCAGGGTGACGCTTTCGACCGTACCCGTAATGCCCTGAATGGTGACGATATCCCCGACGGCGTAATGGTCCTCAAAGAGGATGAAGAAGCCCTCCATCATATCCCCTGCGATACTCTGCGCGCCCAAGCCGATGGCAACCGAGCCTGCGGAGGCGATGACAACGAGGGATTCTGAGGAAACACCCAGCTGCTTTAAAATAGACATCAGCCCGATGAAATAAATCACATATTTCAGGATGCTGCCTGTGACGGTGCTGAGGGTTTTTGCTTTTCTTTCGGACATGGAAAGCTTTTCGCGCTGCACCTGTGTCCGCAGGAATTTATTGACCAGCTTACTGGAAATGCGAATCATAAGCCAGCAAAGAAAGAGCGTGAACAGAATTTCCAGAAGCTTGATGCCCAAATTGACGGCACCGTTGATGGCTGTGGATTTGGCAAGGAAGCCAAGCCCTAAATCCTTCGCAAGCTCCGTGCTGTTTAAATCGGAGGAAAGAGATGAGGTCAGATCATTGATAACATCCATGCTTCTTACCCCCTTGTCTGCTGATATTCTGCCGCTGCCCTCAAGAAGGCAGAGAACAGCAGCCCCATTTCCTCTGTTTTCATTGCCTCCGGATGCCACTGCACGCCAACGGCGAAGCGGTTATCCTTATGCTCAATGGCTTCAATCAGACCATCCGCACTGCGGGCAGAGACAATAAAGCCCTCCCCAAGCGTGGAGCAGGACTGATGATGCAGGGAATTGACAACGGTGCGTTTATTTTCCCAGAGGTCGGTTAAAAGGGTGTTGTCCTCGACAAAAATACTGTGTGTGCCATAGGAACGGGGTGCCTGCTGGATATGCTTGAGGGTTGTGCCTGCCTGCACACCGATATCCTGATAGATGCCGCCGCCCTTGACGATATTCATGACCTGCATGCCGCGGCAGATGCCGAGCATGGGCAAATCCTTTTCCAGTGCAGCCTCGCAGATGCGCATTTCACAGGCATCACGGAGGGGGTTAATTTCGCCGCTCTGACAAAGGGGCTCCTCTCCGAACAGGAGCGGATCGATATCACCGCCGCCGGTCAGCAGAAGTCCGTCCAGAAAGGGGGGCAATGCCTGATGGGGCAGGAGCACGATGGGACAGCCGCCTGCCTTTTCGATGGCAAGAACATAATCCTCACTGAGGGTATATTCCTTTTTTTCGTAAGAATAATTCGGCGCAATGCCGATAATCGGTTTTGTGTTCATTGGTTACACCTCTTACTTTCTTTTTCTCTCCTCAGTATACAGAAGATGTGCTTTTTTTGCAACGGAAGGATGGGAAAATCGGCTTCGGCTTGCAGAGTGTATACAGCTTGTGGTATAATTCGTATGCGAGATAAAAACCAAACGGCTGAAGTATGCGGACAGATATCCGCGAGACAACAGAAACGGAGATGACAACGAAATGAAAACAATTGGCATCATTGGTGCAATGTCGGAGGAAGTTACATATTTAAAAGAGAAAATCGAGATTGTGACCACGAAAAACATCATCGGGCTGGATTTCCATGTAGGAAAATATTGCGGCAACAGCATTGTGCTGGTCATCAGCGGCATCGGCAAGGTGAATGCGGCTGTTTGCACACAGGTGCTGATTGACCATTTTGGTGTGGATTATATCATCAATACAGGCTGTGCAGGGGCAATTCACCCCGAACTGGGCATTGGGGATATCCTCATTTCCACGGACGCAGTACAGCATGACATGGATGTTTCTGCGCTGGGCGACCCGATCGGGACAATTCCCCGTCTGGCGGAAAGCTATTTCAAGGCGGATGAGATGCTGGTGAAGCTGGCGCAGGAGGCTGCGGCGGAAACGGCGGAAAACTATCATGTGATTCTCGGCAGAGTTGCCAGTGGGGATAAATTTATCGGCACAAAGGAAGGCAAGGAGCATATCAAAAGGTATGTGCAGGGGGACTGTGCGGAAATGGAGGGCGCGGCGATTGCGCATGCCTGCTGGCTGAACCGAATTCCCTTTGTTATCATTCGTGCCATCAGCGACAGCGCGGATGAACAGGCGAATATGTCCTATGAGCAGTTTGTGCTTCTGGCGGCAAAGCGCAGCAGTGAGCTGGTGGAAAAAATGCTGGAAAAGCTGGCGTAAAACTGCCTAAAAAAGAGGCGGAAAATTTGGCTTTCCATGGAAGGTATTGCTCTTGTAAAGGGGATTTTCTTCCTGTATAATGCAATCAGAATCAAAAACAATTTGTACGCAAAATATTGATGCGGAAATGATGAAAGTAGGAAAAAGGAGGCCTTTCAAATGACGGCAAAAACGCATGGGTACATTACAAAAGAGATTGAACTGGAGCAGATTTATCAGTTTGTTTTGAAATATTTTGACCCCGAGGCAAAGGTAAACCGTTACGAAAATCGTTTTGGTGAAAGCAATGAAATGGCTGTATATTTTACCTATAAGGGAGAGGAAAGACGTTTGTTTACAATGGTTTACAAGAGCCGTAAATTCTCCAAAAACGGCGAGAAGAACAGACTGGTTTTCCTGGATTTGGACTATTGGGGGCACAGCGTGGAAATTATGCGTTCCATTCTGTCCTATTTCAGCGGCTGGCTGGATGAAAACGACTGCGATAAGGAGGAAGCATACTTTATCGAGGAGCAGCCGGACGGCGTGACACCCAATATCATCAAGATTACAAGAAAAGAGCTGAACAGAAGACTGGGCGGCATGGTTGTAATCATTGAGGATGACGAAGAAGAAAAATAATCGAAGCTGATGAGAGAGCCGTAGGGATACGGCTCTTTTTGTTGCTTGTCGAAAAAAGAAAAATGTGATATGGTATCAATGAGGATTATCGCTCGGCGGTTCAGTCACTTCCTGAAAAGGGGGTGATGCTTATGGTTACATACGCTGAATTGTTTCAATATAGCTTAGTAATCATTGGAATTATCACCTTATGCTTTTTGCATAAGAATTGATAAGAAAAAGACCGCCTAACAGAAGTTAGACGGTCAACCTTAATTATTTCGGACTGACCGCCCTTCCCAAAGCGGTAATCCTTTCTTACTGTTATGATAGCATAGAGGAAGGGAAAAATCAATCGGAATCGGGCGTTCTTTTGCAGAGTTTTTGCGATTTTTGCGAAAAAACGGTTTTAACGGGGCGGGCTTCTTGCCAGAGCCCTTGTTTTTATGCTATACTAAAGGATAATTTAAATGCAGAAGGGGTGGTGGAGGATATGCCGGAGGAAAAGGATATACGAACCATGATTGACGAGGATATTGACCGCGTGGAACGTGTTTGGGAGGCATCCTCCTATGACAGCGATGCCTTGGAGGAGCTGTTCCGCCTGCTTCTGGAGCATTATGCCGAAAGAATCGAGGGCTTCACGAAGAGGCTGAAGGTCATTCAGCCGTATGAGGATATCGCGGATATGGCGGAGAATTATCGGGAGAACGTGCGGACATTGCTGGAGCGGATGAAACTGTTTCGGGAAAATGGATACAGCAACGAAGGCTTAATCGAATATTCCATTGCCAAGGAGCGGGAGGAGCTAAATTTTAATGCGGATTTTACAACGGTGCGGCTGGAAATCGGCATGATGCAGGGGCTTTCCCTTGCGGAGCGGGAGGATATCATGGTGCATTTGGATGCCATGGAGACCATCTGCGCGCAGGTTACGCCCAAAAAGGAACGCTGGGAAATGCTTAGAGAGCATCTGGTCTGGCTTTCCGGAAAGGATGTAACGGTAGCAATGAAGATATTACCGTTGTTTTTCAGAATAAATTGATGAATAATAGAGAGCGGCAGAGCAAAAGGAAATCTTTCTGCCGCGAAGGAGCGTTTTAATATGAAGAAAGCAGCAAGTTTTGCATTGGGCTGCAAGGTAAATCAGTATGAAAGCGAAGCCATTGCGGAGCTGTTCGCAGAAAAGGGCTATGAAATTGTGGGGATTGATGAAGAAGCGGATGTGTATGTCATCAATACCTGTACGGTAACGAATTTCGGGGACAAGAAATCCCGTCAGCTGATTCGTAAGGTAAAGCGGCAGAATGAAAATGCCATTGTGGCGGTTGTCGGCTGCTATGCGCAGACTGCGCCCAAGGAGCTGATGGAGATTGCAGGCGTGAACCTGGTCATCGGAACGAAGGACAGAGCGCAGATTGTGGAAATGGTGGAGCAGTATGACAGGGCAAACGGCGTGGAAAACCACGTTTCCGATATTATGAAGGAGCGTGTATTTGAGCCGCTTTCCATTCAAAAGCTGGCAAACAGAACAAGAGCCTATCTGAAAATTCAGGATGGGTGCAGCCAGTATTGCTCCTACTGCATCATTCCTTATGCGAGAGGCCCTATCCGCAGCAGAGAGCCGCAGGAGGTTGTGGCTGAGGTAAAGCGTTTGGCGGAGAACGGCTTTAAAGAGGTTGTGCTGACGGGCATCCATGTGGCAAGCTACGGCAAGGACAGAAGGGATACCTCTCTGCTGGATATTCTCAAGCAAGTGCATGAGGTGGAAGGAATTGAGCGGATTCGCTTCAGCTCCATTGAGCCGAATGTGGTGACGGAGGAATTTGCACAGACCATGGCGGCACTGCCAAAGGTCTGCGACCATTTCCATCTTTCCCTGCAGAGCGGCTGCGATAAAACCCTGAAGGAAATGAACCGGAAATATGATACGGAGAAATACAGACAGGCGGCAGCGACGCTCAGGAAATATCTGCCGAAGGTTGCGCTGACAACGGATATCATTGTCGGCTTCCCCGGAGAAACCGAGGAGGATTTCAGGGAAAGCTATGCCTTTGCGGAGGAAATCGGCTTTGCGAAGATTCATGTATTTCCTTATTCGCCCAAGCGCGGCACACCTGCGGCGGCAAGGAAGGATCAGCTGCTCAATGCGGTAAAAGCCGAAAGAAGCCATACGCTCATTCAGCTGAGCGACAGGATGGCGGCGGAATTTCTGGCGGATGCCGTTGGGACGGATGCGGAGGTGCTGTATGAAAGAGCCGTCGGCGATGGGATTTATGAAGGGCATACCACGAACTATATGAAGGTGCATGGCAGAAGCGAAGTCGATTTGACAAACCGCATTTGCAAAACCCACATCACAAGGGCGGAGGGCGAAATGCTTTTCGGGGATGCAGAGGTATAAGAAAAGGAATTTGTAATAATTATGTAAAGAGAATATGGTTGCAAACAGGTTTTTTTTCATGTATCATAAAGATAACTGATTTTACAGATAACAGGAAATTTTCCTGTGAATATATTTGGGATATAAGGGGGGCGGCACTGCCGCAGAATGGAGAGTGAAAAATATGGCAAATTTACATGAAACACAGTATTTCGGCAGATTGGAAAAAGAACCCGAAAACGAAGCAAAGCGAATCCTGATGGCAGTGAGCAATGCCTTGCGGGAAAAGGGCTATAATCCTGTCAACCAGATTGTAGGCTATATCCTTTCCGGTGACCCGACTTATATCACAAGCTATCAGAATGCCCGTGTGCTGATTCGTAAGCTGGAACGGGATGAGCTTCTGGAGGAGCTGGTAAAGGATTATTTAGACCGTAACGAGTAATCGTCGGAAAAAGAAAGAGGAACCGAATTGCGTATTTTAGGGTTGGATTTTGGTGACAAAACCATTGGTGTGGCGGTCAGCGACCCTTTTGGCTGGACGGCACAGGGCGTGGAGATTATCCGAAGGGAAAGTTCCATGGAATTTAAGAAATGTATGCGTAGACTGGCAGAGCTGGTGGAACAATATCAGGCAGAGACAATCGTTCTGGGCTATCCGAAAAATCTGGACGGCTCCGAAGGGGACAGATGTGTCAAAACAAAGGATTTCTGCGAACGCGTGAAAAGAAGATTTCCCAAGGCAGAGGTTCTGCTCTGGGACGAAAGATTCAGCACCATTGCGGCGGAGCGTTCTCTGCGCGAGGTGGGGCTGAACCATAATCAGAGAAAAAGCGTCATTGACAAGATGGCGGCGGTGCATATTTTGCAGGGCTATCTTGACAGCAAGGCGAAAGGATAAGAATAGAGGAGAATTTTATGGCGGATATTTATGACGAAATCAATGATCTGGAATTTGAAGTGGTTACTATGACAGATGAAAACGGTGATGCAGTGGAGTTTTCCATCATTGATAATGTTGCCTGCGGCGGCGAACGCTACCTTTTGGTAGTGGAAACAGAATTGATGGATGATGATGAAACAGATGCCATCATTTTGAAGGAGGTTTCCATCAATACGGATGATGTGACGTATGAATTGGTGGAGGATGACGCGGAATTTGACCGCGTGGCAGATTTGTTTGCCCAGAAGGCAGAGGATTATACCGTAGAAACGGATGACTGATTGACGAATGTATTAGGGTGATTTTTTGCGGTCTGCAAAAGTCCCTTTTTATACAAAAATGAGCGGAAAAAGAAACAGCAGAATACGGAAGGAAAAACAGCAGCACTCATCGGATTGGAAAAACGGAGCGGAAATGTTTTTGCAATCGTTGAGTATCGACTGCTCTTTTTCTGTTTGCCCTTTTTTGGAAAAGGGGCGCTGATTCTGCCGTTTAAAGAGAACTTTTTTACGCCATACTATAAAGAAAATGACAGAGAAAACAAAAAAGGAGGTGTGTTTTTTGGCAGAGAAAAAATCCGCGAAGGAGACAAACGGAAAGGATTCCACGAAGGAAACCAAAACGAGAACAGCAAAGACAAAGGCGGACAGCAGGGCAAAGACAGAGCCGAAGGCGAAAAAGGAGCCGGCTGCGAAGATGACGGCGAAACCGGCGGCAAAGCCGAAGCAGCGCACAAAGAGCCGCGCAAAGGCAAAGCCCAAGATGAACCTGAAGGTGATCGCGCTGGGCGGTCTGGATGAAATCGGTAAAAATATGACGGTTCTGGAATATGGCGATGATATTATCATCATCGACTGCGGTCTGGCATTCCCTGAGGATGATATGCTGGGGATCGATTTGGTTATCCCTGACGTGACTTATTTGACAAAAAACATCGACAAAATCAAAGGGATTGTATTAACACACGGACACGAGGATCATATCGGCGCATTGCCCTATATTCTCAAGCAGATTAACGTACCCGTATTTGGGACACTGCTGACACTGGGGCTTCTGGAAAATAAGCTGAGAGAGCATAAAATGCTGGATTCCACAACAAGACATACGGTTGTACCCGGCGAAAAGGTAAAGCTGGGACAGATGGTTGTGGAATTTATCCATACGAACCACTCTATCGCAGATGCGGTCGCACTGGCAATCCATACACCTGTGGGCGTTGTGGTGCATACGGGCGACTTTAAGGTGGACTATACTCCCATTGACGGGGATGTGATTGATTTACAGCGGTTTGCCGCACTGGGCAAGGAGGGAGTTCTCCTGCTGATGAGCGACAGCACCAATGCCGAGAGAAAGGGCTTCACGATGTCTGAAAAGAACGTGGGGAAGGTGTTCGAGAAGATTTTCGAGGAAACACCGAAGAACCGTATCATGGTTGCGACCTTCTCCTCAAACATTCATCGTATTCAGCAGGTTATCAATGCGGCGTATATGTACGGCAGAAAGGTTGCCATTATCGGTCGCAGCATGGTCAATGCAGTGAAAACGGCATCCGAGCTGGATTATCTCTGGATTCCGCCCAGAACGCTGATTGATATTAACGAAACAAGAAATTATCGGGATGATCAGCTGGTTATCATTACGACAGGCAGCCAGGGGGAGACAATGTCTGCCCTGTCCCGTATCGCATCCGGCGAGCATAAGCAGATTAACGTAAAGCCTGATGATAAAATTATCATCAGTGCATCTGCCATTCCGGGGAATGAAAAAAGCATTTCCCGTGTGGTGAATGAGCTGCTGAAAAAGGGCGCAAACGTGGTTTATGGAGATATTGAGGATATCCACGTTTCCGGTCACGCCCGTCAGGAGGAGCTGAAGCTGATGCTGGCGCTGACAAAGCCGAAGTTCTTCATGCCTGTCCATGGGGAATTCATGCACCTTTCCTGTCACAAGAATTTGGCGATTTCCATGGGGATGGATAAAAATGACATCTTCGTGATGAAGCTGGGTGAGGTGCTGGAGGTCAACAAAAATGAGGCGAAGGTTACCGGAACTGTGCCTGTGGGACAGATTATGGTAGACGGCTTGGGCGTTGGCGATGTCGGCAATATCGTTCTGCGTGACAGAAAGCATTTGTCACAGGATGGTCTGATGGTGGTTGTGGTTTCCATGGACCGCGAAATGGGGACGATTGTTTCCGGTCCCGATATTATCTCCAGAGGGTTTGTATATGTCCGCGAGGCAGAAAATCTGATGGATGAGGCGCGCGCCTGTGTGCTGGATGCGCTGCTGAAGTGCGAGGAAAAGAATGTTACAAGCTGGAATTATATCAAGGGTGTCATTAAGGATACGCTGAAAAATTATATCTGGCAGAAAACAAAGAGAAGTCCGATGATTCTGCCGATTATTATGGAAGTATAAAAAATAAAACCCCGAAAGTACTGAAAAATCAGTGTTTTTCGGGGTTGTTTTTATTGTGCCGTACTAAAAACGTACTATCCTGTAAAAACCGCCTGTAGCTTGGTTGCAAGTTCGTCCTGCTGCGTGGGGTAAAGGTGGCTGTATGTATTGAGGGTGGTTTCTATATTCTCATGTCCTAGCCGCTCCTGTATGAGCAGCGGCGAAAAGCCTAAATCAATGAGCAAGGACGCGTGAGAGTGCCGCAAGTCATGCACTCTGATTTTCGGCAGCCCTAAAGTCTGTGTGCCTGCTTTTAGTCTATAGGCAAGCATATCCTTAGACAGAGGGAAAAGCCGCTCTGATGGCGTATAGCCGTATAGCTTGAGGGTGTAGGCTTTTACTTCATCCTCAAGAAAGGCGGGCAGTGTAACAAGCCGATTGCTGCGTTCTGTTTTGGGTGGCAATATCAAATCTTCTTTCTGAAAACGGTGATAGGTTTTATTGATTTTAACCGTATGCTTTTCAAAGTCAAAATCATTCAGCGTGAGAGCAAGCAACTCTCCTAAGCGCATCCCTGTCCAGAACAGCAGCAAAAACATAGTATAGGCGGGATAATCACCGTCCACAGTCTGCATGAATTGATTAAACTGCGCCAACGTCCAGAAATGTAACTCTGGGCGTTTCTCCTGTATTTTCCCACATTCCTTAGAAGGGTTTTTCGGCAGTCCGTAAAACTTCATAGCGTGGTTAAAAATAGCTGACAGATAGCCGTTGACACTGTGCAAGAAGTTTTGACTGTATTTGTCGCTTTGCAAGAGTTGGTTTTGCCATTGCCGCACATGCGCCACAGTAACGGCATTTACAGGTATATTCCCGAAGAAGGGAAGAATATGCTTGTTGATTGCGTTCTCCTTTACGGCGTAGCTTGTGGGCTTTTGGCGTATCTTGCAATCTGCTAAATATAACTCTGTCATTTGTCGAAAAGCCATATCGCAAGAACCAGATTGTTTAAGTTTAAAGCTGCGTTCATACTCCTGTGCCTCCCGCTTTAGGGCGAAACCTTCTTTCTTTTTTCGTTTCCGCTGCCCTGTCCAATCGGTATAGTAAAAACTTGCATACCATGTATTTCTTTCCTCGTTCTTGTAAACAGGCATAAAAATAAGACCCCCTTTTTTCTATAGGTTGTAGAAATTATCGGCGGTCTGTGTTATGCTGTCTGTGTGAAAGAGTGGCATTATAAGCCGCCGTAAGCCTTCCTACAGCCTGTGTAGGAGGGCTTTATTCTTTTAAACTTTTTTTGAAATACTCCCTAATTTCTTTTTCATAATGGGGAGCAATTCTATGATAATACAAGTAGTTATCTATCCATTGGCTAAGTAAAGGTTTTAATTCTTGCAAAAGAGAAGTTTCTAGTTCTTTTTTTCTGTGTTGTTTTTCATCTTCATTCTTTGCTGTTTTATCAACGTAGCTTGCTGTTTCAGCAAAGGAAGTTAAACAACGATTGATTTCCCCAAAAAGATAAATAGCATCAAAATGTTGATACTTTATCATACTGTTACCATTCCAAACATATTTAGAAAGACGGTAAGCAATATCACCCATGAAAGCTATCATTCCTAATTGTACATCATCGTCATAGTCATAGTTTAATTTGTGTATGATGTTATCGTATTGGAGAGTGGAAGAAACGGATTTTAAAGCATTTTCTGTATCTGATAAATCCAAACCATCTCTTTCGTGTTGCCTTTCTTCTAAAAATTTTTCAAACGCATCAGCCAAGGTAATAAATTTTGTATCATCAGTTTCTTCTTCAAAAAAATATCCTGTAGGTACTTTTAATTTTTCTGCAATTTTTGACAATGTTTCTAAAGATGGACTAAATTTGTTTGATTCATAGCCTTTAATCGTAACAGTAGAAAGTCCAACTTCTTTAGCAAGTTTTTCTTGTGTAAATCCTCTTGCTTTTCGGATTGTTTTTAATTTTTGTCCAATCAAAAAATCACCCCTTATTTATAATTAGTTTAGCATGATTTTTTGAAATTTCAAAGAAATATATTGCTGAAAGGGTATAGTTGTAGTATACTTATTATAAAGTATAGTACAACTATACGTCAAGTGTTTTAATATAGAAAGAGGTGAAACTATGAAATTGAACGCAACAAAACTAACTCTTGCAATGGCAAACGCTTGCCTAAACGCCTACGGGCTTTGTACGGCGGCGGGTATCCAGTACCAGACATACCGCCGCATTATCAACGGCAAGTCCTGTAAGCCCGCCACAGCGGGGGCGATTGCAGCGGCGTTAGGTGTCAAGGTGGAAAATTTAATTGAATCGGAGGTTATGGAGAAATGAAAAATGTTACCCCAATGAAAGCAATACGCGCAAAATGTTTAGATTGTTCTTGTGGCAGCAAAAACGAAGTGCGGTTTTGTTCTGTCCAGAAATGCCCCTTGTACGCGTACCGTTTTGGAAAAAGACCGAAAGCCGATACTTTTATCGACCAGACCGCCAAACAGTAAAAAAACGCTAGCTAGCCCCCTAGTTATCAAAAATCCGAGGGGGTGTAGTGGTTTGGGAATGACGGAAATAATTTTTTGGAGGTGAAAAGATGGAGAAAGCAACTGAAAAACGGTTTTTTCGTGCGTCTGATATTATGGCTGAATTGGATTGTTCTTCTTCCCATGCGTATGGGATAATTCGGGTACTTAATGCTGAGTTGCAGAAAAAGGGGTTTTTAACCTCAGCGGGGCGAGTACCCGCCGCCTATTTCTTAGAGCGGTACGGCGTGGGGCAAAAGCCATAATTGGAGCGGTGAACAGATGGGAAGAAAAAAGAATACATACAAGCCGCATAGCTTTGAAAGTGCGGGCGGGAAAAATGGGAAGAATGATACATTCTCTGCATTGTATAGTTCCATGGTACATCATCCTGCATATCAGAGTTTAAAACCTCGACAAATGAAACTATATGATTATTGCAAAGAGAGGTTGTACGGGTTTAAAAAGCCTAAAATGGATTTTCCTAACATCCCAGAATTACAAGGGGATACTTTATTCTATTTTTCCCTTAGTGATGCTGTTGAAACAGGATTATACAAGTCCAGTATGCGGCGTGAATTTTACAACGATATGCAGATACTAGAAGAACATGGTTTGATTCGCAAGGTGGTGAGTGGTAAAGCTGCCAAGAAGAAAAATATTTATGAATTTAGTGACATGTGGAAAATATGGGAAAATTTGTAAAACCCTTGTGGGTTATAGCCCACACGCCTTGTGGGTCATAGCCCACATAAAAAGCAAGAATTTTATCAATCTTGTGGGTCATGACCCACAAGAAAGGGGGTTTTTTGAGGGGTATCTTGTGGGTTATAACCCACAGTATTATAAATATATACCATATGCCCTTGAAAAAAGGGCAAAAAAGGAGTGAGAGTGTGGAAGAACAGCAGACAGACCCCGCAGCATTGAAAGCGGCGTACAAGCAATACATAAAAAAATTTACTGATGAAATCGAGGATATAACAAAACTCTGCAAGCTATACACTTACGCGCAAGCGTTTTGGATAGCTGATAGCAAATAAAAGAGCCGCACTAATAAACCCCCGAAGGGGAACAAGTGCAGCCCCCAAAAGCAAATTTATTTTATCATGTATTTTTACCCGCTGCAACGGCAAATTGCGGTAAAAGAGGACAGCGGGGAACAATCGGGAACAATCGGGAACAATGGAGAACAAACGGAGCGGATAAGGAGAGAGATATATTTCATGGAAAAAGGAACAAAATTCAATTTGCGGCAACCGACAGGGGAAGTAAAAGAGTGCAAAATCACCAGAGTAAAACCGTCATTCTTTTACTTCAATATCAAGAATGAATACCGCTTTAATACGGTTTTGGAGTGTTTGGAAAAGAAAGTCAATGATAAATGGGTTGAGTGTTCAGAGTGGGAAAATGTTATCTTTGCCGAGGATAGCGGCGTAGAGAATCTTTCATTGAATCCCTTTTGGACATATCACCGCAGGGAATTAGCAAAGATTATCCTGTTTTTGACGGATAAGAGAAGTCTTAGCATCCTGTACCGCATTGCTTATAATCTCTTGGATAAAAGCGAATTGCAGCGGTATACGGCATATACAGAGGGCAGAACAGCGGGATAAACAAATAAAAAGAGCCTATTTCATGCGCGCAGTGAAATAAGGCTCTTTTCGTTTCTACAATCCTATTTCCGCAAGGTTTAAATCTAAAAACCATGTAAATATGGGGTATATCCTAAATTTACACTTGAAAAGCACCTAATGTATGTAAAATATAGATTGTTTTCTTGGTTATTTTACTTTATGTGAATAAAGTTATCGACTTATAATTTACACTATGGTAAGATAGAGTAAGAAAAGAAAATGAAAGGGGGCTTTTGTATGAATATAGCTTATGTAAGAGTGTCAACAGTGGAACAGAACGAGGGTAGACAGATTGCAGCCCTTGAAAAAAGGAACATTGATAAGTGGTATAAGGAAAAGGTCAGCGCAAAGGATACTAACAGACCGCAGCTTAAAGAAATGCTTGAATTTGCCAGAGAGGGAGACACTATTTTTATACATGACTTTTCCAGACTTGCCCGCAGCACAAAGGACTTGCTTGACATTGTGGAGTTGCTAAACAAAAAAGGGGTACATCTTGTGAGCAATAAGGAAAATATTGATACCAGTACAGCAACAGGAAAGCTTATGCTTACTATGATTGGGGCTATTGCGGAATTTGAACGTACAAACCTTTTGGAACGGCAGCGGGAAGGAATTGCTTTAGCGGTCAAAGAGGGGAAGTATAAAGGGCGTAGAGAGGTTAAGATTGATAATTTTGAAAGCGAGTACCAGAGATATAAGAACAGAGAACTAAACAAAGTGCAGCTTGCAGCGGTTTTAGGTGTGAGCCGACCCACGCTTGATAAGCTGATAAAGAAATATGAAACAGAGCATAACGAATAAAAGAGCCCGAACGGCTCTTTTTCTTTGTTCGCTTGTGCGGCGTGTGTTGGTGTGCTACAAAGGAATCAAAAATGCAATATCCTTTTTGATTTTCGGCACTCTTTTTTTAAAGTGCCGAAAGTGCCGAAAAATGCAGTATTTTTAAGTAATAGTTTCTCTTGGTGAAACAAGTTGCTATTTTGTAAAATGCAAGTTTTTGTTGATATATCAAGGTTTTCTAAGGTTTTCGGCACTTTTAGAAAAATCGGCACTTTGCGGGTTTTTAGTGCCGATTTTTTTCAGCTTTATTTTCCGCACCGCTTTTTCTGTATAATCTGCATATTTTGTGGGGAATCCCTGTAAATACGGCGTTTTCCGTAGCTGTTACCCATAAGCCCGTATTTAACATAACACTATATTGTGTTAAATACATATTTTTTTCGCCTATAATGTTACAATACATTTTATAGAAATTCTATTTAACATTTTCTCAATATGTAAAGAAAAGGCGGGGATTGCCTAGAATCATGTATATTAAACGAGATTTTTGTTATAATAACGAATATTATACACGATATGCAGCGGCTCTCTAAGGGCTACAAGGACAAGCTTTGCAATATTAAAATAAGGAATGTGACAATGTCACAGCAGAGAAAGAGATAGAGAAAGATATATGTGTGCCGCTGCAATAACCGCTTTGAAAGTATAGGGTAAAAGGATAGCGTTGCACCGTACAAATAGAGTACCAAAAAGCAGAAAATATAATTCTCTCATGATAAAAACGCTATATATAGTATTTGTGGCACAGTAAAATGTCTATATATAGATAAAAATGCGAAAATCAAGAATGGAAGTATAAAAGAAAAAGAGCCGATTTCATGTGCACAGTGAAATCAGGCTCTTTTTTTGCTTGCAACGGAAGCCTAGCGGGATTCCTCGCCGAAGCGTCCTCCATCTTCTAGGAATCATTCCGTTGACTCTGCCTGCAGAATAGCGTATTTCCGAGATGCCGCAAATACTTCGGCTACGCCCGAAGGGCAGGAAGGCATATTCTGCGTCAATCCTTATTCCCAATCCTATTTCCGCAAGGTTTCCCTAGATAGCGGGGTACAATTCCCCGAATCGTTCCGCCAAGCGGTATCCGTTCAAGAAAGACGATGAAGTGCCGATATGCAAAGCCCACCGGCCTACGTCCGAAACGCTGCTTAAGTTTATCCTTCTTAATTCTACTATACCGCAGCAGGCAGAGAAAAGCAATACGGCTGATGGAAAAAGAAGAAAAAAACAAAAAAGATTCTATCTTGATTTTTTGCGGCATTTCGGATAGAGTGAAAAGAAAAGGTTTTGAAACGGAGCATGAGGAAAAGGAGCTTTTATGGATATCAAAAATCTGGTTACTTTCATACACGTTGCGGAGCTGCGCAGCTTCACAAAGGCAGGGGATAAGCTGGGTTATTCTCAATCAACGGTTTCCTTTCAGATTCGCCAGCTGGAAAACGAATTGGGTGTGCCCTTATTCGAGAGAATCAACCGCACCGTTACGCTGACGGAGCATGGGATTCGTCTGCTGCGCTCTGCTTACAAAATCAATGAGCTTTTAGAAAGCTTTCAGGAGGAAACGAAAGCGGAAACGAAGGTACATGGGCGTGTGCGTCTGGCGATTGCGGATTCCCTGAGCAGTGAGGTGATTCGGCGCATTTTTCCGGAGCTGCACCGCAAATATCCCGATATTACGCTGGAGTGCATTTCCGCCGGCACGCAGGAGATGTTTCGCCTTTTAAACCAGAATGAAGCGGATATTGTGTATACGCTGGATAACCATATTTACGATACGAATTATGTGATACAGCAGGAGAGTCGCATTGGGGTGCATTTTGTCTGCGCGTCGGAAAATGTGCTTGCCGCGCGGGATGCCATTTCGCTTGCGGAATTGGTGAAGCAGCCGTTTCTGCTGACGGAAAAGGGTATGAGCTACCGCCGGATGCTGGATGAGAAGCTTGCGGCACATTCCTTGGAGATTCAGCCTGTTTTTGTCAGCGGGAATGCAGGGCTGATTGCGTCCTTGGTGGAGCAGAATGCAGGGCTTGCGCTTTTGCCTGATTATATCACGAAGCCGTATATCGAAAAGGGGGCACTGTGCTATCTGAATGTGCCTGAAATGGAAATCGAAATCTGGACACAGCTGCTGCACCATCGGGAAAAATGGGTTTCCGAGCCGATGCGGATTGTGATTGACCATCTGCGGCGGTGTATGCTGTGATGCGGTACCCATTTCGATACTTATATGGTATACTGTAAGCAGTTTTCAAAGCAAACGGAGGGATAATAATGAGATATCAGAAGCTTGGCAATACGGATATTGATGTTTCCGTGATTGCATTAGGCACATGGGGACTTGGCGGCGGCAGTGTCTGGACGGACAGAGATTCTACGGTAGAGGATACCGGAAATCTGCTGGACAGCTGTCGGGAATATGGCATAAACTATATTGATACCGCGCCGGTTTACGGTACTGGTGCAAGCGAGGAGCTGCTCGGCAAGGCATTGAAGGGCAGAAGACAGGACTTTATCCTGCAAAGCAAATGCTCCCTGAACTGGAGAAAGGAGGGCGGTAATTTCCATTATGAACGCGATGGATACACCGTCAACAATGACACCCGTGCGGCGGCGGTGAAAAAGGACGTAGAGGATTCTCTGCGCAGGATGCAGACGGATTATCTGGATTCCGTGATTGTGCATTATGTCTGCGGCAGCTTTCCTGTAGAGGAAACGGTCGGCGCGCTGGAGGATCTGGTCAGAGAAGGAAAAATCCGTACCTATGGGCTTTCCAACAGCCAGCCTGCGGATTTGGCGGCATATCGGAGGGTTGGCGGTAGGGTATCCGTTGTGCAGGAATTTTTCAGTATTCTTTCTCCCTTCCATGGCAGAGAATATTTTGAGATGTGCAGAAAAAACAATACTGTATTCCAGACCTACGGCGTATTGGAGGAGGGCTTTCTGACCTCTCCTGCGTTTCTGGATAAGGAATTTGCGAAAACGGACATCCGTTCCAGACTGCCGTGGGTGGCACCCGAAAAGAAGGAAGGACTGCGCCGTGCATTTGCACTCTGGACACCGATGTGCGAGGAATATCATTGCAGCTATGCGGCATTGGTGGAGGCTTGGGCGCTGTCTCAGTATGACAGAATGAGCCTTCTGGTCGGCATGCGCCGCGCATCGAGCGTAGAGGATACAGCGAAGTGTTTGGATATCAGGCTGAAGGCGGAGGATATCAAGCGCATGGAGGAGGCTGTAAAGGCAATTCAGGTTGCGGTTCTGGATAAATAGGTTTTGAAAAAGCATAACCACCGGTTTACCGGTGGTTATATTGATTTTTCGGCAGAAATTTTATTCTTGCAATTTTCTACAAAAATGCTATGATATAAAAAATATACGAAAGAAAAACCGAAGGAGGCGCATGCGATGGATTTGAAATATTTGACGAAGGAAGGCTCATGGGAGAAAAATCCTCCTGATTTACAGGCGGAGGTTTTGCAGGGAAAGCGTGGCAGGCTTCTGGTGACAATTTACCGCGCAGGCGGCGCAGGGCTGCATCCGACGGTTTTGCTGAGTCATGGCTTTCCGGGCATTGAAAAGAATTTTGATTTAGCGCAGGCACTGCGGCGCATTGGTTTTCATGTGGTGCTGTATCATTACAGCGGCAGCTGGGGTAGTGATGGGGCGTATGCCTATGCGCATAATCTGGAGGATGCAGATACCCTTCTGGAATTTATCGAAACGAATACGACCTACGGCTTTGATAAAGAGAGGCTGTTTGTGGCAGGGCATAGCGTTGGCGGCTTTGTAACGGCACAGCTTCTGGCGGCGCATCCGGAGCTGAAGGCGGCGGTTCTGCTTGCTCCCTGCGATTTAGGCGGCGTGATGGGCTTTGCGGATGATACAGAGCCGAAGCGGCTGTTGATGGATATTTTTGAGGGCGGTCCGATTTGGCTGAACGGAACCTCTCCTGCGGCATTATATGAGGAGGTTTTCGCCAATCAGGCAAGCTATCGCATTGGGGCATTGCTGAAACGCTTTGGGAAACGTCCGGTTTATTGCTTAGGTGCGGTGCAGGATGAGTGCTGTCCGCCTGCGGCGCATTGCCTGCCTTGGGTAGAGGAGCTGAAGAAAATGGGTGGAAATGTGGCTTATGAAGCATTGGACACCGACCATTCCTTCAGTGACACCAGATTGCAGATGATTGAGAAAACAGCAAAATTTCTGGCAGAACAGGTGCAGAAAACAGAAGAATGCTTATAAAATAAATCCCCTCCGTATATAGCGTACGGAGGGGGTTCGTTGTTTCATAAGCAAATTTTAGTGTGTGATAATTTCTACGCCGTCCTCGGTTACGGCAACGGTATATTCCCACTGGGCGGAAAGAGAGCCGTCCTCGGTATAAACCGTCCATTCGTTTTCTTCATCTACGAAGAAATCCTCTTTGCCTTCGTTTACCATGGGTTCAATCGTAAAGACCATGCCGGGCACAAGAAGCATCCCCGTTCCTCTCTTGCCGATATGGCAGACATACGGGTCCTCATGGAAATCATTGCCGACCCCATGACCGCCGATATCACGCAGAACAGTATAGCCATGCTGATGGACATACTCGCTGATCACTGCGCCGATATCGCCCAGTCTGCCCCAAGGCTTTACTTCCTTCAGGGCTAAATCAACGGATTCCTTTGTTACCTCAACCAGCTTTCTCGCCTCGTCGCAGACATTGCCAATCAGGAACATACGGGAAGCATCGGCATAATAGCCATCCAGAATGGTGGTAACGTCAACATTGATGATATCGCCATCCTGCAGGATTTGATTGGGATCGGGGATACCATGACAAATAGCATCGTTTACAGAGGTGCAGACGCTCTTGGGGAAGCCCTGATAGCCCAGAGGCGCGGGGATACCGCCATGCTCTACGGTGTAGTTATGCACCAGTGTATTGATATCGTCTGTGGACATGCCTGCCTTGATATTTTCCGCAACCATATCCAGAATTGCCGTATTCAGCTTGCCTGCCTTGCGGATGCCTTCCAGCTGTTCGGGGGTTTTAATCAGCTTATGATTGGGAACGGGAATATGCTTTAATTGATACGCCGCCAGTTTATCATCAAAAGCCGCGTGGCAGGATTTGTATTTTTTGCCGCTGCCGCACCAGCAGGGGTCATTTCTACCGATTTTCATAGTATTTCTCCTTTTTCTTGTATAGACTGCTTACCAAAACAATGGTAGCACAAAAAAGAAGATGGTACAATAGAAGAAAATGAGAAAATACGATTGACAAATAGAAAAAACAGGTGTATTCTCTTAAATCATAGTTAATTGATATGAAATAGGAAGTGATGTTATGCTTTTAAAAAGTACAATTTTTGGCTGTTGTTGCTGTCAGGCTTGAAAATTTATGTTACACTAATGAAATGCGGAAAACAGATTTTTTGAACGGAGGATAACAACTATGGCTAAGATTTATAAAAGTGTAGAAGAACTGATTGGCAACACACCCTTACTGGAGCTGACAAAGATTGAAAAGGGAACGGGCGCAACGCTGCTGGCAAAGGTAGAAGCGCTGAACCCCGGCGGCAGTGCGAAGGATCGTATCGCAAAGCGCATGGTGGAGGATGCGGAAAAGGCAGGCATCCTGAAGGAGGGCGCAACCATCATTGAGCCCACAAGCGGCAACACAGGCATTGGTCTGGCACTGATGGCGGCGGCAAGAGGCTATCGTGCAATCATCGTTATGCCTGACAGCATGAGCATGGAACGCAGACTGCTGATGACAGCCTTTGGTGCGGAGCTTGTGCTGACAGAGGGCAAGCAGGGCATGAAGGGTGCAGTGGAAAAGGCGGAAGAGCTGGCAAAGGAAATCCCCGATTCCTTCATTGCGGGGCAGTTTGTGAACCCCTCCAATTCGGCGGCGCATTATGAAACCACAGGCCCCGAAATCTGGGCAGATACCGATGGCAAGGTGGATATTTTCGTTGCAGGCATCGGCACAGGCGGCACAATCACAGGTGTAGGCAAATATCTGAAGGAAAAGAACCCTGCGGTGCAGATTGTTGCAGTAGAGCCGGCAGCCTCCCCCCTGCTGTCCAAGGGCATTGCAGGCCCTCACGGTATTCAGGGGATCGGCGCAAACTTCGTGCCCGATGTTCTGAATACAGATATTTATGATGAAATTGTTACTGTAACGAATGAAGATGCGTATGCGGCAGGCAGAAGCCTTGCGAGAGAGGAAGGTCTGCTGTCCGGTATTTCCGCAGGTGCGGCGGTATATGCGGCGAAGGAGATTGCAAAGCGTCCCGAAAATGCAGGCAAAAACATTGTGGTATTCCTGCCTGATACGGGCGACAGATATCTCTCCACTCCTATGTTCCAGGAATAATGGGAAGGGAGCAGCGGCAATTCATACAGATGATTGCGGCACTGACCATGCTGATTGACCACATCGGCATGGTCTTTTTTCCGAGTGCCATCGGCTTTCGTGCCATCGGGCGGCTTTCGTTTCCGCTGTTTGCCTTCGGCATTGCTGAGGGGGTGCGCTATACGCATCGCTTTTGGCGGTATTTTGGGCGAATTCTCCTGACAGCAGTCCTTTCTCAGCCGATTTATATGCTTCTGTTCGGCATCACGCAGGGCAATCCCTTATTCATGCTGGCATGGGGCGCAGCGGCGCTGTATTTCTTTCGGCAGGGGAAAAGGGCAGTTGCGGCGGTACTGCTCATCGGCTCTTATTTTGCTGACATGAGCTATGGCTGGTATGGTGTCTGGACGATTTTCTGCTTCGGGCTTTATGTAGAACGGGAAAGCCTCTGCTTTTACGGGCAGCTTCTGTTGAATATTCTGTATGGCTTGAAAACAAGGGCTTGGATTCAGCTATTGTCCCTTTTTTCCTTTGGCTTTTTGGATGGGAAATGGCGTGTGGCGGCGCTTTCAAAAAAACTGCCGCGTTATTTCTTTTATGTGTTTTATCCCCTGCATCTACTGGTGCTTTGGGGCATCAAGGCAGGAATCTCATAGTACATTTTTTGCCGAAACTGTGGTATAATTTTACTTAACCCATTTACCCAAAAGACAAAGGAGAACGATTTATGAAAAAAATGAAACGAATTCTGGCGGCAGGGCTGGTGCTTTTTGCATTGGCAGGCTGCGGTGCTTCCGACAATCAGGCGGCGGAATATCCTGCCATGGAGCCGCTGGATATCAGCAAGATGGAGCTGGCGACAGTGGAAAACGGTGCGGCAAAATATCAGTATGATGCGGATGTTTGGACAACGGAGGGCGAGGTTGTAAACAGTCTGGTGTTATATGCAAGGGATACCGTTGGGACAGAAAAGCCGGTTGCCATCAACGTTCAGATTGCAGGGGAGAGAAAGAAAGCCCTTGACGAGGATCTGATGAATCAGGTGTTGGAGCAGCTGGAAAAGAATGCTTCTCTGACGGTTGAGAAATGCGAGCTGCGCAGCTTTGACGGCAATCCTGTCATCTATATGGAAAATTCCTTCACCTTCAACGATGAGGTTATTGATCAGATGATTGAAAATGAGCTTTGGACAGAGGAGTCCTTGGAGCAGGCGGGCGGCAGAGAAACGATTCTCGCTATCCCTGATTCCCATTCCGTTGTTGTATATGGAATTCTGGATGGCAATCTGGTGATTTACGGCGGCACCTATTATGAGGACGCACAGAAGCAGGAAGTGCTGGATGCCATCAATATCATGCTGCAGACAACAGAAATCGAATAAAAATCAAAAAAGAAAAAGGATAAATCCCGTTCTGAGATTTATCCTTTTTTGTATGCTCCTCAAAGCTTCCGGAGCTCTCTGTTCTGCTTTCTTGCGTGGAAAAGTGCTTTCAGCACAACCGCAACGATAGGCCCTAAAATCAGCCCGAATACCCCGATGCACTTGAAGCCGAAATACATGGAGAACAGCGTCAGCAGGGGATGCAGCCCAATCTGCGTGCCGAGAATTTTCGGCTGTAGAATTTGCCGCGCTATTTGGATGATGCCATAAAGTGCCAGATAGCCGACGGCAAGGAAGGTATTTCCTCTGGTAAAGAAATAAATTGCGCCCGGCCAGAGGATGAACCCACTGCCGAAGAAGGGCAGGGCATCGATAATGGCAATCAGGATACTCAGCAGCAGTGGATGAGGCGAATGCAGCACCAGCATCCCGATGAGAGTGACGATAAAAACAAAGCCCATCAGAATCAGCTGCGTTTTGAGGTAGCCCAGAACAGAAGCCTTTAATTCCTGCTTTGTGGTATAGACGGAAAGCCCGAACAGCGGCGCAATACGAATTTCATACTGCCGGCGAAGCAGGTCTCTGTCCTTTGTGAAGAAATAAGCGGAAATCAGTGATACAAAAAACGCAATGAAAAAGCCGGAAACACCGCCAAGCTTGTCTGTTGCGCTGCCTTTGGGAACAAGGGAGAGCAGAAAGCCGGAGGAATCCGTTTGCAGGTCGGAGAAAAAGACCTGTAATGCCTTTGGCAGCCTCTGCGCAAGGGTATCAAACCGTGTCCAGAAACGTGCAAGCCCCGCTTCAAACAGGTTGATATAGTGCGGCAGATTTTCGGAAAGCTCCTTCAGCTTGGCAATCAGCCCTGTGCCGCTCCAGAAGCCGAGCAGTCCCAACAGGGCAAACAGCAGCAGAATCCCGATGATGGCACTGATGCCGCGGGGAATATGAAATTTCTGCAGGCGGTCTGCCAGAGGGTTAAACAGCAGACTCAACAGCCACCCGATGAGGAATGGCAGGAAAATCCGAAAAAGATAGCGAAAGAACAGAAAGCAGCCGAGCACTGCCGCAAGCAGCAGGACAATATCATGAATGGCTTGTTTATTTTTTTCGTAAAATGTCCACATAAAGATACCCCCTTCAAAGAAGGAAAAATTTTTCTTTTCTTCATTATTATAGCACAAAAAAAAGAGTAGGAATTTCATCTTTACCGTTTTTTAAAAGAATGTTAACTTTTTCGACAAAAAATTCATTTTTTGTGTAAGTTGATGGTTGCGTGTTTGTTTTATGTAGTGTACAATATCCATAATAAAAATGTATACAGTATAGAAAAAACGGGAGGCTACACCGTGAGAGAAATACGACTGAAGGCAAGAGCAAAAATCAATTTAACCCTGGATGTGACAGGCAAAAGGGAGGACGGCTATCATCTTCTGGAAACCATCATGCAGACGGTAGCACTGTATGACGGTATCTATATGAAGAAGCTGGAAAAGCCCGTAATCAAGCTGAAAACCAACCTGCCATGGCTGCCGACGGATGCGCGCAATCTGGCGTGGAAGGCGGCAAGCCTGATGCGGGAGGTCTTCGGCATAAAGGAGGGTGTGTTTATTGAGATTGATAAACGAATCCCCGTTGCGGCAGGGCTTGCCGGCGGCAGTACGGATTGTGCGGCTGTTCTGGTGGGCATGAACCGCCTGTTTGGTCTGGGGCTTTCCGAAGCACAGCTGGAGGAGATGGCGGGCAGATTGGGTTCGGATATCCCTTACTGCATCCGTCGCGGCACAGTTTTGTGCGAGGGAGTCGGCGAGGTGATGACAAATGTCGCACATCCTTGTCCGGATTGCTATGTGGTATTGGCAAAGCTGCCCGTCAGCGTTTCCACAGCTTCTGTTTATAAGCAGCTGCGCTGGCAGGAGATCGAGCAGCACCCCGATACAAAGGCAATGCTCAAAGCCATGGAAGAGAAAGATGTGGCAAAGATGGGAAAGCTGCTTTCCAATGTTCTGGAAACTGTGACCATTGAGCTGCATCCAAGAATCGCAAAAATAAAAGCACGTTTGATGGAATTAGGGGCGGAGGGTGCCCTCATGAGCGGCAGCGGTCCAACGGTGTTTGCCCTGTTTACGGACAGAGCAAAGGCAAGAAAGGCGGCGGCTCTGGTGAAACGGGAGTTTGCCCTGAAGGATTGCTTGGCAACAAGAACCTATCGGGTACGAAGAGAGCTGAGAGGAGAACATAATAATGACCGAAACAAAATTCAACATCAATACAAATGAGTATTTACCGTTGCGGGATGTCGTATTTAACACACTGAGGGATGCGATTCTGACAGGCAAGCTGGTTCCCGGAGAAAGACTGATGGAAAATCAGCTGGCGGAAAAGCTTGGCGTAAGCCGTACTCCTGTCAGAGAGGCACTGCGTATGCTGGAGCTGGAAAATCTGGTAGAGCTGGTGCCCAGAAAGGGCGCGCAGGTGCTGGATATGACAGAAAAGGATATCGTAAATATTCTGGAAATCAGAAGCGCGCTGGAAGGGCTTGCAACCTCTCTGGCTTGTAGGAAGATGACAAAGGAATGTTTGCAGCAGCTGAAAAATATGGAAGTGGATTTTGAACGCGCGGTTGCGGAAAATGATGTAGCGCGTTTTGTGGATATTGACGAAGATTTCCATGATGTGATCTTTCAGGCAACAGAAAACGATAAGCTGATTCAGATGTTCCGAAACCTGAAAATCCAGCTGTATCGTTACAGAATGGCACAGGCGAAGAGCGATAATTCCATGTCCACCATCGTGGCACACCACAGAAGTATTCTGCGTGCGCTGGAAAATCATGACAGCGAGGAAGGCGCAGCAGTGGCACAGGGACATATCAAATACCAGACAGAATCCATTCTGCGTTTTATCAAAAATAAATAAGACAATATAAGCCTCCCCTGCGGAGGCTTTTTTGATGCAAACGAACTTCTGTGGAAGGGCTTATCTTACAGTTTCGTTACAGAAAAACGGAAATTTTGCCTTTTGCTTGCAATCTTCCTGTGGATATCATAAAATAAAAGCATCAGTTGTCAGAATTTGAAGAAATAAGGGGGAAAACCCATGGCGGATACATTGTTCCCGAAACGGGAGGAGCGTGTGCCCTATGGCAGCGGAACACCTGCCGGACGGGACAGAAAAAATACAAAAGGCAAAAAAACAGGCAGAACGAACCGCAATAAGCCCACAGAAAAAAAGCGCGGCAAAAAGGACGGCAAGAAGCTGAACCGCAATGCACTTTATCTGATTGGGATTATAGTGATTTTATTCATCGTGTTTCTCTTTGTGCGCAAAAACGGCTCTGCGGTTTATATCGCGGATGAGCAGGTCGGGATTCTGGAAACCAGAAAGGTAACGGCAAAGGAGCTGACTGCCACACTGGAAAGTCAGCTGGAGGGTATTGTCGGCTCGAAGGTGCAGATTAACGAGAAAATTAAGGTGGAGGGCATCCATATCGGCTCCAAGGAGAAGAAGGATGTCTGCACGATGGAGCATTTGCTGCCGAAAATGCGCAGCAAGGTGACGTATAAGGTGGAAGCGGCGATTATTACAGTGGATAGTGAAAAGGTTGCCATCCTTGCAAATGAAAAAACGGCGAATGCCGTGCTCAAGCAGGTGCAGACCGACCTCATGCCCAAGGAGGGCGTTGCGGAGGATGCGGAAATCAGCTGGCAGGAGGATGTTGAGGTTGTGAAGGAATTTGTGGATTCCACGCAGATTCTGGAGCAGGAGGATGCCGTGAAGGTATTGGAATCCACCACAGAGGCAACCCAGAGCTATACCGTTCAGTCCGGTGATGCGCCGTATCTGATTGCAAATGAATTTAAAACAACGGTTGAAAAGCTGAATCAGCTGAATGAAGGCGCAAATCTTACCGGCGGGATTCGTGTAGGGCAGGTCATCAATGTGCCGGTACAGAAGCCGAAGATTTCCGTAAAAACAGTGGAAACACAGGTGCTGACGGCAGTGGAGCCAAAGACCTACCAAACGCAGTATGATGATACCAAGCCTTCGAGCTATCAGAAGGTCATCCAGCAGGGCAAGGCGGGGCAGAAGAAAAGCACCATCCGCATTACGCGTATCAACGGTGAGGTGACGGAGGAAAAGGAAGTGGATAAGGAAATTATCCAGGAGGCTGTGCCCGAAATCATCGTCAAGGGAACACAATAAAAAAATAGCGAAAAAAAGAGAGTCGTTCCGCAGATTTCTGCTGCGGAACGGCTTTTTTGTGGTAATATATTGATATCGGAATTGTACTTATGAAAAAAAGGAGGGGGATTTCCTATGGGTATTTCTTTTTCTCTGAAAGGAGATTTTATCAAAAAGGACGAGGTTTTTGCACTGCAAAAGGAGGTGGAGCGCTGCCATTATGCGCTTCATGAAAAAACAGGCAAGGGCAATGACTTTTTAGGCTGGGTGGATTTGCCCGTAAATTACGATAAGGAAGAATTTGACCGCATCAAAAAGGCGGCGGCACGCATACAGGCAAACAGCGAGGTGCTGATTGTTATTGGTATCGGCGGCTCCTATCTGGGGGCGAGAACGGCACTCGATTTCATCAAGACCCCGTTTTATAATGAACGAAAAAAAGACACCCCCGATATTTATTTCGTAGGGAATAACATCAGCTCTGCCTATCTGAATGATGTTCTGGCAATTCTGGGAGACAGGGATTTTTCCGTCAACGTCATTTCCAAATCCGGCACGACCACAGAGCCTGCGATTGCCTTTCGCATTTTCAAGCAGCTTCTGGAGAAAAAATACGGAAAGTCGGAAGCCGCAAAACGTATTTTTGCCACAACCGACCGCGCAAAGGGCGCGCTGAAGGGCATGTGCGACAGAGAGGGCTACGAAACCTTTGTCATCCCCGATGATGTCGGCGGACGCTTTTCCGTGCTGACTCCTGTCGGGCTTTTACCGATGGCAGCTGCCGGTGTGGAGCTTGATGCTGTGATGCAGGGCGCGGCGGATGCAAGAGAAAAATACAGTAACCCTGATTTAAGGGAAAATGACTGCTATCAGTATGCCGCACTGCGCCATTTGTTCTATCAGCAGGGCAAAACGGTTGAAATTCTGGCAAATTATGAGCCGCATTTGACCTCCTTCGGGGAATGGTTCAAGCAGCTTTTCGCCGAAAGCGAGGGGAAGGAGCATAAGGGCATTTTCCCTGTGGCGGCGAATTTCTCGACGGATTTGCACTCCATTGGGCAGTATATTCAGGATGGCCTTAGGTGCTTCTTTGAAACGGTGCTTTGGGTGAAAACGCCGAAATCTGCCGCAGTGGTGCCGTTTGATGCACAGGATGAGGATGGGCTGAATTTCCTTGCGGAAAAGGAAATCCATTTCGTCAACAGTAAGGCATTTGCAGGTACAATGCTCGCCCACATGGACGGCGGCGTGCCCAATCTGGTGATTGCGCTGGATAAGATGGATGCTTATCATTTTGGGGCGTTGGTTTATTTCTTTGAAAAGGCAGTCGGCATCAGCGGCTATCTTCTGGATGTAAACCCCTTTGACCAACCGGGGGTTGAGGCGTATAAGAAAAATATGTTTGCGCTTTTGGGCAAACCGGGCTACGAGGACAGAAAAGCCGAGCTGGAAGCAAGACTTTAAGACAAAAAAGAACTTCTCAAAATAAAGATGAGAAGTTCTTTTTGATTGCCGAAAATGGTTAAAACAGCTGTGCCAATAAAGCGGTGCAAAGCGCATCATCCAATTCGAGCAGGCTTTTCCTTCCGTCCGCGAAGGTAACGGAAATTTTATGATTGCCCTTGACCTCGCTTTCGATTTTGTGGGAGGTAACCATTTTTTTGTTGAGAATAATCATATTGCCGAGGCTGACGGATAAAACCACCTTGCCGCCGGAATGCATAATTTTGCCGCCGATATAGTCGCCTGCGATAACCTTATTTTTTGCGCCTAGGATACCCATAAAGCTCCTCCTTTTTCGGTGTTTATCTATTCGTTGATGTCGGAGGCAAAAGCCCCCGATTTTGATGCCTGCGGATTGTTCCGTGCTACGCACTCCCACAATCCTACCCAATATTCGCATATCGCAGGATTATCATCCTGCTTTTATGCTCATATCGGGGCGGGTACCAAGGTCTTTCACCCACCTATGAGCAAGCTCATGTGGGTTTAGACCTTTTGACCCTGACATCATTAGTAACAAAATAGCATTTTTGGTGAAACTTGGCAAGCAAAAGCTTCGTCAAATATTGGATGCCAAGCGGTTTTGTTTACTTTTGCGGCACTTTCTAGTATAATCGAAGAAGAATAGAATGAAGAATAAGACTTTCCGAGGGGGAGAGGACACTATGGACAGAAAAATTCTGATTGTCGATGATGAGAAAAACATCGTCGATATCATTGCGTTTAACCTGAAAAAGGAGGGCTATACCGTCATCACGGCGGCAGATGGGGAGGAAGGCGTGCAGAAAGCCATGGAGGAAAATCCGGATCTGATTCTGCTGGATATCATGATGCCGAAGATGGATGGCTACGAAGTCTGCAAAAAAATCAGAGAAAAGAAAAATACCCCGATTATCATGCTGACGGCAAGAGCCGAGGAGCTGGATAAGGTGTTGGGGTTGGAGCTGGGAGCGGATGATTATGTGACCAAGCCCTTTGGTGTCAGAGAGCTGATGGCAAGGGTGAAGGCGAACCTCAGAAAATCCGTTGTGCGCGAGGAGACTCCCGAACAGGCACCTGCCGGAAAGGGGAATTTTGGCAAGCTGGATATCAACCCTGATCGGTATGAGGTGCGGAAGGATGGGAGAATCATTGATCTGACCGTCAGAGAATTTGAGCTTCTGAAATACCTTTCCGCGCAGAAGGGACAGGTTTTTTCCAGAGAAACGCTTCTGGAGAAGGTCTGGGGCTATGAATATTTCGGTGATGTGCGGACGGTGGATGTCACCATTCGCCGGTTGCGTGAAAAAATCGAGGATGACCCCGGCAAGCCGGTTTATATCCTCACAAAAAGAGGCGTAGGGTATTATTTTGACTGCTGAGAAAAACGAGGGAGAAGCTTTTGCGAATGCGAAGTATTAAATGGAAGTTAATTATCATGTATCTGGGGCTGGTGCTGATTGTGATGATTGTCAGCGGCACCTATATCCTGCTCAGCCTGCGAAATATCGAGATTGATAAATCCAGACAGGAGCTGGCAACCTATGCGGAGAGAATCAATGAACAGGTGATTGAGGGCGGCAAGGATGAGGAATTTCAGGAGAAGCTCTTAAAAACCGTATCAAATGCCGTCGGCATACAGGGCAATATTCTCAATACGGATGGGGAAACGATTGCCTCCACCACCGTAACGGAGGCACCCTATCCGGTTTATACGGATCAGGCGATTATTGCGGCAATGAACGGCATGACCTCTTTTTCCACACAGAAAAAAAGCACCGATTCCTTCGGGCTTTTGCGTGAATGGATGAGCTATGCCACACCTGTGCAGACGAGCGGGACAACCCCCTCCTATATCATCTATACCAGATTGGACGCAAGCGATATGCAGACTAGTCTGGATAAAACCACGCAGACGATTGTTGCGGCGGTTATGATTGCGCTGTTTCTGGCGGCGGTGATGGGCTATGTTTTTGCACAGACACTGACGGGCCCGATTCTTGCGCTGACAACGGGCGCGAAAAATCTGGCAGAAGGGAATATGGGTCAGAGCCTAACGGTGCGCAGCAATGATGAAATCGGTCAGCTGACAAGCAGCTTTAACAACATGGCGGCGGAACTTTCCAAGAATATGTCAGAAATTTCAAGAGAGAAAAATCGTCTGGAAATTCTCCTGCATAACATGAGTGACGGCGTGATTTCCTTCAGTAAGGACGGCGAACTGATGCTTGCCAATGCGGCGGCAGAGGGAATGCTTGGTCTGGAAAAAATCGAAATGAATTTTACGGAATTTATCCGTGCGTATGATATCAGCTCCTCTGTCTATCTGGATATGGGGAATGAGCCCTCTAAGAAGGTTATTTTCCCTGTCGGCAAGCAGTTTATCAATGCGAATTTCTCTCCTTATTACGATAAAAGGGGCGAGGTCGAAGGCGTGGTTGTTGTTTTGCAGGATATCACAGAGCAGAAAAAGCTGGACGATATGCGAAAGGAATTTGTGGCGAATGTGTCGCATGAGCTGCGAACACCGCTGACAACCGTAAAAAGCTATACGGAAACCCTTCTGGACGGTGCTATGGAGGATGCGGAGATTGCGCAGGAGTTCCTTGGCATCATTAACAGCGAAGCAGACCGTATGGCATTTCTGGTGCGTGATTTGCTGCAGCTGACGCGTTTTGATAATAAGCAGGTGCGTTTGGATATTACGAAAATCGAAATGAACGAATTCCTCAGTATGACTGTCCGCCAGAACAAAATCCATGCGGAAGCCAAGCATCAGACGCTGACCTTTGAGCCGTATGAGCATGAGGTGGTTGTTTTCGGTGACAGAGACCGCGTGGGGCAGGTGGTGAATAATATTGTGACCAATGCCATCAAGTACAGCTTAGAGCAGGCGAGCATCCGCATTTTCATTACGGAGGAGGAGCAGTTCTATAAGATTCATGTGAAGGATACGGGCATGGGCATCACAAGAGAGGATTTACCCCGTATTTTTGAACGCTTCTATCGTGTGGATAAGGCGCGCAGCCGTGCCATGGGCGGCACAGGTTTGGGGCTTGCCATTGCGAAGGAAATTATGGAAAGCCACGGCGGTAAGCTGACGGCAGAAAGCGAATATGGCAAGGGAACAACGATGATTATGTGGTTCCCGAAGGAACGCCCGATTCTGGAATATGAAAGGGAGGAACAGAAGGCATAATAGTACGCCGAAATACAGGAGAAAACAGCACCTCAGACAAATGGCTTAACCGCGGCGCGCTTGTCTGAGCAGATTGTTATAGAACTGTAAGGGCGTTGTAACATAATTGTAATCTTCCTGCGATATAATCATAGTAGACAAAAAGCAGAAATTTCCATACAATAGAATGGAACGAGAATGGAACGGCTTTTCCGAATATGATGAGATTGCAGAGGAGGTGACAGGAATGAAAGCATATAGAAAAAAACTCATTGGTTTGGCTTTGGCGGCAGTGTTTTCCTTTTCTCCTGTCAGTGTATTTGCTTCCTCGGTAAATATTACAAGTGGGCTGCAAATCGGCGGCGATGAGGTGGAATGTACCTTTGACAGCAGCCGAATTCTCTATGGGGAAGCGAAGCCCGGCACGGATATTACTTTTACGGTATCCAAAATGGATCGTTTCGGCAATATGGTCGAAACCCACAAAGAAACCGTAACTGTCGGCTCTATGGGGCTGTTCAGCGAAACCCTGCCCTTGAGCAGAGGGAATAACTATATTTCCTTTGCCGCAGAGGGAGAAGACAAGACCACAACGGTCATCAAGCAGGTGCCCCAGCAGGTGAAAAATCAGCTGCAGCGGATGATTGCGCTGCCCGGCATGGGTGCGAAAAAATAAAAAATCAGATAAAAATAAATTGAATAGAAAAAGCGGTGAGATCAAATGAAAGTATACAGGATTACAAATTTTATCATTGTTGCTTTGGTCATAACTGCGATTTATCAGACAGGAGAGTTATGGCTGGAAGGAACAAGCGGCCATAACTTTTTTTATGCCCTGACGAAGCAGCTGAGCTTCGGCAAGGAGGAGGCGGATGGGGATGTCCTTCTTGCTACCCGTTACGCGGTTGGGGAGGGCGAAGGCACCTTTTCGGTCTATTATCCCGATAATGTGGGGAATAGTACGCTTCTGGAAACGGCGAATAAGGCTCTGGGAGAGATTCTGTCCCAAAGCGGCGCATCCCCTCAGAAAACAACCGCTGATTGGAAAAAAATTTTGGCGGCGCGCTGCATTGTCATGCAGTATGATTTTATGATTGCTTCGGAGGAATATCTGGAAAATTATAAGGACCTGAAAACAAACCAGAAGCTGGAGCAGTTCGATTATATCACGATTGTGCCTGCCAGAAGGAGCGGCGAGGAAAGCTACGCCTATTTCGTCAATTCCGATACGAATGAATGTGTCGCGTTTCATTGCGAGGGCGGCGGCGCATCTGTCGCGCTCTATGATTCCCTGATGGCGGATGATGGCGATATGCGTTATATCTCCACAGGGCAGCGCACCAGTGCATCGGTGCTGTGGCGCAATATGTTTTTGCCGCAGTGGGCATATCTGCCCTATGAATATGCTGCTCTGGAGCAGGAGTTTGCCTTTGAAAAGGATGGCGAGCCGAGCCGCGCCGCATTGGAAAATACGGTGAAAAATTTCTTCCGCAATTTCTCTGTGGACTGGAGTGAGCGTGACGAGGACGGCACCTATACCTTCAGTGACAGCCAGACGGTTGTGAAATATCGCCCCGATGTGCGTATGCTGGAATATTACAGCTATGAAAACTACGCCGGCAATGACAGAACGGGATTGCTTGAGGGCTATCAGATTTGCTGTAATTTCCTGAAAAATGATGATTCCCTGCAAACGGATATTTATCTGGCGGATATCGAGCGCACCATCAATAATGAGGTTGTGTATTATTTTGATTATGCAGTGGATAACCTGCCGGTGAATCTTTCGCAGAATGTGAAGGATCGTATCGGTGCATCTCATGCCATTGAGGTAACGCTGCGAAATCAGGCGGTCAAGGAATACCACCGCTATGCGGTCAATTTCAGCGAAGCCGCAGAGAAAAATCAGGAGATTAACGTCCAGTTCATCGATGCACTGGATGATGCAAATAAGACCTATAAGGCCGTTGTCGAGGATAAGGATATCACCGATGTTAAGAATATTGCATTGGGCTATCATGTGGATTTGACGGGCGATATCCGCCTGAAATGGTTCGTTACCCTCTATGAGTATACCTTCGTGGTGGATACGGAGCAGGAAAAGGATTTAACGGGCGTAATGGCAGGAGAATAAGCGACAAAGGAAATATGCAGAAGAAACTGTGCAGAAGAAAGGAGGAAGGGCATGGAATGGAGCAATGCAAAAAAGTTTGTGATTGTTTTGCTGGTACTGCTGAATGTACTTCTGGCAGGGCTGAATTATAACCAGAATCGGGAAAACACCATGACGGCGACGCAGGAGCGCTCCATCTTTGAGGTGCTTTCGCGAAACGGCATCACCATGTATACCGACCTTCTGACAGAGCATCCACCCATGTCCCGTCTGGCGGTGGAGCTGCCCTCCTATAATAAGGAAACGCTGGAGCGGCTGTTTTTCGGCAGTGCGCGCACAACCGTTTCCACAAAGGGCGGCGAAACGGTCTATCAGGGGAAACAGAGCAGTCTGACCATGAGCGGTGCGCGCGGTGTCTGGGAAACGAAAGCCGTGAAAAGCGGCAAGGGCGAGATGACCAAGGCAGAAGCCCTCAGAGAAGCACAGAAATTCATTGATAATACAGAGCATTTCTTCGGCAGCTATGGCGATGCCATTATTGCGGAGGAGAGCGATGGCTTTCGGGTGAATTTCTTCGGGCAGTATAAACGGGAGAAGGTTTTTGCGAATTATTTCTCCTTTTTCGTCACCGCCGATGGAATTCAGAACATCACCTTCAATTATTACCCTGTGCGCGGCTATACAGGCGAAAAGCAGGATTTAAGCTATGCGGATGAAGCCCTGCTTGCCTTCATGCGCGAATGGAAAAAGGGCGAGCATGCGGAGGAAGCAACCATTGACCGCATGGAGCTTGGCTATGCGCGGATGGAAAGCAATACCGCGGCGGATGGCGTTGCCTCGATCAATCTGGAGCCATGCTACCGCATTTATCTGATGGATGAGGAAAAGCCGTATCTCATCAATGCGTACACCTGTCAGATTTTAAATCAGTAAAACGAAAGGCAGTGAACCAACCCAAACGGGACGTTCACTGCCTTATTTTATTGCATTTCCTTCAGTGCCTTTTCGTATAGGTCATAATGTTTTGTCAAATCCGCATCACCATAGTAATAACGCAGTTCCAGAAGCGTCTGCCCCGAAACCAGATATAGCTTTGTATGATTTTTACCCTTTGCCAGAAGGGCGTAATCAAACGGTGTATCCTCCAAAGCCGTAGTTTCATAGGTTTCATAAGCACGACCCAGATATTCTTTAATATATTCCTTCGGGGAAAGGAAGAACGCAAGCCTGCGATATTCCACCCAAAGCACCGATTCATACGGTTCGCCTAACGCATCTGTTTGATTCGGAATCCGCCCTGCCTGATTATAGGCAAGGTCAACAGGAGAGCCGAAGGTCGGATAGGAGTCGACCAGATTTGCTTCCCGTTCCCACCAGTCCTCCTTGGCATTGCCGTCCCGTTGATAATAGCTGTCCACGGCGTAAAAATCGGGGTTATTTTCCAGCTCCGCCAGAGAAATCATCGGCAGGGGCTGCTTCACCTCTGCAATCGGTCGGTCGGAAAAGGAAAATACATTGGGTAGAAACGGCAGAAGGAGGAATGTAATCATCCCGATAACGCAGACATAATGGAGCCGATGCTTCCACCGCAGACGGGCTGTCTGCCAATCGGTCGGCTGATGGTGCGGCTCGCCTGCCGCAAGAGAGCGTTGCAGCTTGACGAAACCACGGCTGCGCCGCCCGGCTAATATGGCAAAAACCAAAACGGGAAGGTTGCAGAAGGGATTGGCGAAATCCTCTACCCAGTCGTATGTGGTCTGTCTGTGCAGAATGAAAATATAAGCTGCAATCAGCACAACAAGAAGCAGGTTCTCTATATGGATGAAGTTGAAGAATTTGTTTCCCTTCAGACTATCGGGGTAGTATGCGCCTTCTTCCTCCGGCGTGGCGAAATAATCCGCCGTGCCTTCCTCTGCGGCATAGACATAGAAGTAGTCCAATTTGCAGACAAAGCTCCAGCCCTTTTCCTTATGCTGTGCATGCCGTTCCTCTGCCTTGATTTTATCCGGAGTGGAGAGAGCGCCGGCCTGCTTCGGCTCCATGCGGAAAAGCAGACGCTTTTTCTCGCCCTCTGCGAAGGTCGCAAAGAGGGCATTTGCCTTCTGCACATGCAGTCCCTCTGCGGAAAGGTCGGAAAACCAGCTTTCCAGTGCGTCAATCTCGTAAGGCTCTGCGGGGAGCAGCCTTCTTTTGCATTTCGTTATAGAATGTCCTCCTTTTGATGTTTTCGGTTATTCCTGTATGGTGTAGTCCTGCTCTAATAGGGGCAGAAAGGCGCTCAGAGAATCGACCAATCTGTTCTTGCCGTGGTAGCGCACAATCAGAAGGCGGTTGCCCTTGCGAAGCGTCAGCATCTGGCGTTGCATCTCGCTTGTTTCCTGATAAAAATATCCCTCGTCAAAGGAATCAGAGGAAAGCACCAATGCCTGCTCTGCCGTTGAGGGAAGGAAGGCATCGGGAAATGTGCCGTTTGCCCCTAAGGTCAGAAACGCCTGCTCCGTCAGGAAGGAGGGGCGCACCTCTAAGAGCATGGTATCCATTGAGTTGGAATCGCCCATCTCGAACGTTTGGAAAAGCAGGGGTGCAAAGAGTGTTGGCTCGGAATAGAGGCTGATTTCGGTATCGGAGGCACTTTTTGTGATTTCTTCCATCGGCACATAAGGCAGAGGAGAAACCGAAACGGCAGCCTTCTCCTGTGTTTCGTCCGGTCTAAAAGCAGAATAGATGTCCGAGAGGGGGGGCAGGAGAAGTGTGATACCCAGAATCGCGTAAATGAGATTGCTGATTCTTTTGAGCTGCAGCTTTTTGGTGTAATCCTTCTCATGCGAGATGGGAAGTCCTTGCTCCAAGCTTGTTTTCAGCCTTTTGAGCAGACGCAGCTCATAGAAATTGAAAACAGCGAGAAGGAGGAAGAGGATTGGTCCATAAAACTCCAAAACCCAATTCGGGTCTATGATATTTCGACCTAAATAATGCCATGTAAGTAGCCCTAAGCCGACGAAAAACAGAGTGCCGAGAACCATGCCTGCAAGATAAAGATAGCGTTCCTCTTGATAAAGCTCCTCAATGTTTTTCTTCTGTACGGCAGGGTCTGTGTAAGGCTCTTGGGGATGCTCCGTGATATTCGCCAGAAGATAGCCCTTGGAGCGGTAGGTACAGATAAATTCCCAACCAAGCTGATGATATTCCTCCAGCTGCTTTGCGGTAGGTTGGGTATCGAAATAGCGCGGAATGGCAATGCGGTAGCTTCTTTTTTGCGGTTCTGCCTGCTGAAATTTTACCTTTTCGCCCCGAAAGTCAACGGGAATCCATCCGTCCTCCGCCATATCAGACAGCCATGTTTCCATTGCCGCAAAATCGAAGGTTGTCGCAGGTGTCAGCTTTCGTTTATATTTCATGAGTGCGCCCCCTTTTTACCGAAAAATGTCCTTTTTTCCAGTATAGCAAAGGCGAAAAACGGATGTCAACAAGACACGAATATTGTAAGAAAGTCTTAAGAATTGCAAAGAAAAAAGAGTATCCTCTAAGCGAAAGATACTCTTTTCGGTGGTTATTTTTCTTGGCACTCCTTGCAGATGCCATAAAGAATGAGCTGTTCACATTCCACATCAAAATCCAAATCCGGTACAAGCTTTCTTGCAACCTCTGTCAATGCGTCCATGTGCAAATCATCCACTCTGCCGCAGATACGGCAAACCGTATGCGGATGACACCGCACCACAGCATCATAACGGGAGCTTGACTCGCCTACGTTCAATTCCTGCACCAGACCAAGCTGCTTGAAAAAATCAAGCGTTTTATAGACCGTAGCAAGGCTCATGGTGGGGTTGGTCGGTTCCAGTGTTTTATAAATCATTTCCGCATTCGGATGCGCGGTGGTACCCAAAAGCATATTATAAACGGCAATACGCTGTGGGGTGACCTTCAGCCCTTTTTCTCGCAAAAGCTGCGCAGTTTCCTTCATACAAATACACCCCTTTTATAAATGATAACTATTGTTATTTAATAATAATATGAGTTCTTGTTTATGTCAATAGAAAATATACCAAAATACAAGGAGTTCTGCAAATTTCCTCCGGAAAGGGGGAGTTGTTTTTTGCAAACGGGTATGCTATGCTAATTTGCAGAAGAAAGGAATGATTTTTTATGCACATTGTTTTGTTGGAGCCGGAAATTCCTCAGAACGCAGGCAATATCGCGCGTACCTGCGCAGTGACAAATTCCGTCCTGCATCTGATTAAGCCTCTGGGCTTTTCCGTTGAGGATAAATATCTCAAGCGTGCAGGTCTGGATTACTGGAAGCTTCTGGATATCCGCTATTATGAAAATTTCGAGGACTTCTGCGAAAAGAACCCCAATGCGAAAATCTGGATGGCATCCACAAAGGCGCGCCATATCTATACCGATGTGACCTACGGCGAAAATGATTATATCATGTTCGGGAAGGAAAGCGCCGGCATCCCCGAAGAAATCCTTATGGCACATGAAGCGAATACCATCCGCATCCCTATGCTCGAAGCGGCAAGAAGCCTGAATCTTTCCAATTCCGTTGCCATTATTATTTATGAGGCCATGCGGCAGCAGGGCTTCCCCGGCATGCTGATGGAAGGGCAGCTGCACCATCATAAATGGTAAGAAAAAAACGACCCGAAAATTTTTTCGAGTCGCTTTTTTTATTCGTCTTTTTCCGTTTCCTCTTGCATCTCTTCTATCGGCATCTCCTCCATCGGCATTGCATCCGTTGGCATATCCTCCTCCGGTAGTTCCTCCGCAGGGGGCGCAGGGGGTTCGGTTGCAGGGAATGCGACAAATGCCTTGAACAAATCGCCTTCGATTTCCAGAGAGAAGGTTCCTTTTTGCAAGCCGACAAGAGATTGTGCGATATTCAGCCCCAAGCCGCTTCCCTCTGTGTGACGGGAGCTGTCTCCGCGCACAAACCGCTCCATCAATTCCTCCGCAGGAATATTGAGCGCATCTCTGCTGATATTCTTCATGGAAAGAATCACGGTATCCTTCTCTTTTTTGATGTCGATATACACTCTCGTGTGCGGCTGCGAATATTTGCAGGCGTTGCTCAGAAGGTTGCTCAGCACGCGCCACGTCAGATTGCCGTCCACCATGGCAAACAGAGGGGTATCTCCGCCGTTGATGACCGCCTCCAGATGGGCGTTTTCCAGCTTTTCCTCATATTCTGCAACTGCCTGTGCCGCCAGCTCGCCCATATCCGTCGGGGCAAGCTGTACCTTGAGGTTGCCTGTCGAAGCCTTGGAGGCCTCAACCAAGTCCTCGGTCAGCTTTTTCAGCCTGCGGGATTGTCTGTCCAGAACCTCAATATATTCCGCCGCCTGTCCATCCAGATTTTCCTTTTTCAGCAAATCCACATAGTTGATGATAGAGGTCAGCGGCGTTTTGATATCATGGTAAACATTTGTAATCAGCTCCGTTTTCAGATGCTCGCTTTTCATTTTCTGCTCTAATGCGATGGAAAAGCCCTTGGAAATGCTGTTCAGGTTTTTCCCATGCGCGCGAAAGAGGGGGAACATCCGCTGTGTGTTGATTTTGTAGTTCAGGTTGCCCTTTGCCAACTCCTCGCCGCCGTTTTTCAGCTCCTGCATCTGTGATGCCATGGAGCAGAATACCAGCAGCAGTGCAAAGCTGAGTACAATCGCCCCAAAGCCGCCCATGGTATAAAATGCGGAAATCACAAGCCATGCCACTGCAATCTTCCATGTAGCGGAAATGGATTTGATGGCATCGCAGACGGTTGAAAAAACAGCCGCAAGCATCTTCCAGCAGAAGCGAATGACCTGATAGGCAATCGTGTGCTGATAAAAATATCTTCCCAGCTTCAGACGGGTCACGCAGGTCAGAAGCGTCGCCAGTCCCAGAATGGCGAGAATGATTGAGCCAATTACTACAAAGGGAAGTGCCCCCGTATCGGCAAGGGGATTGCGGCCCTCCAGAATAAGGAACAGAATTGCCAGCGAAATCGGGCAGACGATGGCAAAATACAGATCCAGAGGGATTTTATCCTGCAAATTTGGAACGATTTCATCCGTATCCGACCGATGCCCTGCCGCGCACAGAAGATAAATCACCGAAATGGCAAACAGAAGCAGGCTGATCACCAGAATCGGCAGAAGTGAGTCACGCATCCCGTAAAGCTGCAGGAGCATTTTGTCATCATAAAAGGGAAACGCCTCGCCGATATTTGCAGGCGTGACCTCGCTGCTATAAAAGCCGTAGCTGTTTGCCAGAAAGATACCGATACCGTCGAAAAGGGCGGTGATGCCCGAAAGCACTGCAATAAAGCAGGCAAACACCTTCATGCCGAGGGTATAGGAAAGCTTTGTCATTGTTTCGCCTCCTTCTCGATTTTGTACCCCAGACCCCAGACTACCTTGAGATAACGGGGGTTCGAGGGGTCAATCTCAATTTTTTCACGCAGATGGCGGATATGTACAGCAACCACGCTGCCGGAGCCGCAGGCATCCTCATTCCAGATGCGTTCATAGATTTGCGTGGAGGAAAAAACTCTGCCGGGGTTTTCCATCAGCAGCTTGAGAATGTTGTATTCGCTTGGCGTTAAGCTGACAACCTCGCCGTCCACCGTGACGATTTTCGATTCATCATCCATTTCAATGCCGCCGTTTGTCAGATGAGAAGCCTTCTTCGCCATGCCGCCCAGAGAGGTATAGCGGCGCAGCTGCGAACGCACCCTTGCCAGCACCTCAATCGGGTTGAAGGGCTTCGTGATGTAATCATCCGCCCCGATATTCAGCCCCAGAATCTTGTCGCTGTCCTCACTCTTTGCAGTCAGCAGAATAATGGGGATGTTCGAGGTTTCTCTCAGCTTCACCGTTGCGGCAATCCCGTCCATCTGGGGCATCATGATATCCATCAGAATCAGATGAATGTCATGCTTGGCAACGATATCCAGAGCCTCCTGTCCGGTGTAGGCGGTGAAAATGTTGTAGTTTTCTGTGGATAAATAAATCGACAAAGCGGATACGATATCCTTTTCATCATCGCAAATCAAAATGTTATACATGGTGCTGCACCTCCGTCATGCTGTGATTCTATCTTACCGAAACGATTTTAAGAAAATCGCAGGGAAATATTTAAGTTTTCCTTAATCCTTGCGGATTCTTTAAGGAAAGTGTAACACATTTCTCTGCATTTGGGGAGAAGAAGAATGAATCGTAAGATTTTCTTAAATATTTTGGAAATATGTTGTCAGACTTGGGGTTTTCTGCTATGCTGAAAAAAAGGGGGAAGGATTATGGAATATTCGATTGCGTTTGTGGTTTTTGCCGCTGTGCTGTGGGGAATGATTTTTCTGGTGCAGAAATTTCTGGAAAGGGTAGACCCCTCTGTTGAAAAAATGGATATGAGCAGATTCATTCCGTATGCGGTGGTATTGGCAGTGATTGCTGTAATCAGACTTCTTGCTTTGAAATAAAAAAGGGGAGCTGTGAAAAAATAATTTCTCGTTTTTTCACAGCTCCTTCGTTTTGTTTAAAAATATTTCGATTTTTCCCAAAGGACAACCTCACCCGCGGCGAGGGATTTTTTCACATCAATCAACCGCTGGTTGCGGCTGCCGCAAAATTGCAGCTCCAACGAGCGTTCTGCCAGCAGAAACGGCCCATCCACAAGCACATCACTTTCCTTTAGAAGTGACAGCTTTTCTGCGTCATTTTCCTCCCAAAGTGCCTCCCATGTATAGCCGGTATATGTCCAGACGTTCAAGCCCAGCTTATGTGCGCCCTCTGCCAAGGCAAGGCAGGGAACAGGCTGCAAAAAGGGATCGCCGCCCGAAAGGGTAATGCCGTCCAAAAGCGGATTTTCTGCCGCTGCCGCAAGAATATCCTCGGTATCCGCCCAGGAGCCGCCATTGGGGTCATGCGTCTGCGGGTTGTGGCAGCCGGGGCAGTTATGCAGACAGCCCTGCGTAAATATGGTCAGGCGCAGTCCGGGGCCGTCCACAATGGAATCCCCGGTTACGCCGCTCAGACTGATTCTCATGCCTCTATCAATCCTTTGCTTCTAATTTTACTTCCGTTACGATGGAATGCTTCACTCTGTCGCGTACCTCTGCACGCTTTGCGTTGTTGAAGCGGTCAAGCGTACCTACCAGATAGCCTGTGATTCTGCGGATACGCTGGAAGCCGTATTCCCCATCGGTTTCGCTTCTGCCGCATTTCGGGCAGGTGTCCCCGATGATGCCGTTATAGCCGCAGACGGGGTCGCGGTCAACGGGATGGTTGATGGAGCCGTAGCCGATGCCCTGCGCCTTCATGTAGCGGATGACCTTTTCAAAGGCATCCAGATTTGTGCTGGGGTCGCCGTCCAGCTCGATATAGGTGATATGTCCTGCATTTGTCAGCTCGTGATAAGGTGCTTCCAGCTGAATCTTCTTATACGCGCTGATGGGGTAATATACAGGAATATGGAAGCTGTTTGTGTAATATTCTCTGTCTGTGACACCCTCGATGGAGCCGAAGCGTTCTCTGTCCATGCGGACAAAACGACCGGACAGCCCTTCCGCAGGCGTTGCCAGCAGGCTGAAGTTCAGATGTGTTTCTGCGGACAGGTCATCCATGCGTTTTCTCATGTGCCCGATGATATCCAGACCAAGGTTCTGTGCGATTTCGCTTTCGCCGTGGTGTACGCCAAGCAGTGCCTTCAGTGCCTCTGCCAGACCGATAAACCCAACGGAAAGTGTGCCGTGCTTGAGCACCTCTCTTACCTCGTCATCATAATTCAGCTTTTCACTGTCAATCCAGACACCCTCGCCCATCAGGAAGGGGTAGTTGTGTACCTTTTTCTTTGCCTGAATTTCAAAGCGCTCCAGCAGCTGTTCTACGACCAAGTCAATCTTTCTGTCCAGTTCGGAGAAGAACCAGTCGATGTTTTTGTTTGCCAGAATTGCGATACGGGGCAGGTTGATGGAGGTGAAGCTTAAATTCCCTCTGCCGTAGGTGATTTCCCGTTCGGGATCGTTCACATTGCCGATCACGCGGGTACGGCAGCCCATGTATGCGATTTCCGTTTCGGGATGGCCTTCCTTATAATATTGCAGGTTAAAGGGCGCATCCTGAAAGGAGAAATTCGGGAACAGACGCTTTGCACTCACGCGGCAGGAAAGCTTGAACAGGTCGTAGTTGGGTTCGCCGGGGTTGAAGTTTACGCCGTCCTTCACACGGAAAATCTGGATGGGGAAGATAGCGGTTTCGCCGTTGCCCAGCCCTGCCTCTGTCACCAGAAGCATATTTTTCATAACCATGCGCCCTTCTGTGGAGGTATCCATGCCGTAGTTGATGGAGGAGAAGGGAGTCTGCGCGCCTGCACGGCTGTGCATGGTGTTGAGGTTATGCAGCAGTGCCTCCATTGCCTGATAGGTTGCCTTATCGGTTTCCTCGGTTGCCTTTTTCGCGGAGAAGGACTGAATTTTGTCCAGAATTTCTTCGGGTACGCCTGCCTCGATGAGCAGTGCCCTTTCCCTGTCGGTATATGCCTGAGAGCCATCCAGTGTAGGAATCAGGTTTTCTGCGGTCAGTGTTTGGAAGATTTCCTTTGTTTTTTTCGCATGCGCGGCGCAGTCCATCACCTCAATTAAGGAGGTCAGGTTGGAACGATAGCGTTTTTTGTAGGTTTTTGCAACGCCGGGAGCCAGACCATAATCAAAGTTTGCGATAGACTGACCGCCGTGCTGGTCATTCTGGTTGGACTGGATAGCAATACAAGCCAGAGAAGCATAGCTTGCGATATCGTTGGGCTCTCTCAGTACACCATGCCCTGTGGAAAAGCCATCATGGAACAGCTTGATTAAATCAATCTGGCAGCAGGTGGTTGTCAGTGTATAGAAGTCCAAATCATGAATATGAATATCCCCGTTTCTGTGCGCCTCGGAATGGGCGGGGTTCAGCACATAGCTTTCATAGAAATGCTTTGCGCCCTCGGAGCCGTATTTCAGCATAGAGCCCATGGCGGTGTTGCCGTCGATATTTGCGTTTTCGCGCTTGATATCGCTGTCGGTTGCATCCTTGTAGGTGATATCCTCGAAGGTTTTCATCAGTCTGTCGTTCATGTTTCTGACTCTGGTACGTTCTGCACGATAGAGGATATACGCCTTTGCGGTGCGTACATGCCCGTGGTTAATCAGTACGCGCTCTACGGTATCCTGAATCTGCTCTACCGTAGGGGAGTCAATTTGTTTTTCTTCAAAAATATCGGAAACCTCCTGTGCAAGTGCAAGGCAGATAGCGTAATCCTTTTTGCCGATGGTTGCTGCAAAGGCTTTTTCGATGGCACTGGCGATTTTGTTGATATCAAAATGCACAGTGCGCCCGTCTCTTTTGGTGATGGTTGTAATCATAATCATTCCCTCTTTCCGATTTTCCCTGTTTTTTCTATTTCCATCCAATTTCCATCCAAATGAATTTTTATCTCAAATAAACCACAAGATGTAGGTCTTGTTTAAAACGGTAAGCATATATATTGTATGGCATTCAAAGAAACTCGTCAAGAGGAACAGTGTGAAAAATATGAATTTAAACAGATTGCCGAAAGTGAGCCTTCGGACGGACTTTTTTCGCATAAAATTAAAAAAGATTACCAAAAATGGGGGAGAGAAAATGAAATGGGAACGGTTTTCCTGCTTACAGGAGAAGGAAGTCATCAATATCTGCGACGGAAGGCGGTTGGGGTGCGTCTGCGATTTGGAGATGGATGCGATTTCCGGAAAAATCTGCACACTGATTATTCCGGAATGTGGCAGTAAGTGGAATTTCTTTGGAAAGGAACGGGCATTTTTCGTGCCTTGGCGGTGTATTCGCCGCATCGGTGACGATATCATTCTTGTGGAGGTGGATGGAGAGGAAATCCTAAGAACAGATGGGGACTGACGGGTGTTGACCTGCGGCAGAATCTCCTTTATACTGAAGAATAGATTTTTATGCTGTTTATATGCTATTTAAAGGAGGAAATGGCTTTGAAATGCCCTTTTTGCAATTATAATGATACAAAGGTAATCGATTCCCGCGGACAGGAGGATAACTCAGTCATTCGTCGCCGCCGCCTTTGCGAAAGCTGCGGCAAACGCTTCACTACATACGAGCGGATTGATATGATTCCTATTACGGTGATTAAAAATGATGGTACAAGAGAAATTTTCGACAAAACCAAGATTATCAACGGTGTAATGAAATCCTGCAACAAGCGTCCCGTTACGGCACAGCAAATTCAGGAGCTGGCGGATGATATTGAAAATACGCTGATGGGTCTGGGTGAGAGAGAGGTAGAAAGCAAGCAGATTGGCAATATGGTGATGGATCGTCTGAAAGAGGTAGACGAGGTGGCGTATGTGCGCTTTGCATCGGTTTATCGTCAGTTCAAGGATATCAATACCTTTATTGACGAGCTGGAAAAGCTGCTTGTGGAAAAGAAGAAGGGATGATTTTATGGCAGAGGTGCAGACAAAGGCGCTTTTCACCTGCACAGAGGCAGGCTATGATGCTGCATTATCCATCATGGAGCTTTATCGCAGAAACGGAATGCAGGCATTTTTCTACGGCATTGCGGAGGAAGCAGACCTGGTTTCTCTGGGGGAAATAAATAAAATGACACATGTACTGCATTTTGTGGATGAAGAAAGCATCAGGCTGGTCAGCATTGCGGATGAAATGGGCGGCTTTACGGTGGACATCAGCATCAATGATTTGATTCTGCCGAAGTAATTTTTTTCGCAGGAAAACGAAAGCAAGACAGGCAAGAAATTCCAAAATACCTCATAGGATAGGAGTGTAACAAGAATGCTTTTATCTTAAGGAGGTATTTTATTATGTGTGGATTTGGTTGTGGGAACGAAAACATCATCTGGATCTTGCTTCTGTTGTGCTGCTGCGGCAATAATGATGGCTGCGGCAGCTGGGGCGACAGCAGCTCCTGGCTGTGGATTCTGATTTTGCTGTGCTGCTGCGGCAACAACAAGAGCAACAGCATCGGCAATGCCTGCGGGTGCTGATAACCCGACAGAAAGGCTGTTTCAACAAGTCGAAACCCTGTTTTCGACCTAATATTCTGTGGCTCCCGTATTTTGCGGGAGCCTGTCTGATTTTGCGGAGAAAAAACAGGAACTGCCACACCTTTCCTTTTACAATAAAGGGGAGGTGATTTTTTATGTGGGAAAAAAGAAAGAAGGAAGAGCAGCTGGCGCTTTGGATTGAGGCGGAACGGGAGCGGCTTTCGGCGCGGGCGTATGCGCTGGAGGATGCGTTTTTGCGGGCATTTTTCGCGCAGTGCGTGGAAAGCACGGCGGCAGATGCGTATGAGGTTTTTCTGGAAACGCCGCTTGCGTATAACTATTTTCGGGAAAATCTGGGGCGAATGGACGAAAAAACGCTTGTCCGTTTTTTTAAGCTGGCAGCAATTTATCATACGATTCGCACGGTCCGCCGTAGGAAAAGTGGACTGGACTGGACACGCATGTGGACAGGGTTAACGGCGGTTTTTTCGCTGAGTGGACAGGAGAGAAAGCTGACAGAGCTCCTGCACTGCTGTGCGGAGCTGTATCAGAGCGGCTTTCAGGAGCTATTTCATAAAACAACGGCGCGGTATTTATTCGGTGACAGAGCCCTGAGTGGTTTTTCCTTCGCATTCATCGGGAATTTCTGGTATAATTCCTATAGTAGTTTTATGAGCTCCTTTACGGGCTATGTTCCCTTTCACATCCGCTTGAAACGGGCGCAGTAAGCCGAGGGGGCAGTGTGGGGAGGAACGGCGATGGCAAACAGATGGACAAAAGAGCAGAAACAGGCGATTGATGCGAGGGGCAGTGATTTGCTGATTGCGGCGGCGGCAGGCAGCGGCAAAACGGCGGTTCTCGTGGAGCGCATTATCACGAAGCTTTTGCGAGAGGAGCAGGAAATAGACAGACTGCTCGTGGTGACGTTTACGAATGCGGCGGCATCCGAAATGCGGCAGAGGATTGGCGTGGCGATTGCGAAGCAGCTGGAGGAAACGCCGGAGGATATCCATTTGCAAAACCAGATGGCGTTTTTGCCAAGGGCAGATATCAAGACCATCCATGCCTTCTGCCTGCAGGTGATTCGGGAATATTATCATTTGCTGGAGCTTGACCCGAAGGTGCGCACTGCCGACCCTGCGGAAATCAAGCTGCTGCAGAAGGAGGTGCTGGAGGAGTTATTCGAGACGCTTTATGCGGCGGAGGATAGCCAGTGGTTTTTTGATCTGCTGGAAACCTTTTCCTCCTCTACGAAGGATACGCCCTTGCAGGAGCTGGTTTTGCAGCTGTATACCTTTGCGGAGGGCAGCCCGAACCCGAAGCGGCAGTTAGAGCAGCTGGCGGAGAGCCTTTTCCTTGCGGAGGGGGAAACGGTAGATGTCTGCGGCTGGTTTTCGCTGATTCGGCAGAGTGTGGAGACTGCTCTGGACTATGCGCGCTATCAGCTGAAAAAGGCATGGCAGATGGCAGACGAGGGTGAATTTGGCGGCTATCATAAGCTTTTGACGAACGAGGTCGCGATGGTGGAGAATTTTGCGGCGGCATTGCAGAAGGGGTATGCCGACTGGCGGCTGGCGTATCTTGCGATTGATTTTGCGCGCCTGCCTGCCTACCGCGGCGAGGAAAAGGAAACGGCGGAGCGCATTAAGGCACTGCGAAACGAAGCGAAGGATACTATCAAGAAATTACAGGAAGCCATCTTCGCCTACAGCCCCGAAATGCAGGCAGACCTGGTGCGGCGGATGTATCCTGTTGTGCAGGGGCTTGCGCGGCTGACGAAGCTGTTTCTGGATGCCTTTGCGGCGGCAAAGCGGGAAAAGAATATGATAGATTTTCATGATTATGAGCATTTTGCACTGGAGATTCTGATGAACGAGGATGGTACGCCGACAGAAGCGGCGGCAGAGCTGCGGCAGCGGTATGATGAAATCATGATTGACGAATATCAGGACAGTAACTTAGTGCAGGAAACGATTCTGGCGGCAGTTTCGGGCGAAAGCATCGGCGAGAATAATCGGTTTATGGTGGGCGATGTGAAGCAGAGCATTTATCGCTTCCGTCAGGCGATGCCCGAATTATTCAATGAGAAATATCAGCGGTATCCTGCGGAGGAGGGGCAGAAGGAACGGAAAATCGTGCTTTCCAAAAACTTCCGCAGCCGTAAAAATATATTGGATGGCGTGAATTTTATTTTCCGCCAGATCATGCAGAAGGAATTCGGGGACATTGCATACGATGATGCGGCAGCGTTATATGCAGGAATGACGTTCCCCGACTGCGCAGAACCGCACGGCGGCGAGAATGAGATTCTTCTGATTGCGACAGCGGAGACAGAGGATTCCGAGCTTTCGGAGGAACTGAAAGAGCTGGACAGACGGCAGGTGGAGGCGACCGCGATTGCCGCAAGGATTCGCGCGCTGATGGAAAGTGGCTATCAGGTTGTGGATAAGAAAACAGGCGCATATCGCCCCCTGCGGTATGGGGATATTGCGATTCTGCTGCGCTCCATGAAGAATTGGAGCAGTGTGCTGGATGATGTATTCGGCAAGGCAGGGATGCCCTATTATGCGGAAACGGCGGAGGGCTATTTTGAGGTGCCGGAGGTGGAAACCATGCTGCATTTGCTGCGGCTGTTGGATAACCCCAGACAGGATATTCCCCTGCTTTCGATTTTACATTCGCCGATTTATGATTTTTCTGCGGATGCGCTGATGCAGATTCGGTTGCAGGGCGGCAAGGGATTGTATTATGACTGCCTGCGGCGCTATTTGCAGGAGGGTGAGGATGCGGCACTGCGCGCGCGGATTTCGGCTTTTCTTGCAGATTTAACGCATTGGCGGAACGAGGTGCGGAATTTTTCTCTGCATGAGCTGCTGCGGCTGCTGTACCGCGAAACGGGGTATTATGATTATCTGAGTGTGACGGCAGGGGGGACGCTCAGGCAGGCGAACCTGCGGCTTTTGCTGGAAAAGGCGGAGCAATACGAGAAGGGCAGCCACAGGGGACTGTTTTATTTCATCCGCTATGTGGAGGATATGAAAACGGCGGAGGCGGAGACATCTTCCGCAAAGCTGCCGACCGAGGGCGAGGATCGGATGCAGGTGATGACGATTCACAAGAGCAAGGGGCTGGAATTTCCTGTGGTTTTCGTGGCGGATATGGGGAAAAGCTTTAATGAGCTGGATATCCGCAGTGCGGTGCTGCTGCACCAGAAATGGGGCTGCGGTATGGACTATACGGATATCGAAAAACGGGTTTCCTACCGCACACTGGCAAAGCGTGCGCTGGCAGAGGCAATCAGGGAGGAAAACCTTGCAGAGGAGCTGCGCGTGCTTTATGTGGCACTGACGCGCGCAAAGGAAAAGCTGATTCTGACGGGAACGGTGAAGGATTTTGAAAAGGCGTTTCTGAAATGGGGCAGTACGGCGGACTGCGATACGGAGATTCTGCCTGCATCCCGTCTGCGGCGTGCGAAAAGCTATCTGGACTGGGTGATGCCTGCCTATCTGCGTCATCCTGCGAGAGAGCGGCTTGCGGCAGAATGGGAGGACATATTGCCTAAGCAGTGTGTGCTTTCTGCGGAGGCATCGGCATGGAGGCTTTCCTGCGTGACAAAGGATGAGGCCTTGCAGGAAACGGCGCAGGAGCAGAAGACTGCCGAGGAACAGCGTGATTTCTTTGCGGCATGGGAAAGCCCTGCGGAAATGACGGAGGAGCGGCAGGCGGTTTTCCGCATTTTAAGCTGGCAATATCCCCATGGGAAGGAGACAAAGCTGCCTGCGAAGCTTTCCATTTCGGAAATCAAGCGGAAATATCAGGAGGAAATGACAGGCGAAATCATTACGCCGGCACATCAGGAAATCAGACTGCCAGATTTTGCGGAAAAGCGGAAGCTGAGCAGTGCCGAAATGGGTACGGCGATGCACACCTTTATGGAAGAAGCGGATTTTCGGAAGAAATATACGAAGGAGGAAATTGACAGCCTGACGGCGGAGCTGGTGCAGAGAGGCAGACTGACGGAGGAAGAAGGAAAATATCTTCGGAGAAGGGAGCTTCTGCAATTTTTCGAGTCCGAACTGGCGGAACGGCTGCGCGGGGCTGAGAGGATAGAAAAGGAACGCCCGTTTTCTGTGCTGATGCAGCCGAAGGAAGTATTCTTCGGGGAGGAATATCGGGAGGTGACGGACGAAATTCTGGTAAACGGGATTATTGACTGCTACTTTACGGAAAAAAATGTCGGGATTCTGATTGACTATAAGAGCGACCGCATTTACGATGAAGAAGAACTGAAGGCGCGATACCGCATCCAGCTGGAGCTGTACCGGACGGCATTGGAGCGGGCAATGGGGATTTCTATTCGGGAGACCTATCTCTATTCCTTTGCGATGGGGAAGGCAATTCTTTTGACATAAGAGGAAAAGGAAGCATACTCAAGTAAGACGAAACGGATTTTTGATTTATTCAGACAAAAAAAGACAAAAAAAGTGAGCCTGACGGCTCACTTTTTCGCTTTAAGTAAAAATTATTCAGCTTTGATTGCGCCTGTGGGACAGTTGCCTGCACAAGTACCGCAGTCGATGCATTCAGCAGCGTTGATAACGTAAACACCGCCGTCTTCATGGATGCAACCTGTAGGGCAGCCGCCTGCGCAAGCGCCACAACCGATGCATTCGGGACCGATTTTATGAGCCATTGGAAACACCTCCTTCATCTTTTTACATGCCTATTTTATCGCAGAACAATGTAATTTGCAAGGTGTATTTCATGTTTTTATGAGAAAAAGCTATTAAAAGGCAGAAAGTCATGGCTTTTTTGGAAAGGAAAAGGAGGGTTTCTTCTTACAGAAGTCTGTCATTTTCCTGCTCCTGTCTTTTGTATTCTGCCTTATATTCCTGATATTCCTGCGTGGAAATGCGGATTTCATCATATTCCGCCTGCGTGATGGGGCGGACGATGCGGCAGGGGACACCATACGCCATGTGCCCCTTGGGGATGTGCATACCGCGCTTGACGATCGCGCCTGCGCCGATGAAGCAGTTCTCCTCGATGACTGCGCCCTCCTGAATGATTGCGCCCATGCCGATGAGGACGTTATCCTGAATGGTGCAGCCATGGATGATGGCGTTATGCCCGATGGTGACACCTGCGCCGACATGGATATCGTAACCTGTTTCTACATGGAAGGTGACATTTTCCTGTAAATTTGTTTTGTTGCCGATAGTGATTTTTCCATAGCCTGCACGTACGACCGTACCGGGATAGACAATGACATCCTCGCCCAGCTCCACACTGCCGATGATTTCTGCGGTAGGGAAAACGAAACAGCTTGCGGGGACTTTGGGAATCAGGTTTTTATATTTACGAATCATGTGAGAGCTCCTTTCAAAAGAAAAAATAAATGCTATTCTCATCATATCGGGAAAGCGGACGCTTGACAAGAGAAAGATGATTGTATACAATGCTATCATATCTAATTGCAAATGATTTGCAATAAGAAATTTAGGCGAAATGGCGGAGAGAATATGAAAAAGAAGGGACTTGTGCTGTTCTTGCTGTCAGCCTTGCTTTTTACGGCATGCGGCACGGAAAAAAATAAAACCGAAGAAACAGATAAATTGACGGTTGTGACTAGCTTTTATCCCGTTTATCTGCTGGCGCAGGAGATTGTGCAGGGAGCAGAGGGAATCAGATTGGAAAATATGGCACAGCCGCAGACGGGCTGTCTGCATGATTATGAATTATCCATTTCGGATATGAAGCTGTTGGAAACGGCGGATATATTCATCATCAACGGCGGCGGCATGGAAAGCTTTCTGGAGCAGGCACTGGAGCGATATCCCGAACTGACGGTGGTAGATACCTCAGAGGGAATTGCTTTGTTAGAGGAAGAAGCGCATCATCACCATGATGAGGAGGAAGAAGCGGAAGCGCATGAACACGAGCATGAACATGAGCATGAGCATGAACATGAGGGCAATTCCCACATCTGGCTTTCTCCTGCAAGGGCGGCGCAGCAGGCAGAAAGCATTGCGGCGGCGTTAAGCGAGATGGATCAGGCGGATGCGGCTGTTTTTGCGGAAAATGCGACGAGGTTCAAGGAGGAAACGGATGCGCTTTTGCAGGAGGCGGCGCAGCTGAATTTGCCGGAAGGCACGGAAGCAGAGGTATTCCATGAGGGCTTTGCATACTTTGCGGAGCTGTTTGGGATGGAAATTGCAAGCGGTATTTTTGTGGACGAATATCAGGTACCTTCTGCGAAGGAGCTGACCGAAGCGGCAGATGAAGCGAGGGAGCACAACATCCGGTTCTTTCTGACGGCGGCAGATGACGGCAGGATTTATGCCGAAACACTGGCGCAGGAAACGGGCGAAACGATTACGCTCTTAGACCCACTGACAACGGCGGCGGAAGGAAACCCCTCTTATATTGAGCGAATGAGAAGAAATATACAGGCTGTTGCACAGCATTGGAAGGAGGCGGCGGCATGAGCAACCATAACAGCTGCGGACTTTGCAGCATCGAAATGAAAAATATCAGCGTGACGAGCGGTGAGGATATATTGCTTGACAACATCAATCTGACGTTTCACTGCGGTGAGCTGACAGCCCTAATCGGGAAAAACGGCGCAGGGAAAACCACACTGCTGCGTACCCTTCTGGGAGAACGGCACTATAAAGGGAGCATTTCCTTTACAGACCACCATGGCGTTGTGCTGCCGATGCCGCGGATTGGCTATGTGCCGCAGCATCTGGATTTTGACAAGAGCATGCCGATTTCCGTTTCGGATTTTATTGCGGCGGCGAAGGGCGGCAGTCCTGTCTGGCTTGGCAAGCAGAAAAAAATGCAGGCGCATATCCGAGAGATTTTGGAGGACATGGAATGTGGGTATCTGGCGGAGCGCAGACTGGGGGCACTGAGCGGCGGTGAGCTGCAGCGGGTGCTTCTGGCACTGGCAACCGATCCGGTTCCCGATTTACTGGTTTTGGACGAGCCTGTTTCGGGTGTGGATATGGCAGGACTTGACCTGTTTTACAAAAGAGTGACAGAGCTGAGGGATAAGCAGCACATGGCAATTCTTCTGGTTTCGCACGACTTGGGATTGATTCGCAAATATGCCGACCGTGTGGTGCTGCTGGATAAAACCGTTGTGGCGCAGGGGGATGCGAACAAGGTTTTTGCAACAGACGCATTTCGGGAGGCATTTGGGTTTTCCTTTGAGGAGGTGGCGAAATGATGCAGCTTTTGACGATATTTCCGATGCTTCAATATGACTTTATGAGGCACGCCTTTCTGGCGGCGGTTTTGATTGCGCCGCTATTTGCCCTGCTTGGGACGATGGCGGTTAACAACAAAATGGCGTTTTTCTCGGATGCACTGGGGCATAGTGCCTTTACGGGCATAGGGCTTGGGGTTTTGCTGGGGATGCAGGAGCCTCTGCTTGCGATGCTTGCCTTCGGGATTTTCCTTGGCTTGGTGATTACAAAGGTGAAATCCGCAAATATGGTTTCCTCGGATACGGTCATCAGTGTATTTTCCTCGGCGGCAATGGCGTTGGGGATTGTGATTCTTTCTGCCAGCGGCGGCTTCGCAAAATATTCCTCCTATTTGATTGGGGATATTCTGACGGTCGGGCGGAAGGATTTATGGACGATAGGGATTGTGCTTGTTGCGGCGTATGCGCTGTGGGCATTGCTGTATAATCAGCTGCTGCTGCTGAGCGTGAACCGCTCTCTGGCGGCAAGCCGCGGTGTGCGCGTGATGCTGGTGGAAAATATATTTGTGATAATGGTTGCGGTTGCGGTTATGGTTTCCATCCGCTGGGTAGGGATACTGATGATTAACTCGCTTCTGATTCTGCCGGCGGCGGCAGCAAGAAATATTACCTCCTCTGCCGGAAGCTATCATTGGACTGCGACGGTGTTTGGCTTGCTTTCTTCCGTTGTGGGCTTATGGGTTTCCTATTCCTGCAGCACCTCTGCGGGGGCAACGATGGTGCTGACGGCGGCGGTACTGTTCTTTCTTACCTATCTGATTGGGAAAAGCCGAAAATAAAGTTGAAATCAGGCGAAAAATGTGGTATTTTCTTTTGGATAAGAGAGAAGGAGGAAGAAAGGGATGCATGTAAAATATAACACAAAGGGCACCTGCGCGGTTCGCATTGAATTTGATGTGGAGGACGGCGTAGTGAAAAACATTGCATTTTTAGGCGGCTGTGACGGCAACCACAAGGGCATTGCGGCACTTGTAGAGGGACAGAAGCCTGAGGAGGTGGCAAAGAAGCTGAAGGGCATTACCTGCGGCAGAAGAACCACAAGCTGCCCCGACCAGCTGGCACTGGCACTGGAGGATTTTATGAAAAATCAGTAAAAAATTCCCGAAAAATGATAAATCAGACCGGAAAAAACAGTAAAAAGCCTGAAAATAACGGGCTTTTCCGGATTTCCGGTTGACAAGAGGAGGACCTTGTGCTATTCTTTATGAGAAGACGCAGGTCTTTTTTTTGTGTGCTGAGAAAATTTTCGGCAGACAGAATTTTAAGCAAACAACACATCATCAGAGACGGAGGTGAAAACCTTGAGAACAAGAATTACCTTGGCTTGCACAGAGTGCAAACAGAGAAACTACAGCACAACAAAGGACAAAAAAGTTATGCCTGACAGAATGGAAATCAAAAAGTATTGTAAATTCTGCAAATCTCACACACTGCACAAAGAAACAAAATAATTGAGGTGTGGAGACATTCCGTAGTTAAGGAGTGAACGTATTGGAAGAAAAAAACATCACAAACCAAACGAACGAAGTGAAGCAAACAAAGCCAGCTCCTCAGGCAAAAGCAAAAAAGAAAGACAATGACAAAGATACTTTTGCGGATTACAAAGCAGAGTTCAAAAAGATCGTGTGGCCTACACGCATTGAAGTTGTGAAGAAAACAGCAACTGTTATTGTCACATCCTTTATCATTGGCGTTATTATTTTCTGCATGGACACGGTGTTTACAGCCGGCTACAGTGCAATCATCGGTCTTTTAGGTTAATAAGGAAAACAAATAGAAAAAGGATGGTTTAGAATGTCTGAAGAAATCAATAAAGCAGAGGAAACAAAAGTCGAAGAAGAAAGCCTTGCAGCAGAAGAAACCAGAATGATTTCCGACGAGGCAAGATGGTATGTTGTGCATACCTACAGCGGCTACGAAAACAAGGTTAAGGCCAACATCGAAAAGACAGTGGAAAACAGAGGGATGCAGGATCAGATTTTTGAGGTCAGCGTACCCCTGCAGGACGTTGTTGAGATGAAGGATGGCCGTAAGAAAACCGTACAGCGTAAAGTTTTCCCCGGTTATGTACTGCTGAATATGATCATGAATGACGAGACATGGTATGTCGTTCGTAACACAAGAGGCGTAACAAGCTTCGTTGGTCCGGGCTCCAAACCCGTGCCCCTGACAGACGCGGAAGTGCGTGCAATGGGCATCGGCGGCGAGGTGGAAAATCTGGATGTAGAAGTTGGCGACACTGTTCGCGTTGCTACAGGTCCTTTTGCGGAATCTGTTGGCCAGATCCAGGAGATCAATGCCAATAAGAAGACATTGGTCGTAAGTCTTTCCATCTTTGGCAGAGAGACACCGGTAGAGCTTGATTTCGCTCAGATTGATAAGCTGTAACAGCTTACACATTTTTTAGTTAATTGTTTGTTAAACGGCAGAAAATTCTGCCGAGTGGGAGGGAAAATCCCCGCTAATTACCACATTTATAGGAGGTGCCATCATGGCAAAGAAAGTAACAGGTTATATTAAATTACAGATCCCCGCAGCGAAGGCAACACCCGCTCCTCCTGTTGGTCCCGCACTGGGTCAGCATGGTGTGAACATCATGGGCTTCTGCAAGGAATTCAATGAAAAAACAGCATCTCAGGCTGGTCTGATTATCCCTGTAGTTATTACAGTATATCAGGACAGAAGCTATTCTTTCGTTACAAAAACACCCCCCGCAGCAGTTCTGCTGAAAAAGGCAGCCGGCATTGAAGCAGCTTCCGGCACACCTAACAAAACAAAGGTTGCAAAACTGCCCAAGGCAAAGGTAATGGAAATCGCTGAAATGAAAATGCCCGACCTGAACGCAGCTAACGTTGAAGCAGCTTACAGCATGATCTGTGGCACAGCTAGAAGCATGGGTATCGTTGTTGAAGAATAAGCCGAATTTTTAAACAGATAAATTACGGCGTATAGAGTGGGAGGGAATTCTCCCGATACTACCACATAAGGAGGTCACGAAAGTGAAAAGAGGTAAAAAATATAGCGAGGCAGCTAAGCTCGTAGATAGCACAATGCTGTATGATGCAGCAGATGCAATCGATCTGGTACAGAAAACATCTACTACAAAATTTGACGCTACAGTAGAAGCACATATTCGTTTGGGTGTTGACAGCAGACACGCTGATCAGCAGGTTCGTGGTGCCGTAGTTCTTCCTCACGGTACAGGTAAAACAGTTCGTGTATTGGTATTCGCAAAGGGTGCAAAGGCTGAAGAAGCACTTGCAGCAGGTGCGGATTTCGTAGGCGCAGAGGATCTGATTCCTAAGATTCAGAATGAAAACTGGTTCGGTTTCGACGTTGCAGTAGCAACTCCCGATATGATGGGCGTTGTTGGCCGTCTGGGTCGTGTGCTGGGTCCTAAAGGCCTGATGCCCAACCCCAAGGCAGGCACAGTAACCATGGATGTTACAAAAGCAATCAACGACATCAAAGCAGGTAAGATCGAATACCGTCTGGATAAGACAAACATCATTCATGTGCCTGTAGGCAAGGTATCTTTCGGTTCCGAAAAACTGGCAGAAAACTTCCAGACTCTGATGAGTGCAATTATAAAAGCAAAACCCCAGGCTACAAAGGGTCAGTACATGAAGAGCGTTGTACTGACAACCACAATGGGCCCCGGCGTAAAAGTAAACCCTGCAAAAATTTCCGAATAATCTTTGGAAAATTCCTTGACAGGCGCTTGTTTATAGGGTAAAATGAACAAGTTGAATGAAAAAACTGAATCATTGCCGTAGACAGCAGGTGCGGTTTGCCGCGTAAATCCTGCCGAGGAAAAATTGCTATGAGCGTTTCAGCCTCTTTGTCTATGTGCAAAGAGGCTTTTTCAATGACAGGAAACAAAAGTAGGATTCCGAGGAGGTGTAAGGAAACAATGGCAAAAGTTGAACAGAAACAGGTAGTTGTAAACGAAATCAAAGAAAAGCTGGAAAAGGCAGCATCCGTAGTTATGGTTGATGCAAGAGGCTTGACTGTAGAACAGGACACAGCACTGAGAAAACAGCTCAGAGATGCAGGTGTTGATTATAAAGTTTACAAAAATACAATGATGCATTTTGCAATCCAGGGCACAGAATTTGAAGGCCTGGATGAATATCTGGCAGGCCCCAGCGCATTCGCATTCTCTTATGAAGATGCAACAGCAGGCGCAAGCATCCTGAACAAGGTAGCAAAGGATGTAAAAGAGCTGGAATTCAAAGCAGGTGTGGTTGAAGGCGTTGTTTATGACGCAGAAGGCATGAAGAAGATTGCAGATATCCCTTCCAGAGATGTTCTGCTCTCCAAACTGCTGGGCAGCTTCAAATCCCCCCTGTCCTCTTTCGCACGCGTTATCGATCAGATCGCAAAGAAAGACGCAGCAGCAGAGTAATTTTAGAAAAATCCGGACTGCGTTCAGGCACGAGGCAGGCTTGCCTGCAGGAGGGGCTGAACATTGGACGGATGCAGCGGTATGAGCAAAGAAGGTGTGCGTAGGCACAGCGATTTGCGAATACGGTGTTGATTGCGGGAGTGCAAAGCACGGAGCAATCAATTTTCTAAAAATAATGCTAAAAAAGCAATATGAGCAAGGAAGATGTGCGTAGACACAGCGATTTGCAAAACAAAGAAAACTTGAAAAAATAAACCATAAATATTATCGGAGGTGCTTTACAATGGCAAAACTGACAATCGAAGAAATCATCGCAGCAGTAAAAGAACTGACAGTACTGGAACTGAATGATCTGGTAAAAGCAGCAGAAGAAGAATTCGGCGTATCCGCAGCAGCAGGCGTAGCAGTAGTAGCTGGCCCCGCAGCAGGCGATGCAGCAGCTGAAAAGACAGAATTTGACGTTGAACTGACAGAAGTTGGTTCCGAAAAGATCAAAGTAATCAAGGTTGTTCGTGAAGTAACAGGTCTGGGTCTGAAAGAAGCTAAGGAAGCTGTAGACAACGCTCCCAAGGTTCTGAAAGAACAGGCTTCCAAAGAAGATGCAGAAGCAATCAAGGCTAAACTGGAAGAAGTTGGCGCTAAAGTAACACTGAAGTAATCTTCTGAAATCCTAAGAATCCTTAACATCCGCAGGAATTTTCCTGCGGATGTTTTTTTGTGCAGCGATTGATAGAAATAAATTATTGATAGAAATAAATCAAAAAGGAATGAAAAAACCGGTTGACAGGCAGGAAAAACAGTGCTACAATGAATCCATAAGTTAGTCAAAGCTAACAGTAAAAATTATCACTCATCCGATCGAGCCAATCGGAAAATACATCAAAAAAATCTTTTTACATACGAAGGATGGATATTTTGTCCATCTTTTTGTATGTGGAAAAGCAGGAGAGAAAGAGAGGGATTTTTATGCTGCTTAACAGTATCGTGGCGGTTGTGATTATTGTGATTGCGATTTTTACGGTGAAAAAATATAAAATGAGTATGAAATACGGCTGCTGTGGCTCTGCGGACAGCGGAGAGGGCAGGCGTGTGATTGTTGCGGATCAAAATCCGGAGGATTACCCCTATACTGCCGTTCTGGATATCAAGGGGATGACCTGCGAAAACTGCGTACGGTATGTGGAAAATGCACTGAATGAGCAGGGAGACATTTGGGCTGTGGCAGATTTGAAAAGAAATTCCGCTTTTGTGCGGATGAAAAAGGAATATACCGATGATCAGTTTAAAATGATTCTGCGTCCAACGGGGTATACGCTGGTGGGCGTAAGAGAGAGAAACAAGAATAAATAGGGCATTTCTTTTTCTACATAAATATAGGAAAAAATACAAAAATGTGATGGGAGCTTTTTCTATCACATTTTTATTTTATAAAAACGGGATTTTTCGAGCGGATATGCCATACAGTTATTGACAACTAACTAATGTTAGTCTATACTAATCACAAAATCAGTTTTTATCAGACATAAAAAGGATTGGAGGCGCAGGGGTGAGACAGTTTACAAAAATTGAAAAGGAAGCGCCAATAGATTTTGAAAATTTTCGTATTCACATGCAAAGAGAGATGATTTTACGAAAGCTGAAGGAAGGCGGCTACCGCATCACAAAGCAGCGGATTGCGGTGATTGATATTATTCTGGAAAATGATTGCGGCAGCTGCAAGGAAATCTTATATAAAACCTCGAAAATTAACAAGAAAATCGGCACGGCAACGGTATACCGCACGCTGAATATGCTGGAGGAAATCGGTGCCATCAACCGCAGAAATCTCTATAAATTTTCGGAAATGACAGAGCCTGCGGAGGTCAGAGTCATAACTGTGACACTGGAGGACGGCGGAAAGCTGCATTTGGATGCGGCAGAGTGGAACAGGGTGCTGCAGACGGGTCTGCGAGACTGTGGTTACTTGAAGGACGAAAGAGTGCTTTCTGTAAAAAATGTCTACAAGACAGATGCAATCTGAGAAAAAATATCAATAAAGGATGTTATACTTGGCTAATTTTACAAAAAAGTGCTATTATTAGACAGAAAACAACAGATGAGGAGGTTTTGTATGAAAAATCATAAAACATGGGCGTGGCTTTGCGTGTTTTGTTTCTTCATGACCATGCTCACCGGTTACAAGAGAAAATGATAAAATTTAAAGGAGGTTTTTGGCATGCTTAAAAAATGTCTGGATTGTGTAAAAAATATTAAGTTGGATAAGGTTGCTGTTTTTGCGGGCGGCGTGCTGTTTGGTACAGCCGGTCTGAAGGTTCTGGGCAGCAAGGATGCGAAGAAGGTTTACACACAGGGTACTGCTGCAGTGCTGCGCGCAAAGGATTGCGTGATGAAAACAACAAATGTTGTGCAGGAAAATGCAGAGGATATTTTGGCTGAAGCAAAGCAGATCAACGAGAAACGCTACGAAAAGGAGAACTCCGTAGAGGAAGCAGAAGAAGCTGAAGAAACAACAGAAGCAACAGAAGCGTAAGGAACGAGAGTTCTGATAACGGAGCCTATGGCTCCGTTTTTCTTTGGAGGTGCAAACATGAGATTTCAAATTAAGCATGAAATAGAGGGCAGACTTCGCGTGCACATGATGCAGAGCAGAATGACCTTTGCCGAGGCGGATACCCTGCAATACTATCTGGAGGGGCTGCCCGGCGTGGCACACGCTAAGGTATATGAAAAGACCTGTGATGCCGTTGTTACATACACTGCGGAGCGCGCAGACATCATTACTGCATTGAAGCAGTTCTGCTATGACAGGGTGGAGCTGCCTACGGCAATTTCCGGACATTCTTCCAGAGAGATGAATGCGGAATATCAGAGCAGGCTGATTGGACAGACATTGATACATTTCGGGAAAAAGCTGTTCCTGCCTTATCCCGTTCGCGCGGCAATTACGGCTGTGAAATCCGTAAAATATCTGTATCACGGGGCGCATTGCCTGCTGCAGCGCAAAATAGAGGTCAGTGTACTGGATGCGGTTGCTATCGGCGTTTCCGTATTCCGCGGCGAAATGAACACAGCAGCATCTGTTATGTATTTGTTAGGAATCGGCGAAACATTGGAGGAATGGACACATAAGAAGTCCGTTGACGACCTGGCAAGGAGCATGTCCTTGAATGTCAGCAAGGTATGGCTGCTACAGGACGGACAGGAAATTCTGGTTTCTGCGAAGGAGATTGTGCTTGGGGACAGTGTTGTTGTCCGCATGGGCAATGTCATTCCTTTCGATGGTGTGATTCGTCAGGGCGAAGCAATGGTCAATCAGGCATCCATGACGGGCGAATCTCTGCCCGTCAGAAAGGAAGTCGGTACATACGTATACGCAGGTACCGTTGTGGAGGAAGGCGAAATCGTTTTACAGGTCAGAGAAATGAGCGGCTCCACACGGTTTGAAAAAATCGTAACCATGATTGAGGATTCCGAAAAGCTGAAATCCACAGTGGAAAGCAGAGCAGAGCATCTGGCGGACAGACTGGTTCCGTATACCCTGCTGGGGACAGGATTGGTTTATGCGCTGACAAGAAATGTGACGAAGGCACTGGCTGTACTGATGGTTGACTTCTCCTGCGCATTGAAGCTTTCCATGCCTATCTCTGTGCTTTCCGCAATCCGCGAAGCCGGTTCTTATCATATCACCGTAAAGGGCGGCAAATATCTGGAAGCAGTTGCGGAAGCAAATACCATCGTATTCGATAAAACAGGCACATTGACAAAGGCAAGGCCTGCGGTTCGTAGGGTTTACACCTTCTGCGACAAGGGGGAAGACGAGCTGCTGTGTCTGGCGGCCTGTCTGGAGGAGCATTTCCCTCATTCTATGGCAAAGGCGGTTGTTTCTGCGGCGGCAGAAAAAGGTCTGGAGCATGAAGAAACCCATTCCAAGGTGGAATATATCGTTGCACACGGCATTGCATCTTCCGTAGAAGGGCAGAAGGTTGTGATTGGCAGCTATCATTTTGTATTTGAGGATGAGGCATGCACGATTGACCCTGCGGAACAGGAAAAATTCGATGCACTGCCGAAGGAATATTCTCACCTGTATTTGGCGATTGACGGCAGGCTGGCGGCGGTCATCTGCATTGAAGACCCCCTGCGCGCAGAGGCGGCAGAGGTGATCAGCAATTTGAGAGCGCTTGGACTGAAAAGAATTGTGATGATGACTGGGGATAACGAGCACACCGCGGCAGCAATCGCAAAAAAGGTCGGCATTGGAGAATATTTTTCCGAGGTTCTGCCTGAGGATAAGGCGGAATTTGTACGCAAGGAAACAGAAAAGGGCAACAAGGTTATTATGATTGGTGACGGCATCAACGATTCTCCTGCCTTGTCTGCGGCAAATGTCGGCATTGCCATCAGCGATGGCGCAGAGATTGCCCGCGAAATCGCAGATATCACGATTGCAGCGGATGATTTGCATGAGCTGGTAAAGCTGAAACGGCTCAGTAACCTGCTGATGAAGAGAATTCACAGAAATTATCGTGCAATCGTCGGCATCAATGCAGGGCTAATCGCGTTTGGCGTAGCCGGCGTATTTATGCCTGCAACATCTGCATTGCTGCATAATATTTCTACGTTGGTTATCAGCTTGCAGGATATGCGGAATCTGCTGGATGACGCAGAATAAAAAATATCTCCTTCGGAAATTTCTGAGGACTTCCTAAAATAAAAATAATATGATAAAAGACTGGTACTGCAAAGCTGTTTTCGCCTGCAATGCCGGTCTTTTATGAGTTATGGGGCAAACTATTACAGCCACTGCCTGATTCTGCCGGGCATAATGCTTTTATGCCCATATATAAAGTCAATCAGCGCTTTTCTGTCAATGATATCCATTCCGGCTGTGTTTTTATATTCTCCCTCAACGGTAAATAGGAAAACCTTATCTCCGTTGGCTGTTAATTCCTTATAATGACTGCCGTCAAGAGGCGTTTTTCCTGTCTTGACCTGCGGATATGCCTTGTGGCTGCCGTCTCTTGCTACGGCAACAAATTCATAGGTCTGCGTATCCGGCTTATTTGTGCTGGAGTAGAGGAGATAGCCTTTTTCTAACTGCAAATACAAGCTGACGACCTCCTCCACATCTTCCGGCTGTAGGAAATCCAGAATTTCTTCTTTTTTCACGGCGCAGTCCGGATAGAATTGTGTTCCGGTAATCGTATTATACAGGTGCTCCGAGTATTTCAACGGAACATCCCCCTTTATTCGTTGCAATGCTGCGCTTGCGCGAAAGCTGTTTACAACCTTTCCGGGAATCATCTCAACAGTGCCGATTTCATGGAATTCAACATCCACATAGTTGATGACATCCTCATAGATATGCGCGGCATCGCAGTTATATTTCCATGTGCTCAGTACACGGCATAAATAGTAAACGCCATTATGGCGTGTCCAAATCAGATCATCCACAGCCATTTCCTTTAAGGCGTGAATGGACACAACAAAGCCGCGACAGGAATCATACTGTTCGCGCCCTTTTTTCTCACATTCTTCGATAGAAGTCGGGATATAGGGAGTGCCATCTGTATTGCGTAAGCACCATCCTACGCCCAGAATATTGTTTTGCAGGCAGAATTCAAATGCTTTCCCATCCTGACTGCCTGTTTTTACGGTGGTTCTCCACAAATAGATATCCTTATCTGTCATTCTATGAGCATCCCCTTTTCTATACGGTTTGTTTTTTGTTTTGCTCGTTTTATCAGATATCTTTATCATACAGTTTCTGCGGATATCTGTAAACTTTCTGCAGAATATTTTGCTGCGTCAGCTTATGAAAATTGCTTTCCGAAAAAATGGCAATGCGTGAGGGAGATTTTTTTGCCCGAAAATAGGAGAGGACAGTGGATTTTTCTGTATCATAGGGGTATAATGAGACAATATATTTTACGTCAGAAAAAAGAGGAGAGCGTGCGTGATGCAGATAGTATTTGCCCTTGTGGCTTTGGTGGTTGGCTTTGTGCTGTTGGTAAAGGGAGCGGATTGGTTCGTGGAGGGCTCCGCAGGCATTGCAAATAAATTCGGGATTCCGCAGATTGTCATCGGGCTGACGATTGTAGCCATGGGGACGAGCATGCCTGAGGCGGCGGTCAGTATTTCGGCGGCACTGCGTGGCAGTGCGGAAATCACGATCGGGAATGTAGTAGGCAGCAATATCATGAATATTCTGGTGATTCTGGGCTTGACGGCGGTGGTGTGTCAGATTGCGGTGCAGAAAACAACGATTCATTATGAAATTCCGATGGTGATAGGTGTGACGATTTTGTTGGCAGTTATGGGGTTGCAGAACAATATCATCAGCAGAGCAGAGGGTGTCATCCTTCTGGCGTGCATGGTGGTGTATATGCTGTATCTTCTGCGGCTGGCAAAAAGAGGCGTTGTGGAGAATGAGGAGCTGGACGCATACGCGAAGCAGGTATCCTTCGGCAGGTTGATTCTGCTTGTTGTGGTTGGTGTGGCAGCAATTATTTTCGGCAGTCATGTGGCTGTGGAGGCGGCATCTGCCATTGCGCGTATTTTCGGCATAAGTGAACGTTTTATCGGACTGACAATCGTTGCCTTTGGCACTTCCCTGCCGGAGCTGGTGACAAGCGTGGCGGCGGCAAGAAGGGGCAATTCGGATATTGCGGTCGGTAATATTGTCGGCAGCAACCTGTTCAATATTATGTTTGTGGTCGGTATTACGGCGGTGATTGTACCGGTTGTGTATCAGCCTACATTCCGGGTGGACAGCATTGTGGCGGTTGCGGCAGCGGTGCTTCTGCTTATATGTGTTTACCGCGGAAGGGTTTTGAAACGCCGGCACGGACTGCTGATGCTTGCCTGCTATGGCGGCTATTTTGCATATCTTCTGCTGGCGTAAGGAGAAAGAAGGAATTTTATGCACGTTCGATATTACAAAGAATATTCACAGCATTTGCAGAGAGACATGGAGTTTAAGGTATATGGGCATGCAGGGCTGCCGATGATTGTTTTTCCGTGTCAGGATGGGAAATTCTACGATTTTGAGGATAGAGGCATGGTGAATACCGTTGCGGACAGGCTGGAAAACGGACAGCTGCAGCTGTTCTGTGTAGGCTGTGTGGATGCGGAAACGTGGAGCGCGGCATGGGGTGATCGGCATGGCAGAATTCTCCGGCATGAGCAGTGGTTCCGTTATCTCTGCGAGGAATTTCTGCCGCGCCTGCATCAGATTCACAGCGAAACGGACGGCGTTTCCTATGAAGGCAGAGTGATGCTTGCAGGGATGAGCATGGGCGGCTATCATTGCGTGAACCTCTATCTGAGAAGACCTGACCTTTTCGGCGGATGCCTTTCGTTAAGCGGTCTGTTTCATGCAGGGTATTTCTTCCCGAATTATGATGATGTGGATATTTATTATAATTCGCCTGTGGATTATTTGCCGCAGATGCCGCAGGATCATCCGCTGGTGGAGCAGTTCCGCCGTGGAAAGATTATTATTTGCTGCGGACAGGGTGCATGGGAGGATGAAGCGAAAAAGGACGCATGGGTGCTGAAGGAGCAGCTTGAAAGGCTTGCTGTGCCGGCGTGGATTGATTTCTGGGGCGAGGATGTGAACCACGATTGGCCCTGGTGGGAGAAGCAGTTTCCGTATTTCGTGGGGAAGCTTCTGGAGGGCTGAGAGAAGCTGTTGTCGAAAAAAGAAGTTTATGATACACTGAATATATGGATTATCGCTCGGCGGTTCAGTCACTTCCTGTAAAGGGGGTGATATCTATGGTTACATATACTGATTTGTTTCAATATAGCTTGGTAATCATTGGAGTTATCACCTTATGCTTTTTGCATAAGAACTGATAAGAAAACGACCGCCTAACAGAAGTTAGACGGTCTGGTACGTTATTACGGACTGACCGCCCTTCCCAAAGCGGTAATCCTTTCTTACTGCTATGATAGCACGCGGATGGGAAAAAATCAATCTATCGGGGGAATTTTTCTTCGGAAAGATCGAGGAAGCTTGGCAGAGTGAAGGTCTTGCCATTTTTGGCAGAGAGGTATATAATAAAATTTACAAGTAAACACAAAGGGGAGCTTGTCTTGCAGGCTGAGAGGAAGGAAAAGCCTTCGACCCATAACCTGATTTGGATAATGCCAACGTAGGGACGCTTGAAAAAGACGTAAAAGCGTTGGGAAACTTCCAAAGGAGAGGTTTCCCTTTTTGATTGCAAAATAGTATAAAAACTTTCTGACGGATTCCGAAGCAAGGAAGCTGACCCGATGGAGCATCGGGAGGATAGAGGGGGAGCGCCCTATATCCTGCAGAAAGAACAGCAGCGATGGGAAGCCGTGTTCCGGCGTGAGAGGAAGCCAGTGAGTTTCGACCGATTTTTCTGAAAGCCCTTTTTAAGGGGGAAGTCTATGTATTTCAGGAAGAACGCTGTCTGTTCTTCCTTGTTGAGAAAGGAGTCTATCAAAATGAAGCAATTCGGAACAAGAAAATTATGTTATGCAGGTATTTTATGCGCGGTGGCAGTGGTTGGCAGCTTTTTCTATATCCCTGTATTCGGGAGTAAATGTGTGCCGGTGCAGCACATGGTAAATATTCTGTGTGCGGTGCTTCTGGGGCCGTTTTACGGCGTGGGTGTTGCATTTTGCGCAAGCTTAATCCGAAATCTTCTGGGTATCGGCAGTTTGATGGCGTTCCCCGGCAGTATGTTTGGGGCGTTGCTTTGCGGGCTTGCCTTCTGGAAAACAAAAAGTATCCCTCTGACCTTGATTGCAGAGGTGTTTGGCACAGCGGTTTTGGGCGGTCTGTGTGCATATCCCGTTGCGATTCTGTTTATGGGGATGCAGGCAGGGCAGATTGCGTTTTATGCCTATGTCATTCCGTTTCTGATTTCCACGGCAGGCGGTGCGATTTTGTCCGGTATTCTGCTGGGGGCATTGCGGAAAACAGGGATTCTGAAAACGGCGGCAGTCAGATAAGGAGGTAAGGAGAATGTTAAAGGAAATGCTGGATCATGTGCGGGAAAAATGCCCGCTCATTCATAATATTACAAACTATGTAACCGTAAACGATTGTGCGAATATTCTGCTTGCGTGCGGCGGTTCTCCTATCATGGCGGACGATGCCGAGGAGGCGGAGGAGATTACGGCAATCTGCGGCGGCTTGAATATCAATATCGGGACGCTGAATCAGCGCACCATTCCTGCGATGCATTTAGCAGGCAAAAAGGCAAACGAACTGGGACACCCTGTTGTATTAGACCCTGTTGGGGCAGGTGCATCCAAGCTGCGGACAAATACCGCCAAGGCACTGCTGGAGGATATCCATTTTACGGTTCTGCGTGGGAATATCTCCGAAATCAAGACACTGGCTCTGGGGACAGGCGGCGCAAAGGGCGTAGATGCGGATATCGCGGACAAGGTGACGAAGGAAAATCTGCCGCAGACGGTTGCATTTGCAAAGAAATTCGCGCAGGAAACGGGTGCGGTGATTGCCATTACGGGCGCGATTGATATTGTTGCGGACAGCGAAAGGGCATTCTGCATTTACAACGGACATCCCATGATGAGCAGCATTACAGGAACAGGCTGTCAGCTTTCTGCGATGACGGCGGCTTATGTGACGGCAAACCCCGAAGCGCCCTTGGAGGCGACGGCGGCGGCAGTCTGCGCCATGGGCATTTGCGGCGAAAAGGCACATGCAAGGCTGACAGAGCAGGACGGTAATTCCAGCTACCGCAATTATATTATTGATGCCATCTGCAAGCTGACCGGCGAAGAACTGGAAAAGTGTGCGAAATATGAAATCCTTTGAGAACGGGAGGAAAAGCAATGAAATGTGAAAAGGAAACCATGCTGCTGTATGCCGTAACAGACCGTATGTGGACAGGCAAGCAGACGTTAATGGAGCAGGTAGAGGATGCACTGAAGGGCGGCGCGACCTGTGTACAGCTGAGAGAAAAGGAACTGGATGAGGAAAGCTTTCTGAAGGAAGCCATTGAAATGAAGGCGTTGTGTGCGAAATACGGCGTGCCCTTTATCGTGAATGATAACGTGGAAATTGCCATCAAATGCAAGGCAGACGGGATTCATGTAGGGCAGAGCGACATGGAGGCTGGCAATGTGCGTGCGCTGGTCGGTGAGGATATGATCATCGGCGTTTCCACAAAAAATGTGGAGCAGGCATTGGCGGCGCAGAAGGCAGGTGCGGATTATCTGGGCGTTGGCGCAATGTTCCATACTGGGACAAAGCTGGATGCGGAGGAGGTTTCTCGCGAAGCGGCGCAGGAAATCACAGCGGCGGTGGATATCCCTGTGGTTGCCATTGGCGGCATCAATAAGAAGAATATTCTGGAGCTGAAGGGTACCGGCGTGGACGGTGTGGCTCTGGTTTCCGCGATTTTCGGCGCAGAAAATATCGAGGAAGAATGTAAGACATTGAAGGCCCTTTCCACGGAAATGGTGCAGGCGTAAAAATTTGCGAGAGCAAGGAAAAAGTTTGGAGGAAGACAGCATGAAAACAGCATTGAGCATTGCAGGCAGCGATACCAGCGGCGGCGCAGGGATTCAGGCGGATTTGAAAACCATGACGATGAACGGTGTATTTGCCATGAGCGCGATTACGGCATTGACGGCGCAGAATACCACCGGCGTACAGGGGATTTTTGAGGTGACACCGGAATTTCTGGGGATGCAGATTGACAGCGTATTTACGGATATCCGCCCTGATGCGGTGAAAATCGGGATGGTTTCTTCTGTAAACCTGATTTCCGTGATTGCGGAAAAGCTGACGGCATATCATGCGGAAAATATCGTGGTTGACCCGGTGATGGTTGCGACCAGCGGTGCAAAGCTGATTAGCGAGGATGCGGTTTCTGCGCTGAAGGAAAAGCTTCTGCCCCTTGCGACGGTTGTTACGCCGAACATTCCTGAAGCGGAGGTGCTTGCCGATATGAAAATTACAAGCCCTGCGGATATGGTGACGGCGGCGGAAATCATCAGTAAGGCATACCATTGTGCGGTGCTTTGCAAGGGCGGACACAGCATGAATGATGCGAATGACCTGCTTTATGATGAAAAGGGAGCACATTGGTTCCGCGGAAAGCGCATTGATAACCCCAATACCCATGGCACAGGCTGTACGCTTTCCAGCGCGATTGCGGCAAATCTGGCAAAGGGAAATGATTTGGAAACCGCAGTGGAGCGTGCGAAGGAATATATCTCCGGTGCGTTGGCGGCAATGCTGGATTTGGGCGCAGGCAGCGGCCCGATGAATCATGCGTTTGATTTGAAGGAAGAATATACGAAGTGAACATGAAGCGCAGCGAAATGTGAATGGTACCGCTTAGACAAACTTGAATTGACCGAGCGGAAAGAGAGGGACGCTTCTTGTCCGAAGGGCAAGAAGATGGACGATGACAAAGGAAGATAACTGCGATACGGAGGAGGACTTATGATGAAGGCTGAAAAAATAAGAAGAATCTTGTTTCCTAAAAAAGTTTCACCCTTACGGCTTTTGGGATTTCGTTTGTTTCATATAGGAGGACGCACAAGATGGCTTATCGGCTTGTTCAGACATTAAACTCCGGTTTATAGGAGAATGAGGCGAGTAAAAAATCGGGAAGGAAAAGTGCTTACTTGAATGAAAATACTCCCGATTTTATCAACAGTAGCATAGGACCACAGAAGTATAAAAAGGGCAGATATTTGAACCTATCAAATGTCTGCCCTTTTTGTTTAACTTAATGTTCTTCTTCTACGTACAAATCTGCGATGGAATACAGAACAGCTGTGCTTGCAAGGCTCAGTCTATCCCCTTGCATTTCGCAGTACAGCGTGCCGCCGCGTTGGGATGCCTGCCGCGCCACCAGCCTTTCCTTCCCCAGCTTTTTTGCCCAAAGCGGAACAATATGGCAATGACCGCTGCCGCAAACGGGGTCCTCGGCGACTGCAAGCTTTGGCGCAAAGGTGCGAGATACGCAGTCATATTCCTTGCCCTTTGCGGTGATATGTTGCAGCAGACCATCCAGTTCCATCAGCTTTGCTTGGTTGGGGGTGAGTGTGGGGATTGCCTCTGCATTTTCTGTCACACAGAGCAGGTCACGCCCCAGCCATGCCTCTGTGATTGCCACACCGAAGGCATCCTCCATTGCGGGTGTAACGGGGATTTGCTTCAGTGTATATGCAGGGAAATCCATTTCCAGCAGGTCGCCTTTTTTCAGAACGGTCAGTACGCCGCTCATTGTTTGAAAGGTAATGGAGGATGCGTCCTTTTCAAAGAAACGGAACAGCACATAGGCAGTGCCCAAAGTGGCATGACCGCAAAGGTCAATTTCACCGCCGGGGGTAAACCATCTCAGATGATAGCCTTCGCCCTCCTTTACGGCAAAGGCGGTTTCGGACAGGTTATTTTCGCCTGCAATTTTCTGCATCAGTGCATCGGAGGGATATTTGTCCAGTACACAGACTGCGGCAGGGTTGCCCTCGAACACCTTTTCTGCAAATGCGTCAACGTGATAACATTTCATAATACAAGACCTCCTTATGTGAATATATTTTTTTCTGTACTCAGCATAGCACAGGAGAGGATATCACACAATTTAAAAATTGTGTGGCATACGCTTTTCTGAATATAATCAATGGCTATTTTTTGGAAAGTATATCCAGAAGCTGTTTCAAAATTATAAGCCCTTGTTCCAGTTCCTCCGGACTTTCGGGGGCGCAGACGGCAAGTCTTGCTGCCGCAATGGGTGCTTCCTTCCCGACGGCAAAGCGTTCACTGCCGTAAACGGAAACGCCATGCTGCCTTGCCAGCTTCTCAAAGGCAAGGCCTGTCACGCCCTCGGGCAAAAGCAGCCAACGGCTCAGGCAGTTTTCATCCCCTAAGACGGTGTAGTCTTTTAGGATTCTGTCCAGTATATGATTGCGTGCGAGAATTCCCTTATGCCGTGCGGCGAACAATTCCGCAAGCTTGCCCGAAAGAATCAGCCTTGTTGCCAGCTCCAACAGCAGGGAGGAAAGCGACAGATTCAGGTGATACAATGCATTTTCCAAGGGTGCAAGGCAGAGCATGGGGACATGGAGATATGCCAGACGCAGGGCAGGCAGTATCGTTTTGGAAAGGCTTAGCATATAAATGGTATGCTCGGGTGCAAAGGTGGCAATCGGCGTGGACGGATGCTCCAGAAGCAGGCTATTGATGCCGTCCTCGAGAATTAGTAAATCATATTCCTGCGCTTTTTTAGCAAGCATTTCCCGACAGGACAGAGACATGGTGTGATTTGTGGGATTATGTAAATCTGGCATAACATAAATCCCCTTGATGCCCTCGTTTTTATAGGCGGCGGTCAAGCCTTCCTCGGAAATCTCACCGTTTTCCTGTTTCAGCGGAATCAGCTGAATCCCGAACAGCTTTGCAGAGCCCTTCACCCCGGGATAAATCAGAGGGTCAATGCCGATACGGTCACCCGGGCGGAAGAGCGCACAGAAAATGGCGGAAATCGCATTCTGTCCGCCGCTTGCAAAAAGCAGCTGTTCGGGATGGGATACGGGCAGATTGACCTGCTTCAAAAGTTCCGCCGCTGCGGCTTTGTAGCGGTTGGTTTCCTTATAGCAATACTGAAAGAGTTGTTGCTGCTCTGTTTCGGAAAGCATTTTCTGTAGCAAATCCCCTGCCTCCTTCTGGGGAAGGGTTTCGGGCATCATAGAGCCAAGCTCGATCAGAGAAACATCTGTGGACGTTTCTGGGAGAATCAGTGTGCTTGTGTTCACATCATAGGAAACAAAGGTACCACTGCCGACGGCACTGCTCAATAGTCCCTTGTTGGCGCAAAGCCGGAATGCACGCGTGACGGTACTGACGTTGATATCCAGAAAATCCGCAAGCTCCCTTTGGGGCGGCAACTTCGTACCGGGGCGCAGTCTGCCTGCGTGGATATCGTTTTCCAGTTCCTCTGCCAAGGCAAGATAAAGCGCTTTTTTATTACGCTGTAGAATTGGTTTCCAAGACATTGGATAATTTTCAAAGGAATTGACGGGCATGAAAGCATCTCCTTTCTTTTACATACAATTATAAAAGTGTATGGAGAAGCGTGCAAGGCGGAATTTGTGCGAGAGACACTTTCGTTGCAAGAAAGCGGAAAATAGTGTATGATACGAGGGACGAAAACTGAGAAAAGAGGGAGAATATGCAGTCAATCAATGAAATAAAAGAAATTTTGAGCCATTGCCCGATGGATGCCCTGCCTGCGCAGATGCAGGAATGGGAAGGGGACAGCCGCAAGGGTGTGCAGAATGTGTTGACCTCTTTTCGGAAAAAATACGAAAGGCATTTACAGGAGTTGGCACGTTTAGAGGAAATTCTGACCTATGAACGGGGCTGCTGGGCGGCAGGCTATACGCTTGTTGCAGGGATTGACGAGGTTGGCAGAGGGCCTTTGGCGGGGCCTGTGGTTGCGGCGGCGGTAATTCTGCCGCAGGAATGTAAAATTGAAGGCGTGAATGATTCCAAAAGGCTTTCTGCAAAAAAACGAGAGGAATTATATGATGTAATTCTGGAAAAAGCCGTTGCCTACGGCATCGGGATTGTTTCCAATGAGCGGATTGACGAAATCAATATCTTACAGGCAACCTATGAAGCCATGCGCGAGGCGCTTTCGCAGTTAAGCCCCCATGCGGAGTATATCCTTGCGGACGCGGTAACGATTCCGCGCATTTCCACGCCGCAGAAGGGCATTATCAAGGGGGACGCAAAGAGCATGTCCATCGGGGCGGCAAGCATTGTTGCCAAGGTTTATCGTGACCGCCTGATGGAAACATACGATGCAGTTTACCCCGGCTATGGCTTTGCGGCGAACAAGGGCTATGGCTCTGCGGAGCATATTGCGGCAATTCAAAGGCTGGGGCTGACCCCGATTCACCGCAGAAGCTTTGTGAAAAATCTCCGCCCGCAGGAGGGGGACACCACAACCGATAAGGGCGGCAGAGGAGAAACGCTTGCGGCGAAGCAGATGCGGAAAATGGGCTATGAGATTCTGGAACGGAATTTTCATGCGCTCAGGGGCGAGATTGATATTATTGCGAAGAAAGAGAACACAATCGTATTTACGGAAGTGAAATACAGAAAAAATGAAACCATGGGGACACCTGCCGAAGCGGTGGACAGCCGCAAGCAGCAGAACATCATTCGTGCGGCAAAGGCATACATTGCGCAGGAATGTCTGATGGAAATGGGATATGATTTCCGCTTTGATGTGGCAGAGGTGCTGACAAGCGAGGAGAAAACCTATTTCCGCTATACCGAGGATGCGTTTCGGCTTTCTGAATGATAGAAGAAAATGAGGGAGAACGATGAAGATTAACAGAAAGAATGATTTGGAATATATTACCTTTGATAATCTGGAGCAGACAGGATTGGTGAAGCACTGCTTTACGACGCGGCACGGCGGTGTCAGCACAGATTACTGGGCAAGCATGAATATGGGCTTTGCGCGCGGCGAGGAACGGGAGCCTGTTTTGCAGAATTATAAAATTCTGGCGGAGGCGGTCGGCTTTACGGCGGAAAATTATGTAACCTCGCAGCAGACACACACCACAAATGTCCGCAGAGTGACGGCGGCTGATGCAGGCAAGGGTGTCTGGACGGAGCGCGGCTATACGGATGTGGACGGCTTGATTACCAACGAGAAGCATATTCCTTTGGTGATTTTCGGGGCAGACTGTGTGCCTGTGTTTCTGCTGGACAAAAAGAACCATGCCATTGGCGTGGCGCACTGCGGCTGGGTCGGCACAGGCAACCGCATGGCGGAAAAAATTTTGCAGGAGATGATGCGCACCTTTGGAACAGACCCTGCGGATGTGACGGCGGCAATCGGGCCTTCCATCGGGAAATGCTGCTTTCAGATGGATGAACCTGTGTTGGCGCTGTTCCGCAAAAATATTCCATGGACGGAGGAGATTGTGGAAAAAGACCCTGCGGCAGAGGGGAAATATAAAATGGATTTATGGGAATGTAACCGCCGCCTTTTGGCAGAGATGGGGGTAAGGGATATCGAAATTTCGGGTCTTTGCACCAAATGTGACCAAGAACGTTTTTATTCCCATAGAGGCATGGGAGAAAAAAGAGGCGTGATGGCAGGAGTAATAGAGCTGCGCTAAGGCGAAAGCGGGCGCTTGGCTTGTATAGATGAAGGGAAGTACAAAAAATCATGGTACTTCCCTTCTTTTTGTGGTATACTAAACAGAATGGAAAATTGGGCATTCTTGCCCATTTATCAGAAAAATGCAAAAAAAACTGCAAAGCAGGAGGTAGTATATGAGCAGACCAATCGTAGCAGTGGTGGGTCGTCCCAATGTCGGCAAATCCACCCTGTTTAACAGACTTGCAGGCGAGCGTATCTCCATCGTGCAGGATACCCCCGGTGTAACCCGTGACCGTATCTATGCCGATGTGGAATGGCTTGACCGCAAATTTACTTTAATTGATACCGGCGGTATGGAAATCGGCTCCGAAGAAGTGATTCAGAAGCAGATTGTACAGCAGGCGCAGATTGCGATTGAAACCGCGGATGTAATTTTGTTTGTCACAGACGTAAAAACAGGCGTAACAGAGGATGATGTGAAGGTTGCAAATCTGCTGCGCCGCACGAAAAAGCCTGTTGTTCTGGCGGTGAATAAGGTGGACAGCGTAAAGCGTGATACGCTGGCGATTTATGAATTTTACGAATTGGGCATCGGCGACCCCTTGCCCGTTTCCGCAGGGCAGGCATTGGGCTTGGGCGATATGCTCGATCAGATTATTGCGAATTTCCCTGAAAAGGACATCCATGAGGAGGAGGACGATGCCATCAAGGTTGCCATCATCGGGAAGCCCAATGTGGGGAAGTCCTCTCTGATTAACAAGATTCTCGGCGAGGACAGATTGATTGTCAGCAATATTGCAGGCACAACAAGAGATGCAGTCGATACGCCGATTGAAATTGACGGACAGAAGTATATCTTCATTGATACGGCAGGGATGCGCCGCAAGAGCAAAATCAAGGAGGAAATCGAACGATTCAGCATTATCCGCGCGGTTGCGGCAGTAGAACGCTGTGATGTTGCGATTCTTCTGATTGATGCCAACGAAGGCGTTACAGATCAGGATACCAAGATTGCAGGCATTGCCCACGAAAGAGGGAAGGCGGCAATTATTGCCGTCAATAAATGGGATTCCGTTGAAAAGGACGAAAAGACCATGAATAAATATCTCAAGGATATTTCCATGGAATTGAAATATATGGAATATGCGCCGAAGGTGTTTATTTCTGCCATGACAGGGCAAAGAATTAACCGTATGCTGGAATTGATTCAGACGGTATATCAGAACCATGCCCTGCGTATCAGCACAGGTGTTTTGAATGAGGTGCTGATCGAGGCAACCGCAATGCAGCAGCCCCCTGCGGATAAGGGCCGCCAGCTGAGATTGTATTATATGACACAGGTATCCGTAAAACCCCCTACCTTTGTTATTTTTGTAAACGAGCGTGGGTTGTTCCATTTCTCTTACCGCCGTTATATCGAAAATCAGCTAAGAGAAGCATTTGGCTTTGTCGGCACACCGATTCATTTCATTGTAAGAGAAAAAGGGGAAAAGGATTGATATGTTTCGTTTGATTTGTTTATGTATCGGCTATTGCATCGGCTGTATCGAAACAGCCTATGTGGTCGGTAGAATATGGCAGGTGGATTTGCGTCAGCATGGCAGCGGCAACCTTGGTACTACAAATGCTCTGCGTGTGCTGGGGAAAAAGGCAGGCGCGCTGGTATTCATCGGGGATATTATGAAATCCGTGATTGCTTTTGTTATCTGTCGTGCGATTTTTGGGAGCAATCTGGCAGGGGTATATGGCTCTGTCGGGGCGGTTCTGGGGCACAATTACCCGTTCTATCTGAATTTCAAGGGCGGAAAGGGCATTGCTGTTATGATTGGCATGACGGCGGCAATGGCGTTCAGTATGGATATCCGCTTAGCCATTCCCAATGCCCTGATTGGCTTTGGCATGGCATTCGCAACAAGATATGTTTCCGTCGGCTCTCTGCTGTTTGCGCTGACGCTGCCCATCAGTGCCTATCTTTTGGGCTTCCCGCGTGAAATGCTCTATTTGACGATTTTTGTCAGTGCGATGGCATTCTGGCGGCACAGAGGGAATATCAAAAAGCTTTTGAACGGTACGGAAAATAAATTCGGTTCTAAAAAATAAATGCGTTTTGGAAATTGTGATTTGAAGAAATAAGACTGGAGGTCACAGCTTATGAAAAAGGTAACAGTCATTGGTTCCGGCAGCTGGGGGACAGCCCTTGCAGTGATGCTGGCGGAAAACGGACATGAGGTTTTCATCTGGTCCAGAAGACAGGACGCAGTGGATGAGCTGTTGAAAGAAAGAACAAATAAGAAATATCTCCCCGGCGTGGTGATTCCTGATTCCATTCAGGCAACCACCGACCGCAAGGAGGCTGTGGACGGCGCGGATATCGTGATTCTGGCGGTTCCTTCCAGAGCCGTTGCACAAACCGTGCGAGATTTTGCACCCTATCTGAAAACATGGCAGATTCTGGTGAATGTGGCAAAGGGACTGGAGCCGGAAACGCTGTTCCTGCTTTCGGATGTCATCAAAAGAGAAGCGCCCCAGTGTGAGGTCTGTGTGCTTTCCGGACCGAGCCATGCAGAGGAGGTTGCGCGAAAGGTGCCGACCGCTTGTCTGATTGCCTGCGAAAATGAGGCAGTGGCAAAGCTGGTGCAGGAGGAATTTGCAAACCCCCGTTTCCGTCTGTATACCAATACAGATTTGATTGGCGTGGAAATCGGCGCGGCACTGAAAAATGTTATGGCACTGGCGGCAGGGATGTCCGATGGACTTGGCTTTGGGGACAACACCAAGGCGGCGCTCATGACAAGAGGCATGGCAGAAATGAAGCGTCTTGGCATGGCAATGGGCGGTAAGGCGGAAACCTTTGCAGGACTTTCCGGTATTGGCGACCTGATTGTAACCTGTACGAGTATGCACTCCAGAAACCGCAGAGCGGGTATCCTTCTGGGGCAGGGCAAAAGCCTGCAGGAAACACTCGATGAGGTGAAGATGGTTGTTGAAGGCGTGAATACGGTACAGGCGGCTTGTCAGCTTGCGGAAAAATATCACGTTTCCATGCCCATTACACAAAGCATTTATGCGGTTCTCTTTGAGGGGAAAAATGTGGAGGATGCCGTTCTGGAGCTGATGACAAGGGACAACAAGGCAGAATAAGCATCCGCGGATTCTGTCGACTTCTTTACACGAAATTTACATAGCATTTTGTTTACAAATTCCTACTGTGGTTCTATACTATGGGAGTGATAATTTTACCCTGTGCAGAATCGGAAAAAGGAGGTACGCATGGAAAACTTTGTTCTCAGCTGTTGTTCCACGGCGGATTTATCGTTGGAGCACTTTCAAAATAGAAATATTCATTATATCTGCTTTCATTATGAGCTGAATGGAACGGTATACCCCGATGATCTGGGGCAGTCTATGCCCTTTGATGTGTTTTATGAAGCAATGACAAGGGGGGCGGAAACAAAAACCTTTCAGGTCAATGTGGCGGAATTTGAAGCATATTTTGAGTCTTTTCTGAAGGAAGGAAAGGATATTCTGCACCTTTGCCTTTCCTCCGGCATTACGGGTGTGATGAATTCTGCGAATATCGCAAAGGATATTCTTGCGGAAAAATATCCCGAACGGAAAATCTATATTGTGGATTCCTTGGCGGCATCCTCCGGCTACGGGCTTCTGATGGATAAGCTTGCGGATTTACGGGATGCAGGTATGGGGATTGACGAGCTGCGCCAATGGGCGGAGGAAAACAAGCGCAAGGTGCAGCATTGGTTTTTCTCTACAGATTTGACGTTTTACATCAAGGGCGGCAGAGTAACGAAAACGGCAGGTTTTGTCGGCACAATGCTGAGTATTTGTCCGCTGCTGCATGTGAATGATGAAGGAAAGCTGATTCCAATGCAGAAGGTACGGACAAAGAAGAAGGTCATTGAAGCCATTGAAAAAAAGATGGAGGAATTGGCGGAGGATGGTCTGGAGTATCATGAGAAGTGCTATATCTCTCATTCTGCCTGCGAGAAGGATGCAGAGGCGGTGGCGAAGCTGATTGAAAGCCGGTTCCCACACCTCAATGGCAAGGTGCTGATCAATAGCATCGGCACGACCATCGGCAGTCATACCGGCCCGGGAACAGTGGCACTGTTCTTCTGGGGAGAGGAGAGAAAATCATAAAAACAGACAGTCTTGGATGTAGATGCATGCAAGACTTTTTTCTTGCCAGATTTTCACAGAGAGGGAGAAGCGCATATTTCAATTTTTCCTGCAAATACTACATTTACAATAAATTTGGCAGGAGGAAGATACAATGAAGGCAACAGGCATTGTCAGAAGAATAGACGACCTTGGGCGTGTGGTTATACCCAAAGAAATCAGAAGAACGCTCCGTATCCGCGAGGGTGATCCCCTTGAGATTTTTACCGATCGCGAGGGCGAAATTATTTTGAAAAAATATTCTCCCATCGGGGAATTGGGCACATTCGCGAAGGAATACGCGGAATCCTTAGCGCAGACCGTGGGGCATATCACTTGTATTGTGGATAAGGATCAGATTATCGCCGTTTCGGGCGGCGGGAAAAAGGAGTTTTTTGAAAAGCATATCAGCTCCGAAATGGAAAATTGCATCAACAAGCGCACCTCGCTGATTGCGGAGAGAAATGATGCGAACTTCGTCCCTGTTCTGGAGGATGATTCCGAAAGCGCGTATAATCATCAGCTGATTGTACCCATTATTGCGGAGGGGGACGCTATGGGCGCAATTATTTTCCTTTCCAAGGATCAGAAGATGGGCGAGGTGGAAGGCAAGCTGGCGCAGACGGCGGCAGGCTTTCTGGGGAAGCAGATGGAGCAGTAAGAGGTCAAAGCCGAGGGTTTTGACACCCTAAGTCGAAATCGGGATTTCGACTTGCTAAGACAGAGGAATAAACAGACGAGTTCCATCAGCTTAAAAGCCTTGAAACTCGCTGTTTTCCTCGTCGGAAGTGAATTCCGACTGCGGATTCCATTTGGGAAACTACTTACCGCCCAAGAAGGGGCGGCAGGCGAAGCCTGCTTTGCGTAGCAAAGCAATGAACAGTTTGTTTCCCAAACCCTTCCGCTGCCTCAAAATTACTTTGTCTACAGTTTGAAAGGAGCCAAAGGCTCCTTTTTTCATGCCATGACATAGGGCAAAAGTCCGAACACAATAAAGATTGCGAAAATAGTGATAATCGCAGGGGAAAGGAATCGTTCCCGATAGGGGCTGCCGGTTTCATCCAGCAGCAGAAGCTCTTCTCTGGGAGGGTTTGCCCTCAGAAACAGATAGAGCAGCACGGCAAGCCAAGGTAGGGAAAGCAGGGAAACAACAAGCAGAGAAGCAAGCGCACTGCTCTGCGGAAGCTCTGCTGCCGCGGTTGTCACGGTTTCGCTGCTTGTGGCAAAGATGCTGAAAATCGTTGTGCCGTTGATGATCATGTGCGGCAGGATGGAAGCAAAGATGGAATTTGTCCGCTCCACCAGAAAGGCGAAAATAAATCCGACAATAAACGCATATGGAAACTGCTGCGGATTCAAATGCAGCAGACCGAAAAGCAGTGCGCAGGCAAACTGTGCCTTATATTTCCCCAGAAAATGATATCCGGAGAGCAGGATGCCGCGCGAAAAGCATTCCTCAAACACCGCGGGTAAAACTGCAACCGCCACAAATGAAACCAGAAAGCCGGAGGACTGGATGCCACCGACGGACTGCTCCACAGGGTTGGGAAAGAAGAGTGCCGTCAGATAGGAAAGCAGACTCATCAGTGGTTGAATGGAAATGCCGAAGGAGAGCAGAAGCAGCAGATTTTTCCACCCCAAAGGGTTTAGCCGCAGAGTTTCCTTCACATTTTTTTTCGACCATTTAAAATATGCCAGCAGCGGCGGTACAAAGCAGATAAGCTGCGACAGGAGCATATAGGCACTATCCGAAAGGCGGGATGCCAAAGGGAGATATGCTATCAGAAAGGACACCCCAATGAAATAAATAAAAAATAGCAGCGCAAAAAAGCTGGTTCTTCTTGTTTCTGTCATAAAAGACCTCCGTTCGTAATCTGATAAAAAGAGAAAATCTCAAGCCGCTTCTGACTTGAGATTCCTTTTTTATAGTACAATCTCATTTGATTTTTCCGGGTTGTTCCTGCGCATCCGTTTGGATGGACAGGGGGTCACCTGTCGGATATTTTTCAGTATATTTTCGGTTGACATATTCCGATGCAAAGGTTTTGATAGTCGCGAAAACGGGCACGCCCACAAACATCCCGACAGGCCCCATGAAGGCACCGCCGATCAACACTGCAAGAATAATCCAAAGGGGATTGAGGTCAACGGAATTGCCCAGAATTTTCGGCCCGAGGTAGTTCCCGTCAAACTGCTGCAAAATCAGAACAAAGATGCCGACTGCAATCGCCAGAGGGGGATCGATGAGCAGCGTAATCAGGATAGCAGGGATTGCGCCGATAAACGGCCCGAAATACGGAATCATATTCGTTACGCCGATAATCAGGCTGAGAATCAGCGGATAGGGAGCCTTCATCAGATTCAGTCCGATAAACGCCAGAATCCCGATAATCAGCGAATCAACTGCCTTGCCGACAATGAAGTTCTGGAAGATATGATGCGTGCGAATAGCGGAGCGCAGGATAACATCTGCCTTTTCCTCGGGAAAGAAGGTGTAAATCCCTTTTTTTGCCTTCAGGCTGAACCGTTCCTTATCCAGCAGCATATAAAAGGCAATGAAGATTGCCATGATGAACTGAATGGTGATACGCCCGAAGCCATATACATTTACGGCAATCGTTTCCAGAAGCTCCGGCGCATTCTGCGAAATATCTTTCACAGGGGCAAGCAGGCGGTTGATGACGTTATTCACATCCGCACTGTTGATATACACAATCCGGTCGAAGAAATTCTGGATACGCACATTCATGGCATCGGAATAGGCTGTGACGTTTGTCGCGAAAGTAATGATGGAATCTCGTACCTCAGGCACAAGATAAATCACAATCCAGACCGTACCGCCGATGATGATGACGTAGTTGATTAAAATAGAAAGAATACGGGTGATTTTCACATGGTTCTGAAAAAAGGCACCGCTTTTTTTGAAGATTTTTTCAAAAAAATTCAGGAAAGGATTCATGACATAAGCAATCGCGAAGCCCATCAGAAAGGGTGCGGTCAGCGTATTCAGATAGTTGGTTGCCTTGGTGATGCTGCTGCCGATATTTGGCAGATTGCCGATGACCTTTTCAAACAGGATCAATGCGGCAAGCAGAATAAACGCATAGATACAGATTTTTGAGAGCAGCTTATCCTGCTCGTTTCTGCTGCGTCTGAAATTATCAAACCGTCTCATACTGACACCTCGAATCAATAAATAGGATACCCGTTTTCCGGAGTATCTTATCCTATGATACTATGAATTTTCCTGAAAAGCTATAAGGATGATGTGAAATTTTTGGTTTTTCGACGAAATTTTTTCTGCTTCGCCATGGCAGAGCCTGCCGCAGGGCATTTTTTTATTGAGTCACACCTGCTTTTATGCTATAATATCTCATTAGCAAAGAGAGTTTTCGAGGAAAAACAAAAGGTAAGATTTTTTGCGTTTATGGAGGTCTGATGATGGACGATATGAGCGAAAACGCTAAGAGTGAGCAATATCAGGAAAAAACAGGAAGGGAAAGCAACCCCATCGGGGTGGCGGCAGTGATTCTGCTGCTTTGCATCTGTTTTCTGATTGATGCCAGAGTCGGCTTCGGTGCGCTGATTGGCGCGGCGGCAGGCTTTTTCGCATGGTCACTTTTAAAGGATAACGGCACACGGAAGGAAGAAAATGCAGACGACAGAGTAGCCTTTCTGGATACGACGGTTTTGCAGCACAACTTCCCGCTTCCCCAGAATATGCCTATTCCCTACGCGGTGCTGGATATTCGGGGGCACATTTTAATGTATAATGAGAAATTCGCAAAGGAATTTCCGAATATGGAATTGATTCTGCCTGTGGTAGATCAGCTGAAAAAGGCGGGGATTGGCAAGCATGCTGTGGTTGTAGTGGAGGAAAAGCATTACGATGCCATGCTGAACCAGTGCGAGGTGGTCGAGGAAAACGGCGCAGTCGGCAATGTGTTGAATATGACGCTGGTGGATATTTCCAAGCAGTATGAGCTGGAGGAAAGACTTGACCGCAACGAAACGGTTATCGGGATGCTGTTTCTGGATAATTATGAGGATGTTATGGATTCCCTCGCGGAGGACAGACAGCCCCTGCTTTCCGCAATCGTGGACAGAAAGCTGACACAGTTTGCTGCGGATGCCAACGGCGTGATGCGAAAGCTGCAGATGGACAGATATATCCTCCTGCTTTCCAAGGGGGATTTGGAGGCATTAAAGGAAAAGAAATTTGATATTATGAATACCATTCGCGAAATCAATGTTGGTGAGCATATTCCCGTAACGATGAGTATGGGGATCGGCATTGGCGGCGGCTCTCTGGAGGATGCCATGCAGAGTGCGAAGGCAGCGCTTGACCTTGCATTGGGACGCGGCGGGGATCAGGTGCTGATTAAGGAAGGCGAAAAATACCTGTTCTACGGCGCAAAGGCAGGCGAGGTTGGCAGAAACGGGCGTATCCGAGCGCGCGTAAAGGCGGATGCTCTGTGGGAGCTGATGGGCGCATCCTCGTCTATTATGGTTATGGGACACCGCAATGGGGATTTGGACAGCCTTGGCTCCAGCATGGGGATTTGTGCCATTGCAAGAGCTATGGGCAAAAAATGCCGCATTGTGATGAATGAGGTTAGCACAGGGATTAAGTGCATTTTCGAGCAGATGGCGCAGGATGAATATTATCAGACTGCTTTTATGAAGGAAAAGGATGCACTGAAGGAAATGGATGATAAAACACTGGTGATTGTTGTGGATACGCACCGTGCCAGTATGGTGGAAGGTCCTTCCGTTCTGGAGGCGGCAAAGAAAATCGTTGTGTTTGACCACCATAGAAAGAGCGCGCAGGATTTTATTGAGCAGGCGGTTCTGCTTTATCATGAGCCCTACGCATCCTCTACGTCTGAATTGATTACGGAAATGATTCAGCATATCGGCAAGAGGATCAAGCTGCGCTCCATCGAGGCAGATGCGCTTCTGGCAGGCATTACCGTGGATACCAAGAATTTCGCAGTCAAAACGGGTGCGATTACCTTTGAATCCGCAGGATTTCTGCGCCGCAACGGGGCAGACAGTATTCGTGTGCGGATGCTGTTCCAGAATGATATTGATTCCTATAAGGCAAAAGCAACTGCTGTGCGTGATGCGGAGTTGTATCTTGGCTCCATGGCGCTTTCCGTATGCCCTGCCAATCGGGAGAATTCCACATTGACGGCGGCACAGGCGGCGGATGATTTAATGAATGTAACAGGGGTTAAGGCATCCTTTGTCTGCTGCAAGGTGGATGATGTGGTTTATGTCAGCGCACGCAGCTTTGGGGATGTGAATGTGCAGAGAATTATGGAAAAACTGGGCGGCGGCGGCCATTTCACCGTTTCCGGGGCGCAGCTTAAGGATTGCAGCGCGGAAGAAGCGAAGGAGAGGGTACGCAGTGCCATTGATGAATATTTGAAGGAGGAAACGACATGAAGATGATTTTATTACAGGACGTAAAAAGCGTCGGCAAAAAGGGCGACTTAATCAATGCCAGCGAGGGCTATGCAAAGAATTTCCTGCTGCCCAGAAAGCTGGCTGTGGAAGCAACAAAAAGTAATCTGAATGATTATGAGCTGAAGCAGAAGGCGGAGGCAAAGCGTAAGCAGGAGGAGCTGGAAAAGGCGCAGGCAACTGCAAAGGAGCTGGAGGATAAGGTTGTTACCATCAAGGTGAAAACAGGCGGCAACGGCAAACTGTTCGGCTCTGTGACGAATAAAGAGGTTGCGGAGGAAATCGTAAAGCAGACCAAGCTGGATATTGATAAGAAGAAGGTTTCTATCGGTGACCCCATCAAGATGCTGGGTGAGAGAACCGCAGTCATTAAGCTGCATCCTAAGGTAACGGCAGAGGTAAAGGTGAAAATCGTAGAAGCGTAAGTCCCCGTACAGGAGGCGGAAAACATGGAAGAACAGGAAAAGCAAACAGAATATATGCGCGGTGTGCCGCCCCATGATGAAACGGCGGAGCAGGCTGTCCTGTGTTCCATGTTTCTGGACAGAGAAGCGGCATCTGTTGCGCTTGAGGTGCTGCGTGGGGAGGATTTTTATCGCCCTGACCATCGCATGGTTTTTGAAGCGGCAGAGGAATTATATCGTTCCGGCTCTCCCATTGATGTGATTACAGTCAAGAATAAGCTGGAGGAAAAAGGGCAGTTTGAGCAGATAGGCGGTCTGCCTTTTCTGGCAAGCCTTTCTTCCGCAGTCGGTAGCTCTGTCAATGTGCGCCATTATGCGGCAATCGTGGAGGAAAAATCCGTTCTGCGCCGTCTGATTCGCACTGCCGGGGATATTTCTCAGCTGAGCTATGAGGGCAAAGAGGATGTCAATGCCATTATGGATACGGCGGAAAAAAGCATTTTTGACATCATGCAGAAGCGCCATTCCGAGCAGTTCCATCATATCAGAGATATCGCGGTCAGCTCGATTGAAAAAATCGAGGATATCTACCGTTCCAAGGGCAAGCTGACAGGTGTGCCGACGGGCTTTCTGGATTTTGATGCCAAAACGGCAGGTCTGCAAAAATCAGATTTGATTCTGCTTGCGGCGCGTCCTTCCATGGGGAAAACGGCATTTGCGCTGAATATCATACAGAATGCGGCGATTCGTGCCAATGTGCCGACGGCGGTGTTCTCTCTGGAAATGAGCCGGGAGCAGCTGGTTAACCGTATGCTCTGCTCCGAGGCCATGATTGATGCACAGAAGCTGCGTACCGGGGAATTAGAGGAAAACGACTGGGCGGAGCTGATTAACGCCATGGGTCCCCTTTCCGAAGCCCCGATTTATATTGACGATACCCCCGGGGTGACCCCGATGGAGGTGCGCTCCAAATGCCGTCGCTTGAAGGTGGAAAAAGGGTTGGGGCTTATCGTGATTGACTATTTGCAGCTGATGAGCGGCAATAGCAGAAACGATTCCCGTCAGCAGGAAATCTCCGAAATTTCCCGTTCCCTTAAGGCGATTGCAAGAGAGATGGAAGCGCCTGTGATTGCGCTGAGTCAGCTGAGCCGTGCCTGTGAACAGCGTGCGGATCACCGCCCGATGCTTTCCGACCTGCGTGAGTCCGGCGCGATTGAGCAGGATGCGGACGTAGTTGCCTTTCTTTATCGTGATGAATATTATTTCCCCGATACGGAAAAGAAAAATCAGGCAGAACTGATTATTGCGAAGCAGAGAAACGGCCCGACGGGTACGGTCGATTTGACATGGATGGGACAGTATACGAAATTTGGCAATTTTCTGAAAAAATATTAAGTAAAGCCGCCCGAGGGGATTCCTTCGGGCTTTTTAAGTACATAAAGGAGGAGAAGAAGATGTTCAGACCAATGAGAAGAAGTAAGCAGGCGCTTTCCGCGCAGGAAACGAAGGCACTGCTTTCCGCAGAAAAAAGAGGAATTCTTGCGGTGAATGGGGATGAGGGCTACCCCTTCGCGATTCCTGTCAATTATTATTATGACGACGCGCAGGGAAAAATTTTTATCCATGGCGGCAAGGCAGGGCATAAGGTGGATGCGCTGAAAAGGGACGATAAGGTCTGCTTTACCGTTTATGGCAACGAAGCCTTTGAAGAAGGGGATTGGGCACCCTATCTGCACAGCGTAATTGTGTTCGGCAGATGTAAGCTGGTTGCGGACGTGGGGCAGACGGAGGACAGAGTGCGAGAGCTGGCACTGAAATATTACCCCACAAAAGAGGAGGCTGAAGCGGAAATCGTAAAGGGTATCCATGCGGTGCAGCTTTACGAGATTACGATTGAACACATGACGGGTAAGCGCATACACGAAAAATAAGGAATAGGGAGCAGGGAAAAAAGGGAGAATGAAAAATTTTCTCTTTTTTTCTGCCATTTCTTACAATTTTCTTACGATTCAGGGAAAGGACTTCCTTGTTGGACAAAAGTATGGTATATATGAAACAGAAGATTCCGACAAAGAAGGAAGGGACGGAAATCGTAAGGGGGACAGATGCATGAGCAGGGATGATAGGCGCATTAAAAAATGGAGATCCGCAGGAACATTGGGCGAGCTTTATCTGAAGGAGATGGCAGAGCAGGGCTTGCTTCTGGAGGAGATGACACCTCTGAAATACATCTTTCGTGAGGACGAGCCGCAGCACCTGCGCTACCGTATCGAGGAGCTGGAGCATGTGCCGACGGACGAGGAACGGGCGGGATATGCGAAGGATGGCTGGCAGGAGGTCTGCCATTATGAGTTGGATTATGTTTTTGCAAAGGAATGCAGTGCGGATGAGCCGGAGGTGTCGCAGGAGGCGGTGCTGCGGGATTTAGATAAAAAAATAGAGAAGGAGAAAGGGAGTATCCGCGAAACAAAGATTGGGCTTTTGATTTCTCTGGTTATTTTGGCTGTGTGCGTCTTCAGCATGGGAAGGGCGGCGCTGAGCGGAGATACGCTTCTGATTGCACTGAGATTCTTTGGGCCAACTGCTCTGATTGCTTTTGCAGGCGGCTATTGGGAGATACGCAAGCTGCGGCGGAAAAAGGAACGGGTCGAGGATGGTGATATCCCCGATGAATATACAAACTGGCGAAAGGATCGCGTGATAAAAGCGTTTCTGGCTCTGATGGGCGTTGCTCTTGTTGTCGGCGGAATCTATTACGGTGGCAACTTTAACGATAAAACCTTTGACCTGCCGAAGAAAAGCACATACGCCAATCTGCCTGCGGTGCGTCTGGAAAGCCTGATAGATGAACCCCTGACCCGATGCGGCGAAAGCGTTGACCCTGCGCAGGAGGGACTTCACATGAGTGCCAATCAGTTTGATGGGATGATGTATCAGACGATAAAGCGGATGGGAGGACTTTATAACTATGGCGTGGAGCATCGCTTTGAGCTGCGGACAAAACGGGATTTGGAAACCAAGCAGTATATGCGGAACGCAGAAGGAGCAGAATGGCATCTGAATACGCGCTATACCTGCTTCCGCCGAGAACGGGATGCCGAAAAGCAATATGATAAGAATATCGAGAATGAAAGGCTGACCGAAGAAAGATGGCAGGAGAGGGGGCATGAGTTTCCTGCCTCCGAGGAAATTTCCGCGGAATATCCTGCGTTTTCCCGGCTGCATGTCTGCCGCACGGAGTGGAGCGAATCGGTTTCCTATCATGTGCTTTGCAGCGACGGCGAAAAGTTGATGGAGCTGGATTATATAGGACGGGAGACTGACCCCGAACAGCTTCTGGCAGAGATAGAAAAGGTTTTTGCCGCGCAGGAAGGCTGAAGCAAAAAAACAGAAAAAGATAAAATAAAAAAGCGAAATCCTTGTAAAAATGAGGACTTCGCTTTTGTTTTTGGAAATCAACCCTCCAGCTGAGAGGTGCAGTGGGGGCATCTGGTTGCCTCCATCGCAATTTCGGATTTGCAGAAGGGGCAGACCTTCGTTGTAGGTGCTTCTTCCACGGGAGCGGCAGGGCGTTTCAGCTTCACCAGCACCTTCAGCGCCGCAAAGATGACGATTGCCACAATCAGAAAATCAAGCACCTGTGTGAGAAAGGAGCCGTATGCGATGGTTGCGGTTGCCGCCTGTGCATCTGCAAGGGTGGCATAATGATTGCCGTCCAGAGGCAGATAAAGCTGGCTGAAATCTGCGCCGCCTGTTAGCTTGCCGATGATGGGCATAATCAAATCATTGACAAAAGAAGTAACGATTTTGCCGAATGCGCCGCCGATGATTACGCCGACAGCCATATCTACCACATTGCCCTTTATGGCAAATTCCTTAAATTCCTGAATGGTTTCCTTCAAAGCCATAAAAATTCCTCCTATGCTTTTTTGGGTTTTTTCCTATATTTTTTGCAAAATTTGCTTTTTTTCAACCATAGTATAACAAAAAAATCAATTTCATCCAACACAACTCAAAAACTTTTGATAAATTTTTGTAAAGAGTGTTGACGCAAAAATTATCAAGGCATATACTGGATATAGTGAGTGAAAAATCGTACAGTCAAAGCGAGGTGAACGAAATGGACGGTAGTCATAGTAAAGATACCATTCCTTTAGAGCCTGAGGGCTATCGACGATCTGAGAAAAATTTTACCGTGTATTTCGGTCAGCTTTTTTGGATACAACAGGGTTGACTGTGGTTTTTTATGCCCTTTTTTGAATGAATGCACGGTATGCGGAGAAACTTTTTTTGAAAGGCATACGGTGCTTTTTTATTTGAATTTGGGGTGAAAAAATGAGTGACATGAATGAAGAAATGCAGATTCTGTTTGATAATTATACGGCCTTGATGGACGGTGGACAGTATTTGCAGCTAAAGCAGGAATTAAATGAGGAACAGCCTGCCAATATTGCGGAATATTTTGAGGAACTGACGGCGGAAAAGCAGCTTTTTATCTTCCGTCTGCTCTCGAAGGATGTTGCGGCAGAGGTGTTCTCCTATATGGATAATGATACACAGGAGCATATTGTGCAGTCCATTACCGACCGAGAGGTGCGCAATATCGTGGACGAAATGTTTCTGGATGATACGGTGGACTTTCTGGAGGAAGCCCCTGCCAATCTGGTCAAAAAGGTGCTGCGGAATACCGATGCCGGCACAAGACAGCTGATCAACCGTTTTCTGAATTATCCCGAAAATTCCGCAGGCAGCCTGATGACAATCGAATTTGTGCGCCTGCGTGCCAATATGACTGTTACAAAGGCGCTGAGCGAAATCAAGCGTGTTGGGATGGATAAGGAAACCATCTATACCTGCTATGTGACGGATGCACAGCGAAAGCTGTTGGGGGTTATTCCTCTGAGAACCCTGATTTGTGCGGAGGATGACAGTCTGGTTGGGGATCTGATGGAGGATGACGTTATTTCCGTACACACATTGGATGACCAGGAGGAGGTTGCAAATATCTTCAAGAAATATAACTGGATGGCACTGCCCGTAACGGATACGGAGGGCAGACTGGTCGGCATCATCACGGTCGATGATATCGTGGACGTTATCGAGCAGGAAACCACAGAAGATATGGAACTGATGAATGCTGTCCTGCCTTCGGATGACGAATACCTAAAAATGAGCGTATTCGCACTGGTGAAGAATCGTATTCCGTGGCTTTGCGTGCTGATGATTTCCGGTACGCTGAGTGCCTTTGTTATCGGGATGTATCAAAGCCTTCTGGATTCGGTTGTTATGCTTTCCAGCTTTATGACAATCATCACCGGTACGGGCGGTAACGCCGGTTCGCAGGCCTCTGCCATGGTTATTCGTGGTCTGGCGCTGGGTGATATTCAGATGCGTGATACGTTTAAGGTTGTGTTCAAGGAGCTGCGTGTCGGTATTCTCTGCGGTCTGATTCTGGCGATGGTCAATATGATTCGTATGACCTTTTTCGACCATTCGACCCCGTTTAATATTGACTTGACGGTTTCCATCAGTATGGGTGTTGCGGTTGTTCTGGCGAAAACACTGGGGTGTATTCTGCCTATTCTGGCAAAGGCAGTCAAGCTTGACCCTGCGATGATGGCGGGTCCCTTGATTTCTACGGTTGTGGATGCGATTGCACTGGTGGTTTATTTCAGCATTGCAACGGTGTTGGTGCTGTAAGGAGAAGAAAGAGAATAAAAAGGATAAAAACGAAAAAACGGTGTCACAAGTTTGTTATGTGATACCGTTTTTTGTGCGGATAATTCTGCCCTGTTGAGAGATACTATTTCCAAGATTGGAAAAAGGAGATGGGAGCTTGGAATGGAATCTTTTGACGTGGGCACAGCTTTTGTTTTTTGGGCTGGGCGCATGGTATTTTTGGAGGAGCAGCCGCAGAAAAGGCGCAGGAGAGGGCTTGCGGTGCGAGGATAATATTGTAGAGATGGATAAGCTGATGGCAATGGAGGAAACAAAGCTGACAGAACCATTGGCGGAGCAGACCAGACCGCGGACACTGGAAGAAATCATCGGGCAGGAAAACGGCATCAAGGCATTGCGCGCGGCACTCTGCGGTCCCAATCCGCAGCATATTCTGATTTATGGCCCTCCCGGTGTGGGGAAAACGGCGGCAGCGAGGCTGATTCTGGAGGAAGCGAAGAAAAGGGAAGGTTCCCCCTTCGGCGCAGGTGCAAGGTTTGTGGAGATTGATGCAACCACATTGCAGTTTGATGAACGCAACATTGCAGACCCCTTGCTTGGCTCTGTGCATGATCCGATTTATCAGGGTGCAGGGGCATTTGGCAATGCGGGGATTCCCAGACCACGCCCGGGGGCAGTCTGCGAAGCGCACGGCGGCGTGCTGTTTATTGATGAAATCGGGGAACTGCATCCGGTGCAGATGAATAAGCTTTTGAAGGTACTGGAGGACAGGGTGGCACACTTTCAGAGCAGCTATTACAGCAGCAGCAACAAAAGCATTCCGCCCTATATCCATCAGATTTTTCGGAAGGGGATGCCTGCGGATTTTCGGCTGATTGGAGCGACCACACGCAGTCCGCAGGAAATTCCCGAAGCATTGCGTTCCCGGTGTACGGAAATCTTTTTTGAACCGCTGGACAGAACCGCGGTGGAAAAAATCGCAGAAAACAGCCTGCGGCGTGCGGGCGTTTCCTATGAGGAGGGGCTTTGCGGCAGGATTGCGGCGTATGCAGGCGGTGGCAGAGATGCGGTGAATCTTGTGCAGTCGCTGACCTCACTGGCGTGGATGGAGGGAAAAAAGAAGATTACGGCAAGGGAACTGGAATGGGCGGCAGAGGCGGGCAGATATCAGCCGCTGTATCGGCAGAAAATCGCGAAGCAGCCACAGGTTGGTGTGGTAAATGGCTTGGGAGTGCAGGGCAATGGCCGAGGGAAGCTTCTTTCCGTAGAAGCGGTGGTGCGGAAGGGCGGCAATGGCTTAACGGTGACGGGCATCGTAGAGGAGGAAGAGCTGAAAAACGGGCAGGGAATGGCGAAACGCAAGAGCAATGCCCGTTCTGCGGCGGAGAATGTGCTTACACTGCTGGAACAGTTCGGCTTTTCTGCGCAGGATTTCCATGTGCATCTGAATTTCCCCGGAGGGATTCCTGTGGATGGGCCCTCCGCAGGGGTAGCGATGTTTCTTGCGATTTATTCCGCTTTTACGGAAATACCTGTAGCCCATACCCTTGCGCTGACGGGGGAAGTCGGTCTGCATGGACAGGTGCTCCCTGTTGGCGGCGTGGAGCAGAAGCTTGCGGCGGCAAAGGAGGCAGGTGCGACGAAGGTCTTGATTCCGAAACAGAATTGGAAGGAGAGCTATCACAATTTGGGAATAGAGGTCATTTCTGTTGCAACAGTGCAGGAGCTGCTCAGTGCGGCGTTTCTTTCTGAGGGCGCGGCACTTTCGGAAGGAATTGATTTTTTGCAGGAAAAGGAAATCGGGTAAAAATGAAATGCAAAAGCTCCGCGCGGGAGAAGGTTCTGCGTGGAGCTTTTTTGAAACGAGTTATTCGGTTTCGCTGAAAATGGTACGGAAAATCAATCGCACGAGGGGGCCGCAGTAAAACAGCTGATAGCAGATAGCCATGGGGAAGTTGCGTGCCCATGTCTGTATCCATGTGCAGAAATCAGGTTTGTTGAAAAGCACTGTGGCAATCAGACTCATCACAGGGCACATGATACAGCAGATGCAGATAGAGATTGCAAAGGTAATCAGCTGTGGTCTGTCATCGGGGCGCATTACCTGAAAGGCAAGAGCCGTTGCAAGTTTGCCGACGATAAAAAATTCCAGCACAAAGGCAATCGGGAACATGATTGGCATTTCATGCAGTGCGGCAAGAAATGTCATGGTGGAAACACCGTCTGTATTCCATGCAACATTGTACACAATCATACCGTATACCATTACGGCTGCCATGATGGCGGTGAAAACAGCGTCTTGAAATTTGTTTTTTGGCATAAAAAATCCTCCTGAATCATAACTTTATGTGTTGTTCGTTATCATCCGGAGGGAGTGTGCGTTTCCAATTTATTACCATATCTTATTAGTATCTTTGATAGTATATCATATTTTTATGAGTAATACAAGAAAAATCAGGGATTTTATTTTTCGACAGAAAGCTGGGATTTGACCGCAGGAGAGATTTATTGTATACTATTTAGTTAAGGCGAAGCCTTGATTTTTTGGGGGATTTTCGCCGAATGGATACAAAAAATAAAGCTTTTTATAAGGATTTTGATATACGAGGTGAAAAGAATGGAGAAGAAACAAGCGATTCTTGTGCCGATGATTGCACTGCGGGGCATGAGCATTTTCCCCGGAATGGCAATCAGCTTTCCGGCAGGCAGACAGAAATCTCTGGATGCGCTGCAGGCGGCAGAAGAAAACGGAAAGGAAATTTTTCTGGTAACGCAGAAGGACCCTGTTATTCCAGATCCTTCCAGAAATGATTTATATGACATCGGCGTTCTGGCAGAGGTGAAGCAGGTGCTGAAGCTGCCCGGCAATCTGACACATGTTGTGGTGGAGGGGAAAAACCGCGGCAGACTTTTGAATATCCATGTGAAAAACTGCGATTATGCCGAAATTACGACCATTGCGCAGGATTTTGAGGAAGAGCCCAGCGAGCAGGAGCAGGCAATTATGAAAATTGCGGTGGAGGAATATGATAATTATCTGAAGCTGGCGAATAATACTGCCGCACTGGATCTGATGGGCAATGTGGTAGCGGCGAAAAGACCCGGTGCGCTTGCGGATGTCATTGCCGCAGGGATGGAGCTCGCCTACAACAGAAAGCAGGAATTTCTGGAACGGCTGAATCCCTATGAACGTCTGGAAATGGTGATTACTACCATGCAGCACGAGTGTCAGGTTTTGCAAATCAAGCGCGAAATCGAAAACAAAACAAAGCAGAGAATCGACAAGAACCAGAGGGAATATTATCTCCGCGAGGAAATGAAGGTAATTCAGGAGGAATTGGGCGACAAGGATGGCGTTGGCGCAGATGCGGCGAAATACCGCACACAGCTGGATGAAAAAAATCCCCCTGCGCATGTTCGGGATACGATTGAAAAGGAAATCGACCGTATGCTCAAGATTCCCGTAACCTCTCCCGAATCGAATGTTTCCAGAACCTATATCGAAACCCTGCTTTCCCTGCCATGGACAGAAACGACAGAGGAATCCTTTGATTTAGCGGAAGCAGAAAAAATTCTGGATGAAGATCATTACGGTATGAAAAAGGTGAAGGAGCGTATTCTGGAATACCTTGCTGTCCGCAAAAATGCACCGGAGGAGCATGCAACCATCCTTTGTCTGGTCGGCCCTCCCGGTGTGGGGAAAACCTCAATCGCGCGTTCCGTTGCGAAGGCACTCAACCGCAATTATGTGCGGATGTCCTTGGGCGGCGTGAAGGATGAAGCGGAAATCCGCGGACACAGAAAGACCTATATCGGCGCAATGCCCGGACGCATCATCAATGCCATGAAGCAGGCAGGCACCATCAATCCGCTGATGCTTCTGGATGAGGTGGATAAGCTTGGTGTTTCCTATAATGGCGACCCTGCGGCAGCATTGCTTGAGGTTCTGGATGGCGAGCAGAACAGCACCTTCCGTGACCATTTTGTAGAGCTGCCGTATGATTTATCGAAGGTATTGTTTATGTGTACGGCAAATAGTCTGGATACCATTCCGGGGCCTCTGCGCGACAGAATGGAGATAATAGAGCTTTCCAGCTATACCGCGCAGGAAAAGCTGCACATCGCAGAGGAGCATTTGCTTGAAAAGCAGAGAAAACGCCATGGACTGACCGCAAAGCAGCTGAAAATCAAAGCGGATGCCATGGAGGAAATCATTGACGGCTATACCAGAGAAGCGGGCGTGCGTCAGCTGGAACGCACCATTGGCGAGGTTTGCCGTAAGGCGGTGAAGATGATTCTTTCGGGCGAAAGAAAATCCTTGACGGTTACGAAGAAAAATCTGGAGGATATTTTAGGCACAAGAAAATTCATGCCGGATACGATTTACAAAGAGCCGCAGGTCGGCATTGTGCGTGGTCTGGCATGGACAAGAGTCGGCGGCACAACGCTTTCCGTTGAGGTGAACTGCATGCCAGGGGAAGGCAAATTCCGCGTGACGGGCAATCTGGGAAAGGTGATGACGGAATCTGCGGAAGCGGCTGTCAGCTACATTCGCTCTCAGAATGAACGCTTTCAGATGGAGCCTGATTTTTATAAGAAGAAGGACATACATATCCACATTCCTGAGGGGGCAACGCCCAAGGATGGGCCCTCCGCAGGCGTAACGATGGCAACGGCAATCATTTCCGCACTGACGGGAAGAAAGGTGCGCAATGATGTTGCCATGACAGGGGAAATTACGATTCGTGGCAGAGTGCTGCCCATTGGCGGTTTACAGGAAAAGGTGCTTGCGGCGAAAAAGGTCGGTATTAAAACCGTGATTTTGCCCAAGGAAAATGAAAAGGACTTAGATGAAATTATGGACGAAATCAAGGACGGGATGCAGTTCGTTCTGGCGGAAACCATGGAGGATGTATTGCAGACGGCATTGGTGAAGGGAGAAAAAGACGCATGAAGGTAAAGCAATGTGATTTGAAATATATCGGGACGAATTTTTCGCATTATCCTATGGATGGCAAGCCTGAGATTGCCTTCGCCGGAAAATCCAATGTTGGAAAATCTACTCTCATCAATGCGATTCTGGGCAGAAAGGCACTGGCAAGAACCAGCTCTCAGCCCGGAAAAACACGCACCATCAATTTTTACGGCGTGAATGATATGATGTATGTGGTTGACCTGCCCGGCTATGGCTATGCCAAGGTACCGAAATCCGAGGTGGCAAAATGGGGGCAGATGATGGAGGAGTATCTGACACGCAGAGAGGAGCTGCGCGCGATTATCCTGCTGATTGATATTCGCCATGAGCCGGGGAAGAATGATATTATGATGTATGACTGGCTGAAGCATTTCGGCTTTGATATCATCATTGCGGCAACAAAATCCGATAAGCTGAACCGCAGCCAGATTCCAAAGCAGCTTGCGGTGATTCGGAAAACGCTGAAATTACAGCCGCAGGATGTGCTGATTCCCTTCTCCGGCGAGAAGAAAACGGGCGTGGAGGAGCTTTGGGCGGAGATTGAGAAATTCCTCCCCGGCGGCGAAAAGGCGGCAGAATTTGAAACGGAAGCAGAAGAATAAGGTGGTTATAAAAAAAGAGTCGCTTGCGATTCTTTTTTTATTGCGAAAATATTCTGCGATTCTTTAAGAAACCTTAAACATTGCTGAAAGAAAGTCTAAAACTTCTCTGCTATGATAGATGCAGATGAAGAAAGAACAAGCAATAGGAGGCGTTTTTTATGACCAATCAAAAGAATCGTTTTTTCACACTGGTATTTTCCTGCTGCCCGGGGGCAGGGGAGATGTACATGGGGCTGTATCGGCAGGGAGTCAGCCTGATGGGGTTGTTTTTTGGTACGATTGCCTTAGCGGCATGGCTGGGCTTTGAGGAATTGATCTTCTTTATCTGCCCGATTGTATGGTGCTACAGCTTTTTTCACACGCATAACCTGCGGCGCATGACGGAAGAGGAATTTGCGACAGTTGAAGACAGATTTATTTTTGCGGATTATGTAAATTTGGACAGAGACTGGAAATGCAGTCCCAAGCACCGCCGCGTGTTCGGCTTTGTATTGCTCCTGATTGCCCTTTCCGAGCTGTGGAAGCAGGCAATGTACTTGATGGAGCGGTTTTTCTATATCCCTGATTTCGCATGGGCACTTAGCCATACGGTTCCGCAGATTGTGGTTGCCGTTGTAATTCTGGTTGTGGCATTGCGCCTGATGCGTGAGCCGAAGGATGAGGAAACAGAAGAAGCAGATGAGCAAGCAGAAGAAACAGATGAGCAGGAAATCGCAGAAGCCATTGCGGAAGAAGAAAACAAAGAGATGTAAGCATAGCACCTATAAAAGCGGAGGAAACCTCAAAAAATGGTTTCTTCCGTTTTTTAATACAATCTGAATGGGCGCAGATGGCATATTTCTCGCGGAAAACGAATAAATTCCAAGTATACCGAAGCAGAAACACTTCGGACAGCATTCCGATATTTTCAAAAAAGGAGGGAAGGGAAATGGAGACGTTTCATAAGTGCGCCATCAATGGCTCTGCATGGCGTTCCGGATCCTGATTGGATTATTGGAGCTTGCGTCGAAAGGGAGGCGTGTATAGCGGGAATAGAAGCGCTCTGTTTTTTGCATACAGTGTTAAGAAAACGTAAAAATTTTTTGTGCAATATAACAATATTGATAAAAAGTGAATTTTGTCGTTGCTTTTATAAAAATATCGAAAAATGTTGATTTTTCAATATTTAAATGGACTTCTGTTTATCCGCTGAACGAAATAAATTCACGTTTTCTTAACGGACAGATGTCTTTTTGCTGATGTCGAAGTGCATAAAAAACAGATAAAATCAACGGTTTTAATGGATATAACATATAAAAAGATTTGTTAAAAATGGAAAAAAATTGAAAATTATCAAAAAATATCTTGCGCTATGGTCATTTTTTATGTATCATATAGGTGTGTTCCGAATGGAATGGTGTATGAGTATTTTTGAAAAACAGAAACGCGCGCAACTCTGATTTCGATGCTGATGCAAAAAAAGGAAGATCATCTTTTTTAAAAGAAAAGAGGAGGGAAGTAGGTATGTTAGAAACTTTTAACGCTTTTGTAACAAAAATCAATGGCTTTGTGTGGGGGCCTGTCATGCTGATCCTGTTGGTAGGTACACACGTTTATCTGACATTCAGAACAAGAATCATTCAGAGAAAAACCATTACAGCGATTAAGCTTTCCGTTACACCGGATTCGGAGGCAAGCGGTGACGTATCTGGCTTCGGTGCGCTGGCAACAGCACTTGCGGCTACCATCGGTACCGGTAATATCGTAGGTGTTGCAACTGCAATCGGCGCAGGCGGCCCCGGGGCTGTATTCTGGATGTGGCTCACAGGTCTGTTTGGTATGGCAACAAAATTCGGTGAAGCAACACTGGCGGTAAAATATCGTGTAAAAGCAAAAGACGGTTCCTTCATCGGCGGTCCCATGTACGCTCTGGAAAGAGGTATGGGTCAGAAGTGGCTGGGCGTTCTCTTTGCAATCCTTACAGGTATTGCCTGCTTCGGCATTGGTAATATGACACAGGGTAACTCTATCGCAGAATCCGTAAGCGGTACATTTGGTGTTCCAAAGGTTATCACAGGTATTATTTTAATGATTGCTACAGGTCTGGTAATTCTGGGCGGCGTTAAGTCCATCTCCAAGGTATGTGAAAAGCTGATTCCCCTGATGGCTGGTCTGTATATCTTAGGTTGTCTGATTATTTGTGTCATCAATGGCGCATATATTCCGGCAGCATTCTCCGCAATTATTCGTGGCGCATTTAATCCTCAGGCAGTCGGCGGCGGCTTTGTTGGTGCAACAGTAGTAGCGTGTATCCGTGCCGGTGTATCTCGTGGTCTGTTCACAAATGAATCCGGTCTGGGTTCTGCTCCTATCGTAGACGCATGTGCAGCAACAAGAAATACCTCCAGACAGGCGCTGATTTCCATGTCCGGCGTATTCTGGGATACAATCGTAGTTTGCTTGATGACAGGTCTGGTTCTGGTATCCTCTATCATTAAGGACCCCGTAGGTATGGAAGGTCTGAAGGGCGCACAGATGACAGCAGGTGCCTTCAATGCAATCCCCGTTATCGGGCCTGCAGTTCTGACATTCGGTCTGATTACATTCGCATGGTCCACCATCCTTGGTTGGGCTTACTACGGCGAACGTGCATGGGTATATCTGGTAGGCGTAGAGGCAATTAAGCCCTTCCGTGTTGCATGGACAATCGTTGTACTGGTTGGTTGCTCCGCAGCTCTGGACGTTGTTTGGAACGTAGCCGATACATTGAACGCATGTATGGCATTCCCGAACCTGATTGCACTGCTCGGTCTGAGCGGCGTAATCGCTTCCGAAACGAAGAAATATGTTTGGGATAAGGACGCTGAAATGGGCGGTCTGATGAAATGGATGGACGATGTTGCTCCTTCCGTTGACAAATAATTTCATATTTGACGATAGGCGGTGTGTCAGCAGACACACCGCTTTTTCTTTTGCCTGAAATATGCTATACTTTATCTGTAGGATTTCAGAAAAACGGAGGAAAAACCATGACCGAGAAATTATATTATAGAGATGCCTATGCAACAAAATTCACCGCAAGGGTACTGGACTGTACAGAAGAAAAGAAGCATTGGACAGTCATACTGGACAGAACACTTTTCTATCCTGAGGGAGGTGGACAGCCTGCGGATATCGGTGTTCTGGGCGGCGTGCGTGTACTGGATGTGCATGAAAGAGGCGAGGACATCGTTCATACAACAGACAAGCCGCTGTCTGTCGGTGCAGAGGTGGAAGGCGAGATTGATTGGGAGCATCGCTTTGATTTGATGCAGAACCATTCGGGAGAACATATTCTCAGCGGTGTCATCTGCGGCAGATATGGCTGTGATAATGTCGGCTTTCACATGGGAAAGGAAAGCATTACGATTGATTTGAATACAAAAATTCCTGCGGAGGATTTGCCGTATTTAGAGGAAAAAGCAAACGAGGCCATCTGGAAAAATGTGCCCGTCGGGATTCGCTATCCTTCAAAGGAGGAGTTGGCGAAGCTGGAATATCGCAGCAAAAAGGAACTGGAAGGACAGGTGCGCATTGTGAATGTGGGCGAGTATGACTGCTGTGCCTGCTGTGGAACACATGTAAAGCTGGCAGGCGAAATCGGGCAGATTAAGATTATCGGCGCGCAGAATTATAAGGGCGGCACACGCTTGGAATTGCTTTGCGGCAAGCGCGCATTGCAGGAGTTCCGTAAGAAAAACGATGTTTCCGCAGAGGTTGGCAGGCTGCTTTCTGTGCCTGCGGTTAAGGCGGACAGCGCAGTGAAAAATGTTCTGGCGGAGCGAGATGAGCTGTTGCAGAATCTGAATCAGTTAAAATGGAAATACTTCACGCTCAAGGCGGAACAGGTGCCCGAAGGAACGGAAAATATCCTGTTCTTCGGCGAGGGCTTGAACAGTAAGGATTTGACGCATTTTGCGGATTTGCTTTTGCAGAAGGGCGCGAAGCGTGCGGCGGTATTTTCCAAGGCAGACGAGGGCTATGTCTTTGTTCTTTTGAGTACGGAGAAGGACGCGCGCGCCTATACCGATGGAATGAAGGAGCCTTTCGGCTGTAAGGGCGGCGGCAAGCCTGATGCGGTGCAGGGCAGGGTTGCAGCAGAGAAAAAAGCGTTGAAGAATTTTTTTGCAGACAAGGAATTTTTGATTGCGGAATAAAAAATTTAGAAAAACCCTTCAGATGCTGTAAGGATTTTTCGGAAAAAAGAGACTATTTCGGATAGAAGGGAACGGTGAGAAAAAATGAACGAAATCTGGAAAAAGAACAGAGAAAAGCTGCTTGCACGGATGGAAATGTTTTCGGCGGCGGTGCTGTTTGCAGGGAAAGCACCCATCAAAAGAGGGGACGAGAATTACCCCTTTTCTCCCGATCGCAATTTTTATTATGTAACGGGCATTGAACGGGAGGACTGCATCCTTTTTCTGGCGAAAACCAGAACGGGCGTGGAGGAAACCTTGTATATCCCCAGAGATAACGGCGTTATGGCAAAATGGGTCGGCGCAAACATGACGGCAGAGGAGGCGACCGCGGCAAGCGGCATTGAAAATATCGGTTGGATTGATGCCTTTGAGGAGGATTTCGCCACATATTTATTCAGAAGCGGCGTTAAGAAAATCTGGCTTGATATGGAAAACAGAGAATGGCACGGGGAACGTACCCCTGCTTTGCGGTTTGCAGAGAAGGTACACTGCCATGCACCGCAGATGGTCATTGGGGATTTGTATCCTCTGTTCAGCGATATGCGTCTGATTAAGGAAGAATGGGAGCTGGAGCGGATGCGGAAAGCCATGGATATTACCCGTCTGGGGATTGAAGCCATGATGCGGACGGCAAAGCCCAATCAGAAGGAATATGAAATTGAAGCGGCGTATGATTATACGTTGATGGTGAATGGGGCAAGAGAAAAGGCGTTCCGCACCATTGCGGCGGGCGGCAAGCGTGGGACGATTCTGCATTATGTGGAAAATAATCAGACCGTTGCCGATGGCGAGCTGATTCTGATTGACGCAGGTGCGCAATGGCAGTGGTATAACGGGGATATTTCCCGAACCTTCCCCGTCAACGGAAAATTTACGGAGCGGCAGAAGCTGGTCTACAATATCGTTCTGGAGGGACAGCGGAGAGTCATTGATGCCATTCGTCCGGGTGTGCAGTTCAGCAGTCTGAATGAATTGCTGAAGGAATATTATTTTACGGCATTAAAGGAAATCGGCTTGGTGGAAACCAAGGAGGATGTAGCGAAATATTATTATCATGGCGTGAGCCATTACCTTGGTGCGGAAACGCATGATATCGGCAGATACGGCGACCGTGTGCTGGAGCCCGGCATGGTGCTGACGGTAGAGCCGGGACTGTATATCGAGGAATGGGAAATCGGGATTCGGATTGAGGATGATGTTCTGGTGACTGCGGAGGGCAATGAGGTGATGACTGCCGCTATGCTGAAAACAGTGGACGAAATCGAAGCCTTTATGGCGAAGGAATAAGAAATGACGGAGTTTAAGGAAACAGATTTATATGAGCCGATTCGCGCGTTTCTGGAGGAAGAAGGCTATCAGGTGCAGGCAGAGGTGAAGCATTGCGATATTGCCGCCGAGAAGGACGGCAGACTGGTTGTGGTAGAGCTGAAAAGGGCCTTTGGGCTGAAGCTGGTTTATCAGGGCTTGGAGAGGCAAAGCCTGACGGATGAGGTTTTTGTGGCAATCCCTCGTCCGAAAAAGGGCGCAAGAGAAAAGGCGTGGCAGGACATGCTGCGTCTGCTGAAGCGTCTGGAATTGGGACTGCTGACTGTTGCGCTGGACAGTCCGCTGAAAACGGTGGACGTGGTACTGACACCTGCGGACAGCATGATTCGTAAGAATAAGCGAAAAAAGGAGCAGCTACAGGCAGAACTGGAAGGCAGACAGCTGGACGCAAATATCGGCGGCATGACAAGACGAAAAATTATCACTGCCTATCGGGAAAGGGTCGTCCGTCTGGCGTGTATTCTGGAGCGAGAAGGGGAAATTTCTCTGGCAGAGCTGCGCGCAAGGGGCTTAGAAGAGCTGGCGGTGCTTCTCAGCCGCAATTATGAGAAATGGTTTGTGCGCGTGGAAAAGGGCGTTTATGCCCTTTCGGAAAAAGGGAAAAACGAATTGAAACGGGCGGATTATGCGAAGGTGGCTGCATATTACAGACAGGAACAGCTTGGAAGAAATGAGGAAACGATATGAAAATATGGACAAAGCGAATTCTTCTTTTTCTAATCTGCGCGGGGATTGCCGGCTGTCTGGCGGTGGTCTGGCTGAGCGCCTATGTGAAAAGCGAAACGGCGGCGCGCATTCTTTCAACAGAGGAAGCGGCAAAGCAGGATGCGGATTGTATTCTGGTGCTGGGATGCGGCGTGCGTCCTGATGGGACACCGAGCCTGATGCTGACCGACCGACTGGAAACAGGCATTGCGCTTTATCGGGCCGGCGCGGCGGAAAAGCTTCTGATGAGCGGTGATCATGGCACAGAGGACTATGACGAAGTAAATACCATGAAGAATATTGCGAAGGAAAACGGCGTGCCTTCCGCAGATATTTTCATGGATCATGCAGGCTTTTCCACCTATGACAGCGTCTATCGCGCAAAGGAGATTTTCTGTGCGAAAAAGGTGATTATCGTTAGCCAGAAATACCACCTGCCGCGGGCGTTATATGTCGCGGAGAAATTAGGTCTGGATGCCTATGGTGTTGCGGCGGCAGATGTGAGCTACAGAGGGCAAGGCTACCGCGAGGCACGAGAAATGCTTGCAAGAGCGAAGGATTTCTGCAATGCGGCACTGAAACGAAAGCCCAGACTGCTGGAGGATGCCATTCCCGTCAGCGGAAACGGAGATAGTACAAACGATTAAGCAAATAAAAAAGGCTGCCTGATTTTTCGGACAGCCTTAAATTTTTTCTGTTTTTTATTCTTCGCCGAGATAATCTCTGGGATTCTGATATACCCCGTTCAGCTGAATTTCATAATGACAGTGGACACCTGTGGACATCCCTGTACTGCCTGTGGTTGCAATGGTATCGCCTTTCTTTACCTTATCGCCGACAGCTACGTTCAAATCCGTGCAGTGTGCGTATAAGGTGGTGAAGCCGTTGCCATGGTCAATCACAACATAGTTGCCAAATTCGCTATGATACTGTGCGGTAACAACAGTCCCCGATGCGGTTGCATAAATGGGGATGATTCTGCTCTGTGTGGAGATATCCATGCCATAATGCTTTCTGCCGTCACTGATGGAGGGATCGGCAGAGGGATTGAATTCTGTGGAAACGGTACGGCTGTCAACAGGCCAACCGCTCGGTGCATTGCTCAGTGCTGCCAGATAGGTTACGGTATCTGCAACAGCAGAAAAGGAAATGCTTGTTTCATCCATCAGAAGACTCATCTTATCCAGATGGGTGGAAAGGGCAGAGGCCTTATTATAGGATGTGCTGACGAGGGTGGTAAAGGTCGGAGCTGCCGCCTCTGTTCCCTCAGTGGGTGCCAATGCAGATGTCATAGCGGTTAAATCCAGAGAAGCAGAGGAATCGGATTCATCCAGATTGGTAATCTGATGATACAAATCCTCTTTTACGGATTCGATTTCGTTTATTTTCTGCTCCAGCTCTGTTGTTTTATTCTGGAGCGCATCAATATTTTCGGTATATTCGGTATTTTCGGTTTCCAGAAGCTCTGCCCGCTGTTCCAGCTTACGGCGTTCCCGTTCGGTTTCCAGAAGCTGCTCCTTAGAGGTATGCAAATCTGTTTTTGTTTTCTGATATGCACCAACGGCGCAGACAGAACCGCCGACCAGAAAAACTGTCGCTGCGCAGACCGCCACAGCATGACGGATGCGGAAGTGAAGCGTTTTCTGCTGACCCTTATGAGAAATATGAAGTGTCAGGAAATGCTTATGGGTTTCCTGCGATTGCTCTTGATTTTCGTTCTGAATTTCATTCTGATTTTCATTCATTCGGAAATATCTCACCTTTCTTTTTGTGGTATCCTTAGGATATTATAATGGAAGAAGTTGGGTTTGTAAACTAAAATTTCATTAAAAGTTTAAATTTTGTAACAATTCGGTAACATTTCGGAGAGTAGACGAAGTGTTGACAGTGTGGTATACTGAAACAGTATGTAATGCGTATTCTATAATAGGTAGAAATACGTTAGGTGTGTCCCAATGAGAAAAAAGGAAGGGGCTTTTTTATGGAGCCGAAAATAAAAATGGGCATCAGTGCAGTCCAAAACGGTCTGCGCGCGGTATCGCTTGGAAGGAAGGCTTTGGCATTTCGGAAATTTCTGCCGGGCGGCAGAAGGAAAGCGGCCGGAAGGGCAATGCAGAAGGCGGAAAAGAAGGCGGTGCAGGCAAATACAAAGACCCTCCGCAAGAAGGACAGGCGGAAGGCACTACAGCGCATCAAGGGCATCGGGCGTGTGGCTTTGGTGGTGCGAAGAAAATATTTCTGACAAAAATCAATGGTTAGGAGGAACGCCAAAATGGACGAGATGGAAAAGAATGAATTAGACAAAAATGAGGAATTGGAGCCGAAAGAAGCAGCGGAGACCAAAGAGGAGCCGACACAGGAGGAAGCATCTGTGACAGACGCGCCTGCGGCGGAAGAAGCTGTAGAAACGGCAGAAGAACCCGTAACGGCAGAAGCTTCTGCAAAAGAAACAGCAGAAGAGCCTGAGATAGAGGAAACGGAAGAGCTGAAGCAGGAGGAACCGCCTGCGGAAGTCCCTGCGGCACAGAAAGCGGAAAAGGGCGGCGTACTGGGGATTGTGATTGGCTTGATTGCGTTGATTGCGATTGTGGCGTATGCGTGGATGAACCCAATGGGAAAAGCTGTTGATACGGGTATCCTGTATACCAAGGATGATAATCTGTATTATTACGATTTGAAAAATGAACCCTATCAGGTGCAGGAGGGACTGAGCAACGGTGGCACCTATCATTATTTCTACACTGCTTGGGGCGCAAGCGTGACAGAGGACGGCAGCTATCTGTATTTCTCCGATGATATAGATGAAAACGGTGCATTTGTGCTGTATCGCAGGGATGCGAAAAATGCGGATGCAAAGGCGGCGCAGATTGATACGGATGTTTACGATTACATGGCAAGCAAGGACGGCAAGGTGGTCGCTTATCTGAAAAAGAGCGGCGAGACCTACGCGCTTTGCGTCTATGACGGCAAGCAGGTGCAGACCGTAAAGACGGGCATAAATCTGGAAAATGATGTTTATGCGTTGAGCGGCGATGGCAAATATCTTGCATTCACCGATACCACAGGGCTTCTGAATGCAGTTGCAGTCGGCAAGAATATGGAGGATAACATTCTTCCCCTGACCGATTCCGCGGAAACCTACGCCATGGCGGAGGAGAGCGGAATTCTGTATTACGTTGCGGCAGGCAAGGATGGATATAACATTTTCAGCTATGATTTCAAGGGAGAGCCTAAGACCGTAATCGAAAATGTTTCTTCCATGGAAATGATGCCCAACGGCAGAGATGTGCTCTACTGCAAAAAGAGCGAAGAAAAGGTGCTTTATAAGGATATTATCGTGGATGACATGGCAGAGCAGGATGCGAAGCTGAAAAAGGGCGATGAGGGCTATGAGCAGAAGGTGCAGAGAGACGAAATCCGTAAGGCAATGAAAAACGGCGAGGGCTTTGAACCGCTTTTGCAGGAATGTTATGTGCTGACAGGCGGCAAGAGTGTTCGGGTAGCAGGTGATGTGGTTGCGGCAGTCGGCGTTGACAGCAAGCAGACCTATGTGGCAGGCTATAAAACAAAGGAATTTACACCCATGCACCTTTCCGTTATGGACGGCGGATTGGACATGGTGGAATATATTTATTATATGTCTCTGAATTATGGCGGCATGGAGGTATTCCTTGCGGATACGACAGGGAAGGTAAATCTGCTTTCCGGCAGTCAGCCGCAGCTGGATGGGCTGAAGCTTTCCGAAAACGGCAAGAAGGCAGCTTATCTGGATACCGATGCGAATACAGGGGATACCATTCTGGTGGAAATCGAGCTGGGCAAGGAAAAAGCAGAAACCGTTGCCACAAACGTGCAGAGCTTCGGCTATATCGGCAATACCCTGATTTATTACTTTGATTATACAGAAGGCGTAGGCACATTGGGCGCAGCAGGCAGCAAAACAACCATTGCAAACGCAAGCGGCGTACAGTTCACAGAGGACGCGGTGTATTATGTTGCCGATGCAGATGCAGCAACAGGCAATGGCGAGCTGCGTGCATGGGATGGCAAGACGGAAACCGCCATTGCCAAGGATGTATTTGCTTTCCAGTATAAGGAGAATGGCAAGCTGGTTTATATCGGCAAGTATGATGTGAATGCAGGCGTGGGCGATTTGTATTACTATGACGGTAAGGAAGCACGCAAGCTGGATACAGGCATTACGGCAATCTTTATTTATTGAGGATGATACGATGAACGAAAGAATTGAAACAAACAACCCTGAGGCAACCGAAGCCTTGGGAGAAAAGCTGGGACGAGAGGCAAGGGCGGGACAGATTTACTGTCTGAGCGGCGATCTGGGCGTTGGCAAAACGGTCTTTACGAAGGGCTTTGCCAAGGGGCTTGGGATTACGGAGCATGTGACCAGCCCTACCTTTGCCATTGTGAATGAATACGAGGGCAGACTGCCGCTGTATCATTTTGATGTGTACCGCATTTCCTGCGAGGAGGAAATGGAGGACACCGGCTATGAGGAATATTTTTACGGTGAGGGCGTTTGTCTGGTAGAATGGGCGGAGCTGGTGAAGGAGCTGATTCCTGCCGATGCCGTCTGGATTACGATAGAGAAGGACTACACCAAGGATGACGATTACCGCCGCATCACCATCAGACAGGAGGGCTGAGGATGAAGATTTTAGGAATTGACACCACGGGGCAGACCGCCAGTGCCGCTCTTGTGGAGGGAGATAAGCTGATTGCGGAATTTACCATGAATTATAAGCTGACGCACAGCCAGACCATCCTGCCCATGATTGCGGATATTCTGGAACGGACGGAAACGGACAAGGCGAGCATTGACTGCATTGCCTGTGCCTGCGGCCCCGGCTCCTTTACGGGGCTGAGAATCGGCGCGGCAACGGCGAAGGGCTTTGCGCTTGCGCTGGACAAGCCTATTGTTGCCGTTCCCACATTGGATGCATTGGCATATAATGTGTTTGAAACGAATAAATTCATCTGCCCGATTATGGATGCCAGAAGAAATCAGGTTTATGCCGCTTTTTATATGTGGGAAAACGGCAAGCTGATTCGCCTGACAGACCACATGGCAGAAAGCATTGAGCGTGTCATTGAAATTGCGGAAATGCTGGAGCATGAGGTCATTTTTCTGGGGGACGGCGTGCCGGTGCACAGAGAAAGACTGGAACAGAACCCCGCATTTTTATTCGCTCCTGCGCACTGCAATATGCAAAGAGCATCTGCGGTGGCAACGCTGGGCGCAATTATGGCAGAGGAAGGACTGGCAAAGCCGGGCAATGCATTTGAGCTGATTTATCTGAGAAAATCACAGGCGGAACGGGAAAGAGAAGCCAGACTGGCGAAGGAGGAAGCAGGAGAATGATTGAGATTGTCCCTATGGCGGAGGAGCATATCGACGGCGTGGTGACGCTTGAGGAAGCAACCTTTTCCATCCCCTGGACCAGAGCGGATTTTGAAAGAGAAGTCAGAGAAAACACAATGGCGATTTACTATGTGGCGCTGATGGATGGCAGAGTAGTCGGCTATGCAGGGATGTGGCATGTAGTAACAGAAGGACATATCACAAACGTGGGCGTACTGGAGGAGGTACGCTGTGAAGGCATCGGCAGCATGCTGATGGAAAAGCTCATTGAAAAGGCGTTGGAAAAAGAAATGACAGGCATTACCTTGGAGGTACGCATGGGGAATCGGCCTGCACAGGCGTTGTACCATAAATATGGCTTCAAGGCAGAGGGCATCCGTAAGAATTATTACCCCGACACCAAGGAGGATGCAATTATCATGTGGAAATATTTCCCCGATGCAGAGGGTGCGTCCCTTTGACGGAGCGGAAAAGAAAAAATAGAAACGCTGAGATGTGAGAGTGCATTTCAGCGTTTTTTGTAAAAAGGAGATGAAGAAAAATGGAAAAACCATTTGAATTGGCGTATACAGAGCTAAAAAAAGGGTGCTTTCCCGAGGAGCTGTCCTTTCGCACAACGGCGGAGTTAGAGCCTCTGGAGGGGGTTATCGGGCAGGAAAGAGCCGTAAAGGCATTTGATTTCGGCTTGGCAGTAAAAATGAAGGGCTACAATATTTATATGGCAGGGCCTTCCGGCACGGGTAAAACCACCTATGCAAGAAACAGCACCGAAAAGCTGGCGCAGACAGAGCCGGTGCCGTATGATTGGTGCTATGTCTATAACTTCCAGAACCCCAGAAGCCCTTTGGCACTGTGCTTCGAGCCGGGACAGGGCAAGCAGTTCAAGGAGGACATGGCAGAGCTGGTACAGCTTTTCAAAACAGAGCTGCAGAAGGCGTTCCGTGCGGAGGATTACGAAACACAGAAAAACACTTTGGAGCATTCCTTTGATGAAAAAAGAGATGCGCTTATGGCAGAAATGAGTGCCGTTGCGGAGCAGTACAGCTTTCAGGTAAAAACAACGAATGCAGGCGTATTTTTCATGCCTGTGGTAGAGGGTAAGGCGGTCGGCGAGGATGAATACGATGACCTGAGCGAGGACGTAAAAAATAAAATTGAGAAAAATTCTCAGATGGTGCAGGAAAAAGCAGGCTCCATTATGCGTGAGCTGCGCGATATGGATAAGGAATCCAAGCGGCAGACCGATCAGCTGGATTATAAAACGGGAATGTTTGCCATCGGGCATCATGTAAACGCTGTGCAGGAAAAATATCGGGAATATGAAAGAGTTATTTCCTACATCAATGCGGTGCAGGAGGATGTTCTGGAAAATATCAGCCAGTTCGTTGAGGAGGAAGAGGACGGCGAGGACAGCCTTGCAAGTCTCCTGCCGATGCTTGGGAAAAAGCCTGCCGAGGATGTGACGCTGAAATATAAGGTCAATCTGATTGTAGACCATTCCGACAGCAAGGGTGCGCCCATCGTGGTGACGTTTAACCCGACCTATAATAATCTGGTGGGCGAGGTGGAATATGACAGCGAATTCGGGAATTTGACAACGGATTTCATGAAGATTAAGGGTGGACTGTTCCATAAGGCGAATGGCGGCTACCTGCTGGTGCAGGCGCAGGATATCCTTTCCACACCGCAGGCGTGGGAGGCACTCCGCCGCGTGATAAAGACCAGAGAAATCAACATGGACTCCATACGGGAGCAGCTGGGAGCAGTGGTTGCGCCTACCCTGAAGCCGGAGCCGATTCCTGCAAATATCAAGGTGATTATGATTGGCAGCAGCTATTATTATGAGCTGTTGAATGAATATGACGAGGAATTTGATAAGTTCTTCAAAATTCGCGCGGATTTTGATTATGAAATGCCCCGTACAGATGAAAATATTCGGAAAATTGCGCAGTTTATCAAACGGTTTGTGGATAGAGAAGGGTGCATGGAATTTGATGTAAGCGCGGTTTGCGCCATTGTGGAATATTCCTCCCGAACGGCAGAGCGGCAGGATAAGCTTTCCACACGCTTTAATCATCTGGCGGAGATTCTCTGCGAAGCGGTAACATGGGCAAAGCTGGAAGGAGCGGAGCTTGTGACGGCGGCACATATTCAGAAAACCATTTACGAAAAGGAACAGCGGATGAAGCTGTATGAAGAAAAGCTGGACGAAATGCTCGAAGAAAATGTCATTATGATTGATACCGAAGGGGCGGAAATCGGGCAGATTAACGGGCTTGCCGTTCTGGATATGGGCAATTATGCCTTTGGGAATCCTTCCCGTATTACGGCAACAACCTATGTCGGCAAATCAGGCATTGTGAATATCGAGAAGGAGGCACGCCTGAGCGGACAGACGCATGACAAGGGCGTGCAGATTATCACGGGCTTTCTGGGGCAGACCTATGCACAGAATTTTCCGCTTTCTTTGAGCTGTCGGGTCTGCTTTGAGCAGAATTATAATGGTATTGATGGGGACAGCGCCTCCAGTACGGAATTATACTGCATTCTTTCCTCTCTGGCAGAATTGCCGATCAGGCAGGATTTGGCGGTGACAGGCTCTGTGAATCAGAAGGGCGAAATTCAGGCAATCGGCGGCGTGACCCATAAAATCGAAGGGTTCTTTGACCTTTGCAGAAAGCGCGGTCTGACGGGGACGCAGGGGGTAATGATTCCTGTTTCCAATGTGAAGGATCTGGTGCTGAAGGATGAGGTGGTGCAGGCGGTGAAGGCAGGTCTGTTCCATATTTATCCGATTTCCAAAATTGATGAGGGGATTGAGCTTCTGATGGGGCTGTCCGCCGGAAAGAAGAATAAGGCAGGAAATTTCCCTGCGAACAGCGTACACGGCAGGGTTATGAAAAAGCTGAAGGCATTTGATAAACGCGCGCAGGGCGAGGAAGAATAAAAGGCAAGACAACATGGGAAAACCGGGAAAAACGAAAGGGGCATTTTATGAAGAAAATAATTGGTTTAGCCTTGGTGGCAGGTTGTCTGGCAGCGATGTCTGTGATGGCGCAGGCGGCGGAATTTCCTGCGGTGGATATCGCGACAAAGTGCGAGTATGCGAATGGACACATGGGCTTCAAAAAGGATGACAGACCGGACGAAATTACCATGAAGAAGCTGATTCTGACGGAAACAGAAGCAGATGGCTTTACGGCAAGCGCGAAATTCGTATTTACCGCAGAGGGAAAAATGCAGTTTGCAGAGAAAGAAAAAACGGTTGTGGAAAACGGCTCCGTAAAGGCGGAATGTTACGCAGAGGAAGGCAAGCTGATTGTGCAGATTCTTGCGGCGGATGATAAAAAACAGGAAGCGCTGACGCTTTCCGATTATACGCTGGATGCGGAAAATGGCGCATTGGAGGTTGGCTCCGGTGTGCATTATGGCTTATATGCGGACTATGCGGATGCGAATGGAAAGACAGAGCGGATGAAGGTTGTGGAAAATTTCGTGGATGCGAACTTTGAAATCTCGACCAGAACAAACTGGGTGATAACCATTCCTGTAGACGAGGATTATATTTATTCCGGCGCAGACAGGGTCACATTGGATACTCCGGCTTACCTCAGCAAAAGCGGCTATACCATGCTGCCCCTGCGTGCAGCGGTAAAGGCGTTTGACCGTGAGCCGACCAAAGTTGATTGGAATGCAGGGGAGAAAGAGGTCACCATTCTGAAGGGAGATGTCTATTTTCAAATGAAAGCAGGCGAAAAGAAAATGCTTTATGGTGACAATCCATTGGAAACATCAGGGGAACTAGAGATTGTCAATGGCAGAGCTTTCCTTCCGATGCGGGATTGGGCGAAGATTTTCGGCGCAGAAAAAATTCTTTGGAACGATGAAACGAAAACCGCAACGCTCAAGGGCAGCTATACGGAAAACCGTGGCAGATAAGCAAGAAAATATTGGAAAAGGGCGTTTATTGGGAACAATATACGCTCTTTTTTCGACTAAAGATTAAGACTTTCTTACAAAATGGGAAAGAACCTTTTCATTTTGACAAAATTTGATATACTGATATACTAGAGGAGTATGTCAAAGGAAAGTTTACATAAGGATAAGCAGGAGGAATACACAATGAGACATAAGTGGAAACGGCTCCTGCTGACAACGATGGCGGTGGGGATGCTTTCATCCGTAACGGCATTTGCAGCAAATGTCAGCATGAACCTGTTTTATAACGGCAAGAACCACGCATACAATGCGAAGGAGATTGTGGTAAAGATTGACGGAAAAACCATGACACCGAAGGATATGCCCGCGGTCGCGATTGACGGCAGAACGCTTTTGCCCATGCGCCAGATTGCGCAGGAGCTTGGCTGTGAGGTTACCTGGAACGAAGAAGCCAAGCAGGCGTATGTGATCAATGATGATTACACACTGGTCTTTGAAATGAATAAGGCGACCGGCTACAAAAACGGCAAAACCTTTACCATGGATGTGCCGCCGATGATTGTAAACGACAGAACGATGCTGCCTGTGCGTGCGCTGGCTTCTGCACTGGATCTGAACGTTCAGTGGGATGATGCAACCAGAACGGTTTCCATCAAAACGACGGCAAACACCACGCCGACCACACCTACAACACCGACAAATCCGACCACACCCACTACACCCGCCACACCGAGCGTGAATTATGTCACGCTGAACAAGGTGACCGTGCCGGCAAGCAAAACGGCGGAGCAGACCTTCTCCGTGCAGGCAAGCGGTGCGGTTTCCTCCTATGAGGAGGTTTATGTGGCGGATAATAAGATTGTGCTTGATTTTTACGGCGCAAAGAACGGATTATCGACAAACCTGACTGCAACCAACAGCGGTATTGTTTCTGCGGTGCGGACGGCGGAGCATACGGGAGAGGACGGCGTTACTTATACCAGAGTGGTGTTTGATTTAACAGGGAAAAAGAGCTACACCATTACGCAGAGCGCGGATAAATCCAAGCTGACGATTGCGTTCAAAAGCGTAACGGTCAGCGATATTGCAATTCGACATAACAGCAGCACCGAGCGTGATGTGATTGAGGTGAAGGGCGACAGTGCCTTGGGCGTGAGCGTCTATACGCTTTCGAATCCGAGCAGGGTTGTTGTGGATATTCCCAATGCGGTTTCCGAGCTTGACAGCACCTTTGATGTAAGCGCACTGGAATATGTAACGGCAGGCAGAGCGGCAATGTTCAACGATACGACTCTGCGGCTGGTATTTGAGGTGGACGGCATGGCGAAATACAGCTATACCACAGATAATCATGCGATGACATTACAGATTTTTAGCTCCAGTATGAAAAACATGAGCTATGACACAAGCGCAAATAAGCTGTATTTGCAGAAAAAGGATACCATTCAGACAGGCAACGTGAAAATCAATGATCATTATCTGGATGGCTATACCGATGTGGTATTGCCCGGGGATTATTCCGAAACCTTCGGCAGCGGCACTTATGATATTGATAACGGCGTAATCAAGAGTATTCAGGTTTCTACAAGCGGCGGCAAGACAACCATCCGCTTTCATCAGAGTCGTATCAGCTGCTACAGCATTACGGAGGAGCAGGAAAGATATGTCATTTCCGTAAAGAATCCGCAGGATGTATACAGTAAGGTGCTTCTGCTGGATGCAGGCCACGGCGGCAGTGACCCCGGCGCAAGCGGCAACGGACTGAAGGAGAAAAACCTCACCCTTACCATTATGCAGAAGGTTGCAAATTATCTGGACGGCAGCGGCATTAAGGTTTATGTGACAAGAAACAGCGATACCTACCCCACAAACAGCAGCAGGGCGCAGAGTGCAAATGCGATTGCGGATGCAATGGTTTCCATTCACATGAATTCCGGCTCGGCGGTGGCAAACGGCACAGAGGTGCTGTATAAAAACCATTCCAATGATACGGGCAGCAATCTGACAAGCCTGAAGCTGGCACAGCTGATTCAGAACAGCATTGTCAGCGCAACAGGCAACACCAACAGAGGAACAAAGCTGCGTACCGATTTGCTGATTCTGAACACAACAACCGTACCTGCGGTTATTGTAGAGACGGTATTTATCAGCAACCCCGGCGATGCGCTCAAGATTTCGCAGGAGGATTATCAGAATAAAGTCGCAAAGGCGATTGCAGATGCAATCGAGGAGGCATTTACCTATCCCTTGCGATAAGATAAGAAAATCAGACCATGGCAGAGATGCTGTGGTCTTTTTCTATAAATTTTTCTGCAAATATGGTATAATTTAATCCGAATAGAAAAAGAACAACAGGAGGAATGAGCGATGAACCGTTTTGACGGAAGAAAGACAGACGAGCTGCGTCCCGTAAAAATCATTAAGGATTTTACGCGCTATGCGGAGGGATCTGTGCTGATAGAATGGGGCAATACGAAGGTGCTTTGCAACGCTTCTGTAGAGGAAAGCGTGCCGCCCTTTAAAAAGGGGAGCGGCGAAGGCTGGGTAACGGCAGAATATTCCATGCTGCCTCGCGCAACCGCAACAAGAAACAAAAGGGACATCAACAAGCTGAAGCTGAATCAGCGTTCCACGGAAATTCAGAGACTGATTGGCAGAGCCTTGCGTGCGGCGGTGGATTTTACGGAGCTGGGCGAAAGAAGCATTACGGTGGACTGCGATGTTCTGCAGGCGGACGGCGGCACCAGAACGGCATCCATCACAGGCGGCTTTGTTGCACTGGCAATGGCGTGCCGGAAATTGGTAGCGGAGGGACTGATTGAAAAAATGCCCCTGCACCGTTATATTTCCGCGGTAAGCGTTGGTGTGGTAGATGGCGTTGCCATGGCGGATCTTTGCTATGAGGAGGATTCCGCGGCGGAAGTGGATATGAATATTATCATGACGGATGAAGGAAACTTCGTAGAGGTGCAGGGCACAGGCGAGCATGGCACCTTTACGCAGGAACAGCTTTTGGAGCTGCTTGCGCTTGTCAGAAAGGCGGCAGGTGAGTTGAAGGAGCTGCAGCAGGCGGCGCTGGATGGTCTGGAATTGAGCTAAGGATGAACGAGGAGGAAACGATGGAAACGATTATTTTTGCAACGAAAAATAAAGGGAAAATCAAAGAAATCAACGAAATTCTGGCGGATATGAATGTAAATGTCATTTCCATGGAGGAAGCAGGCATCACGATTGACGTGGTGGAGGATGGCAAGACCTTTGAGGAAAATGCCATGAAAAAGGCAGTACAGGTGATGGAAATCGGCGGAAAGATTACCCTGAGCGACGATTCCGGTCTGGAAATCGACTACATGGATAAAGCCCCCGGCATTTATTCCGCGCGCTTTATGGGCGAGGATACGCCTTACCCCGAACGCTTCAAGGCGATTTTCGAAAAGCTGAATGATGTGCCGGAGGAAAAGAGAACAGCGCGCTTTGTCAGCTGTATTGCGGCAGCATTCCCTGATGGCAGACGTTTGGTCAGCTATGATACCGTTGAGGGCATCATCGGCTATGAGGCAAAGGGCGAGAATGGCTTCGGCTATGACCCTATTTTTTATGTGCCGGAAAAGGGAAAATATATGGCGGAGCTTTCTTCTGAGGAGAAAAATGCAATCAGCCACAGAGGAAAGGCACTGCGCAAAATGAAGGAAATGCTGAAAAAGGAACTGTAAGCCTATGAAAATTCTGGTTTTGAGTGATACCCATGCGTATCTGGAAAATGCAAGAGCGGTGCTTGCGCGGCTGCAAGGGAAGGTGGACGCGGTGTTTCATCTGGGCGACCATGATGATGACGCGGTTGCATTACAGCAGGAATTTCCTAAGCTGCCGTTTCATTATGTCAAGGGGAATAATGATTATCGCGTGGATACGCCTTCGCAGAAGCTGGTGCGGCTTGGCGGAAAAACCTTGCTCCTGACGCATGGGCATAAGCAGCGCGTGTATTGGAATTATGACACGATTTCCTACTGGGCGGAGGAACAGGGGGCGGATGTTGTGCTGTTTGGACATACGCATACGCCGCTTTGGGAGGCGGGCGGCAGAGTTGCCCTCTTTAACCCCGGGAGCATCTCTTTGCCAAGGGGCGGAACACTGCCTACCTTTGGCATTCTGACAATGGAAGACGGCAGAATCGAAGGGGCAATTATGGAATATTGGAATAAGGAGCATTTCAAGCGCATCAATTAAAAGAAGGAGCCGATGAAACAACATAGGAGATTTCATCGGCTTTTTTAAAAAAATAAGAAAAGTTTGAAAAACCTGTTGACAGGCATGACGTTTTATGGCATAATATTTCTTGCGCTAGTAACGTGGATCAGTAGCTCAGTTGGATAGAGCAACGGCCTTCTAAGCCGTGGGTCGGGGGT
>OGKA01000006.1_pt1 | contig 232840 bp, 241 predicted proteins | sample 1572211 | NCBI WGS metagenome assembly OGKA01 (sample SAMEA2582125, study PRJEB24529) | metagenome | biome: Human gut stool | place: China | collected 2011 | reverse complement strand
CGGTACGTACGGTGCTGTGAGAGGACGGCGGTTAGTCACCGCCTCCTACTCGATTCATGGGCATAATTCTGACAGTATCTAAAATGCTACGCTATGCGCCTGCCGGAGAGTACGTGTGCGCCACCGGTGCCCGGGGCGCGCGTACTATTAGCCATAACTGAAAAAAGTAAGAGAAATCTAAAAAATATTATTGACATCTAAGCAACGTTAGAGTATACTAACAGCCGTAAGAGATACCAAATGATGTTTTTTATCATTAAAGACGTGAAGAAAAGACGTGAAAAGAGGTAAATATGATGCCATTATCAATGAGTGGTGCTGGGGAGGCACAGATAATCAAGAAAATCGGCGGAAAGGAAGAGGTGAGATCTTTCCTTGAGAAGCTGGGCTTTGTAGTAGGCACAGAGGTGACTGTCATCTCAGAGATAGCCGGCAATATGATAGTAAATGTAAAGGGCGCCAGAGTAGCAATCGGCAAGGACATGGCAAATAAGATCATGGTCTGATATAACACATGTAATAGGTATGGATATAGCATGTATGACATATATAACACATATAATACATAACACATGCAGCAATGCGCTGTATAAGCTGTAATCATTTAAGATTTAAACGATTTTGTATATGATATTATGCAAACGTTTATATATATTTTTTAAACAACAATAAAATTAAAAAAGGAGTAGTCAGCATGAAGACATTAAAGCAAGCCAAAGTAGGCGAGACAGTCAAGGTTGTCAAGCTCACAGGCCAGGGTGCAGTCAAGAGGCGTATCATGGATATGGGAATTACTAAGGGTGTTGAGATATTTATCCGCAAGGTGGCACCGCTTGGCGATCCGGTAGAGGTGACAGTGAGAGGCTATGAGCTATCACTTCGTAAGGACGATGCCTCTATGATAGAAGTAGAGTAAATTTTTTTTGCCTATAGGTTAGTAAATGCAAACTATAGGCAGAATGAGCAAACAAAAATAAGGAGATTAAAACATGGCAGTAAAAATTGCTCTCGCAGGAAACCCGAACTGCGGAAAAACAACACTGTTCAATGCCTTAACAGGTGCCAACCAGTATGTTGGTAACTGGCCTGGTGTTACAGTTGAGAAAAAAGAGGGAAAACTTATCGGTCACAAGGATGTAGATCTGGTGGATTTACCGGGTATTTACTCACTTTCTCCATATACTCTCGAGGAGGTTGTTGCAAGAAATTACTTAATCGGAGAGCAGCCGGATGCGATTATCAATATCGTGGACGGAACCAATATCGAGCGTAATCTGTATCTGACAACACAGATTATAGAGCTTGGCATTCCGGTACTTATGGCTATCAATATGATGGATATCGTAAGGAAAAACGGAGACAAAATCAATATCAAGGCACTCGGCGAAAAGCTCGGCTGTGAGGTTGTTGAGATTTCAGCTTTAAAGAAGACAGGAATCAAGGAGACTGCAGAGAAGGCAATCCAGATTGCAAAGTCAGGTAAATCAGTTCAGAGGGTACATCACTTCGCAGATGATGTGGAGAGTACAATTGCAGGCATCGAGGATAAGCTTGGTCTTGCAGTAGCAGAGAACCAGAAGAGATTCTTTGCAATCAAGCTTTTAGAGCGTGACTCAAAGATTTCTGAGGTATTAAAGAGTGCTCCAAACGTAGACGCAGAGATTAAAGCTCTCGAGGACAAATACGATGATGACACAGAGAGTATCATCACAAACGAGAGATATCAGTACATATCTTCAATCATCGGCTCATGTGTAAAGAAGGCACGCGCCGGAAAAGAGACAGTATCAGACAAAATTGATAAGATTGTTACAAACAGATTTTTGGCACTGCCTATTTTCGCACTCATTATGTGGGGCGTATATTACGTGGCAGTATCATCACTCGGTGGAATAGTAACAGACTGGACAAACGACACACTCTTCGGCGAGTGGATTCAGCCGGCAGTACAGACATTTATGGAACATGCAGGCTGCTCTGATTGGCTTGTATCACTTGTAGTTGAAGGTATCATCGGAGGTCTTGGTGCACCTATCGGATTTGCACCACAGATGGCTATCGTATTCTTATTCCTCTCAATCCTTGAGGACTGCGGATACATGGCACGAGTAGCTTTCATCATGGACAGAATATTCCGTAGATTTGGTCTTTCGGGAAAGTCCTTCATCCCATTCCTTATAGGATCAGGATGTGGTGTACCGGGAATCATGGCAACACGTACTATCGAGAATGAAAAAGACCGTCGTATGACAATGATGACAGTAACAAATATCCCATGTGGAGCAAAGCTTCCGGTTATCGCACTTATCGCAGGCTTTATCATGGGTGACGGCTGCTGGTGGATGGCACCTCTTATGTACTTTGCAGGAATCGGCCTCACAATCATTTACTGTATCATTTTAAAGAAGACAAGAGCATTTGCAGGCGAGCCTGCACCATTCGTAATGGAGCTCCCACAGTATCATGTACCTTCAGTAAAGGGTGTGCTGTTGCATGTATGGGAGAGAGTATGGGCATTCTTAAAGAAAGCCGGAACAATCCTCTTCCTCTGCTGTGCAGTTATGTGGTTCCTTTCAAGCTTCGGCATCCAGGATGGCGCATTCGGACTTGTTGACAAAGAAAACAGCTTACTTGCAGTAATCGGATCTGCAATCGCAGTTATCTTTGCACCACTCGGATTCGATACCTGGCAGGCCGTTGCATCATCACTCTCAGGCTTTGTGGCAAAAGAGGGTATCGTATCAACAATGGGTGTACTCTCAGGACTTGGAGAGGTAGAAGAGTATGCAGTAAGCATGCATGATCAGTTTGCAGCATTCTTCCCAACAACAATGGTAGCAGTATCATTCTTGCTGTTTAACCTGTTTGACTCACCATGTCTTGCAGCTATCTCAACAACAGCAAAGGAGCTTAACAACCGTAAGTTCTTCTGGTTTACAATCATATTCCAGAACGTATCAGCTTACTGTGTAACACTTATGTTCTACCAGATTGTGGGACTTTGCATAGGTGAGGTTGCCTTTAACTTCTGGACAGTAGTTGCATTTGTACTCCTTGCAGGTGTATTATACTTATTGTTCAGAAAAGACCCTAATAAGGCAACAGTAAAGAGCTCTTCATTTGCAGCATCAAACGTGTAATAGGCGTTTAAATGAGAATCAATCTGGAATTTAACACAGCAGACCTCATAGCAGTCATAGTTCTTCTATGCCTGCTGGGGCTTGCCGTAAAGATAATAATAGGATTTTTCAAGGAAAAGAAATAATGCAGTAGCATATTTAGTAGCATTTGTAGTGAATAGGAGATGATGACATGCTGGCTGATATCATTGTAATTGCAATTCTCGTAGTGATAGTTGCACTTGTAATCAGGACAATAATCAAATCAAAGAAGGCAGGCAAGAGCCTGCAGTGTGGAATGGATTGCAGCCATTGCAAGGGCTGTCATTAATCCCCGGCATAGTGTGTATGAAGCACAGGATGGGCATTTCATGGAAAGAACTCATCTGCCGCTTAAGCTGCATCTGCCGGCATCGGTAACGATAGGAGGATGTATGTCGAAAGAAGCAATAGAGCAAAAAGAGGTAATCGTTGGCAAGCTAAAGGACAGCGGGTGCAGGATTACAAAGCAGAGACTTATTTTGCTTGATGTAATCCTCGAGGGCGAGTGCGGAAGCTGCAAAGAGATTTATTACCAGGCATCGAAGATAGACCACTCTATCGGGACTGCTACGGTATATCGTATGATCAATACGCTCGAAGAGATTGGAGCGATAGACCGCAAAAATATGTATAGAGTGCAGGTGTCATAAGCCTGGTTTTATGAGGCACCCCACCGGTTCGGTGGGGTGCTTTGGAGTATTATATTACAGTAATTGCATTTTTTAGAAAAATCCGCTATACTATAAAAGGATATAACCGATTAATTAATTGGAAAGAGGGGGATATATAATGACAGCACTTAGACAGAGCGCCATAATGGAACTTGAAAAAATACCGGAAGATAAATTATCATTTGTGATACAGATTATGCAGGGTGTAAATGGATTATATGATGATTCAAATAGGGAAAAGAAGGCTGCATTTGCAAGACTTGAAAAATTGCGAAAAAAAGGAACCGTTGTTGATGATGCTGCTGAATTAGCAACTTATAGGGAAGAAAAGTATGGTAAGTAAGATTTTGATTGATACAAATGTATTAATTGATTATATTCTTGAAAGAGAACCATTTTTTGATGATGCAATGAGAGTTATTTCTTCATGTATTGATGGGAGTGTTAAAGGTTATATTGCAGCACATTCTATTTCGAATATGTTTTTTATATTAAGGAAGGATTTTACGATAAAAGAACGTAGAGAAATATTGTCCAATTTATGTACTATATTTGAAGTTGAAGGTATAGATAAATCCAAGCTGATGTTGGCTCTTTCAAATGAAAAATTTAGTGATTTTGAAGACTGTCTACAAATGGAATGCGCAAAGAGACGTGGAGTAGATTATATTGTAACAAGAAATATTGCAGATTTCACGTCATCAGAGATAGAAGCAGTTCTACCAAGCGAATATTTAAAATTATTGTAAATAGAAGCACACTAAGAAATAAAAAATCTTAGTGTGCTTTTTTTATACCCAAAATATGAAAAAAGATAAAAAACACTTGACATATAGGTATAAGTAAGATATATTTAACTTAGGTTAGAGATAACTAACACGAAAGGAGCCAAAATGTGCCAGGAAGTATTTCAGATTGCTATGAGCATGGATTTAAAGAGCGTGGAAATGCAGCTTGCCCTCCAGTGTGCCCCACTAATTACAGGAGCAAGAATTTCAAATATGCTCATGATTGACAGTGCTGATGAGAGTGCCATGAGAGTAATTCTAAGAGCTTCTGGTATATCGCATTTCAGACTCGCAGCAAGGAATGAGAAAACCGCCTTCCTCTTATTCCGCAGGAGCCGTCTGGAAGCATATCTGAATAATTCAGAGGCATTGGACATACTAAAGAAAGCGGGATATGAGGATTTTTCATTCGGCAAGATATTACTTAGATTCAAAAAACGCTACGAAGCGTATCTGAATGACGAACACAAGCAGTTTCCTCATGAGATGGGGCTTTTGCTTGGATATCCTATAGAGGATGTGAGAGGCTTTATAGAGCATAACGGATGCGGCTGCCTGTATTCAGGATACTGGAAGGTGTACCGCAACGTACCACTCAAAAAGAAGATGTTTGAGGATTTTGAAAAGGCGAAGGAAAGTGTCATACAGCTATTGGCCGAGGATATAGATATGAGGCTGATACTGGAAATATATAAAGAAGAACCGCAGCAGATTGCGGTATAGGAGGAATTAAAATGAGCAAAATCAGTGTAGTTTATTGGTCACAGTCAGGCAATACAGCAGCAATGGCAGAGGAAGTTGCAAAGGGCGTTACAGATGCCGGAAAGGAAGCAGAAATCGTATTCGTAAGCAGTGCTTCAATAGATGAGCTTAAATCAGAGACAGCATTCGCACTCGGATGCCCTGCAATGGGTGCAGAGGTACTTGAGGAGGGCGAGATGGAACCGTTTGTCACAGAGCTTGAGGGCTGCGTGGCAGGCAAGACAATCGGTCTGTTCGGTTCATACGGATGGGGCGATGGCGAGTGGATGCGCGACTGGGTAGAGCGAATGACAGCAGCCGGAGCTACAGTGGTAGGCGGCGAGGGTGTTATCTGCCAGGATGCACCGGACGATGATGCAAAGACAGCCTGCGAGGAGCTTGGAAAGAAGCTGGCAGCGGTATAAGCACAATATGCAGAAACTATAATGACTAATTCGTTATTCGCAGATATTTAAACATTTCTATAAATATTTGCATGTGGTCGCGACAACAGGAATGACCACAAATCAAAATGATAGATCACCAAATATTTGGTTTTCTATAAATATATTTTATCTCCGCAAAGTATAAACTTTGCTCCTAGTGTAAATCTGGGCCGGCGAACTTCCCATTCGCCGGCCCGCTCTCTTTTTGGTATATTTTTAATGACATTTGGGCTATTGCACAAATCAGAAAGAATGTAATAAAAAAGTTCGCAGATTATTACAATCTGCGAACTTTACCTCTGTTAAAAACACTAGATATATAATAAAACTTTAGTCATTTTATGTCAACTATTGTATCTTTTTTTGTGTCTTTTTACATTTTTAATGGAATATCAGTTTGTATTTTATACATTTTTTAGTTTTAGATGGTCAAAATTGTGGTCAGAAATAAATTAAATTATATTGACATTATATATCTGATTTGGGTATAATAATAAAAAAAGTAACCAAATTGGGTATATATTTTATGGGAGGTTTGTTATTATGAACATTAAGGAAATACGAAATACTACCGGCCTTTCACAACGTAGTTTTTCAAAGATATTCAATATACCAATAAGTACATTGCAGAAATGGGAGCAGGGAGAAAGCTCGCCAACACCGTATATTATAAAATTGATTGCCAACCAATTACCGATAGATAATGATAATATGTGTAAAATTGAAGATAATAAAGGTAAGATTTATTATTATAACAGAGAAGCTGGATATTTAATTGATTCAATAGGTACAAAAATTCAGATTGGTGAAGATCTCAACGGTGTTAAGGAAAAAAATCTTTCATTATATGTGGCTGATTTATTTGAATCCTATTATGAAATAGTTGATAAATTTAATCGTGACTGTAGACTTGATAAAACTGAAGATATTATATGGAGTTAATATATGGCGAAGAAAATAGCTAAAGAATACTATCTAATGCATAAAGATATACCTGTTTGCCTGATGGAATTAACTGAAGGGGGGACTCTCGGAAATTATAGAAAAAATGAAGCAGCTCTTGCCCACTTTCCTATAGGCGGACAGATGAATGATATGAAATTTCATGATTGGTGGAAGGACAGAGCTATTCCTAAGACAAGACACGGAGCTAAGACTGCCTTGCAAAGACTAGGGTATTCTTCAACAAACAGTGCTTTGGTAGATAATTTGGCCTTAAGTTTGTCGGATTGTTATTGGATTAAACCTCGTGGTGAAGATATAGAGTGGAAAGATGTTAATCTGTTTACAAATGATTTTGTAGATACTTTTGGTGAAATAACATTAAACAAGGACAATTTACTTGATTTAAGGAAGAAAACAAAATTTAACTGTGCTGCTTCACAGGGAGAACTTCAGAAAAAATGGTGTATTGACACTTCAGGCCGCCGATATATGATTAAAGGTAATTATGGAGAATCATACCAGCAAAGTATAAACGAATTATTTGCAACAGAACTTCATAGAAAACAAAAATTTGAAAATTTCACGGTATACACTCCCACATTGTTAACAGTAGAAGGTGGAATTGAAGGACTTGGATGTCTTTCGTATGATTTTTGCTCAGAAAATTTGGAATGTATCAGCGCATGGGAATTATTGCAATCTGTCAAACTTAAACAAAATGAATCATACTATTATCCATTGAAAAAAGTCTGTCTTGGTTTGGGAATAAAAGAAGAAAAGTTTGATTATTTTATGGATTATGAAATAATGACTGATTATCTCATTTCAAATACCGACAGACACATGAATAATATTTCTATAGTCAGAAATCCTGACACATTAGAAATACTTGGATTTGCACCTATATATGATTCCGGTAATTCTATGTTCTATAATATTCCATACGAGCATCTTGGCTCAATTCGTATTGATGAGATAAAGACACATTCTTTTATTTCTAAAGAAGTACGGCTTCTATCATATGTAAAGGATAGAAATATTGTAAATATTGATAAAGCTGAAATGGATTTCAGTTTGTATAAAAGTGATCTAATTGAACGTCATATGCGCATCCCAAGGCTTCAGGCTTTATATGAAAAGAAACTTATAAAGCTGAGAGCATTCCAAAATGGTAAGGACATATGGAAAACAGATAAATATTAAGTGTTTCATTCCTCTTCTATTGAAATAAATAATCACAAGGAGGCATACATTATGTCAAGAAGAGGAACCAACATCAGAAAGAGAACCGACGGACGCTGGGAGGGGCGCTACTACATAGTAGACACAGCCGGCAGTAAAAAGTGCAAATCGGTATACGGCCACAGCTATAAGGAAGTAACAGAAAGGCTGCTTACAGCAAAAGCTGCTTCACTTAATCAAACAGCAGCCCACAAGCAGTCCGCTATCACCGTAAAAGAAGTCGCTGAGAAATGGCTTGAAAGTATAGCATCCAGCCGGAAGTGCTCTACCATTCAAAAGTATTCTACTATATACAACAAATATATCAAACCGAACTGGGGAGAAATCGTCATAGATCAGTTAAATCAGAATGAAATACTCAAGGAGCTGCCTGAGACAGCCGGTGAGAGCGTTACAAAGAGCATACTTTGTATATTCAATTCTATCCTTGCATATGGAGCTGCCACATATGGCACCGGAGAAATTCATCTGTCGTACAGGGCAAAACGTTCATCCGTCACATCCTCAAACAACATAAATACAATCAATACAACAGACCAGCAAAAGCTAACCGAGTATCTTCTTACCGAGCTTGATATCTATAAGCTCGGTATTTTATTGTGCCTTTTTATGGGGCTGCGTTTAGGAGAAATTTGTGCCCTGAAATGGGAAGATATCGACATGATTAGTCGCACTCTGCATGTCAATCGCACAGTGCAGAGACTTCCGGTAGATACGGTACACACATCCGTTTCATCACAAAATAACAACACAGCCACGAAAAAGACTTCTTTATATATAGATTCACCAAAGACTTCAAATTCACTTCGTGAGATTCCTATCCCGGACTTTATATATGACAAGCTGTCAGATTATTATAACACTTCAATGAAAGGTGACTCTTATTTTCTAAAGAAAAATCAGCCTATGGATCCCCGCACTTATCAGAATAGATTTCATATCTATATAAGAGAAGCAGGTATCGGGAATACTCACTTTCATGCATTGCGCCACACCTTTGCCACAAACTGTATAAGCAGTGGGGCTGACGCTAAGAGTGTAAGTGAGATTCTTGGTCATTCCAATGTAAATATTACATTGAATCGCTATGTGCATCCAAATCTGGAGACCAAGCGCTCCGCAATCAATTCTATAGTTATCCCATAAATGGTCAGAAAAATGGTCATATTTATATAAAATGCTTATTTTATACATAAGGGAGGTTGGATTTCGCAGATTGTAATAATCTGCGAAATCCAACCTCCCTTTTAATGTAGTGTTTCACCCGGAGGCAGCAAATGAGCATACATCTTTACAAGCACAACGAAGATGCATACAGAGCAGTCGAGACCATGCTGGAGGAAAAGCAGATGGCAGCCGTCATCCATCCGACAGGCACGGGCAAGTCGATGATAGCCTTTAAGCTCGTGGAGCAACATCCACACAAGCACTTTCTATGGCTATCGCCAAGTGAGTACATCTACAAGACACAGCTTGAGAACATAGACACACAGTTCTCAAACATAGAATACATGTCGTACAGCAGGCTCATGAAGCATGAGGACAGCATAGACACCCTGCGCCCTGACTATATCATACTCGATGAGTTTCACCGCTGTGGAGCCACAGAGTGGGGCAAGAGTGTGAAAAAGCTTCTGGAAGCATATCCGAAGGCAAAGCGCCTGGGGCTCTCGGCAACAAACATACGCTATCTGGACAACCAGCGCAATATGGCAGATGAGCTCTTTGAGGGCAACATAGCCTCAGAGATGACACTCGGGGAAGCAATAGTGAGGGAAATACTTCCGGAGCCTAAATATGTCATAGCCATGTATTCATACAAGAAAGAACTCGAACAACTGAAAAAACGAATCGAAGGCTTATCAAACCCGGGACTCGTATCAGAAAATGAAAAGCTTCTAGAGCAGCTAAAGCGTGCACTTGAGCAGGCAGACGGCCTCACAGACGTCTTTGCCAGACAGATGACAAAGCCAGATGGCAAATACATAGTATTTTGCTCGGGCAGAGAACACATGGATGAGATGAAGGAGCAGGCGGGCGACTGGTTTAGTAAGGTGGACAAAAAGCCACACATATACACAGCGTACTACAACGATGCGTCGACCAGCAAAGCTTTTGCCGAATTCAAAAAGGACACAGGAAGCCACCTAAAGCTCCTCTACTGCATAGACATGCTGAACGAGGGCATACATGTGGACGATGTGGACGGAGTAATACTGCTTCGCCCTACGGTGTCACCAATCATCTATCTGCAGCAGATAGGCAGAGCACTGTCAGCGGGAAGCAAAAATCAGCCGGTCATCTTTGATCTGGTCAATAACTTCGACAGTCTATACTGCATAGACAGCCTGAAAAACGAGATGCAGGAAGCATTTTTGCTGTATCCGGACACTCACTCGCCAAGAGAGCACTTTGACGACAGATTCCGCATTATAGACGAGACCAAGGACAGCAGGGAAATATTCATGCGCCTGCAGGAAAATCTGGGAAGCGCGTGGGACACATACTATGAGGCAGCAAAGCAGTGGTATGAGAAAAATGGAAATCTCAAGATACCAAAGAACTGTGTCACTGAGTCAGGACTCACGCTGGGAGCATGGATAAACACCCAGAGGCGTGTGAAGTCAGGCAATATATCCGGAAACCTCACCTGGGAAAAGATACAAAAGCTAAACGACATAGGCATGATATGGGATGTCACGGATAGTAGCTGGCAGGAGGTGCTTGAAGAGCTTAAAATCTACCGCAGTACCTACGGAAATCTGGACATCAAAGCCAAATACGTATCACCTACAGGCTTCAGGCTCGGCTCATGGATCAACAACATGCGCTTCAAGGTGAAAAAGTATGGCATAGAGCAGGCACTTACCGATGAGCAGAGAAAAGCACTTGAGGAGCTTGGCATGATATGGGACCACAACAAGCAGAAGTGGGAAGAGTACTACAGCGCAGCCAAGGCCTACTATAAGGAGCATGGAAACCTGGATGTGAAGATCAAATATGTCACACCGGAAGGAATTCCGCTCGGCAGATGGCTGTCCAATATAAGCAATCAGCTAAACAGCAAAGGTGCAAAGAACAAAACACTTACCGATGAACAGCTCAAAAGGCTTGAAACTATAGGATATAAGCATGAAAACAAGAAAGCTATACAGTGGAACCGAAAGTTTGAGCTTGCAAAAGCCTATTACAATGAGCATGGTAATCTGAACATACCGCTGTCATACAGTGTGGATGGAGTGCGCCTGGGGAGATGGATATCAAACGTGAGAGGAAAAAGAAAGCATCCCGGCTCCAACAATATGGTGCTGGATGAAGTGAGAATCAGACAGCTGGATGAGATAGGGATGAATTGGAAGTAGGAATGAAAAAATGAAAATAGAAAGAAAATATTATTATAGATATTTATGCACAGCGATTTTTGCAATTGTTGTTACTTTGATATATGGCATTGTATGGTACCGCTTTGCAAAAGAAAATAACGTGACCGGACATTTGTTAGGCACGGCTAATATTGCAATGTCTATAGGAATATATTTGATATTGTATCTGTTGATGGGAAAATACCTGAGAACGTTTAAAATTGGTGTGGATAGAAAAACAAATCTGATTATGTCACAGATTATAACATTATTTACTGTGGCAGTATTTCAGATATTTATATCAATGGCAGTGACAGGACAATTTAGATTCGTTGGGAAATTGTTCGTTATTTATATTCTCATGGCAGCATTTCAATCAGTTGTATTATCGATTTTAGTAATAATATTGGTAGATGTATATAGAAAGCTGTTCCCGGCATTGGAAGTACTTGAGATATATGGAGAATATCAAAATGGCTTATGCGATAAGGTGAGCTCTCGCAAGGACAAATATCATGTAGCAAAGCTGATGCATTATTCTGAGGGAATAGAAAAAATCTGTAGAGAATTTAATAATTATGATGCAGTGTTGATAAACGATATCCCAAGTGAAGTCAGAAACGAGATACTAAAGAAATGCTATGAACTGAATAAGAGAGTGTACTTTACACCGAAGATTTCAGACATTATAGCGAGAAGCTCAGAGGAGTTGAACCTGTTTGATACGCCGCTTTGTTTATGTAAAAACATAGGCTTGTCAAAAGCACAGCTTTTTTGGAAGAGATTTTTTGATGTTTTGTTATCCGGAATAGCGATAGTAATTCTGAGTCCGGTATTGCTGATTGTATCAATAGCTATCCATGCAGAAGATGGAGGTCCGGTATTCTTTAGACAGGAAAGGGTCACATTGAATGGTAAAAGATTCATGATACTTAAATTTCGTTCAATGATTGTTGATGCAGAGAAAGATGGCAGACCGCATCCAGCCGGAGAGAAAGATGACAGAATTACAAAAGTGGGAAATATAATAAGGGCAACGAGAATAGATGAGTTGCCGCAGCTGTTGAATATTTTTAAGGGAGATAGCGGTATAATAGGGACAACCAAGAAAAACCTTGATTTTACAAGGGTTTCGCTGGCTTAGTCGAATTTTGTTATGATAATTTTTCTGTATGGTTGTGTCGAGTAAGTTGCGAAACTGCGAAAAGTGAATGGTTTCTTGGATGCTTATTTTGACCCACACTATAAGCTGAAAAATTATGATAAGGAGGTTTGACCTAGCCTGCGAATGATCTTTTTAATAAGAACATTCACAGGCTAGTCGTCGTGTTGAAGAGCTTACCTAATAAAAATAAATAATTATGAGGAGTGTGTTGAAAATGAGAAGAAAATTATTAATTGTAGCCTCTAAAAGATATGGAGATTATGTGAAAGAGATAGCAGAGTCAATGGGTTGCTTTGAAGAAATCTCCTTTGTAGATAATGACAGAGAAGGTGCTATTGGAAAACTGGAAGAAGTAGAAACTTTTTATCCAGAATATAACTGTGCGATAGCTGCATGTGATGATGGAACAGAAAGACTTGAATGGAATAAGAAATTAGAAACACTTTATAATATTCCGGTTTTATTCCATATGGATTCTACAATTTCTCCATCAGCTAATTTAATGCCTGGTTGTATTGTTGAGCCGAGAGCAGTTGTTGGTTGTGGAAGCACTATCGGTCAGGCAACAGTTATAGGTGCTAATACAGTAGTGGAGCCATATAGCTTTATTGGAGATAGCTGTACATTAAAATCTGGAACGATTGTGAAATCAACAAGTGTACTTGAAATGGGAACTGAAACAGAGCAGGGAACTGTTTTATTTACACCGCTTGAAAAGAAGTAAATCACGAAATTGAAAAGAATTATGAAAGGATGAAACCCGCCCAATTTTCGTGGGGGGGTAAACAATGAATAGAGCGAATGAGAATAATATGAACGTGAATCGTACAAAGCAGAACAGTACGCCAAATATCAGATGGATGCTGGTCGGGTATGATTTGATTGTGTATGCAGTAGTAGCAGTAATACTGTTGGTGCTGTACGGAGGAATGGATAAGTTATCAACTACAGGAATACTTCAACAAGTATGCCTCTCTGTACTGTGTATTTTTGTAGCACGTCTTATTGGTAAAGTATATGGGCAGGTATGGAGATATGGTGGGATACAATGTTATATCCGGCTGCTGTTTACCGATTCTATTGCTTTTGTTGCCTATCTGTGTCTGGAGTTATTACTTCCAGTTCAAAAAATTACATTTGCCAGAATGCTTTCGCTTGTCTGCCTCAATCTCTTAGGGGCTTTAGCACTTCGTATGATGTATCGCTACGCATATAAGTGCGGAAATCAGGAAACAACAAGAGGAAAAATTCTTTCTACATTATTACATATGTTTTCTGGTATAGAGGCAGGAAATGAAAAAGAAGTTCAGAAAATCAAAGTTGCAATTATTGGCGCTGGTCGAGTAGGAGTCAGTTTAGCTGAGGAACTTTTGAATAACTCAGAAGCAGCTTATATTCCAAGGGGATTTATTGATGTAAACAAAGAGAAAGTTGGGCGTGAAATTCATGACATTCCAGTTTGGTCAGAAGATGAGGCAACACTTCAGAAGTTAGGAGAGTTTGAAGTGCAGGAGATTATTTTTGCTATTCCATCTATGGATGCCGAAAAGAAGAAAGCTCTTTATGAATATTACAAAAACGCAGGATATAAGTTAAAGGTTTACGATTATCCGACCATGTACACTGCAGGTGGAAAGAGGCATCTTAGAGAATTTGATATTGAAGAACTTCTGTTTAGAAAGCCATTAGTGGTTTCTGATGAAAGAACAAATGCTTACTACAAAGACAAGATAGTACTTATCACTGGCGGTGGTGGTTCCATTGGATCAGAGCTTTGCAGACAGTTGGCAAAGATGAATCCGAAGAAAATCATTATCTTAGATATTTATGAGAATGGTGCATATGATGTTCAGCAGGAATTGAAGATTGCCTATGGAAATAAACTGGATTTACAGATTGAAATTTGCTCTATTACGCATAGAAAAGCACTGGAAAAAGTATTTGAAAAATATCATCCGCAGATCATCATCAATGCAGCCGCTCATAAGCATGTTCCTTTGATGGAGCATAACTGTGTAGAAGCTATTTACAACAATGTATTTGGTACACAGAATCTGGTAGAGCTTTGTGAGGAGTATGGTGCAGAACGCTTTATGATGGTATCAACGGATAAAGCAGTTAATCCTACAAATGTTATGGGCGCAACTAAGAGAATGTGCGAGATGATTGTCCAGAGTGCAAGTACACACGGAAAAGTAAAATACAGTGCAACACGTTTTGGAAATGTACTTGGCAGTGCCGGATCAGTTATTCCGTTGTTTAAGCGTCAGATCGCAAATGGGGGTCCGGTTACTGTTACAGATAAGAGGATTATCAGATACTTTATGACAATTCCAGAGGCTTCACAGCTTGTTCTTCAGAGTGGGGCGATTGCGAATAATGGAGAATTATTTGTTCTGGATATGGGACAACCGGTTAAGATTATGGATCTGGCAGAGAATATGATCCGTTTATCTGGTGTCCAGGGAATTGAAATTGTTGAAACTGGATTAAGGCCAGGAGAAAAGTTGTATGAGGAACTGTTAGTTAAGACAGAAGAACTCGATAAAACAGACAACAGTATGATTTTCATTGAAAGAGATAATGCACTGAGTAAAGAAGAAATCTATAAAAAGATTAATGTACTTAGAGATGCATGTGATACAGGTGATGATCTGATTGCAAAAGAAGCTCTCCGAAGTGTTGTTCCAACATTTAAAAGACCGGAAGACGTAAATAAAGAGATTGCTTAATAACAAGTTAATACATTCTGAAAAAATGAGATTAGGCGAAAAGAGGTAGAAAGTTATGTTTAAAGAAAATAATAAATTTGAAAAATTTGAGTCTAAAGTATGGTTGAGCAGCCCAACCATGCATGGTCTGGAAATTGAATATGTGAAAGAAGCGTATGAAACAAACTGGATGTCCACAGTTGGTAAGAATATCAATGAAGTAGAAAGAATGGCATGTGAATATATCGGCTGCAAATACGCAGTTGCATTATCAGCAGGAACAGCGTCACTTCATCTTGCAATGAAATTGGCTGGTATTGAAGCATATGGAATGCCGAAAGTTGGACATGGTGCATTAGAAGGGAAAAAAGTATTTTGTTCTGATATGACATTTGATGCAACTGTAAATCCGGTAGTCTACGAAGGCGGAGAACCTGTATTTATTGATACAGAGTATGATACTTGGAATATGGATCCGGTTGCGTTAGAAAAAGCATTTGAAATTTATCCAGATACAAAAGTAGTTGTGGTTGCACATTTGTATGGTACACCTGGTAAAGTAGATGAGTTAAATGCAATCATTAAAAAGCATGGTGCCATTTTAGTAGAAGATGCAGCAGAATCTATGGGAGCTACATATAAAGGCGTGCAGACAGGTACATTTGGAAAATATAACACTATTTCTTTTAATGGAAATAAGATCATTACCGGCAGTGCTGGTGGATGCTTCCTGACAGATGATGAAGAAGCAGCAAATAAGGTTCGTAAATGGTCTACTCAGGCGAGGGAAAATGCTGCATGGTATCAGCATGAAGAACTGGGATACAACTATCGTATGAGTAATGTGGTTGCTGGTGTTGTTCGTGGACAGTTCCCTTACCTGAAAGAACATATTGCACAGAAGAAAGCAATTTATGAGAGATATAAAGAGGGCTTAAAAGGACTGCCGGTATCTATGAATCCAATGGATCTGGAAAACTCTGAACCAAACTATTGGCTGTCTTGTCTGATTATTAATAAGGAAGCCATGTGCAAACAGGTTCGTGGCGAGCAGGATGTGTGCTATGTAAAAGAAACAGGAAAGTCTTGCCCGACAGAGATTCTGGAAGCGATTGCATCTATTAATGCTGAGGGGCGTCCAATTTGGAAACCAATGCATATGCAGCCGATTTATCGTTTGAATCCATTTGTTGTCAGAGATGGAAACGGACGTGCCAGATCAAATGCGTATATTGCAGGCGGAGTAGCTGATGTAGGTATGGATATTTTTACAAGAGGATTATGTCTGCCAAGTGACAATAAAATGACAGCAGAGCAGCAGGATAGAATTATTGAAGTAATAAAGGCTTGCTTTGAATAAGGAAGTGTTTTAGGAGAGATTTATGAAGAAAGAAAAAAATCATAAATTGTACCGTAAAATGGGATTTTACGAAAGATACATAAAAAGAGCGATTGATATTTTTTGCTCTGGATTGGCAATTATTGTATTCTGTTGGCTGTATGCAATCATCGCTCTGCTGGTTCGAATCAAACTGGGAAGTCCAGTGTTGTTTACTCAATATAGACCTGGACTGATTGATCCGAAAACGGGAAAAGAACGAATTTTTAAAATGTATAAATTTCGGACTATGACAGACAAGAAAGATGCAGAGGGAAACTTGCTGCCCGATGAAGTGCGTCTGACAAAATTTGGTGCATGGCTTAGATCTACCTCTTTGGATGAACTGCCAGAAGCATTTTGCATTTTAAATGGCACGATGACACTGATAGGGCCACGTCCGCAGTTAGTTCGAGATATGGTGTTTATGTCAGAAGAACAAAGAATGCGTCATACTGCAAAACCTGGATTGTCTGGGCTTGCACAGGTAAGTGGCAGAAATGCAATTTCATGGGATAGAAAATTGCAGTATGACTTGGAGTATATAGAACATGTTTCTTTTGGGCGTGATTTAAAAATTCTTTTTAAAACTGTTGAAAAAGCATTTATTAAGCAGGAGGGAATTACAGAAGAAGGTAGTGTAACTGCTGCAGATTATGGGGATTATCTTCTCCAAACAAAACAGATAAGTAAAGAAGAATACGATAAAAAACAGAACGAAGCAAAAGAACTACTAAAAGGATTGAAGTAATGAACGAGTTAGTTTCAATAATAATGCCCTCATATAATACTGCGAAATTTATTAGTAAGACAATAGAATCTGTATTAGAGCAAACATACAAAAATTGGGAACTGTTGATAGTTGATGATTGTTCAACTGATAATACAGATGAGATTGTATCGAAGTATGATGATGACCGAATTATTTATTTAAAAAACAAAAAAAATTCTGGTGCTGCCGTATCAAGAAATAAAGCATTAAAAAATGCAAAGGGTAAGTGGATTGCATTTTTGGACAGTGATGATTTATGGTATCCGACCAAGCTGGAAGAACAAATAAAGTATATGAAAAAAAATAAATACTCTTTTTCATATACTAGTTATGAAGAAATTGATGAAAATGATGTGACGAATGGAGTGAAAGTAACCGGACCTAAGAAGATTACGAAAATGGGAATGTATCGTTATTGTTGGCCGGGGTGTTTGACCGTAATGTATGATGCGGAGAAGATTGGCAAAATACAGATTGCAGATATTAAAAAGAATAACGATTATGCCATGTGGCTGAAAGTAATCAAAAAGGCAAACTGTTATCATTATGATAAAGTGCTGGCACAGTATAGAAAACGGTCAGGATCAATATCTAATCATGGCTATTTAAAATTAGTAAAATGGCACTATAAGTTATTCAAGGAAGCAGATAATAAGAATAGTATTGCATCGTTATTTTTGACTTTACAAAATTTAATTTATGGATGCTGGAAAAAGGTGCGGTACGTTAAAAAGGTGAGTTAATTATGGGTATGAATGATATGCTGCGTAAAATGGCTGTTCTTTTGGAAAGAAGGCAAGACGCATTATTCTCATATGATGTCAGTAAACAAAAAAAATACATTGCTAAATTAGGAAATCCACGAGATGAGATTGAAAGATCGTATTTTCAGTATAAGTGTCAGATGCAGTTTAATGGAAAAGGAATCACTTTTTTGTTAAATCTGGTTTCATTTCCAGTGGCGATTCTCTATTGGTTCAAATATGGAAAAAAGGTTCAGGTGAATCGGCTAGAGCATAAAAATTTGGTATTTTTTAGAGATGGTAAACCGGAAAATATTTTGCCAAAGTCTTTGAAAAAAAGGTATAAAGCAATTGAAAGTAATCCGGTAGAAGGAACTTTATTAACTGCAAAAGATAAAAAGTTTATAAAAGGAATAATATGTAGATATCCATTTTCTTGGCAGTTTATTTTAAAATGTTTGATTAAAATTGGAAGATATAGTTTTGCCATTGAAGAATATTCACCTGAAGCAATAGCGGTTTGTGCGGAATACTCTTTTACGTCTTCAGTACTGACAGCTTACTGTAAACAAAGAAATATCAAGCATATAGATGTCATGCATGGAGAAAAAATGTACTATATGAGAGATTCGTTCTTTAAATTTGATGAATGCTATATTTGGGATGAATACTATGGAAAAATATTAGCTTCTATGAAGGCAGATAAAAATCAGTTTGTTGTTGAAGTTCCGGCTTCTTTGAAATTCGATGGAGAGCTGATCAGAACACAGAAATATGATTATACATATTATTTAGGTGCAGAATCGGAAGAGGTATTAAAGGAAATATCAAAAATATTGGAACAGTTATATAAGAGTGGAAATAAAATTTCAATACGTCCACATCCGAGATATTCTAATATGGATATTGTTAAAAAGATATTTACTTTTGCAGATGTAGAGGATACAACCCAAATTTCGATAGAGCAATCTTTATTACAATCTGGTGCCGCAATTTCGCTTTATTCAACGGTATTGAATCAGGCATTATGCAATTCAATTCCAATAATAATAGATAATATGAGTAATCCTGAAAATTTTAATAAATTGAAAGAATTGGGATATGTTTGTCTTTATAAGGAACATAGACTTTTATCAGAAGTATTGGAGAAAAGCGTATGATAGGAAAAATTATAAAAAAAATACGAACAGGTTTTTATACAAATCTATGTAAAAAAACAGCCAAGCAATATGGAAAGGGATTACATATAAACCATTGGAGTAAATTTACATCTAAGACTTATATCGGAGATAATTGTCATTTTAATGGGATGAAAGTTACAGGAAATGGAAATGTTACTATTGGAAATAATTTTCATTCAGGAGGAGGAATATTGATATTAACCTCTAATCATGACTATGAGGGAAAATCTATTCCTTATGACGAAACGACTATAGACGGTGATGTCGTGATAGAAGACAATGTTTGGCTTGGGCAAAATGTTACAATTTTACAAGGGGTTAAAATTGGTGAAGGGGCTATTATTCAAGCTGGAAGCGTTGTTGTATCGGATATTCCATCATGTTCAATTGCAGGAGGACATCCGGCGAAAGTATTTAAAATGAGAAACGAACAACATTATTATGAATTAAAATCAGAAAACAAATTTTTTTAGGTGACGATATAAATGAAAGTAATGATTATTGCTCCGTATATATATGATGACAATATAATTGAATTTACTAAAAATAAGACTGGATTTGGAATAATGGTTCAAAATATAGTAAGTTCAGTGGCCGAATTAGAAAATGTTGTTTTATTAACACGAGTTATTACAAAGGGAAAAAATGAAAAGAATTTTAAAATCCTTTCTCATACATGGGGACAGTTCTTTTCTAATGCAAAATTAAAGGATTGGTTAATAGGAATAAAAGCATTTTTTGCGAATGGTGTTACAGTAAAAGATAGAGCCAGACATGTTTTTTATGAAGTAGATGGTGGATATGTTAGAAAACAAATTCAAATGGAAAAACCGGATATAGTTCATATACATGGTATAGGAACTATTACAGAAAGCTATATTAGAATTTGTGAAGAAATGAAAGTAAGGTATACAGTTACTTTACATGGTTTAATTGGTTTGAATGATTCGGTTTCTGCACCGGTATATGAAAAGCAGATAGAACGTGATTTTTTAATAAAAGCAGAAAAAAACAATATACCAATTAGTGTAATTAGTAGTGGTATGAAAGCCAGAATAGAAGAAAACTATTTAGGAAAAAAAGCAAATAATATCACTGTTATTACGAATGGAACGAAAAAAAACGATGAAAATGATACAAAGTTTATTCGAGAAGAAGGCACTTTAACGCAAGAAAAGTTTCAGGAATATTATAGCGATTGTTTGAATCAGAATGATTTATATCCAAAGTTGAGTGATACATATGCTTATTTGCAGCATAGCAAAAAAAATGGTAAGAAAATTCTCTTTTTCGTGGGAAATATAACCAAAAACAAAAATCAAATGCAAGCAGTAGAAATATTGAAAAATACAAAAGTATTTGAAAACACCCTGTTGGTGCTTTGGGGAAGAGAAGTAGATAATGGAGAAGTCCGAAAAAAAATTGTGGAATATCAATTACATAAAAATGTTATTTTAGGCGGATTTAATGATCGAATGGATATTTTTTGGAAATTCTGTGACGTAAATTTATTTTTGAGTTTAAATGATGGGTTTGGATTGCCTATTGTTGAGGGATATATGCATGGAGTACCATGCGTTACCTTTGAGGATTTAGATGCAACACAGGATTTATATTATCCAGAAGCAATGTTAAAAGTAAAAGATAGAAGTAATGAATCAGTTACAGATACATTAAAGACAGCATTGGATAAAAATTGGAAATATGAAGAGATTATTGAAATAGGTAATATGTTTTCGATTGATATTATGTCTGAAAAATATGTGAATTGGTATAAAGAGGTCATGGCGTAGTCAAAGCCTTAGAAAGATTTTATTGATGTGAGGGAAAATAATGAATGAAGGAATAAATAATAGACAAAAAAAGAAGATAAGTTTGATGGAAATTTTTATCCCATTGTTTTGCCTGATCAATCAGTATGAAATTGCAGGTCTTCATTTAGGATTAATTTGTGTAATTGCTGTTGTAGCTATTTATTTTATAAAATATAGAGAATTTTATTTATATAAACCATTATTTATATTTTTTCTATTTATGATAGTACATGATTTTTTCAGGATGTTTATAACTGGATTTAATACAGGACTCTGGGTAGAGAGAGTTTTATACTTATTAATTTTATCGTGTATATATAAAAAAGTTGATGAAGAAAATCTATTTAGGGTTTGGAAAATTATAGGAATTATTGTTATGGCTGGAATTTTTTACCAATCTTTCCAGGTATATATATTGGGACAATCAGTGTCTACAATTAATATATTTCCATTTTTGCAGTCAAATAGCGAAAATTATTTATTGGGTTATGATAGACCACATTCTTTCTTTTTAGAACCGGCAGCATACTGTACATGGATATTACCGCTTTTATGTATGTGTATGAAAAGAAAAAAGCATATCTGGATGGTATTTATTTCGATAAGCATTTTATTATCGACATCTTCAACGGGAATATTAATGACCGGAGTAATATGGCTGTTTTATGCGTTTGTAAGTGCCAGAAGCGAAGGGAAATATTTTAATTCGTTAATGATAGTAGGTGTTTTGATAATAGGTATAGGAGCATTTTCAAACTTGAGTATTTTTTCAATGGCATTAAATAAGTTGACGAATATTTCGGTTACAAATACATCTAATTCAGTTAGGCTTGTGTTGGGATTTCAATTGTTTTGGGCTGCACCTTTGATCTATAAAGTATTAGGAATACCATATATGAATGTAGAGAATTATATGCGTTCTGGAGAAGTGGCATTAAGTAAATATAAATTAAGTCTTAATCTTTCATATTTGGGCTTTGTTAATGCTATTGGAAATTGCATGTTAATTTACGGTGTATTTGGATTGCTTTTATATTTGAAACTTTTTTGGAATATATGGAAAGAATCAGATTTATATAGTAAATGTTATGTTTTAACATGTATCATTTCAATATTTGGTCAATCGGTATTTTGGAATAGTCTTTTCGTAACGCAATTTGCGGTGATGTTATGCTCAGTAGAAAGAACATCATTTATTAGAGTGACGTTGGGTCAAGGAGTAACGAGCAATTCATATGAATAAGAAATATAAATATTTATCGAAAAATTTTATTTTGTTTGGGATAAGTAGTTTTGGTCCTAAGATAATAGCATTCCTTATGGTTCCTTTATATACTAATTGTTTATCCACAGCAGACTATGGAATCGGGGACATAGTAAGTACTTCTGCCAATTTGGTATTACCAATCATTATCCTTTGCATCGAAAGTGCAATATTAAGATTTTGCTTTGATAAAGAGTATGAATCCGATGAAGTAATATCAAGCGGGTTATTTGTTTGCCTGAAGGGAATGGTGTTATGTGCTATTTGTACAATTATGATAGGAATACTTCCTTTCTTTAAAATTAATACATCATATTTAGTTGCATTTTATTTAATGGTATTGTCTACAGGACTGTATAATGTACTGACTAATTATGCCAGAGGCATTGATAAAGTACAATATATGGTTGAAATGAGTTTGATTACCACAATAGCATCATGTGTATTAAATGTTGTTTTGTTGGTTGTGCTGAAGTGTGGATTAAATGGATATTTAATAGCTAATTACCTGGGAACCTTTATGGCTGTAGCTTGGGGATCTGTACGACTGAAAATACATAAACACATTAAGTTTAATAAAGTAAATAAAACTACAGTTAAGGAATTGCAAAAATTTGGGTTCCCATTAATTTTTAATAAAATTGGTTGGTGGATTAATAGTTCATCGGATAGATATATTGTTACATGGATTTTAGGTGCAACTGCGAATGGAATTTATACGGTATCATATAAAATACCGACTATGCTGACTGCATGTAGTGATATATTTACGCAGGCATGGCAGTTATCAGCCATAAAAGATTTTGATCCAGAAGATAGTGATCATTTTGTTGCTGATATGTATGAGGCATATAATGGTTTTTTAGTTTTGTGTTGTTCAATGTTAATTATATTAACTATTCCATTTGCACATATTTTATATGCAAAGAGCTTTTTTGTAGCATGGAAATATGTTCCTCCATTGATGATTTCTTTCGTCTTTGGTGGTTTGGCTGGCTTTTTAGGGAGCATTTTTACAGCAGTAAAAGATACTAAAATATTCTCATATTCAACTATGATAGGTGCAGTCGTAAATACCATATTAAATTTTGTATTAGTGTCTTATATTGGTGTAATGGGTGCTGCAGTTGCAACACTTGTGTCTAATATTGTTATTTGGTTAGTTAGATTACAAAGAAGTAAAAGATATATACATATACGAGTGAATTTTCTAAAACATACAATAATGTATATCTTGTTAGTTGTACAATTCATAGTCTGTTTAGGTGGATTTACTATAGTGCCTGTAATAATACAATTAATAATTCTTGTTGCTTTGATTGCTGCTAATAGAAAATTGATAATTAATATAATGAGAAAAGGAAAAATAATGTTAGCAAAATATTTACATCGTTAGGAGAAATAAATTATGAAAACAATAGGAATAATTACATATCATCATTATTATAATTACGGTACAATGCTGCAGGCTCTTGCCTTGCAGGAAAAGGTAGAACAACTAGGCTATCAGGCAGAGTTAATAGATTTTAAACAAGATAATTCTCTATCAAGATATGAAATGCTTAAATTAAGAATAAAAAGAATGCCAGTGTATATTAAAGAAAGAAAAAAATATCGAGCGTTGGCTGATTCGAGAGAAAAAATAAAGGAAAAGAATGAATTATTTGAACAGTTTTATAAAACATATTTGCATGTAGGAAAAAAGAAATATACAACCACACAGCAGTTAATGGAAAATCGACCAGTATATGATGGATATGTAGTAGGTAGTGACCAGACTTGGAATCCTTTTGTTGCGAACTCGCCGGAAGCATTTTTTTTACCATTTGTTGAAAACAAATCGAAAAAAGGCAGTTATGGTCCGAGCTTAGCGGTAAAATCATTATCTGACGAGAAAGAAAAGGAATATAGAAAAAAATTATCTAATTTTTCCTTTTTATCATGCAGAGAGCAGGATGGAGCGCAATTGTTAAGCCGTATTACACAAAAAGAAGTTAAATGTGTATTAGATCCAACATTGTTATTATCTGCTAAAGAGTGGGGAAAATATTGCGAGTTTGAGATACCTAAAGAGCCATATATTTTGGTTTATTTTTTGGGAGAAAAATCAGAACATAGAAGGGCTGTAGAAAAGATACAAAAATTAACAAATTGGAAAATAATAAGTCTTCCGGCAGCATATTTAGAAATGGAAAATAATGATTATAAAAAAGTATGGGGAGGTCCTAAAGAATTTTTATCATTGATAAGAGGGGCTGCTTTAATTTGTACAGATTCATTTCATGGAACTATGTTTTCGATAAATTTCCAAAGAAATTTTTTCTCTTTTTGTAAAAGCAGTGATTCAGAGGAATCATCTGAAAATTCCAGATTATATAGTGCTTTAAATATCTTTGGATTATCAAATAGAATAATTCATAATATGGATAATTTGACTGCAGAAGATATTTCTATAGATTACAAAAATGTGATTCCGATTTTGGAGGAACAGAGAAGGGATTCGATTGAGTATTTAGAAAACATGTTATTCGAGATGACGAAAGGATAAAAAATGAAAGTTGCTATTCGGGATGATGATACATCATATTTTACAAAACCTAAAGATTTACAAAGAGCATATGATTTTTTAAATGAGGATGATTGTGTATCTCTTTCAGTTGTGCCGTATACGGTTCCAGTTCATAGAGATGATGTGTTTCCATATGGAAAAGAAATTGGAATGGGATATTATGATATAGCTGAAAATACAGAATTATTAGAATATTTAAAGAAAAAATATAAACAGGGAAAAGTTGATATATTGTTACATGGCTATTCACATGAATATCAGCTAAGTGAAAACAAATGGCTTGCTGAAATGAAATGGAAAAGTAGTAGTCAATTAAAAGAGGAAATACCGAAAGGAAAAAAACATTTAGAGAAATTGTTAGGTATGAATATATCAGTATTTGTTGCACCTAATAATAGTATTGATAAAAAAGCTATTTCAGTATTAGAAGATCTTCAAATGAATTACTCTGGCATTATTGGGGTGAGAGATAGAAAAGTAAATTTAAGATATATATATAATTTTATAATTCGTTGGGGATTTAGGATAGTAAAAAAAGTACAGTATCCAGGTATTATGAACTATGGAAAGCATAAAGAACTGAATGCATATACAATAGATAATTATGAACGGCTGATTTATGAGTACCATATTTGCAAAGCAAGAAAAGTGCCATTTGTTATATATACTCATTATTGGCAATTAAATACAGATGAAAAAGCGAAAAAGTTAATTAAACAAATATATAATTATGTAATTAAAGATGGTGCAGAAATAGTTCCTTTAAGTGAGTGTTTTAAATAATATGATAAATTTTGATTTTAAAGAAAAATGTTACTCTTGTTCAGCATGTGCAGAAGCTTGTCCAACCAAAGCAATATCATTTGATGAAAACATACATCCAGAAATTGATTTGCAAAAGTGTATTAATTGCAATAGATGTGAAAGAGTATGTATTGAATTGAATAAACCTGAAGATATAGAAGAACTGAATTGTATTGAGGGATATATAGTTAAAAACAAAAACAATGAAATCAGAAAAGTAAGTTCGTCAGGCGGTGTTTTTTTTCAAATAGCACAAAAAGTATTAGAAATGGACGGATATGTTTGTGGTTGTATATATGATGACAAGTTTATGCCCAAACATATTGTTTCTAATGAGATAGAAATTTGCAAAAAAATGATGGGATCAAAATATGTGAAAAGTGACTTAAATGATTGCATAGTGAAAATCAAGCAGATTGTAGAAAAGGGAAAAATAGTACTTTTTTCAGGAGTCCCATGTCAAGTTGCAGCAGTAAAAAAGTGTGTTAAAAGTGATAAATTAATTACGCTGGCAGTTGTATGTCATGGATCTATAGAACGTAAAATATGGAAAAAATATTTAGCTGAAGAGGAAAGAATGAGTGAAAGTTCAATTATTAAAGTGTCTATGAGAGATAAAACAAAAGGATGCTTAAATTATGGATTGAAGTTTCAATTTAAGAATGGAACTGAACATATAACGTTTAGAAAAAATGATGGTTACTTTTTGAAATGCTTTACAGATGGTTTGTTTGAAAGAAATAGATGTTTGAGTTGCGAATATAAGGGACAGAATATTATGAGTGATCTATTGATAGGAGATGCGTGGGGAATGGAAAAAGTATGTCCCGAATTTACAGATAGTCTTGGGTGTTCGGCAGTATTAGTGTTGACTGAAAAAGGAAAAAAAATTTTTAATGAAGTAGAAAAATACTTTTTAATTAGAAATGTAGATAGCCAAGAAATAATTCGTAATAATCCAAGAATTATATTACCAGCGCCACGAAATACTTTTCAGAAGAGTTTTGAAAAGAAGTTAGAAAAATCAGATGCGAATATTCATTTCTGGACAGAAAAGTATGCAAAACCAACTATTTTGAATCGTATAAAATGGAAAGTATTGGGAGGAGAAAATTAAAATGTTTAGTATAAAAAAGATGTTGGTAGATTTATATGATAGTAGAACAGCTCAGTCATGTAGTGCTTCTATTGGAGATATAATGAATTTAAGAAGAAATGTAGAACATAATCAGTTTCTAGCTACTACGAGGTATTTGGATATAAAGGATTATGTGGAATATAATAAACAAACATTTGTATGGCAAAATACGGTTAGTAGGGCAGCATATGGTAATAAACATCGGGAGGAAGATGGGAACATGGCTTTCTCAAAATTAATTACATCATATCAAAGCAAAGGATATGATCCGAATTCTTTATTTATAGTAGATAAGGATATGAGGCTTCTCGATGGTAATCATAGAATGGGGATGAATTTATATACAGATCAACATAAAATAAATGTTCGAGTTTTGAAGAGAAAAAGCAAAAATCCAGGTAATTTGGATTGGTATTTACAAAAGAAAATATCGGCAGATTTTTTGAAAAAAGTCTATAATGCATATTTACAAATACAAGAATGGTTAATTGAAACGGGAGATACTTTTTGTTGTATTGTGCCTGAAAATGAAAAATTATCCGAATTGGATTTAATGGTTAATATAAAAAGTGTACACAGATATAGATTACAGAGTCCATTATTCGTGGGGGGGCATAAAGCTTAATCAAGCAGGAAAACTTATACAGTTTACGTTAGATGAACCAGAATACATGATTGAGGATAGTAAAGCTGTATCAAAAAGGATAAGAGATATAAAAAATATTTTGGAAATGAGATATGGTATGGAATTTGTTTCACAAATTTATTTTTCACAATCTTGTCTTGAGGGTAAGGAAATTTTTGATAAAGTAAAGAACGATTTTATAGAATAAAAGTGAGTGGATTAAATGGAAAAGTTTATATTGATAGCCACATGTACATATGTAAAAAATGAATAAAAGAATAGTGTCATCATTTGTTAAAATAGGTATAAAAAATTGGAATAAATTGAGAGAGTATCTTAGAAAATAGATTTGAGGTGATTTTAGATGAAAAAACTGATTTTAATAGGAGCTGGTGGACATGCAAAGTCAGTTGCAGATTCAATTAATAAATCAGAATATGAATTATGTGGATTCATAGATAGCAACAAAAAAGGTATGCATATGGGATTACCAATCTTGGGTACGGGACTTGAAGATATTCTAAATTGTGAAAAATATAGTTATTTTGTTTCTATTGGAGATGTTGGATACCGTAAGTTATGGTTTGACAGAATTAGAGAACGAAGATTGAACATAATCAATATTATTGATTCTTCAGCAATTATATCGGCCAGTGCAAAAATGGGAATAGGGAATTTTGTAGGTAAAATGGCAGTAATAAATGCTGATGCAGAGATAGGAAATAATAATGTTATAAATACAAAGGCTTTGATTGAACACGAGTGTAAAGTGGGTGATCACAATCATTTATCAACAAATTCTGTTATAAATGGAAATGTAATTGTAGGAAATAGTGTTTTTTTGGGCAGTTCATCTGTGTGTAACGGTCAATTGAAAATCGGTTCCAATGCAATTATTGGTTCAGGTAGTGTGATTATTAAAGATATACCGGAGAAAGTAACTGTAGTAGGTGTACCTGCTAGAGTTATAAAGAGGAGAGATTAGAAATGAGTGATATTCAAATTGTTGCAGAGATTGGCTGCAATCATAATGGAAGTGTTGAATTGGCAAAAACAATGATGAAAAAAGCGAAAGAAGCTGGAGCAGATGCAGTTAAATTCCAAAGTTTTGTGCCAGAAAATCTTGTTTCAAGATATGCCCCTAAAGCCGAATATCAGAAAAAAAATGATGGAAATGGTTCACAGCTAGATATGTTAAAAAAATTGGCATTAACGGAAACTGAATATTTGGAATTGGTACAGTATGCTTCTACTTTAGATATTCAGATTTTTTCTACGCCATTTGATTTTGAATCTTTTTCATTTTTGCAAAAAATCGGTCAGAATATATGGAAAGTACCATCAGGAGAGATTACAAATCTTCCTTATTTACAGAGGGTAGCAGCAATTGAATGTCAAAATAAACAAGTAATTCTATCAACAGGAATGTCTACGATTGATGAAGTTAAATATGCAATAAATGTTTTGCAACAAAGTAAAGACACAAGTTTTACGGTATTACATTGTAATACACAATATCCAACAGAGCCGGAAGATATGAATTTGCTTGCCATGAATAAGCTTCAAGAATTAGCACCAGATTGGAAAATCGGACTTTCAGATCATTCAGAAGGAATTGTTGCTTCTCTTGTGGCGGTTGGATTGGGAGCTAAATTTATCGAAAAACATTTTACTTTAGATAAAGCTATGCCAGGACCTGATCATAAAGCGTCTATTACACCAGAAGAACTAAAAGAATTGTGTGTAGGTGTGCATAAAGCTGAAATTATGCTTGGAAATGAAACGAAAGAAGTGACTGAATCTGAACGAAGCAATATATTCGTTGCAAGAAAATCTATTGTAGCAAAAAGAAAAATCATGAGAGGTGAAATGTTTTCCGAAGAGAATATCACTTGTAAAAGACCAGGAAATGGAATTTCTCCGATTCATTGGTATGAGGTGTTGGGGAAAGAAGCTGAAAAAGATTTTGAAATAGATGAATTGATTTCTTGTAAAGGAGTGAATAGAGAAGATGAATAATTTAGCAATAATACCTGCAAGAAGCGGTTCGAAAGGCTTGAAAGATAAAAATATAAAATTATTAAATGGAAAACCTTTAATTGCATATAGCATAGAAGCAGCGAAGAAATCAGAGATTTATTCACACATATTGGTTTCTACGGATTCTGAAAGATATGGCGAGATTGCAATACAATATGGAGCAGAAGTACCTTTTTATCGATCAGAAGAAAATGCATCAGATGTAGCGTCATCATGGGATGTTGTAAAAGAAGTATTGAAAAAATATCAGGAGATGGGAATTGTATTTGATACATTTACGCTTTTACAGCCAACATCTCCATTGCGAAAGTACGAAGATATAAAAAAAGCTTATGAATTATTTAAAGAGAAAGATGCAATAGCGGTTGTATCAGTTTGTGAAATGGAGCATTCGCCATTGTGGAGTAATACTTTACCAGAAAATAATTCGTTATCCGGATTTTTGCGGGCAGACAGTAATAAACAAAGACAGAAATTAGAAACGTTTTATAGGATAAATGGGGCAATTTATATGGCAGATGTGAAGGCTTTTTTGGAAAATACAAATCTGTATAGAGAAGATTGTTACGCATATAAAATGCCGGCAGAGCGCAGTATAGATATAGATACAGAACTTGATTTTAAAATTGCCGAAACTATTATAAATCAGTAAAAGAAGGTTAGTATGGGAAAGTATAGAGTAGCGTATGCGACTGGTTCAAGAGCAGATTATGGAATAGTAAAAAATTTTTTAAGATTATTAGATAATGACAAAGCTATAGAGTTTTCAGTATTGGTTACAGGCTCACATTTGGAAGATAAGTTTGGTCACTCTGTAGATATAATACGACAGGATGGATTTAAAATCGATTTGGAGATTCCGCTAAATATAGAGAATGACAGTAATGCGAATGTGATGCATTGCATGGCAACAGCTTTAGATTGTTTTGGAAATTATTTTGAAAATAATAAATTTGATTTATTAATTATACTTGGAGATAGATATGAAATGATGGCGGTTGCGATTGCAGCAGCTATGCAAAGAATCCCAATTTTGCATTTACATGGTGGGGAAGTTACATATGGCAATTATGATGAATTTATACGTCATTCTATTACCAAAATGAGTCAGTATCATTTTACCAGTACAGAAGAATATAGAAAACGTGTAATACAGTTGGGAGAAGATCCTAAAAGAGTATTTTATCTTGGGGCATTAGGGGCAGAAAATTGTTGCAAGATAGATGAAGAGAAAGTAATTGAAAAAGTAAAAGAACTTATTCCACAAAAATATTGGGTTGTAGCTTTTCATCCCGAAACACTAACTGATGTGAAAATGGAAGATCAGGTGAAAGAAGTATTGACTGCATTGCAGGAAAATATGAATGGAATGAGTGTTATTTTTATGGGGACGAATGCAGATACAAAATCTGATATCATACGTTCTTCATGGCTCAATTATGTGGATGAACATGAAAATGCGTATTATTATGAAAACTTGAATGTAGATTCGTTTTTATATTTAGTAAAAAATTCTGTGGCATTAATAGGAAATTCTTCATCTGGAATTATTGAAACACCGTCATTAGGAAGGTATACAATTAATATTGGAGATAGACAAAGAGGACGAGTACATGGTAACAGTGTTATTGATGTCACTTGCGACAGTAGTATGATCGGTCAGGCAATGAAAGAGATTACCGGGAAAAATGAAAAAATAATTAATCCGTATTATGTAGAAAATACTGCAGAAAATTATTATAAAAAGACAAAAGAAATTTTAGAAAATGGAACGTCCATTTTAAAGGAATTTTATGATATAGTCTAAAATTCAGTAGAAACAGAAGTGTAAAGCAGGAGGTATGCGAATATGAAAATTGCAGTTGCAGGAACTGGATATGTGGGATTATCCATAGCTACTTTGTTATCGCAACACCATGAAGTGATGGCAGTAGATATTATTCCAGAAAAAGTAGAATTAATAAACCAAAAAAAATCTCCAATTCAGGATGAATATATTGAAAAATATCTGTCAGAGAAGAAATTGCATTTAACGGCAACATTAGATGCAAAATCAGCGTATAAAGATGCGGACTTTGTAGTTATTGCTGCTCCCACAAACTATGACAGTAAGAAAAATTTCTTTGATACATCAGCAGTAGAAGCTGTGATCAAGTTGGTTATTGAATATAATCCAGATGCGATTATGGTTATAAAATCGACAATTCCAGTAGGATATACAGCAAGTATTAGAGAAAAATTTCATTGTGACAATATTATTTTTAGCCCTGAGTTTTTGCGTGAATCTAAGGCATTGTACGATAATCTATATCCGTCAAGAATTATTGTGGGAACGGATATTCAAAATGCTAGACTTGTAAAGGCTGCGAATACATTTGCCGGATTATTACAGGAAGGTGCTATTAAAGAGAATATTGATACTTTGATTATGGGATTTACAGAAGCGGAAGCAGTGAAGTTATTTGCTAATACATATCTGGCTCTCAGAGTATCATATTTTAATGAGCTTGACACATATGCCGAAATGAAAGGATTGAACACACAACAGATCATTAACGGTGTGTGTCTTGATCCAAGAATTGGATCACATTATAATAATCCGTCATTTGGATATGGTGGTTATTGCTTACCAAAGGATACTAAGCAGCTTTTGGCTAATTATGAAGATGTTCCACAGAATATGATGTCTGCTATTGTTGAATCAAATAGAACCAGGAAAGATTTCATAGCAGATCGTGTTTTACAGAAGGCAGGGTATTATGCTTATGAAGATGAAAATACTTATGATGCTTCTATGGAAAAAGAGGTTGTGATTGGTGTATATCGTCTTACTATGAAATCAAATTCAGATAATTTCCGCCAGTCTTCTATACAGGGAGTTATGAAGAGAATCAAGGCTAAAGGAGCATCTGTTATTATTTATGAGCCAACATTGGAAGATGGAAGCACTTTCTTTGGAAGTAAGGTTGTGAATGATTTGGATAAATTTAAGGAGCAGAGTCAGGCAATCATTGCAAATAGATATAATGATTGTTTAGATGATGTGAAAGATAAAGTATATACAAGGGATTTATATAGACGGGATTGATACTATTTTGTATGGAGGAAGTAAATAATGAACATAGAAATGAATGAAACATACGCAAGAGATACTTCAACCGTATGGGAACATGAGATAATTAGTTCTGCATCGGATTTGAAAGAATGGATTAAATATGAAGGTGCGAAATATCCAAAGAGAACATTAGTGGGGGGGTATTTCCGCTAACGGAAAACGATGCTATTTTTAAGTATCAAAAAAGACTTAGAAAAACGGAATATTACCTTAATACTGGGAAAAAATGGATGTACTATTTGAGCTTGGTCAAATTAAATAGATTAAGATTTAAATATGGTATGAAAGTTAGATTGAACAGTTGTGGAAAGGGGTTATGTATAGTTCACTTAGGCTCTATTATAACTAATGGAGATGTTGGTGAAGATGCAAGGCTATTTGTAAATTCTGCAATTGTATCAAATGGTGGTGGCGAAAGAGAACCAAGACTTGGAAATCATGTTACATTATTTACAAATGCAGTAGTATGTGGAGATGTCAAAATAGGAAACAACAATATTATAGGGGCTAATTCTGTTGTGACAAAAAATTTTGAAGAGTCCAATATTATTATTGCAGGAACACCTGCAAAAAAAATAAAGAATAAATTGTTAGAATAATAGAGAATACAATGATAAGAATGGGGAGATTGAAATGTGTGGAATAGTTGGTTTTACTGGAACACAGCAGGCAGCACCTATTTTATTAAATGGTCTGTCTAAATTAGAGTACCGAGGGTACGATTCGGCTGGAATCGCTGTGCGAGATGGGGAGCGTTTGGCACAGGTGGTTAAAGCCAAGGGAAGATTAGGCAATCTGATTGAAAAAACAGATGAAGGAAAAGCACTGATAGGAACATGTGGAATCGGACATACACGTTGGGCAACACATGGAGAGCCAAGTCAGATTAATGCACATCCGCATGTATCTGGAAATTGTACAAGATCAGGTTCTGGAGAAGTAGAATCAGAAGTAGTTGGCGTACACAATGGTATTATTGAAAATTATACAGAACTTAAAGAAAAATTATTAAAGCATGGTTATACTTTTTACAGTCAGACTGACACAGAGGTAGTAATTAAACTAGTGGACTATTATTATAAGAAGTATAATCTCGGACCGATTGATGCGATTGCAAAAACGATGGTTCGTGTGCGTGGTTCCTATGCCCTGGAACTTATGTTCAAAGATTATCCGGGAGAAATTTGGGTAGCAAGAAAAGACAGTCCAATGATTATAGGAGTGGCAGACGGAGAAACCTATGTAGCTTCTGATGTCCCGGCTATTCTGAAATATACAAGAAATGTTTATTACATTGGTAATCTGGAATTTGCCAGATTGACACCTGGAGAAGCTCATTTCTTTAACCTTGATGGGGATGAGATTGAAAAGCAGACAACAGAAATTAAGTGGGATGCTGAAGCAGCAGAAAAAGCAGGATTTGAACACTTTATGATGAAAGAGATCCATGAACAGCCGAAAGCAGTTCAGGATACTTTAAGTTCTGTCATAAAAAATAATGGTATTGATTTATCATCAGTTGAGATTACAGAAGAGGAAATTCAGAAATTTGAACAGATATATATTGTTGCATGTGGTTCAGCTTGGCATGTTGGAATGGCAGCACAGTATGTGATTGAGGATTTGGTGGATGTTCCTGTAAGAGTGGATCTTGCATCTGAATTTAGATACAGAAAAATGCCAATAAATAAAAACTCGTTGGTTATTGTTATCAGCCAGTCAGGGGAAACAGCGGATACTTTAGCAGCTTTGCGTTTGGCAAAGGAAAAAGGTATAACAACTCTGGCAATCGTAAATGTTGTTGGCAGCAGTATTGCTCGTGAGGCAGATAAAGTATTTTATACTCTTGCTGGTCCGGAAATATCAGTGGCAACGACAAAGGCTTACAGCGCCCAACTTGTAGCAATGTATTGTCTTGCTGTTCAATTTGCTAGAGTTAGAAATACCATTACAGAAGAGCAGTATGGCAATTACATTACTGAGTTATTGACAATTCCGGATAAGATTCAGAAAATCCTGCAGGATAAAGAAAGACTTCAATGGTTTGCTGCGAAATATGCGAATGCTCATGATGTGTTTTTTGTGGGCAGAGGAATTGATTATGCAATTTCTCTGGAAGGCAGTTTAAAGCTGAAAGAAATTTCTTATATTCATTCTGAAGCATACGCAGCCGGGGAATTAAAGCATGGTACGATCAGTCTGATCGAGCCAGGAACGTTAGTAATTGGTGTATTGACACAGAGTGATCTTTACGAGAAAACCATCAGTAATATGTTGGAGTGCAAGAGTCGTGGTGCGTATTTGATGGGATTGACAACATATGGAAAATACGAGATTGAAGATCAGGTAAATTTTGCAGTTTACGTTCCGAAGATAGATGAACACTTCGTAGGAAGTCTGGCAGTTGTTCCGTTGCAGCTAATGGGGTATTATGTCAGCGTGGCTAAAGGGTTAGATGTAGACAAACCTAGAAATCTGGCAAAAAGCGTTACTGTAGAATAAGATATGAATACTCTGGCACTGGTGGTTGCCAGAGTATCAGTATAATATGATTGGATTGACACGAAAAAGGAGAAAGTATGAAGGTATGGCTTAAAGCAGGTGTGATTATATTTTATGTTTTGGGATATTGTTTTTTGAGAAAACGTATGCGGAGGGATATTGTCAAATTATTTAAAGCATATATGCTATTTATGATTTTCTTGCTTTCGCTCTTGCCGGAACCGTTTATGCTGAAGCATTTAGGGGTAACGCTTCGGGCGGATACCTTGGTGCTATGGATGGCAGGGATAGAGGCAGTGGATGCATGGGATGAATATAAAAGAGAGAAAAATAGAAATAAAAGCAATCATGGCAGTGGTGTAAAGAAAAATGGGAAGAACAAAAAAGAAACCAGGGTATGATCAGAACAGAATAATGGAACAGTTCCAGAATTGTATTGTAGAGGCATATACTTCGGGAGTGGCTGATGGATCAGGTATTTCGTTAAGGCAAGTATCAGAAGAGTTTGGCATTACATTGATGAAAACACGAAAAATATTGATTACTGCAGGCGTATATCATACTGAGAACAGTGAGCAGATTAACTTAATGCGAGAGCAGGGAATGAGTATTACAGAAATAATGAAGGCAACTGGTTTGAGCAAGTCATCTGTACATTCCTATCTGCCATATACCAAAATGATCTATAATGTAGATGAACTTAGTCTTTACGCAGAACGTTGTAGAATGTATAGAAAAAGAAAGCAAGCTGTTGAGCAATTACAGATATGTAAGGGGGCTTCCTTAGAATGTGTGGAAAATTATTTGTGGAGTACGATTGAAATTTTTTCAGGATATTCCTTTACAACGGTAAAAGGATTACGATTTCGATATGCCGTAAACGGAAATGAAATACAGATTAATCGAAAGAAAAAATCTATAACGAGAAGTAGTGTGAAAGTTGCTTTAAAAGCGACGTTAGAGAAGAACGAAAATATAAGCGGACCGAAAAAATTAGGAGTATTCGGTGCCAGTTATTTGTATCCGATGTTCTTGAGATTTGGATTGATTGATACAGAAAGGAAATTGAATGGACATTTACCAGATATGGACAACATATAATAAGCAATGGTCAAGATATGAAATATTGGCTTTTACAGGAGTATTGATACTGGTATGTACAGCGATGGCAGTGTGTGTACATAGAAAGAAGTTGAATATAATTCAGGCAGCAGCAGTATTGGCGTTGGTGGTGTTCCTGGGAATTGTATTTGGATCAACTGTATTTACCAGGACGGGAACTATTCGTCAGTATGAATTAGTACCATTCTGGTCATGGAGAGATATTATTCGCTACCATGATTGGACGTTATTAAAAGAGAATTTGCTGAATTGCATATTGTTATTACCTGCCGGAGTCCTGCTTCCCATAATTGCAAATCATAAAGTGAAGTGGTATCAGGCTCTGGCTGTAGGAATATTGGTATCAGCAATAATAGAGTTCAGTCAGTTGATTTTTATGCGTGGTTTATTTGAATGGGACGATATGATTCATAATGGACTGGGATGTATGCTTGGCAGCATGGTAACGAATTATATAATGAATGTATGGAGAAAAAATAAATAAGCCCCGGTTGCTATTTGCCGGGACTTATGATGCATGGTGCGAGATCTGTTTCATCTTTGGTAATTTTATCGTTGCATGGCATAGAAGAGTATTGCAACAGTAAAGATAGTTCTTGCGCGTATTTTTCATTTGGAACAGGTGGTTGAATCATATTGATGGGTATATTATAGAACGTTTCTGGTGTTGTCAAAGCTCGCTCAATATTACTTTTGAATTTTAGGTCTAAACCGGAATGATTCATAAAAGCATTTAACTGTTTCTTAGAAATTGTAATTTCATCACGATATAATCGAAGCAATCCACTGACATAACGCTGCTGTTCTTCACTGAGTTCCGTAGAACTAAGGAAGACCTTATGTATAGTAGGAAAACGCTTACTTCCAGAAGCTGAAGTGATGCCGCACCCTATGGCTCCGATAAATGAATGGATGTTAAGCTGAAGATGATTAAAGGCAAGCGTCCATATATCTCCGTACTCGTAAGAAACTAAATTGCAATATATGCATCCGACTCGTGAGATTACCATATCTCCGGTGTATGATTTAGTGCGTGATATGTTTGTGTCTGGATCAGGCTCGCCAGTATAGAGTTCCAGTGATGCTTCACATGGAGATGGAGCATTACGGTTTTTGAAATCAAGTTCACCATAAACAAGTTCGCCGTTATTTTTTTCATCTGTACTTAAAAAATAGATAAAGTATTTTTTGAAATAGCCTCTATATGAGGGATCAGAAGTGTCATAAATCATCAGGTTAGAGGAAGGATCTGGTAGTTTTTGTGAAAGCTCAATATTCTTCATGAGAGAGGAAAGGCTAATATCCAGTCCGTCACATATATTGATTAAAGTAGAAAGACGTGCTGAGGAGGGTTTGGCAAAAATATTTGAAATAGTACCCTGAGATACCGCAGCGTCTTTTTCTTTACACAAAGATTCTAGTTTTTTCTGAGTGATGTTATTCTGTTCCATGTATGAACGGATATAAGAAACAATTTTTTTTACATATTCTTGATTATTCATCGACAATCCCTCACTTTATTATGTAATTCTGTTTCAGTTCTATTATAGAATTAATGCGTTACACTGTCAATCATTAAAATAATAGGCGTATTAAAATATTAATAAAATGGTGTAACCAAATATCAAAAAATAAGTAAATGTGACGGAAATAAAGAAAGATTTTACAAAAACTTTAAGCAATATTGACATTTATTACATATGGGAGTATAATCAAAAAAGAGACTTCCCCTTTAGGGAAAGTCTCTGCAATAACTGGAAAATCAATAAAGTTGTTTTATTAACCAACTATTCTGATTTATGAGATTGTACCAGAATCTCATCCTGACATGAGCCATTATCTATGACTATACTACATTAAAGTGATAATATATAGGCAATGTGAACATGACATTATTCATTTTACTTCAGAAAACATTGGATGTCAAGCACTTTATTGAAAAAATCACAAGGAGGTGTAGGACAAAAATCCAATGAAAGCGTTAAAAAATCAGCAATACTATAACAGAAACATGGAGAAAGTACACTGTCAGTGTAAGTAGAGGTATACAGCTTTGAGAGGTAAAAATGAATTAAGGACGAGAATGTATAATGTACGAGTAGGGGACAAAGTTTGGGTAGACGGACAGCCCGCCTTTTCTGTAAAAGGTGGAGGAAACAGATTTGATGTCTACACCATGAAAGAAATGATTGCAGCATTTTACGGAGAAAACTGTAAGTGCATCATTATTAAACAGAGTGGTAGAAAAGTAGTAATTGAATAAAGAAGGATAATCGCTCGGACAAGAGCTATCCGCAATGCGAGATAAGCCGGAGCAGAATGGTATGGGTATGCCATTTTGCTTCGGCTTATTTTTTGCCACAAAAGAAGTGGATGACAAATGAAAAAACAGATGAAACAGATGAAAAATATAAACATAATATTTGACAAAAAGAACATATGTTCGTATAATATAAGCATCGCTACCTTGGAAATGCTAAACAATCTATTGTTGTTGGAAAACTTGGTCGGCTTTGACTTTCCCTTTAGCTGGCTTTCTGCTGAAGGAGGCTAATATGCAAAAAGTTGACATTATACCAGTTGCGTGCCCAACATGCAAAAACAAAAGATTATTTGACATTGATTTACATACAGAGGGAAACATACAGATAAAATGCCCAAAGTGCAGATCAATCGTTAAAGTAAAAATGCATAGACAAGAAATTCATACTGAGCAAATCGGGATATAGAATTAGTCTATAATCACCTACGCCTGATGAATATGGGATGTTTATTAAAGGACAACAACCATATCATCAGGCGTTTTTATGTCCGCAAGAGGGAGGTGAGTCGGTTTGACAGATGAAGAAAAGAATATCTTTGGGAATCAATTAAGGGAACGGAGAAATGAATTAAATCTTACAACACAGAAGGTTGCTTTAGATGCGGAGGTAGGAGAGTCAACTTACAAACGGTTAGAGGCTGGCGATGGAAACCCTCGTTTAGATACACTGGTCAGAATTGCAAAATGTTTGAAAACCGACTTAAACTCTGTGGTGCCGCAGGAACATTTATGTAAAGATTCTGGGATTTGGCAAATAGTACGAAAGTTGTTAAGCATGGATAAAAAGAAAATGAATAAGGCGATAAAAGCAATTCTAGCAATGTTGGATGCAATGTCTGATGATTAAAGGTTATTGAACTTAGAGTAATAAGTCAATGACCTTTATTTTTTTGAAAAAGACAATAAAGGAGCTTTTATTAGATGAGAAAATTATATAAAATTGTTGTATGTTTGATTCATGAACGATAATGAATAATAAAATAGATACTAACGGAGGGTATGTTAAAAATGGGAAGAACAAGTGATTATACTAAGCAGGTGCGTAACGAAGAATGCGAGAACACTGTTGAAACAAAGAAAAGCTCTAAAAGTTTCACAGATATAAAGAGGATGTTTGCAAAAGAACCAATGACAGCGGAGCAATTTGGAATATATTTAGGTGAATGTAAAGCAGCGGGAGATTTTATAAGTGATAAGACAATCAAAAGATATATCGAAAAATTATGCAAAATGAGTGACGGGAAAATAACACCTTCGAAATTTATGAAAACAGTAGACGGAACAGATGTTTATATTATTCAACCGGAAATACAGGAATTATTAGTTGCAATGTTCGATACAGATTTTTTTGGTGCAAAGGGGAAACCCAAAGCGGGAATTGACGTGAAACAGCGTCTGCGAGCTCAGCTTGCAGAGAATGTTGAAATATATTTGGATGAAGATATAAAGAAACAGGTAAAATCAGCACCACAGTTTCTAAATGCAAGGTTGGAGGATATTCTAACAGAGAAAATAAATAATGAAGTTCGTGGTATGTTTGCTACAATGCAGGACTCAGATGATACTATTCAATATCAGTTGATGTTAGAAACTTTAGACCGGTTGGTTGCTATCAGAAGGTGGATGAATGAGTGGAATGCCAGAATAAACTTGATTAAACAGGAATTTGCTAAAACAGAACAGGAAAAACAGGACGCTAAGAACAAAACAGGGTTATTTAAGCATAAACAGCTTCAGGATATATTAATTGATGTAATTTCCAACTTATTGGAAGGAAAAGAGTACGAATATATATCTGAGGAAGAGGAAATATTTTATCCTACTTTATATGCTGCTAGTAAAATGTATGATATTACGGCAATGCCAGGAAACGAATTGACACTATGGTTACAGGAAGTTGAAGAAAACATATCAAATTTAAAAAGATACAAATATATTCGAAGAAAAGCAAGAGCTTTGTTCGACGAGAATGATCATTTGGAGAAAAAGATATTAGATTCGATTGATAAAATTGCAAGGACACAGTTGGTATCAAATGAAAGTGATATGACACCAGAACAGTATGAAAGATTAGTCAGATTTACAGAAGATGCAAGTATGGAAGAAAAGCAAGAAATTTTGTGTAAACTTGAACAATCAGGGAATCTTACATTGGATGAGCAGACTTTAAAGGAAATAATGGACATTAAAGATGCAGTAGAAAAGAAACAAGAATATGGAATGCTTTAAGGCTGGACAGATTATATTTTATTAGTGTCTGGCAAGATGGATTGTGAATGGAGCGGTTTAGCTATATAATAACGCCATAGTCAATAAGGAAAGGAGATTTGGAATATGGCATATAGCAATGCGGAAATTAACGATAGAAATAAGTCGGAAGCTGAAAGAGAACAGAAACTCTTGAGTAAGCTGAAGCGAATATCTGCAAAGGGTAATAATGCGGAGGTAAAGCAAGATCGAGATGGAAACTGGATTGTATATGAAGTGAAAAAAACAAAGGCTATTGTCTGAAGTGGCAGACGATAGGGCTAAGCGGAGCCTGAGTAATTTGATGCGTGTTCATCAAATTATTCAGGCTTTTTGTATGTTGAGGTTCATATATGGACTGTTTTAGAAAAAATTGGTCAGTATGTGGTACTGAGGTAGGCGAGTTGATTCGGTAAAATATAATCATCAAAAGAGAGGAGGCAATAAAATATGAGCCGAGAAGAATATCTGGAATTTATCACACATCAGCCCTATGACGCAATGGGAGATTTTAGTTTCCTGTTGGATGAAAAGTCTGATAAAGCTGAAAACACTACGGTAGAAAATGAAAACATGAACGCTGATTAATCTGCGTGCAGGGAGTGCCCTGTATAGCTGATTGATACATAAAGCAGCAAGGAGAGGCTTCGCAAGTCGCTCGGTATAAAAAAAACCGGGCAGATCGGAGTCTTTTTTTGCTGCTTTTTTATCTGCTGACAGCCCGGAGCCGAAAGGCAGAAAGGCGGTTGTCATGCTGACACTTAGAAAACTGAAAGAAATGGTGGAATCTCCAAAGAAAGGCGAAAAGAAACCGAGCTGTAAAAGTTTACGGGAGGGGAAATACCCGGTTGTTGCTCAGAAGATTATTAAGAACGAGGTAGGCGTAGTCACGATCACTGTTTATAAGAACGGATATGTGGTCTATCAGGCACAGAATCGGGTAACAGTATTTCCTATCGAAGATATTTCCGGTTATCGCTATTCTTCTGTGGCTGGAAATGGATATGGATGTAATCTGACGGAATCTTACTTTGAAGAGGCTGAGTGGTATCTGCGTTTTGTTCTTCGAGGAGAAGATCGCCTGAGCATCAATCTGGATAGCTGCAATCAGAAACGCTGTATTTCTTTATCTTCTGCTATGGAAGAAATGCAGCTTGGAGAGAGTGTGGCACCGGACATGGAGGAAATGATTGTTCAGCAAATGATGACAGAAAACATGATGGATATGCTGACGGATAAGCAGAAGGAACTTATTTATGCCCTTTATTTTGAGAAACAGACTTATCAGGAATACGCCGATATTCATGGAATCAGTTCAGCAGCAGTCAACAACATGAGAAATAAGGCAGTTGCCAAGCTGAGAGCCAGTTTAGAAGAACTCGCAGAAAGTAATGAGAAAAAGAAACTGAGAAAAAAATAAAAAAGTTTGCAAAAGGGGGTTGGTAAACACCCTATGCCGAGCTTTATAGGTGAAGGGTTAATTCTTCAAAAAGAAAAAGCCCGGACTTGTACCTTGACAATTTCATATAGATAGCAAGAGGGGATACCCGGAAACTCAGCTACGCATAATAATCAGCGGCCAGGATTCGGAGAGAACGTGAAAGAGAAACGGCTGAAAGGCACTTTTACAAGGAACGGCCTCTTGCGGCTTAAATGCTTGATCCTTATTAAAACTGTTATTTCCATTTATTGGAGATGACAGCAGATACCATGTGGCGGTGCTTCGCTTAGTGCAGGTGCCGCCATATGCATGTGCTGTTATCTTTTCAGAAATGTACAGGTATCAGTAACAAAAACATCGGGAGGTGGTTCCAATGATTGAATAGTGCAGGTACAGACCTGCTGAAAAGAAAAACGATGATAAGTGAAGAAAGAGAGGATTAAGTCAAAATGAAAATGAAGTTCAAAAGATTCTTATCAGGAGTCATGGCAGTTGCTACATTAGCATCTGTAATCGTTCAGCCGGTAGCTGTTTCAGCATCGGAATTAGAACCGGAAGAAATACCGTTTGAGCAGCAGTATCCGGAATTAAAAGAGGTACAGGATTCGCTTGATCCAGATGAAATTGTAACAGCAAATGACATTGAACTTGCCTATGGACAGGAATTTGAAGTGGAAGTAGATCTGTCCGGTATTGACGGAGTGGATGAGAGTAAAATAAAAATCATGTTCCATGAAGCAAAAAATGAATCCGGAGCTGATTTCGATACACATACACCGGACACCTACAAGGCAGTATATGCGGTAGAGCCGGTAAGTGGTCATCCATCTTACAGAATCAGCAGAAATATCACTGTAAAAGAACCTGAAACAGAAATGCAGTCAGAGAGTTCTTCTGAAATTACAGTGGACGATGATAGTGGCACTGGAGATACAGAGCAGAGTGATGACGATTCAGAGTCGCACCAGGAAAACACAGTTGATACGGAAACTGAACTTACGGTGCCTGAAGTGCTGGAACAGGCAGAAACAAATGGAATTGATCTGTATGCAATGGATGCAGGAGAAACCGTAACCTTTATGGCTTCTGCAGGAAATGTAAGAAGTTCACAGCAGGTTTCTGTTACAAGGGGAACCATGTATCGTTACGCAGATTATGGATATGGTAGTTACCTTACTTATCAGTATACTGTGAAATTTGGTAATGTATCTGCCACAGCATACTGTGTACAGCCATCTAAGCCGGGACCAGGAAGTGGAACTTATACAATCAATAAGGTGGGAGATGGAAAAGCACTTGCTAAGGTATGTTATTATGGCACAAAAGCTTCTGGAGATGATGGATTTTTCACAGAAGAGAATGGATACGGCAATTTAAGTGCTGGAGCCAGATTTATTCTGGTACACCTTGCAGCATCTTATGCAAATGGTAGTGGGGACGCTTTTTCAGGTGCAAACAGCACTGCACAGAATCTTGCAAAGAAACTTTATAATTATTGCGTTTCTCAACCGGATATTCCATCAGTGGCAATGTCTTTTTCAGATGCAAACGTAAAAGCCTAGTGGTACAGGCATGTGCCAGAAAGGAAGCAGAATGTTTTCGTGTGCCTAAATACAATCCGGAGAATTGGGAATTTAAGATCAGTAGTGTGCCAATGTTACGGATGATCTGGAATACATGTAATTGGGATAAGGAAAAGACATACCGATTGACTGGAATGTGCCATATAGAGCATAATCTGGTCGAATTTGATATGAAGCAGGCAACAGAGCAGACAGCAGATGAATTTTAAAGAAATGGCGTAAAATAAGGACTTCTGAGAAATCGGAGGTTCTTTTTTTGTGCGATTTTTCGAGGGTAAGTGCATGGTTCTGTGATGAAAAAATTTCTTTGAAAAAAAGTTGTTTCTACCTTTACATCAGGAGGAGATATGTCGATAGTCGGACCACGACCTGAGAGATGGGAGCATGACGAAATGTATGCAGAGGATATTCCAGAGTGGCCACTACGTCTTAAGGTAAAAGGTGGCTTGACCGGATATGCCCAGGTATATGGAAAATATAATACAACAGCATTGGATAAATTAAAACTGGATTTGTTTTACATTGGAAAATATAAATAAAGCAGCTTCATGGTATACAGATAGATTAAATGGTATGGTTATAACACCGACAGTGCCAGATGATTTTTATTCAAGTTGGGCTCAATATACAATAAGACTAGAAAGTAAAACACAAAGAGACATCGTATGGATGAGCTGAAAGCGTCAGGAATGAGGTATTGGAGATTGTAAGCTTTCAAACTTTACTGGAATTTGATTGAGAGGCAAAATGAAAACAAGATATACATATGTTCCTAGGATTTTAGGATGGGCACATAATATCATCAATCTTAGCGATACAGAGAATCTTGTTACTGTTATGACATGTAATGAGATATTTAATCCAAAGAAGCCGGATACGTTTTTTGAAGAGGTATAACTATATTATGTCAGAAAAAATTATTTCAATTGATGATTTATCTAAATATAGAGTCTTAATGTACGATGACAGTACAATACGCCTTTTTTACAGCTATCCACAGGAGGTTACAGTTGAGAACTCCGTAATCCGTATTGGAAACTTGCAGGTCATAAATAGGAATGAGGGATTATCGAACTGGTTTATATTGTGTTACAAAGTGTTGTAAAGCCCGGAATTACAGGCTTTTTTAAAATTGACTTACATATAAAGTGTTATATTTATTTATCCTGATTTGACCGAAATTTGCCCCGAGATTCTTTGTTTGGATTTGTTTGAAAATAGTTTGATAAAAATAAAATAGAATGAAATATTTGAAATAAACATAAAAAAATATAGACAAAATAGGGAATAAGATATAATATTAAAGTAAATATATAATCTAAGGAGGAAGGATATTTATGAGAAAAATTTTTAAACGATTTGCTTCACTTTTGACAATCTTTATATTGACTATTATGTCAATAGTTCCTGTCCATGCATCGGAGAATACTTCTGTTGTAAATGTTACGGATGATTTGGCGATACAGATGGCAGAACGTTTTGCAAAGGGAATAGGAGAAAATAGCAATATTGTTGCTAATAATCCGAGAAAATTTTATGATACAACAGGTCAAGCTATTGGATATATTGTAAATTACAATTTAGAAAACAAACCATATGGATATGTAGTTTTTGATACTACGTGTGAATCTTTGATATCAGAATACTCATTTGGTAATAATTCAGCAAATCCATATGAGGTGATTTATCAAAGTGAAGCAAATGTATTTAGTGAAAAAGCAAATACCTCTGAAATATATAAAATAGCTCCGTTTGAATATGGTATTGTTGATAATTTGGGAAAGATTAGAACGAATTATGGTGAAACATTAGAAAAAACAGTACTGTCCTTGAATGAGAGTAGGGGAAAAGACCCAGCTACTTGGGATGAGGTTTTGCTAGATATTGATGAAGTTTATGAAAACTACACGCTTGTTTCAACAAATCATCTTCAAGAATTTATTTCCTTTAATGAGCCGTATATAGAAAGTGTAACAGGACATTATGCATGTGCAGTTAGTGCATTATTAGCATGTGGTGCATATTATAATGCTGTTGATTATACAGATATTGCAGGTGATTATATGGATATTTGGGATTCAACAGGAACGACAGTTTCATCGGAGAGTGGAGGAATAACATATGGTTCAACAACTATTGGCAATATTGGACCTGGATTTGTGGACTTTTGTGCTGGAAAGAATGTTTCTGTAACACAAAATACTGACTATAGTCCCAATTATAATTTTTTCACTAATTGCATTGATAGAGGAGATATAGCAGTTGTCCATTGTGGTATAATTAGCAGTGATACTGGAGAACGTGCGGGGCATTCAATGGCAGCAGAGGGATATGCAACTTTGCGAGCATATAATTCTGGAAATACAGTACATACATTGATGGTATTTGATGGATGGGGGGATACAGTACGTTATTTGAATTTTGATTTTGATAGTTGGACAGACATATCGGGGACTACATTTAATGGATAAGAAACGATTGATTTTGTTAATCATACTTTTGCTTGCAATAGTATTAATTGTGCTTGGCGTAAAAGGAAATGTTTTTAAGGAGAATCGTCAAAATATGGAGTTGCGTTCTAGTGGAGATGATAATTCTCATTGGTTTCATTTGAGTGGGGTTGTTGTAGAGAAAACTTTTGATACACTTTTAATAGAACTAAATGAGAAGGAAGAAAGTAGTCTATTTTTTGATACGACAAAAGTTAGTTTAGATTGTACTAAGTGTAAAGGTGATCTAGAACAAGTATCAGAAGGAAATGTTATTAAATTTTATTTTTTTAAGTATAATATTGATGGTGAAACGGTAAAAATTGAAAGAATAGTAAGATAAAAGTATAAGTAAGAGTTCTGCTATCAGAACATTATTATTAGTGAGGTAAAGGAACAAGGCGAAGCCGAGACGCCGTAGGGCAGTCCTTTACGGAACGGACACAGCCAATACCATCATGATACATAAGAGGACTTGAAAGGTCACAAACCTTGCAAGTCCTCTTGTTTATCTTATGGGTTACTTCTGTCGGATTGCATTTTCCGATAGACCGCTTCTTTCGTGGCTTCTCGGAAAAAGCTATCCTGTCTGGTATATGACAGATGTTCATTCTGGATATAAGCGTCTGATTCGCAATCATATTCGTAAGGGATTACCTGTGCTGTTCCCTGTTTTTCATCAATTCCATAGATAATTACTTTGGAATCTCTCAATGCCAGTCCGAGTGTCAGAAAGCCGGAAGTGAAATAATTGTTGTTGTGTGGAGCGGTTATGCTTTTCAGTGCATGAAAGAAGTCTGCTACTTCCTCAGTCTGTCCATTCTCAAAAGCCGGAATGATATGTAAGGTGTTGTTTGCCTTATCTGCATATGCCCGGCAGACCAGAACGGAAGAATCCGCTTTTTGTATGATACCGTCAAAATAATCGCCGGAGTATGCAGTTGGCTGATAGAAAATGGCGGTTTCTTTTGTTGTAAGGTTATGATAAGTCAGAAAGCCGTTTACAAGCCGGACAATCTCGATATCATCCCCGTAGGTAAATCCGTTCTGCTCTAAAAGAGAATAGAAAGTTCTGGTAAATTCTTCCGGCAGTTCAATCCCCAGTTTTTCTGTGATAAGCATATCTACATATTCTTTAAATGAACCATACAGAAGTTCATTCAGCGTCATATTGCCCAACGTGGCAATCTGCTTCAAGCGTTTCTCATTGGGAAGATTCACACCCTTTTCCCAACTGTTTACAGAGCCTTTCGGGGCATTATCTATGATTTCCCCAAACTTCTGCATACTGTAACCGTATTTCTTGCGTATCTGTAAAATTCGTTTTCCTACTGCTTCTTTATTCACAAACATATGCACACCTCGTTTCTGTTTTCATCATAACACAAGATAAGGATAAATGTAAGGGTAAAATTATAATAAGTTATAAAAAGATATAGTTAAGCGTTTGAAATACAAAAATAAAAAGTAAGGGAAAAAGTAAAATAATTGTTGACAAGAAGAAAAAACAGGTCTATGATGAGGTTAAGAGGTAAGGAGAAAAGTAATGAAATAAATATAGACGTGGATATGAAAAGGACTTGTCACACTTACCAGACACTCATTCACCATGATTTCAAAAAAGGAGAAATGTAGCATGCAGATTACATTGACAAAAGAACAGGTCAGAGAAGCGTTCGGGGAACTCCGTTACATGGGAGCAGACTACTGCTACAAGTATGATAATCCTAGTGAGACACTGTTATTGATATGTGTAACAGGGGACGTAGCTTATTCAGGAAATACAGAAGAGTATGCTATGGCAGAACTTTTTTTTGAGGACATCTATGATAAAATTATTAGTAGACATAATGGATTATATGTCCATTTTATGTTTGTTCCAGGAAATCATGATTACGTTGCTTGAGAGAGAACAGTATAAGGGATTGACTATTATAGAGGACGGCAGTTTTGTTTTCAATAAAGATAAGCTTATATCATCATTACAACTTCTTTCACAGCTATTGTATAAGCACTATGGTCAGAAAGCAGTTATCCTTATAGACGAGTACGATGTTCCGCTCGACAAGGCTTTTCAGAATGGCTACTACAAGGAGATGGTTTCTCTCATCAGGGGGCTTTTCGGGCAGGCGCTCAAGACCAATGAGTTTTTACAGTTTGCGGTGCTTACAGGCTGCCTTAGGGTGTCAAAGGAGAGTATTTTTACAGGGCTCAATAATTTTGAAATCAATTCTATTGTGGATATCGACCATGATGAGCAGTTTGGTTTCACTGATGATGAAGTTATGAAGCTGCTTTTAGACTATGACAGGAGCGAGAGGTACCCGGATACAAAGGAATGGTATGATGGCTATCATTTTGGTAATGCGGATATTTATTGTCCGTGGGATGTGATAAATTTTGCCAAGAAGCTTGTTTCAGATCCGTCAGCCAGACCGAGTGCGTTTTGGATTAACAGCAGTGGAAATGACATGGTGAAGCGCTTTGTGGACAAGGCTGACCAGACCACGAGAGATGAGATTGAGAAGCTTGTGGCAGGCGGATTTGTGGAGAAGCAGCTTCGTCTTGACCTGACCTATGATGAGATTGACAATACGATTGACAATCTGTGGAGTGTACTCTTTACTACAGGCTATTTCACCAAAATCGGAGAGGTCAAGGTGCCTGACAGTGAGAGCTATGCCTATAAGCTTGTGATTCCTAATAAAGAGGTGCGTGAGGTGTTTATTCTCCAGATTCAGGAGTGGTTCAAGGCTGTTGTCGCAAAAGATGATGATACTATGAAGCTTTTATCAAGGGCAATTCTGGATAAAGATGAGAAACAGATTGCCAGGCAGCTCAATATCGTGATGAGCCGCATGATTAGCATTCTTGATACAAAGGCGCCTGATGCTATGAAGGAGAATTTCTATCACGGCTTACTTCTCGGTCTACTGCGTGGCAGCAATCCGGACTGGCTTATCAAGTCTAATCGTGAGTCGGGAGATGGCTTTAGCGATATTTTAATCATGCCGGAGGATCCGGATGCGGGAATCGTTATAGAGGTGAAGTATGCTAAGGAGATGAAGGAGCTTGACGCAGCGTGCGAGGCTGCGATGGCACAGATTAAGAATAAGCGCTATGATGAGGCTCTGCGGGATGAGGACCGGTGTGATATTTTAGCCTATGGCATTGCTTTTTGCAGGAAGCGGTGCAGGGTGGTTGGTGAGAAGCTGTAGGTACAAAGAAATTCTATGGCAAATGTAATCTTTATTGTGGTCATGGAATAAGCAGTTGCCAGACAAAAATGAGAGCTGATTTTGGACAAGATAAGGAACCATAAACAATATAGAAGAAAATAAAAACGGAAAATCCGTTGATAATTTCTTGTGGGTGGGGTATAATAAGAATAATGAAAAATAAAAACGGAAAATCCGTTTTTAGAAAGGAAGTTGAAAAATGAAAATACTTCGTATCACTGCACAAGGACTTCCACTGTTTAAGGAAGAACTTGATATCTGCTTTTATACCCAACAGCGTGTAAGTGAGGATGATAAAGATAGCCTGTATAGGATGAAGGATAATTACTACCTTCATTCTGCTTGTGCTTTTATTGGCATCAATGCGTCTGGAAAAACATCCGTGCTGAAAGTTATCAATCTGGCCTTGAGCATTGTTAAAAATGAGCCCATTAATCATGTGGAAGCAAAAAGCATTCTTGGAGGAACTAAAAAGGCAACGATTCGCATATATTTTTATGATGAACGCAAATGTGTCTGCTGCCTGGAGACTGTGATTGTGGCAAAGAAGGCTAAAGCGGGAGATTATAATTACTCTATTTTGACCGAAAAAATGTGGGAGAAACCGATTGCCAGCGTAAAGTCGAAAAAATATCTGACGGATTTTACCGGAATAGAGCCGGCTGCAGTTAGGAATAATGATGAAGCATTCCTTCCGGACGATGTTAGCTTGATTATTGCTCATAATAAAAAGACAAATGACAAGGTTGAAGTATTCAGCCTGCTTTCTTATACAAATGTGAATGTCCTTCCATTTACAGATGACATCCCACTTGAAGTGATAGCTTTTCTTGATCCGACCATTGAAAAATTGTGTTTTGAAGAAACAGATGGAAAAACCTTTATTCATCTGAAATTTAAGGGTGAAGATGAGATTATTTTGAACAATGCTGTGGATCTTGAACAGTACCTGTCTTCTGGCACAATCAAGGGTATCATTACTTTTTCAATTGTAAAAGAGGTTCTTCAGTTTGGCGGATATCTTTTGGTGGATGAAATCGAAAATCATTTTAATAAAGAAATTGTCACGACTTTAGTACGATTCTTTATGGATAGCCGTTTGAACAGAAACGGTGGAACACTGATTTTTACAACGCACTATCCAGAATTACTGGATGAATATGACCGAAATGATGGAATCTACATCGTTAGAAACCGTAACGGAATCACAGCTGATAATTTGAGCTATATTTTAAAGCGCAATGACATTAAAAAGAGTGATGCCTATCAAAGCGGTTTCCTTGAGGGAACAACTCCAGTATATGAGGCATATATTCGCTTGAAGAAAAGTTTGGCCGCTTCAATACACTAAGGAGGCGTCGAAATGAAATTAGCAAAATATAAAGCGTGTATATGCGAGGGCTCTGCGGAGTCCGCAATTATTGATATTCTTGTGGATAATGACCTTTTGATTTTTTCAAGGGACGAAATGCTGGACGAAAGTGTTATCCGATGTCGAAGTGCAAAGCGATTTGAGGAGCGATACTTGCGTAAAGGCTTTGATGACCAGGTTTCCGTGATTCGGATTTTGGATTCTCGCAGAGAAGATTTTCGTCTTAGCAAGGCTTACGAACATAAGGTTGATATCATAAATGTCATCACAGCACCAGAAATAGAAATGCTGATCATCCATAGTGAAGGTGCTTATGACAAGTTTAAGCGTTCTGGGAAGAAACCGAGTGAATTTTGCAAGACGAATCTGGGTATGCATGATGTGAAGTCATATGATTTTGTAAAGGACTATTTCAGTAATCCACAAACATTGATAAGTGCAATAAAAGGATATCGGAGAACCGCAAACATTCCGAAGGGAGAATACAGTCTGTCTGATTTATTGAAGTGAAATTTTCATACATTGGTGCCTGACACCACTAAAATTTTAATTATTTTGATAAAATAAATCCTGGGCAGAAGGCCCCGGAAACATAATCTAGATTGTGGTAACTACTTATTTACTTGATTACACAATAAATTGTGCAGACAATGCAATGATTTGAATTGTATTTTGCATGGCGTTCCGCTATACTAATATTAAGTATAGCGGATTATTTTTTTGGAGGCTTTTATGGCAAATACTTTGAAGTTACCAGTTGGAATTGAAAATTTTGAGGAAATTCGTAAACTGGGTTTCTATTATATTGACAAGACAAGGCTTATAGAGCAGCTTTTACAGGGCTGGGGTAAGGTGACTCTTTTTACACGCCCTCGCCGTTTTGGAAAGACTCTCAATATGAGCATGCTAAAAAGCTTCTTTGAGATAGGCACAGATTAAGAATAAGCGCTATGATGAGGCTCTGCGGGATGAGGACCGGTGTGATATTTTAGCCTATGGCATTGCTTTTTGCAGGAAGCGGTGCAGGGTGGTTGGAGAGAAATTTTAAATTGGCTGTAATCGTTGCTGGTCACACTGTTAGGTGTGAACAGTAACTATCTGGGATGTTGCATCTGGTAATGAAAAATATGTTGCTTTCATAGTCAAAGTATGTTACGATACTCCATGGTTACAAATTACAGTGACAGTTATTATATCATTTAAACAAAAGAAAGGTAGGAGAATAGTTATGAGCGACAACTTCAATATGTATGATCAGGCGAATCAGCAGGGCAATCCAAATATACCGCCTATGCCGCCGATGGAGGAAAAGAAGGGAATGTCAATTGCATCTATGGTACTTGGTATTATCGGTCTGGTATTCTGGTGTATTCCAATCCTTGGCGGACCTATTGGTATTGTAGGACTTATCCTCGGTATCGTAGGCAGGAAAAATGGTGGAAAGGGCATGGCAACCGCTGGTATTGTTATGTCAATTATTACCATCGTACTTGCAGTTATCAATGCTATTGCTGGTGTTTATCTGCAAACATCAAATGTCTTGAACCAGTTATAATCACATAACAGGTGATATCTTTAATTGCATTTTATTTTTTAATCCGCTATGCCAGAGGTTGGTATAGCGGATTTTTAGATTCAATTATCATTGTATTAAAATAAAAAAGTACGTATTAGGAAAGGTGGAAAATAAAATGAAAAAACGAATAATTAATTATAGACTTAAGATTGATGGTCTTCTGGAAAAGTCTGATAAGATATCAAAAGAAGAGTGGAAGAAAATACTGCAGGAACACCTGACACAAATAGCCTTCTTTCAGCATGAGCGCCTCGTCCATCTCATAGTGACAGTAACCTTTGCTATACTCACCATGATGTCAATAATAGCATCCATCATGATAAGTAACCCGATGCTTCTGGTACTCACACTGTTATTCTTTGTACTGTTGGTGCCATATATCATGCACTACTATACACTGGAGAATGAGGTGCAGAAGATGTATACCCAATATGATGAGATATTGAAGCGTTTGGAATAGGACAGAAGATATAGTATACTGGAATTATCTGACAAGGTTCGCTTGACTTTGAGTATTCTCCGAGTTATTACACTCGTAAGAAAGTAACTTACGAGTTAGTAACTGCGAGTATAATAATTGGAGGAGCTTTACAAGTAAACGATTTGATTTCAGCCTTGCTGGTACAGAATAATGGTTTTGGGCAACCATTGACGGTAGAGTATTGCTATATGACCTGCTAAATGGTAAAATCAAAATATACTTGGGTGGATGGTGAAGAACCAGTTCTTTTGCACATTACTCCAGAAGTACAGCTTCGGAAAGGAGCGTTTAAAGTATGCTGGGATTGAAAAAACTTCCGGTTGGGTTTGAAAGTTTTCAAGAAATTCGGAAGTTAGAATGCTATTATGTAGACAAAACGAAACTGATAGAGCAGCTTCTTGAAAATTGGAGTAAAGTGAATCTGTTTACAAGACCTCGCCGATTCGGGAAAACCTTAAACATAAGTATGCTTAAGAGCTTTTTTGAAATTGGAACAGATGCAACATTGTTTGATGGTCTTTATATCTCACAGAATAGAGAACTTTGCGGGGAATATATGGGAAAGTACCCGGTTGTTTGCTTGTCTTTAAAAAGCGTGGACGGGCTCACATTTGAGGAGGCACAGTACTCCTTGTGTGAGCTGATTGCCAGTGAGGCTAGACGTTTTAAGTATTTGCAGAATAGTGATAGATTAGATGACGATGAAAAGAAATTGTATCGTGATTTGATTTCGTTTCAAGAGGGGCGAGAAACTGTACTTGCAGCAAAGCTTAAATTTTCACTAAAGAAAATATCAGAGCTATTATATAAACATTATAATCAGAAAGTAATTGTTCTGATTGACGAGTATGATGTGCCGCTCGACAAAGCATTTCAGCACGGCTATTATAAAGAGATGGTATCTCTAATCCGGGGCGTGTTTGGAGAGGCATTAAAGACAAATGATTTTTTGCAGTTTGCTGTGTTGACAGGATGCCTTCGGGTTTCCAAAGAAAGTATATTTACCGGTTTAAATAATTTCAAGGTTTATGCTGCTGATGATGTTCAGTATGAAGAAGAATTTGGTTTCACAAAAGAAGAAGTAGAAAAACTCTTAGCTGACTACAATATGCAAGAGCATTTTTCGGAAGTTAAAGAGTGGTATGACGGTTATCATTTTGGAAATGTGGACATTTACTGCCCGTGGGATGTAATAAACTATGTTTCAGATTGGCTGACTGACCCGGACGCACGTCCAAAATCATATTGGATTAACAGTAGCGGAAATGACTTGGTTAAACGCTTTATTGACAAGGCTGATACAACCACAAAAGATGAAATCGAGCAGTTGATTGCTGGGGAGGCAGTTGAAAAGAAAATTCGGCTGGATTTGACTTATGATGAGATTGACAACAACATAGACAACGTATGGAGCGTACTTTTTACAACTGGCTATCTTACAAGGCTTGGAAAGAACGAGAACGATGTGTATAGTCTGGTTATTCCTAACAAGGAAGTTCGAGAGGTTTTCGTTTCTCAAATCAATGAATGGTTTAATGGAGTTGTGAAAAAAGATAGCTTCTCAACAAAGAAAATCATCGCTGGATTTCTTGAAGGAAAGACCGATGATATTCAGCTGGAACTGACAATGTTCCTTGGCGAAACGATTAGCATTTTGGATACGAAAGCAAGAAATGAAGAAAATGAAAACTTCTACCATGGCATCTTAATCGGTATTTTGAAAAACTATTCTGGATGGGCGGTTAAATCGGACAAGGAGTCTGGTGATGGATTTGCAGATATTCTGATTAAACCTAAGAATCCTGATGTTGGTATCATAATAGAATTGAAGTATGCAAGTTCCATGAACGAGCTTGATAAGGCCTGTGAAAGGGCAGTGGAACAAATCAAAGATCGCAGATACGACACAGAACTACGTGAGGACGGACGGAATGATATTCTTGCGTATGGAGTTGCATTCTGCAAAAAGCGTTGTAAAGTCGTAGTTGAAAAACTATAAGCAACAACCCCGCTCAAAGTATAGCGGATTTTTTCGGAGGTATTACTATGAAGCTTAAAACTGGACAAAAGTGCGCATTTGGATTTGGGGCATTCGGAAAAGATATTGTGTATATGCTTATTGCATCTTATTTGCTCTACTACTACAATGTAGTGCTTGGGATGAGCAGTGTGTTTATCGGTACGGTGATGATGGCGGCCAGGATTTTCGATGCATTTAATGACCCGGTGATGGGGATTATCGTAGCAAAGACGCGTACCAGGTGGGGGAGATTTAAGCCTTGGATTTTTGCCGGCACAGTGCTCAATGCCGTGACCATATATGCTCTGTATGCCACACCTGAGTCTATGGGTGATTCAGCTCAGAGAGTATGGCTTACGGTGTTTTACTTTGCATGGGGCATTACATATACGCTTATGGATATTCCGTTCTGGTCTATGATTCCCGCAATCACTGAGCCGGGCAGCGACAGGGAGCAGCTTACATCGCTTGCGAGGACCTGCTCAGGTATAGGTGATGCTATCCCTACGGTGCTCACGATGACAGTGGTGCCTATTCTTGGTGCTGGTAGCTCTATGGCTGATTACAGGATCGGATTTAAGTGGTGGGCGCTTATTATAGCGGTTGTATTTGTGATTTCTGAGCTTGTATGCGTGGCATGTGTGCCTGAAAGACCGGTTGCCTGTGATGAGAAGCCGGGAAAGATATCTGATATGTTTAAAGCTTTATTTAAGAACGACCAGGCTATGACTGTTGTGGTCTCAATCATTCTCGTGTATACATCACTCAATATCTGTGGTAACCTAGTGCTTTATTTCTTCCGGTTTGATGTGGGAAACGAGGGCGCATATTCTATATTTGCTGCAGTTGCTTTTGCAGCACAGGTGCTTGTCATGATGGTTATACCGCTGCTTCGCAAGAGATTTAGCAAAAGCCAGCTTTTTATATCAGGATTTATTATTCAGATAGCAGGCTTTGCGGTGATACTTATTATGGCATTTGCAAAGCTCTACACGCCGCAGAGCTGGTACATACTCTGCCTGCCGGGTATTTTGATTTATCTGGGCTATGGTATGCTCAATGTTATCATGACCATATTTCTTTCAGATTCTGTTGATTATGGTGAGGTGATGAACGGTACGAGAGAGGAGTCGGTCATTTTCTCAATGCAGACATTTACGGTAAAGCTCGCATCCGGTGTAGCAGTATTTCTGGCTGGGCTGGTGGTTGACTGGATTCATCTGGATACCGCGGCTGCAGTACAGACACAGGATACACTTGATGCTCTTCGCATGTGGATGACGATTCCGTCTGTTATACTGCTCATTGTGGGTATATTTGTATTTAAGAGGTTTTATAAGCTGGATGATACAAGGATGGAAGAAATTAAATCCAAGCTTAATTAAAAAACGATGCAGGATAATTAGTGATAAATGATAATTGTTTTTATAGAATGGAGTAGATATGGGCAGATTTGTGAACCCTGATAACAGCGCCTTTGAGGCTGCTGTCAGTGCAAAAATATATGTTGATAAAACCGGTCTTATTAGTTATACCAACAGAGTTATTAATACAATCGATGCTTACATTTGCAACAGCCGGCCACGCCGATTTGGCAAATCGATAACAGCAGATATGCTTACGGCTTATTACAGCAGGGGCTGTGACTCAAAAGAGTTGTTTAGCGGATATGCTATATGTAAGGAGCCCTCATTTGAAAAAAATCTTAATAAGTATGATGTGATTCATTTTGATGTGCAGTGGTGCATAATCGATGCAGGTGGCGCAGATAGTGTCGTATCTTATATCAATAATGGTATTTTAAACGAGCTAAGGGATGAATATGGTGATGTTATTCCGCATGATGTACAGACTGCTTATGGTGCAATGTCATATATCAGGGAGGCTACAGGCAACAGATTTGTTGTTATAATTGATGAATGGGATGCTCTGATTCGAGATGAAGCTTTTGATATTAAAGCACAGGAGCAGTATATTAATTTTTTGCGTGGCATGTTCAAGGGAACGGAACCATCCCGATATATTGCACTGGCTTTTCTTACTGGTATACTTCCGGTTAAAAAGCTTAAGACTCAGTCAGCCCTTAACAATTTTGATGAGTTTACAATGCTGAGTGCGGCACAGCTTTCTGAGTACATTGGCTTTACAGATGAGGATGTAAGTGGATTGTGCAGCCACTATGATGTGGATTATGAAAAGGTGAAGCAGTGGTACGATGGATATGTTTTGGGAGACTATCAGGTATACAATCCAAAGGCCGTGGTCAGCGTGTTGACCAGACGTGACTTCGTCAGCTACTGGTCACAGACTGGCAGCTATGATGCAATAGTGCCACTTATTAATATGGATTTTGATGGTTTAAAGGGTGCTATTATAGAGATGATTTCTGGAGCACAGGTGAAGGTAGATGTTACTACTTTTCAGAATGACATAGTCAGCTTTGCCGGCAGGGATGATGTGATTACTTATTTGATACATCTTGGTTATCTGGGCTATAATAGTCTGACTCAGACGGCCTTTGTCCCGAATGAGGAGCTGCGCCAGGAATTGGTCAGGGCGACGAGGCAGAAAAAGTGGGATGAGTTTATCAATTTCCAAAATGAGTCACATGCACTGCTTGAGTCTACATTGGATATGGACGAACAAGCTGTGGCGGCAGGAATCGAGAGAATCCATACAGAGTATGCTTCGACAATTGAGTACAATAATGAAAATTCTCTTAGTAGTGTACTCACAATCGCATATCTTAGCTCAATGCAGTTTTATTTTAAGCCCATTCGGGAGCTTCCGACCGGTCGTGGCTTTGCTGATTTTGTATATATTCCAAAGCCTGAGTACAGGGAGGAATATCCGGCTCTTGTTGTAGAGCTAAAGTGGAATAAGTCAGCAGATACCGCCTTGAATCAGATTAGAAATAGAAACTATACACAATCTCTTGAGCAGTATGGTGGCAATATTTTGCTGGTTGGAATCAATTATGACAAGAAGAGCAAGGCTCATACATGTCGGATTGAGATGATTGATTAGTCGTAAGTAATTGTTTTAGAATAAAAAGCAATTGAGAAAAGAAGGTTGAAAATACAGTGAAAAAACGAATAATTAATTATAGACTTAAGATTGACAATCTGCTTGCCAATCCTGATAAGATATCAAAAGAAGAGTGGAAGAAAATACTGCAGGAACACCTGACACAAATAGCCTTTTTCCAGCATGAGCGCCTCGTGCACCTCATAGTGACAGTAACCTTTGCCATACTCACTATGATGTCAATAATCGCATCCATCATGATAAGCAACCCGATGCTTCTTGTACTTACACTGTTATTCTTAGTGCTGTTGGTGCCATATATCATGCACTACTATACACTGGAAAATGAAGTGCAGAAGATGTATAACCAATATGATGAGATATTAAAGCATTTAAAATAAGGAAACATCTGCACATAAAAAAGTGGAAAGTTATCAAAGACAGAACCCGGCGCAGCCGGGGCTTTTGTCCTTGCCAGCATATACGAAGCTGCTTAGAGTCTGTAGAATTGCATACGAAAACCAACAACGCCCATGCATGGACGCATGGGCGAGGCGTTATGCGCCATGGACGGCGCATAAAAGCCGGTTGTGACAAAAAGCCACAACTGGCATATGCAATTCGTACAGACACTTAGCAGCGTAGTTCATGCGGGAAAGGGCAAAAAGCCCCGGCTGCGCTGGGTTCGTCCCACTAGCAACAACAGTGCAATTTCCCATTACTTCTTAAGCTTCTTCTGTGCCGTAGAAAGCATCAGCTTAATACGGTTCAGCTGGTTCACCTCAGAAGCACCCGGATCATAATCGATAGCCACGATATTGGCATCCGGATGATCATGTCTGATTCTCTTTATAACTCCCTTACCCACAATATGGTTCGGTAAGCAGGCAAATGGCTGTGCACAGATGATGTTTGTGACACCCTCATTGATGAGCTCAAGCATCTCACCTGTCAAGAACCAGCCCTCACCGGTCTGATTACCGCAAGAAACGATAGGAGAAGCATACTCTGCGAGATCCTGCACGTGAGCGGTTGGCTCAAAATGCTTGCTCTTAGCCAGCTCATCCCTTGCATCCTTTCTGAGCCACTCGAAGAAGGCGATAAGTCGGTTGTTCATAAACTTAGCTTTCTTTGAAGCACCGAGATAGTCAGCCTTGAAATTCGTGTTGTAGCAGCAGTAGAGTAAGAAATCAGTCAGATCAGGCACTACAGCCTCGGCTCCTTCAGCCTCTAGCAGATCAACCACATAGTTGTTTGCTGCAGGCAGGAATTTGACGAGAATCTCACCGACCACGCCGACACGCGGCTTAACCTCATCTGTCATAGGCAGATTGTCGAAATCCCTTATGATTTCGCGGCACATCTTTTTGTATTTCTTGTGAGAGAGCATCTTTGTGTTGCCGACAAAGTCGATGACTCTCTTTTTCCACTTCTCATGGAGTGCATTGGCACTTCCCGGCTCTTTCTCATAAGGACGTACCCTGTAGAGACAACGCATAAAGATATCGCCAAACTCAAGTGCATACAGTCCGTGCTGGATAAGGCTTGGAGTAAACTTAAAGCCCGGGTTCTTCTCGAGACCAACCATGTTGATTGAGATAACAGGCACATCAGGATATCCGGCCTTTTCGAGGGCTCTTCGGATAAAGCCGATGTAGTTTGTTGCACGGCATCCGCCACCTGTCTGTGAGATGAGGATGGCTGTGTGTGTCATATCATAGTTGCCTGATTTGACGGCTGCCATAATCTGTCCCACGACAATGAGTGAAGGGTAGCAGGCATCGTTGTTTACGAACTTAAGTCCCACATCCACACATTCTCTTGCAGGGATATCCGGTATGACCATATTGTAGCCGGCTGCCTTAAAGGCTGGCACGAGAAGGTCAAAGTGTATAGGTGACATCTGAGGGCAGATGATGGTGTAGTTGTCCTTTTTCATCTGCTCGGTGAATACAACACGCTCGTAGTTAGACGGTTTTAAGTCACGCTTTTCATGCTTGGTTTCCTTGACTCTTATGGCGGCAAGGAGCGAGCGGATACGGATTCTTGCTGCGCCCAGGTTGTTTACCTCGTCAATCTTCAGGCAGGTGTATATCTTGCCTGAGCCTGTCAGTATATCGTTTACGCAGTCGGTTGTGACAGCATCGAGACCGCAGCCAAACGAGTTAAGCTGGATTAGGTCAAGGTCATCACGGGTCTTTACAAAGTTGGCTGCTGAGTACAGTCTGGTGTGGTACATCCACTGATCCATGACGATGAGAGGTCTCTCAAGCTCGCCCAGATGGGATACTGAGTCCTCTGTCAGCACACAGATGCCATAGCTTGTGATGAGCTCAGGGATACCATGGTTGATTTCCGGGTCCACATGGTACGGACGGCCTGCGAGCACGATTCCGCGACGTCCGGTGTCTTCCATGTAGTCGAGCACTTCCTCGCCCTTTCGCTGTATCTCAAGCCTTGTCATGGCAAGCTCCTTCCAGCCTGCGGCTACCGCATCACGAATCTGTGACTCAGGCAGGTTGAAATCGCCTTTTGAGAAGGTGGATACGAGCTGCTGTGAGATAGTTTCCTCACTCTCAAATGACATAAACGGATTTATGAATTTAACCTCGCCTGAGGTAATCTCGTCCACGTTGTTTTTGATATTCTCAGAGTATGATGTGACAATAGGGCAGTTGTAGTGATTGTTAGCATCAGGAAACTCCTTGCGCTCATATGGCACTGCCGGGTAGAAAATAAAATCTACATTTTGTTTTATGAGCCAGCTTATATGACCATGTGTGAGCTTTGCAGGGTAGCACTCTGACTCACTTGGGATGGAGTCGATACCCATCTCATAAATCTTTCTGGTAGACTGTGGTGACAGCACTACAGAAAAGCCGAGACGTTTGAAAAATGTAGCCCAGAACGGATAGTTCTCGTACATATTCAAGGCTCTTGGGATGCCGACTGTACCGTGTGGCGCATCCTTTGGGTCAAGTGGCTCATAGTCAAATATACGCTTGTTTTTGTATTCAAAAAGATTTGGGATGTTATCCTTGTTCTTCTCCTTGCCCAGACCCTTTTCACAACGGTTTCCTGTGATGTACTGTCTGTTGTCGGAGAATTTGTTTATAGTCAGAAGACAGTGGTTTGTACAGCCCTGACAGCGTGCGAGCTTTGTGGTGTAGGTGAGCTCGTTTATCTGGTCGATTGTGAGCATTGTTGTCTTGTAATCAGCCTCATGGCGCTCACGTGCGATGAGTGCGGCACCAAAGGCACCCATGATACCTGCGATATCAGGTCTTGTGGCATGTACACCTGCTATTTTTTCAAAGCTTCTAAGAACGGCATCATTGTAGAATGTACCGCCCTGGACTACGATATTTTCACCGAGGTCGCTTGCGTCAGACAGCTTGATAACCTTGAAAAGTGCATTCTTTATTACTGAGTAGGCAAGTCCTGCTGATATATCTGCGACAGATGCACCCTCCTTCTGGGCCTGCTTTACCTTTGAGTTCATGAAAACCGTACATCTGGTTCCGAGGTCGATAGGGTTCTTTGCAAAAAGGGCTTCCTTTGCAAAATCCTGAACAGAGTAGTTTAAAGACTTTGCGAAGGTCTCAATAAACGAGCCACAGCCTGAAGAGCAGGCCTCGTTGAGCTGTACCGAGTCGACAGTCTGGTTCTTTATCTTGATGCACTTCATGTCCTGACCACCGATATCAAGGATACAGTCTACCTTTGGATCAAAGAAGGCCGCTGCGTAGTAGTGGGCAACTGTCTCTACTTCGCCGTCGTCCAATTTTAAAGCTGCCTTTAATAAAGCCTCTCCGTAGCCTGTAGAGCAGGAATGTACGATGTGTGCATCCTCAGGAAGCTTTGAGTAAATCTCCTGGATAGAACGGATGGCTGTCGCGAGAGGGCTTCCGTTGTTGTTGCTGTAGAATGAGTATAAAAGGTCTCCGTCCTCGCTTACGAGAGCGATTTTAGTGGTGGTTGAGCCTGCATCTATTCCGAGATAGCAGTTGCCCTTGTATGTAGAAAGGTCACCGGTCTTTACGTGATTGTTGCCGTGACGCGTTGTAAATTCATCGTAATCAGCCTGATCCTTAAAAAGAGGCTCCATACGTGCCACCTCAAATTCCATCTTTATGCCGTTTGAGAGGCGGTCGATTAAGGATGAGAGTGTGGTGACAGAGTTGTCTTTATAGTTTAATGCAGAGCCTATTGCTGCAAACAGATGAGAGTTCTCAGGAACGATAGTGTGCTCGTCATCGAGATTTAAGGTTCTGATAAATGCTGATTTAAGTTCTGACAAAAAGTGCAGAGGACCGCCAAGGAAAGCAACATGTCCCTTGATTGGTTTACCGCAGGCGAGGCCACTGATGGTCTGGTTTACCACGGCCTGAAAGATTGAAGCTGACAAATCCTCGCGTGTGGCTCCCTCATTGATGAGAGGCTGGATATCTGTTTTGGCAAATACTCCACAGCGGGCTGCTATAGGGTAGATGGCCTTGTAGCTTTTTGCGTATTCATTTAGTCCTGTAGCGTCTGTCTGGATGAGAGAAGCCATCTGGTCGATAAATGATCCTGTACCGCCGGCACATATGCCGTTCATACGCTGCTCCACGTTACCACCCTCGAAGTATATGATTTTGGCATCCTCACCACCTAGCTCTATTGCCACATCGGTCTGTGGAGCATAGTGTGTGAGTGCGGTAGATACAGCTATAACCTCCTGTACGAATGGCACCTCAAGGTGCTTTGCAAGAGTGAGTCCGCCGGAGCCTGTTATCATAGGACAAACTGAAAGGTCACCTGTCTTGTCGTAGGCCTTTCTGATAAGGGACTCAAGTGTCTCCTGGATATTTGCAAAATGACGCTCATAATCGGAAAAGAGGATATTGTCATCGGCATCAAGAAGTGCAATCTTGACGGTTGTTGAGCCGATATCAATGCCCAACTTATGTAAGCTGTTATTTTCCATAGTGGTTCCTCCATAATGTATTACTTATATGTTTTTATATATCTTTCTTCTTATTAAAATATATAATTGTTCTATTATCAAAACAGAGATTATTATACGACAGAAATCGACAAATTACAATGACTATAATTATAAAGAATTTGTGAATAATTCGCTGTCTCGTTGACAAAGTATGATTTAACTATCATAATAAATTTTATAATAATCGCTGCGCTTTGCACTATAGTGTAAAAGGCAGCAATAATATGACAGGAGGATGCAGATACGTGGTTTTATTGCATCGTGATGTAACCACTGCTTGTCACATAATGGTGTGAGCAGCAGGGGAATGAACCATGTCTGCTAAAATGTATGAACTGGCTTAACAAACTAGAACAAAAATATGGAAGTAAAGCGATTCCGAATATCACTAGAATATTTATCGCTGCGAATCTGATAGGCAGTGTGCTGCTTTTGACAAAGGGAGATGTTGTCCTTTATTATCTGCAGTTTTCAGCCTCTGCTATTTTGCACGGACAGGTATGGCGTCTTATAAGCTGGATTTTTGTGCCGAGCGGCAGCATATCATTTTTACAGCTTTTATTTATATTCTGTCTGTGGACGCTTGGAGACAGCATGGAGTCATATCTTGGCTCTTTCAGGATGAATGTGTACTTTTTCGGAGGCTTTTTGCTGTATGATATAGCAGGAATGCTTATATTTGCAGTGACAGGTGTATCCGTCAATCTGACTATGTACTATATACTTATATCCATGTATCTGATGCTTGGCCTTTTGATGCCGGAGGCAGAGGTAAGGCTTTACTTTGTGCTTCCTATAAAGATGAAGTGGATGGTACTTGTTTACTTGGTGATGTTTGCATATGATGTGTATACTTATATGAGCTTTGGATGGCCGATTGGATTGGCATACGGCTCAGAAATCGTTCTTGCACTTATAAATCTGTTAGTATTCATCTATGGTTGTAAGCACAGGCTCTCATTCAGACAGAATATGCATCAGAGGAAGAGAAAGGCACAGTTTAAAGCTCAGTTTTCCGAACCTCGTCCGGGCAGTGGCATCTCACGCCACAAGTGCTATATATGCGGCAGGACAGAGTTATCAAATCCTGAATTAACATTCAGGTACTGCTCTAAGTGCACAGGAAACAAGGAATACTGTCAGGATCATCTGTTTACTCATACGCACGTATAATATACATGCACTACTTTTTCTAATTCATTGACAAAGTAAACTGATGAATTTATAATGGACACAGTATTATTTTCGGAGGAACATTTATGGAGAACGAGGCAACAGTTTCGAAAAATTTTATTGAACAGATTATTGAGAAGGACTTGGCAGAGGGGCATTGCAAGACAGTAAAGACCAGATTCCCACCGGAGCCAAACGGTTATTTACATATCGGCCATGCAAAGTCTATTCTTTTAAACTATGGACTGGCAAAGAAGTATGACGGACAGTTCAATCTCAGGTTTGATGATACAAACCCTACCAAGGAGCGTCTGGAGTTTGTAGAGTCAATCGAGGCCGATGTTAAGTGGCTTGGTGCTGACTGGGAGGATCGAAAGTTTTTTGCATCCAATTACTTCGACAAGATGTATGAGTGTGCAGTAGGACTTATAAAGAAGGGAAAGGCATATGTATCTGATCTGACACCTGATGAGATAAGAGAGTATAGAGGTACACTCACAGAGCCAGGCAAGGAGGATCCGTACTCAAAGAGAAGTGTTGAGGAAAACTTAGACCTTTTTGAGCGCATGAAAAACGGTGAGTTCGAGGATGGCACAAAGGTACTTCGTGCGAGAATTGACATGAGCTCTTCAAATATCAATATGAGAGATCCGATTCTTTATCGTGTGGCTCATATGACACATCACAATACAGGTGATAAATGGTGTGTATATCCTATGTATGATTTTGCTCATCCTATAGAGGATGCTATTGAGGGCATCACACATTCTATATGTACTCTTGAGTTTGAAGACCACAGACCGCTGTATGACTGGGTGGTTATTGAATGTGGATTTAAGAATTCTCCTGAGGAGTCGCCAAAGCAGATTGAGTTTGCAAAGCTCTATCTGACTAATGTTGTAACAGGAAAGAGATATATCAAGCGTCTTGTCGAGGACGGCATCGTTGATGGCTGGGATGACCCGAGGCTTGTTTCTATAGCAGCGCTCAGACGCAGGGGCTTCACACCGGAGTCTATCCAGAATTTTGTTGATCTGTGTGGTATATCAAAGGCAAACAGCTCTGTTGACTACGCTATGCTTGAGTACTGTATCCGAGAGGATTTAAAGGCTAAGCGCCCTCGTATGATGGCCGTGCTTGATCCGGTCAAGGTGATTATCGACAATTACCCTGAGGGACAGGTTGAGTATCTTGAAGTGGACAATAACGTGGAGAATCCTGAGCTTGGAAAGAGAAAGGTTCCTTTCACCAGAGAGCTTTATGTGGAGAGAGAGGACTTCATGGAGGAGCCACCGAAGAAGTATTTCCGTATGTTCCCTGGCAATGAGGTGCGTTTCATGAACGCTTATTTTGTGAAGTGCAATAGCTGTGTGAAGGACGAAAACGGCAATATTACAGAGATTCACTGTACATATGACCCGGCATCAAAGGGTGGCAACAGTCCTGACGGCAGAAAGGTCAAGGGAACTATCCACTGGGTTTCAGCCGAGTATGGTAAGCAGGTAACAGTACGTCTTTACGAGAATATCGTAAATGAGGAGCTTGGAGTGTACAATGAGGACGGAAGCTTAAATCTTAATCCAAATTCACTCACAGTGCTTGATAACTGTGTAGTGGAGCCGGAGCTTATGAATGCCAAGGCTTATGACAGCTTCCAGTTTGTCAGAAATGGCTTCTTCTGCGCGGATTGCAAGGACTCAAAGGATGGACAGCCTGTATTTAACAGAATCGTCTCATTAAAGAGCTCATTCAAGCTTCCGACAGCTAAATAGTTTTTGACTAAAAATAAACAGAAGAGAAGAACAGAGGTAAAATATGGATTTAATGTCAGGCCTTGACAAATTTGGGTTGAATCCCGAAAATATAAATGATCTGTATGATGATGATAAAGTAGCTGCCACCGGGGATGCTCCGGTGGCAGCTACTGTTCAGACAGAGGATGAAACGGATTTTGTTTTCGCGAAGAATATAACATGTCCGGTGTGTGATAAGAGCTTTCAGACACTGACGGTAAGGACCTCAAGGGTTCGCTTTCTTGGTTCTGATGACGATTTCAGACCGGTATACAAGGGGATTGATACAATAAAGTATGGCGTCACCTCGTGTCCGCATTGTGGTTATAGTGCGATGAATGGCGACTTTGTACATGTATCGGGTACACAGATAAGGCTGCTTAAGGAGCAGGTTGCTGCCAAATTTAAGCCCCGCAGCAAGTCTGTGCCCTTGTTATATTCGTATGATGAGGCAATAGACAGATTTAAGCTGGCACTTTTTTCAGCGATTGTTAAAAGGGCTATGCATAGTGAAAAGGCATATATTTGTCTTAAGCTATCCTGGCTTTATCGCGGCTTATTGGAGCAGCTTGCATCCGATTGCAGGTCAACGGACAGTGAAGAGTTTGTAAGTGCACAAAAGTCAGAAAAATATTATTACGAGCAGGCTCTTGATGGCATGACCAGAGCGGTTGAGACAGAGCATTTCCCTATATGTGGTATGAATCAGGACACGGTTGATTTGCTTTTGGCTCAGATGAATTATAAGCTTGACCATTTGGATGTAGCTTCAAAGCTTGTTGCTAGGGTGCTTGTATCGAAAAGTGCTTCGAGACACATTAAGGATAAGGCACTTGATTTAAAGAATGAAATTATTAAAAAAATAAGAGATGTGAAATAATTGTTGTTATTTCACATCTCTTTTTTATTTGTTGTAACAATTAATTGTTTTTCTTGTTCTCAAGCTCAAGAAGCTTCATTGCACGAACCTTGAGTGGCAGACCAAACAGTGTGATGAAGCCGTCTGCATCATGATGGTCATATAAATCTCCGGTAGTAAAGCTTGCAAGAGACTCACTGTAGAGTGAATATGGTGAAGTAGTGCCGGCCTTGATGATATTGCCTTTGTATAATTTAAATTTAACTTCTCCGGTTACATATTCCTGTGTTGACTCTACGAAAGCCTGGATTGCTTCACGAAGTGGTGTGAACCATTTTCCTTCGTATACTACCTGAGCGAGCTTGTTGCCCATTTCTTTCTTGACCTCCATTGTGGCACGGTCAAGGCAGAGCTCCTCGAGCTGGTCATGTGCCTCCATGAGGATTGTTCCACCAGGAGTCTCATATACACCACGTGATTTCATACCTACTACACGGTTCTCAACGATATCGATGATGCCGATGCCATGCTTGCCACCGAGACGGTTGAGCTCTCTGATGATGTCTGCTACCTTCATCTTTTTGCCGTTGACAGATGTAGGAACACCCTTCTCAAATGTCATTGTAACATACTCACCCTCGTCAGGAGCATGCTCAGGTGTGACGCTTAATACGAGCAGATGGTCATAGTTTGGCTCCTGTGAAGGATCCTCAAGCTCAAGTCCCTCGTGGCTGATGTGCCAGAGGTTACGGTCACGGCTGTAGCTTGAATCTGTGCCGAACGGAAGATCGATTCCGTGTGCCTTACAGTACTCGATCTCAGCCTCACGTGAATCCATTTTCCAGTTGTCCTGACGCCATGGAGCGATTACCTTGATATCAGGAGCGAGTGCCTTGATACCGAGCTCGAAACGAATCTGGTCATTTCCTTTACCTGTAGCACCATGGCAGATGGCTACAGCACCTTCTTTTCTTGCAATCTCAACAAGCTTCTTTGCGATGCCCGGTCTTGCCATTGCTGTTCCAAGGAGGTATTTGTGCTCATAAACTGCGCCGGCCTGTACACAAGGTACGATGTAGTCCTCACTGAACTCATCACAGATATCCTCTATGTAAAGCTTTGAAGCTCCGGATAATTTGGCTCTCTCATCGAGTCCGTCAAGCTCCTCTCCCTGTCCGCAGTTGATGCAGCAGCAGATTACGTCATAGTCATAAGTCTCTTTAAGCCATGGAATGATAGCAGTGGTATCAAGTCCGCCTGAATAAGCTAATACAACTTTGTCTTTCATAAGTGCGTGTCCTCTTTTCGTTTATTCTTTATGATGGTAACCATTAACTGCTTTTGTGTCAAAAAGCCTTGAATAATTACTTTAGAATAAATATATACCAGTTCTTTACATATTGCAAGTGAAAAAATATACATTATTCATGTATAAATATACACAATTTTGTATAATTTTTCTCTTTACGGATTGAAATTACTGTACTATATTATTATGTATGATGCGTCAGACCCATTTTATATGGTTATGCAGAAATACAATATGAAAAGAGGAAATACTATGATAAAGGCTGGTATTATTGGAGCCACCGGATATGCCGGAGCAGAGCTCGTGAGAATTTTGATGAATCATAAAGAGGTAGAGATTGCATGGTATGGCTCACGAAGCTATGTGGATGAGAATTATGCCGATATCTATGGAAATATGTTTCAGATAGTTGATGCAAAGTGCATGGATGACAATATGGAGGAGCTTGCAGAGTCTGTTGATGTGATTTTCACTGCGACCCCACAGGGCTTTTTGGCAGGTGTGCTCACTGAGGATATATTAAGTAAGGTAAAGATTGTCGATCTGTCAGCGGACTTCCGTATCAAGGATGTAGCCACATATGAGAAATGGTACAAGATTGAGCACAAGTCGCCGCAGTTTATTGATGAGGCTGTATATGGTCTGTGTGAGATAAACAGGGACAAGGTCACAAAGGAGACAAGGCTTGTTGCAAATCCTGGCTGCTATACCACATGCTCCATCCTTACAGCTTATCCGCTTGTGAAGGAGGGACTTATTGATACAGATACACTTATCGTCGATGCAAAGTCAGGCACATCGGGCGCAGGACGTGGTGCAAAGACACCTAATCTGTTTTGTGAAGTAAATGAGAGCATGAAGGCATATGGCGTTGCCTCACACAGACATACACCTGAGATAGAGGAGCAGCTTGGATATGCGGCCGGAAAAGAAATCCTTATCAATTTTACTCCGCATCTTGTTCCGATGAACAGAGGAATCCTCGCTACAGAGTATGCGACACTTAAGAAAAAGCCTGATGGAACACTTCCTACATATGATGAGATTAAGGCAGTTTACGATAAGTATTATGCAAATGAGAAGTTTGTCAGAGTGCTCAAAAAGGGTGTCTGCCCTGAGACAAAGTGGGTTGAGGGCAGCAACTATGTGGATGTAAACTTTGTGATTGATGAGAGAACCGGCAGAATCATTATGATGGGTGCTCTTGACAATCTGGTAAAGGGTGCTGCAGGACAGGCGGTTCAGAATATGAATCTGTTATTTGGCTTCGATGAGGCAGAGGGACTCAATATGGTTCCTATGTTCCCGTAATAATTAATAATAGGAAAGTAATTATCAGAAAGATGCATTATAATGCTGATAGTTATATAAAAATATAAGGATGATTTAATAAAATGAGCAATGAGAATAAATATGAAATAAGGGTTATGACGATAGATGACTATGACGAGGTGTACAGCCTCTGGCAGACCATCCACGGCTTTGGAATCCGTTCTATTGACGACTCAAGAGATGGAGTCCTTAGATTTCTTGAGAGAAATCCGACTACGAGTGTTGTAGCGGTAGAAGATGGAAAGATAGTTGGAGCGATACTCTGTGGACATGATGGCAGAAGAGGCTGCCTGTATCATGTATGCGTGGATGAGCATTACAGGAAGTGCGGCATCGGTAAGAGTATGGTGGTTGCCTGCATGAGAGCACTTCAGGCAGAGCATATCAACAAGGTGTCAATCATAGCCTTCAAGGTGAATGAGCTGGGAAACCACTTCTGGAAGGAAGAGGGATGGACATTCAGAGAAGACTTAAACTACTATGATTTCACACTTAACGAAGAAAATATAACAAGATTTAACAAATAAGGAGCAGTACAATGGCAGATAAGAACATGGAACAGGTAATGGAAAAGGCACAGGTGCTCATAGAGGCACTTCCATATATACAGAGATTTAACAGAAAGATTATTGTTGTAAAGTACGGCGGATCTGCAATGGTTGACGAACAGCTTAAAAAGCAGGTGATCCAGGATGTCACACTTCTCAAGCTGGTCGGCTTCAAGCCTATCATCGTACACGGTGGAGGCAAGGAAATCAGCAAATGGGTAGGAAAGGTCGGTATGGAGCCTGTATTCGTAAACGGACTCAGAAAGACTGATGCCGATACAATGGAGATTGCCGAGATGGTACTGAATAAGGTAAACAAATCTCTCGTTACACTTGTTGAGGAGCTTGGTGTGCAGGCTGTCGGGGTGAGTGGCAAGGACGGTGGCCTCTTAAAGGTAAAGAAAAAGTATTCAAACGGAGAGGATATAGGCTTTGTCGGTGAAATCACTGATGTCAATCCAAAAATTCTTTATGACCTGTTAGAGAAGGACTTCCTTCCAATCGTGTGTCCAATCGGTCTTGATGACGAATACAATACATACAATATCAATGCAGATGATGCAGCATGTGCTATCGCCAGAGCTGTATCAGCCGAAAAGCTTGCATTCCTTACTGATATCGAGGGTGTATACAAGGACCCTTCAGATAAGAATACACTTATTTCAGAGCTTACAGTCTCAGATGCAAAGAAGCTTATAGGTGATGGCTTTATCGGCGGAGGCATGCTTCCTAAGCTCAACAACTGCATAGATGCCATCGATAACGGAGTTTCAAGAGTTCATATTCTTGATGGACGTATCGCGCACTGCTTACTGCTTGAGATATTCACAAACAGAGGAATCGGAACAGCTATTCTTGGAGATTCGGAGGAGAAATTTAACAATGAGCAATAATATGGATAAACAGTCATACATTGATGAGGCAGAAAAGGAGCTTCTTCACACCTACAACAGATTTTCGCTTGTGCTTGATCACGGCGAGGGAGTACATCTTTATGATACAGACGGCAATGCATATCTGGACTTTGCCGCAGGAATAGCTGTATGTGCACTTGGTTACAGCAATGAGCACCACAAGGAGGCATTAAAGGCACAGGTTGATAAGCTTTTACATACATCAAACCTCTATTACAATGCGCCTGTCATCGAGGCGGCAGACAAGGTACTTAAGGCAAGCAAAATGGACCGTATTTTCTTTACCAACAGCGGTACAGAGGCCATAGAGGGAGCTATCAAGGCAGCAAAGAAATATGCCTTCACAAGAGACGGTCATGCCGGACATGAGATAATTGCCATGAACCATTCCTTCCACGGAAGAAGCATCGGAGCGCTTTCTGTTACAGGCAATGCGCATTATCAGGAGCCTTTTGAGCCTCTTATGCCGGGAGTTAAGTTTGCGGATTTCAATGATTTAGAGAGTGTTAAGGCTCAGGTGACAGACAAAACCTGCGCCATTATTATGGAAACTATTCAGGGTGAGGGCGGTATTTACCCGGCAAAGAAGGAGTTTATCGAGGGAGTGAGAGCTCTCTGCGATGAAAAGGATATTCTTCTTATCCTTGACGAGATACAGTGCGGCATGGGCAGAAGTGGCGAGATGTTCGCATGGCAGAACTATGATGTGAAGCCTGATATCATGACCTGTGCGAAGGCACTCGGCTGTGGCGTACCTGTTGGTGCATTTCTCATGACACAGAGGGTGGCAGATAAATCCCTTGCACCGGGCGACCATGGCACCACATACGGCGGCAATCCGTTTGTAGGAGCCGCAGTAAGTGCAGTGTTTGACGAGTTTAAGCGTCTTGATATAGTAAGCCATGTAAAGGAGGTTGCACCTTACCTGGAGAAGAAGCTTGATGAGCTTGTTGCAAAATATGACTGTCTCACAGCCAGAAGGGGTATGGGACTCATGCAGGGCGTGGAGTGCAGCCTTTCTGTAGGAAAGGTCTCAGCAGAGGCTTTAAATCAAGGCCTTATAGTCATTACGGCAGGCAGCAATGTGCTTAGATTTGTGCCTCCTCTTGTTATCGAAAAGAGTGATGTTGACGAAATGATAGAAAAACTTGAAACAACACTTGTAATACTGTCAAAAAGTCTGTAAAATAGAGAGGACATCGATTTCTCCTTTGAGATTATGATATTAATCAAAGGAGACCATATGAAAAAAATAATATTATTAAGTGCGTTTATTTTAACAATAGCGTTTGGTCTTTGCGGCTGTAAAAAGGATGATGCCACAGTTCATTTTGCTTCTGAAACGGAGCAGACTGCTGTGGTTTCAAGTGATGTAAACAGACAGACTGCTGATTCCAAGGAGAAGAAAGCTTCATACGATGGAGAACAGGAGCAGAAGACAAAAGACACAGCAGATGACACTGATGAATCTACTGAGTGGTGCGTCTATATCTGTGGTCAGGTTGCCAATCCCGGTGTATACAGAGTAAAGCCGGGTGCGAGAGTCTGTGAGCTCGTTGATATGGCAGGAGGCATGCTGGATACAGCTGACAAGAGTTTTTGGAATCTGGCATCAGAGCTGTATGATGGGCAGATGCTGTATTTCCCGACTGTAGAGGAGCTTAAGTCAGATCACATACCTGAGGGCACATATACCACCGGCATAGATGGCTCGCTGATGAAGGGCGGCGCTGAGGAGCATATAGGCCTAAAGGATGGCAAGCTCAATATCAATACCGCAACTGTTGAGCAGCTAATGGCTCTTTCCGGAATTGGTGAGAGCAAGGCAAAGAGTATTGTTGAAGATCGCACCAAAAATGGATTGTTTTCTTCGATTGAGGATATCACGAGGGTGTCCGGCATTGGTGAAGCAATGTTTAATAAAATAAAAGATGATATAACAGTAAATTAGGAGTGTATAAATGGCAAAAAAAGTGCTGGTCGTTGACGACGAAAAGTTAATTGTAAAAGGAATACGTTTCAGTCTGCTGCAGGATGGCATGGAGGTAGACTGCGCATATGACGGTGAGGAGGCCTTAAATATGGCGAAGGCCAATTCATATGATATGATTCTTTTAGATGTCATGCTTCCAAAGATGGATGGCTTTGAGGTGTGTCAGGCAATAAGGGAGTTTTCTGATGTCCCGATTGTCATGCTCACTGCAAAGGGCGATGACATGGACAAAATTTTAGGACTTGAGTACGGCGCTGATGACTATATCACAAAGCCATTTAATATTCTTGAGGTAAAGGCCAGAATCAAGGCGATCATGAGGCGCACTTCACCGGAACGCGCACCACAGGTACAGTCATCTGTAATCGAAAAGGGTGATATCAAGCTCGACTGTGACAGCAGACGTCTGTTCATAAATGACAAGGAAATCAATCTGACTGCAAGAGAGTTTGAGCTGCTTGAGATTCTGATCAAAAATGAAAATAAAGTGTACAGCAGGGAGAGTCTTTTAAAGATTGTATGGGGCGAGGATTACCCGGGGGACGTGCGTACAGTTGATGTGCACGTCAGACGTCTTCGTGAAAAGATTGAGGCAAATCCAAGCGAGCCGAAGTACGTTCATACCAAGTGGGGTGTGGGATATTACTACAACCAGAAGTAATACTTTCAGAAAGGTTCTAAAATGTTTAAGAGTAAAGTACATTTTGCATTTTATAAGAGTCTGAAATCCAGGCTGATTTTCATGATTTTTGTTCTCGTTCTGGTACCGGAGGTGGTGCTGTGCTTCGGCATACTTAACACCTACGAGTCCAGAGCGGTTTCAATCCGCGAAAGTGAAGTGCTTAGTCAGGCAAAGATTCTCGCAAACAAGATATCCACAAGTAAATACTTTGATAAGGATGGCAGTGACTTGAGCAATATTGATGCTCAGATTGACACTCTTACTACTATATATGAGGGCCGTGTGCTCATAGTTGACAAGCATTTTAAGATTATTAAGGATACGTACAATTTAGATGATGGCAATACTATTGTCTCAGAGGAGGTTATCAAGACCTTCTCTGCTTCAGAGATTACGAACTATGATTCTAAAAATCACTATATCGAGCTTTCTGTTCCGATAAGCAATCCAAACGACAAGGATTCAAAGATAGAGGGAGCACTTGTTGTAAGTGTGTCGACGGACAATATATCACTAAATATGTCATATCTGACACAGATTGCAGTGACTGTTGCAATTATCGCAGGTGCGGTGGTGCTCTTTTTTGGCGTGCTTGTGCTTTTACACCTTTTTGTTCCGCTGAAGAAGCTTTCTGACGAGATATCAGACATTAAGGATGGTTTTGGAAAAGAACAGCTGGATGTAGATGACTATGCGGAGACTGCTATAATAAGCAGGAATTTTAATGAGCTGATGAGCGGAATGAAGGTCATGGATGAGTCCAGACAGGAGTTTGTATCGAATGTGTCACACGAGCTCAAGACACCTCTTACTTCCATGAAGGTACTCGCAGATTCCATCAACAGCATGGGTGATGAGGCTCCGATTGAGATGTACAGGGAGTTCATGGGAGATATCACAAGTGAGATAGACAGAGAGACAAAGATAATAAATGACCTGTTATCACTGGTCAAGATGGACAAGTCGGCTGCCACGCTGAATATCGAGAGTGTTAATATCAATGACCTGCTCGAGCAGATTATGAAGAGACTTCAGCCGATTGCTGACAAGCAGCAGGTGGAGCTTGTACTCGAGAGCTTCAGACCGGTAACTGCAGAGATAGATGAGGTGAAGCTGACGCTTGCTTTTACAAACCTCATTGAGAATGCAATCAAGTACAATGACAACGAGACCGGTGGCTATGTTCATGTATCCTTAAATGCAGACCATCAGTATTTCTATCTGAAGGTGGAGGACAACGGTATCGGTATACCGGAGGAGTCCTTAGAGCACATCTATGAGAGATTTTACCGCGTGGACAAGTCACATTCGAGAGAGATTGGCGGTACGGGTCTGGGACTTGCCATTACAAGAAGCTCTATTCTTATGCACAGGGGAGCTATAAAGGCTCACAGTGTGGTGGGAGAGGGCACTACCTTTGATGTGCGTATACCGCTCAACTATATTGCATAGGAGGCTTGACGTGAAAAGAATAATTATATTCATGCTTACTGCGGCAATTCTGCTCTCCATGGTGGGCTGCACAAAGAAAAAAGCAGACAATACGGTTGAGGTGTTTTGTCTGAATATGGATGTTACGAGCAGTGTGCCGGAGTCGTATGTGCTTAGAAGCAAAAACTCAGATGTGGACAAGCAGGTGGATGAGCTTCTTGGAAGACTGCAGGATAAGCCTGAGGACTCTAGGCTTCGCAAGGCTATCCCGGATGAGGTGGTGGTCAGAGGCCATGAGGAGAAAAACTATAACTGTACTGTGGATTTCAGCAAGGAGTACTATGACCTTACAGCTGCGCAGGAGGTGCTTTTGAGAGCGTCTGTGGTACGCACGCTCACACAGTTGGATAGTATTTCATATGTCACATTTACTGTAAACAGTATTCCTCTTGTGGACTCGGATGATGAGATTGTCGGCAGCATGGGTGCTGATGATTTTGTTGAGAATCCGGGTGAGCAGATTAATACAAGTGTGAAGGAGACACTCACGCTTTATTTTGCTGACAAGGATGGTACAGGGCTTGAAAAACAGACAAGAGTGATACATTACAGCTCAAACATAGCACTTGAAAAGCTTGTTGTTGAGCAGCTTATAGAGGGACCGAAGGGCTCTAAGCTCAAGGCAACTCTCCCGGGCACGACAAAGCTTATCAATGTGTCTGTGGCAGACAGAATATGCTATCTGAACTTTGATTCTTCGTTCAGAAATACTATTGACAATAACCTCACAGAGGATGTGGTGCTTTATTCGATAGTTAATTCACTCACCTCGCTGCATACTGTGGACAAGGTACAAATCTCGCTTGATGGTGAGAATGACGGCATGTTGCTTTATAATTACAAGCTAAGCGACATGTATGAGTTTAATAAAGATATAGTGGATTCTGATGATTCCACGGAAAAAACTGAAAAATAGAATAGATTGGATTAGGAGGAGAAGAGCATTAGTAAAAGACCGATGTTTTTATTTGCGTTGGTCTATACTGCAGGAACTGTTTCCGGTATGTATGGCATGGGCTTTGGACTTCTGGTCTTTGCCATACTGCTTGTGGCTTTAATAGCTGAGTGTATTGCAGCTAAGGGCGGCTTTTCCGGTGTCAGGCGCATAGTTGTTTTACTTATCCTGACATCATCAGCTGTTTTTGCCACAGCACAATTCAGATACGCTTCAGTAGATGAAAACCGTGACAGCTATATGCAGTATATGACAGATGAAAAATCTGTCATCGTCTGGGGGAAGATTTATAAAACTGAATACAAGTATTTCTCATACAGGTATTATATGACAGACTGTGTGGTGCAGCCTGAGGACGGCAAGGCTTTTGGCAGAAAAATATCCTGTGGTGATGTCGTGGTATACTGTGACAGCAAAAGCGCACATCTGGGCGATTATATGAAAGCCTGCGGCAGGATAGGCTTGTTTAAGTCTGCTACCAATGAGGGTGAGTTTGACAGAGCGGGCTTTTACCGCTCTCAGGGAATTGATTTTTCTGTGAAGGCAGACAATATTAAGACAAGCACCGGTAAACATGCATGGTATTACCATAGGCTTGAAAAGCTTCGTGATACGCTGTCAGCGTCACTTCTTAAGGTGACTGATGAGACGACGGCAGGAGTGCTTTCGTCCATGCTGCTTGGAGACAAGTCGTATCTGGATGATGAGATAAAGGATTTGTACCAGATCAGCGGTATTTCACATATACTGGCTATTTCCGGTGTTAAGACTCTAAAGTTGGATATCCCCCTAGTGCCTGAAACCCGCATAAACTGGGCATTTGTGCCACTACATATCGCTATAATTTACATTCTAAAACTGTGCTTAGACGAGGAAATTATTCATCGTTGTCGTTTCCCTTGTTCAAGGGGGTATTTCAAAAAATGTATAAATTGGCAAAAGAAGTAATCATTCAGCGTAAGTCAATCTTACTGCAAAAGTCTAATAAATCAGCAAAAGGAGAAGAAGCCTATGGCATATAAAAAATATAGAGAAATGAAGGTTTATGAAGCAAGTGGATACCAGTATAAGCGGACACCGAGTATTGTACTTAAAGGGCAGTGGCTGTCGGAGTTGGGATTTGACATCGGAGAGCAGATTGAAGTGAAGTGTGAGGATGGACGATTGATTATAACTAAAGCAAACGAAATATGGTATGAGTAGAGAACATGTATCCCATCAATGAAGAATAGATTCTGTTGTAGCTTGTATTTTGATTGGTTTATATTCTTATCTTGATAAATATGCGAAAGTACAATTTACCAAATGGTAACTTGATTATGAAACGTAAATATCTGATATTACACCCATTGCATGAAAATTGCAAGAGCATCTAGTAAAATTCAAACGTATTTGATATAATTATACGGAATGTCCTTTACAGAATTCAAGGGATTTATTTTGATTATATAATTGTATTAATAGATGGAAAGGCGGTATGTATATGTCGAAAGCATCTGATGCGTTTGAATATGATATAGTTTCAATGGTTGCAAAACATATTGGGGAGAATTTACCTATGGGATTACCTGGCTGGCTTGTTAGCGAAGGTGTAAGACCAGGGGCAAGAATAATAGGTGTTGAAGGAATTGGTAGTAAGGATAGAAAGAATAAAACAGATGTGATTATTTATCTAGAAAATTCTGAGCCAATCAAAATATCTGCAAAATTGAGAAATGCAGATTATTTTGGTAATTGGTATGGGCATAAAAGATTTCTCGATGAATTTGGAATCGATGCTTTTTATAGAATGACAGAAGCATCTACAAAATTTGCAAATGAATGGGCGAAGACTGCTATAGCACCATATGTAGGAGTCAGTATTTGTTTTGGCAGACGATCTGGAAGAACGGGACAAAATTTTACGGATATATTTACTACAGATGACATTTTAACAGTTGCTAGAGGATACGGTAATGGTGACGCTACTGCCAACTGTATGTATATAGCAAATACAAGTGCAAAAGATATTCCTGGACTTATAAATAGTATAGAGGCAATAACCATTCAGTCTGTAAATGCAGCAACTGAGAATTTTAAGGTTGCGCATAGACCAATCAATCCTATTACAGAGGGAACTAATAGAGGAAAGAATGTTTATACAAGATTTCAACCATATAGAGCGCTTAGTAGACCAACTATAATTACAAATCCACAGGAGCTTTTTGCACTTGGTGAATTTGTTACTGTAGATCCTGATTCTCTGAATCATAATCATATATTAAATGATCTTGAAGCAAACTATAATATTATAGTACCTCGTAAGCCAAGATAATTAAGTTGATATAAGTTGCTACTAGAGGTATACTCTGTGTACCTCGAAGAAAGGATATAAAGAACATGAATATTATTAGTTTATTTAGTGGGTGCGGGGGCTTAGATTTAGGATTTGAGAGAGCAGGATTCAAAATTCCAGTTGCTAATGAATTTGACAAAACAATTTGGGAAACATTTAAGGCAAATCATCCAAATACAAATCTTATTGAAGGTGATATTAGACAAATTACAAAAGAGGATATCAGTCAGTATATATCAGGAGAAGTTGATGGAATAATAGGTGGACCGCCGTGTCAGTCTTGGTCGGAGGCAGGATCACTTAAGGGAATTGAGGATGCAAGAGGTCAGTTGTTTTTTGATTACATTAGAATATTAGAAGAGTTTAAGCCTAAGTTCTTCTTAGCAGAGAATGTAAGCGGAATGTTGGCAAATAGACATTCGGAAGCCGTAAAAAACATATTGCATTTGTTTGAAGAAGCTGGATACAATGTATCTTTAACATTGGTAAATGCAAAAGACTTTGGGGTTGCAGAAGAAAGGAAAAGAGTATTTTATATAGGTTTCAGAAATGACTTGGATGTACAATTTGAATTTCCAGAAGGATCAACTAAGGATGACGATAAAAAAATAACATTGCGAGATATAATATGGGATTTGCAAGATACAGCAGTTCCGTCAGGCGATAAGAATCATCATAATCCGAATGCAATTAATAATAATGAATATTTTACAGGAGCATATTCTCCTATTTTTATGAGCAGAAATAGAGTTAAAAGTTGGGATGAACAAGCGTATACGGTACAGGCATCTGGAAGACAATGCCAGTTGCATCCACAAGCACCTAAGATGGTAAAAGTTGGGAAAAACGATTGCAGATTTGTGGAGGGAAAAGAAGATTTGTACAGAAGAATGACCATACGAGAAGTTGCAAGAGTACAGGGATTTCCCGATGATTTTAAATTTATTTATGAAGATACAAATAACGCTTATAAAATGATTGGCAATGCAGTTCCAGTTAATCTTGCATATGAAATAGCAATTGCAATAAAGGCTTGTTTAGAAAAATAGGAAGTGTTAATATGAGAACAATGGTTATGAGTTTTAAACCTGATGTTTATGAAAGAATAGCATGCGGGCAAAAAATATTTGAGTACAGAAGAACATTTCCAGACGAAACAATCAAAGTATATATGTATGTGAGTAAACCTATTTGTGCGGTAATGGGAATTCTATTGCTCGGAAAGCGTCATAGTCTCCAGAAATGGAAGCAAGAGTTTATGGAGGATAGAGAAGCAGTAAAAAGAATATCGGATTTTATGAAATCTGCAAATTATGCTATGGAAATTTTGGAGTTTACAGAAACGACAAAAATTTCATTGGCAGATCTCAGAGAGGCAAATATAGATTTTGTCGTACCACAGATGTATTATTACATAGATAATAAACCTGTATTGAAATTTTTTGAAGACAAATTGACAATCACTGGAAGAACAATTCAACATACATTTGATATAATTACTTCTGACATTGTCTGTAGACATTAAATAGGCATTATAATAAATGGCATGGTGATAGGGATCTCCATGTCATTCTTATTTATACTAACGGGAGGTGAATGCTATGGCATATCAGACTGCACTAACAATAGAGAGTGTAATAAAGGATATTGATTCAAAAAAATACTTGTTGCCATCCATTCAAAGAGAATTTGTTTGGAGTACAGGGCAGATAGAAAAGTTATTTGATAGTTTAATGCGGGACTATCCAATAAATGCATTTTTGTTTTGGAAAGTGCCGCGTGAGAAAGTATCAGAATTTAAATTTTATGAATTCCTTCGCGATTATCATCAGAAAGATAATAAGCATAATCCGAAGGCGAATACCAATGGAACAGAAGACATAATTGCTATCCTGGATGGTCAGCAAAGAATGACATCACTTTATATTGCACTTAAAGGGACTTATGCATATAAGATGTCATATAAACGATGGGATAACCCGGCAGCTTATCCTAAAAGAAAACTTTATCTCAATTTATTAGCAGCGTCAGACGATGCAGATATGTTTTATGATTTTTTGTTTTTAACGGAAGAAGAAGCAAAAAATATAAAAAATGATAATGATGAATACGAAGGATCATTTTGGTTTCCGGTAGGAAAGATATTAGATTTCAGAGAAGAATCTGATGTGAATGATTATCTAATTGATAATGATTTAAATACAGTGGCTGATAAAGCACAGGCTAAGTTTGCCAATAAGGCTCTTTTTAAATTGTACAGTGTAATACATAACAAACAGACCATAAGTTATTATTTGGAAGAGAGCACAGAACTGGATAAAGTTTTAAATATTTTTATTCGAGTTAATAGCGGTGGTACGACATTGAGTTATTCAGATTTGTTATTATCATTTGCTACAGCACAGTGGGAACATAAGGATGCAAGAGAAGAAATAAACGAATTTGTCGAAGAAGTAAATATGATAGGTCGGGGATTTAATATCGGCAAAGACCTTATTTTGAAATCTTGTTTGGTACTTGCTGACTTTGTTGATATAACATTTAAGGTTGATAATTTTAATCGGCAAAATATGTTAGTAATTGAGAAAAATTGGGATGAATATACTGATGCAATAAGAATAGCAGTGGAGCTGATGGCATCTTTTGGATTTAGTCGAGATAATTTGAATTCTAATAGTATTTTGATTCCAATTGCATATTATATAAAAACAATTGGTAACCCAGTAAACTTTGTTGATTCAAAGAAATATGCAAGTGATCGTGAAAAAATAAAAAAATGGATTGTAGCATCGCTTTTGCGTAGAGTGTTTAGCTCACAGCCGGATGGAATACTTAGACCAGTCAGAGAGATTATACAAAAGAATACAAGTGGTGCTTTTCCATTGGAAGAGATTATTGACAGATTCAAAGGAACAAACAGAGATATTAAATTTACAGATGATACTATTGAGAATTTGTTGTGGACAAAATATGGCAGCAGTGATGCATTGGTGGTTTTATCGGTATTGTATCCTTGGGCAGATTTGAAAAATGTATTTCATATTGATCATATTTATCCAAAAAGTCAATTTACAGAGAGACGTCTTAAGAAAAAAGGAGTTGCTTCTGACGCAATGGAGTTTTATATGAATAATGTAAATTATCTTGGTAATTTACAATTATTGGACGGTACACAGAATAAGGAAAAAAATGATTCCGACTTTGATGTGTGGCTTGCAGACAATTATAAGGACAGCTCTAAGTTAAAGGATTATAAAGAAAAGAATTATATTCCGGATGTTAGTCTGGCGTTTACCAATTTCGAAGAATTTTTTACTGAGAGAGAAAAATTGCTCGTTAATCGTTTGAAAAAAGAACTAATGTAGGTTTTGTCACGAAGTCTCTATTGACAAAACAAACGTATGTTCGTATAATTATCTCATCGCTACATTAGGAGTGTTGAACAGTCTACAGAGATATGGTGTTTGGCAGACTATTTCCCTTGGTCGAACTTATATCGCAGGAGGCACGTTTAATATGACATACGAAACAGGTACAGAAGTTTTCTTCATTGAGAGCAACCGTATAATCCGTAAGGCAACCGTGGTCAGAAGAAGCGGTGATTTTTACATATTACGATTTGATGAAGGCGGTGGCATCCAGTTAAGAGAAGGCAGAATTTTTCCAACAAGAGAACAGGCAGAAGCAATGCTGCCCGGAGAAAAGGTTCAGAAAAAAGCTAACTCTCCATACGATTACTGGCATTGAAATGTAAATTCGCAGAAGGGGGTTGACAGTAATACCCCCTTTTGATATATTAATAGTGTCAACCGTTCAGTTGACAGTTGACACAGCATTCTACAATGCCAAATGTAGCTTACCAAATTATTATAATTAATATGGATGACGCACATTAAATCAAATAAAGTGTAAAGAAAACCAATGTATAAGAATGAATATTAAAATTAATTAGAAAGTGCGGTTGAATAGTATGAATGAGAACGAAAAGGTAAGTTTTGGAAAGTATATTGAAACGATACGAAAAGAGAAAAGAAAATCACTAAGAGAAACAGCAAAAGCAATCGAAGTATCTCCACAATTCCTAAGTGAAGTGGAGAAGGGTAGAAAAAGTACCCTGACAAATGAGAGAATTGAGAAACTGGCAAAATTCCTCATGTTATCTGAAACCCAGACTTATACACTTTATGATATGGCAGCGGAAGCAAGAACATCGAATGATGTGTTAATACCACAGGATTGTGTCGATTATGCATCAAATCCTTATGTGCTTGAGGCACTGAGATTATCTAAAGAAACAGGAGCAGGGGAGGCAGAGTGGCAGGTACTTCTTGACGAATTAAGAGCTCGAAAGGGGTAGTAGCAGCCTATGTATGAACCACAGTTTAGATGCAGAAGTAATGGTGTTCCCATTTTATCCCATGAGGATATTGAATCAGATGCAGAAATGTTCATCCGAGATTTTGATCCGGATGTACTGAACAATCCTAAAGAAGTTAATATTGAGGAATTCGCAGAGTTCTATCTGGGATTGACACCAGAGTATAATAATCTGACTCATTGCGGACTCATTCTTGGAAGAATGGTCTTCAATGACAGCAACAAGGTTCCGGTATATGATGCAGATGCAAAACGTGCAGAATATATATTTGCCGGAAGGGGAACGGTCATGATCGATAACACATTGCTGACGGACGAGCACCGCTTCCGTTCAACGATGGGGCACGAATCAGGACACTGGATTTATCAGCAGTCGTATTTTTACAGAGACCCGAATCAGCTGGCCCTGTTCGATAATTTGGAACAGACATCAACTGCCTGTAGAAAAACAGACATAGAAGGCGGGGAAGCAGCGCAGAGCAATGGGCGCAAGCAGTTATGTTCAGATCATGACTGGCTTGAACATCAGGCTAAATATTTCAGTGCAGCAATCCTTATGCCGAGAACTGCAATGAGACAGGTCTGTGGTGATAAAGAATTAAGAAAAAGACTCAGAGAAGAGTTTCCGGGATTTGAGTTGGAAATGCTGGCAACAGAAGTGGCAGAAATCTTTAATGTATCATCAGAGTCGGCAAAGATTAGAATTAAACAGCTGGGATTTGATTTTGCAAAGTCACCAGTTAAACAGAAAACGCTTTTTACAATTGGTTATCCGAGTAGTGTTATCTCACTGTAAGCATAAGCACCTCGAAAAGGGGTGCTTCTATTATAAATAATGTGTCAACCAAGGGGTTGACGAATATAATTCTACAAACCATGAAAAATAGGAAAATAAATAAAATATATGAATTATATTTCGACACAAGAAATATAGTCCTAAAACAAATAAATATTGACATATAATTCAAATAACGTATAATAGTATGTAACAGGAGGTAGATAAAATGGAGTTTGACAGAAGCAGATTAATGAACAATATAACGACTTTGATAAAAGAAAAAAATATAAAAATAGGTGAGCTTGAAAATTCAGTAGGTATCAGTACTGGATATTTATCCAAAATGGCAAAGCCTGAAAATGAATCAATGCCGGGAATTGATTTAATATGGAAACTTGCAGAAAAACTTGGTGTAAGTGTAGATATGCTTGTTGGCGGTGATTTCAGCAAATCAAATGATAATTTGTTTTATCTTGTGAAATTCCTGCATGAATTGAAACTGGAAACAGATGTTCATGAAATAACATGGAGTAAATTTTCCAGCTACGATGCGGTTAAGGATCCATTAGATTTACCTGAATGGGATGATCTGGAATGCAATGTTGAAGAAAAAATAGTTACATCAAATATTACAGACAGATATGTATCCTTGTTTGATTCCCAAAGAAATCTTAAAGCAACAAAAGAAAATTTTTATGCGTTTGTAGATACACTTCATATTGTTCTTCTGTTCAAGTGCATAGAGACGGTTGAAAATGAAGAAAAAGTGGTTTATGAATTATACTCTGCAACGGACAATGGACCAAGTAATAACTATATTATTCCGTTGTGTTCCACATTGGAAAAAGACGGTGCGATATTTTTTGCTCTGAGTGATTTTTATGAATGCGTACAAAGGCACGATAAAGATATTCAGTTAAGAGAATCAGCACGAAAAGCAATTGGAGACTTTTTAAATCGTAATAATACAGAAGAATTGCCATTTAACTAGGAGGTGCAGCCTGAATATGGTAACAGAAAAAGTAAAAGGGGTAATTTCCTGCCCCATATGTAAAAAAGGAAAAGTAATAGCGTACGAAAGCGCATCAGGGAAATCATCAGTAGGATGTCACAATTGTGGAAGATACCTGTTGGTTGACTGGGATAAGATGACAGCCGTTGAAAATAAGGCCTGTAAAAACGCCTATAAGATGGTTGTAAATAATTGAATAACAATTTGCTGACTGAGCAATAGGGGCGTTTGAATAAAAACAGCTACCACATAGCCAGAGCAGATTACCAGAGGAAATAAGAATGATCTTGTTTCCCTTGGTAATGTGCCCTGGCTATTTTTTTGTCCTTTTTGAGATTGTTTTTGAAACCGTGAGTTGTTCCTACATTACACAGAAGGATAAAAATACACGTCAGATTATGAAACTCGAATGGCTATTTTAAATTTTGTATCAAGATAAATCGGTCAGAAATTATTAGGTTGGTTAGGCAGATCATTTTTTATGCTGCTGATAACAAACCGTTAATGATGAAAAAGTCCCCCTTATATATTCTCCATTCGCCTGATTATATTTTGCGAAATAAATGAAACGGCAAGGAGAATAAGTAAGTGAGGATTAAAAAATGAAGTTTTGGTGCTTCTGAAAAAATATTTGAAATTTATTTTTAATCGTGCAAAAAGTCTGCACCTTTAAAAATTATTCTTAACTCACAAAGCAAGAGAACAGGAAGGAGGTGAGCGAGAGATGGCAAAGAAGAGCATGACACCAAGCGAACGCAGGGAAGCGATTCTTAAGGTTCTCTGTCAGAGAAGACAGGACAAGATTGACAACCTGGCATTTGAATTTGGCGTTTCAGTCCGGACTATAAAAAACGATATCGAAGAGCTGTCTCTCGCTTACCCGATCGAAACAGTTCGTGGCAGATATGGTGGAGGTGTAAAAGTGGCAGACGGATATTATGTCGGTCGCAATTACCTAAAACCAAAACAGCAGGAACTGTTAAAGAAACTGCAGTCAACACTTCAGGGTGACGACCTTGAGGTAATGAACAGCATCCTACGTGATTTTGCTTTGTAGAACATTATTGACGAGTACCCACGGCCATGAGAGCCGAATGTGAAAGGATGATTTTATTATGAAAAAGAAAATTTTTATCTGCAGCCCTTATCGGGGCAGAGTCGAGGAAAACAAAAAGAATGCAGTGAGCTACGCAAGGATCACTGCCATGTCAGGTGACGTTCCAATCGTACCACATCTCTATTTCCCATCATTCCTCGATGACAATATCCCAAACGAGAGAATGACAGGCATCGCAATGGGTCTTGAACTCATGGATATGTGCGATGAGGTGTATGTGTTCGGTTTCGACATCACGGAAGGCATGAAGTTTGAACTCGACCATGCAAAAGAAACAAGGAAGCCTGTAAGGCTTTATGATACAGATTTCAATCCCGTGAATGTCAGGACCATACCTGTGGATGAACGTGCGGATGCCAGATACAAGGGCATTATCAGAAATTTGAAGGTGTTGAAGTAGGAGGTCCGCCATGTCAGCAGTCAATGTCCGTTACGGACTATATCCGGGTGACCGTCTTATGGTCACTGCCGGAAAGAAAAAGAAGAGAGCAACCGTAGTAAAGGAGTACCCATTTCATATTCTGATGGACTGGGGAAAGTACAAGTCCAGCGTAAACAAAATCGATGTGTATACAGGTGATGTAAAGCTGGCACGCATTTGAAAGGAGAGAACGCCATGAGTGAGGCATTGTTATTAGTGGCCGAGGGTTACGAGCAGATTGCTGCCGGAATCAGAAAGATGGTCGCAGCACAGAATGATACATCTAAAAAGGAAGAAAATCCTGTGAAGAAGGCAGAAAAGAAGGAAACTCCTGTGGCAGATACACCGAAAGATGAAGCTGCCCCAAAGGAGAAAACAGTGGACAGAAAGACGGTCCGTGCATTCCTTGCAGAAAAATCCAGATCCGGAAAGACATCAGAGGTAAAGAACCTGATTGAGCAGTTTGGATTCCAGAAGCTGTCAGACGTTCCTGATAAGAAACTGCCGGAACTGTATGAGAAAGCGCAGGTGCTTTAATGGGCGGACACGCAAGGTTCTCTCCATCGTCCGGCAAAAGACGTCTGGAATGCCCTCCATCGTTACTGTTGGAGGAGCAGTTCCCGGATGAAGAATCTCCCTTCGCAGCAGAAGGGAGTGCCGGACATGCGATGGCAGAGTACCTCATCAATAAGTATCTGAAGAAAAGGACTAAAAGACCTGTATCTGATTATTATTCGGATGAACTGCTCGAAGCCGTGGATGATTACGTGGAATATAACATCACCCAGATCGAACAGGCAAGGAAGGACTGTGATGAACCATTCATCGGAGTGGAATTGAAGGTCAGCCTGGCACACAGGATCGAAGGATGTTTCGGTACTGCAGATATGGTGGTGGTCGATTCCCATAAGATCCATATTATCGATCTGAAGCTCGGCAAGGGTGTGGTGGTCGATGCAGAACAGAATGTTCAGCTTATGATCTATGGATTGGGAGTGTTGGACATGCTCGGTTTTTTATATGAAATCGACACGGTGGAGCTTACCATCGTCCAGCCGAGGATTGAACATTTTTCCACCTGGGAGATATCAGCCGGGGAGCTTCTTGCATGGGGAACGGATGTCCTTGAACCTGGAGCAGCAAAGGCACTTTCAGGCGAGGGAGAATTCAAAGCCGGAGACCACTGCCGATTCTGCAAGGCAAGATTTACGTGCCGTGCAAGGGCAGAGGAATATTTGAAACTTGCCCAGATGGAATTTGCCGAGCCGGCCCTTATGTCAGATGAAGAGATTGCAGAGGTTCTTTCCAAGGCAGATGCCCTGAAGAAATGGGCAGAGGAGGTTTACACCTATGCACAGAATGAAGCAGTAGTTAACCATAAAGAGTGGCCAGGCTATAAGCTGGTTCTTGGAAGAAGCAACCGTAAATACACGGATGAAGATGATGTGGCTGAGGCAGCAGCAAAAGCCGGATACACGGATATCTTCAAAAAGAGCCTGATCGGCATTACCGAGATGGAAAGACTGATGGGCAAAAAGAAATTTAATGAGATCCTTGGCAAGTTGGTGTACAAGCCTGAAGGCAAAGTAACACTGGTGCCGGATTCAGATAAAAGAGAAGCAGTTAAAACAGCAACCGCTGAAGCGGATTTTAAGGAGGACTAAGACTATGACAACAGCAAATTTAACTAAAGTAATCGTACCTTGCAGACTGAGCTACGCACACCTGTGGGAGCCGGATTCCATCAACGGAAGCGAACCGAAGTATTCCGTGTCCTGCATCATCGATAAGGATGATAAGGAGACCATTGCCAAGATTAAGAAGGCAATCGAGGTGGCAAAGGATGAAGGAAAAGGCAAGTGGGGCGGCAAGATCCCGGCAAACCTGAAACTTCCGCTCAGAGACGGTGACATTGACAGACCTGAAGACGAAGCGTACCAGAACAGCATGTTCCTGAATGCCAATTCAAAACAGGCTCCGCAGATCGTGGACAGACAGGTACAGCCGATTCTTGACCAGAGCGAGGTATATTCCGGTTGCTACGGAAGGGTATCCATTACATTTTACGCTTACAACAGCAACGGCAACAAAGGTGTGGCAGCAGGACTCGGCAATGTCCAGAAGTTAAAGGACGGAGAGCCTCTCGGTTCCAGAGCCAATGCCAGGGATGAGTTCGAGGCAGTGGATGCAGAGGACGATTTCCTTTCATAGGAGTGAACCAGTAAACCATAGGAAGGGCGGTGGCATACACCGCCCGGATACATAAAGGAGATTCCATGAAGGAACTGATGAAAGAGTTAAACAGCATAAAAAAATATATTCCATATAATACGTTCCGCACCATCAAAGGACAGATAAAGTCCGGCAACGTGGATGCTGCGAGAACGGGGATCAACAGAATAAAGAAGAAAGCGGAGGGACAGGTTTATGGACACACTTGCAATTGATATTGAAACCTACTCGGATGTATCACTCCCGGACTGCGGGGTACATAGATATGCTGCATCAGAGCAGTTTGAGATTCTTTTATTTGCGTACAGTCTGAACGATGAGCCGACCAAGATCATTGACCTTGCATCTGGGGAGAAAATGCCGGATGAGATCATGAAGCTGCTTACGGATGATTCCGTGATAAAGACTGCCTATAATGCAGCATTCGAGCGTAACTGCATCAACCGTTACTTTGGTCTTTCCTTAAAGCCGGAAGGGTGGAGATGTACGCTCGTTCAGGCATCCATGCTGTCGCTTCCACTGTCACTGGAAGGCGTGGGAGAAGCACTGAACCTTGATAAGAAAAAAATGTCGGAAGGCAAGGAACTGATCCGGTTCTTCTGTATGCCTTGTAAGCCATCCAAGTCAAACGGCGGCAGGACAAGAAACCTTCCATCTGATGAGCCGGAGAAGTGGAAGCTGTTCAAGACCTACTGTATCCGTGACGTGGATGTGGAAAAGCAGATCAGGAATAAGCTCTCGAAGTTTCCCATACCGGACAGGGAGCAGGAACTGTACTGCATGGACCAGAGGATAAATGACAGGGGCATCATGGTGGATCCGGAACTTATCACACATGCAGTGGTCTGTGACTTTCTGTATAAGGAAACGGCAACGAAGAAGGCATATGAAATATCAGGACTGGAGAATCCGAACAGCGTGGCACAGCTTAAGGGATGGCTTGCACGAAAAGGCATCGAGATCGATTCCCTTGCAAAGGCAGCCGTGGAGAAACTGGTGGAAAACACGGACGGTGATGTAGCGGAAATGATGAAGCTGCGTCTTGCCCTGTCAAAAACGTCAGTCAAAAAGTATGAAGCTATGGAACGTTCCGTCTGTCCGGACGGAAGGGTGCATGGACTGCTGCAGTTTTACGGGGCCAACCGTACAGGAAGGTGGGCCGGCAGACTGGTGCAGATTCATAACCTTCCCCAGAACCATATGGAAGACCTCGAACTTGCACGCTCCATCGTAAAGGAAGGCAGATATGACCTTGTGGAGTTTTTGTATGATTCCATACCGGATGTGCTTTCGGAACTGATCCGTACCGCATTTGTGGCAAAGCCGGGATGCAGATTCATCGTCAGCGATTTTTCCGCAATCGAGGCAAGGGTCATGGGCTACCTTGCCGGAGAGGGATGGGTAATGGAGGAGTTCCGTGGTGCCGGAAAGATCTATGAGCAGACGGCATCGAAGATGTTCCATATCCCGATAGAGGAGATCACGAAAGGAAGCCCGTACCGTGCAAGGGGAAAGGTGGCATCGCTTGCCTGTCAGTATGGCGGTGCGGAAGGTGCGCTTATCAGCATGGGAGCACTGAACTTTGTGGAAGAGGATGAACTGAAAGGCCTGGTGCAGTCATGGCGGACGGCAAACCCGCACATCGTAAATTACTGGTATGAGATTGACGGTGCGGTAAAGGCTGCCGTGAAGGAACGGAAGATGACCACGGTCGGAAGGGTGACGGTATATTACCAGTCTGGGATGTTAAAGATCGCACTGCCGTCAGGAAGGGTGCTGTCATATGTAAGACCGAGGATGACCGTGAACCGTTTCGGCTCGGAAAGCGTCAGCTATGAAGGTGTCGGTACGAACCGCAAATGGACAAGGATAGAATCTTACGGTGCAAAATTCTGTGAGAACATCGTTCAGGCAACCGCAAGGGATGTGCTGGCAGAAGCAATGCTCAGGCTGGAAAAGAAAGGCTTTGACATCGTATGCCACATCCATGATGAAGTGGTGCTTGAAGTGCCGGAGGGAACATCCTCGGTGGAAGAAGTCAATGAGATTATGGCGGTATGCCCTGACTGGTGTGAGGGGCTTCCGCTTAAGGCTGCCGGATTTGAAAGTTCGTTTTACAAGAAAGATTAGGAGGAACTTATGGGAGGATGCAACAGGGAAGGGTATCCGGATCCGACCGCAGGTATTGCAATCGGACGGGTTATGAAACAGGAAAAGCGTAAAAAGAAGGAGGTAAAGAAGGATGTTCGTATCGATCGGAAACTCAAGAATGGACAAAAAGTTTAACTGCACGGATATGACATATGAAGATTTTGTCAGCCGTCTGTCCAAGACAAAATATACTGCGGAAACAATGGAGCAGTACAGGAAGATGCCGAAAGGGCAGCAGGACAATATCAAGGATGTCGGAGGATTCGTCCTTGGAAAGCTGAAGGGCGGACGCAGGAAGAAGGACTGTGTAATCTCCAGATCCGCCATCACGCTTGATATGGATTACGGAACACAGGGCATCATTGATGAACTGGAAATGTTCTTTGACATGAAGATGGTAGTGTATTCCACACATAAACATACGCCGGAGAAGCCGAGACTGCGTATCATCATATTCCTGACAAGGGATGTGACACCTGATGAGTACGGGGCAGTCAGCCGTATGCTTGCATCGGATATCGGCATCGAACTTTTTGATGATTCCACCTATGAACCATCAAGACTCATGTACTGGCCGAGCACTTCCAGTGACGGTGAGTATGTGTTTCAGGAAATCGAAGGGAATGAAGTTGATCCCGATGAAGTGCTGTCCCGTTATAAGGACTGGCATGATGTATCAGCGTGGCCGGTTAGCAACCGTCAGGCATCTGTTGTGCAGAGGGATATCAAAAAACAGGCAGATCCGCTTTCCAAGGACGGACTGATCGGGGTCTTCAACCGCACATACACAGTGACACAGGCAATCGACAAATTTATCCCGGATGTGTACAGGCATTCAAGGGCGATTCCCGGAAGATACGATTATATCCCGGCGAACTCTGCTGCCGGAGTCGTGGTCTATGATGACCTGTTCGTATACAGCCACCATGCCACAGACCCATGCTGCGGAAAGCTGATGAATGCGTTTGATGTGGTAAGGCTTCATAAATTCGGTGACAAGGATGCAAGGGCAGCCGAAGGGACAGAGCCGGGAAAACTCCCATCTTTCAAAGCAATGCAGGATTTTGCTTCTGCAGATGAAGAAGTGAAGAACACACTTGCCAAGGAAAGACAGGAGCTGGCGGTACAGGAATTTTCCACAGAGCCGGATGAGGACTGGCAGAACAAGCTGGCACTTGACCGCAGGGGAAATATCAAGGATACACTGCAAAACATTGCACTGATCATCCGCAACGATGAGAATTTCAAGAACATCGTATACAACGAGTTCAAGGATACCATTGATGTCATCGGTCCGCTTCCGTGGAAACAGGTAAAACCCGGATGGAATGACTCTGACCTTGCAAATGCAAAAGTGTATTTCGAGAGGGTGTACGGGATCTGGTCGCCGACCAAGTTTAAGGATGCACTGCTTGCCGTAGTGTCATCCGACAGGCTCTACCATCCAATCAAGGATTATTTCGCAACGCTTCACTGGGACGGACAGGAGCGTATCGACACACTGCTCATCGACTACTTCGGTGCGAAAGATTCACCGTACACAAGGGCTGTCATCCGCAAGACACTGGTGGCTGCGGTAGCGCGTATCTATAAGCCGGGAGTAAAGTTCGACTCCATCCTCGTGCTGAATGGACCGCAGGGAATGGGAAAATCCACCTTCTTTGCCATACTTGGAAAGCAGTGGTTCTCGGACTCCTTATCCATTTCAGATATGAGGGATAAGACTGCTGCCGAGAAGCTGCTCGGAAACTGGATTCTTGAGATCAGTGAGATGAACGGTATCCGCAAGACGGAAGTCGAGGTAGTAAAGTCCTTTGTTACCCGTCAGGATGATAAGTTCCGTCAGGCATACGGGGTCAATGTAGAGTCGCATCCAAGAAAGTGCATCATCGTGGGAAGCACCAACTCCGAGGGCGGATTCTTACGTGACGTGACAGGAAACAGAAGATTCTGGCCGGTGCATGTGCCGGGAACGGGAAAGCACCATCCGTGGCAGCTTGACTGTGTCGACCAGATCTGGGCGGAGGCAATCCATCTGTATAACGAAGGCGAGGAGCTGTTCTTAAAAGGTGCGGAGGCAGAAGAAGCCTATAAGATGCAGCAGGAGGCAATGGAGTCAGATGACCGTGAGGGCATCGTGCAGGATTATCTTGACAGGCTTCTGCCGGATAACTGGGCATCAATGGACATCTACCAGAGAAGGGCATTCCTCGGAGGCGGTGAGTTTGAAACAGTAGGTGTAAAGGGAACGGTCGTGCGTGAGCGTGTCTGCATTATGGAGATATGGGTGGAGTGCTTCGGCAAGGAACGCCAGAACTTAAAGAAGGCGGATTCCTATGAGATCGAAGGCATCTTAAACAAGATCGGGGGATGGAAGAAGTATGATTCCAACACCACCGGAAAGACCAAAGTCCCCCTTTACGGAGTGCAGAAAACTTTTGTAAGAATGGATGAGAAACCACTGGAAACCCGTTAGGCGGTTTCCGGGGTTTCCCAAATGCAGATGGGCAACGGTAGTTGGAAACCGTGCTGACACCTTGGAAAATAAGGAGTTGCGGTTCTTAGTTTCCCAGTTTCCCATTAAATCCAGTTGAGAATTAAAAATAAAGATAAAAAGAGCAATTCATGTGTATATGCGCGTATAGGAGTTAAAGGCATATGGCAACCGCAATCGGCAAAGGAGGTATCTGGTTTTGCTAGAAAGTACAGTAGAGAGACATTTGAGGGAAGAAGCAAAAAAGCGGAAAGGCATGGCACTGAAGTTCGTATCACCCGGTATGAATGGAGTGCCTGACCGCATCGTCCTGATGCCGGACAGAAAAATGGCATTTGTGGAACTGAAAGCACCGGGTAAGAAACCGAGACCGCTTCAGCTGAAGAGAAAGAGGATGCTTGAGAGGTTGGGTTTCCCCGTTTATGTAGTTGATAATATCGAACAGATTGGAGGTATCCTTGATGAAATACAAAGCACATGATTATCAGCAGTATGCGACTGATTTTATAATTAAGCATCCCGTGAGCTGCCTGATCCTTGACATGGGACTTGGCAAAACGGTCATCACGCTTACGGCACTGTGGCTTCTGCTGTTTGACTATTTTGAAGTAAGGCGGATCCTGGTGATCGCACCGAAGCGTGTGGCAGAGACCACATGGCCGGCAGAGATAAAAAAGTGGGAACATCTTTACGGCATGACATTTGCCGTGGCAATGGGAACTGCAGGGCAGAGAAAGGAAGCACTCCTGTCAGGAGCCGATGTGACCATCATCGGAAGGGACAATGTTTCCTGGATGGTAAAAAACATATTTTTTGATTTTGACATGGTTATAATCGATGAGCTGTCAAGCTTCAAGTCCCCAAAGGCACAGCGGTTCAAAGAACTGAAAAAAGTAAGACCGATGGCAAAACGTGTGGTCGGGCTTACGGGAACACCGGGAAACCTCATGGACTTATGGGCAGAGATCGGGATCCTTGATATGGGACAGAGGCTTGGAAGATATATCGGAGGCTACCGTGACAGGTTCTTTGTGCCGGATAAACGGAATCGTGAGATCATCTTTTCGTATAAGCCGAGGGAAGGGGCAGAAGAAAAAATATATGAACTGATCTCCGATATCAGTATTTCCATGAAAGCCGTGGACTATCTTGATATGCCGGAATGCATAAGCAACCAGGTGTCCGTTTCCATGTCGGAATCCGAACAGGCTCTTTATGACAGGATGGCAGATGAGATGATCCTTGAATACGGAGAAGGACAGGACATCGATGCGGTAAACGCAGCAGCCTTAAGCAACAAGCTCCAGCAGATGGCAAACGGAGCTGTCTATGATGAATCCGGCAATGTCAGAAATATCCATGACAGAAAACTGGATGCTTTGGAAGACCTTATCGAATCGGCAAACGGGAAACCGCTTCTGGTTGCGTACTGGTTCAAGCATGACAGGGAGAGGATATTAAAGAGATTTCCGGCAAGGGATATCAATACAAAGAAAGACATTGATGACTGGAATGCCGGAAAGATCCCCGTTGCACTGATCCATCCGGCATCGGCAGGACACGGACTGAATCTTCAGGAGGGCGGTTCAACCATCGTATGGTTTTCGCTTACATGGTCTCTTGAGTTATATCAGCAGCTTAATGCCAGACTTTACAGACAGGGACAGAAACACACGGTTGTCATAGAGCATCTGGTAACGGACGGGACGGTTGATGAGGATATCCTTCGTGCAATCGAGAGGAAGGACAATACACAGAATGCAATGATAGAAGCGGTAAAGGCAAGGATTGGAGGTATGGCGGATGACGGCAGAAGTAATGATGAAGGAATATAAGAACATGAAAAAGGAACTGACCGTGACTGAGTTCCAGCTCCGTCAGTTTCAGGGAGTGAGCGAACAGGACATGATCGATTCCATGTTCTATTCCCATCCGGAAGGAGAAAGGGTGCAGACCAGCACTCTTTCCGATAAGACGGCAAACATAGCAATCAAGTACAGGACAGCAATCGAAAGGGAAAATGACGAGTGGTATGGATTCCTTTTCCACAGATATATGTTCCTGAAGGAAGAACTGGAATTTTTTGAGCATGCGGTAAGCAGACTGGAAGAAAAACATAGAAGTATCATCACGGATCTTCTGGATGAGGATATGACATGGGACATCATGATGGACAGATACCATGTGAGCCACACGATGATAGCAAAGTACAGAAAAGCAGCATTAAAGGAACTTGATAAACAGTATGAACTTAGGGACAGACAGGTGGAAGCCTTTGTTCTCGGATAGGAGGTTTTATGTGTAAGCGTGGAGATATTTACTATGTGGATTTTGGTGAGAAGGCAGGAAGCAAACAGGGCGGTATCCGTCCGGCACTGGTGGTAAGTAACAATAAGGCAAATAAGCATTCCCCTGTTGTTACGGTCATTCCGCTTTCTGCAAGGGTGTGGAAGAAAAAGTATCTTCCGACCCATGTGCAGATTCCAAAAGGCAGCGGGTTAAGCAGACCGAGCATGGCACTTGCGGAACAGGTGGAAACGCTTGATAAGACAAGGCTTGGGGACAGAATCGGGGAAGTGCTGGATGACATGGTCATGGAACAGATCACCGTGGCACTTCAGATACAGATAGGTGCATATGCAGAGTACAATTAAGGCAGTCAGACGGCTGTCTTTTTTGTTTGCGTTATGGTAAAATCTTAATATGCTTTTAATGTGTGAAATTGGGAAGGTGTGATATTTTATGTCTTATGAAGAAGATTATAGAGAACCTTATCGTGCAAAATGCGCTTGTGGTCGGGGTTACTTACAATTTTACAGGATACATCTGTCAAATGACTGGGGACAGGAAAAAGAGAATGACACGGCTGTTGAGATTTTCTGTGAAAGTTGTAAGAAAAAATATCATTATGAGAGAAATCACGGAAGCGATTATTTAGTCCCAGATGGATTATCATTTCCAAATCAGATTCCTGAATTGAATAGAAAATATTCTTATAACGATAAGGAACAGCTTGTAAAAAAATATGGACGGGAAAGAATAGAGGCTATGTTAGCAGATATGACTGCACCAAAGCATCGTTTTATAAAAAATCTGGAAAATGACGATGCAATTAAATTTGCAAATCGCTGGGCGCAGTGGTATAGAAAAAAATCACTGTCACCTATGATTTCATATTTACAAAATATTCTGAATCAATATAGTGATTTAGAGAGCAGCATTGAGTGTAAAAAACCATACAATGAAAAGTATCATCAGGAAATGAATGCTGTTTCAAAGATGGAAATGGAAACAGAGAAGAAGAGTTATAGGCTGTCATTCCAATATGATAAAAAACAGGATGAAGCCGATAAAGAGAGAAGAAGACGGGAGCAGGAACGCTGCGAAGAAGAACATCGATATGATGATTTTGAGGCAGTTGTTCATTATGATCCGTCATATAAAAGAGATTTTTCCAATCAATACTGGGACAGTTATTTTATAAAAGAGTGTACAGATATGCAGCATCTGTCTTTAGATAAGCCGGAATATGGAAAACCAGTAATAACAATTGCAAAAGAATATGCCTGTGTGTGCCAGATTTGTGGAAAGGAAGAGAAGATACTTTCATCCAGCATGAAGATATCATATGATGAGGAACGAGGGTATTATCTGGAAAAAAGCTGTAGCTGTCACGGTGTTTCATCTTTTGAAGCAAAAACAATGGATATATTAGATCAACTGGGAATTACTTATATCCGGGAAAAATCCTTTGATGGCTTGGTTGGAGATTCCGGAAAGAATCTTCGGTTTGATTTCATATTGTCAAAATCAGTAGACGAAACTGGGAAAGCAATATTTGATCTGGCAATAGAATTACAGGGACCACACCATTATAAAAAAGGATATTATGATGAGTTCGGTACATACGTAACAGACGATTGTTCGGACAATAAAAGTATAAATGACAGGTTTGAGCGTCAGCTAAAATACGATGATAAAAAGAAGAAATATTGTCAGCAACATGGAATCAGCTTAGAGTGCATTAAATATACGGCATCTAATGATATTGATCGTTTAGAAAAGATGCTTAGAAATATTTTGAAACAGCACGGATATCGGTATTTCGTTGAGAACGAGAAGCATGGTGAACAGATGGTGTACTAGAAGTGCACTAAAGGTGTACTAAAGGTGTACTGACTTTTTATTTTACAGGTGCTATGATTAAGATGGCAAAAATGGAAGGGAGCAGAAATGCTCCTTTTCTTTATGCCCGGAGGCGGTGTCTTTCCAATCCTTTCACACCGCCCGTGTACATAGAAGGGAGGAATGGCAGATGCCGATGAAACCAAAGAAACCGTGCAGACACCCCGGATGTCCGAAGCTGACAGACGGTCTGTACTGTGAGGAGCATGAAGCATTGCACCGTGGTGACAGGGCGAGCAGCAAGCGCGGTTACAACAGGCGGTGGCAGAAGGCAAGGGCAAGATACCTGAAGGCACATCCTTTGTGTGTTCAGTGCTTAAAGGAAGGTCATGCAGTGACAGCAACCGTGGTCGATCATATCAGACCGCACCGTGGTGATCCCGTCCTGTTCTGGGACGAGAAGAACTGGCAGAGCCTGTGCAAGCCCTGTCATGATAAAAAGACATGGAACGAAGATAACAATCCAGAGTATCGGTTCTGACGGCAGACCGTGGGGGTATCTGAATCTCTACAGGCTGAGCCGCTGAAGACCGATGGCCCCCTCTGCGTGAATTTTCGCAGAATTAAACAGGGGGGATATAAAACAGACAGGATAATTTTCGCAGAATGTACTTAAAACACGGCAAAAAGGGGTATTTTCTTTTGCCGGAAAATTATGAAAAACGCAATATTTAAGGCTGGAAAACAGTGTAAAAACATTGTTTTTCCGGCCTTTTTTCGTGTGCCGGAAGGAGAGTGAGAAAGGATGACGGACACACAGGCAAAGCAGATCAATGAGATGCGCATGCGGGGCATGGGATATAAAGCCATAGGAATGGCAATCGGACTGTCCCGTGATATCGTCAGGAATTATTGCAAGCGGCATAACCTTGCCGGATATGCCACAGTGGTTTCAAAAAATATGAAACTCATGGTGGACGGTAAAGAGGTATGCCACTTCTGCGGTAATCCAATCGAACAGCCGAAGACAGGCAGACCGAGACGGTTCTGCTGTGAAAAATGCAGAAGGGAATGGTGGAAAGCACACCCCGAAGCAGTGAAGAAAAGCGAGAAGGCTTCCTACACGCTTGTATGTGAGCAGTGCGGGAAGCCATTTATTTCCTATGGAAACAAGAACAGAAAATACTGTGGCCGTGAATGTTACTTCCGGCACAGATTTTTAGCAGAGGAGGATCAGGAAGATGCAGTTTCAGAGTTATAAGATAGCAGACCTTATCCCCGCTTCCTATAATCCAAGAAAGAAGCTGAAGCCGGGTGATAAGGAATATGAAAAAATCAAGAACTCCATTAAAGAGTTCGGATATGTCGAGCCGATCATCATCAACTCAGACATGACCATTATCGGAGGACACCAGAGAGCCACGGTTCTTTCAGACCTCGGATATACGGAAGTGGAGTGTATCATGGTCGATATCGACAAGACCAAGGAAAAGGCACTCAATGTTGCCCTTAATAAGATTACGGGTGAATGGAATAAGGAACTTCTGGCAGATCTTATCAAAGACCTTGAGGATTCCGATTTTGATGTCGGCGTCACGGGTTTTGAGCCGCCGGAGATAGAGCAGCTTTTCAATTCCGTGCATGATAAGAAGATCACGGAAGATGATTTTGACGTGGAAGCAGAGCTTGCAAAACCGACCGTTGCAAAGACTGGTGATGTGTGGCTGCTCGGAAAGCACCGTGTTATCTGCGGTGATTCCATTCTGCCGGAGACTTACGATACATTGATGGACGGCAGAAAAGCAAACCTTGTGCTGACGGATCCTCCATACAATGTAAATGTTGAGGAGACAGCCGGAAAGATAAAAAATGACAACATGCCGGATGAGGATTTTTATAAATTCCTGTTCGCAGCATTCGTCAACATGGAGCAGTCGATGGAACAGGATGCTTCCATTTATGTTTTCCATGCGGATACGGAAGGGTTGAATTTCAGAAAGGCATTCAAGGATGCCGGGTTCTACCTTTCCGGCTGCTGCATCTGGAAAAAGAATGCACTGGTGCTTGGAAGGAGTCCATATCAGTGGCAGCACGAGCCGTGCCTGTTCGGATGGAAGAAGGGCGGTAAGCACCAGTGGTATTCCGACAGGAAGCAGACAACCATCTGGGAATATGACCGTCCGAAGGCAAGCAAGGATCATCCGACCATGAAACCCGTGGCACTTATGGCATATCCGATACAGAACTCATGCATGAGCAACTGCATCGTGCTTGACCCGTTCCTCGGTTCAGGTTCCACGCTGATCGCCTGTGAGCAGACAAACCGTATCTGCTATGGTATCGAGCTGGATGAGAAGTTTGTGGATGTCATCGTGAACCGCTACATTGAACAGCGTGGTTCGGATGCTGATGTATATGTGCTCCGTGATAATATGAAAATTTCATATCAGGAATTGTGCAGGGGAGGGATGTATAATGAAGCAGATGACATTTCTTGACCTGTGTTCCGGCATTGGCGGTTTCAGGCTTGGCCTTGAAACTGCCGGCCATAAATGCATCGGATACTGTGAATATGATAAATTTGCAAGAGCCTCCTATGAGGCAATGTATGATACGGAAGGAGAGTGGAAAGCTCATGATGTCACAAAACTTAAATCCGAAGATGTCCCCTATGCAGACATCTGGTGCTTCGGATTCCCATGCCAGGACATCTCCGTTGCCGGAAAACAGCGGGGACTGGTCGGAAAAAGAAGTGGAATATATTACAACATTATTGACCTCCTCAAAGGCAAAGAAGAAAGTGCTAAACCCACATACTTACTTGTTGAGAACGTTAAGAACCTGTTATCGATCAATGCAGGATTCGATTTTGCCTCAGTTCTGTCTGAAATGGACGAAGCAGGGTATGACTGTCGGTGGCAGGTGCTTAACTCCAAAAACTTCGGAGTGCCACAGAACCGTGAGCGTGTGTTCATTATCGCAAATCTTAGAAGCAGAGGTAGACGAGAAATATTACCTCTCACCGGAGAAAACGCAGCAGCTCTTAACCAGCTTATAGGAGGTATGCAGGGTTACCGTGTTTACGGGACGGACGGCATCTCCGCAACGCTTGTCGGCAATGCCGGAGGCGTGGGTGCAAAGACGGGTCTTTACTTCATTGACCAGAGCAACCATGATCCGAAGATCACGGACACGGCAAGATGCCTGACTGCACGCTACACTGCCGGGATGACGAACCATACGGCAATGAACTCAGCGGTGCTTGAGGTTCATCCGGTCCTGACACCGGAACGTATGGAGAAAAGACAGAACGGCAGACGCATGAAGGATGACGGAGAGCCGATGTTCACGCTGACCTCCCAGGACAGACACGGTGTGTATGTCTGCAAGAAGTCAGATTCCGTGAAAGTCAGGAATGCCACAAAGACAGGATACGATGTTGCCCGTGAAGGTGACGGCATCAATCTTGCGTATCCGGACAGTACGACCAGACGGGGCCGTGTAGGGAAGGGATGTTCCCAGACGCTGGACTGCTCCGGTCGGATGGGTACGCTCATGCGGGGCGGACGAATCAGAAGACTGACACCGAGGGAGTGCTTCCGGTTACAGGGATTTTCCGATGAGCTGTTTGACCGTGCATCGGCTGTCAATTCCGATGCACAGCTATATAAACAGGCGGGGAATGCAGTGACGGCAACCGTGGCATATGCGGTTGCGATGTCCCTGCCGGAGTCCAGAAACTGACCTTACATTTTCTTTTGGAAAGTACCATTATCTGCTTGACTATATGGGCGTTCAGAGTGATATATGGTACTACCAAAAGGAAAGGAGATCAGCAGAATGGAAATTATAACAAACGCTGAAAACAGAAAAGAACTGATAAAAGCCTTAGCCGGGCATTTCGGACAGAGGTCAGAGTACCTTGGACCACCAAGTTTTGCATACCGCATCGGCAGCATTACGGTGGACAGGGATGCAAAGGTCATCCTTGAAGATGACAGTATGGAAGATGAGGTGAGAAGGGTGCTTTTTCAGAACGATGTTGCAGAAGAAACACAGGAACCACAGACGGAAGAAACAGAAGCAGAGATTATGATACCAATCGGGGACATGACACCGCAGGGAATCATCAACCTGATAAACATGATGCATTCCAAGCAGTATCTTATCAACAGGGCAGCCGGAAGGGAGTGCATTTCCATTACGGATACACTGACAGATGCACTTGCCGAAAGAACCTTTGAAAATACGGAAGAAGCGGTAAGGTTCATTACGGAACAGGGCGGATGCAAGGGAGTCGCATTTAAGGATGGAAACATTGACTTTACGGGATTCCCGCATACGGACAGCATGATGGAATACTGCAGACTGGCATCGGCCATTGTAAAGAAGGCATCGGAACAGAAGAGGGTGAATCCGAAGCAGACCATCGAGGAAAACGAGAAATATTACATGAGGGCATGGCTTGTGTCCATCGGATTTGGCGGGAGCGAAGGAAAGGAAGTAAGAAATTTCTTTCTTAAGGGACTCAAAGGACACACGGCATTCAGAACCTCGGAAGATGCGGAAAAATGGAAAGCCAACCGCAGGGCAGAAAGGGGGACAACGGTATGTTCGGAGTAAGCAGACAGACACTTGAAAGACTCAGAAAAGAATATCCTGCGGGAACCAGGGTGGAACTTATCCGCCTTGATGACCCATACAGAAAGATACCGTCAGGAACCATTGGAACGGTCGAGTTCGTGGATGATGCGGGACAGCTCCACACGGTGTGGGAGGGACACGGTTCTCTTGCAATGATCTACGGAGTGGATGAATGGAGGAAGGCGGATACCAATGAATAAGATAACGACCGTATGTTACGGTAAGGAAGATACATGGGAAACGAAGGAAGCTACGGAGCAGTTCTTCCTTCAGGCCATGATGGGTTCTGACGGAAGTGAACGGGACCGGTATACAAATATATACATAAAACTGCAGATGGGGCTGACCTACTGCACGGATGAAGAATTTTAAACGAGGTGGATGATGAAAGAAATCAGGAGAAAGCTGATGGCTCTGATGAAGAAGCATCAGATGGGGATAACAGAATTTGCAGAGAAATGCGGTATGGAAGAGGGAAGGCTTGAAAGGATCCTTCACAGCAGGGGAAGGCTTACACCGGCCGAGGCGGTACAGATCGCAGCAGCCTTCGGCCAGACGATGGAAGAAGCGTTTGATATCAAACCCCTTCCAATGGACGAAGTCCGAGAAATGGAAAATACGGAGTTTCATAAGATGGTGACTGAGCACCTGAACACGTTAGCGAAGATACACAAGACAACTCCTGCAGAATTTGCAGAACAGTGCGGTCTGAAGGAGCGCAGGGTAAAGAATCTGCTGGACGGCACGGCAAGGATGAGTGTTGTTGAAGCGGTAAAGATTGCGGATGGATTTAATGTGTCCCTTGATTATCTGCTTGGGTATTATCCTTATCCGCTGCCGACACCGAAGACGGAAGAACAGGTCCGTGCCTTTGAAGTAATCGGAAAAATGAGCCTTGATGAACTTGCGGAATTTGCAGAAAAATTAAAGGAAGAACTGCCACAGGAGAAGTCATAATATACACAATTCCAACCGCAGATGTTTGTGCAGTTTATGGCTCATATATAACTGGATATATGTGTGTTTTAGAGCGAATATGTACCTACCGAAAGGGAAAAAACAAACGGAGGTACAAGCCATGAACGAAAGGATAGCAAGACAGATCGAGGAAATGAAGAAACAGACCATCGGAGTTGAGGTCGAGATGAATAACATCAGAAGGGATAAGGCAGCAGAGCTTGCAGCCGCATTCTTTGGAACGGGAAGATTTGAAAACACGGCTTCCAGAAACGGATATTATACATGGTCGGCATGGGACGAAAGCGGAAGGGAATGGAAATTCCAGAAGGATGTCAGCATTGCGGGACCTGATGATAAGAAATGCGAGCTGGTGACACCAATCCTTACCTACAGCGACATTGAAACACTGCAGGAACTTATCAGAAAGCTCAGACATGCGGGAGCAAAGAGTGATGCGACAAGGGGATGCGGGGTACACATCCACATCGGTGCAAAAGGACACACACCGCAGACACTCAGAAATCTCGCAAACATCATGGCGGGGCATGAGAACCTTCTGGCGGATGCCTTAGACCTTGACAGGGGAAGGATGAACCGCTACTGCAGAACGGTAGACCCAAGATTCCTCAAGGAACTAAACAAGAAGAAACCGAAGACGATGGCTGCCCTTGCAGACATCTGGTACACCTCGAACGGAGCAAGCTACGGACGGAATCAGCATTACAATGACAGCAGATACCATATGCTGAACTACCATGCAACTTTTACAAAGGGGACGGTTGAATTCAGGCTTTTCCAATTCGATGCCCCGGCAGACGGAAAACTGAACGGACTGCATGCGGGACAGCTTAAAAGTTACATCCAGCTCTGCCTTGCACTCAGCCAGATGGCAAAGGAAGTAAGGACGGCAAGCCCGAAACCACAGCAGACAGAAAATCCCAAATATGCAATGAGGACATGGCTTTTAAGACTCGGATTCATCGGGGATGAATTCAAGACGGCAAGGGACATCCTCACAAAGAGACTTGCAGGAGACACCGCATTCAGAAGCGGAAGGGCTGCTTGAAGAGAACAGCCTCCTGCCACCTTGGAGCATTGACCGCCGCGTGCGGTCTTAAGGTGGTAGAAGGGTGTTCCCTTCGGAAAGGATGGAAACATTATGCAGAAAAGATATTACATTGCTTACGGCAGCAACTTAAACATCAGACAGATGCGGATGAGATGCCCGCATGCGAGGGTGATCGGAACTGCAGTCATTAAAGATTATGAACTGCTTTTCAAGGGAAGCCGTACGGGAGCCTATCTTACCATAGAACCCAAGAAGGGCGGAGAGGTTCCCGTTGCAGCATGGGAGGTCACGGAATCGGATGAGGCGGCACTTGACCGCTACGAAGGATTTCCGATATTTTACTACAAAAAGGAAATGGAACTGGACATCAAAGGAATACGCACGGGAAAGATACGGAGAAGGAAGTGCTTTGTGTATATCATGCACGAAGAACGGAAGATCGGAGTTCCTTCCCTTTCCTATGTAAGCACATGCCTTCAGGGGTATATCAGCTTCGGATTTGACGAGCATTACCTTTCTGAGGCACAGATAAAAGCGGTGGAGGTGGCAGGACATGAAGAGTGAAACACTGCGGATACGAATATGTCCCCGCTGTGGGGCAAGATACGGAAGACAGCCAGCTTTATCAAGGACTGACGGGATAACGCTTATCTGCCCAGACTGTGGCACACGTGAGGCTCTTGAGAGCATCGGTGTCGGAACAGAGGAACAGGAACAGATCCTCGAAGCCATCCACAGATCACAGCAGTAATATGTACAATTTCTCCGGTGGATCTTTGTGTATATTATGAAGCAGATAAGACTGGATAATATCTGCATTCAGAGCGAATATGTACCTACCGAAAGGGAAAACAAAGAAAACGGAGGAACAAAACCATGAAGAAGATTGAAATTTTTGAAAGAGCCATCAAAGAGGGCGGAAGACTTAAGGATTACGGAATCAATGCAACGGTGTTTGCAGCATACAGAAACCTTGAATACACAGGAAACGAAGACCTCGATTTTGCGGATACCATATGGGATCATGATATTGCAGAGATTGCAGAGACCTTAAGGGAAAACGGAATCAAGGAATTTACGATAAGCAGCACCTTTTCAGGACTCATAGAAACACTTGCAGCTTTTGAAAAAGAAGGAATAAAGATGGCGGGACTTACCGAGGTGAACGCAGGATACACAGATTTTATGACCAGGGAAAAAGCAAGGATCCCGGCAATCAGAATGACACTTTAAAAACACACGGATAACAAAGCAAAGGCCTCTCCAGAGGTCTTTTATTATGCCCATTTTTACGAGGAGGTGAGGACAGTGGCACAGAGAGGAAGAAAACCAAAGCCTACGGCAGTAAAGGTGCTTGAGGGAAATCCGGGCAAGAGAAGCCTTAACACGGGCGAACCAAAGCCTGAGAAAAAGGCCCCGCGCTGTCCGGCATGGCTTGAGGACGAGGCAAAGAAAGAATGGAAAAGGATGGCGAAACAACTGGAGCATCTCGGCATCCTGACGGAAATAGACATGGCAGCATTCGCAGGATACTGTCAGGCATATGCAAGATGGAAAGAAGCAGAGGAATTCATCACACAGCACGGGGCAATCGTGAAGACTCCGAGCGGTTACTGGCAGCAGGTACCACAGGTATCCATTGCCCAGACCTATCTGAAGATCATGAATAAGTTCTGTGAGCAGTTCGGTCTTACACCGTCCGCCAGAAGCCGTATTTCAACGGATAACGGGGAAGACAAGCAGAACGATGAAATGGAGCTTCTGCTTGTGAAAGGCGGTGCAAAGTAATGTTTGATAAAGCAAAAGCGGATCATGCGGTGAATTTTATCAACTGCCTGAAACACACCAAAGGGCGGTGGAGGGGAGTTCCTTTTGAACTTCTGCCTTGGCAGGATGAGATCATCCGCACAATCTATGGAACAGTAAAGGAAAACGGATACAGGCAGTACAACACCTGTTACTGTGAGATACCAAAGAAAAACGGAAAGTCTGAACTGGCAGCAGCCATCGCACTGTATATGACATGCGGTGACGGTGAGTGGGGAGCAGAGGTCTACGGATGCGCTTCCGACAGGCAGCAGGCTTCCATCGTATTTGATGTTGCGGTGGATATGGTGGACCAGTGTCCGGCACTGAAAAAGAGGATAAAGCCTGTCATGTCCGTAAAGCGACTTGTTTATAAACCGACCAACAGTTTCTATCAGGTGCTGTCGGCAGAGGCATATACCAAGCATGGCCTGAATGTCCATGCGGTGATTTTTGATGAGCTGCATGCACAGCCGAATCGAGAACTGTTTGATGTCATGACCAAGGGTTCCGGTGATGCAAGAACACAGCCTTTGTTCTTCCTGATCACGACAGCCGGAACAGACAGAAATTCGGTGTGTTTTGAACAGCATCAGAAGGCTCTGGATATCATTGAGGGAAGAAAAATCGACCCGACATTTTATCCCGTGATATATGGTGCTTCCGATGACGATGACTGGTCGAGTGAGGATGTGTGGTATAAAGCCAACCCTTCACTCGGATATACGATAGATATTGAAAAAGTGCAGAATGCCTATATCAGTGCAAAGGAAAATGCAGCAGAGGAAAATGTATTCCGTCAGCTCCGTCTTAACCAATGGGTAAAGCAGAGCACCAGGTGGATGCAGATGGATAAATGGGATGCCTGTGCATTTGCCGTAAATGAGGAAGAACTTTTCGGACGGGAATGCTATGGCGGACTTGACCTTTCAAGTTCTACGGATATCACGGCATTCGTGCTTGTGTTCCCGCCAAGGAATGATACGGAAAAATATATGATACTTCCGTATTTCTGGATACCGGAAGATAACATGAGGCTGCGTGTCAGAAGGGATCATGTTCCGTATGATGTATGGGCAGCCGAGGGATGCCTCCAGACCACCGAGGGAAATGTTATCCATTATGGATTTATCGAGCAGTTCATTGATGAGCTGGGAACAAAATTTCATATCAAAGAGATCGCATTTGACAGGTGGGGAGCTGTGCAGATGGTACAGAACCTTGAGGGCATGGGATTCACCGTTGTCCCGTTCGGACAGGGGTATAAGGATATGAGTCCTCCGACCAAGGAGCTGATGAAGCTGACACTGGAAGAGAGGATAGCACATGGCGGACATAAGGTGCTGCGGTGGATGATGGATAATGTGTTTGTCCGTCAGGATCCGGCAGGGAATATCAAAATGGATAAGGAAAAATCCACGGAGAAGATTGACGGGGCCGTTGCAACCGTCATGGCACTTGACCGTGCAATCAGGAATGAGGGCAGTGACGGAAGTGTGTATGATGACCGCGGCATTCTGGTCTTTTAAGAATAAAAAAGACACACGGAGGTGTAGCAAGGAAACAGCAATAATAAATTATTCTGAATCACTCCGTGTGTCATAAAAATCATATCAGAAATCGGAGGTTGAAGCAATGGGAATAAAAAGTTTATTTGGTTTCGGACAGGCGAGGGATAAGCCCGTGGATAAGGCGGCTGATGCCGGATATTCGTTCCTGTTCGGACGGACAACAAGCGGAAAGCCCGTGAATGAAAGAACTGCAATGCAGACAACGGCAGTATATGCCTGTGTCAGGATTCTTGCGGAAGCAGTCGCATCCTTACCGCTCCATGTGTATGAGTATCAGGATGACGGCGGCAAGAAGCTGGTGCATGACCATCCTTTATATTATCTGCTCCATGATGAGCCGAACCCGGAGATGACTTCATTTGTGTTCAGGGAAACACTGATGAGCCATCTTTTAATATGGGGAAATGCCTATGCACAGATCATAAGGGATGGTGCCGGAAGGGTGCTTGGCCTGTATCCGCTTCTTCCTGACAAGATGGAAGTGCAGAGGGATGACAGGGGAAATATCTATTATGTGTATTCCAGAAACAGTGATGAAAATCCCATGTTCAAGGAATACGGCAATATCAAGCTGAAAGCCGAGGATGTACTTCACATTCCGGGACTTGGATTTGACGGACTGATCGGTTATTCACCGATTGCGATGGCAAAGAACGCTGTCGGCATGACGCTTGCCTGTGAGGAATACGGTGCGAGTTTCTTTGCAAACGGTGCGAATCCGGGAGGCGTTCTGGAACATCCGGGAGTGCTGAAGGATCCGTCCAAGGTCAGGGAATCTTGGAACTCCGTATATCGTGGTGTGAATAACGCACACAAGATCGCAGTGCTTGAGGAAGGCATGAAGTACCAGCAGATAGGAATACCGCCGGAAGAAGCACAGTTCCTTGAAACAAGGAAATTCCAGATAAATGAGATAGCAAGACTTTACAGGATACCGCCACACATGGTCGGTGACCTTGATAAGTCGAGCTTTTCGAATATAGAGCAGCAGTCCCTGGAGTTTGTGAAATACACACTGGATCCTTGGGTGATCCGGTGGGAACAGTCACTTCAGAGGTCGCTCCTTCTGCCAGGAGAAAAAGGGAAGTATTTCATTAAGCTGAATGTGGACGGACTTCTCCGTGGGGATTATCAGTCGAGGATGAACGGCTATGCAGTCGGAAGACAGAACGGCTGGTTTTCTGCCAATGACATCCGTGAAATGGAGAACATGAACCCTATCCCTGATGAGGAAGGCGGCAACCTTTACCTTGTGAACGGTGCAATGACCAAACTTGCGGATGCAGGGGCATTTGCGGGAGCGAACAACGGAGGGCAGAAGGAAGAAGAAAAACTCCCGGCACAGGAAAACAGCAGAAAGAGAGGTAAACGATGAAGCGGAAGTTTTGGAACTGGATAAAGAATGAAGATGAGAGCGTACCTGATATGGAAAGGACGCTCTTTTTAAATGGCATGATCTCGGATGAAACATGGTACGGGGATGAAGTTACCCCGCAGCTTTTCAAGGATGAGCTGAATGCCGGAAGCGGAAATATCACGGTATGGATCAATTCTCCGGGCGGTGATGTGTTCGCAGCAGCACAGATCTACAACATGCTCCGTGACTACAAGGGAAGTGTGACCGTCAAGATCGACGGCATTGCAGCTTCAGCAGCATCCGTTATTGCGATGGCGGGAAATACGGTATGTGTATCACCTGTGGCAATGATGATGATCCACAATCCTGCGACTATGGCAATGGGTGAGGCAAAGGATATGCAGAAGGCGATCGCAATGCTGAATGAAGTCAAGGAGTCCATCTTAAATGCTTATGAGTCCAAGACCGGGCTTACCCGTGCAAGGCTCTCCCACATGATGGATGACGAGACTTGGTTTAATGCCAAGAAAGCCGTGGAGCTTGGATTTGCAGATAAGATCCTTTTTGATTCCGATGAGGATGAGAAAAAGAAAGGGCCGGAAGAGCCAGAGAAAAAGCCGGACGAAGGCAGTGAAGGAGAGGAAGAGGAGAAAAAGGATGACGGGGAAAAGGAGAAGAAAAAGAAGCTCCCGTTCCAGCAGGATTCCATGATGTATTCCACCAAGGCGATGAATGAATCGTTCCTTTCCAAGGTATCCCATACGGATGCCATGATACCAGTTAACCAGTTGGAAAAAAGACTGAGTCTTTTAACACATTAAGGAGGATTTCAAGATGAGTAAGATTTTAGAGTTAAGAGAAAAGAGAGCAAAGGCCTGGGATGCTGCAAAGGCATTCCTTGATGCCAAGAGAACACAGGAAGGGTTTGTATCCGCAGAGGATGCAGCCACTTATGACAAGATGGAAGCAGATGTCGTAAATCTCGGAAAAGAGATCGAGAGGCTGGAAAGACAGGCTGCCATCGATGCAGAGCTTGCAAAGGCAACAAGCACACCGATCACCAATCAGCCGAATGCAAAGACTGACGGTGATGCAAAGACCGGAAGGGCAACGGATGAGTATAAAAAGGCATTCTGGAACAGTATGAGAAACAAGATGTCATACGAAGTACAGAATGCCCTTTCTATTGGTACGGATTCCGAGGGCGGATATCTCGTGCCGGATGAGTATGAGAAGAAACTGGTGGAAGCACTGGAAGATGAAGTATTTTTCCGTAACCTTGCAACCGTCATCAAGACTTCAAGCGGTGACCGCAAGATCCCTATCGTAACATCCAAGGGCGAAGCAGCATGGATCGATGAGGGCGGACAGTTCCCTGAATCTGATGACAGCTTCGGACAGACATCCATCAGTGCCTACAAGCTGGCAACCATGATCAAGGTATCCGATGAACTCTTAAATGACAGTGTGTTCAATATCGAGCAGTATATTTCAAGGGAGTTCGGAAGAAGAATCGGTACAAAGGAAGAGGAAGCATTCTTTATCGGTGACGGCAAGGGAAAACCTACCGGAATCTTCAATGCCACAGGCGGTGCAGAGACAGGTGTTACTGCCAATAATACTTCCATCACCTTTGATGATGTCATGGATCTTTATTACTCCCTGCGTGCTCCATACCGTAACAAGGCAGTATGGCTTCTTAACGATTCGACCGTAAAGGCAATCAGAAAGCTGAAGGATGGAAACGGAAATTATATCTGGCAGCCGTCCGTAAGGGAAGGAGAGCCGGACAGGATCCTCAACCGCCCGTACCGCACATCCATTTATGTGCCGGAGCTTGCAGCAGGAAGCCGTGTCATGGCATTTGGTGATTACAGTTATTACTGGATCGCTGACCGTCAGGGCAGAAGTTTCAAGAGACTGAATGAGCTTTATGCTACAACCGGACAGGTAGGATTCCTTGCTTCCGAGCGTGTGGACGGCAAGCTGATCCTTTCCGAGGCAGTCAAGACACTTGATATCAAGGCTGCCGGAAAGTAGGTGGACGGATGTTCGTAATGCTTGAGGAAGCCAAAGGTTATCTCAGGGTCGATTCGTCAGACGAGGATGAACTCATCCTTCGTCTGATGGAAACATCCGACCGCCTGATCTTAGACGTGACAAGACAAACCCCGGAAGAACTCAAAGAGTATGAATCTGTTGTCCGTACTGCAGAACTGTATGTTGTTGCCTACCTGTATGAGCATCGGGAAGAAGCAGATCATAAGACAATGACGGAAACACTGAAGTATCTGTTTTTTGGAATCAGGAGGGAGATATTCTGATGATAGAACTCATGCGTGAACGGATCATGATACAGAAAAGCAGCACGAAGACGGATAAAACAGGAAACCATACCCTTGTATGGAGTGACCATTATAAGTGTTTTTCCTATGCAAACAATCTGTCCGGTAAGGAATACTGGGAAGCAAAACAGGTCAATGCAGAAACAGAACTGGATTTTATTATCCGATACTGCAGTGAGGTGTCAGGACTTGATACGGAGCATTACCGCATAGTTTTCCGTGGAAGGCTTTATAATATTACATTCGTTGATAACGTGCAGTACAAAAACAAATCGGTAAGGATAAGGGCTGCCCTGATAAAGAGGTGATGGAATGGCAGAGAGAAGAACGACCGTGGACGGTCTTGCGGATGCAATCATGGACGGACTCAAAGAGTACGCAGACCTTGCAACGGATACGGTCAAGGATGCGGTAAAAGATGTATCCAAGACGGTAAAGAAGGATATTCAGGCAAATGCCCCAAAGCGCACCGGCCGGTACAAAAAGAGCTGGACCGTGAAAAAGACAGCGGAAAGCAGCAATTCCCTCACTATGACCGTCCATTCAAAAGACAGATATCAGATCGCACACCTGTTGGAACATGGTCATGCAAAGAGGGGCGGCGGCAGGGTAGCCGGAAGGGAGCATATTGCTCCGGCAGAGGCAAAAGGAAACAGGGAGCTTCTGCAGAAGATTGAAAGGGGGCTGCGTTCATGACACATGAAGAAGTTGTGGCAATGATGGAAGAAATAAATCTTCCGTTTGCTTATGACCATTTTGTGGAAGGCGAATCCCCGGAACCGCCTTTTGCAGTATTCCTTTATCCGGGGAGCAGCAATTTCCCGGCTGACGGCAGGGTATATTATAAATTCAGCCGTCTGAATATAGAAATTTATACGGATCTGAAAAATCTGGAACTGGAACTTACAGTAGAAGCCGTGCTTGACCTGCACGGTATTTTTTATGAAAAAAGCGAAGTATGGATAGAAACTGAAAATCTGTATGAGGTGCTTTATCAGATGGAGGTATAGAAGATGGCTAATAAAAAGAACAAAGTCAAATTTAATATCTGCAATGTGCATTATGCACCGATTACGGTTGCAGAGGAAGGCACGGTCAGTTTTGGAACACCTGTACCGATGCCGGGTGCAGTATCCATCAGCATGGATCCGACAGGAGAGCCGGAATCATTCTATGCAGATGGTATTGAGTATTATGTAATCAATAACAATCAGGGATATGATGGTGACCTTGAACTTGCAATGATCCCTGAATCATTCCGCACGGATATCTTAAAAGAGGAACAGGATGCCAATAAGGTGCTTGTGGAGAATGCAAATTCCGAGACAGGCAGTTTTGCACTCCTGTTTGAGTTTGACGGGGATATCCGCAAGATCCGCCATGTGCTTTATAACTGTTCCGCATCCCGTCCGACCATTGAGTCAAAGACGAATGAGGAAGATAAGGAAGTGCAGACGGAAACACTGACCATCAAGGCAAGACCTATGGCAGACGGATATGTCAAGGCAAAAACGGGAGATTCTACAACTGAGACTGTTTACAATAACTGGTATAAGAGCGTATATCTTCCGGCAGCTTCCCCGGCAGAGCAGCAGTCAGCAAAATCAACCAAGAGTGTATCATAAGGAGGACTAAGACATGGGTATCAGAAAGGATATAGAAATTGACGGACAGATGGTTGCATTCAAGGCGAGTGCAGCCATTCCAAGAATCTACAGATTAAAATTCCAGAGGGATATTTATAAAGACCTGGCATTACTTGAAAAGAGCATCGGTGACGGAAAAGAGGAATCATCAAACCTTGATATGTTTTCCCTTGAGATGTTTGAGAATATAGCATTTATTATGGCCAAGCATGCGGATCCAAGTATTCCGGACACACCGGAAGAGTGGCTCGATAATTTCAATACATTTTCAATTTATCAGGTTCTTCCGCAGCTTATTGAACTGTGGGGACTGAATGTAAAAACAGATGTAGAAGCTAAAAAAAACTTCGTCCAACAGAGCGTGAAATGACAACACCGCTGTTTCTGCTTCGATGTGTACAGTTAGGTTTGTCAATGGCAGACCTTGAATTGCTGTCGATAGGGCTTATCAATGATATGTACAGTGAGAGCCGGAACGATGACTATAAGTATGCCGAGCTTGCAACACAGGAGGACTTCGACCGTTTCTGATTGAGAATATAGTCGTTTTCTGTTATACTTATCAGCAGAAAAAGACTGAGGGATTCTCAGTTACAAAATTAAGTTAATCGTGCCATATGGCTTGATTATAAATACAAAGATAAAAACGCAATGTACATTAAAAATGTATTAGAGCTGGTAGGTAGCCCAGCCGTCCTATGTAAATAGGGTAAGTAACCTGCCCCTCCGGGTTGTCCATTCTTTGTTCAATCAATTTTAGGAGGGATTCTTATGGACAAAGCAAGTGGAAAACTGACGGTGTTTTTTGAAGAACCATTTTGGGTAGGCGTATTTGAGCGTATTGAAGATGGCAGACTATCTGTAGCGAAGGTAACATTTGGTGCAGAACCAAAAGATTATGAAGTTCAGGAATATATTAAAAAATACTATTTCAGTTTGAAATTCAGTCCGGCTGTTGAAACTGTTGTAAAGGATATGAAAAGAAATCCGAAACGAATGCAGCGAGAAGCAAAAAGGCAGACAATAGAAACAGGCATCGGAACAAAATCGCAGCAGGCATTGAAATTACAGCAGGAACAGAACAAACAGGAGCGTAAAGAGAGAAACCGCAAGAAAAAAGAGGCGGAAGAACAGCGAATGTTTGAGTTGAAGCAGCAAAAGAAAAGAGAAAAGCATAAGGGGCATTAAAGTCCCTTGGGCTTTTGCTCAAATTATAGTTTGAGGGGGGAGAATAAGATTGAAAGATGAGCAGTTAAAATATATTCTTCAACAGATAAATCTGGATGAGTGCGAGGAACTCACAGAAAATTATATTTATTATAGCAGAAGACCCGTGAGACAACGGTGCAGTCATGGTGATGGTACATACGGATATGTCACTGATGAATATGAGTTTCTTATCATTGCAGAAAACGGAGAAAAACAAGCTATCATATTGAGGTGCGGAAGGATTGATCTTCATTGGTATGTTTTAAGAAAATGGAGAAAGCATGGTGTTTTAAGCAATGCGCTCCGCACAGGCATTCTGAAAGAGGTATGGCCTGAAAATAAGAAAATCACGTGCTGCTATGGTTATGGTGATAACTGTGAAGAGAAATTTGAAATGACACAGCACTTGGCCGATATAGCGGGACTGATTTTAGAAGAAGATTAATATTACATAGGACATCCGTCAGAAATGGCGGGTGTTTTTATTTTGTTACGGAGCAGAAATGCTCCTTTTTTTGTACCCATTTTTAGGAGGAGGTGAGAGGCATGGCAAGCCGTATTCAGGGTATCACGGTAGAAATCGGTGGTGATACAACCAAACTGCAGAATGCACTTAAAGGCGTGAACGGACAGATCAAGTCTACCCAGTCACAGCTTAAGGATGTAAATAAACTTCTGAAACTGGATCCGGGAAATACGGAGCTTCTGGCACAGAAGCATAAGCTGCTTGCGGAAGCAGTCAGTGAAACGAAAGAGAAACTGGCAACCTTGAAGACGGCAGCAGAACAGGCGAATACTGCACTTGCCAATGGCGATATCTCACAGGAGCAGTACGATGCCCTTCAGAGGGAAATCGTGGAAACGGAACAGGACTTAAAAAATCTTGAAACACAGGCAAACCAGTCTGCGACAGCTGTACAGAAGATCGCATCATCCGGTGAAAAACTGAAGACAGTTGGGGATAACATTTCCTCTGCCGGACAAAAGCTCCTCCCGGTAACAGCCGGAGTGACTGCACTGGGGACGGCATCCGTAACGACCGCAGCCAATTTTGAATCTTCCATGTCACAGGTACAGGCAACAATGGGAATCACCAAAGATTCCATGTCCAAGGTCAACGGGCAGTCGGTAAATACGATGGATACCCTTTCAAAGCTGGCAAAGAAGATGGGTGCAGAGACGGCTTTTTCCGCATCTGAGTGTGCGGAGGCATTGAATTACCTCGCCCTTGCCGGATACGATACGCAGCAGATGTGTGATACACTGCCGACCGTTCTTAACTTGGCAGCAGCCGGAGATATTGCCCTTGCTGATGCTTCGGACATGGTAACGGATGCGATGTCTGCCCTTGGAATGGGAGTGGATGAAGCGGAAACAATGGTAGACCAGATGGCAAAGACGGCATCTACCACGAACACATCGGTTGCACAGCTAGGCGAAGGAATCCTTACTATTGGTGCGACTGCCAAATCCATCAAGGGCGGTACGGCAGAACTCAATACCGCACTTGGTATTCTTGCAAATAATGGTATCAAGGGTGCAGAAGGCGGTACACACCTCCGTAATATTATCCTGTCCTTACAGAATCCTACGGATAAGGCAGCAGCCCAGATGGAAGCTCTCGGACTTTCCGTATATGATTCTGAAGGAAACATGCGGTCAATGAATGATATTCTTGGTGACCTCAATAAGAGCATGGATGGAATGACATCCGCTGAGAAGTCAAATATCATCAGTACCATTTTCAATAAGACAGATCTTTCTTCCGTAAATGCCCTGCTTGCAAATACGGGAGAGACATGGGACAGCTTGCAGAAATCTATCACGGACAGCGGTGGTGCTGCACAGCAGATGGCAGATACACAGCTTGATAACTTACAGGGACAGATCACCATCTTAAAATCGGCACTGGAAGGCCTGGCTATTTCATTTGGAGAACTCCTGATGCCGGCCATTAAACAGATAGTCGGATGGGTACAGAAGTTTGTTGACTGGCTGAATGGACTGAGCGAGGGAACAAAAAAGACGGTCGTTACGATTGCACTTCTGGCAGCAGCACTCGGCCCCGTTCTTATCGTGATCGGAAAGGTGATATCCGCAGTCGGCACGATCATGACAATCGTTCCGAAGATTGCCGGAGTCATCAATACGGTAAAAGGAGCATTTGCAGCACTTAATACTACAATGCTTGCAAATCCAATCGTTCTTATCATTGCAGCAATAGCAGCTCTTGTGGCTGCCTTTATTTATTTGTGGAATAACTGCGATGGATTCCGTCAGTTCTGGATAGACCTCTGGGAGAATGTAAAACAGGTAGCCATCACGGTATGGAATGCCATAAAAGCATTTTTTTCACAGGTATGGGAAGCAATCAAGACGATATTCTCGACCGTGTTTGAAGTGATAAAAACGCTGGTAACCACTTATTTTAATCTGTATAAAACCATCATTGAAACGATATTCAACGTGATAAAGACCGTCATTACTACGATCTGGAATGCAATCAAGGGTGTGTTTACTACAGTTTTCAATGTGATAAAAACACTGGTCACAACGTATTTCAATATCTATAAGACCATTATCCAGACAGTGCTTACTGTTATCCAGACGGTTATCACGACCGTGTGGAATACGATAAAAACGGTCATTACCACAGTGCTGAATGCAATAAAGACCATCTTTTCCACGGTATGGAATGCAATAAAGACAATCATCAGTGCGGTGGTAAGCGGAATCAAGGGACTGATCACGGGAGACTTCACTGCAGTCAAAAATTCCATTACCACGATAATGAATACGATAAAGAGCACCATTTCCACTATCTGGAATACCATCAAGTCCACCATCTCCACGGTGCTTGGTGCAATCAAGGGCGCAGTCACATCCGTATTTAATGGAATCGTAAATGCAGTGAAGGGGGCAATGGGAAATGTCTTAAATGCCGTAAAATCAGGATTTTCCAATGTAAAGAGCCACATCATGGGTCTGGCTTCACAGGCATTTACATGGGGCAAGGATCTTATTATGGGAATCGTAAACGGCATCAAGAGCTGCATTGGTGCAGTCGGGGATGCAGTAAAGAGTGTGGCTGACAAGATCAAGTCATTCCTTCACTTCTCCGTGCCGGATGAAGGTCCTCTTACTGATTATGAATCATGGATGCCTGACTTTATGGGCGGACTTGCCAAGGGAATCGAAAAGAGCCGTGGAATGATCCAGAAAGCAGTCAGCGGGGTTTCTTCCGACATGGTCATCAATCCAAAGGTCAGCGGGGTGGAAAACATGACAGGAAACCCAACGGCACAGCAGACGGAAAGCATCTCAGGAATGCTTTCTGCAATTACTTCTGCAATCCGGGATGTTAAGGGAGACAGCGGAGACATTGTCATTCCTGTATATCTGGGCGGTACAATGCTCGATGAGGTTATTGTATCGGCACAGCAGAGGGCAAATTTAAGAAGCGGAGGAAGATAGCATGGCATATATACAGTATCTTGTTTTTAACGGCCGTTCCCTTCCGAAGCCGGATTCTTATGACGTGGGGCTTTCCGATGTAGAGGCAGATTCCGGTGGGGAAACGGAAGCCGGAACAACACAGAGGGATGTGGTAAGGACGGGAGTGGCAGACATTTCCGTCTCTTTTTCCGTATCACCGAAGTGGGTAAAACTTTTGACGGCATATTCCAAACTGCAGAAGATCGCAGTGGAATATTTCGATACGGAAACCTTGGACTTAAAAGAAGCAGAAATGTATATTACGGGATTTAAGGCAAAGCTGGAAAAAGATACGTCATATAAAGGCCTGTGGACGGTATCATTTTCCCTGAAAGAAATGTAGGAGGCGGATACGGTGTTTGAGGTATCAGAAAAATTCAAGAATGCCGTAAGGCAGAATACAAGAAAATATGAATGGTACGGGACCATCACGACAAAAGCCGGAAAGGAATATCCGTTTACGGCTAAGGATATCGTGAAAGGTTCCGGCTACATAAAGTGGCAGTGCTGCAGTAATACGGAGATAGAACTCGGAACGGTTTATGCTGCTGAAATGGGGATCAGCCTGTTTTCGGAAATCGACCGTTATACCCTTGAGGATGCAGAGGTAAGGCTTTATTACTGCCTGACACTTCTGGATGGGACAAAAGATACCATACCGATGGGAATTTATGAGATCTCCGAAGCAAACAGGAAGGTAAGAACACTGGAACTGAAAGGTTATGATCATATGCTCCGGTTTGAAAAAACGCTGAAGCTGGATTCTTCAAGCGGAACACCATATCAGTTCCTTAAGGCTGCGTGTGATGCGTGTAAGGTTGAGATGGCACAGACGGTTGCGGAGATCAACGCCCTCCCAAATGGAAAAACCACACTCGGTGTTTATTCTGATAATGACATGGAAACATTCCGTGACCTGATCTTTTATGTGGCACAGGTGTTAGGCTGTTTCTGCCAGATAGACCGGTATGGAAAACTGGTTCTCAAAAGATATGGAAATGAGTCCGTATGGAACGTGGAGCAGAAGGAAAGGTTTGACAGCAGTTATTCGGATTTCGTTACAAGATATACTGCCGTGTCATCCACGAACCAGATCAGCCAGACTGCAGAGTACATTGCGATGGAAAAAGACGATGCCCTTACAATGAACCTCGGCATCAATCCGCTTCTTCAGTTCGGACTGAAATCCGTAAGGGAGAAAATCCTGCGGGAAATCCTGACGGCACTGCAGAAAATAAATTATGTCCCGTTTGACAGTAACACCATAGGAAATCCGGCAATGGAAGTCGGTGATATCCTTAAGTTCTCCGGCGGCCATGCAGACGAGACAAAAATAAGCTGCATAACAAGCATTGAGTGTAAGATCTACGGAAGGATGACACTGAAATGTGTGGGTAAAAATCCGAGACTTGCATCTGCCAAGAGCAAGAACGATAAGAACATTACGGGTCTTATCAATTCCGTGGAAAGCGGAAAGACCATTATTTATAACTTTGTAAATGTTGCCCCGTTTGAAATAGGACAGTCACTGACGAATGTTATGGATATTGATTTTACTGCAACGGAGGATACAACGGCAGCGTTCCAGTGCGAGATGCTTCTCGAAGTAATAAAGCCGGAGGATGTCAATGCAGATGGAGAGCTGGAAGATGAAACTGCAGAACCGGAACAGCCGGAGCTTTCTATCATATACAAAATAAATAATGAAACCATTGATACCTTTATGCCGACAAAGACCTGTCTGTATGGAAAGCATATCGTGACATTGTTCTTTCCGATATCAAAAGTCATTGAGAACAGTTCAAATACGTTTTCCATGTATCTAAAGATATCATCCGGGAGCGCAAAGATTGGTGAGGCACAGATTAGGGCAACCATCAGTGGTCAGGGACTCGCAGCAGGACTGGGAGACTGGAATGGACGCATCAATATCAATGAGAATATTGGAAATATCAGCATTACGGATGTACCGTTTGTGGCTGATGTGTTTAAGGATACGGCGTCCGTAACATTCCCGTCCAAAAAGACACAGGGACTGACACAGACGATCGGGAATATTCCGATTGCTGACCAGAACTATGAAGCGGATGCATTTACGGACCGTGCATGGATCACGGAGATCCTCCGAACCTTTGTACTTACAAGCGTGCGGGGAAATCCGAATTATAACGGATATATCACGGTCAATACGGAAGAACGGTTCATGCTGCGGAAACGGTATGTACAGAAGTCAGGACCGGAATCCCTCGACCACGGATATGCAGAAGACCTTGTGATCGATATTTCATACTTTACAAGGGTGGACGGGGTGGAAGTCAATGGTTATACCGCAGCAGTCCGTCCGCAGTATGTGATTACCGTGGCAGAGACTTCCGTTAAGTTTCCGGATACCATTACCGTTGAAAACGGGTTCTTTGAACTGAAAGCAGTAACCGAACAGACACAGGAAGCCGTGACGGATGAAGTGGATGAAGGTTTTCTGGAAAGGACAACGGTTGATATATCCGGATTTGACGGAGTGAAAGGAGTGGAATTTACACTATGAACTATGACAATATAAATGATATTTTTTCGGCCGGTGTCACCAACATGACCTGTCTGTTACAGGATAGCAACAGCTATGATGGCGGTACGATTGCCGTGAGCGGTGCGGATTTTTTCACGTTCCTCGGAAAAGCCGTGCCATACATTTATGCACATGGTGATTCTTACTGGGGAATCGGCAGTGATGCCACGCACCTTAAAGTGGATAACCGTGATACCAGAATGAGATCGCTTTACAGGGAAGAAGGGACTTTATACAGTTATTACCGTTTCCTGAAAATACGGTGGGAAGGATGGTCGCATTACAATGCATCCGGGGCGGACTACCAGTTAAAGTATGACCTTCTGTTCTGGGACACGGGGGATATTTCCCTTCATATGATTTCTGTTCCTGTCCAGTGCTATGATGGCGGTTTTGGGTTTAGTGCAGACAAGAACTATACTTTCACAAAGCTCGATGCAGCTTCCCCGGATATTACTTTCCAGTATTATGCGGACAGTAAGACTTTTGAAGTGAAATACACACCGATTGACCTGTTGGTCCCGTTTAAACTCCTCATAAAAGACGGGGACGGAAAACTGTATACGGTGGAGAACCAGATCATAAATGAGGAGCTGTCAGAAACAGCGGATGTGCTTGTCGGACTGGAAGAAACAGAAGTCAATGCACTTTTGTTTAAAAAATATGGATTTGCAAAGATGCCGGAGTGGAATCTGATAAAAGGGCTGACACTTCCTTCCGTATTAAGCTGGAGTGACAGCAGGGCATTCCCTCTTAATGCCGTGATCACGGGAACACCGCCAAAGCAGTATATCGAATGCATGGCGGATCTTTCGGACGGCACGGTTCTTGGAATCAAGGCACTGAATGCAGAATATGAGGGAGAAATCACGGTACAGTATAGTTATGACGGGGAGGCCTTTACGGATGAAACCCCAATGACAGATTTTCTCACAATGAATCTGGATGAATTGTATGCCGGACTGCTGGAAGCAAAGACGATAACCTTCCGTTTCTGGCTTGCGGGCGATGCAACGCTTACATCCTTTATCATGAATTATAGAAATGGAGATGATGACGATGCTCAAGGGAACAACAAGAATAGAACTTACTGATGTAAATACGGGTGAGGTGGAAACCTACCAGAACAGCAATATGGTCACCAATGCACTGAGGGACATCCTAAAACCGCTTGGACTTTCCAAAAGGCCGAACAGGTTTTTGAATGAATTTGTGCCATACTACGAACATCTTTTAGGCGGAATTTTATGTTTTGATACGGAAATTCCAGAGGATGCAGATAATTATTATCCTCCGGCAACGGCAAATCTGATAGGATGTGCCGTTTATGGGGAGCAGAATAATACCAAAAATACCGTGAGGGGTGGTTTTAATCAGACTGAGTCCGAAGTAAATCTGAAAGACAGATATGTGAAATATGTGTATGATTTTGCTACTAGTCAGGCAAATGGCACGATTGCCAGTGTGTGCCTGACACATAAGAATGGTGGTTTTACTTCATATGGCAGTAAGAATGCCGTACAGGAAAACACGCATTTGCTGATGCAGTCGATTGCAGAAGACACGCTGCAGTATGTTTATCCTAGTAATACAGGTGCGGAAACAAGCAGCCGTTACTCAGGTCTTACGATAGGAAAGACGGAAATGATTTTTGTTATTGATCATGCGAAGGATTGTGCATATTATTTTAAAGTTGCGGATAAGTCGCATATCCATATCACAAAAAGAAAAACTTATTTGAAATCGGTATCCATACTAGAAAATATTAGAACCACAAAACCATTAATTGAAGAAGTTGAGCTGCCAGAATTAGGGGCAGCATTGGACTTTGGGTATTTATCATATAATTATGATCCGGCAACTGACTGCTTGTATATCTGTACCAGCCCAGACTACCGCCGGGTATCTCAGAAGAATATCCTTGTTACAGAGATAAAGCTGGATACGTGGAAAGTGAAACAATATGATGTGGTCAATACAACAGATGTAACTCTGGCAACAGACAACAATTGGTTCGGATTTGTGACAGGAGGCTATCTGTGTGTGAAAGGATATGATAGTCCGAGGGATGTATATAAGATTCAGATATCCAATCCGGCAAATGTTGTAAAACTGAATCGAGTCAACGCAACTACGGTACAGGGAGTGCCTAAACTGGTGATCAATGGGCGGATTTATTATGATACACAGGATGATCAGCTTATGATTGCTGATATGGAGACAAATGAAATCATTACGACAGAATCAATGTCTTTGTTTAATAACTATAACCGACAGGTGAGTGTTAATCCCGTTAGAAACGAGCCTCTCATTTATTTTTGCGAGGAAGGAACGTATTCAACTTATGGATGGTACATGATGTGCAATTATCTGGCAACCATCAATAATCTGGACATGCCCGTTACCAAAACAGCGGACAAGACAATGAAGATCACCTATATCTTACAGGAACAATAAAATAATTTTCGGAAATCGGCAGTTATCCATTACGGGTAGCTGCTTTTTTCATACAAAAATCAAAGGAGGACAAGACGATGAAGGAATTCTGGAATGCGGTACAGTTTGTATTTACGGCAGTCGGGGGATGGCTCGGCTATTTCCTTGGCGGATGTGACGGTCTGCTTTATGCACTGCTTGCGTTTGTGGTGATTGATTATATCACGGGAGTGATGTGTGCAATCAGTGACCAGAAGCTGTCCAGTGCAGTCGGGTTTAAGGGAATCTGCCGTAAGGTGCTGATTTTCCTTATGGTCGGCATTGCAAACATTATGGATGTACATGTCATCGGCACCGGAAGCGTGCTTCGGACGGCAGCCATTTTCTTCTACATCTCAAATGAAGGGATATCCCTTCTGGAGAATGCATCCCATCTGGGACTGCCTGTTCCGGCAAAGATAAAAGCCGTTCTGGAACAGCTCCATGACAGGGCAGAAGATGACAAAGACAACGGGGAAGGGTAGCACCTTCCCTCTTTTATTACAAAGAATTGGAGGATCATAGTATGAGTCAGAAATTTGGAATTGATGTAAGCAGATGGCAGGGCAATTTTGACTTTGCAAGGGCTAAGAGTAAGGAAGGCGTGGAGTTTGCCATTATCAAAGCCGGAGGTGCAGATTCCGGGCTTTATAAGGACAGCCAGTTTGAGGAAAACTATAAGAAATGCGTGGAATGCGGACTTCCGAAAGGGGCATATTTTTATGGAAATGCCAGAAGTACTGCAGAAGCAAAGAAAGAGGCAGGATATTTCCTTTCACTCCTTAAGGGGAAGAAGTTTGAATATCCTGTTTTTTATGATGTGGAAGGTAGCATGATTACAAAGAATGACAGGAACACACTGACACAGATCATCAAGGCATTCTGTTCAGAGATGGAAGCAGCCGGATACTGGGTTGGCATTTATTCATCCGAGTCATTTTTTAACAGCGAGATGAACGATGGGGAGCTTACCCGCTACACCCACTGGGTTGCCAGATGGGGAAAGAGCAAGCCGGCCCCGGCAAGCGGTGCGGAAACACAGATCTGGCAGTTTGGCGGTGAGACGAACCTTATCCGCAGCAATAAGATCAACGGACAGACCTGTGATCAGGATTACTGCTTTGTGGATTTCCCGGCAAAGATCAAGGCAGCAGGACTGAATGGTTATGCGAAGGGAAACAGCAGTGCTCAGACAAAGAAATCAAACGAGGAGATCGCAGCAGAGGTCATTGCCGGAAAGTGGGGGAATGGCACGGAAAGGCAGAACCGTCTGTCTCAGGCGGGATATGATTATTCTGCCATCCAGAACATCGTGAATAAAAAGCTCTCGCCATCCAAGAAATCCGTGGATGAGATCGCAAGGGAAGTCATTCATGGTGACTGGGGAAATGGTGCTGACAGAAAGAAGAGGATCACTTCTGCCGGATATGATTATTCCGCAGTACAGAAAAGGGTAAATGAACTCCTGAAATAAGGATATGGCTGATGGCCAGTAATGGCTGTCAGCCGTATTTTTTTCCTTTTATGCCAAGGAAAGAAAGGTGAAAGGTATCGCAGATTGTACTTGCTATTATTGGCTTTCAGAGTGATATATAGACTACCCAAAGAGAAAGGAGTGGCAGAGCTTGGAGATTCAGATAAGGGAAGGAAACAGGGAACAGAAGAGAAAATTAAGAGTCTGTGCTTACTGCCGTGTATCAACGGATGCGGATGAACAGGAAAATTCACTGGAAAACCAGATCAGGCATTATGAAACAGTCATAAAAGCGAACCCATCTTATGAATATGCCGGAGTTTACAGTGATTTTGCCATATCAGGGTTCAAGGAAAAAAGACCCGGTCTGCAGAAGATGCTTGCTGATGCACAAAAAGGGAAGATAGACCTTATATTAACAAAATCGGTATCACGTTTTGCAAGAAACACCTCAATCGTTCTGGAAGCTACACGAAAGCTGAAAGAACTGAATGTAGGTGTTTTTTTTGAACTTCAGAATATCAATACGCTGTCAGGGGAAGGTGAGCTGATGCTTACGATACTGGCGGCATTTGCACAGGCAGAAAGCGAAAGCGGAAGTGCCGGGGCAAAGATGGTGTACCAGAGAAAATATGAAGCTGGTATTCCGGTACAGTACCTTGAGCGTTCTTTCGGATATACGAAAGACGAAAGGGGAGTCTATATCGCAGATGATCCGAAGCGGTGTGGGTCAGAAAAATATATGAAATGGCAGCAGACGGTTATACCCCGGCAGCCATTAAAAGATATCTGAATGAAAACGGGGTAAAGACCGTGGGCGGTACAAAGTGGAGCGACAGCACAGTGTTCCGCCTGATTGAAAATGAAATCTATAAAGGTGATTACATCATGCATAAGCATTTTGTGAATGAAGAAAGAAAACTGGTGAGAAACAGGGGAGAAGTAGATGCATGGTATATCGAGGATGACCATGAAGCAATTGTTTCCCCCGAACTCTGGCAGAAAGCACAGGATGCCATTGAAGCAAAGCGGGATTATCTTGCCGAAGGATCTGTTATTGAAGATTTTACGGAAGAGAACTACCCATACATGAACAGGATATTCTGTGAAAAATGCGGACATCCGCTTTACAGACGCATCTATAGTAACGGCAACAGACTGAACTGGGGGTGCAGCGGTACGAAGCGGCATGGGAAATCATTCTGCGAAGGGATAAACATTCCGGACGGGGTGCTTCGGAAAGCATGGCATTTTGACGGAAATATGTATATTGATGAGAAACCTTCCGTAAAGGGTACAAAGGAATTCACCTATCTGAAGGAGAGCTCATGGAAAAGAAGGCATAAGAAGAAAGTGCCGGAAGCAATACCGGAAAATACGGAAGAAGCATATCCGTACAGAAAGAAGATATTCTGCGGACTCTGTGGAAGCAGACTGGTCCGCCATGTAAATCCGAAAAGCCATAAGGTCATATGGATATGCAACGGGGCCAAACGGAAAGGAGTGGCATTCTGCAGGGGGACAAGGATACCTGATTCCGTTATCAGGGGATGGGGAGAAATCAAAAAAGATATTTATATTCAGAGAAAGGATGATAAGAATGGCAAGAAGCGTTACAGTTATACCAGCAAGAAACCGACAGCGTGAAACAGGACGCAAGGCGGTACAGGAAAAGAAGATAAGGGTGGCAGCCTACTGCCGTGTTTCCACGGATCAGGAAGACCAGCTCCACAGCTTTGAAGCACAGGTCGATTATTACACCAAATATATCAATGACCATGAAAATTATGAAATGGCTGGCATCTATGCGGATGAGGGTATTTCAGGAACCAACACAAAGAAAAGGGAACAGTTCAAAAGAATGATCGCAGACTGCGAAAGCGGTAAGATAGACCTTGTCATTACAAAGTCCATCAGCCGTTTTGCAAGGAACACGCAGGACTGTCTGGCATATTCCAGAAAATTAAAGAACCTTGGAATCGGCATCATATTTGAGAAAGAAAACATCAGCACCCTTGATTCTACCGGGGAGCTGCTTTTCACGATATTAAGCTCGCTTGCTCAGGATGAGTCAAGAAACATTTCAGAAAACTGCAAATGGGGCATCCGCACGAAATTCAAGAACGGTGAGATGCATCTCAACACATTCAAGTTCCTCGGATACGATAAGGATGAGAACGGGAAGCTTGTCATCAATAAGGAACAGGCAAAAACGGTAAGACGCATCTACAGGGATTTCCTTATAGGCATCAATCCGGCACAGATTGCGAAGGAACTGACGGAAGAGAAGGTTCCGGGATGCAATGGACAGACGAAATGGTATCCAAGCACAATTGTGGGTATCCTGAAACAGGAAAAGCATATGGGCGATGCGCTTCTGCAGAAGACCTATACGGCAGATTTCCTTACCAAGAGACAGGTTAAAAACAACGGTGAGATCGCACAGGTCTATGTAAAGGACAGCCATAAAGGGATCATAGATAAGCAGACATGGAATGCGGTGCAGGAAGAATTTGAACGCAGGGAACGGTTCATGGAAGCGCACGGCACGGACAGGTACAGTTACGGTGCGGACTGCATGCCGTTCTGTGAGAAGGTGTTCTGCGGGGAATGCGGAAGCCTGTTCACGAGACATTCATGGAGATCAAGGGGAATCGTACAGTGGCAGTGCAAGAACCACAGGAAAGACGGGAAAGTGGCATGCATGAATGCCTACATTGATAATGCAGACCTGGAAAAGGGATTTGTAAAAGCATTCAACAGACTGGTCACGGACAGGGATAAGCATGTGGAAAGATGGCAGCAGATGAAGTCGGACGGGACACCGCTTGAAAAGATCAGGGCGGGGCAGATGATGGAAGCCGTGGGAAATGAACCGCTTACCAGATTCGTCCCGGAGATCGCACAGCTTGTCCTCTGTGAAGTGACGGTGCTTGGCGCAAAAAAATATGAGTTCTTCTTTCAGGAAGGCAGCAGGGTAAAGGTTTCCGTGTAGATCACCCGGAAACCCCGCTGTCATGAAGTCCAAACAGCTCCATCTGGCTGCTTTCACCGTCCGCATCCCCGGGTTCAGGAATGTCGGACGGTTCTTCTTCTATGTCCTTTTTATGCGGAAGTTTATGGGTATAAAGTTTATCCCAGGTAAGCGGATTCCGGCTTTTTTTGTTGTAGTATATCAGTATGGCTTCCGCAAATCCGAGTGAACCGGAACGCCTGTCCTTTGCAGTGCGGGCGAGTTCCTTGATGGATATCCTTCCGAGCTTTTCCTTAAATACATCATCTTTTATGGCATCACCGTAAGCATTCAGGAAACGCGCCAACCCGTTCATCATGTTTGCACTGAAGGACTGGGATGCCCCTTCCCATGTGGCTGCAATGAGACGGATGACATGGTCGAGCATATGATAGCCGTATTTGTCGTGGATGTTTTCCAGGGTTGCGACAGCGCAGATACCGCCCGGGGTCGTGGTGGATGCGATGGTAAGGTCATAGGATTCCACCAGGTCACGGATGATAAGCTGTTTGTCATTGCCGGCTTCTATGTTTGCCATGAATATCTCATAAGGCAGCAGGGGCTTTACATATTTCATCTGGTTTGCAAAGATATCCGCTTCATGTTCATATCCGAGGTCATCGTATACCATACACCACACGGGTGTCTCCCTGGATCCTGAAACGAGGGCAACGATCTCAATGGTGTGCTGCCCGTTGAATACATAGTTGATGCCGTTCCTCCGGCTGACCTTTACGGGATTTATCTGGTACAGGTCAAAGTTGGCGGCAGCACGCTGGACATGGTGCTGTGAGAGGTTGCGCTGGTATTCCTGGTTGGATACGAGATTTCTGATAGGGATCTGTTCAAAGTGTACTTTTGGGACGAACTGCATCAGGTCAATGGCCTGTGGCGTTTGTCCGGCTGTCTGTTCTTCTGTCATCTGGATCATCCTCCTCAAGCTGCGAAAGCAGTCTGGTTATTTTTCTTGTTAGGTTTAACAGCTGCATCTTCACTTCACGCCTTGCATTAACTGAGGTGGAAGGAAAATCTGTAAGTTCCATGGTCCTTGATATGGTCTTTGACCATGAAGGTATCGTAAATTTAAGGCTCTCGAGTTCCGCATCCGGGTCAGTGGCAGGCATCTGCTTTATTCCGGCTTCGGCACTTTCCTTTTCCCGTTTTATCCTTCTTGAATCCGGTTTTCCGGTGGGAAGCCTCTGCCACCTGAGTTCGTGCCGGAGCTGGGAATATCCGATGCGGTCTATAGATCCGCTGTCCAAGAGCCTTTTCAGTCCGTTGATATCCTCAATGGGAAGACGGGAGAGTTCTATGATATTTTCATGGGATACACGGAGTTTCCCGTTTAATATCTTTTCTGCAATCTCCGGGCTTTTACGTTTCAGGTCATCGACCGCACGGGCATAAATATCATATTTTGTCACGGTGGAAAAACCGAAATTAAATTCCGTGCCTATGATGGTGGCAATATCCGTCTTACGGACATATTTCTGTGACACCTGTCCGTCTGTATTCAGTTCCGTGCCAGGATGTTTTTTCATGAATTCATCACTAGCGGTATTCATGTCCGCACGGAACAGTCTGCCTATCAGGTATTTTTTGTATTCCCCGGTAAGGTCTGTACGTTTGAGCTGTTCATGGCAGATAAAAGAGACTGCCTTATCACGGCTTTCAAACATCATGCGCCGGATGTTGAAATGGATATCCCATTTTGTACAGATCTTATACCGCAGACGGCCGTCAAGTATGATACCGTTCCATACGCATACAGGCTCCTGGCATCCGTGGTCAAAAATGTTTTCTTCGAGTTCTTCCAGGTACTTTTCTTCCCTTGGCTGTATCAGCTCATCAAATTCCGGATCCGTCTGAAGTTCCGGGACTGGTCTGTTGTTCATACTGATTCCTCCGTTCGGGTCATATCATCTACAAGCACACATTCATTCATGGAAAAGTTGGCAAGACATTCTTTTGGATTCAGTGCACCGTAGATACGGTAGCTGCGGTTGTCTTCCAGATATATGCCCGTATGCCGTAATGCCTGTAAAAGCTCCGTACTGTATAATTCGTAGCAGTAACGGCTGTCGGCTTTACTGTAGCGTACACGGTGGGCAAGGTAATCCTTACGCACACTTTTCCTTATGGCGATCATGCTGTCCTGTGGGTTTACAAGCAGCTGGATATACTCCGGGTCACCAAGCATATGGAGCGTGAGCTTGTGTATGCGTATCCTGTTTTTCTTTAAGTCAATGCATAGGACCGGCTTCAAAGAGGTTTCTCTGTTCATAATGCTGTTCCTCCTTTTCTGGATGTTCTGTTTTTTCTTCTTCCGGTTCAGCGGTGTTGTTTTCGGAGATGCCGAACACCGCATAACCGTCAAACATGTTGACCTGTAAACTGCTCTGGTGTTCCTCGACAGGCACACCGAACTGGTTCTGCCATTCTTCCGGATAGCTTGGCGTGCGGGATGCTTTTATCTTTCCGTCTTCCTTCTCCTCACGCACGAAGATCTCAGGCGTGGTGAGGTCAAAGACAAAGAGCAGTTCATTGTCTGACCGTATCAGCTTCCCAAGCAGTTTATAGCGGTAGGATGAATTCCATCCCATAAGCGACACGACCTTGGCAAAAAAGATACGGCAGGTGATCTGTCTGGGAGAGCGTTTTGCCGTTGCGGAACACCACCGGAAGGAATCCTTCTCATCCTCCTGGCATGGACGCACCGCCAGTTTCTTTTCATCCGGGTTTACGAGTATCTGCACGAAATCCGTATCCGGGAGCTTTTTTATGCAGGCGGTGTTTACGGATACCTTGCTGGAATTAAAAGTAAAGGACGGTTCATAGGTATGGGCAAAGAACTCGCCTCGGACGACCTGATACCCGTCATAGCTGAAAGCATCATCCTCGGTCACGGGAATGGTATTCTTTTCATCGTTTGTCTGTATGTTCATCTGCGTTCTCCTTCATATCTGACATAATCTGTTTAATATTCTTTTCGATGTCATTTTTACTGGTGACCTGTATATCAGTGTCGTTGTATGTTACCGGGGCATGGGAGGTATCCGGGGCTTTACGTCCGGTGAATCCGGCAAGTTCCTCTGCCTGTGCGTGGCTGTAATAATTGCTCCCGAATGTGTCTGCCCAGTCAGGCGGATAGGCTCGGACATTTCTCTGCTGGTTGTCCGTAAAGGGTTTTACGGCCGGATCCGCATCCGGTGCACCGACCATGTCATTGGGGATGAATATCTCCGGTTCGGAAAGGTTGAAGAGCAGTACGGCATCATTCCCGCTGCCACGTTTTACCCCCGTGATGCGGTAACGGCAGTCATCGTTCCAGCCGAGGAGGGAATAGAGCGTGGGAAGAAATGCAGTCCCGCTGATCTCACGTGGAGAGTTTTTGCCGTCTTTCTTTTTAGACCACTGCATGGCATTCCGGCAGTCTTTCCCCGCATTCCTTACGGCAAAGACCAGTTTCTTTGGATGTATGAGCAGTTCCACAAGCGTGCTGTCAAGTTTGCGGACGGCAGGAGCGGAAAAGCGGATATCTCCTTGGCTGAAGGTAACGGTTATACGGTCCGTGCTGTCAAAAAACTGTGAGCGTGCGATCTCATATCCACGCAGGTCAAATTCACCGGATTTTACTTCCACATGACCGGAAGACGGGCCGGACTGTTCCGTGCCGTCATAAACACTGGAAGATGCATTCATGTAATCCGTTTCCTTAAATCCCGCCCATCTGGGGTTGATGGATACAAAACCTTTCAGGACACCTCCCGGAATGACCTTCAGCTGCGGAAGAATCCCTTTGTTCCCATACTTGGCATTGCTGATCAGTCTCTGAACCGCAATAAAGTCATCCCTTGATATGATGGCTTCGTGATGGTCGCGCTTCCGGTACTGGGGACGGTTCTGCATATTCTTCTTTGATTTGTGATTGAGGTAATTCGGAGTGTAGGTCTTGTGTGCAAGGACATCACCGCAGTGCCTTTCGTTCTGCAGTATCTGAAGGATGGAACCGGGAGACCATACGGTGTTTCCCTTTTTGGTCTCGCAGCCGAGTTCCGTCAGGGTATCGGCAATCTCCTGACAGGTGCATCCGTTTAAGTACATCATAAATATGAGTTTTACGATCTTTGCTTCCCCTTCATTAATGATAAGGTTTCCGTCTTCATCATGGTCATACCCGAGGAGTATCGGTGTAAGGAAGATCCCCCTGCGGAAACGCATCTCAATGGATGCATTCATGATCTCACTCTTGGTATGGCTTTCTTCCTGTGCAAGTGTGGCCATGAAGGAAAGCACCATCTCACTTTTGGGGTCAAAGGTGTTGAGCCTTTCTGTTTCAAAGAAAACACCGACAGGATGGGGGAGTGCGAGAAGCTCCCTGACATAACCGATGCAGTCCACCACATTCCTGGCAAAACGTGATACGCTCTTGGTCACGATAAGATCTATCTGACCTTTTTTGCAGTCTTCAATCATCTGCTTGAACTGGTCACGGTGCTGGAGGGAAGTGCCGGAGATGCCTTCATCCGCATAGATCTGCACCAGTTTCCAGTTCGGACTCTTACTGATGACATCATGGTAATGGTTCTTCTGCAGTTCATATGAGGATGTCTGTCTCGGATCATCCGTTGACACCCTTGCATATACGGCAACACGCTGTTCATTTTCCACTGCAAATATATCTTCCTGCGGAAGGGCAGGGATCACGTCAAGTTCATCCGGGTCGATACCTTTATAACGTTCCCTTATCTTACTTTTCTGGTCGGCAACTGAGCCGGCTTTCTGCTCGTTTTCGTTCATGACTTACCACCTTTATTTCTGTGCTGGATTTTATTATAAAATTTTCATGCTGAAATAAAATAGACTATACGGACAGCCATATCCCTATAGTCTATTTCAAAGAAAATTTATTTGTGTGAAAATAGTGTGCCTTTATCTGTGCCTGTCACTGGAAGCAAGCTCCCAGCCGTTTTTGTGCATGGTTTCAAGGCTTGCCTTTATAAGTTCATAGATGAATCTTTTCTCATTTTCCGAGCAGTCCTCCATGAGCATATCGATGTCTGTCTGGTATGCAGCCGGATTATTCATCTGCACTCCGGCAAGCAGTTCATCCACGGTAATGCCGAGGGCATTCACGATACGGATGACAGATTCCAGGCTTGCTTTCCTTTTTGCATTTTCAATGTGGCTTATGTAGGAGACGGAAAGGTCGGTCATTTCCGCAAGCTGCGCCTGTGAAATATGATTCTGCTCCCTTACTTCCTTGATGCGGTATCCTATCTGCCTGTGGTTGACAGATATCTGCGTCTGATTCATAGATTGTACCTCCTGTTTTCTTTTTCTTACGCAAGGTAAATTATCTATGAATGAGTGAAAAAAAGTTGTGTAATTTAATAAAGCGTAATGGAGTAAAAGGAAAACAGGGGGGATGGGAAAGTGCGAAATATGTCGAACGATTTTTATTGAAGGATACTGATGCAGATGGTATGCTTATAACTGAAACAAGACGATATAAGAATGATGGAAACAAGGAAAATCAAGGTTCTGTCATGATACAAAACTGAACTGCATAAATCTGCCGTTCATATTTTTTTACCCAGATACTCCACTACACTAGAGTAATTTACGAAAGAAATATGGTTCTAATAATTCTTCTGCGTAACGGTTACAATATGTATATCGTACAGATAGAAGAGAGGTGTAATTTACTTGCGTACAGAGGAGTACATACCAAAGAGGGTAAAAGAATTATGCAGCAAGCATAAAGTCTCCAAATACAGACTTGCACAGCTCACGGATATGTCGCAGACAGCGTTGGCAAATATAATGAATAAGAAGAGCATACCTACAGTACCGACCCTGGAAAGGATCTGTGATGCATTCGGAATTTCAATCGCACAGTTCTTTGCCGGAGATGGTATGCGGCCTGACCTGACGGATGAGCAAGGTGAATTATTGGAGATATGGGATGACTTAAATGCGGATGAACGCAGAATACTGATGAACTTCGTAAGGACGCTGAAGAAGTAAGGGGAAGCAGTTTGATTGTATCTGACAAGACTGGCTTCCCTTTTTCTATGCATTCCTGTGACCACGGAAAGTGATGAGGATGTATATGAGAGTACAGGATGAGGAATTCAAAACAATGATCTACGATCTGATGAACGGACATTATGATCTGGATAAATTTGATTGTGAGGAAAGCAGTGTAGTAGAGAATGAATTTGCAGAAGGCAGATACTGTGAAAAACTCTACAGTGATATGCTTGCAGCCTATGGAAGGATATGCCAGAGACTGCATGAGCAGTCCGGTGAGGACAGGGACGTGGAAATCATAATAAACAATCTGTTGGACATAGGCAGATACCAGAGCATGAAGATGTTTAATTATGGGGCATTCTTTGCAAAGAAAGAAAATAACCAATAAATGGATTACAAAAATTACAAAAATGGTGTGCCTATGATTGGATAGTCACACCATTTTTGATATAATAAAAAATAATTCTGTATTGAAGGCAACTTAAGCTCAAATACATTTAAAAATTGTAGGAGAACATTATGATAACTTTTGATTTTTTTAACGATAGTTCAACAGAACTTGTAGAAAAATTCTGTGAGTACTTTAAGTTAGATAAGGAAACTGTTGATGATTATTTTGTTGGAGTCAACCCTGATATATTAACACCAGAAACATTGGTAAAAAAGTTTGATTTAAAATTAAATGAATACGATAGTAGTCAAATGCAAATAGTATGCCGTCATATGACAACATCTACAGAAGATGAAATCCATTCCTTTATGGATAAAGGTATTCTTGATTTGAAGACCATGCTTCAAGAGGATACACCTTTATCTCGATTTTTACTGGAACACAAAATTAAAGTGAATGTTGATGAGAAAAAAATAGAAATTAAAGGAAAAACTTATCCCATATTAAGAGACCAAGAAATCTGTCCGGAATGTTATAATGGCAGGGAACGAATTTGCACGGGGTATTCAAGATGTGAGTGCTTTAAAAAACTCACTTATCTTGCATCCAAATTGTATTATTACAATGCAACCGTGGAATGTTTTATCCACGCAACATTAGATGAAATGAAAAGCTATTCGACTGTTGACAGGTATCCGGAAATATTGGATACATTGGATAATGTGCGTTCGGCAGCAAATGGACAGTTTTCTATTACATACAATTTATGCTATGATTGGATGGACAAAAAGAGAAAGTGTTATGTGTTAGAGTATGCTAGTCGTTGGTCGGAAATGGAAACTTTTGCTCCAGTAAATTATAGAGATGCTTACCGAGAGTATAAAAGTCTTTTATATTCTTGTGGCTTTGATTTTACAGATTATATGGAAGAAACCATACCGAAAAAAATATATGATAATATTATTTTTTTGAAAAGATTTATATCCATCTATTTTTATAATGCAGAGGAATACGGATCACTACTTGCCGGAAATTCAGTACCTCCGGAAATATTAAAAGTGTTTGAAGTGAGGGAAAAAGATTTAGTAGAAATTACTCGATTTAAGTAGTATTATATATGAAGACTAGCAATACAAATAAAAACAATTTTGCCAAATAATACAAATTTGAAAAATATCTGATGTTCAAGTTATCCCCGGGAACGTATCCCATAGGGGATAGTCCCCCCTAAGTCTTGAGGGATAGGTATCCATTTTAAATAAGAAGTTATACCATCTATATTGGACAGGGTAAAACCCCAGACGGGGCTTCATATTTCTATAGTTGGCATGGCCTTTTACAGGCTTCTCAGAAAAAGAAGGGTAAGCTATACAGCGGCATTTATCTGTTCTGCGGCACTTATACTAAGCTATGCTGTTATGACAGGAAATGCCGTGTCCACAAGGCGTGCTGTGGGGATGTTCATACTTACAATGCTTGCGGCGGCTTTAGGCAGATGCACAGATATGCTAAATTCTCTTGGTATCATGGTCATTTACCTGCTGTGGGACAATCCTATGGTTTTGGGATATGCCGGATTTGTGTTCTCGGTAGGGGCAATACTTGCTATAGGTATTGTGACGCCTTTGATGAGTGAGCCTAAGGGTGAGAAATTCTGGGCATCAGTATCCATACAGCTTCCGATGCTTCCGGTTGTGGCTATGAATTATTATGAGCTGCCTCTTTTTGCGGTGTTTGTAAATCTCATTGTGATACCGGCTTTACCTGTCGTATTTATTTCGGGTCTGCTTGCGTCTGCCGCAGGCTGCTTTGGCGTGATGCCCGGCAAACTGCTGGTGTTTCCTGCATTTGCGGTGTTAAAGCTTTATGAGGTGCTTTGTGGACTTGTCATGAAGCTTCCGGGGGCATCGGTTATCACAGGAGCACCTGATGGATATAGGATTTTCCTTTTTTATGCTGTTATGAGTGGCTTTTTGGTGGCATTTTCGCTTAAAAAACGTGCCATAGAGTGTGGCTTAAAAGAAAAAGGCCAAATACTTTACAGTGTCCAAAGAGTGGTGTGTACAGCAGTCCTGATTGCAATTTTGCTTGTGAAGCCAAAAACTGCTGCGCAGCTTGATATACTTGATGTGGGGCAGGGTGATGGCATATTTTACCGCTTTGAGTCAGGCACATGCATCTTTATTGATGGAGGAAGCTCTGACCGGAAACAGCTTGGCGAGAATGTGATTATGCCGTTTCTTAAGTATAACGGCATACAGGGTATATCATACTGGTTTGTTTCACATGCAGACAGTGATCATATAAGCGGATTGTCTGAGGTGATAGACAGTGGGTATACTATAGAGCATATAGTTGTGGCAGAAGCAGCGGCTAAAGAGGAAGCTATGGAGGAGCTGCTTTTTAAAGCTAAGGAAGCAGGAATTGATATATGCCTTATGTCAAAGGGGGATTCGATTGAAATAAATGATGCATCAGGTTTGCGCAGTACTGCAAATAAAGAAGCTGATGGCATCATGTGCCTGTATCCGGGGCCCGCTGATACAGCCTTAGACAGAAACGATATGTGTCTTGTGCTGAAGCTCACGGATGGCAGGTTTAGTGGTATTTTCGGCGGAGATATATCATCTGAGGTAGAAAAGAAGCTTGTTAATGAGTATGGGGATGAGCTTTCTGTGGATTTTTACAAGGCAAATCATCATGGTTCCAGGTATTCAAGCTCTGCAGACTGGATTGAGGCTTTAAGCCCAAGGTGGGCTGCGGTATCATGCGCGGCAGAAAACCGCTATGGACATCCGGCTGATGAAGCCATGGATAGGCTTATGGATGCAAAGTGCCGAATTTTATACACAATGCAAAGTGGTCAGATTAAGTATAAAGAGAGTGCTATATATGAAAACAATAGACAATGATATAAAAGCAGGAGATTTCAAAAAGGTTTATCTGCTGTATGGACAGGAGAGATACCTCATAAAACAGTACAGGGACAAGCTGATAAAGGCTATGGTCAGTGAGGGCGACAGCATGAACTTTTCATCGTTTGAGGGCGATGGAATCAACCAGAAGGAGATAATTGACCTGGCGGAGACACTTCCGTTTTTTGCGGATAAAAGAGTGATTCTTATAGAGGATGCAGGCATTTTTTCAAAGGCAGGTGATGAGCTTGGAGAGTATTTAAAGGATTCACCTGAGAGCACGCACTTTATATTTGTTGAGGAGAGCGTTGATAAGCGCTCAAAGCTTTATAAGGCGGCAGCCAAGTGCGGTAATCCTGTGGAGTTCAAGGAACAGACGGATGAGACACTCGCCAGATGGATAGGAATGAGGATTAGAAAAGATGGAAAGGGAATGAGCCAGGCTGCCTATAACAGCTTTATAGAAAAAACCGGCACAGATATGGAAAATATCGACAAGGAGCTTGAGAAGCTGCTGTGCTACTGCATGGACAAGGACGTGATTGAGCTTTCGGATGTTGAGGCTGTAACGACAGAGCAGATCACAAACAAGGTGTTTGAGATGGTTGATGCGATTGCATCACACAAACAAAAGCGTGCGCTTGAGCTGTATTACGATCTGCTGGCACTTAAGGAGCCTGCCATGCGTATTATGTATCTTATATCGCGCCAGTTCAATATACTGATGAATGTGAAAGCCATGACAAATAAGGGCTTTGGCAACAAGGATATAGCATCAAAGGCCGGATGTCCGGAGTGGGCGGTGCGCAAATATCAGGCGCAGTGCAGGGCATATTCGCTGGATGATTTAAAGAGGGCTGTGAGAGACGGTGTGGCATACGAGGAGGCTGTGAAGACCGGCAGGATGAATGACCAGATGGCTGTGGAGCTTTTTATAGTGCAGTACTCTGCAGATATGACCGACACTCATGCGACAGGCAGTAATTGATATAACGCAAATATATAAAAAACAGAAAAAAACAAATAAAAAAAACCATCGGTATGACGGCACCGATGGGTTTTTTATTTATTGTTATATAGTAATTAAGCTAATCCGTTAACAAGCTTTGTTAAACGAGATACTTTTCTGGCTGCGTTGTTCTTGTGGAAGATACCCTTTGAACCAGCGCTTGCGATAGCAGAAGTTGCATCCTTTAATGCAGCCTCAGCAGCAGCCTTATCATTTGCAGCTACAGCAGCCTCAACCTTCTTGATTGCTGTCTTAACTCCTGATTTGATTGCTTTATTTCTTGCAGCCTTAGTTTCTGTTACTAAAATTCTCTTTTTTGCTGATTTAATGTTAGCCAACTCGTACACCTCCAAATATTTAATCTAATGTATGCCAAAACAGACACGGACGCTTTGGCACAAACATACTAGAATATAATATGTCAACCTTTCTGCTCTGTCAATACATATTTTGAAAAAAATTGCAAAAAATTAACATATATGTGATTTTGGAATATCATACAGGGGAGGTGTATTGATTTGTCGGCTGATAAATGGTGTGCAAGAACTGATCTGGCGCTTGAGACGCAGGAGAGCCTTAAAAAGGCAAACACAGATATGAGAGGTGTGAATTTCTCTGAAAAAAAGCTGGATAATGGAATCATAGTCAGTGTAGTGACAATTGACTCAGAAAATGCAGTCAGGGCTACAGGCCGTCCTAAAGGAAAATATGTGACAATTGAGGCTGCTATGCTGTCCGAGGGAGATGAGGAGTGCTGTCAGGCTGTGACAAGGGAGCTTTCAAGAGAGCTTAAGAGCTTTGTAAAGGCTGTCTGTGACAAGCGTATATATGCGGCGCTTGTTGTCGGGCTTGGAAACAGAAATGTAACTCCTGATGCGCTTGGGCCAAGATGCGTTGACAGCTTGTTTATCACCCGCCATATTGTAAAGGAATATGGCAGGTATGCGTTTAGCAACGAGAATGTAAACAGTGTGTGCGGCCTTGTGCCTGGCGTGATGGCTCAGACAGGCATGGAGTGCCTTGAGATAATAAAGGGTGTGGTGAGCGAGGTGAAGCCTGATTTTGTTGTGACAATTGATGCGCTTGCGGCACGCAGTACAAAGAGGCTGGGCTGTACCATACAGCTGACGGATACAGGCATAGTGCCCGGAAGCGGGGTAGGAAACCACAGGGACGGTATCAACCATGGCAATCTCGGAGTGCCTGTTATCGCAATTGGTATTCCGACAGTCATTGATGCGGTGACTATTGTTTCAGATGCGGTAAATGCCAGCCGGGAGAACACCGCAAAGCTCATGTCGCCTAAGTTAAACGGCATGTTTGTGACGCCGAAGGATATTGACGAGACGGTTAAGAGACTGGCAGGGCTTTTGTCTGAGGGCATAAATATGGCTTTTTCAAACGATGAATATGATGACTATAGTGAATAATTTTATTGCTTCGAATATCATTAGAGCCAGCCGCATAAGCTTTATGTAGCAGGGGCTGCGTGATGCTTTAGATGGGAGATGATATTGTGAAGAAGAAAATGATTGTGCTTATAGCGTTTATATATATTGCGTCTATGCTGTTTTGCGGTGATGGTGTGGGAAAGAAGTTCGTGGAAGAAAAATTTCCGCACCTTACATATTCTGACAAGGAGTGTGATGATTCAAAAAAGAAGGAGCTGCGTATTGTGGAGGATGAGGATACAGCAGGAGGTATTCTCTCATATGAGGAGCTTGCTGCGATGGAAAATGAAAATGCAAGTGTCAGGAACAATATGCTGCCGGATACCGACCAGCTGGCATTTGTTGATGAAGCTGAAAAAAAAGGTGAGCTGGCAGAGCTCAAGGAGCAGCAGAACGTGAAAATGCCGCAGGTAGATATGAGCTTTGACAATCTGGTAAAAAACTATTATCAGGTGGACAAGACTACATATATAGGAGCCGATGAGCTGTGTGAGGAGGCTTTGCTTGGGCGCGATATGTCTATAGAAAAGTCAGGCGATGGTCCTGATATACTCATATACCATACACATTCCCAGGAGGGGTACAGTGATTCACTTGATACATCAGAGACTGAGACCGTAGTTGGAGTGGGTGACAGGCTTGAATCACTTTTGAGGGAAAAATACGGCTACAATGTGCTGCATCACAAGGGGCAGTATGATGTGAATGACCGAGACCATGCGTATTCTAATTCACTTCCTGAGATTACAGAGATTATTGAGAAAAATCCGTCTATAAAGGTGGTTATTGACCTGCACAGGGATGGAGTGGCTGAGACTACAAGGCTTGCTGCCACAATAGATGGAAAGCCTATGGCACAGATTATGTTTTTTAACGGGCTGTGCCGCACTGCTGCAAGGGGACCGATTAATAGTCTGCCCAATGAGTATCTGGGGGATAATCTGGCGTTTTCATTTCAGCTGCAGCTCATGGCAAATGAGTATTATCCGGGGCTTGCAAGGCGCATATACTTAAAGGGCTACAGATATAATATGCATCTGTGTCCGAAATCACTGCTCGTGGAGGTGGGAGCGCAGACAAATACCAAGGAGGAGGCGTACAATGCAATGGAACCACTTGCAGATATACTTGATAAAGTGTTAAAATAATATAGACTTTATTTCACAAATCTGATAAACTTTGATGAGTTATTGAAAGCATTAGGAGGACATATGTCAATAGATCAGAGCAAAATCCGCAATTTTTGTATTATTGCCCATATTGATCACGGTAAATCTACACTCGCGGACAGAATTATAGAAAAAACAGGCACACTTACCAGCAGGGAGATGCAGGCTCAGGTGCTCGACAATATGGATTTAGAGAGAGAGCGTGGTATCACAATCAAGTCTCAGGCAGTCCGTATTATATATACCGCAAAGGATGGCGAAGAGTATATTTTTAATCTGATAGATACACCGGGACACGTGGATTTTAACTATGAGGTATCAAGGAGTCTTGCGGCCTGTGACGGAGCTATACTTGTAGTGGATGCGGCCCAGGGCGTTGAGGCACAGACACTTGCAAATGTTTACCTTGCACTGGATCATGACCTGGATGTATTTCCTGTTATAAATAAAGTGGATCTGCCGAGTGCGCGCCCGGATGAGGTGGCACAGGAGATAGAGGATGTTATCGGTATTGAAGCTATGGATGCACCGCGTATTTCCGCAAAGACAGGACTCAATATAGAGGATGTGCTGGAGCAGATTGTAAAAAAGATTCCGGCACCAACAGGCGATAAAGATGCACCGCTTAAGGCGCTTATATTTGATGCAACATATGATTCTTATAAGGGAGTCATTATTTTCTGCCGACTGAGAGAGGGCTCTGTAAAGGTAGGAGACACAATAAAGATGATGGCTACAGGTGCATCTGATGTGGTTACAGAGGTGGGTTATTTTGGCGCAGGCCAGTTTATACCATGCGATGAGCTTTCGGCCGGTATGGTTGGATACATTGCAGCCAGCATCAAAAATGTCAGGGATACACGTGTGGGTGATACAGTTACACTCGTTGACAGACCGTGCGATGAGGCGCTTCCGGGCTATAAGAAGGTCAACCCTATGGTTTACTGTGGTCTTTATCCTGCGGACAGTGCAAAGTATCCTGATTTAAGGGATGCGCTTGAAAAGCTGCAGGTCAACGACGCTTCATTACAGTTTGAGCCTGAGACATCACTGGCACTTGGCTTTGGCTTCAGATGCGGATTCCTTGGTCTTTTACATCTGGAAATTATTCAGGAGAGACTGGAGAGAGAGTTTGATCTGGATCTCGTTACCACTGCACCTAGTGTTATTTACAAGATTCACAAGACAAGCGGTGAGGTGATAGATTTGACCAATCCTTCAAATATGCCGGATCCGTCAGAGATTGAGTATATGGAGGAGCCATACGTATCTGCAGAGATTATGGTCACAAGTGACTATGTCGGTGCGATTATGAAGCTGTGCCAGGAGAGACGAGGAGTCTATATCAGCATGGAGTATATCGAAAAAACACGAGCTCTCATAAAGTACGACTTGCCATTAAATGAGATTATCTATGATTTCTTTGATGCTTTAAAGTCACGCTCGAGGGGGTATGCTTCGTTTGACTATGAGATGAAGGATTATGAGCGCTCAGAGCTTGTCAAGCTTGACATCTTAATCAATAAGGAAATGGTCGATGCACTTTCATTTATCGTATTCAAGGAGAGTGCATACGAAAGAGGCCGTAAGATGTGCGAGAAGCTTAAGGGTGAGATACCAAGGCATCTGTTTGAGATACCTATTCAGGCAGCAGTCGGTGGCAAGATTATAGCAAGAGAGACGGTTAAGGCGCTTCGCAAGGATGTGCTTGCCAAGTGCTACGGTGGTGATATTTCACGTAAGAAGAAGCTGCTTGAGAAGCAGAAGGAAGGAAAGAAGAGGATGCGTCAGGTGGGCAATGTAGAGATACCACAGGAGGCATTCATGAGTGTGCTTAAGCTGGATGAGGAGTAATCGCACATATGAAGAATCTTGAGATTTATATTCATATACCATTTTGTGTGAGAAAATGTGAATATTGTGATTTTTTATCATTTCCCGCAGACGATGATGCAAAGCTTCGCTATGTCAAGGGGCTTATGGCGGAAATGATATTTTACGGCCCGCTTATGAAGAACTATCAGGTGTCATCTGTCTATATCGGAGGAGGTACACCAAGCTCCATAGATGAGCAGTGGATTGCTGCTTTGATGGAGGGTGTGTTTGACTGCTTTAATGTGATGCCTGATGCTGAGATATCCATAGAGTGCAATCCCGGTACGCTTAGCAGGGAAAAGCTTTTAGCATACAGGGATGCGGGGATCAACCGCCTGTCCATAGGACTGCAGTCGGCAAATAATGATGAGCTTAAGCAGCTCGGGCGTATACATACCTTTGAACAGTTTGTGACGAATTACGAGGTGGCCAGAAACGTGGGCTTTAAAAATATCAATGTAGATTTGATGTACGGGCTGCCGGGACAGTCAGCGTCACAGTATATGGCGACGGTAAACAAGATTATAAGGCTTCATCCGGATCATATATCGGCGTATTCTCTTATAGTGGAAAAGGGTACTCCTTTCTATGAAAAGTACAAGTTTGACATGGTGCGCCAGGAGGCGGGCATGAGAACAGAGTTTCTGCCTAATGAGGACGAGTTATATGATATGGAAAAGGCGGGACAGAAGGCATTTATGGATGCCGGCTACAGGCAGTATGAGACATCTAACTATGCTAAAAGAGGTATGGAGTGCCGCCATAATATAGGCTACTGGACCAGAGCTGACTATTTAGGACTTGGAATAGGGGCGGCATCGCTTATATCAAATGTCAGATATACCAATACATCCGATATGGATGAATATCTGTCGCGCTGCCGTCATATACATGATGTGGGTGATGATATATTTAAGGCCAATCTGCATGTGGCAGCTGATGTTATAGACAAAAAGGGACAGATGGAGGAGTTTATGTTTCTTGGACTTCGTATGAATGAGGGGGTCACAAGAGAAGCCTTTGAGAGGGCATTTGGTATTTCGATAGATGCAATCTACAAGGATACGATAGACAGCCTGAAAAAACAGGAGCTGCTCGTGGTAAAGGCCGGGCATATCTATTTATCGGAGAGAGGAAAGGATGTAGCCAATTACGTTATGGCACAGTTTTTGAAGGATTAACGGAGAATAAATTATGGATATGACTTTTAAGCTTCAGGTGTTTGAGGGACCGCTTGATCTGCTTTTATACTTGATAGAGAAAAATAAAGTAAATATTTATGATATCCCGATTGTCGAGATTACAGCGCAGTACATGGAGTATGTGAATCAGATGAAAAAGGATAACCTGGACACGCTCAGCGAGTTTCTCGTGATGGCAGCTACGCTCCTCGACATAAAGTCAAAGATGCTTCTCCCAAAGAAAGAGGAAGAAGAGCAGGAGCAGGAAGATCCAAGAGCAGAGCTTGTGCAGCAGCTGCTTGAGTACAAGATGTACAAGTGCATGGCAAATGAGCTTAAGGATCGCCAGCTGGATGCCGGCAAGGTGTGGTATAAGAAGAAGGACATACCTGATGAGGTCCTTGCATATGAGGAGCCTGTTAATCTTGAGGAGCTTGTCGGAGATATCCGTCTTTCTGATTTAAACAGAATCTTTCAAAGTATAATGAAGAGACAGGAAGAAAAGATAGATAAGGTCCGTTCGAAGTTTGGTAAGATTGAAAAGGAAGAGGTCTCCTTAGAGGAAAAGATGGAATATCTGACAGACTATGCTGCCTCACACAAGCACTTCAGCTTCAGAGGGATGCTTACTGCATCGTCAAGCAAAGTGGAAGTCATAGTTACATTTCTTGCCATACTGGAGCTTATGAAGACCGGCAAATTAACTATTGTTCAGGAGCATATTTTTGATGATATCCGGATTGAGTCAAGGATTGCTGCATAAAGAGGGGTTGAGGATATATGAATTACAAAGCTGCAATAGAGGCTATTTTATTTACCATGGGAGAATCTGTGGAGCTTGGAAGGATAGCCGATGCAATACAATTAAATGAAAAAGAAACAAAAAAGCTGCTTGACGAGCTGATTAAGGAGTATAGAAGCTCTTCAAATATTGGTATGAATATTATAGAGCTTGATGGTGCTTATCAGATGTGTACAAAGCCGCAGATGTATGAGTATCTCATCCGCATTGCAAAGCAGCCTAAGAAGAGGGTGCTTACGGATGTGCTTTTAGAGACTCTTTCAATCATAGCGTACAAGCAGCCTGTAACAAAGGCAGAAATAGAAAAAATCAGAGGTGTGTCAAGTGAACATGCCGTAAGCAAGCTTGTCGAGTACAATCTGGTGCAGGAGCTTGGAAGGCTTGATGCCCCGGGAAGACCGCTTTTGTTTGGTACCACAGAGGAATTTCTAAGGAGCTTTGGGGTTTCGTCTATCGACGAGCTGCCGGTACTAAGCCCTGTGCAGGTTGAGGAGTTTAAGCAGGAGGCAGAGGAAGAGATGCACGTGAAGCTTGATGTGTAGTGCAGGTGTATTGCGTAAGCTGCCATTTCATATAATAAGGACATGCAAATAATCATATATATTACCGATGGAGGTAATTATATGATTATTTTTTTTAGAAAATATAAGTCGAAAATAGCTTTAATGGTTTTCATTTGTGTGTTGGTTTGTACTGTTGGCTGTTTGTTTGATTTTAAGTCGCTGGAAAAGCAAAAAATGCCCGGTTTGGAAAAGAAAAGTGTGTTTATGGCGGCTGAAAATACTGATGCTAAGAATACTGACAAAGCCGTAAATGAGCCCAGGCTTCATGCTGTTTCAGCGGCATTATATGATGCGGATGACGAGACGTTTATATATGGCAGAAATATGAGAGACAGCATGGCAAATGCCAGCACCACGAAGCTTCTTACGTGCATTGTGGCACTTGAGAAAGCCGATATAAATGATATGGTCACGGTTTCACAAAATGCCGCATCACAGCCTGAGGTTAAGCTTGGACTTGTGGCCGGGAATAGCTATAATATGAAGGATTTACTCTATGGCATGATGCTTGAGTCGTTCAATGACTGTGCCTATGCGATTGCGGAGCATGTGGGCGGCTCGACGGAGGGCTTTGCAAAGCTTATGAATGAAAAAGCAAATGAGATAGGGTGCCTTGGCACGTATTTTATTACACCAAACGGGCTGGATGCTGAGAATGATATAAGCTTTCACCACTCCACGGCGGGAGATTTGTGTGTTATAATGTCTTATTGTGCGTGGAAATCATCAAAATCAACACAGTTTCTTGAGATAACACAGACTATGAAGTACACATTTGAGACAAAGGAAGGTCAGATGATTTTTAGCAATCACAACAGGCTTCTTACGGAGACGGATTATTGCATATCAGGAAAGACCGGCTTTACCACAAAGGCAGGCTACTGCTATGTCGCAGCAGTTGAAAAGGATGGAAGGAGAATGTGCCTTTCTCTCTTGGGCTGTGGGTGGCCAAACAATAAAAACTATAAGTGGGCTGATGCAAAGAGTCTGGTGGAGTATGCGGTTTCAGATGCTGCCGAAGCTTCTTACTGTGATGCTGCTTGTGTAACAACACAACAGACTGGTGATACACGAAACACAATTAACTTAAAATATACAGAAAATAACAAGAAGAATAAGAAAATTTGCAAGAATTTTCTCAAGAATTTTACAATTAATATAGGAAATTTTTTCTAAACAAAAATAAAGGTTAAAAATTTAACAAATTAGTTGAAAAAAATTTAGAAATAGTCTATTATCATACTAGCGAAAAATTTTATTTTTTTATAGATGGAGGATATAAAATGAGTAGTAACAATCAAAGCTTGGCAATGCAGCGTATTGCTAAGTTAGTCGACGAGAACAGTTTCATGGAAATTGGTTCTCTTGTGACAGCTCGCAGTACAGATTTTAACCTTACTGCAGCAAAAGCTCCTTCAGATGGTGTTATTATCGGACACGGTCTGATTGATGGAAATCTTGTATTTATCTACAGCCAGGATGCAACAGTTCTTAACGGAACAATCGGCGAGATGCATGCAAAGAAAATTGCTTCTGTATATGATATGGCCATGAAAATGGGCGCACCTGTTATCGGATTTATCGATTGCGGTGGTATCAGACTTCAGGAGTCAGTTGATGCTTTAGACGGATTTGGTCTTATCTACGCCAAGGAAGTTGCAGCAAGTGGCGTTATTCCACAGATTTGTGGTGTATTCGGTAACTGCGGTGGCGGACTTTCTGTAGTACCGGCTCTTTGTGATTTCGCTTATATCGAAGAGTCTAAGGGCAGAATGTTTGTTAATACTCCTGATGCAATAGAGGGTAACCGCGTTGAGAAATGCGATACAGCAGCAGCTTCATTCCAGAGTGAGAACAATGGATGTGTAGACGGAATCGGTTCAGAGGATGATATTATCGCTGATATCAGAGCTCTTGTCAGCATGCTTCCGCTCAACAACGAGGGAGATGTATACACAGACTCATGTGAGGATGATCTCAACAGAGCATGTAACAGCATGGCTGATATGAAGGCTGATCCAAGATTCCTCTTATCAGAGCTTTCTGATGATCATGTATTCTTTGAGACAAAGAAAGACTTTGCCAAGAATATGGTTACAGGTTTTGTTAAATTAAACGGCATGACAGTCGGTGCAGTTGCAAACTGCAGCACAGTATATGATGCTGAGGGCAAGAAGGCAGAGGAGTTTGCACTTTCTCTTACTGCAAAGGGCTGCAACAAGGCAGCTGAGTTTGTATCATTCTGTGATGCTTTCTCAATCCCTGTACTTACACTTACAAATGTAAACGGATTCAAGAATTGCATGTGCTCTGAGAAGAAGCTTGCAAAGGCTCTTGCCAGAATGACATACGCATTCTCAAGTGCAACATGTCCAAAGGTTAACCTGATTACAGGCGAGGCTTACGGAAGCGCATATGTTGCAATGAACTCTAAGTCAATCGGAGCTGATATGGTTTATGCATACCCTGATGCAAAGATTGGTATGATGGATTCAAAGGTTGCAGCTGAGATTATGTATCCGGGCGCTGATGCAAAGGAAATCGATGAGAAGGCAGCTGATTACGAGAAGCTTCAGTCTTCTGTTTCATCAGCAGCAGCCAGAGGATATGTAGACCTCATCATTGATCCGGCTGACACAAGAAAATATCTTGTAGGTGCTTTTGAGATGCTTTACACCAAATATGTAGATGCACCAGAGAAGAAACACGGAACTAAATAATAGAAAGGCGCATTTTGTTATGAAGAAAAAAATAACATATATCCTTAGCCTTCTTATGATTGTATGTATGCTTGGAGCATGTGGCTCTGACAATGCCGAAAAGACATACGGCGGATACACAACAGACGAGCTTCATACTGAGGCAACAGACAGCCTTGGCAATATCCAGAACTACATTGCGCTCGTAGATAGTTGTGGCGGTTATGACAACTATGAGAAGAGTGTCAAGGAAGTTGAGGAGAAGACAGGCATGACAGAGGGTGAGGTTGTTTACAACACACTCGGACAGTCGGGAAGAAGCGTTTCAATGAAAAATATCGACGCTGAGCTTGATGCCGTTTCATCATGGCTTAATCTGGTTGACAAATACGGAGACGTAAAGGATGCAACTAATGGCAAGGATTTTACAGTAACCAAGTCAGGTGGTACACTCACTACCGATATGACACTTACATTTGGCAAGCAGGATGTAACATACGAATTAGTATATGATTCGGTTACCATGGAGGTAACAGGAATCTCACTTACTCCTGTTCAGACAATGGGACAGAAGCTTGCTAAGGCAGGACAGAACACAGTAATTTCAATGAGTATTGTATTCTGTGTACTTATTCTTATCTCTCTTATCATTTACTGCTTCAAGTTTATTGCTCTTATCGGCAATAAGCCAAAGAAGGCAGAAGCAAAGAGCGAGCCTGAAAAGAAAGAGACTGCTGTTGCAGCAGCACCTGCTACAGACCTTACAGATGATACAGAGCTTGTAGCTGTTATCTCAGCAGCTATAGCAGCAAGCGAGGGTACTACAACAGAGGGCTTTGTAGTCCGTTCAATCAATAGAAGATAATTTAGGAGGACATTTGAGATGAAAAACTATACAATTACCGTTAACGGAAATGTTTACGATGTTACAGTAGAAGAGACAGGAAGCACACCTAGCACAGCAAGCACACCTAGAAGAGCTGCAGCACCTGCTGCCGCTGCACCAAAGGCTGCTGCACCTGCAGGAGCAGGAAGTATCAAGGTTGAGGCCGGAGCTGCCGGAAAGGTATTTAAGCTCGAGGCTAAGGTTGGTGATGCAGTAAAGAAGGGTGATACACTTCTTATTCTTGAGATCATGAAGATGGAGACACCTGTTGTTGCACCACAGGATGGAACAGTAGCAAGCATTGATGTTGCTGTTGGTGATTCAGTAGAGTCAGGTGCATTACTTGCAACATTAAACTAATTCCAGGAGGTAAACTAATTTGAGTTACGTAGGTGAAACACTTTCAAACCTCCTACATCAGACTGCCTTTTTTAATCTGTCAGTCGGAAACTATGTTATGATTGCCGTAGCATGTGTATTCCTGTTTTTGGCTATTAAAAAAGGATTTGAGCCTTTACTTTTAGTACCTATTGCTTTTGGTATGCTCCTTGTTAATATCTATCCTGATATTATTGTAAGTCCTGAGCACTCAAGCAATGGAGTAGGTGGTTTACTTTATTATTTCTATACACTTGATGAGTGGTCAATTCTTCCTTCACTGATCTTCCTCGGTGTCGGAGCTATGACAGACTTTGGTCCGCTTATCGCAAACCCTATCAGCTTCTTACTCGGAGCTGCAGCACAGTTTGGTATTTTCGGAGCTTATTTCCTTGCAATCCTTCTCGGATTCAATGACAAGGCAGCAGCAGCCGTATCTATCATCGGTGGAGCTGATGGACCTACATCTATTTTCCTTGCCGGAAAATTAGGTCAGACAGGTCTGATGGGACCTATCGCCGTGGCAGCGTACTCGTACATGGCATTAGTACCTATCATCCAGCCGCCAATTATGAAATTATTTACTACAAAGAAAGAGCGTGCAATCAAGATGCAGAACCTTCGTCCTGTAAGCAAGCTTGAGAGAATTCTCTTCCCTGTAGTAGTTACTATCGTTGTTTGTACACTGCTTCCAACTACAGCACCACTCGTTGGTATGCTCATGCTTGGAAACCTTTTCCGTGAGTCTGGTGTAGTACGTCAGCTTCAGGAGACAGCAAGCAACGCCCTTATGTACATTGTAGTTATCTTACTCGGTACATCAGTAGGTGCTTCTACAAGCGCAGAGTCATTCCTTAATATGAGCACAATCAAGATCGTTATCCTTGGTCTTATTGCATTCATGGTGGGAACTGCTGCAGGAGTACTTTTTGGAAAGCTTTTATGCTTCCTTACAAAAGGCAAGATCAATCCACTTATCGGTTCAGCCGGTGTATCCGCTGTTCCTATGGCTGCCCGTGTATCTCAGAAGGTCGGTGCAGAAGAGGATCCAACAAACTTCCTTCTTATGCATGCTATGGGACCTAACGTAGCCGGTGTTATTGGAACTGCCGTAGCGGCCGGATGCTTCATGGCTATATTCGGTATTTAGATTTAATTAAGGAGGATTAATCATGTCAGAAGTGGTAAAGAAACCATTAAAAATAACAGAAACTGTTCTTCGTGATGCACATCAGTCACTGATTGCAACCAGAATGACAACAGAGCAGATGCTTCCAATCGTTGACAAAATGGACAAGGTTGGATACAACGCAGTAGAGTGCTGGGGTGGCGCAACATTTGATGCCTGCCTTAGATTCTTAAAGGAAGATCCATGGGATCGTCTCAGAAAATTAAGAGACGGCTTCAAAAATACAAAGCTCCAGATGCTTTTCCGTGGACAGAATATCTTAGGATATCGTCCATATGCAGATGATGTTGTTGAGTATTTCGTACAGAAGTCAATCGCAAACGGAATCGATATCATCCGTATTTTCGACTGCTTAAATGATATCAGAAACTTACAGACAGCAGTTACAGCATGTAACAAGGAAAAGGGACATGCCCAGGTAGCTCTTTCATACACACTTGGAGATGCTTACACACTTGACTACTGGATGGATATGGCAAAGAGAGTTGAGGACATGGGGGCTGACTCACTTTGTATCAAGGATATGGCCGGTCTTTTAGTTCCTGCAAAGGCTACAGAGCTTGTTCAGGCTTTAAAGGATTCTACAAGCCTTCCTGTTGAGCTTCATACACACTACACATCAGGTGTTGCTTCAATGACATACATGAAGGCTGTTGAGGCCGGAGTTGATATCATTGACACAGCTATGTCACCATTCGCTCTTGGAACAAGCCAGCCTGCAACAGAGGTTATGGTTGAGGCATTCAAGGGCACAGAGTTTGATACAGGTCTTGATCTTAATCTCTTAAGTGAGATTGCTGATTACTTCAGACCAATGAGAGAGGAAGCTTTAGCTTCAGGTCTCATGAACCCAAAGGTACTCGGAGTAAATATCAATACTCTCCGTTATCAGGTTCCTGGAGGAATGCTTTCAAACCTTATTTCACAGCTCAAGGAGCAGGGCAAAGAGGACAAGTACGAGGAGGTTCTCGCAGAGGTACCTCGTGTGCGTAAAGACCTCGGTGAGCCACCACTTGTAACTCCTTCTTCACAGATCGTTGGTACACAGGCTGTATTTAACGTACTCATGGGCGAGAGATACAAGGTTGCTACTAAGGAGACTAAGGATATCCTTCTTGGTAAGTATGGTCAGACAGTTAAGCCTTTCAACCCAGAGGTTGTTGACAAGGTTCTTGGTGATGATAAGAAGAATGCCATCACATGTCGTCCGGCAGATCTTCTTGAGCCAGAGCTTGACAAGATTGAGGCTGAGATGAAGCAGTGGAAACAGCAGGATGAGGATGTTCTTTCTTATGCTCTTTTCCCACAGGTTGCTACTGATTTCTTCAAGTACAGACAGGCACAGCAGACAGGTGTTGATGCAAAGGCCGCTGATACTGAGAATAAGGCTTATCCTGTATAGTATTTAAAAATATAATTCATGCTTTTAAATTTCAAGCAGGTCCGGCATTGCCGGGCCTGTTTTTTGTATTGTGTGGCAAAAAATATAAATTCGCTCTTTCATATAGTGAGAAAAAGTGATAATATTTTAAGGTATGAAAAAATTGCTGCAAAGCACACAAATGTGTGAAGCACAGACATAAACGGGAAAGCTCAGGAGTATATGATGTCAAATACTAACGACTTACTTAACAGGATAAATGCTAAATACAGTACGATGAGCAAGGGGCACAAGCTGCTTGCTACATACATAACTGATAATTATGATAAGGCTGTCTTTCTGACAGCGGCTAAAATGGGCGAGACGGTAGGAATTTCTGAGTCTACGGTTGTCAGGTTCGCTACATCGCTCGGATATAAGGGATATCCCGATTTTCAGAAGGCACTTGAGGAGCTTGTAAGGAACAAGCTCAATTCGGTTCAGCGAATGGAGGTCACATATGGGCGTATCAGCCAGTCACAGATTCTTGAGACTGTACTGCAGTCTGATCGTGACAAGATTAAGACCACTTTGGAAAAAATTGATGCGGATGCATTTGACCTGGCGGTAGATACTATTTTACAGTCAAGGAAAATTTATATTGTCGGAATCAGAAGCTGTGCACCTCTTGCGAGCTTTCTTGCATTTTATATGAATCTGATGTTTGAGGATGTGTGTCTGCTTACGACAAACAGCTCGAGCGAGCTTTTTGAGCAGATGGTGCGTATTGGCAAGGAGGATGTGATTATCGGCATCAGCTTTCCGCGTTATTCTATGCGTACTCTTAAGGCATTAGAATTTGCCAACAACAGGAGTGCAAAGGTTATCACTATCACAGACAGTATTCATTCACCGATGAATCTGTATTCTTCATGCAATTTGATTGCCGATAGTGATATGGCCTCTATAGTTGATTCACTTGTTGCTCCGCTTTCTGTCATCAATGCCTTGATTGTGGCTCTTTGCATGAAAAAGCAGAGTATTGTTGCAAAGACACTGACAGAGCTTGAGGATATATGGAATGAGTATCAGGTGTACGAGAATGATGAGATTGATTACATTGATGACTCTATAAAGGTACATTACGCTAAGCTGGGGGATTCACAGGATGAGTAAGAAAATTATTGTGGTAGGTGGCGGAGCCGCCGGAATGCTTGCGGCATATTTTGCTGCAGACGCAGGAAATAAGGTTACGCTTCTTGAAAAAAATGAAAAGCTTGGGAAGAAAATATATATAACCGGAAAAGGCAGATGCAACCTGACCAATGCGTGCGATGTCGAGGAGCTTTTTTTAAATGTAAAGAGCAACAGTAAGTTTTTGTACAGCGCTTTTTATGGCTTTGACAACAGCAGGGTGATTGATTTTTTTGAGAGTCATGGCATGCCTGTAAAGGTGGAGCGTGGCAATCGTGTATTTCCGGTATCTGATAAGTCGTCGGATGTGATTTTTGCTTTACAGAGAGCTTTGAAGGAAAAGAAAGTGGAGGTATTGCTTCATACGGAGGTATCGAAGCTGTGCTATGAGAAAATCACTGATACAAAGGCAGATGAAGAGGCTAGTGATAAAAAGCCTGAATTAAAAATAACAGGTGTCATATTAAAGGATGGCACCAAAATGGATGCTGATGCAGTCATTGTTGCCACAGGAGGACTTTCATATCCTTCTACAGGCTCTACAGGTGACGGCTATAAAATGGCAGAGGATGCAGGTCATACTGTGACAGAGTGCACACCGTCGCTTGTGCCATTTAATGTAAAGGAAGAGTGGGTAAAGAGTCTTCAGGGACTTTCACTTAAAAATACGGCTATTTCCATATATAGTGGCAAAAAGAAGCTTTATGAGGATTTTGGAGAGATGCTTTTTACGCATTTCGGGGTCAGCGGCCCTATGATTTTGTCTGCGAGTGCATCAATTAAGCAAAGCCTTATTAAGCAGCCTCTTGACATGTATATTGATTTGAAGCCGGCTCTCACGCAGGAGGCCTTGGACAAGAGGATTCTCAGGGAGTTTGAGGAGGCAAAAAACAAGCAGTTTAAGAATTCGATAAACAAGCTTTTGCCTGCAAAAATGATTCCGGTGATAATTGAGCTTTCAGGCATTGACCCGGATAAGAAGGTCAATGAGATATCGAAAGAGGAAAGAAACAGACTTCTTATGCTTTTTAAGAAGCTGCCTGTCACTCTTAATGGTCCAAGAGGATATAATGAAGCTATTATCACAAAGGGCGGCATAAAGGTGAAGGAGATTAATCCATCCACTATGGAGTCGAAGCTTGTGAATGGCCTCTACTTTGCCGGCGAGGTGCTGGATCTGGATGCATATACGGGAGGTTTCAATCTGCAGATAGCATGGTCCACAGGATATCTGGCAGGAACAAGTGCAGCGGTTTGATGATAATGAACAATAATATTTTAAGGAGAAATTATGAGATACAATATAGCAATTGACGGACCGGCAGGAGCCGGAAAAAGCACTATAGCAAAGAGACTTGCAAAGGAACTTGGCGCAATTTATGTCGATACAGGTGCCATGTACCGTGCCATGGCATACTATTTTATCCAAAAGGGTGTGGACAAGGATGATATTGACACCATCACGAAGCTGTGTAAGGATGTTGAGGTTTCTATCAGCTATGAAAACGGTGAACAGCAGGTTATCTTAAATGGTGAGAATATCACAGGCTTTATAAGACAGGAGGCTGTCGGCAATATGGCATCAGCAACAAGTGTTTATCCTGTAGTTAGAGAAAAGCTTGTTGAGCTTCAAAGACAGCTCGCTGCCAAAGAGAATGTGGTGATGGATGGAAGAGATATAGGAACGGTTGTGCTTCCTGATGCCAATGTCAAGATATTTTTAACAGCAAGCTCTAAAGTACGTGCAAAGAGACGCTTCGATGAGCTTACTGCAAAGGGTGAGAAATGCGATATTGATGCAATCGAGAAGGATATTATAGAGAGAGACCACAGGGATATGACAAGAGAGACATCACCTTTGAAGCAGGCGGATGATGCTGTGCTGCTTGATTCGTCCGATATGACAATCGATGAGGTGGTAGATAGAATGAAACAGCTTGTGAAAGAGGCATAGCGTATGGGAGAGCTTACTATTGCAAAGAGCGCCGGCTTTTGTTTTGGAGTGACGAGAGCAGTAAATATGGTCTATGAGGCAATTGAAAAGGAAAATGTGCCTATATACACCTATGGCCCGATTATTCACAATGATGAGGTCGTAAAGGATATGGAAAAAAATGGCGTAACCGTCATAAACGATCTCGATGAGCTTTCTTCTCATGAAAAGGGTGTGATGATTATCCGTTCACACGGTATAAGCAAGGCTGAGTATGACAGGATAAAAAACTGTGGTTTTGAGGTGCTTAATGCAACCTGTCCTTTTGTATCAAAAATTCACAGATATGTGGAGGATTACAGCTCAAAGGGCTATGATATTATAATTGTCGGCAGTCCAAAGCACCCTGAGGTGTGTGGAATAAAGGGCTGGGCAGACGAAAAATGCCATGTAACCATAATAAATTCGCCTGAGGATGCCGAGAATTACATGAAAAATAGTACAAAAAAACTATGCATAGTGTCACAAACGACATTTAACTACAATAAATTTCAAGATATAGTTGAAATTATTGCAAAAAAAGGTTATGATATAACTGTTTTAAATACAATCTGTAATGCTACAGAGGTCAGACAGACCGAAGCAAGAAAGGTAGCACAGTGCTCAGATGTCATGATTGTCATAGGCGACAGGCACAGCTCCAATACACAGAAGCTATTTGAAATATGTAAAAACGAATGCAAAAATACTTACTATATACAGACAAGTGACGAAATGGATTATACACAAATCAGGTCCAACAATAACGTAGGTATTACAGCAGGGGCTTCAACCCCAAATAATATCATTGAGGAGGTTTCAAAGAATGTCAGAAATGAGCTTTGAACAAATGCTGGAAGAATCTTTTAAAACTATAAGAAATGGAGAAGTGGTAGAAGGTACCGTTATTGATGTTAAACCTGACGAGATTTTCTTAAATATTGGATACAAATCAGACGGAATTATTACTAGAAACGAGTACACAAATGAGCCGAACGTAGATCTTACTACTGTTGTAAAGGTTGGCGACAAGATGGAAGCCAAGGTAGTTAAGCTTAACGATGGCGAGGGCCAGGTTATCCTTTCTTACAAGCGCCTTCAGGCAGAGAAGGGCAGCAAGCGTCTTGAGGAGGCTTTTGAGAACCAGGAAGTATTAAAGGCAAAAGTTACACAGGTATTAGCCGGTGGTGTATGTGTCAGTGTTGATGAGACAAGAGTATTCATCCCTGCAAGCCTTGTATCAGATACTTATGAGAAGGATCTCAACAAGTTCAAGGATCAGGAGATTGAGTTTATCATCACAGAGTTCGATCCAAGAAAGAGACGTATTATCGGAAATAGAAAGGTATTACTCGTTGAGCAGAAGGCTAAACAGCAGGAAGAGCTTCTTGCAAATCTTCACGTTGGCGATGTAATCGAAGGAACAGTTAAGAATGTTACAGATTTCGGTGCATTCATCGATCTTGGCGGAGTAGACGGATTACTTCATATCTCAGAGATGTCTTGGGGCAGAGTAGAGAACCCTAAGAAGGTATTCACTGTTGGACAGACTGTAAGAGTATTTGTTAAGAACATCAATGGTTCTAAGATTGCTCTTTCAATGAAGTTTGATGACGAGAATCCATGGAATGGTGCAACAGAGAAATTTGCTCCTGGCAATATCGTAAAGGGCAAAGTAGCCAGAATGACAGATTTTGGTGCATTCATCGAGCTTGCTCCTGGTGTTGACGCACTTCTTCATGTTTCACAGATTTCAAAGGATCATGTTGAGAAGCCATCAGATGTTCTCAAGATTGGTCAGGAGGTTGAAGCTAAGGTTGTTGAGTTCAATGAGGACGATAAGAAAATCAGCTTAAGCATGAAGGCTCTCCTTGATTCAGAGGATGATGGAGCAGATGTTGCAGATGTAAATATTGACGAGGTTGCTTCTGATAACGAGTAGTTTTTGATTTTAAAGCTGTCATATATAATTATATGGCAGCTTTTATTTGTATCGGGTGGCACATATTGGAGGATTGTGATGTTTGATCATTATGAATGGTTTAAAAAGGAAGTGTACAGGCTGACGCAGATAGATCTCAATTATTATAAAGAAAAGCAGATGCGCAGGCGTATTGATACTCTTGCGAGAAAAAATGGGGCTGATTCTTATGAGACATACATTGAGATGATTTCTACAGATAAGGCTAAGTTTAAACAGTTTATCAATTTTATCACTATCAATGTATCTGAGTTCTACAGGAATCCTGATCAGTGGAGCTTTTTGGACAGAGAGGTCATTCCTGAGATATTAAAGAACAATACAGGGACTATTAAGATATGGAGCGCGGCATGCTCAACAGGGGACGAGCCGTATTCGCTTGCCATGGCTTTTTCAAAGCATGTTCCACTGTCTCGTATAAAGATACTGGCTACAGATATTGACGATCAGGTGATTGCGAGTGCTAAAGCCGGGCTTTACAGCGCAAAGTCTGTAGAAAATGTGCCGGCTGACCTGAAGAAGAAGTACTTTACCCAGGTGGAGGGCTCATACAAGATATCTGATGATATCAAGCGATGTGTGACCTTTAAGGAACACAATCTGTTGAAGGATTCATATCCAAAGGATTACGATCTTATCCTGTGTAGGAATGTGGTGATTTATTTTACCGATGATGCGAAGGATATGATATACAAAAATTTCTTCAATACTTTAAAATCCAAGGGAATACTGTTTATAGGCAGTACTGAGCAGATAACTACATATCGTGAGCTTGGCTTTGAGAGATTAAGCAGCTTCTATTTCAGGAAGCCATGATATCTTATCAGAGGTTAAACAGATGGGCTGTTATGTGTTTTACATATGACAGTACCATCTGTTTTGAATTTATAAAATCTTCAGTCAGCAGGAAATAGCTGTACTTATCCTTTATATCGAATCGAAACTCGGGCTTCATGAAGTCAGAGTACTGTCTGATGAAGGTACCGGTTTTGCGCACATAGCAGTTGTACGCCTTGCATTTTTCGCGGTATTCGTGGTCGACATATGCTGCGACACTTTTGTGTATGGCCATGTCCTCCTTTGGCAGATAGTAGTAGTTTTTGTAATCGCTGTAGAAATGGCGCATTTCCCCCTCGAATATCTCTGCACGCACATAGCTTTTTGTAGTGCCGATGGTCAGATAGATGTCATTGTCATGGAAGCTTACAGATTTTGGAACGGAAAATTTATTTTCAAATGATATGATAAGCTCATTCATCAGACTGCCGTCGTAAGCTGTATATGGGTTTACGGATACACCGGTGATATCTGCAATGCCATGTATGCATTCTTTATACGAAAGTATACTAAGGAGCTTTGTCATGCCAAGGACATCCTCGTAGTTGTGTGTCAAAAGAAGGGATAGCTTTTCGTCGTCCTTTTGGGCAAGATATTCATAATAAACGTTTATGAGCTCGCCACCGGAATATTTATCCTCCCTATCTATGCCAAGAAATGCTTCGATGCTTTTTTGCTTGTAGTTTTCGAGGCACAAAAGAGGCTTTATCGGGGAAAGCTCCTTAAAGATATCGAGTATCTGTACATTACAGAAGGGGTCTTCCTGCTTATATTTCTTGTATTTATTCTTTAAAAATGGTATATCAAAACCGACGCCATTGAAGGAAATGATAGTGCTGCAACCTGACAGACTTCCTGCGAAGGCTTCAATTACAGCTGCTTCGTCATCGGGAGATTCGGCAAAATACTGGTCTATTACAATACGATTTTTAATGCGCCTTGCACAGCCTATCATGTAGACAATCGCTTTCACCGGTGAAAAGCCTGTTGTCTCAATATCAAAGAACATAGTGTTTTCTTTAAATATGCTGTCCGAAAAATTATCGGTTTTTATGTAAATTTCTTCATTGTGAAATGTTTTCATTTTTCGATTCCTGCCTTGAATATCATTTGTATAAACATTATAACATAAAGTATTAAAAAAAGTACATAATATACTATTTAACTAAAAATCATAAGTGGTATAATAGCAATAGTAATGTGCAATAGCATTTCCACGTTATTAATCTAAAAGAAAGAGGGGCACAAAAATGGGTCATAAAACGTTTATTGGCGGTGTTCATCCATATGATGGCAAAGAGCTGTCTAAGGATTCACCAATTAAAGAAGTTTTGCCCAAGGGCGACATGGTATATCCGGTTTCGCAGCATATCGGCGCACCGGCTAAGCCTGTTGTTGCCGTAGGTGACACTGTGTTGAAGGGACAGATGATAGCAGAGGCCGGTGGCTTTGTTTCATCACCTATCTATTCATCAGTGTCAGGAAAAGTTAAGGCTATTGAGAAGCGACGTGTGGCGGTCGGCGATATGGTTGACAGTATTGTTATCGAAAATGATGGCATGTTTACTGAGACAACATATGAGAGCGTCGAGGATGTCACTGCGCTTTCAAAGGAAGAAATCATCGAGAAGGTCAAGAATGCGGGAGTTGTCGGCATGGGCGGTGCCGGTTTCCCTACACATGTAAAGCTTTCTCCAAAGGAGCCGGACAAGATTGAGTATATTATCGCAAACTGCGCAGAGTGTGAGCCTTACCTCACATCTGACTACAGACGTATGCTTGAGAATCCTGAGGAATTAATTGGCGGCATGAAGATCATACTTCAGCTTTTTGACAATGCAAAGGGTATTCTTGGTATAGAGGATAATAAGCCTGACTGTATCGAAAAGCTCACAGAGCTCACAAAGGATGAGCCACGTATTGAAGTTTGTCCGCTTATGACAAAGTACCCACAGGGTGGTGAGAGACAGCTCATCTATGCTACAACCGGCAGAGCCATCAATTCTAAGATGCTCCCTGCTGATGCAGGCTGTATCGTTGATAATGTAGAGACAATTATTGCTGTATACAATGCTGTAAAGAATGGACAGCCTGTCTTGAAGCGTATTTCAACAGTTACAGGAGATGCTGTGAAGAATCCTTCCAATATTTTATATAGCATCGGTACCTCATATCAGGAGCTGGTTGATGCTGCAGGTGGCTTTAAGAGCCAGCCGGAGAAGATTATATCAGGCGGTCCTATGATGGGCTTTGCCATGTTTAGTCTTGATATCCCTACTACAAAGACCTCTTCATCAATACTGTGCTTCACACATGATGAGGTGGCAGCATTTGAGCCACAGGCATGCATTAACTGCGGTCGTTGCGTGGAGGCATGTCCTGAGCAGCTCATTCCAAGCCGTCTTGCGAAGTTTGGTTTGCGTGGACAGATGGATGAGTTTGAGAAGTGGCACGGACTTGAGTGTATTGAGTGTGGAAGCTGTTCATTTGCATGTCCGTCAAGGAGACAGGTGGCTCAGCCTATTAAGACAATGAAGAAGCTTGTTCTCGCTGAAAAGAGAAAACAGGCCAGCAAAAAATAAAGAAAGAGGTGGATTAAAGTGAGTGATTTATATCATGTTTCATCATCACCACATGTACGTGCCAAGGATTCCACTGACAGAATAATGCTTTATGTCATTATAGCATTACTCCCGGCGAGTCTTTTTGGTATTTACAATTTTGGATTTAGGGCACTTTTTATCATTCTGCTTACCATCGCATCGTGTGTGGCATCAGAATGGGTGTTTGACTACATAGTTAAGAAAAAGAGCACAATTACAGACCTTAGTGCGGTAGTTACAGGACTGCTTTTAGCACTAAATCTTCCGGTTTCACTTCCGTGGTGGGAGGCTGTACTCGGTGGAGTATTTGCAATCATCATTGTCAAGTGTATGTTCGGAGGACTCGGACAGAACTTTATGAACCCGGCACTTGGTGGAAGATGCTTCCTTCTCATCGCATTTGCGGCTGATATGACTAATTTCAATGTCACAAGAAACGGCGTGGATGTATACTCAGGAGCAACACCACTTGCACTCATCAAAAATGAGGGGCTTTCAAGTGTCAATGTAAGGGATATGCTTATAGGAAATACTGCAGGAACAATTGGAGAGACATCAGTTATAGCTATTTTAATAGGTGCTATCATCATGATTTTACTTGGAGTCATTGATTTAAAGATTCCTGCATCCTACATTATTACATTTGCTGTTTTCATGTTCCTTTTCGGAGCACAGCAGTTTGATATCAACTATGTTGTTGCAGAGCTCTGCGGTGGCGGACTGATGCTTGGTGCATTTTTCATGGCAACCGATTATGTCACAAGCCCGATTACGCCGATGGGAAAGATAATATTCGGTATCTGTTGTGGTATATTGACAGGAGTATTCCGTTGCTTCGGTGCCAATGCAGAGGGAGTTTCCTTTGCTATCATCTTAAGCAACTGCCTTGTTCCTATTATTGAGAAGGTTTCTATCCCAAGAGCCTTTGGTATGGTAAAGGAGGCAAAGAAGAATGAATAAACGTATTGTACATGACGCTTTGATTTTAACTGCCTTTACTCTGGTGCTTGGTTTTATTCTTGCCCTGGTTCAGGGAATCACGGCAGAGCCTATCGACAAGGCCAATAAAGCAGCAGCACAGAAAGCATATCAGGCAGTATTTTCGGATGCAAAATCATTTGAGAAATATGATTATGATGCTGATGAAGCAGATAAGCTTGTATCTGATGCGGGCTACAAGGATACAATCGATGATATTGAGACTGCCCTTGATTCAAACAAAGAGACATTAGGCTATGTCATCACAGTTACAGCCAAGGATGGTAGCCAGGGAAGTATCACATTCTCTGTAGGTATCAAGAATGATGGTACTGTAAACGGTTACTCAATCACAAGCATCAGTGAGACTCCGGGACTTGGAATGAAGGCCGAGGAGGCTGATTTCTACAAGCAGTTTGAGAACAAGAAAGTAGACAAGTTCGACGTTGTAAAGGCCACACCTTCAAAGGATGATGAGATTGAGGCCATCACAGGCTCAACAATCACATCAAAGGCTATGGCCAACGGCTGCAACGCAGCTATTACTTACTTCCAGAATAAATTACAGGGAGGTGCCAACTAATGAACAAATATGTAGAGCGTTTATATAATGGTATCATTAAGGAAAATCCTACCTTTGTACTTATGCTTGGTATGTGTCCTACACTGGCTGTTACATCAAGTGCGGTAAACGGACTTGGAATGGGACTTTCCACCACGGTGGTACTTATATGTTCAAACCTTTTGATTTCACTTTTCAGAAAAGTGATTCCTAACGGAGTGCGTATGCCGGCGTATATCGTCATAGTTGCATCTCTTGTTACAGTAGTACAGTTTTTAATGCAGGCTTATCTGCCTAGTCTTTCAGCAGCACTTGGTGTATACATCCCACTTATCGTGGTTAACTGTATTATCCTCGGACGTGCCGAGAGCTATGCTTCAAAGAATCCGCCTGTAGAGTCTATCTTTGATGGAATGGGAATGGGACTTGGATTTACCATGGGTCTTACAATCATCGGGCTTATCCGTGAAATCTTAGGTGCAGGAACATTCTTCAACATCAAGATTTTCGGTGACTGGTTTACACCAATCACAATCTTTATCATGGCACCGGGAGCCTTCCTCGTACTTGGTTTCCTCGTTGCAGGCATGAATATCATCCGTAAAAAGATGGAAGCAAAGGGTACACCTCTTGCAGAGCCGGCAGGCTGCCTTTCAGGAGACTGTGCACATTGTGGAGCATCATGTCCATCAGCAAAAGCAGCACAGGCCGCTGTTGCGCCTAGCACTACAGAAGGAGGGGATAAATAATGGGTACATTAGGTCATTTACTGCTCATTGCAGTAGCATATGCAATAGTTAACAACGTAGTACTTAGCCAGTTCCTTGGTATCTGTCCTTTCCTCGGCGTATCAAAGAACACAAAAACTGCTGCAGGAATGGGTGGTGCGGTAATTTTCGTTATCACAATCGCCACATTCGTTACACAGCTTATTTACAATTTTATACTGTATCCGCTTAATCTGTCATATTTACAGACTATCGTGTTCATTCTTGTAATTGCAGCACTTGTTCAGTTTGTAGAGATGTTCTTAAAGAAACAGATGCCTCCTCTTTACAAGGCACTCGGTGTGTATCTGCCTCTTATCACAACAAACTGTGCCGTACTCGGTGTAGCACTTAACAGTGTAACAAAGGGCTACAATATCTTAGAGAGTGTAGTTTACGGCTTTGCCACAGCTTTTGGTTTCTTTATTGCCATCGTGCTTATGGCAGGTGTTCGTGAGAAGATTGAGTATAATGATATTCCAAAGCCTTTCCAGGGAACAGCCATCGTGCTTCTTACAGCGTGTCTTATGGCTATCGCCTTTATGGGATTCTCAGGAATGGTTTCTGTATAGGATTGGAGGAAAAGTGATATGAATGTTACTGCGATTATTATTGCAGCTTTAGTTGTTGGAGCTGTCGGTATAATTCTTGGATTTTTCCTCGGTATTTCAGGAGAAAAATTCAAAGTAGAGGTTGACCCGAGAGAGGAAGCAATACTTGAGGTGCTTCCGGGCAACAACTGTGGTGGCTGTGGATATGCCGGATGCTCCGGACTTGCTGCCGCCATTGCAAAGGGAGAGGCACCGGTTGGACAGTGTCCTGTTGGTGGAGACCCTGTTGCGGCAAAGGTCAGTGAGATTATGGGTGTAAAGGTTGAGGCCGGAGTAAAGAAAGTCGCATTTGTTAAGTGCGCCGGCACCTGTGATAAAGCAAATACAGACTACGACTATACAGGAGTAGAGGATTGTGTTGCCATGTCATTTGTTCCGGGCGGCGGACCTAAGTCATGTAATTATGGCTGTCTCGGCTATGGAAGCTGTGTGAAGGCATGTCCTTTTGATTCAATCCATGTGGTTGATGGAGTTGCATGCGTCAATCCGCTTACATGCAAGGCCTGCGGCAAGTGCGTAGAGGCTTGTCCAAAGCACCTCATCGAGCTTATTCCATATGACACAAAGCACGTTGTAAAGTGCAGCTCAAAGGACAAGGGCAAGGATGTCATGAAGGCATGCTCTGTGGGCTGTATCGGCTGTCATCTGTGCGAGAAGAACTGTCCGTCAGATGCTGTCCATGTAGTAGACAATGTAGCTTATATTGATCAGGAGAAATGTACAGGCTGCGGAATCTGCGCAGAGAAGTGTCCAAAGAAGATTATTCTGTAATGAATAAAAGCTGTCACATATCATTATGATATGTGGCAGCTTTTTTATAAGCTTGCAGCTATTTTGTGCTTACTTCGTATTCATCTGATGTCGTGATAATACTATAATCATCTGTCACAAATATTGCCTCTACACCGGAAAGGGAATTGATAAGCTCCTTTGCTTTATCAATGCCAAGAGCAAAGCATGTGGTGCTTAAGGCATCTCCGTCGCAGGAGGAGTCGCTTATGATGGTGACAGAGTACAGATTGTTTTTGACAGGATAGCCGGTTGTGGTGTCAAGTATATGGTGATATAGCTTGCCGTCTACTCTGTAGTACCGCTCGTAGATGCCGGAGGTGACAACGGATTTGTCCTTGATCTTGACGGTACATATGGGCTCACCACTCTCGTCGAAGGGCTTTTGTATGCCAACTGTATAATCACTTCCGTCGGATTTTTCACCGACGGTGAGGACATTGCCACCCAGGTTTATGATGCCTGAGGTGATTTTTTTGGACTGTAAATAAGCCTTCATCTTATCGGCAATAAAGCCCTTAGCGATTCCACCAAGGTCAAGCTTTGCTTTTGAATCGGTTAGCATCACATCGTTTCCGTTAATCTGTATATTGTGGTAATTTACATGTGACAGCTCGCTTTGTATCTGCGCATCAGACGGAACGACTGATGCATCCACCTCATTATCTTTAGAGTCGGTATTTTCAGCTATTTCGGAAAAATTCCACAAATCAGACAGCTTTCCTATAGTGATATCAAACCTGCCGTCACTTGTTTCGCCGTATTCGATGCCTTTTTTGATGAGCTCAAGAGTATCATTGCTTACTGTGACATATTCTTTGCCGGCAGCGTCATTTATTTTGCTCACCTCTGAGTAACTAACTGTGTTTGACAGCATATCCTCATATTTCTTTGCCATATCAAAGCAGTCGTCTATGTATTTCTCGTCGGTAGTGCCATAAAGCGTAATCTGTATTATCGTGTCAAAGTAGAAGCCCTGTTTTGAAACCTTCTGCTGAGCCTTGGGCTTTAATTCACATGCAGACAGGCTGCCTGTTATTGTGGCAAGAACCAAAAGGACAGGGACAAGGTGTTTCAGTTTATTTTTCATAATGCATCCTTTATTAATTTCCTGATTGTAAATTATTTATAGTTAAAGCTTACATAGTAAAAGCATAAATATAATAACACAGAATAAAAAAATGAGACAGTAGTAAAAATGATTTTGTATTTTGCATGAATATATGGTAAAGTAGTAAATGTATGCGTAATGTAATTATGTATGCATTTAGACTTACAATAAGAAAGATGATAGAAATGAGTTTTTTAGACAATTATAAAAGAGTGGTAATAAAGATAGGCTCATCGACGCTGACACATGCAGAGACGGGAAGCCTCAATTTTTCAAAGATGGAGCGTCTAGTGCGCTCGATATGTGATTACAGAAACAGCGGTATGGATGTGTGTCTCGTAAGCTCCGGCGCTATCGCGGTTGGACGTGATGTGATAGGCATAAAGGAGCGCCCGAGCGATATTTCAATAAAGCAGGCATGCGCCGCAGTGGGACAGGGCAGGCTGATGATGACATATCAGAAGCTTTTTTCCGAGTATAATCAGAATTCCGGACAGGTGCTCATGACAAAGAATACCATAGTCAATCCTGTTTCCAGACGCAATGTTATGAATACATTTGAGGAGCTTTTTGATCTGAATGTGGTGCCTATTGTCAATGAAAATGATACGGTAAGCACATACGAGATGCAGTTTGGTGACAATGATACGCTGTCTGCTATTGTTACATCAATCACGAAGGCTGATCTGCTCATACTGCTATCTGATATAGATGGTCTGTATTCCGATGATCCTCATGACAATCCGGATGCAAAGCTTATCAGAGAGGTTGATACGCTTGACAGGAAAATACTTGGCATGGCAAAGTCATCAACCGGCAGTGATGTCGGAACCGGCGGCATGGCGACAAAGCTTACAGCGGCAAAGATTGCCACATATTCCGGCGCCGATATGATTATCGCAAACGGCGGCAATATGGGGATTTTATATGACATTATGAATGGCAGATATACAGGAACACTTTTCCACAGGGCAAAGGATGCAGAGTTTGTGCTTGCGGATTATATACAAAGAGAGATGGCACCTACATCTACAGGCGGCCAGTAATCAGCTTATAATTTGAAATCAGGAGAGTGCTATGACACAGGAAAAAATACAGCGAATCAATGAGCTTTACAGAAAGTCACAGGCAGAGGGACTTTCTGAGGCAGAGAAAAAGGAGCAGGATCTTTTGCGCAAGGAGTATATAGCAAACGTGAAGAAGAATTTAAGAAACCAGCTCAACAATATCGATATGGTAAACGATGACGGTTCGGTTGAGAACCTCGGCGAGAAATATGGAAACAAAAAAAGAAATTCGTAGCAGGCTTAAAAAGCAAAGAGACCTTCTGGGCGCTGATGAGTGCCACAACATGAGCCATGACATTTATAAAAGACTCATGGTATCAGAGCTTGACAGAGATTATGACAACATACTTTTGTATTCAGCTATCAGAAATGAAGTGAATACTGATGAGTATTTTACCTATTTAATAAACAAGGCAAAAAGGATATATTATCCGAGGGTTTCGGGCAATACAATGTCCTTTTACAGGGTAAGAAGCCTTGATGAGCTTAATTGTGGTTCATTTAATATTAAAGAGCCTGATATGACGAAGGAGTATACGCAGGCGGATGGCAGGGCGCTTATGATAGTGCCGGGGCTTGCCTTCTCGGGTACCGGTTACAGAATCGGCTATGGAAAGGGCTTTTATGACAGATATTTATCGTCTTTTACAAAAAGAGACACTGTTATGGCAGTTGGAGTGGGCTACGATTTCCAGTTACTTAGCAGCGTGACGTTTGAAGATGAATATGACGTACAATTAGATGGGGTAATAACAGATAAGAGAGAGGTGTTTATTGATGAATGATTTAGAAAAAATTTGTGCGGATGCATACGAGGCCAGAGTAAAGATAGGAACACTGGATACAGATATCAAGAATAAGGTATTAAACGATGCAGCGGACAATCTGCTTAAGGCAGAAAAAGAAATCCTTGAGGCAAACAAAAGGGATGTGGCCACAGCAGAGGAAAATATGAAGGCAAAGAGCATGATTGACAGGCTCTCACTTGACCATGACAGGCTCCTTGGCATGGCTGACGGACTCAGACAGATAGCAAAGCTTGCAGACCCAATTGGGGAAGTGATGTCTATGTCAAAGCGTCCTAATGGCCTTATTATCGGAAAAAGAAGAGTTGCAATCGGTGTTGTGGGAATCATTTTTGAGGCTCGCCCAAATGTCACGTCAGATGCCTTTGGTCTGTGTTTTAAGACAGGCAACTGTGTCATATTGAAGGGTGGAAGTGATGCGATAAATACCAATATCGCAATAGTTAAGGCTTTAAAAAAGGCTTTAACGGACAATTTGGTTTCTGCTGCTGCACTTGCACTTATTGAGTCAACAGACAGAGAGACAACAAATGCGTTTATGAAGATGGATCAGTATGTGGATGTGCTCATACCAAGAGGTGGTGCAGGACTCATCCAGAATGTTGTCAAAAATGCTACAATTCCTGTCATCCAGACCGGTACAGGCAACTGCCATGTATATGTGGACAAGGATGCTGACTTTGACATGGCTGTTAATATTATTAACAATGCAAAGACACAAAGAATCAGTGTCTGCAATGCATGTGAGTCGATTGTAGTACACAGCACCATAGCAGAGGAATTTCTGCCAAAGCTGTACGATAAGCTAAGAGAGCATCATGTACAGCTGCGCTGTGATGAAAGAGCACAGGCAATTCTTGCCGGAAGAGACGATGTGACAGAGGCGGCTTCCGATGACTGGGGTATGGAGTATCTTGATTACATCATGTCGGTAAAGATTGTTGACAGTATTGATGAGGCAATCGAGCATATCAACAGATACAACACATCACATTCAGAGGCAATCGTCACAAATGATTACGACAATGCGCAGAAGTTCTTAAATGAGATAGATGCTGCATGCGTTTATGTAAATGCCTCAACCAGATTTTCCGATGGAAATGAATTCGGCTTTGGAGCTGAGATAGGCATCAGCACACAGAAGCTTCACGCAAGGGGACCTATGGGGCTTGAAGCACTGACAAGCTATAAGTATATTATTTACGGCAGTGGTCAGATCAGGGAATAGTCAGCTAAAGTATCATAGAATAAATTTGAGAGGAAACATAATATAACATGAGCTACGATATAGATATAACAAAGACACCACCGGCACATGAGCCTGAGAGGCAGTATTACTACATGGCAAAGGCAAAGGATTTTGTTGAAAAGAAATCTAAAGAAATCGGCCGTCCCATGACTTATTTCGTCAAGACCTTCGGCTGTCAGATGAATGCCCGTGACTCAGAAAAGCTTGTCGGAATACTTGAGCAGATTGGCTACGTGGAAGGAACTGATGAGCACTCTGATTTCATTGTATACAACACCTGTACCGTACGTGAGAATGCTAACAACAAGGTGTACGGCAGGCTTGGATATCTGCAGAACTACAAGAAAAAGAATCCTCTGATGAAGATTGCTCTCTGCGGCTGTATGATGCAGGAGCCGGAGGTTGTTGAAAATATCAAAAAGCACTATAAGTTTGTAGATATCGTATTCGGAACCCACAATATATTCAAGTTCGCAGAGATACTGTGCAACAATATCGAGTCAGGCTCACAGGTGATTGACATATGGAAGGATACCAATCAGATTGTCGAAGATCTGCCGGTGAAGAGAAAGTTCTCTTTCAAATCAGGTGTCAATATCATGTTTGGCTGCAACAATTTCTGCAGCTACTGTATCGTGCCATATGTAAGAGGACGTGAGAGAAGCAGGGAGCCTAAGGATATCATAAGAGAGATAGAAAAGCTTGTTGCAGACGGAGTGTGCGAGATAATGCTTCTCGGACAGAATGTCAACTCATACGGTAAAACACTTGACAATCCTATAACCTTTGCAGAGCTTCTTCGCGAGGTCAATAAGATTGAGGGACTTAAGAGGATTCGTTTTATGACATCTCATCCAAAGGATTTATCCGATGACCTGATTATGGCGATAAAGGAGTGCGACAAGGTGTGCAAGCATATGCATCTGCCGCTTCAGTCAGGAAGCTCAAGGGTGCTTAAGGAGATGAACAGGCACTATGACAAGGAAAAATATCTCGACGAGGTAAAGAGACTTCGTGAGCAGATTCCTGATATTGCAATCACAACTGATATCATTGTGGGCTTCCCGGGAGAGACTGAGGAGGATTTCCTTGAGACAATGGATGTTGTTAAGCAGGTCAGATATGACAGTGCTTTTACATTTATTTACTCAAAGAGAACAGGCACACGCGCAGCTACCATGGAGAATCAGGTGCCTGATGATGTGGTCAAGGACAGGTTTGACAGGCTCTTAAAGGAGGTTCAGACTATCTCATCAGAAAAGGCAAAATGCTATGAGGGCAAAGTGGTGCCGGTACTTGCAGAGGAAATGGATGACCAGAAGGACGGCTATGTGACCGGACGTATGGACAATAATTCAATCGTACATTTTCCGGGTACCGAGGATATGATTGGAAATATCTATAATGTGAAGCTTGATGAGTGCAGAGGCTTCTACTATATGGGAGAGATAAAAGAGGATGCGTAAGCGTTTTGGCAGAAATGATATAATCCTGATATCGGTTATTGTAATTATCTCTGTCGCTCTGCTTCTTATATGGAAGCTTGTATATTTAAAGGGGCAGGATACGGATAGCGATGCATGTGTCGAGGTGACTATCGATGGAAGGGGCTATGGCACATATCCGCTTTCAAAGGATGATACAATTGAGATAAAAAATGGCGATGGCGATGTTACTAACACCCTTGTCATAAAGGGCGGTGTGGCGGATATGACCTCTGCCGACTGTCCGGATCATCTGTGTGTGAAGCAGAAGGCGATATCAAAGGAGGGAGAGTCGATTATCTGTCTGCCGAATAAGGTTGTTGTGACGGTAAAAAGCGACACGAAATCCGATATAGATTCGATATCCAAGTGATACCCGAACATTTTTATAGAAAGAAATGAGATAAATGAAAACCAGAAAGATTGCAAACCTTGGTATGCTTATGGCACTGGCACTGGTGCTAAGCTATGTTGAGTCACTTATACCGTTTGCGGTAGGCATACCGGGAGTAAAGCTGGGGCTTACAAATATAGTGACAGTAATCATGCTTTATATAGCAGCACCCATGGAGACGTTTCTGCTATGTGTATTTCGTGCGGTGCTTTCAGGCTTTATGTTTGGAAATGCGTTCAGCATCATATATTCACTGGCAGGCTGTATACTAAGCTTTATCGTTATGTACCTGCTTAAGAAATCAGATAAATTCAGTTCGGTTTCAATAAGCCTGGTCGGTGGAGTGTGTCACAATATAGGACAGATAATAGTTGCGGCTATAGTTTTGTCAACCTACAGCGTAGTGTACTATATTCCGGTGCTTCTTGTGGCAGGATGCATCACGGGACTTGTGATTGGAATAGTAGCTTCACAGGTGCTTTTGAGGATTTCTGACAGCTTTCATGTATAGTTTTAATGGGCTGTAATCTACGTATATTTAATAACAAAAGGAGATGCTGCTGTTTTTATGCCTGTGTGTCAGGCTACAGTCGAAACAGTAACAAATGGATTCAATGTATGCATATATAAAAGGAGAGCTTGCAGAAAAAAATATAGACAGCATTGTAGTGGAGGCAGCAGGTGTAGGCTATCTCATTTACATACCGACGCAGTATTTTGATATGCTGCCTGACGAGGGAGAGGATGTAAAAATTTACACCTACCTATGTGTCAGGGAGGATGCCATGATACTTTATGGCTTTTTGAGCAAGGATGAGCTTGAAATCTTTAAGCTGCTGATTACAGTCAGCGGAATCGGACCAAAGGGCGGCCTTGCCATTTTGTCAACTCTGCCTGCCGATGATTTGCGTTTCGCAATTTTATCGGGCGACTCAAAGGCTATATCAAAGGCACCGGGAATAGGTGCAAAGACGGCTCAGAGAGTAATACTTGATTTAAAGGACAAGCTGTCGCTTGAGGATGCATTTGAAAAGAAGCTTGAGAATCAGACTTCCGGTGCTGCTGTATCCATGAACAGCACTGTGAAAAATGATGCTGTCATGGCGCTTAATGCGCTTGGATACTCATCTACTGAGAGTCTTAAGGCAGTGTCCAAGGTTGATATCACAGAGGATATGGATGTAGAGGATGTGCTGAAGCTTGCGCTCAAAAATATGGGCTGATCGATAAAAGCTGTAAGCTTAAAACAGAAACGGGGAACAAAACGTGAAAAGAGTAATTTCCACACAATTGCAGGAAGAGGACATAAAAATAGAAAAATCACTGCGTCCTATGTATTTTGATGACTATATTGGTCAGCAGAAGATAAAGGACAATTTAAAAATATATATTGAAGCCGCAAAATCAAGGGGCGAGGCGCTCGATCATGTGCTGTTTTACGGACCTCCGGGGCTTGGAAAGACAACACTTGCAGGAATCATTGCAAATGAGATGGGTACAAAGATAAAGGTGACCTCCGGTCCTGCAATAGGTAAGCCGGGAGAGATGGCAGCCATACTCAACGGACTTTCTGAGGGAGATATACTGTTTGTCGATGAGATTCACAGACTAAACCGTCAGGTGGAGGAGGTACTCTATCCTGCTATGGAGGATTACGCCATTGATATCATGATTGGAAAGGGCGAGTCTGCAAAGTCAATCAGATTCAACCTGCCCAAATTCACCCTTGTAGGTGCAACAACGAGGGCGGGTATGCTTTCGGCACCTTTACGCGACAGGTTTGGTGTGGTAAATCACATGGAGTTTTACACTGTCGATGAGCTAAAGCATATTATCGTCAATTCCGCAAAGGTGCTTGGAGTTGAGATAGATGACAAGGGAGCCTACGAGATGGCGCGCCGTTCAAGAGGTACCCCAAGACTTGCAAACAGACTGCTAAAGCGTGTCAGGGATTTTGCGCAGGTTAAGTATGATGGCAAAATCACCTATGATGTGGCAAGCTTTGCACTGGATCTTTTGGAAGTGGACAAGTACGGATTGGATTTAAACGACAGAAATATACTTCTCACCATCATTGACAAGTTTGCGGGAGGACCGGTGGGCCTTGATACGCTTGCAGCGGCAATAGGTGAGGATGCCGGAACCATTGAGGATGTTTACGAGCCGTATCTGGTGAAGAACGGCTTCATAAACCGCACACCAAAGGGACGTGTGGCGACAGAACTTGCCTTTGAGCATTTTGAGAGAAAAAGGGCTTAAAGTTGCAATTTATATCTATAAGGCATATAATAATTAAGTATTTGATATTGAAATTGATATTAATATAGCTGGTTTGAATAAATGTGAAAACGGAGGATGATTAAATGTCTGCAAAAACAAATGCTGAGGTGGTAATAGACGGAAAGGTTTACACACTGTCAGGATATGAGAATGAGGAATACTTACAGAAGGTTGCGGCATACATCAACAACAAGATTGCAGAGTTTGATGATATGGATGAGTATAAGCATCTTCCGGGCAATATGAAGAGCACACTTATCGAGCTCAATATTGCGGATGATTATTTCAAGGCAAAGGCACTTGTCGAAAAGCTCGAGGGTGATATAGAGAATAAGGATAAGGAAATATACGATTTAAAGCATGATTTAATTTCCAATCAGGTGAAGACCGAGAATGCTGAGGCAAGCATGAAGGAGCTTGAGGCACAAAACAAGGAGCTTTTACTCAACAAGGCAAGACTTGAGGCAACTCTTGAGGAGTCACTTCTTGATGGAAAAAAGCCTGTTAAAAAATCTGCACATGCTTCTAAGGGGGCAAATGACAGTAGCGATAAATAGCAATAAAAGGGGAACAGTTATCGTACACTGTTCCCTATTTTATTGCAGGGTTATATGATATCAAATGAGCATCTATATGAGGAAATATATGAGAAATAAAGATTTTGAACTGCTTGCACCGGCAGGCAGCCTTGAGATACTTAAGGGTGTGATAGAAAGCGGCGCCGATGCTGTGTATGTGGGCGGAAGCATGTTTGGAGCCAGGGCATATGCCAATAATTTCACAGAGGAGGAGCTTTTAGAGGCAATTGATTTTGCGCATTTACGAGGAGTAAAGGTGTATCTGACGGTCAATACGCTGATTAAAAACAGTGAGTTTTCAAAGCTCTACGACTACCTGCTTGTGTACTACAAAAGAGGGCTTGATGCAGTGATAGTGCAGGATATTGGAGTGGTGAAGGCTATCCATGAGTATTTTCCTTCAATGGAGATACATACGAGTACACAGATGACGGTGACTGGAGCAGACGGAGTGCGCTTTCTTTCGCAGTTTGGAGTGACGCGTGTGGTCATGGCAAGGGAGGTTTCTCTTGCCGAGATGAAGCGCATACATGAGGAAACCGGCATGGAGCTTGAAGCCTTTGTGCACGGAGCATTGTGCTATTCGTATTCCGGACAGTGCCTTTTCAGCAGTATTTTAGGTGGTAGAAGCGGAAATAGAGGCCGCTGTGCACAGCCGTGCAGACTGCCGTATACCGTGGAGGGCAAAAAGGATGAATACATTTTAAGCCTTAAGGATATGTGTGGTATAAAGGCTCTTGACAAGCTGCATGATGCAGGTGTTTATTCGCTCAAGATTGAGGGACGTATGAAGCAGCTTGAGTATGCATGCGGAGTGGTAAAATACTACAGAAGCTATATTGACAGCAAAAAGCCTGTTAGTGATGCTGATTATGACAGGATAAAGGCACTTGGAAACCGCTGTGGTTTCACAGACAGGTATTATTTCGACCACAATGGCTCTGATATGGTGACTTATGTGAAGCCTAATTTCGTTTCAAATGCCGAAGAGCCTTCGCCTGAAAAAAGAAAGCTTTCGATAGAGGGAGAGCTTGTTTTAAGAGAGGGCGAGCCCGGAAGCCTCACTGTAAAAAGAGGTGATGTGACATACAAAGCCTCAATAGAACCTGTCAGCGCCGCACTTAAGGCACCGCTTGATAAAAAAGCCGCTATCGACAGGATAAACAAAACCGGTGATACAGACTTTGAGTTTTCACATATTAAAGCTCAAATCGGAGAAAACGTCTTTGTGCCAAACGGAGCACTAAACAAGCTGCGGCGTGATGCAATTTCAGGGCTTTGTGATAAGCTGTTGAAAAAGTATTACAGGGATGACGCACGATATGTTGATATATCAAGTATGTGTGAGCTCCCTGAACATGTCGTAAAAAGCGATGCAGCACATGAAGATGGAGCTGTAAATGCAAAGGATTACACTGCCATATGCTCGTGTATGACACGCGCGCAGCTTGATACACTTATTAGCTATGAATGTTTTGATGTATTTTATCTGGATTTTGACATGTATGACAGGAAGACTCTGATACAGCAGTTTGCAGATGATGTGAAAAGCCTTACAAAGCGAAATAAAAAAGTGTATCTCATGCTGCCTACGATATTCAGGGCGGATTCATCTGATTATTTTGTATCTATCGCAAAAGAGCTTGATAAGGTAAGCTTCGAGGGCTTTGTTGTGAAAAATTACGAGGAGCTTTATCTGACAGAAAATCTGTTTACAGGGAAAAAAGTTATTTTAGACCACAATATGTATACCTTTAATGATGTTTCAAAGAGTGCTTTTTTTGAGCACGGAGTAAGTGGTGATACAGTGCCGCTTGAGCTCAATTCAAGGGAGATTATGCACAGAAACAATACAGGCTCACAGATGATAGTCTACGGATATTATCCGCTTATGACCACCGCCAACTGTGTGCACAAAAACACAAAGGGCTGTGATAAAAAGCAAAAGCTTATATATTTAAAGGACAGATACAATAAATCCTTTGCAGTTTGTAACAACTGTAAGGAGTGCTATAATACAATATATAATTCACTGCCTACCATGCTTACAAAGAATATAAGTAAGCTTAAGGAGGCCGGTATCAGGAGTTTTAGATACAGCTTTACAATCGAGACTCCAAAGCAGATTAAGGCGGTTATGGATGATAAGGTAGCTGAATATACAAACGGACATTATAAAAGAGGAGTAGAATAACATGGTACATCTGATAGTACAGCTTTCTAAGTATATTGTGATAATACTTTTTCTCATATATACTTTTTTATGCTTTCATTTATTCAAGTATCCCGACAAGCCGAAAAAGCAGAAGCATATATATAATCTGCAGAGATTTTATATGTTTCTGATTCATTTAGATGGTTTTTTGGTGCTCTTTGTCACGACAATGGATACAAAGATAATAGGATTTTATATAGCACAGCTTGTGCTTTTTGAATCAATTTATTTGATTTATCATAAGTTTTATAAGAATGCTTCAGAGCTTGTGCTAAACAACATGGTGATGATGCTTTGCATAAGCATGATTATTCTAACGAGAATTTCGTTTGACAAGGCATTAAGGCAGTTTGTTTTTGTACTTGCCGGAACGATATTTGCGTTTTTAATACCGCTTATCATGCAAAAAGGCACGATGTTTCGAAAACTGACATGGACATATGCAGGTGTGGGAATACTTGGTCTTTTGTCAGTGCTTGTGGTAGGAGTGGCGAGCAGAGGAGCAAAGCTTTCTTTGACCTTTGGTCCTGTTTCTATTCAGCCGTCTGAGTTTGTGAAGATACTTTTTGTATTTTTTATAGCATCCATGCTGTATAAATCAACAGATTTAAAGCAGCTTGCCATAACAAGCGGCGTATCGGCCGTGTTTGTGCTGATACTTGTTGCATCAAATGATCTAGGTGGAGCGCTTTTGTATTTCTTTACATATCTGGTCATGATTTATGTTGCGACAAAAAAGTTTTATATTTTTGCCGGAGGACTCGCGTTTGTGGGGCTTGGAATGTACGCAGGCTATCATCTGTTTTCACATGTGAAAAACAGAATTGTTGCATGGCTTGATCCTCTTTCTGTCATAGACAAGGCTGGCTATCAGGTGTGTCAGTCGCTTTTTGCCATAGGTACAGGCGGACTGTTTGGCTTTGGACTGGGGCAGGGACTGCCGAATAAGATACCTATTGTGTCTAAAGACTTTATCATAGCGGCTATCTCAGAGGAGATGGGCGGTATATTTGCTGTCTGCCTCATCATGGTTTGTGTCAGCTGCTTTCTTATGATATTTAATCTTTCCATGCAGATGAAGGATGCGTTTTACAAGTATGTGGCGCTGGGACTTGGCAGCGTGTATGCGCTTCAGGTGCTTTTAACTGTCGGCGGCTCAACCAAGTTTATACCGATGACCGGTGTGACGTTACCGCTTGTGAGCTATGGTGGCAGCTCGCTTTTATCTACGATGATTATTTTTGGAATGATACAGGGCATGTATATTATGCAGGCAGCCCCTGAAAAAAGGAGAAATATAGATGACAAGAGACGAAAGGACCATGAGACAAAAAACAGACAAAAGCAGACAGCTAAAGAGCCGGGGGCGCAGGGAAGTCAACAGAGAAGGAGAAAACCGGCAGCAGGCGGCAAAAACAGCACGAAGACACAGAAATAGAGAGTATGCGGTTGTTACATATTTTTTCCTTATAGTTTTTGTTGGATTGATAGGTTATTTCTTGTATTTCCAGTTTGTAAAAAGCGACGAATTCATCAACAGTCCATATAATTCGCTGCAGGATCTTTTCTCTAAGAACGTGGTGAGAGGCGAGATACAGACTAAGGATGGACATGTCATAGCACGGACAAAGGTCAGTTCAGATGCATCTGAGACAAGAGAATACCCTGACGGCAGGATGTTTGCGCATGTAGCAGGCTTTGCCGTAAACGGTAAGGCAGGGCTTGAAAAGCAGGAAAATTTCTCATTGCTTCGCTCACATGATTTTTTCCTTGACCAGATAGTAAATGATATAAGCGGTAAGAAAAATACCGGTGATAATGTCATAACCACACTGGATTACGAAGCACAGGCGGCTGCATACAATGCTCTTGGCGACTATGAAGGTGCTGTCATTGCAATTGAGCCGAAAACAGGAAAGATTGCAGTTATGGTGTCAAAGCCTGATTATGACCCCAATACCATCGCAAGTGACTGGGAGAGTGTAAACGGTGAGGGCAGCACTGCTCTTTACAACAGGGCAACACAGGGACAGTATGCCCCGGGCTCAGTGTTTAAGATTTTTACAGCACTCGAGTATTATAACGAAAATCCGTCTACATACAACGACTACAGCTTTGATTGTGACGGAAGCATTACTGAGGACGGCTTTACAATCCACTGTGCCGGCAATAAATCACACGGACAGGAGGACTTAACAAAGTCGTTTGCAAAGTCATGCAACTCGTCCTTTTCCAATATAGGTCTTTTGGTGGACAACAATAAGCTTAATACCTTGTGTGACGACATGCTTTTCAACAAGGATCTGCCTATAGCCTTTGATTCAAAAAAGAGTAAGTTTGCATTGGATAACAATGCTTCGTCAGCTCTGACAATGCAGACTGCGATAGGTCAGGGAAACACGCTTGTTTCGCCACTTCATATGTGCATGATTGCTGGTGCAATCTGTAATGATGGCAATCTGATGAGACCATATCTGGTAGACCATACGGAGAATGCAGCAGGGGCGATTGTGGAGCAGAATAAACCGGCTTCATACAAGCAGATTATGTCAAAGGATCAGGCCGCTTTTCTTCAGAATCTTATGGCAGCAGTGGTGTCCGATGGAACAGGCACAAAGCTCAGAGACCAGAGCTATGAGGCCTTTGGAAAGACCGGAACTGCCCAGGTATCAGATTCTACAGACCAGACCAATGCCTGGTTTGTGGGCTATGGAAAAAAGGATGGCTACAATGATCTGGCAATCGCAGTAGTTGTGGAGGATTCGGGTGCCGGAAGCACATATGCGGTGCCGGTGGCAAAAAAGGTATTTGATAAATATTTCAATGAATAGGCTTGTTGCACTTTTTTTAGAAGTAGGTTATACTTAAGTGTAATGACAGACGTTATCGTTCATATTTCGCTTGAACTGACAGATAGCGTTTAAACCACACTTGGAGGAATGGCAATGATAGAAGCAACGAGCTGTGGCGGTGTGGTAATCTTTCGTGGCAAAATATTACTCTTATACAAGAACTACAGGAACAGGTACGAGGGGTGGGTACTGCCCAAGGGAACTGTGGAATCTGATGAAGAGTACAAGGACACTGCAATCCGTGAAGTGAAAGAGGAGACCGGTGCCAGTGCAACGATAATCCAATACGTGGGTAAGAGCCACTATTCTTTTACCGTGCCACATGATACAGTGGAAAAGGATGTACACTGGTATCTTATGATGGGCGAAAGTTATTATAGTAAACCGCAAAGAGAAGAGTATTTCATGGATTCAGGGTTTTATAAGTATCACGAGGCATATCATCTGCTCAAGTTTGCAAATGAGAAGCAGATACTTGAGAAGGCTTACAATGAGTACCTGGATTTAAAGAAAAGCAATTTATGGGGGACACACAAGTATTATTAGTATTATTAAAAAGCAGTTTTAAAAACTGCTTTTTGAGGTTTTGGAATGAAATGGTATGAGGATTTATTTGTAGGAGAGTCTGTTACCGGAAAGATAAAGAAAATCAAGTGGAAGATAGAGCATAATGCCGGCATGCTTCACACATACATCATCACGTTTCCGTCAAATGAGGAAAATCTTTTGGATATCATTTCGACAAGAGAATTGCTGCAAAAGGGATATCCTAAGAAGAATCTGCACATAATCGCAGTAGCGGGTAATTATGATGAGGCACTTTTGCTGGCCTGTGATATTGTTAAGGAGACATACGAAAATACAGGTAAAACAGATGTGAAGAGCTATTTAAAGAGCAAACGGAGGAATTAGATAGATGATATTTACGATTTTAAAGGTCATAGGCATCATACTCCTTGTAGTGCTTGCTCTTATACTTACAGCGCTGCTTTGCGTACTGTTTGTGCCGGTTAAGTACAGGGCTGTCGGAAGCTTTGACAATACAGACATAAGAGCAAAAGCACATGCGTCATGGCTTTTTCATTTGTTTGCACTGCATATAGAGTATGCGGATGAAACTGACGGATATATAAGGCTTGCTTTTGTGAAGCGGAAGCTGTTTGATGATGCTGACTCTGATTATGAAAATGATGAAAAGGCCGCTGAGGCTTCTGATGATGATGTAATGGATGAGGCAGCTAAAACTGAAACAGAAGATAAAGTCAGTGAAAACACCGGAGATGAGCCTAAAATATCGGCAGATGAGAATCAGCATATAAAACAACAAACTAAGCTCACTCATCAAAAAACGTATAAAAAGCCACACAAAAAGTCACATAAAAAGCAATTTAAAGATAAGTCAGAAAAAATAAAAAACTGTATCTATAAGCTAAAAAGAGAATACAGTGATGAGAGAAATAAAGCTGCTTTTTCACATCTGAAAAAAGAGCTTTTTATCATTCTTAAAAGAATATGCCCAAGGAGGCTTAAGCTTACAATGGTTTATTCAACCGGCTCGCCGGATACAACAGGCATTTCATTAGGTATTTTAGCATGCTTTCCTGTCGGCTATAAAAACAAATGGCAGATTACACCTGATTTCGAGAGTGAAAATCCATATGCAAAGGGCAGCTTTGATATAAAGGGGCATGTGATAGTAATAAGTATTTTAGCGGCAACACTTAGAATTTTATTTGATAAAAACTGCCGCAGATTATATAATAGGATAAGCAGATAGGAGGAAGATATTATGGCAGATAATAGTTTTAATAACACAGTAGAGTCACTTTTCAAGGGGATGGGCAGTTTTATCACTACAAAGACAGTGGTTGGTGATGCGATTCATATAGGGGATACAATCATACTTCCGCTTGTGGATGTGTCGTTTGGAGTGGCAGCAGGAGCATTTTCGGCAGAAAAGAAAAATAACGGAGCCGGCGGTATGGGCGGAAAGATTCAGCCAAGTGCAGTGCTCGTTATCCAGAATGGACAGACAAAGCTTGTCAATGTAAAGAATCAGGACGGCATGACCAAAATACTTGATATGGTGCCGGATATTGTAAGCCGTTTCTCAAAGGGGAAAAATGATGACCTTAATCTCGACGATGTAAAGGTAGACGAGGCAGAGGTCGATAAGCAGGATTAATATCATATATGAGAGCAAATAAAAAGGACATCCAAACGGATGTCCTTTAAAATTCAAAAGATTCAAAAATAAAGACTAAGCTCTCTCAACTTTGCCAGATCTTAAACATGAAGTACATACATATAACTTCTGTGGAACTCCATTGACCTTGCAAGAAACCTTCTTAATGTTTGACTTCCAAACATGATTTGATCTTCTATGAGAATGGCTGACATTATTTCCATAATGAACACCTTTTTCACAAATTGCACATTTTGCCATGATATTGCACCTCCTTGCATTTCACTAAGCTTACCATACTCTTAAGCTCACAACAAATGTATTCTATCAGATTAAAATAAAGAATGCAAGGATAAAATATAAAAATATTTGCTTTTTGTGAAAAAAAAGGTATAATAACATTAGCTACGTCACAATATGATGGAGGTATATATTATGAAGGGACAGATGGATACCCAATATGGACAAATTTTAATTGATACAGATGTTATTGCAACCTATGCAGGCTCTGTAGCTGTAGAGTGCTTTGGAATAGTAGGCATGGCAGCGGTCAACATGAAGGATGGTCTTGTAAAGCTTTTAAAGAGAGATTACCTGAACCATGGAATAAATGTAAAGGTAGATGAGAACAACGAAATTACCATTGATTTTCATGTAATAGTAGCGTATGGTATTTCAATCGGCACTGTTTCGGACAATCTTATCGAGACGGTTAAGTACAAGGTTGAGTCATTTACAGGAATGAAAATTGCAAAGATCAATATTTACGTTGAGGGCGTAAGGGTAATTGATTAAGGAGGACTACAAAAAGTGGAGATCACAAGCATTAATTCAAAGCTCCTTGCAAGGATGTTTCTTGCGGGAGCCAAGAATCTTGATTCAAAGAAAGACTGGATAAATGAGCTGAATGTATTCCCGGTACCGGATGGTGATACTGGAACAAATATGACAATGACAATCATGTCTGCGGCCAAGGAGGTCAGCTCACTCACAAATCCTACCATGGCAGAGCTTGCAAAGGCTATTTCATCAGGCTCTTTAAGAGGCGCCAGAGGAAACTCGGGTGTTATCTTATCACAGCTTTTCAGAGGCTTCTGCAAGGTTATAAAGGAATACGATGAGATAGATGTCACTATTCTTTGTGAGGCATGCCAGAAGGCGGTTGAGACAGCTTACAAGGCGGTTATGAAGCCGAAGGAGGGAACTATCCTCACAGTGGCAAAGGGCGCAGCAGAAAAGGCTCTGGAGCTGTCAGACGATACAGAGGATGTTGTCACATTTGTTGAAGAGGTTATAAAGCAGGCTGAGTATGTGCTTGACCAGACACCGGAGATGCTTCCTGTATTAAAACAGGCAGGTGTTGTGGATTCGGGCGGACAGGGTCTTGTTCAGGTATTAAAGGGAGCATATGATGCCCTTATCGGCAAGGAGATTGACTATACAATAGAGGGCACACCAACAGGAGCAGCTCCTGCAAAGATTTCGGCTGAGACCGAGGCTGAGATTAAGTTTGGTTACTGCACAGAGTTTATTATTGTACTCAATGCGCCAATGTCAGACAATGAGGAGCACGCATACAAGGCATTTCTCGAGTCAATCGGTGACTCTATAGTCGTTGTAGCTGACGATGAGATCGTAAAGACTCACGTACATACAAACGACCCAGGACTTGCACTGCAGAAGGCACTTACCTTCGGCTCACTCAGCAAGATAAAGATCGACAATATGCGTGAGGAGCATCAGGAAAAGCTCATCAAGGATTCACAGAAGCTTGCAGCACAGCAGAAGGCTGAGGAAGAGGCTTATGAAGCTGCTTGTGCTGATGAAAAGACAAATAACCTGCCTGCAAAGGAAATGGGCTTTGTATCTGTTTCAATCGGAGAGGGCATGAATGAGGTGTTTAGAGGCCTTGGAGTGGACTATCTCATAGAGGGTGGTCAGACCATGAACCCTAGCACAGAGGATATGCTCAACGCTATCGAGCATGTAAATGCGAAGACAGTATTTATCCTGCCAAACAACAAGAATATCATCATGGCTGCAAACCAGGCAGTAGACCTTGTTGAGGATAAACAGATTATTGTTATCCCTACAAAGACTATCCCACAGGGTATCACAGCGCTTGTAAATTATATCCCGGATCACAGTGCCGAGGAGAATAAAGAGCAGATGATGGCTGAGATAGAAAATGTCAAGACAGGACAGGTGACATATGCAGTCCGCGATACTGAGATTGACGGAAAAACCATCAAGCAGAACGACTTCATGGGAATCGGAGACAAGAGCATCCTTTCTGTTGGAACAGACTTAAGGGCTACCACACTTGAGATGGTAGATGCCATGGTAGATGAGGATTCTGCGATTGTCAGCATTTACTTCGGAAGTGATTCTGATGAGGACTCAGCTAATGAGCTTGCGGCAGCAATCGAAGAGAAATATCCTGATGTAGAGGTTGAGGTCAACGATGGCGGACAGCCAATCTACTATTATGTTATTTCTGTAGAGTAAAGCCATTTAAAGAATATAAATGACATTTATTATATTTAGGAGCAGATATGGATATAGCTTCACCGATTACCGCGGTTAAGGGAATCGGGGAAAAAACACAAAAAGCATTTGCTAAAATGGGAGTATACACCGTTGGTGATATACTCCTTCATTTTCCCCGGGATTATGTAAAGTTTCCGGAAATAACGGATATTGATGAACTGAATAATGTAAACGTAAGCAGCACCTATGCCATCCATGCTGTGATTAAAAAGGCACCTGTAGTGAAAAATACAGCGAGAATGCAGATTACATTGCAGGATATCGGCTCGCCCGGGCATATGATACAGCTGGTATGGTATCGTATGCCGTACCTTAAGGCACAGCTTGTGCAGGGGAGACATCTTATATTTTACGGGCATATTAAGCCAAAGGGTGGCAGATATGTCATGGAGCAGCCTGTGGTGTATGAGGTGCAAAAGTACGAGGCTATACGCGATACACTGCAGCCTGTGTATTCCGTGACAAGCGGTGTGACAAACAATCTGATAGTGAAGACGATAAAGGAGACTCTGTCACATGATACACTGCTGTCTGATTATCTGCCTAAGGATATAAGGCACAGGTACGGCTTTTGCGAGTACAATTATGCCATGAAGCAGATACATTTCCCTGATGACTTTGACGCTCTTGTGGAAGCAAGAAGACGGCTTGTTTTTGATGAGTTTTTTCTCTTTATCATGGGCATGCGGTATCAGAATAAAAAGCAGCAGAAGGACAAAAATGAGTTTGAGTTTAAGGATGATGCTTTTATAGACGGATTGATTGAGAAGCTTCCGTATGAGCTGACAGGCGCGCAGAAGAAGACAATAGATGAGATAAAGCAGGATATTAAAAGTCCCTATGTGATGCAGAGGCTTATTCAGGGCGATGTGGGCTCAGGAAAGACGATTGTTGCTTTTCTTCTTATGGCGTGGGCATCAGAATGTGGTTATCAGTCTGCCATTATGGCACCGACTGAGGTGCTTGCAAACCAGCATTATGAGACGTTTTGCTCACTGGTTAGTCAGTTTGGACTTGACAGTCCTGTTGTGCTTCTTACCGGCTCCATGACGGCAAAGCAGAAAAGAGAAGCCTATGCGAGACTTGAAAACGAGAAAAATGCGCTTATTATAGGCACTCATGCGCTCATACAGGAGAAAGCGGATTTTTCCAATCTGTCGCTTGTTATCACAGATGAGCAGCACAGATTTGGCGTGAAGCAGAGAGAGAGCTTCTCGGATAAGGGAAGAAAGCCACATATACTTGTGATGAGTGCCACTCCGATACCGCGTACGTTAGCAATAATCATATACGGTGATATGGATATCTCTGTCATAAATGAGGTGCCGGCAAAGAGACTTCCTATCAAGAACTGTGTGGTTGGCACAGCGTTCAGGCCAAAGGCCTACAGCTTCATCGAGGAGCAGGTGAGAGCCGGCCATCAGGCGTATGTTATATGCCCTCTTGTGGAGGAAACCGAAAACTCGGAAGGGGAAAATGTCACAGACTATGCAAATATGCTTAAAGCGGCACTGCCAAAGGATATCACTGTAGATGTGCTTAACGGCAGGATGAAGAGCAAGGCAAAGGATGAGGTGATGCAGCGCTTTGCAAATAATGAGTCGCAGGTGCTTGTGTCCACAACAGTCGTGGAGGTTGGTGTAAATGTGCCCAATGCAACTGTCATGATGATAGAAAATGCAGACAGGTTTGGACTTGCACAGCTTCACCAGCTAAGAGGCCGTGTGGGCAGGGGAGATGCACAGTCGTATTGCATTTTCATCAATTCGTCAAATTCAAAGAAATCAAAAAAACGTCTGGAGATACTAAATAAATCAAATGATGGCTTTTATATAGCAAGTGAGGATTTAAAGCTCAGAGGTCCCGGGGATTTCTTTGGAATCAGGCAGAGTGGAGATCTTGCATTTGCACTTGCGGATGTGTATCAGGACAGCGATGTGCTAAAGGAAGCATCTGAGATGGTGGATGAGGTGCTTGAAGCAGACCCGGCGCTTTGTACAGCGGAAAACAGAATACTGAAAAAGAAAATGGATGAATTTGCAAAAGAACAGTTAAAGAGGATGAATCTGTGATGAGCTTAAATGGCTAAAATAAAAGCTGATATAGCATGCATGACTATGCATGTGTATATCAGCTTTTTACTTTAAGCGTTTTGGAATGGTTATGAAATTGTTATGAAATAAGTATTATCTGCTTACTCAATCTGCCTGATATCGGATATATCCGGGTGAATCGTGAGAGAATAGTTTGTGTAATACACGACAAAGCCGGCTGCGGCACCGTTTGGCTTTTTGACATTTTTCTTTTGCAGATAGTCTATCTCTACCTTGTCGGCATTTTTGCCCTTTGAGTAGTAGCCCGCGAGCTTGCCGGCCTCCTCAAAGGTGCTGTCCGGCAGCTCTTTGTTTTCAGCTTTTACAATGACATGTGAGCCGGGCATGCCCTTGGCGTGGAACCACCAGTCGTTTCCGGTTGCCAGCTTGAAGGTGAGCTCATCGTTCTGGTAGTTGTTTTTGCCAACGTACATATCAAAGCCGTCTGATGAGATATAGTGGAATGGTTTGCTCTTTACCTTCTGTTTCTTTGAACCCTTACCTTTTTTGATAAAACCGTATTCTATCAGCTCATCCTTTATCTGGACGAGGTCGTCAGCGCTTAAAGCGATATCCAGTGAATTCTGAATTGATTCGAGATGGTCTATCTGACCTTTTGTTTCAAGAATCAGCTCGTTCAATGCTTCGGCAGTACGTTTCATCTTTCCGTATTTGTCAAAGTATTTCTGCGCGTTCTCGGCAGGAGTTTTTGTGCTGTCGATAGGGATTTTGATGATTTTGTTGTCATCATAATAGTTTGCTGCTTCAAGAAACTTGTCGTCCGGTGTAAGTCCGTAGCCGAATGCGTTGATAAGCTCGCCGTACACCTTGTACTTTTCGCGTTTTTCGGAGTCCTTAAGCTGCTTCATCTGCAGGGAATATTTCTTCTGGTTTCGCTCCAGGAGGGTATTTACGTGTTTTCTCAGGTCGGCTGACTTCTGGCGTATACGTGTATAGGTGTTTCTCTCAGAGTAGTAAAGCTCTAAAACCTCTGATATGGATTCATATTTTGTGACCGTTAAATCGCTATACTGAGTCAGCTCTATTGAAGAAAATTCCTTTGGTTCATTGCCGTCACGCACGATATTCGGCGTAAAACGATTATTTTTTATGTCCTCCATCATCCATGTGAAGTTGCTTCCCAGGTGCAAAAGCTCATCGTGTGAGTAGGCAGCTACAGGGGAGTCCGCGTCAAGGCCTGCCCGGTGAGCCAGCTCATTTGCCACAAGTGGGCTGATGCCGGAAAAGGATGAGTAGATAGCCTTTGAAACAGTAAGCGGCTTTGCTGATATAATATCCACAAACTGCTTCGAATCTACAGTCAGAGGATTATATTTATCCTCCTGAGTCGCGGGGATGGTGTAGGCTCTGCCCGGAAGCACTTCACGCACAGAGCTTACGGATGCGGGAATACGCTTGGCACTGTCTATTATCGTACCATCGGAGTCGGTAAAGATGATGTTTGAATATTTGCCCATCAGCTCGATAATAAGCACCTTGTGGCATAAATCGCCCATCTCGTTTAAGTGTTCGATTTCAAAGTTTATGATACGCTCCATACCCGGCTGGTAAATCTTTGTGATGCGTCCGTTTGCTATATGCTTTCTTAAAACCATGCAAAATGTAGGGGCAGTGAGAGGGCTTACCTTATTTGTGGGGGTCAGGTAGATGAATGGAAGCGATGCACTTGCAGACATCGAAAGCCTGAACGAGCCGTTTGGTCCCTTTAGGGTGAGAAGCAGCTCATCTGCTTCAGGTTCTGCGATTTTACTGATTTTTGAGTTTAGTATCGTGCTGTTTAGCTCTGCAACTATATTTGAAATGACTATTCCGTCTAAAGCCATGACGTTCCTCCTTATTTCCTATAAATATTCTAAGTTGCTGAATATTTATAATCATGAATATTTATATTATAATATATTTGACGAAAATCTCAAGGAGTTATATAATAAACTCATCTATGCATATGCGAAAGGAAAAATTATGATTAAAAGTATGACCGGCTTTGGCAGATACGAGTACGCAGATGCAAGCCGTAAGATTACAGTTGAGGTAAAATCTGTAAATCACAGATATCTGGATGTCAATATCAAGATGCCTAAAAAGCTCAATTTCTTCGAGAGTGCAATAAGGACTCTGCTTAAGGAGTACATAGAGCGTGGCAAGGTCGATATTTATATCACATATGAGGATTTTACAGAAAATAATCTCTCATTGCAGTATAATAAGGCTCTCGCGGGAGAATATCTTAAGTATCTGAATCAGATGGCGGAGGAATTCGGACTGGAGAATGATATAAGAGTGAGCACGCTGTCGAGATATCCGGAGGTATTTGTGATGGAGGAGCAGCCTGTAGATGAGGATGAGCTGTGGAGCAGTCTTGAGAAGGCTCTTCGCGGTGCATTTGAGCCATTTGTTGAAAGCCGCGTGCGCGAGGGAGAAAATCTTAAAAAAGACCTTTGCGAAAAGCTCGATAATATGGTATCATATGTTGATTTCATTGAGGAGCGTTCGCCACAGATTATTGTCGAATACCGTGCGCGTCTTGAGGAAAAGCTAAGAGAGCTGCTTGCAGACAATCAGCTTGATGATTCAAGAATAGCCCAGGAAGTCACTATTTTTGCGGACAAGATCTGTGTGGACGAGGAGACAGTCAGGCTCAAAAGCCATATCCTTTCCATGAAGGATTCGCTAAATGCCGGTGGCAGTGTGGGAAGAAAGCTTGATTTCCTCGCACAGGAGATGAACCGTGAGGCGAATACCATCCTTTCAAAGTCCAATGATCTTAAGATTTCTGACACAGGCATCAGTCTTAAGACTGATATAGAAAAGGTCAGGGAACAGATTCAAAATATTGAGTAATTTTAGGAGATTGTGATGAGTAACACAGGAAAATTAGTTGTTTTTTCAGGCTTTTCGGGTTCCGGAAAGGGTACTATCATGAAGGAGCTTATGGCAAAGCATGGTGATGATTATGCACTGAGCGTATCAGCCACGACCAGAGGTCCAAGGCCGGGTGAGGAGCATGGCAGAGAGTATTTCTTTATCTCAGAGGAAGAGTTTGAACAGATGATAAAGGCAGATGGACTGCTTGAGTATGCCAAGTATGTAGATCATTACTACGGCACACCAAAGTCATATGTCAATGAGCAGCTTAGCGCCGGAAAGAATGTGATTCTTGAGATAGAAATCCAGGGAGCTTTAAAGATAAAGAAGCAGTTTCCTGATACGGTGCTTATGTTTGTGTCAGCGCCGAGTGCAGATGAGCTTAAGGACCGGCTTATAGGAAGAGGCACAGAGACAAAAGAGGTCTGTGCACAGAGACTTTCAAGAGCATATGAGGAGTCTTTAGGCATAGAGAAATATGATTATTTAGTGGTAAATGATAAGCTTGACGATTGTGTAGAGCTTGTGAATGACATCATCCACAGTTCTGACGACACAAAAAAGAATCAGGATTATCTGGTATCATCAAATATAGATTTTATAAATAAAATGAGAAAAGAGCTTTTAAGCTTTTCGAAAGGAGATAAATAATATGATACATCCATCGTATGTAGAGTTAATGAAGGTAGTAAACAACAATGTAGAGATAGGTGAAGAGCCGGTAGTAAACAGCCGTTATTCTATCGTTATTGCCGCAGCAAAGCGTGCACGCCAGATTATTGATGGTGCAGAACCACTTATTGCACGCCCTAAGTGCAATAAGCCATTATCTATTGCTGTAGAGGAGCTGTACACGGGAGCTGTCAGAATCGTCTCAGATGATGAGGATTTAAACGAAGGCGAAGAGGCTTAATCTAGGAGGGGAAAGGCTGTTTTGTCTTTCCCTTTAATTGTAAATACTTACATTTGAGAGGTACTATGAAATTATTATTTATTTCGCTTGGATGCGATAAAAACCTTGTGGATTCAGAGTATATGATAGGCATGCTTGCAAATGACGGCATTGAGATGACCGATGATGAGACACAGGCTGATATCATTATCGTAAACAGCTGCTGCTTCATAGGTGATGCAAAGGAGGAGAGTATCAATACAATTCTCGAGATGGCTCAGTATAAGGAGACAGGCAAATGCAAATCACTTATTGTGACAGGCTGTCTGGCACAAAGATACAAGGATGAGATTTTTAAGGAAATCCCGGAGGTTGATGCCATACTTGGCACCAATTCATATGATACTATAGTTGAAGCTGTACATGAGACACTTGAAAAACACAGATACAGCAATCTGCACACCTTAGAGGGGCTCCCGAGCATAAAGACAAAGCGTATTGTCACCACAGGAGGGCATTTTGCTTACCTTAAGATAGCAGAGGGCTGCAATAAAAACTGTACCTACTGTGTCATTCCTTCCGTCAGAGGCCGTTACAGAAGTGTGCCGATGGAGGATTTGATTGAGCAGGCGAAGAGCCTTGTGGAGCAGGGGGCAAAGGAGCTTATACTTGTTGCCCAGGAGACCACACTTTACGGAGTGGATTTGTATGGTGAGAAGTCACTTCATAAGCTTTTGGATGAGCTCAACAAGATAAGCGGGCTGTTCTGGATAAGGATTATGTACTGCTATCCTGAGGAGATATACGATGAGCTTATAGAGTCCATGATAAAGGATGAGAAGGTATGCCATTATCTGGATATGCCAATCCAGCACTGCAATGACGATATTTTAAGGCGCATGGGCAGAAAAACAACAAAGGCTGAGCTTGTGGAGCGTATCAGAATGCTGCGTGAGAGAATACCTGATATCACACTAAGAACCACACTCATATGCGGTTTCCCGGGTGAGACACAGGATAATCACGAGGAGCTTATGCAGTTTGTAAATGATATGGAGTTTGACCGTCTGGGAGCCTTTACGTATTCCCCGGAGGAGGGCACAAAGGCAGCTGCAATGCCTGATCAGATAGATGAGGATATAAAGGCTGAATGGCAGGCTGATGTCATGGAGCTTGAGGAAGAGGTCATTTTTGATAAAAATGAGACACTAAAGGGTAAAGAATTATATGTTTTCATAGAGGGCAAGGTGGCTGATGAAAATGCTTATATCGGCCGTACATACAGAGATGCACCGAATGTTGACGGATATATATTCATCAACACTGATGAGACACTTATGACCGGCGATATATGCAAGGTTATGGTGACCGGTGCGTATGAATATGATTTGATAGGAGAACTTGTAAAATGAATTTACCAAACAAACTTACAATCTTAAGAGTGATACTTATTCCGTTTTTTGTATTTTTCCTTATTTCACCGTTTTTTGACGGATACGGAAATTATATAGCACTTGCGATATTTATCATTGCAAGTCTGACCGATATGGCTGACGGAAAAATTGCAAGAAAATATAATCTTGTTACCAATTTCGGCAAGTTTATGGATCCGCTTGCAGACAAGCTGCTTGTATGCTCTGCAATGATATGCCTTGTTGATTTAAAGCTTATCCCTGTATGGGTTGTGCTTATTATCATTGCAAGAGAGTTTATCATAAGCGGTTTCAGACTCGTTGCATCAGACAATGGAATTGTTATTGCGGCAAGCTACTGGGGAAAGTTTAAGACAACCTTCCAGATGCTTATGGTTATTGTTATTATTTTTAATATCAATCTAAAGCTTAGCTGGTTAAATATCCTTGGAACAATCCTCATTTATGTGGCACTTGTGCTCACAGTTGTTTCGCTTATTGACTATATTGCAAAGAATAAGGACGTCTTAAAGGACCAGAAATAGACTATAACAGGGAGAAAAGTATGAGAATAATAGCAGGAACGGCGAGAAGCCTCCCTCTAAAGACTATTGAGGGAAAAGATACAAGACCGACTACTGACAAGACGAAGGAGACTCTTTTTAATGTCATGCAGTTTGATGTTCCCGGAGCATATTTTTTAGATCTGTTTGCCGGAAGCGGACAGATAGGACTTGAAGCGTTAAGCCGCGGTGCAGCCTATGCTGTATTTGTGGAGAATTCAAGAAAAGCCGCTTCATGCATCGAGGACAATATCCATTTTACAAAGTTTGATAAGGTCTCAAGGCTCATGATGACGGATGCTGTCACGGCAGTACGTACGCTTGAGGGCAAATACAAATTTGATATCGTGTTTATGGATCCGCCATACAATAAGGAGCTTGAAAAGGAAGTGCTTATTACACTTTCGGACAGCGATATATTAAAGGATGATACACTTATCGTGGTTGAGGCTTCAAACGATACTGATTTTGATTATCTCACAGAGCTTGGCTATGAGATAGTCAAAGAAAAAATTTATAAGACAAACAAGCATGTTTTCATAAAGCGTGCATAGGAGATACAATATGAAGGTAGGAATTTATCCGGGAAGCTTTGATCCGGTGACATTTGGACACCTGGATATAATAGAGCGTTCAGCCAAAATAGTTGACGAGCTGGTTGTCGGAGTACTCAATAATAGTGCAAAAAACTCGTTGTTTTCTTTGGAAGAACGTGTTAGTATGATAAAGGAAATGACAGCACACATACCAAACGTCAGGGTAGGGTGCTTCGAAGGACTTTTAGTTGACTACATGAAGAAAATCAATGCAACAATCATAATAAGAGGATTGCGTGCAGTGACAGATTTTGAGTATGAGCTGCAGATTGCACAGGCTAACGGAGTGCAGAATCCGGAAATAGAGACGGTTTTTCTCACTTCGAGCCTCAATTATTCATATTTAAGCTCTACAATTGTCAAGGAATTTGCATCATACGGAGGAGATATATCAAAGTTCGTACCTGAACAGTTCATTGATAGAATTTATGCTAAATACAATATTACCAGGTAAGGAGACAGTATTTATGAGCAGTAAAATGGAACAGATTATTGAAGAAATCGAAGACTATATTGATGGCTGCAAGCCGTCACCTATTTCAAGAAACAAGATTCTTGTCAATCGTGAACAGTTAGAGGAGCTTCTTTCAGAGCTTCGTACAAAGACCCCTGAGGAGGTCAAGAGATATCAGAAGATTATCAGCAATAAGGAGGCTATCCTTGCTGATGCACAGGCGAAGGCGGATCAGATAATCGCGCAGGCTCAGATTCAGACAAATGAGCTTGTCAGCGAGCATCAGATTATGCAGCAGGCATATGCCCAGGCGAATGAGGTAGTGCAGATTGCAACCAAGCAGGCACAGGAGATACTTGACAGTGCCACAAACGAAGCAAATAATCTCAGAATGAGTGCCATGGCATATACGGACAGCCAGCTCAAGAGCATTGAGGATATCTTAACAGGCTCTATTGAGACTTCAAAGGCCAGATATGACAGCCTTATAAGTTCACTGCAGCAGTTTGAGGATGTTGTTGCAGCAAACAGAGCAGAGCTTTTCCCACCGGAAGAGTATGGCGATGAAGCTGCAGGATCAGAGTCGTCTGACAATGAGGCAGCTTCAGATACATCTGATGATGACATAGAAATCACCAATATTTCCGATTCAGATGAGGATGCGAAATAGGATAATACATAACAGGCATGAGAGTATGCTCATGGCTGCCTTAAGCAGTATGTATCTGTAAAGCCTAAAGCCTGTATCCCGGAATATTGATTTGGTCTGGACCATGCATGATACACCGCCAAATGACAGAAGTGCAATGCACAGCACTATTGACAGGGTGCGTGGAATGCATAGACCGCAGACTATGCCGATACCGTTTGTGGTTTCAAAAAAGGCACCTATTATGTCTGCCGACAGTGGCATGTTGCAGTCAGCCTTTTGGGCAATGGTCTGTGGGATACGTGAGACTATAGAGAACAATACAATATATCCACAGAGTTTTATAAGGGTTTCAAACCCTTTCATTATTCCGGCATCAACGATTTGCATGTTAAGCTTAAATCCTTGAGCCGGGATTTTTTGTTTTAAGCTTCTGTTTTTGTTAATCGAAAGCATAGCTATCATTCCTATAGCAGATGGCAGATAAAGTGACACAAGATAAATGCTGTAGTGGCTGCATATGTTAAGTTGCTCGGACAGTGCATAGGTAATGATAAAGGGAAGGCTGAAATGGTTTGCCAGTGCACTCAGTATTTCCCTGTGATTTTTATCTATGTATCCTTTCGAACAAAAATCTGCTGTGAGCTTTGCTCCTATCGGGAATCCAAATATTATGCCTATTATGTATGTAAAAAGCATGATATGCTTTTGGGGAATGTTTTGCAGCACATTTGTTGAGATAATCAGGTTAGATAAAATCGTAAATATAAATAGAAGCGGAAATATCTGGTTGAACCATAGCATTATGCCTGCTTTAGCGCACGTACTTACCTGTGCCGGAAACAATATGTAATAAATGCAAAATAGCAGTATAAAAGCGATAAACAGTAATTTTTTAAGTTTGTTTTTACTCATGTGACAGTATATGTGGAGAGAAATATCAATATGATTCGATTAGATAAATTTTTATCAGAGATGGGGCTTGGCACACGCTCTGAGGTAAAAAAGCTTATAAAGACCGGACAGATAGCCATAAATGGCACGGTGGTCGCAAAGCCTGAGACAAAGGTAGATACTGATGCCGACGAGGTATCAGTTAACGGCAGAATAATTAAGTATCAAAGGTATGAGTATTATCTGTTCAATAAGCCTTCAGGCTGTGTTTCTGCGACAAATGACAATGTACATAAGACTGTCATGGACTATATCACGGATGCTGTGCATGATGATCTGTTTCCTGTCGGAAGGCTTGATATAGACACGGAGGGGCTTTTAATTATCACAAATGATGGAGCACTTTCGCACGAGCTCTTAAGTCCTTCAAAGCACGTGGCAAAGACTTACTACGCACGTATTGATGGTGAGGTGACTCAGGCTGATATCATCAGGTTTAAAGAGGGCATTGATATAGGCGAGGAAAGACCTACAAAGCCTGCGGAGCTTGTTATTAAAAAAAGTGGCAGTGTATCCGAGATTGAGCTTACGATAACAGAAGGAAAGTTCCATCAGGTCAAGCGGATGTTTGAGGCGCTTGGAAAGAGGGTAATCTATTTAAAGAGAATATCCATGGGACCGCTTAAGCTGCCTGATGACCTTAAAACAGGGACTTACAGAGCTTTGACACAGGCTGAAACGGATATGCTTATGCAGATAAAATCCGGCAAATAAAATAATTTTTAATTATGAGGTATGATATGAGTAATGGTTTTTTACCAATTTCAAAACAGGATATGATAGATGAGGGCATTGAGCAGCTTGATTTTGTGTATGTCTGCGGTGATGCATATGTGGATCATCCGTCCTTTGGACATGCAATAATTGCAAGGCTGCTGCAGGCACATGGCTATACGGTCGGCATCATTTCACAGCCCGACTGGAAGGATGATGAGTCTATATCCATACTCGGAGTGCCGCGCCTTGGCTTTTTGGTTTCGGCAGGTAATATGGACTCCATGGTAAACCATTATTCGGTTTCAAAGAAAAGAAGAGCAAAGGATTCCTTTACACCGGGTGGCGTGATGGGAAAGAGACCTGATTATGCGACCGTTGTGTACTGTAACCTGATACGCCATACTTATAAAAAAATCCCTATCATAATAGGCGGCATCGAGGCGAGCCTTAGGCGCATGGCACATTATGATTACTGGTCAAATAAGGTCAAGCGCTCGATTCTTTTAGATTCCGGTGCGGATATCATCTCATATGGCATGGGAGAAAGAAGCATCATCGAGATAGCGGATGCGCTTGCCAGTGGTATGGATGTAAAGGATATCACGTTTATAGATGGTACCGTGTTCAAGACAAAGGACAGGGATATCATATATGATGCGATTGAGCTTCCTGACTATGACGTTATAAAAGAGGACAAGAGGGAGTTTGCAAGAAGCTTTTACATACAGTACTGCAATACTGATCCTTTCTGCGCAAAGAGGCTCGTAGAGCCATATGACAACTCTACGCTTGTAGTGCAGAATCCACCGCAAAAGCCACTGTCGCAGGAGGAGATGGATGAGGTCTATGCACTCCCTTATATGAGGACTTATCATCCGAGCTACGAGGAGGCAGGCGGAGTGCCTGCTATAAGCGAGGTGAAGTTTTCTCTTATCAGCAACAGAGGCTGCTTTGGAGGATGTAACTTCTGTGCACTGACCTTCCATCAGGGCAGGATAATCCAGACAAGAAGTCATGAGTCAATCATAGAAGAGGCAAAGCTTATCACACAGGATAAGGACTTTAAGGGCTATATCCATGATGTTGGAGGTCCTACAGCTAATTTCAGACAGCCGGCATGCAAAAAGCAGCTCACAAGGGGTGCATGTCCTACAAAGCAGTGCCTGTTTCCTAAGCCGTGCAGCAACCTGATAGTTGACCATAGTGACTATATACAGCTTCTTAGAGAGCTTCGTGCACTGCCAAAGGTGAAAAAAGTGTTTATCCGCTCAGGTATCAGGTTTGATTATCTGATGTATGACAAGGACAAGACGTTTCTTCGTGAGCTGTGTGAGTATCATGTCAGCGGACAGCTCAAGGTGGCTCCGGAGCACATATCCAATGCTGTTTTGAGCAGGCTTGGAAAGCCGAGTGTAGAGGTGTACAACAGCTTTGTGAAGGCATACAAGGATATGAACAAAAAGATAGGCAAGGAGCAGTATCTTGTGCCGTATCTAATGTCATCGCACCCGGGCTCAACGCTTAAGGAGGCGATAGAGCTTGCAGAGTATCTGCGCGATCTGGGATATATGCCTGAGCAGGTGCAGGATTTTTATCCGACACCGTCTACCATCTCTACATGCATGTACTATACAGGTCTTGACCCGGCAACACTTAAGCCGGTGTATGTCACAACTAACCCGCATGAGAAGGCTATGCAGAGGGCACTCATCCAGTACCGCAATCCAAAGAACTATGATCTCGTGCACGAGGCACTTGTGAAGGCCGGCAGGGAGGACTTAATTGGATTTGACAAAAAGTGCCTGATAAAGCCTAGAAAAATGCATGCTGATGGCGGCTGGGACAAAAATCGTACCGGGTCCGGTAAAAATTCAAACAGCAGCTATGGCGGCAAGAATACAGGTGTAAGGAAAAACTTGAAAAATGCAACAGAGCGAGGAAAAAACGGAAGCGGAAATAACACCGCAGGCACAGCGCACAAAAAGAAAACAATCAGAAACGTCCACAAGAAGAAAAGATAGATATAATAGATATATAAGATAAAGGCTATGAAAGAATTTAAAGCGGGTAAAAATGAGGCAGGCCAGAGGCTTGACAAATACCTTAAAAAGATACTTCCAAACGCATCCATGGGATTTATTTACAAGATGCTCAGGAAGAAGAACATAAAACTGAATGATAAGAAAGCGTCAGGAACAGAAATTGTATCAGTTGACGATAAAATCAAGATTTTTCTGTCAGATGATACATTTGCTAAGTTTTCCGTCAATGAGGACAGTCTGATGAAGGATTTTAAGGCACTTGGTGCACTAAAGCCTGACGGACTTGGTGTGGTATACGAGGATGATGATATACTGGCTGCAAACAAGCCAGTCAATATGTTGTCGCAGAAATCAAAGGAGACTGATATTTCTGCAAACGAAAGACTTATCGGATACCTGATAAAAGAGGGAAAGCTTGATTTTGACACATATAAGAGTTTCAAGCCATCGGTGTGCAACCGCCTGGACAGAAATACCTCGGGGCTTATTCTGATGGGTAAATCGCTTCATGGACTGCAGTACCTGTCACAGGTGCTTAAGGACAGAACCGCAGAAAAGTATTATATGGCGCTTGTTGCAGGAGAGGTTGATGAGCCTATGACCATAGAGGGCTTTCTGACAAAGGATGAGGCTGTAAATAAGGTGCAGATAACCAAGGAGCCTATAAGTGATGAATCACTGCCAATAAAGACTGCCTACAGGCCTCTTAAGACGATTGAGATGAGTGCTTCGTGCCATAAAGCAACTCTTCTTGAGGTGCATCTCATTACAGGAAGAAGCCATCAGATCAGAGCACATCTTTCATCTATCGGACACCCAATCATAGGTGATATGAAGTATGGGGATAAAAGGATTAATGCTTTTTACAAAGAAAATTATCATGTGACCAGCCAGCTTTTGCATGCGCACCATGTGATTTTGCCTGATGGCAGATATATAGAGGCGGCTTTGCCCGACATATGGAGCAGAGTGGGGCTTTAATTTCGTCATTATTTACTTTACATCGCATAGCTTACAGTATTAAGGAAGATAGAAACGATATGGCAACCTGGAATTCAAGAGGCTTAAGAGGCTCGACCTTAGAGGACATGATAAACAAGACAAATGAAAAATACAGGGAGAACGGCCTGGCACTCATACAAAAGATTCCCACTCCGATTACACCTATAAAGATGGAGCCGGAAACCAGACACATTACACTGGCTTATTTTGAGCAGAAGAGTACGGTTGACTATATTGGCGCTGTACAGGGAATCCCGGTATGTTTTGATGCAAAAGAATGTAATACCGACACGTTTCCCCTTGCCAATATACATGAGCATCAGGTAGAGTTTATGAGATGCTTTGAAAAACAGGATGGTGTTGCATTTATCCTTATATCGTACACACACAGGAACGAATACTATTATCTCACGTTTAAAAAGCTGACAGAATTCTGGGATAGAGCTGCAGAAGGCGGCAGAAAGAGCTTCCGCTATGAGGAGCTTGAGCCGGCATTTTTCCTCCCGGAGGTGCCCGGAATACTTGTGCCGTATCTGAACGCACTTCAGCTTGACTTAAATTGCAGGGCTTGACAGTATTACTATCGTATGGTAGCATATTACCACGATAACACTTTACTACATGAAAGCGAGATTTTACAGATTATGGAAAATCAATTATTACACACTCCGGACGGAGTAAGAGACATATATAACGGAGAATGCAAAAAGAAGCTGTATTTGCAGGATAAGCTGCATCGTACACTGTTAAAATACGGATATCATGATATCATGACACCTACGTTTGAGTTTTTTAATATTTTTGGAAGCGATGTCGGAACAACCCCTTCAAAGGATTTATACAAGTTTTTTGACAAGGAGGGCAATACGCTTGTCCTTCGTCCTGATTTCACACCTTCTATTGCAAGAAGTGCGGCTAAGTACTATATAGAGGACGATATGCCTGTCAAGCTGTGTTATCTTGGCAATACTTTTATCAATTCATCGGATTATCAGGGCAGGCTCAAGGAAAGCACACAGTGCGGTGCAGAGCTGATAGGTGACGGCTCTATCTCTGCAGATGCCGAGATACTTTCGATGACAGTTGAGTCGATGCTTGAGAGCGGACTTAAGAATTTCCAGATTTCAGTCGGACATTCGCAGTTCTTTTACGGTCTCACAAAGGCAGCAGGGCTGTCAGGCGAGCAGGAGGAAAACTTAAGAGAGCTCATAGCAAATAAGAATTTCTTCGGTGTGGAGGAGTTTGTTGACAGTCTTTCAATGAACGACAAGCTAAGGAAGCTGTTTGGACTATTAGATAATTTCGATTTACAGGATGAGCAGCTTATGGAGGCTTTAAAGCTTGCGAAGGGCTATGATGAGATATTATCATCTATTGATACTCTGCTTAAGCTTAGAGAATATTTAAAGGCATACGGCATCGAGAAATATATTTCGTATGAGCTTGGACTTATCAGTGACTACACATATTACACAGGTATTATTTTCCAGGGCTACACATATGGTACAGGAGAGCCTATTGTAAAGGGAGGCCGTTATGACAAGCTGCTTTCACACTTTGGAAAGGACGCTGCTGCAATCGGCTTTGCAATTGTTGTGGATCAGCTCATGGCAGCATTAAGCCGTCAGGATATTGATGTGCCTGTCATTGAGAATTCCTCACTTATAGTATTTGAGGAGGCTGCATACCATGCGGCAATCAAGCGCTCTATGGAGCTTCGAAGAGATGGAGTAAATACACAGATGGTGCTTAAGGACAAAAATAAAACGAAAGAGGACTATGCTTCATATGCGGTAGACAACCGTATAAACAGAGTTGAGTTTATAGAGGAATAAAAGATGAGTGATGACAGATATTTAACCTTTGCCCTGGGAAAGGGCAGACTTGCAAAGAAGACCCTGCAGCTTTTTGAGCAGATAGGCATCACCTGTGAGGAGATGAAGGATCCGGATACCAGAAAGCTGATTTTCGTAAATGAGGAGCTTAAGCTTAGATTTTTCCTGGCAAAGGGACCTGATGTGCCTACATACGTGGAGTATGGCGCTGCCGATATCGGTGTGGTAGGAAAGGATACCATCCTCGAGGAGGGAAGAAATATATACGAGGTGCTTGATTTAGGCTTTGGAAAATGCCGCATGTGCATATGCGGACCGGAAAGCGCAAGGGAGCTTTTGCAGCATCATGAGCAGATAAGAGTTGCGACCAAGTATCCTCATATTGCAAAGGACTATTTCTACAATAAAAAGCATCAGACGGTAGAGATTATAAAGCTGAACGGCTCAATAGAGCTTGCTCCGATTGTTGGACTTTCAGAGGTGATTTGTGATATAGTAGAGACCGGAACTACACTTAAGGAGAACGGACTTACCGTGCTTGAGGAGGTCTGCCCGCTGTCTGCGAGGGTTGTGGTAAACCAGGTCAGCATGAAGATGGACAATGAGCGTATCACAAAGCTCATAAGTGATTTGAAGACTGTTATCAAATAGCGTATAATTTATATCAATACATGATTTTAGACGGAGGCTGTAATGAGAACTTTAAAACTTACAAAGGATTCACAGAAAAACATATTGGAGAGCCTGCTTAAGAGAAGCCCTAACAACTATACAGAGTATGAGAGCACGGTAAATGAGATTATAAACAATGTAAAGGAAAACCGTGACAAGGCAGTTTTTGAATACACAAAGAAATTTGACAAGGCGGATGTGGATGCATCAAATATCCGTGTCACAGAGGAAGAAATAAAGGAAGCATATGAGCTGGTTGATGAGAAGCTTCTTGCTGTTATAAAAAAGGCTCTTGTAAATATCAGAAAATATCACGAGAAGCAGCTGAAGAACTCATGGTTTACAACAGAGGACGGCATTATTTTAGGACAGAAGGTCACACCTATAGCAAAGGCAGGAGTATATGTGCCGGGCGGCAAGGCTGTCTATCCTTCATCTGTGCTGATGAACGTGCTTCCTGCAAAGGTAGCAGGCGTTGAAAAGATAGTTATGTGTACACCATGTGGAGCTGACGGCAAGGTATATCCTTCCACACTTGTAGCCGCAAACGAGGCCGGAGTAGATGAAATCTACAAGGTAGGCGGTGCACAGGCTATCGCTGCAATGGCATTTGGTACAGAGAGTGTGCCAAAGGTAGACAAGATTGTTGGACCGGGAAATATCTTTGTTGCCCTTGCCAAAAAGGCCGTGTTTGGATATGTCAGCATTGATTCAATCGCAGGACCTAGCGAGATTCTGGTGCTTGCAGATGAGACTGCAAATCCACGCTATGTGGCAGCAGATTTACTTTCACAGGCTGAGCATGATGAGATGGCATCAGCTATCTTGATCACAACAAGTGAGGAGCTTGCAAAGAAAGTATCAGAGGAAGTTGATAAGTTTGTTGAGGTCCTCTCAAGAAAAGAAATCATCGAGAAATCTCTTGAAAACTACGGATATATACTTGTTGCAGAGGATATGGACGAGGCAATTGATGCGGTAAACGATATCGCTTCAGAGCATATGGAGATTGTCACAAGGGATCCTTTCTCAGTCATGACAAAAATCAAAAATGCAGGAGCAATCTTTATCGGAGAGTACTCATCAGAGCCTTTGGGAGACTATTTTGCAGGACCAAACCATGTTCTGCCTACAAACGGAACAGCAAAATTCTTCTCAGCCTTATCTGTAGATGACTTTATCAAAAAGTCAAGCATCATCTCATATTCAAGAGAAGCCCTTGAGAGAATACATACAGATATTGAGCAGTTTGCAGAGTGTGAGAAGCTTACAGCACATGCAAATTCAATCAAGGTAAGATTTGAGGATTAGTCAAAGGAGTAAGAAATGGCAGATAGATGCGCTAAGCTTAGCAGAAAAACAAAAGAGACTGATATTTCGGTTGGTTTAAATATAGACGGAACCGGAAAATCAAATATAGACACAGGCATAGGCTTCTTTAACCATATGCTGGAGGGCTTTTCAAAGCATGGTTTTTTTGACCTCGATATGACATGCGACGGTGACTTAAATGTGGACTGTCATCATACTATAGAGGACTGCGGCATAGTGCTTGGCAATGCCATAGCACAGGCTGTCGGAGACAAAAAGGGCATAAAGAGATTTGGAAGCTTTATTTTACCGATGGATGAGGTGCTGGTGCTTTGTGCCATCGATTTATCAGGCAGACCTTATCTGCAGTTTGACGGTGAGTTTACCTGCGAGAAAGTCGGAGATATGGATACAGAGATGGTAAAGGAGTTTTTCTATGCCGTTTCTTACTCTGCTGCGATGAACCTGCATATAAAGGTTTTGACACCGGGAAATAATCATCATATGATAGAAGCTATGTTTAAGGCATTTGCAAAGGCACTTGACGATGCCTGCACCTATGATAGCAGAATAAAGGACGTGATGTCCACGAAAGGAAGTTTGTAATTTGACTGGTTTTAAGAACATCGTTGCTACACTGTATTTAAAGAACGGTCAGGCCGTGAAATCAGCGTCGGATATGACAGTTATGGGCGACGTCTACAATCTGTGTCAGCTCTACAATGACAGTGGCATAGACAAGATTATTATTTTTGATCTTTCAACTGATGATGATGAACATGAGAAAAACATACATACGATAGAAAATATAAACAGAAATATCGACATAAAGGTGTGCGCCGGAGGCAATATCAACCGCATAGAGGACGTGAAAAAGCTGCTGTATGCAGGCTGTTTACAGGTTATATTTAATGCCACAAAGGACTCAAGCCTTGGGCTTGCAAATGTGGCAAGCGAAAAGTTTGGCAAGGATAAAATTCTTTTGTCAATCAGCAATGTAGACTATATTTTCAAGCATCAGGAGGAGATAGAGGATACCTTTCATGAGCTTTTGGTCTTGAACATAGATATAATAGATGCCCTTGAGAATCTCACATCCACACCATATGTGGTCTATATGCCGCAGTTTGACATGGATAAAATAATTGATGTCATGAAGCGTGAAACTCTAAGAGGAATTGCAGGAGAGTTTATCAACGATCCTGAAAATGATATCATGGCGTTAAAGACAAAGCTTTCTGACGGAGGAATACTTGTTGACAATTTTACTCCCGACTTAAAATGGTCTGATTTAAAGCTTAATTCTGACGGCATGGTGCCTGTCATAGTGCAGGATTACCGCAATGAGCAGGTGCTCATGCTTGCCTATATGAATGAGGAGGCCTTCAATGTCACGATAAACAGTGGCCGCATGACCTACTGGAGCAGAAGCCGCAATGAGCTTTGGACCAAGGGTCTTACATCAGGACATTTACAGTACGTAAAGTCTTTGACAGCAGACTGTGATTATGATACTATCCTTGCGAAGGTTTCGCAGGTGGGAGCTGCATGTCACACAGGTAACAGGACCTGCTTTTTCAATAATATCGTGAAAAAGGAGTATGTAGAGAAGAATCCACTTACAGTGCTTGAATCAGTCTATGCGGTGATAGTTGACCGTATGAAGAATCCAAAGGAGGACTCGTACACCAATGCTGTCATGGAAAAGGGCATAGATGAGATATTAAAAAAGCTCGGACACGAGTGCACTGAGATTATTCTGGCAGCCAAAAATCCGGACAGTGATGATTTGAAGTTTGAGATATCGGACTTTATGTACCACTGCATGATTCTTATGGCTCAGAAAAATATCACATGGGCAGAGATAGCAGGGGAGCTGGCACAGCGATAGCCTTAATACACAATAATTATTTAGAGGAAATTATATGAGAAAACTAGCTTTAAGTGATGAGATACTTATGAAGGTAGACAAACCGGCTAGATATATCGGGAATGAGTTCAACTCAGTAATGAAAGACACATCGCAGGTAAATATACGTTTTGCGATGTGTTTTCCTGATGTTTATGAGATTGGTATGTCACATCTGGGAATCCAGATATTATATGATATGTTCAACCGCATGGATGACGTGTGGTGCGAGAGAGTTTATTCTCCGTGGCCTGATCTGCATGAAATCATGAAGCAGGAGAATATACCACTTTTCGGGCTTGAGTCACAGGAGCCTATAAAGGATTTTGACTTTGTAGCCATGACTCTGCAGTACGAGATGTGCTACACAAATATTTTGCAGATACTAGACCTCGCACAGATACCGCTTCGTTCAAAGGACAGAGAGGAGGGCTGCCCTATTGTGATTGCAGGCGGTCCTTGTACCTATAACCCGGAGCCAATTGCAGATTTCTTTGATATATTTTATATCGGAGAGGGAGAGACACAGTATGGCAATCTCTTTGAGCTTTATAAGAAGGCAAAGGCTGATGGTCTTTCAAGGGAAGAGTTTTTACATGAGGCTGCAAAGATTGAGGGCCTTTATGTACCTGCTTTGTATGAGGTGGAGTACAATGAGGATGGAACAATCCGCTGTATGAAGCCAAAGTATGATGATATTCCTGTAAAGATTAAAAAACAGGTGCAGGTAGATTTGACTAACTCAACTTACCCGGAGGCGCCGGTTGTGCCTTTTATCAAGGCAACGCAGGATAGAATGGTGCTTGAAATACAGCGTGGCTGTATAAGAGGCTGCCGTTTCTGCCAGGCCGGTATGATTTACCGTCCAAACCGTGAGAAAAAGGTTGAGCACCTAAAGGAGGTTGCAGCGGCTCTCATCAAAAATACAGGCCACGAGGAGATTTCTTTAAGCTCCTTAAGCTCATCAGACTACAAGGAACTTGATGAGCTCATCACATTTTTGCTTGATATATGCAGGGAAAAGAAGATAAATATTTCCCTGCCTTCACTCAGAATTGATGCGTTTTCACTAGATATCATGCAGAAGGTTCAGGATGTCAAAAAAAGCAGTCTGACCTTTGCGCCTGAGGCCGGTACACAGCGCCTTAGAAATGTAATAAATAAGGGTCTTACCGTGGATGATATCATGAACGGCTCAAGACAGGCCTTTGAGGGTGGCTGGAACAAGGTGAAGTTTTATTTCATGCTCGGTCTGCCTACTGAGACAGAGGAGGATATGAGAGGAATTCCTGAGCTTGCAAACGATGTGGCTGCATTATATTATGATACCGTTCCAAAGGAAAAGAGAGCCGGAAAGTGTCAGATAACTATAAGCACATCATTTTTCGTGCCAAAGCCTTTTACACCGTTTCAGTGGGCGAGAATGTATGAGCCTTCTGAGTACCTGGGAAGGGCAAAGATAGTTAACGACCATGTAAAGGAGCAGCTCAACAGAAAGAGCATCAGATACAACTGGCACGAGGCATATGTCACTGTGATAGAGGGCATACTCGCACGAGGCGACAGAAGGCTTTGCGATGCGATAGTAAAGGTATACGAAAAGGGCGGATATTATGATGCCTGGACAGAGTATTTTGACTATGACAGATGGATTGATTCGATAAAGGAATGCGGACTGGATCCGGATTTCTACACGATGAGAGAAAGGCCTTTAGATGAAATATTCCCATGGGATTTTATCGATATAGGTGTGACAAAACAGTTTATGATAAGAGAGTGGGAGACAGCCCATAAGGAGACAGTCACTCCTAACTGCCGCATGAGGTGCTCTGCCTGCGGTGCAAAGAGCTATGGAGGAGGTGTCTGCTATGAAAATTAGAGTGAAGTTTAAAAAATGGGGCTGCATGAAGTTTATAGGACATCTCGATATGATGAGATACTTCCAGAAGGCGGTCAGAAGGGCAGATATTGATATCCGTTATTCAGAGGGGTATTCTGCTCACCAGATTATGTCGTTTGCGGCTCCGCTTGGAGTGGGCATCACAAGTGATGGTGAATACTTTGACATAGATGTAAATACAACAGAATCTACAGAAAAAAGCATAGCGGCTTTAAATGCCCAGATGGTGGACGGAGTAGAGGTGACAGGCTATGTGCTTTTGCCTGATGATGCAAAGAAGGCTATGTCGCTTGTTGCGGCTGCAGACTATGTACTTAGCTTCAAGGAGGGCTATGAGAGCCCATACACCATAGAGGAGTGGAAGGAAGCGATAGATAAGCACTTTTTTGACGAGTCATCCTTTGTTGTGATGAAAAAGACTAAAAAGAGTGAGAGAGAGGTAGATATAAAGCCTCTTGTATATAAGCTTACAGTCATGGAAAATAACAAAAAGCCTGAGTTTTTCATGCAGGTATCAACAGGAAGCATTGACAATATAAAGCCTGAGTTTGTGCTTCAAGCCATATACGAAAAGTGTGGCCTTGATTACAATCCGCTTGCCATACAAATCCACAGGCAGGAAGTGTATGCGAAAAAAGACGATGGAACACTTATCTGTCTGCTTGACATGGGAGAAGAAATCTCATAATGAACAGAATTATTCTGACTAAAACAATAAAAAATAATAAGACATACACAGTGTATGCACTGATGGATGAAAACGGAAATTATAAGGATTTCCAGCTCCTTCCCGAGAAGGATACGATAATAAACAATATATACGCGGCAAGGGTAAATAAGATACTGCCGGGCATAAATGCGGCATTTGTGACCATTGCGCAGAATAAAAGCTGTTATCTGTCGCTAAATGATGCAAAAAATCCTGTATACACAAACAAAAAATCAAAAAAAGAAGGATTGTGTGAGGGCGATGAGATACTTGTGCAGGTCATAAAGGATGCGTTAAAGACAAAGGATCCTGTGGTCACAACAAAGCTTTCTATATTCGGAAGCAATGTGATTCTCACTAATTTTGATACACAGATAGGTGTTTCATCGAAGTTGGATAAGGAAAGGGCGTCTCTTTTACGTAAGGCTGTGCTTTCAAAGTGTGCAGACCACGAAAAAGAGGGCTATGGCATCATAGTCAGAACCAATGCCAAAAATGTGGAGGATAAAGCAGTTTCGCAAGATGCGTATTCTGTAGCACAAAAATACAATCAGATAATAAAAAAGGCACCGCATCAGGCGCTCTATTCATGCGTATATCATGGGATGAGCGATTATCTGCTTTTAATGAAGACGATTGATTTTGCCACGGTGGAGTGGATAAAGACGGACTGTGATGACATATATGACAGCCTTCTTACGGAGTACGGCATATATGACCACGCCTCTGAAAAGATAATGAGATATGATGATTCTGCCATCAGTCTGTCAACGCTTTATGGCATAAGAGGGCTGATTGATAATCTGACCTCGCGCAGGGTATGGTTGGACTGCGGCGGCAACATCATAATAGAGCAGCTTGAGACACTTACCTTTATAGATGTAAACAGTGCAAAGAACATATCGTCAGGGAGCAACAGCATATTAAAGACCAATATGGAGGCCGCAAAGGAGATAGCAAGGCAGCTTAGGCTCAGAAATATCTCCGGCATGATAATAATTGATTTTATCAATATGAAGTCTGAGGCATCAAAGGATACACTCATTGAAGCGCTCAAACGGTATATAAAGGACGATAATACAGTCTGTACCTTTGTGGATATCACGAAGCTTGGACTGGTGGAGCTGACAAGAAAGAAGGTCCACAAATCTCTTAAACAAATTTTAGAAAAAACACTTGACGAATAGATGGCTCTATGCTAATATACTGGAGTATGCCGCACAGTGAGGTATAAGTTTGCGACTTTTCGCAGCACCGTAACTGGCGAGTAATGATAAATAGGAGGTGCCATATGTACGCAATTATAGCAACAGGTGGTAAGCAGTACAAAGTATCTGAAGGCGATATCATTACCATTGAAAAGCTTGGCGTTGAAGCTGGTGAGAAGGTTACTTTTGATCAGGTTTTAGTTGTAGGCGGAGATGATCTCAAGGTTGGAGATCCAACAGTTGCAGGTGCAACAGTTGAGGCTTCTGTAGTTAAAGAAGGCAGAGCTAAAAAGGTTATCGTTTACAAGTACAAGAGAAAAACCGGATATCACAAAAAGAACGGACACAGACAGGCTTTCACACAGGTTAAGATTGAAAAAATTAACGGATAATGATAGCTATAACCGTTTATCAGAATTCAAAAGGACATAAGATAGGCTTTAAGTCAAAGGGACATGCAGGTTTTGCAGATTCCGGTTATGATATAATCTGTGCCGGGGTTTCAGCGCTGGTGATCAACTTCATCAATTCCGCTGAAGAGCTGTGTCATGCTGAGTACAGTCTTGATACAGACGAAGAGACAGGTATGATCGACTACAGACTTGACAAGCCGGCGACAGGAGATGTTGCACTGCTTATGGATTCCATGATTCTGGGACTAAAAGGAATACAAAGAGACTATGGGAATGAGTACATCATTCTAGACTTCAAGGAGGTGTAAGACATGTTGAATATGAACCTTCAGTTTTTTGCTCATAAAAAGGGAGTTGGTTCTACAAAGAACGGACGTGACTCTGAGTCTAAGAGATTAGGCGCTAAGAGAGCAGACGGACAATTCGTAAAAGCTGGTAATATTCTTTACAGACAGCGTGGTACAAAGATTCACCCTGGTACAAACGTTGGTATCGGTGGAGATGATACATTATATGCTAAGGTTGATGGCGTATTAAGATTTGAGAGAGTTGGAAGAGATAAGAAACAGGCTTCCGTATATCCAGTAGTTAACGAATAAGATTTAAACCCCGACTTTTATTAGCCGGGGTTTTTATGTTATCAATTTGTTATAAAGTATACTGAGTGTCTTATGCAGACATTCAGCATGAGGTGGAAAATTATGTTTGCAGATCGTGCAAAAATTATCATAAAATCAGGAAAAGGCGGAGATGGTCATGTATCGTTCCGCCGTGAAAAATATGTACCGAACGGTGGTCCGGACGGCGGTGACGGAGGAAAGGGCGGAGACGTTATATTTCTCGTGGATAAGGGAATCAACACCCTGACAGATTATCGTCACAGAAGAAAGTTTGCAGCAGAGCCCGGACAGGAGGGCGGCAAAAAGAACTGCCACGGAAAGAATGGTGAGGATCTTATACTTAAGGTGCCGGAGGGTACACTCATAAAGGATGCAGCAAGCGGAAAGGTCATAGCAGATATGTCCGGTGACAATACAAGGCAGGTGATCCTGCGCGGAGGAAAAGGCGGTCAGGGCAACCAGCACTATGCCACATCCACCATGCAGGCTCCTAAATATGCACAGCCGGGACAGGATGCAATAGAAATCGAGGTACAGCTTGAGCTAAAGGTGATAGCGGATGTAGGGCTTGTAGGCTTTCCAAACGTAGGAAAATCAACACTTCTGTCACGAGTTACCAATGCACAGCCAAAGATTGCCAACTATCATTTCACCACATTACAGCCAAATCTTGGTGTGGTTGATATGGATGAGGGCTTTGGTTTCGTAATCGCTGATATCCCGGGACTTATCGAGGGTGCATCAGAGGGCATCGGACTCGGTCATGAGTTTTTACGTCATATAGAGCGTACCAAGGTCATGATACACATGGTTGATGCGGCCGGTACTGAAGGCCGTGATCCGGTTGCTGACATCAAGGCGATAAACAAGGAGCTTGAAGCATACAATCCACAGCTTCTCAAAAAGCCACAGGTCATTGCAGCCAACAAAATAGATGCCATAGCAGGAGACGAGAATGAGGTAATTTCAGCCTTAAGAGCTGAATTCGAGCCACAGGGCATAAAGGTATTCCCAATATCCGCAGTAAGCGGTAAGGGCCTTAAAGAGCTTTTGTACGAGGTGAAGAACCTGCTTGCAAATTGTCCTAAAGAGGTTACTGTATATGAGCCGGAGATTGATCCTGCACTTTCATTCTTTAAGGATGAGCCGTACGCGGTTGAGGTGGCAGCCGATGGTGCATATGAGATATCAGGTCCAAAGATTGAGAAAATGCTCGGATACACAAATATGGACTCAGAGAAGGGCTTTGCCTTTTTCCAGAGATTTTTGCGCGAGCAGGGTATCATCAAGGAGCTTGAAAATATGGGCATCGAGGATGGAGATACTGTCCGCATGTACGATTTCGAGTTTGATTATTACAAGTAAGGAGAAAGAGTATATATGAATTTATCAAGTAAACAGCGTGCATATTTAAGCAGCCTTGCAAGCACAATTAACCCTATTTTCAATATTGGAAAGGCATCGCTTACTCCGGAAATCATCGAGGCTCTTGATGCAGCACTTGAAAAGAGGGAGCTGATCAAGGTCGCAGTTCTTAAAAACTGCATAGATGATCCAAGAGAGATTGCAAGTGTAATCGGTGAGAGAACACACTCAGCAGTGGTTAAGGTAATAGGCAAAAAAATGATTTTTTACCGTCCTGCGAAGAAAAATCCAAAGATTAAGCTTCCGGAATAAGCCATGAAAACAGGGATTTTTGGTGGGGCATTTGACCCGATACACAAAGGTCATATATACATGGCACAAAAGGCGATGGAAGAGTATTCTCTTGACAGGATTCTGCTTGTTCCGTCAGGTCACTCGCCGAACAAAACTGAGAATGCAATGACAGCATTTAACCACCGTTATAATATGTGTAAGCTGGCAGCAGAAGCAGTGCCCGGTATTGAGGTGTCTGATATTGAGATAAAGGATGAGTCCACCAGTTATACGTATATGACACTTCAAAAGCTAAAGGCACTTTATCCTGAGGACGAGCTGTATTTCATCATGGGTGGTGATTCGCTCGACTATTTTGAAACGTGGATGAGACCGGAGGTCATAGCTCAAACAGCAATTATTCTTGTTATGGTGAGAGAAAATTTTCCAAGGCTGCAGATGGAGGAAAAGATTGCTCATATCAAAAATCTGTTTCCTGCTGATATAAGACTTTTGAGCTGTGACAGGATGGATGTGTCGTCTACGCAGGTAAGAGGACTTTTAAAAGCAGAGTCAAAGGCTGCAGAGCACAGGAGCCTTGCGAGCACAGATATGTTTCTGGATGCCGCAGTTATGTCATATATAAAGGCTAATAATTTATATAGGTGATAGAGTATGGAAGTAAAAGAAATAAAGAAAAAGCTAAAGAAGAACCTTGATAAACAAAGGTATCAGCATACACTCGGAGTGATGTATACAGCCGGCTGTCTTGCCATGGCAAACGGCTATTCGATAGAAAAGGCAATGCTTGCAGGCCTGCTTCATGACTGTGCCAAGTGTCTTTCGACTGACAAGAAAATCGGACTCTGTGTAAAGAAAAATATAGACATAACAGAGGTGGAGATGTCAAATCCGGGACTGTTACACGCAAAGGCAGGCATGGTGCTGGCTGAGGAAGAGTATGGTGTTAAGGATACAGATATATTGCATGCCATAAGAGTGCATACTACAGGTGAAGCAGACATGGGGCTTCTTGATAAAATACTCTTTGTGGCAGATTATATTGAGCCAAACAGATGTGAAGCGCCAAGACTTGAAGAAATAAGAAAGCTTGCTTTTTGTGATCTCAACAGGACTGTTGCAGAGATACTGTATGATACAATCAATTTCCTTAATACAAAGAGTGGGGCAATAGATCCGGCTACCCAGATTACTTACAATTATTATGCTAAATATAGAGACAACAGGGAGGAATAACTGCTATGCAGACAATTGATTTAGTTAAAAAGATAGTGGAAGCACTTGAAGACAAAAAGGCAGAGGATATCACAGTTCTCGACATAGGAGGGGTTTCTTCTATAGCAGACTACTTTATCATCGCAAACGGAAACAATGCAAATCAGCTCACAGCAATGGAAGATGCCGTGGATGAGGCTATGTATACAAACGGAGTGCATCAGAAGCAGGTAGAGGGAACAAGCAACTCTACATGGATTCTCATGGACTACCAGGATATTATTGTGCATCTGTTTTCAAAGGAAGACAGGCAGTTTTATGATCTCGACAGAATCTGGAGAGATGGAAAAGTGGTGGATGTACACTCGCTGTAGCAATAATTCTATGATTAAAGAATTATAAATAGAAACAGGTAATTTAAAATATCGCACCCATATGCTGTGCTTTTCAGCTTAGCATATGGGTGCGATATTTTTGCAATAAATATTAGAAGAAACGAAATACTCCAAACACTTTGCCAAGTATTTCGCATTCAGGAACTATGATTGGATCCATTGTGTCGTTCTCCGGCTGGAGGCGGATGTGACCATTCTCTTTATAAAAGGTCTTTACGGTAGCGGAATCATCTATAAGCGCTACAACCATGTCTCCGTTTGAAGCATCACTCTGCTGCTCAACGAGGATATTATCACCATCGAAGATACCGGCATTAATCATACTTTCGCCTTTGACCTTCAGCATGAATGACTGCTTATTTGGCATATACTCTGCAGGTACAGGGAAGTAGGTTTCGATATTTTCAACTGCAAGTATCGGCTCACCTGCGGCTACACGGCCGACCAGAGGAACATTAACCATCTCACGGCGCTGTAAACCAAAGCTGTCATCTATAATCTCTATAGCCCTGTTTTTGGCAGGATCCCTTCTGATGTAGCCTTTTCGCTCCAGTGTCTCGAGATGTGCATGGACGCTTGATGTAGACTTTAAATGTACACCCTCGCAGATATCGCGCACTGATGGCGGATAGCCTCTGTTTAAAATCTCACTCTTGATAAACTCCAGTATCTCTTTCTGCTTGTCTGAAATCTTTTCTAATGCCATAGGTAAATCCTCCGTCTGATTAATTAAATAATATAATGATATGAGGGGTAAAAGGTATTTTGCCTCTCATGTATGATTATAAAATAAAAAATGTGTTTTAAAAAAGTATATCATAAAACCTATGCAAACGCAAACATATATTCCGAAATTTTGTTCGCTTTTTCTATTGACAAACGATTGTTCGAGATGTATTATGTAATCACGATAACAACAAACACATGTTCGGAAATACAAGAGGTGGTTTTATGAGAGAAAAATTTTTATCAGGTAGAAGAAAAATGCTTGGATGGACTGCTGTTGCATTTATAGCAGCTGTCATTATATTGTGTGGCACTATTCACATTTTTGCCAGCTCTACTGCCAGCAGGCCTTATAACAAGTATTATACCAGCGTCAGGGTTGAGGAGGGGGACACTGTCTGGAGCATTGCCGATAGATATATTGCTGATAGTCAGGTGAGCAAAAGAGATTATGTAGATGAGGTCTGCAGGCTCAATAGCCTTACCAATGGCAATGTACGTAGTGGTGATTATATAGTTGTTGCATATTATTCTCAGGACATAAAGTGATGCAATCTTGCTAAAATTTCCTGTTTCTTATATAATATAGGTCAGATGCAACGAATCAGACTATATCATTATTGTATTCGCTTTTGTTGAACAGGAGATTAGATATTCATGTTAAAACTTTTTTTTGTTATATTTGCAAATTTTCACAGAGCACCATATATTGTTCCTAAAATGAGATACATGGCTGACCATCCGCAGAAGTATTCGGAAACTGAGAGATATAATATGATGCGGCACTGTATTGATTTGATGAACAAATCGGGAAAGATTACAACAGAGGCATATGGTCTTGAGAATCTTCCTGAAGCAGGTGGCTATATCATGTATCCCAACCATCAGGGGAAGTATGATTTATTAGGAATTATTACTACACATGACAGGGTACTGTCGTTTGTTATGGATAAGCAGAAGTCTCATACAATGCTTGTCAGGGAATTTGTGGATCTGGTTCAGGCAAAGCGTTTAGAGAAAGACAATCCCAGGCAGGGGCTTACTATAATCAATGAGGTAGCTAAGGATGTGAAAAACGGCAAGAGATATGTCTTGTTTCCGGAGGGTGGCTATAAGTTCAATAATAAGAATAAAGTGCAGGATTTTAAAGCAGGAAGCTTTAAGATTGCATTGAAATCACATGTACCTATTATTCCAATAGCTCTCATAGATTCATATAAGGTGTTCAACAGCTTTCATTTCGGCCCTGTTACAACGCAGGTTCACTATTTAAAGCCTATTGAGTATGAAGAGTACAAGGACATGAAGACGAAGGATATAGCTACACTGGTCAAGGAGCGTATAGAGGAGAAAATTAAAGAAATACTTGGTTAGAGTTAACTTTGATTATTATATAGAGTATTATTATGAAAGACAAAGCTTATTACGAAGACGTAAATATAAAAAATGAATTAAAGCTTAGAGATATGATACAGAAGCTTCCGAAGTTCTGTATGGATTTTTTTATCGGAATAGATGCGGATAAATCCTCAAGAACCAAGATAGCGTATGCATATGATCTACAGACTTTTTTCGAGTACATGAAGAGTGCCAATCCATCACTTAAGAAATATGATATAAGGGACTATCCTATATCTTTACTGGATAAAATCAGCCCTTCCGATATTGAGGAATACCTGTTTTATCTCAAGTATTATGAGAAGGATGGTGTCACACATACCAATGATGAGAAAGGAATTAAGCGAAAGCTTGCTTCACTGCGTACATTTTATAATTTTTATTTCAGGAAAGAGTATATAGACACTAATCCTGCGAGCAAGGTGACTCTTCCAAAAATACATGAGAAAAATATCATTCGTCTTGATGCTGATGAGGTCGCACAGCTTCTAGATGAGGTTGAGTCCGGAGATAGTCTGTCCAAGAATCAGCAGCGTTTCCATGAGAAAACAAAGGTACGTGACCTGGCACTTATGACATTGCTTCTTGGAACCGGCATCCGTGTATCAGAGTGTGTGGGACTCGATATGGATGATGTGGATTTCAAGAACAACGGAATCAAGGTACACCGAAAGGGTGGTGCCGATGTGATTGTTTATTTTGGTGATGAGGTACGTGATGCACTTCTTTCGTACTGGGAGGAAAGAAGCATCATTACACCTGCTGAGGGGCATGCTAATGCACTTTTTCTTTCTTTACAAAGAAAGCGTATATCTGTACGTTCAGTTGAGAATCTGGTAAAAAAGTATTCGAGACTCGTAACAACCATTAAGAATATTACTCCTCATAAGCTTCGTAGTACGTATGGCACCACACTTTATCAGGAAACAGGTGATATCTATCTTGTGGCAGATGTTCTGGGACACAAGGATGTAAATACCACACGTAAGCATTATGCTGCCCAGGAGGACAGCAGGCGTCGTGCGGCAGCCAGGGTAGTACATCTGAGGGAGGATTGATTATATGTCTGACAATATAATCACAATTACAGATTTTATGGACTCCAATCTGGATGTGTATGCCAGATTGACGGAGAATCAGCTTTTAAACAGAGCCAATCCCAAAGAGGGGATGTTTATTGCTGAAAGTCCCAAGGTGATAGAGAGGGCGCTTGATGCAGGATGTGAACCGGTTTCTCTTCTGATGGAGACAAGGCATGTAAATGGTGAGGCAAGAGGCATTATTGAAAGATGTCAGAATATACCTGTATATACTGCGGAGTTTGATTTGCTCACAAAGCTGACAGGCTTTGCTTTGACCAGAGGCACACTCTGTGCTATGTACAGGCCGAAGCCAAGGTCCGTCGAAGAGGTGTGCAGGGACGCAAGAAGAGTTGCGGTGCTTGAGGATGTGGTAAATCCAACCAATGTCGGAGCTATATTCAGGTCAGCGGCAGCACTGCATATGGATGCGGTGCTGCTCACTCCTGCCTGCAGCAATCCTTTGTACAGGCGTGCAATCAGGGTTAGCATGGGAACTGTGTTTCAGGTGCCATGGGCATATTTTCCCAAGTACAATGTCGGCAGTGACAATACTTTTTCAGATGCTTCATTGCATGATAAGTGTGATAGCAGTGACCAAAATTGCAGCGACCGAAATAGCAGTGTTTATAAATACAATATTGATGTGCTCCATAAGCTTGGATTTAAGACCTGTGCTATGGCGCTGACTGATGATTCCGTGAGTATAGATGACCCTGTGCTTCACTCAGAGGAAAGACTTGCAATAGTGCTTGGTACTGAGGGAGATGGTCTTCATGAGCAGACTATAGACTCCTGTGACTACACTGTAAAGATACCAATGTCACATGGCGTGGATTCACTAAATGTGGCTGCTGCCAGTGCAGTGGCATTTTGGGAGCTGGCTAAATAGGCTGATGAGAGTGCTTTATATTGTAAATTTTGACATTTTCGTCAGCACTGTTTCTAACTTCAGTTCCTTCGCATACGCATCCGAGTGGTAAATCCGCATAGTTTGTGCCATCGCAGAAGGCACTTTGACGGCTACAGTCGGTTTTATCGTCTGATATGCCATTGATGTTGAGCGGATTGGTATTATATAGCCTTGTATTATTCATGAATAGTCCTCCTTATTACTGAATTGTTACTGTTACTTTTGTTTTCAATTCTAAGTATGAGGTTAGGATGTGCTATGGAAAGTTGTTTTATGTATTTTAAGTCTAATTTCAGACAGAATCATTATTAAACAAAAAATACTGTAATCATAAATATAATTTTCACCTTTGTACATAATAATGCTGACAGGAGGTGTCTATTAAATGATTCTAACAGAAAAAGAAACAACCGCTATTGAGGACTTAAAAACACAGGAACAGGCATGCATTGAGAAGTATACCAAATACAGCAATCAGGCAAAGGATCCGGTGCTTAAGGAGCTTTTTGAAGAAATCGCAAGAGATGAGCAAAAGCATTTTGACTCTTTAGATCAGGTGATTAAGGGAAAGGTTCCGTCAGTTGACTGCAATGATTCTAAGGGGAAGAATTATAACCCTGCCGCAACATACGATTCACTTGGCAATTCTGAGGACAAGAAAGCTGACTGTTATCTGGCTACAGACTGTATAGGAACAGAAAAGCTGGTATCCGGCGAGTACAATTCCGATGTATTTGTATTTGGAAATTCGGATATCAGAAAGCTATTGGCTGATATACAGATAGAAGAGCAGAATCATGCTGAGATGCTATGGAAGTACAAAACTGCAAATGGTATGGCATAGATAAAATATAAAACCATAAAATTTAGTACAAAGTGTAAAACAGGACTGCCTGAATATCGACAGTCCTGTTTTTTACATAGCACAGGGCATAGGTTTAGTTGCCTGTTGGGATAAAAGGTCTGATGGCACCGGCAAGCTGTGAAACCGGCATACTCTGAAGCCATACACGGCCAGGTCCTGTGACAACGGTGTTGAATAATCCCTCACCACCGAATACGGCATTTTTGATACCAGGGACAGTCTGAATCTCGAGCTGGCAGCTTCCTGTCATGGCTGCTAAATAACCGGTATCAATCACCAACTGCTGACCTGGTGCAAGCTCATATTCCTTTATGTGGCCGTCAAATTCTAAAAATGCCAATCCGTTTCCTGATAGGCGCTGCATGATAAAGCCCTCACCGCCGAAGAAACCGGCTCCTATTCTTTTCTGGAAAAACACGGACAGCTCAACACCGGAGGTTGAAGCAAGAAATGCTGATTTCTGAGCAATTATTTCCTGTCCCGGAGCAATCTGGAATGGTCTGATGCATCCTGGAAAGCATGATGCAAATGCTATCATTCCAGGACCACCCATAGATGTGTAGCGATTTTGGAACATACTCTCACCTGAAAATGCACGGCCAAACATTTTGCCGATGCCTCCATTTGATGTAGTCTCCATCTTCATGTTTGGAGTCATCCACGACATGGCACCTTTTTCGGTAATCATAGTCTCGTTTGCCTCAAGGTTGCAGATTACAACCGGTAATGGCTCTCCCTCAATATTGTAGTTCATAAATATCCTCCTTATGGTTTAATAAGATAATTGATTTATAAAAAATTTATATTTATAATTTTAACACAATAGTATCTTTCTTGACAATATAATTATAGAGTGGCATTAAGTTTTTATGATCGGCATTAAGTCTTTGGGTGTGATCATACAAAAAAATCCGGTAAAAACAATCTGATAAAAATGGTTTAGCAATAATGTCAAGCAGAAATGTCGTGGCCAGACTTGTTTATTTGATAAATATGGTTTAGAATGTTATGGTTATTGTTGGAAAAAATGCTAGTAAAATCACATGCCAATATAAATTGTAATCATATAATTATGTCAGATTTATAACAGGTAAATAACGGATTTAAGGAGGAAAACATAATAATGAGATTTGTAATACAGCGTGTAAACTATGCAAAATGCACTATAGATGGAAATATAACCGGCAGCATAGAAAAGGGACTGTGCGTTTTGATAGGGGTGGCAGAGACAGATACTAAAGAAATTGCTGATAAGATGATCAAAAAGCTTGTAAATATGAGAATTTTTGCCGATGAGAATGACAAAACAAATCTTTCAATAAATGATGTAAACGGTAAGCTTTTGCTCATATCGCAGTTTACACTTTATGCAAACTGTAAGAAGGGCAATCGGCCGTCATTTGTGGAAGCAGGAAGTCCTGACATGGCAAGCGAGCTTTACGAGTACTGCATCAGCGAGTGTGAGAAGTCAGTTCCCGGAGTACAAAGAGGTGTGTTTGGAGCTGATATGAAGATAGAGCTTGAGAATGACGGGCCATTTACGATTGTACTGGATTCGGACAAGCTGTAAAAGCTATAACTATGAAAGGATTGTTTATGGAAAAATCATTATTATCTCGACGAAACCGGATATCGAGACCATATTTATGAACGCAAGTAAAACAATGATGGAGAATCTCGGATGTATGAGAAAAAGCGCTCTATGAAGCATCGGAAGGCTTAGAGCATTTTACCCAATCATCAATATTGCCGTTTTGAATAGCAGAAAAAAGCCTCTTCTTGACACCCGGATTTTCCATATTGAGCTGTCTGACAAGCTGCTTTACATATTCCCGTCTAGTGTGGCCGTCGTAAGGGCATGGATTCTTGCACACCGGCAGATTGTATTTATTCTTAAAGCCCTTCACATCTGACTCGCCGACATACATAAGAGGACGGATGATGGCAAGCCCACTGCCGTCCAGCTGTGTAACAGGCGCGAAAGAATAAAACTGTCCCTCATATAGCAGGGAAAGAAACATAGTCTCTATAATATCATCCATATGGTGTGCATATGATATTTTATTGCAGCCGACAGACAGCGCAAAATCATTCAAAGCTCCCTTTCTAAGCTTTGCACACCATGAGCAGGGACTAGCCTGATTCTTAGATTTCTCAAGAGATATTCTTCCAATATCAGTTTTCACCACATAAAACTCCACAGAGAGCTCATCGCACAGCGCCTTCACCGGAGACAAATCAAAATCCTCATATCCCAGGTCAACCGCTATCGCTACAAGCTCAAAAGGTACAGGATAGAAGCTTCTGATGCCGGAAAGCGCATAAAGCAGAGTGAGAGAATCCTTTCCGCCTGAGACACCGATGGCGATTTTGTCATTTTCAGTTATCATATTGTAGTCGTCAAGGGCCTGACGGACCTTGCTGTATAATTTTTGTAATTTCATGGTAGGTATTATACTACAAATCTGTGAAAAAACAAAGCTTCGAACAGTTACCATTCAGTGATCGTATGGAAAAAGGCAAAGGATTCCATCACGGTTCCTATTCGATAATAATTGACGAACATGCCCGTTGCCCATCGTTCGATAATGTGTTATACTTGTGCCATACAATGTAGACATAAGGAGAAGCGTTGAAATGAACAAAGGCAAAATTCGTACAAGGAGACTCACAATCCGCGCGAAGATCCTGATTCCGTCAATCATAATCGTTGTACTCGTCTGTGGTTTGATGGGATACAATTCCTACGCGCGTTTTGAGAAAAGCATGGTGAGGATGGGCGTTGAGGAAGCAGACATGGCGGCAACAATCGTTGCGGATTCGCTGGATGCCAAGCTGGTATACAAAGTGACGGTAGGATCGGAAGGTACGCAGGTCTATCAGAATCTGCAAGGAGATCTCAGAAAAAAGCAAAAAGCATGCGGAATTGCTTTTTTATACACATTGTATACGGACGGAAAGAAAGTGTATTATGGTGTGGATTCGGACGAGGATGCGGCAAAAGTCGGTGATGAATTTGCGGATTCATACGCGGAACTGGAGCCGGTGTTCGGTGGAAAGGAATACATTCAGGATTACATCGACCATACAGAAGACGGAGATCTGATTACGGTATACAAGCCTATTGAGGACAATGCAGGCAAGGTTGTTGCAATACTTGGATGCGATTATGATGCGTCATCGATTGCAGCAGAATTACAGAAGGCAGTTGTCCAGACGTTACAGATCGGAGGCATCTGTCTGATTCTGGCAATCCTGATTCTGACGATTATCGTTAGCAGGATTACAAAGGGACTGATGCAGGTAAATGCGAAGATTTATGATCTGGTACATAATGAGGGTGACCTGACTCAGAAACTGGATGTCAGAAGCGGGGATGAGCTGGAACTGATTGCGGGCAATGTGAATGAGTTGTTAGCGTATATCCGCAAGATTATGATCGGTATTTCGTCCGGATCCATGCGGCTTATGTCTTCTTCCCGCAAAATGGTGGATCATCTGAGCTCTGCGGATGAAAGCATTACCGATGTGTCGGCAACGATGCAGGAGATGAGTGCGGCGATGGAGGAAACGACTTCTTCACTCAATCAGATCACGGAGGCAATTGACGAAATCTATTCATCGGTAGAGCGTATTGCAGGCAATGCGGATGCCGGAAAAGTCTCTTCTCAGGAGATGGAGAGCCGTGCTTCCGGGGCGAATGATGCAGCAGCGGAGGGGCAGAAGAAAGCAAACATTGAGACCGAGAAGATGGCGGCTTCTTTAAATGAGAAGATTGCAAAGTCCAAATCGGTGGAACAGATCGAGATTCTGACTTCCAACATTATCGAGATTACGGAACAGACCAATCTTCTTGCGCTGAATGCAAGTATTGAAGCGGCACGCGCAGGGGAAGCAGGACGCGGCTTTGCGGTGGTTGCGGATGAGATCGGAAAGCTGGCAGGTAATTCTGCGGATGCCGCAGCAAAAATCCGCCAGGTGAGTGCAGAGGTCATTCAGGCAGTGGATGAACTGGCAGAGGGATCGCAGCAGATGATTGAATTTGTCTGCAATTCCACAGAGGAAGGCTTCGGAGGTCTTGTTGCAACGAGCGAAAATTATGCGACCGATGCGAATGCAATGCGTGCAATGATGGAGCAGTTCGCGCAGACTGCGGAAGAACTTCGCAGCACGATGGATGGCATCCGTGAATCCATCTCTGCGGTCAACATTGCCGTGGAAGAGAGTGCCAAGGGCATTGCGGGAGTTTCCGAGTCTTCAGTACAGCTTACCGGTAACGTCAATGATATCCAAAGCGAGGCTTCCGACAACAATGGCATCGCAGAGGATCTGGCAACGGAAGTCGGCAAATTCAAGCTTGAGTAGAGCTTATATAAAGATGGGGAACTAAACCAATTCCCGAATAGAAAAATCGCTCAGACCGTGAGGTTGAGCGATTTTTGTTTAAGGATTATAGATGTTTTTATAAATAAAATATGGTTACGAGAGAGGACTTCTGGCTAGGAACTGAACAGTAACTTCGAACAAAAATTCGTGTTGCGAGGGCAGACTTTGGGACTCGTAATGTGATAAGCTATAGCCATCATAAGAAATAAGAAAAAAAGACCTATTGTTACTTCTTTAAGCAAAATATTTGACATCGCCATAGGAAAATAGTATATTTGAATTACAAGTAATTTCTACTTTGGTAGATTAAAGATATCAGGTATTAAAGAAGTAACGTTAAAAAACGTTATTTTTTTACAAGGATGCTAGTTACACATTACATATCTTTATAAAAAAGGAGAGAAATATGAATAACGGAACAAATAACTTTCAGAATTTTATCGGAATTTCGTCTTTGCAGAAGACTCTTGGGAATGCTCTCATTCCAACCGAAACAACACAGCAATTTATTGTTAAAAACGGAATAATTAAAGAAGATGAGCTAAGAGGAGAAAATCGTCAGATACTTAAAGATATCATGGATGATTATTACAGAGGTTTCATTTCAGAAACTTTATCGTCAATTGATGATATTGACTGGACTTCTTTATTTGAGAAAATGGAAATTCAGTTAAAACATGGAGATAATAAAGACACTCTTATAAAAGAACAGGCTGAAAAACGTAAGGCAATCTATAAAAAATTTGCAGATGATGATAGATTTAAAAATATGTTCAGTGCAAAATTAATATCAGATATTCTTCCTGAATTTGTCATTCATAACAATAATTATTCTGCATCAGAAAAGGAAGAAAAAACACAGGTAATTAAATTATTTTCCAGATTTGCAACGTCATTCAAGGACTATTTTAAAAACAGGGCTAATTGTTTTTCGGCTGATGATATATCTTCATCTTCTTGTCATAGAATAGTTAATGATAATGCAGAGATATTTTTTAGTAATGCATTGGTGTATAGGAGAATTGTAAAAAATCTTTCAAATGATGATATAAATAAAATATCCGGAGATATGAAGGATTCATTAAAGGAAATGTCTCTGGAGGAAATTTATTCTTATGAAAAATATGGGAAATTTATTACACAGGAAGGTATATCTTTTTATAATGATATATGCGGTAAAGTAAATTCATTTATGAATTTATATTGCCAGAAAAATAAAGAAAACAAAAATCTCTATAAGCTGCGAAAGCTTCATAAACAGATACTGTGCATAGCAGATACTTCTTATGAGGTGCCGTATAAATTTGAATCAGATGAAGAGGTTTATCAATCAGTGAATGGATTTTTGGACAATATTAGTTCAAAACATATCGTTGAAAGATTGCGTAAGATTGGAGACAACTATAACGGCTACAATCTTGATAAGATTTATATTGTTAGTAAATTCTATGAATCAGTTTCACAAAAGACATATAGAGATTGGGAAACAATAAATACTGCATTAGAAATTCATTACAATAATATATTACCCGGAAATGGTAAATCTAAAGCTGACAAGGTAAAAAAAGCGGTAAAGAATGATCTGCAAAAAAGCATTACTGAAATCAATGAGCTTGTTAGCAATTATAAATTATGTCCGGATGATAATATTAAAGCAGAGACATATATACATGAAATATCACATATATTGAATAATTTTGAAGCACAGGAGCTTAAGTATAATCCTGAAATTCATCTGGTGGAAAGTGAATTTAAAGCATCTGAATTAAAAAATGTTCTCGATGTAATAATGAATGCTTTTCATTGGTGTTCGGTTTTTATGACAGAGGAGCTGGTAGATAAGGATAATAATTTTTATGCGGAGTTAGAAGAGATATATGACGAAATATATCCGGTAATTTCATTGTATAATCTTGTGCGTAATTATGTAACGCAGAAGCCATATAGTACAAAAAAAATTAAATTGAATTTTGGTATTCCTACACTAGCGGATGGATGGAGTAAAAGTAAAGAATATAGTAATAATGCAATTATCCTCATGCGTGATAATTTGTACTATTTAGGAATATTTAATGCAAAAAATAAGCCTGACAAAAAGATAATTGAAGGTAATACATCAGAAAATAAAGGGGATTATAAGAAGATGATTTATAATCTTCTGCCAGGACCCAATAAAATGATCCCCTGGGTATTCCTCTCTTCAAAAAAGGGAGTGGAAACATATAAGCCGTCTGCCTATATATTGGAAGGCTATAAACAAAATAAGCATCTTAAATCCTCTAAGGATTTTGATATAACGTTTTGTCATGATTTGATTGATTATTTTAAGAACTGTATAGCAATACATCCAGAATGGAAGAATTTTGGCTTTGAATTTTCTGACACCTCCACATATGAAGATATCAGTGGATTTTACAGAGAAGTCGAATTGCAAGGCTATAAAATCGACTGGACATATATCAGCGAAAAGGATATTGAATTGTTACAGGAAAAGGGACAGCTATATTTATTCCAAATATATAACAAGGATTTTTCAAAGAAAAGCACCGGAAATGATAATCTTCATACTATGTATTTGAAGAACTTGTTTAGTGAAGAAAATTTAAAGGATATTGTGCTGAAATTAAACGGTAAAGCGGAAATCTTCTTTAGAAAATCAAGCATAAAGAATCCTATAATTCATAAAAAAGGCTCTATTCTTGTTAATAGAACATATGAAGCAGAGGAAAAAGATCAATTTGGAAATACACAGATAGTCAGAAAAACCATACCGGAAAATATATATCAGGAGCTTTATAAATATTACAATGATAAAAGTGATAAAGAGCTTTCAGATGAAGCAGCTAAGCTTAAGGATATAGTAGGTCATCATGAGGCTGCTACAAACATAGTAAAAGATTATAGATATACATATGATAAATATTTTCTTCATATGCCTATTACAATCAATTTTAAAGCCAATAAGACAAGCTTTATTAATGACAGAATATTACAATATATTGCTAAAGAAAAGGATTTGCATGTAATAGGCATTGATCGTGGTGAAAGAAACCTGATATATGTTTCCGTAATTGATACTTGTGGAAATATTGTTGAACAAAAATCGTTTAACATTGTTAATGGATATGATTATCAGATTAAGCTCAAGCAGCAGGAGGGGGCGCGACAAATCGCACGAAAAGAATGGAAAGAAATCGGCAAAATAAAAGAAATTAAAGAAGGCTATTTATCTCTTGTAATTCATGAAATTTCAAAGATGGTTATAAAATATAATGCCATAATTGCAATGGAAGATTTAAGCTACGGATTTAAAAAAGGTCGTTTCAAGGTTGAGCGACAGGTTTACCAGAAGTTTGAGACAATGCTTATCAACAAACTCAACTATCTGGTATTTAAAGATATATCCATAACTGAAAACGGTGGTCTTCTAAAGGGATATCAGCTTACATATATTCCTGAAAAACTTAAAAATGTCGGTCATCAGTGTGGCTGTATATTTTACGTACCTGCTGCCTATACATCAAAAATAGATCCTACAACCGGATTTGTAAATATATTCAAATTTAAAGATTTAACAGTTGATGCAAAGAGAGAATTTATAAAAAAATTTGACAGTATCAGATATGATTCAGAAAAAAATCTGTTTTGTTTTACATTTGATTATAATAACTTTATTACGCAAAATACTGTTATGTCAAAGTCAAGCTGGAGTGTATATACGTACGGAGTTAGGATAAAAAGAAGATTTGTCAATGGCAGGTTCTCAAATGAATCGGATACAATTGATATAACAAAAGATATGGAAAAAACCCTCGAAATGACAGATATAAATTGGAGAGATGGTCATGATCTGAGGCAGGATATTATTGATCATGAAATCGTACAACACATATTTGAGATTTTTAGATTGACTGTACAAATGAGAAACAGTTTGAGTGAATTAGAAGACAGGGATTATGACCGTTTGATATCTCCGGTGCTCAATAAAAATAATATATTTTATGATTCAGCTAAAGCAGGAGATGCATTACCTAAAGACGCAGATGCTAATGGTGCATATTGTATAGCTCTAAAAGGCTTGTATGAAATCAAACAAATTACAGAGAATTGGAAAGAAGACGGTAAGTTTTCAAGAGATAAACTTAAAATTTCCAATAAGGACTGGTTTGACTTTATTCAAAATAAAAGGTATTTATAATGGATGATTTGACAATTATTTCAAATTTAAATGATTTCATTTTTTGTCCGGCTTCCATATATTTCCATAAATTATATGGAAGCGAGGACACAATTATGTATCAGTCAAAAGCTCAGCTTGATGGAACCAAGGCACATGAAAAAATAGACAATGGGACATATTCAACACGAAAAAATATACTAATTTCAAATGACAAATTACGAACCAGTTTTGCTAAGTATCTGTCAAGATTTGGACATCGAATTCAATATTCAGTATTTGAGATTGACAACAGTAAAAGAATTGTTGATAATATAGTTAACGATTTGACGAACACATTTGAAAAACGATTTTCACAATCAGATAGTGTATATATTTTCAAAATGTCATCAAGCTGTGAAGTTCTAAGATATGGTTATGCCAAAAATGAAGAAAATGATTTTTTCATCATAACGTAATGCAAACCTGGACCTTAATTTTATAATAATCTATATTACTTAACATATATTGTGCAAATGTTATATAAAATAATAAAAATAAAGTTGCTTGGCTCTAAAAATTGTGCAAATACACAAATTTGGAGTTAAGTAATATAGAATAATTTCTACTGTTGTAGATAATATCGCTAGGCATAAGAGTGTAGCGTTAAGTAATATAGAATAATTTCTACTGTTGTAGATTTCTGCTAAAACAGGCTTCGGTATTTTCTGTTAAGTAATATAGAATAATTTCTACTGTTGTAGATCTGACTTTGAATTGTCCGCAGATCGGTTAAGTAATATAGAATAATTTCTACTGTTGTAGATTCTGCTTTTTAGTTTCGATTTCATTTGTTAAGTAATATAGAATAATTTCTACTGTTGTAGATAGGAAATGAAATACGGATTTGTTTGACTGTTAAGTAATATAGAATAATTTCTACTGTTGTAGATTCGACTTCAACTCCGTTTCCGTTAAGTTAAGTAATATAGAATAATTTCTACTGTTGTAGATATTTCAACACAAAGGGTCTTGATGATGTTAAGTAATATAGAATAATTTCTACTGTTGTAGATCTTCATTGGATACCAAACCTTAACAGGTTAAGTAATATAGAATAATTTCTACTGTTGTAGATAGTGACGCTGATGAAATAAGAAAGAAGGTTAAGTAATATAGAATAATTTCTACTGTTGTAGATTTCCAAACAAAAACAACTCGCTTATTGTTAAGTAATATAGAATAATTTCTACTGTTGTAGATCGGTAATGCTGCCGATTTGTCTAACATTGTTAAGTAATATAGAATAATTTCTACTGTTGTAGATGATGCTATTGCTAACGATGTGCATATAAGTTAAGTAATATAGATTATTTTTTCAATAAATTTCACTATTTTAGTAACTGAATAATTTACGTGACTGTATATAAAACCAAGACAACAAACAATATTATGTCAGTGTTTTGTTTTATCAAAAATCAAACTAGACGATTTTTATTTATTAAAGTAATATATAAGAATACGAAGTCAGCTTTTCACACTTTTTAGATTATCGACACACTGTGTCGACAATCTGGAAGCAGTATACTTATTTCATTGATGAATATTATATGAGATTGTGAAATAAAAAATTTTCCACTCACTGAGTGGAAATTTCATCTAATAACTAAAGATGAACAAATATAATATTTCCAATTCTAACAGAAAGGATTTATAGTATGGCAGATTTTAAATACGAAATAGTAGAACACATAGGCACACTTTCAGAAAGTGCCAAAGGATGGACAAAGGAACTCAACAGAATTTCATGGAATGGTGGAGAACCAAAGTATGATATCAGAGACTGGGCACCGGAACACGAGAAAATGGGAAAGGGTGTTACGTTGTCTGAGGATGAGATGGCAAAGCTTAAAGACTTATTGTAAATATCATTTGAATTACATGGAGGACCAAATCATGAGCAAAGTATTAGAAGAAATGAAAACCAGAAGAAGTATTCGCAAATTCAAACCGGACATGATTCCGCAGGACATTCTTGACCGGATAATTGAGGCCGGAACCTTTGCGGCAAACGGCAGAGGTGCACAGAACACCATTATTATTCAGGTGACAAACAAGGAAATAAGGGATGAAATCGCTAAGAGAAATGCCGACATAATGGGAAGTAATACTGATCCATTTTATGGTGCGCCGGTTATTCTTATCGTTCTTGGAAAGAAGGAGTGGCCTACACATGTCTATGATGGCAGTCTTGTGATGGGTAATCTCATGCTTGCAGCACATGATCTTGGTATTGGAAGCTGCTGGATTCACCGCGCGATGGAAGAGTTTGAGTCTGACTGGGGCAAGAAGCTTCTCAAATCACTCGGTATTGAGGATGAGTATGAGGGAATCGGACATTGTGCTCTTGGATATGTCGATGGAGATTATCCTGACGTGATTCCGAGAAAAGAGAATCGCGTATTTTACATATAGGAGATAACCACCATGAATTTTTTATTTGTAGCACTGGGCGGCGCCGTAGGTGCAATGACCAGATATGCCATCAGCCTTATACCTTTAAAAACTGAGTTTCCTTTTTTGACTTTAATCACCAACGTAATCGGGGCAATTCTGATTGGATTTATTGTCGGAATCACAAGTGCAAGGGATGGAGTATCCAAGAATATGGTTTTGTTTTGGAAAACCGGTGTATGCGGTGGCTTTACCACGTTTTCTACATTTTCGCTGGAATCCTATAATCTGTTTGAACATAATCACTGCCTGCTTGGGTGCGGATATGTGTTGTTGAGCTGTTTAGGATGTATACTCGGTGTGATGTGTGGCGAAAAACTTGCTGCAATAATCAAGTGACGAGTATCGTGCGGTTTTGCAAATGTGTGTGGTGTGATTCTGAATAGTTACAATACAAATCGATGGGGAGATAAGTGCATATGAGTGAAACGGAAAGCAATGAGCTGACTGCTGAGAAGCAATCTAAGGGTTCCAGGAGTAATCAAAAGCTAAAGCTTTTGTATCTGGCAAAAATTCTTTTGAATAATACGGATGCTAACCATGATATTACGCTTGATGAGATTTTAAACAAACTTCATGCATACGATGTCACGGCTGCGAGAAAAAGTCTGTATGATGATATAGCACAGCTGAATGATTTTGGTATCAAAACCCAAAAGACGCAGTATGGCAGGACTGTCCATTATAAGGTGATAGGCAGGGCATTTGAGCTGGCTGAGCTTAAGCTTTTAGTGGATTCTGTCGCAGCTGCCAAGTTCATCACTGAGGAGAAATCCAATGAGCTTATTAAGAAGCTGGAGAGTCTTACAAGCAGACAGGAGGCTGCCACGCTGCAACGTCAGGTATATGTTGCCGGAAGAGTGAAAACCATGAACAGCGACATCATGAAAAATGTCGATGCCATACACAATGCAATTGCAAATAATTCAAGCCTTTCTTTTCAATATTGCCGGTGGAATACGAAAAAAGAGCTTGAGGTGAAGCATGACGGCGCAAGATATCATGTCAGTCCATGGGGATTGCTGTGGAATGATGGCAATTACTATCTGATTGGATATGACCATGATACACAGGTAAAGGATATTCATCATTACCGTGTAGACAAGATGAAGAATATCCTGATTGAAAATAAAGTCCGTGAGGGCAGGGAGAAGCTTAAAAAACTCGATATTGCTTCTTATGGCAAATCGAAGTTTGGTATGTACAATGGAGAAGAGATAAAGGCTGAGATACTGTGCAAAAACAGCGCTATAGGTGTCCTGCTTGACAGGTTTGGAACTGATGTGACAATCTTAAAGAAGGATGAAGCTCATTCGCGTGTTTTTGTGAAGGTAGCTGATAACAAGCTTTTTATTCATTGGATTATGGCAATGGGGGATAATTTTAAGATAATAGGCCCGGAGAATCTGGTGAAAGAGGTTCATGATGAGCTTAACAGACTGGCAAAACAATATGAGCATACAGACTAAATCTTGAAGAAAGTGCCATATTGGGAAAATAAAATCTTGAAGAGAGGTATACATGAGTATTTTAAACGTAGAGCACCTAAGCCATGGTTTTGGTGACCGTGCTATTTTTGAGGATGTTTCCTTCAGACTGTTGAAGGGCGAGCACATAGGGCTTGTCGGTGCAAACGGTGAGGGAAAATCGACTTTTATGAATATTATCACAGGCAGGCTTATGCCTGATGAGGGCAAAATAGAGTGGGCCAAGAAGGTGCGTGTAGGTTATCTCGACCAGCACACAGCGCTTGAAAAGGGCATGACTATCGGCTCAGTTCTTTCATCTGCATTTGATTTTCTTTATGATATGGAAAATGAGATGAACGACATATATGCGCGTCTTGGCGATGTGGACGAGGACGAGATGAATAAGCTGATGGAGGAAGCCGGCACGATTCAGGACATGCTTACCATGCATGATTTCTATATGATTGATGCAAAGGTTGAGGAGGTTGCAAGGGCTCTTGGACTTTTAGACCTGGGGCTTGATAAAGACGTTACCGATTTAAGCGGTGGTCAGAGAACCAAAGTGCTGATGGGAAAGCTCCTCTTGGAGAAGCCGGATATTCTGCTTTTGGATGAGCCTACAAACTATCTGGATGTGGAGCATATTGAGTGGCTTAAGCGATATCTTAATGATTATGAGAATGCGTTTATTCTTATTTCGCACGATATACCGTTTCTAAACAGCGTGGTAAATCTCATCTATCACATGGACAACAAGAAGCTCGACAGGTATGTCGGGGATTATGACAAGTTTATGGAAGTCTATGAGATGAAGAAAGCCCAGCTTGAGGCTGCGTACAACAAACAGCAGCAGGAGATTAAAGAGCTGAAGGATTTTGTGGCTAGAAATAAGGCGCGTGTCGCTACAAGGAATATGGCGATGTCACGTCAGAAGAAGCTTGACAAGATGGATGTTATTGAGCTTGCTGCTGAAAAGCCAAAGCCGGAGTTTAACTTTAAGACAGCGCGTACTCCGGGGCGGTATATTTTCCAGACAAATGGACTGGTCATTGGCTATGATGATCCGCTTTCATCGGCTCTCGACCTTGAGATGGAGAGGGGACAAAAGATTGTTCTTACCGGTGCAAACGGCATCGGAAAGACGACATTGCTTAAGAGTATTCTTGGGCTGATAAAGCCGCTTTCAGGAAGTGTTACACTTGGAGATTATCTGGAGATAGGGTACTTTGAGCAGGAGATGGATCAGTCGGTTACAACCACATGTATTGAGGAGATATGGAACGAGTTTCCTGCATTTTCGCAGTACGAGGTGCGAAGCGCGCTTGCCAAGTGTGGTCTGACCACGAAGCATATTGAAAGCCAGGTGCGTGTGTTAAGCGGTGGTGAGCAGGCAAAGGTACGCCTGTGCAAGCTGATAAACAGAGAGACAAATATTCTGCTTCTGGATGAGCCTACCAACCATCTTGATGTGGATGCTAAGGATGAGCTGAAGCGCGCCTTAAAGGAATATAAGGGCAGCATACTGATGGTATGCCACGAGCCGGATTTCTATGATGGGCTTGCGACGGATGTGTGGGATTGTTCAAAGTGGACAACAAGGTTATAAATTATGAGAATGTCATCACACAGTCCCTTGTGATTTCATCAAGCGACGATACACCACACATCTTCATGGTGTCTTCAAGCTCTGTACCGATTTTGTCTATGTATGCACGTACACCATCGGCCTTACCGCCGTATACAGCCGTTACAAACGGTCTTGCGATAAGAACTCCGTCTGCACCCAGTGCAAGGGCTTTAAAGACGTCTGTGCCGCTTCTGATGCCACCATCTACAAGAATCTTAATGCCTGAGCCTTCAAGAGCCTTTACGATGCTTTCAAGCACCTCAGCAGTGGCAGGACACTGATCCAGCACACGTCCACCGTGATTTGATACAATAATAGCGCTTGCGCCTGCCTCTTTTGCTTTAAGCGCACCCTTTACAGTCATAACACCCTTTACAATAAATGGGGTTCCGGCCATCTGTATGATATCGCAAAGCTCTGAAACTGTCTTGATTCCGGCTGGCGGATCAAGATTTTTGAGGAATGGAAGACCGGCTGCATCGATATCCATAGCTACTGCAAATGCGCCTGATTCATGTACCAGCTCCATTTTCTCACGTATGGTCTCAATGTTCCATGGCTTTACGGTAGGTATTCCTGCACCATCTGCATTTTTGATAGCCTTGGTGGCTGCAACCATGACATTTGGGTCAGTTCCGTCACCTGTGAAAGCTGCGATACCATTCTTTGCACAGGCTGACACAAGGATATCGTTGTATGTCACATCATCCAGACAGTCTCCGTAGTGTAGCTGTACCGCACCTACAGGACCGGCAAATACCGGATATTTAAAAGTACGGCCGAAGAGTGAGAGAGAGGTGTCTACAGGCTTATTTTCGGCAATAGTATCCATGTTTACACGGATTTGTTTCCATTTGTCGTAGTTGCGTATGGCTGTGTCTCCGATGCCCTTTGAGCCGGGACCTGGCATCTGGTTTTTGCATGCGCGGCCGTTGCATTCAGGACATGCCTTGCAGTATTTTCCAAGACGTGGTCTGGCATTTTCGATACATTCTGTATAGTTCATATTTTTCCTCCAAGTGTAAATCTTTTAAATTTTATTATTGAGATTATAACACGATAATTTTCTTATGTATACAAAAGATGAAAAGCTCTTGACTTGGAGTGGACTCCAAGTGATATAGTTTCATTGTAACAATCAAAAAGGAGGCGATGTGAGTGACTATCAAGGAAGTGAGTGAGCGTTTTGGTGTGTCTACTGATACACTCAGGTATTATGAACGCATAGGCCTGATTCCACAGATTGCACGGACTGCAGGAGGTATACGCGATTATACAGAATCAGATATCAGCTGGGTGGAGCACACTATATGTATGCGCAATGCCGGAGTTCCGATTGAGGCGCTTATTGAATATATCAGGCTTTTTCAGATGGGAGATGCCACATTTGAAGCAAGGTGTCAGCTTCTCAAGGAGCAATACGAGCAGCTTGATCAGCAGAAAAAACAGATTGAAAACACGATGGAACGCTTACAGTATAAAATTTCTAAATACGAGAATGCGATAAAGACAGGTGAATTGACCTGGGACAAATAGGAGGACAAAATATAATATGTATCTTGAGAAAATTAACGGACCAGAAGATGTAAAGAAAATTAAGATAGATGAACTGCCGGTGCTGGCGCAGGAGATAAGAGATGCCCTTTTGGTAAGAGCAAGTAAGCATGGCGGACATTTTGGGCCGAATTTCGGAATGGTAGAGGCGACAATCGCTTTACATTATGTATTTGAATCACCTAAGGACAAGATTGTTTATGATGTATCGCACCAGAGTTATCCGCATAAGATGCTTACGGGGCGTAAGGAAGCGTATTTGTCTGAACAGCACTATGATGATGTGTCCGGCTATACAAATCCAAATGAGAGCGAGCATGATTTTTTTACAGTCGGACATACATCAACGTCGGTCAGTCTGGCTGCAGGTCTTGCAAAGGCAAGGGACTTAAAGGGTGAAAACGGCAATGTGATTGCTGTCATCGGAGACGGCTCATTAAGTGGAGGAGAAGCACTTGAGGGACTTGATTTTGCTGCTGAGCTTCAAAGCAATTTTATTATTATAGTAAATGACAACGATATGTCGATTGCTGAAAATCATGGAGGTCTCTATCAGAATCTTGCTCTGCTTCGAAAGACTGACGGTCAGACAGAATGCAATCTGTTTAAGGCTATGGGACTTGACTATGTGTATGTGGACAGGGGCAACGATGTTGCAGCTCTTATTAAGGCATTTAAAGAGGTCAAGGACAGCACTAAACCGATTGTAGTGCATATAAACACACTTAAGGGCAAGGGCTATGCACCAGCAGAAAAATGTAAGGAGCAGTGGCATTACAGCGGTCCATTCGATATAGAAACAGGAAAGCCACTATTTGACAATGTGGAAGAGGATTATTCTTCTGTGACCTGTGAATATCTGCTTGAAAAGATGAAAAATGATTCTTCTGTTGTTGCAATTACTTCCGGTACGCCGACGGTTATGGGCTTTACAGAGGATAAGAGAAAAGAAGTTGGCAGTCAGTTTGTCGATGTAGGTATTGCAGAGGAGACTGCAGTGGCATTGGCATCAGGTATCGCAGTAAATGGTGGTAAACCATTTTATGGTGTATACAGTTCGTTTGTACAGAGAACCTTTGACCAGGTATCACAGGATGTCTGCATCAATAACAGTCCGATTACAATGGTAATATATCAGGGTTCCGTATATGGAATGAATGACGTTACACACTTAGGCTTTCAGGATATTCCGATGCTTTCAAATATTCCAAATCTGGTATATCTGGCACCGGCAACAAAGGAAGAGTATCTGGCCATGCTCGACTGGAGTATGGAGCAGACATCTTATCCGGTTGCAATAAAGCTGCCGGGTGGACCGATGATTTCAGATGGCTCAAGGGTGACAAAGGATTTTGGCAGACTCAACAGATATGAGGTGGCTCAGACAGGAGAAAAGATTGCGATTATCGGTCTGGGAACCTTCTTTGAACTGGCAAAGGAGGCTGCGAAGCTTCTTAAAGAAGAAGCAGGAATCAACGCAACTGTAATCAATCCGTATTACATCACCGGATTGGATGAAGCGCTTTTGACTAAGCTTAAGCAAAATCATGATACTGTTATTACTTTAGAGGATGGTATTTTAGATGGCGGCTTTGGTGAAAAAATCGCACGATTCTATGGTGCAAGCAATATGAAGGTGATGAATTATGGATTGAAGAAGGAATTTCTTGACAGGTATGATGTGGATGCTGTACTGAAGGAGAATCATCTGACTGCAGAGCAGATTGTGGAGGATGTGTTATCTATTTCATAATAAAATCATAAATTCCAAATATAAAAGACGGCTGATTTTTCAACCGTCTTTTTATAGAAATTTCAAAGCTTGTAATTGAGATGAGCTTCACAATCTGTTATAATACCTTCATAATCGAATAGGGAAAGAGTCGGGTGTGATTTTTCGGTTGCCCCTAGTACAGAAGGACATGCAGTTTATGTCCGGATGGAGAGGAGGCGTGGTAATCATGAACACAATGGAAATGTTAACTCTGTTGCTTGTAATCTTTACTGCACTGGCATACATAGATGGACACAATAAAAGAAAATAGCACCCACCGACCAAAGTAGTGCTATTTCTTAATTAAGATTTTTATCTACTGAGGCAATCGGAAGTTTTATATCCGATCAACTCTTTCTTTACCTCGATTATAATATAAGACGGCTGATTTTTCAACCGTCTTTTTGTGTTGTGCGCCTAGCGGCGCACGTTTCTAACGGGTTAAAGTCCCGAATCCGCCCGGTAGTGGGAAGGATATAGCCGAAGGCAAGGG